>OKWO01000002.1_pt1 | contig 619209 bp, 508 predicted proteins | sample 1607221 | NCBI WGS metagenome assembly OKWO01 (sample SAMN07501057, study PRJEB24779) | human gut metagenome | isolation source: stool | host: human infant | place: USA: Pittsburgh, PA | reverse complement strand
CTGGCCGTTTTCCCCTCAGCATCTGCCCGGCCTTCGAATACCGGGCCTTTTTCAGTGGTGATGCGGTAACGGGCAAATGGCACAATGGCACCGGTCTTCTGATCTTTGACAGTAAAACGCTCTTCGAACCCTTTAGGCAATTCCAGCGGAGGCACCCGAAAATCCGCCTTACCCATTTTCTGCACATTGGCCGATTTCAGCAGAATATTCCCAGGGCAGCCCAGCTCGATATTGCCACCACTTAGCCTGATATACGCTCCCGCACAATTCACCACCAGTTCCTCCGCCGCCGTGATTTCCACTCGCCCTTCCACGCTGGTCACGGTGATATCCTTTTTCGCCGTCGCCTCCAGCGCATCATCCTGCGCCTGGATTTCAATCTTTCCCTTCGCCGCAAACAGCTTCATCCCCGCCTTTCGCGCCAGCAGGCTGACGGCTTCTCCCGCCGCCACCGTAAAACGTTTCAGCGCACTAATGTCCGTATTCTGCTGTGACACAATCCCCACGCTGGCGCTACCCGAAGACAACCGTACCGCCTGCGGACTGCTGATGCTCACGCCCTGCGGCGCATTCAGCACTATCCCCGGCTGCGCCAGCTCTTTCAGCGCATCGTTCAGCGTCTGCTGGTTGCCGGTATCCGATGGCAGGGCCTGAGCCGATTCCGCTGCCGACGCCAGGCTTTTCGCAATACCCAGGGCATTTTCAAGCTGCGCAATCGCCTCCTCCATTGCCAGCATCCTGTCGCCTGCCGAAGGCTGTTTATCCGCACTGATAAACACTCCCGCACCGCCCCGGATGCTCACCCATTTATCCGTACGCAGTTCCGCACCCTCGCCCCGCAACTCCCTCTGCGCATTCACGTTATGCCCGAGGTTCAGCTGCGTCTTGCCGCCGTACTCGGTGCTGAGCTTGATATGCTCCTCGCCGCGCTTATCCTCCATTCGCAGCTTATTATTGGCCGGAGTACGAATCACATTGCGGGTGCTGTTTTTCTCCGTCACAGGGTCGACATGCCGCGAGTCGTGCAGCGCATGCGCAATGTACGGCCGGTCAGGATCGCCTTCGTGGAAAGCAATCGCCACCTCCGTGCCCTGGACCAGCGGGAAGTGAAAGCCGTACACGTCGCCGCCGTAGGGTTTGGCGAGACGCACCGGCATGCTTTCCTGACCCTGCCCTTTCTCCTCTCTGTCAGCGTCAAATTTCACCCGGTACAGGCCGGACGCATCTTGCCAGGCATAGATATCATTCGCTTTCGCGCTGGTCACCCGCGCCGTCATGGTGCCAGTCACCTTCGGGCGCGGCAGCAGCGGCGGACGCCAGCACAATGTTTCGCTGTAGGGCACCGCCAGCAGGGACACCCGCAGCGCCTCCCGGCGGCTGGCGGTAAAACCGGTGCCGGTGATTAACAGCGGATCCTGTACGGGCGCAGGCAGGGTCGACGGCAGGCTGTCGGTAACGGTCAGCACCTGGGCCGGCGCCAGCCAGGCTGCAGTACTGATCGCGGTAATAAGCGTCTGGTGAGCCAGAAAACGCTCATGGTCGAGGCGGGCATAGAAGTTGGCGGTCTCCGTCTGCGGGTCGATTTTATCGCCACGCTCCCGGTGGCGAAGCTTATAGTGGTATACCTCACCGTAAGTGATGCCTTCACCATTTCCCCGGGTCATATCCGCTGTTGCCGACTGGAGAACGCTCTGCGCATCGCGGGGGTTATAATCCCGGGTAGTAACGTTCGCCTCTACGACGTTGTGGGTGATGCTCAGACCCCATATCGATTCCGCACCGCTGTCGCTCATCCCCGACGGGCTGTTTACAGGGAGTGTCTTATCAAACGTCAGCGCCCGCTGCGCGTCGGCGAAGTGGACCACTTCGCTCTGCGCCTCTTCCTGCAGGGTGAAGAAATAAAATATCCCTACCTCTGCCAGCAGGCGCTGGATAAACGCCAGGTCGCTCTCCTGATACTGATTAATTTGCTCGCGCCGTGGATAGTGTTGCTTGAGATAAAACTCATACTCCCAGTCATGCAGGTGATGTTCCTGCAATACCTGCTCCACCACCTCCGGTACCGATTTGTTGACGAAAAAACGATGGCTGCGAAACTGTTTATCCAGCAGGGAGAGAAACGGCTGGAGGGTTATCTGATAGGTCGACTGATCTTCAGAACGATTGACGCGCCGGAAGGTGGTAATCACACCATGGACGCGTTTGCAGTCCGCCAGCTGCTGCAGTGCGCCGCCGCCCATCGTCAGCATGGCGGGTTTGCTCAGGAGCTGTGCGGCATCAATATTTTTCTCTGCGCTGGTAAACGTAATAGTGTAATAATAAAGTTCACTCAGTTTTTCTGCCCCACTGAATTCTTCCACATCCAGCGATGCGGTACATGAAGGAATACCCAGCTGGTAACGGTTAAGGGTGGTGCCGGTAATTATTGAAGAGGTATCCATTATATTCCTGTTTTACTCCGCTGTAATGACTATCAAAAATCAATTCACAGGACGCCCTGTTTAATTTTGTTTAATGATAATCATCTCATTCATCATAAATATATTTATGTGCATATCGATATATCAGATACCCCACCAGGAGTTTCGTAACTAAAAGGTAACCCCAGGGATATTTATATTCACTGACTGAGAAATAAAAAAAACAGCCAGAAACCGGAGCCTTCAACGTTTATCGCCGCCAGCATTTCTCTGCCACTGTCCTTAGCGCTATCCATACTGTTCTCCTTTATCCATCCCCTTTCCTGCGCTTAATCCCCGCAGAGGCCCCGCTTTGCCGACAAGATTGACTGGCTGCAGGCACGCTACCGCCCATCGCTGTTTCCTGTTTATCAGGGACCCGTAGCGCACAAGGTCAGGCAGGCAGGCAGATTGTTGTTGTTCAACGTCCGCGATCGGGTTCGCGGGTTACTCGGTTTCGTTTTTTAAGGCGTCAGCCCCGGCTCCTGACGTATTAGCCGTGCCCGGCGTCAGACAGGCGTCCTTCTGCGGGACCAGACTGATCTCCACCCGGCGATTTTGCGCCCGCCCCTCTGGCGTCTCGTTGCTGGCGACAGGACGACTTGCGCCGTAGCCCTGCACCGCAAAACAGCTCTCCGGCACATCGCCGGTATCGCGCATCCAGTCGCGGACCGCCTCGGCACGGTTCAGGGAGAGTTGTTGATTGGATTTATCGTTGCCGATGCTGTCGGTATGGCCTGCCACCACGATCAGCCAGCCGGGTTTGGCCTTAATGCCCAGCAGCGAGTTCACCAGCAGCTTTGTCGAACCCGGTTTCAGCGTCGATTTGCCGGTATCGAACAGCGCCATGCTATCGAGGCGGATCGTCTGCGGCCCCTGCACAACCTGCTTAATGACCGGACGCGGCGGCGGGGGCGGCGCCCAGTCATTGATAGCGGCTTCCACGAAGGGGATCAGCCGCCCCCCCTGATACAGCCCCAGCCGATAACGCAGCGGCTCCCCCCGGCGCAACCAGTCATCCAGCAGGCGGCTGTCGGCACGCAGACGCTGCTGCGCCTGCAGCTTCGGCGTCGGCGGCGTGCCGCTTAGGCGGTGATACACCGCCAGATGATCGCCGACGCTGCGCACCAGGCGCTGGTTGTTGATAAAGGAAGCCAGCATCGCCAGCGCCAGAAAGAGGAAGCCCACCCCAGCGGCAAGACCGGCATCGCGCATCCGGCGGCTGACCCCGTGGCGGTGCGGCAGTGACGACAGAAGAAGATCCGGCAGCGGGTGAGGACCTGGCGCCGCGTCGTTGCCCGGGGAGAGCGTGGTGATCGCGGCGATTTGCTGTTGCCAGAGGTTATTCGCCACCGCCGCCACCGGCGTAAGGCAGATGCCCGCGGCACACAGGTTCAGCGGAGGAAGTTCCGCCTGCCGGGCGCGGAATGGCCGGAAAAGAGCGTTTTCGGCCAAGGTCAGAATGCTCTCCAGCCACAGCGTCTGATGCAGGCGTGAGGCAGAGCTGCCCTCCCGCTGCCACCCGGCAACCGCCTGGGGCGCTTGTCCCTTCTGCTGCGCCTGGAGCCCAGGCCTCTCCGGCGTGATGGTAAACCAGCGGCTTTCCCCTGCCTGGCCGCCTGGCGGCGTCACCCAGAACACGCTCCACACCGGCGGCAGACCGTTTAGCCAGGTTCGGCACTGAACGATACTCCGCCGCCAGTCGCGCAGCGACTGCGCCAGATGCTCCCCGGAGGGGTGGTGCTCCGGTACCACCGCCAGCAGCACGGAAACCTGCGATACCAGCGCCGGACGCGCCGCCGCCAGGTACTGCGCCAGCCGCGGCAATTGCTCCGCGCTGTCTCCCCGTAGATACCAGCCGTGACGGGTTTCGCCGTGCGCCGAACGCCCGGGAAACAGACCGTCGGTATCCCCGCAGACCAGAACCACTGCCCCCTGAAAATCCTCGGGCGGCAGGACGATTTCCGATCGCTGACGGCTGACTGCCCGGCGACGCTGACGCCAGAGCGCCGCGCCGCCCGCCAGCAGGATGCACAGACTGAAGATCACCTGGTTGCCGATGGACAGCGGCCAGAAGCCCAGCACTAGCCACAGGGCCAGGATGACGGTCAGTATCGTAAGCAGACGACGAGCGTTATCACGCATCTCTTATCCCTGCCCTGCTATCTGCGCCACCATCTGTGACAGCATGGCGGAGCAGGTCAACCACAGCGCCGCCAGCGCCACAATGCCAGCCGCCCAGCCGCACCAGTACATCCGCCGTCCGCTGCGCAGCCGGGAGGCACGAACCACCACCGGCGCCTCCTGGGTCATGCTGAACGGCGGGACCCGCGCGCCAAGCGCTTGCGCCACGTCCTCACGCCGTTCGTCATCCTCGGCGCGGTACTGTCCGACAAACCCCAGTTGCAAAGTACGATAGAAACAAGTCAGCACTGCCGCATCCGCCGTGGGCTCTCGCAGCAGCTGGCGGATCCGTTCCCAGAGCTCTTCCCCGGCGTTGAGAGTGCTGAAAAAGCGCGCCTGCAGCGGATCCTTGCGCCACCTGCGGTAGCCATCATCCTGACTGGCGCGGTTGAGGACGCTCTCATCGAGCAGCGCGCAGTAGGCATAGAGCATCTGCTCAGCGCTGGCTTCACTGACTCCCCCCGCCGTCAGCGCCTCGCGCGCCTCGGTCACCCATCGACAGGCCTGGCGATAGAGCGCCTCGCCATCCGTCACCGGCTGGCCGCAGCGTAACTGGCTGACCATCAGCCAGCCCGGGTAAAAAGTTATGTTGATCAGATCGCTTTCAGAGGTATTCATGAGCGCAGTACCGCAAAGAGTTCAAGTTTCACGTCGCCAAGCGATTCCGGGGTATAGAAGGTGCAGTTGCCAGCCTCCAGCATCGCGCGGGCGGCATCGGTGGAAAGATCCAGAGCGAAATATTGGTTTTCCAGACGTAGCGGAATGGCCGCCGGCACATGGCTCAGCGGTTTGATCGCGATGCCGCTGAGGGCAATATTGACGACCTCGGCGACATCATCATGGCTACCCGCCTTACAGAGCTGCGGAAAGCGGCTCTGTAGCTGGTGAGGGGGGAGTGAAGAGCGCACCGACAGATAAAAATCCGCCCCCTCGCGCAGCCGCGCATCGTGCAGCCTGCCCCGCCAGATCTCCCGGTCGGCGCCCTGCTCCAGAGCGATGGCGATCACCCTTGAGGGCAGGCTGACTTCGAGCAGCGTATCCAGCAGGGCAAACAGCGGTGGGAATACCTGCTCTGGCGAGGCATGCCGGTAGCGGGGGATTGCTTCCAGATGATGTTCAAGGGAGAAAGTCAGCAGACTGCCGGCCAGCCTGGCCAGTTCGCGATAGAGCAGCTCCGGATGGCGCGAAGGGTACTGATGCAGCTCGCTGAGCACCGGTTCAGCGCTGTTCAGCGCATTGAGCAGCCAGAACAATGAGACATCCGCCACGGCAAAATCAGCCATCCGCGCATTGCTTTCACGGCGCATGGCCATCAGGCGTCTGCGTCGGGCCTGCAGGCGATGTAACAGCTCACCCAGCTCGCTAACCAGCGTCGGGCTTGCCGCCAGCGACAGCAGCGGCGGGATGAATTCCGGGTCAACGATCCACTGCCCCTGGGCGTCGCGCACCAGACGCGCTACCGGGCAGGTGAGGAAGGCTGCATTTTCCTCGGTGGAGAGACGCAGCGTTAGCGCGTGCCGCAGAACGGCCAGCTCGCTGCGTTCATGGCCGGCCAGCTCCTGGACGGTCACCTGCTCGGCGCGCCAGCGGCGCGGGCGGGCGCTCTCCTGGCCGTCATCAAGATTGCCGCCGCTGGCGCTGAGCAGCGGCAGAGCGAGCATAACCTCCACGCTGTCCTGCATCACGTCCGATACATCGCGGACCGGTGGCAAAATATCCGCCAGCTCGGTGTCAATCAGCGTTCCGTCGGCGAAACGCACGATCAGCCGGGTAGCGTTGAGCCGGGAAAGGGTGAGCGCGCTCGCGTCAAACTCCGCGCGCAATACCCCCCACGGGTGGGCGAGCGCCATGCGGGAGACCGTATCGGCGACGTGCGCGTCCCAGCGGGCCTGTTGCTGAAACTGCTGCGGGACCAGAAAAGCCCCGTCGCGCCATAATGGGCGGAAAATCTTCATTGCACCTCCTGTGCCTTTCGCTTTCATTGGTCTGCAGACAGGACCAAATGCCCGGACGGATATCCCTCATCCGCCGTGTGTTCGGCTGGATTTATTACCTGCCGCTTCAGGGAAAGGAAATATCTCCCCTGCCCGCGAGAGTTTCGAAGTCAGATGGTATTTTTTGGTCAAGGGATGTTTATCATAAAGCGAAAGAGTCAGGGGGAGGTAACGCCTGGCCCTAAATAATATCTGAATTCAACCCAAGGTAGCTTTATTGCTCTCGGTCATCACATGTAGAAGGAATATTCCATAAGCGACCCTTTTATTATTTTCCTGTTGAATATTAATTAGCGAATTAATCCCTCCGTCAGGAATATTTATATTTACCTTAAATATAAATAATAATAAAAATATCACCGCAATCGATATACCCTCAGTAGCAATGAGTCCAGAGTCTCCCCGGCAACTGCCAGATGCCCGGAGGAGTGCCCCGCCCCCACCCGGCCATTGCCAGGCGCTGCATTACCCCGTATTTTGGTTTCCCGCTCCGCTGTGGGCGGGTATCAGGGCGAACGAGAGAGAGAAAATGAAACCACTATTTGTCTATGGGACGCTCTGTCCCGGTCGCAGCAATGCGCATATTCTGGAGGCGATCGGGGGCGAGTGGCGTCCCGGCTACGTCACCGGCACCTTTTACGCGCGCGGCTGGGGCGCAGCCGCCGATTTCCCGGGGATCGTCCTCGACGCTCACGGCCCACGGGTCAACGGCTATCTGTTCCTGTCCGATCGGCTGGCGGCGCACTGGCCCATGCTGGACGACTTTGAGGAAGGGTACGATCGGGTGCCGGTGGAAGTGACCACCGACGATGGACAGCAGATCAGCGCCTGGATTTATCAGCTTCAGCCCCGGGGGTAATCCCCCGCCGCGCTGCGCGGCATGGTACAGCAGCCCAGCGCGATCGCGAGTCTGGCGTCGTTTCTGCCAATGCAGGTATACTTGCCAGATGTTTCCTCAGTTTCAGACACGCAGATGACAAAACTCACCTTACAAGAGCAGATGCTCAAAGCCGGCCTGGTCAGCAGCAAAAAAATGGCTAAAGTCCAGAGGACGGCGAAAAAATCCCGCGTTCAGGCCCGTGAGGCCCGGGAAGCGGTGGAAGAAAATAAAAAAGCCCAGCTGGAGCGTGATAAACAGCTTAGCGAGCAGCAAAAGCAGGCGGTGCTGGCGAAAGAGTATAAAGCCCAGGTGAAGCAGCTGATCGAGATGAACCGCATTACGGTCGCCCGGGGCGATATCGGCTTTAACTTTACCGATAATAATCTGATCAAAAAAATCATGGTCGACAAGCCCACCCAGACCCAGCTGATTAACGGCCGTCTGGCGATTGCCCGCCTGGCGGTGGATAACAAGCCCGAAGGTGAATATGCGATTATTCCGGCGGTAGTGGCTGAGAAAATAGCCCAGCGCGACGCCAGCAGCATCGTGTTGCACAGCGCCCTGAGTCAGGATGAGCAGGATGAAGACGATCCGTACGCCGACTTTAAGGTACCCGACGATCTGATGTGGTAACCCCGGGCTTTCCCGCCGCGGGCGATCAAAACGGGCTCGCCTGCTGGATATGCATCGGCTCATGGCTGACGGGGTGGACAAAGCGCAGTTCGCTGGCGTGCAGCATCAGCCGCGAAGCGCATTCCGTGCCGGGCAGCTCCCGGCCACCGTACAGATCGCAGCCAAGGATCGGATAGCCCAGCAGCTGGCAGTGAATACGCAGCTGATGGGTCCGTCCGGTCTCCGGAGTGAGCGTCACCCGGGTTAACGCCAGCGCCCTCTCGCCTTCTCGCGCCTGATACAGGCGGTCTATGACCCGATAGCGCGAACGCGCCGGTTTGCCGTGGCGGGCGCAGAGCGCCATGCGCGGGAAACGGGCCGGATCTTTGGCGATTGCCGCCTCCACTATCCCCTCGTCTTCCGCCAGGTGGCCGCACAGCAGCGCCGTATAGACCTTTTCCACCGTGCGCTGGCTGAACTGCTGGCACAGCAAGGCGTTAATGCCCTTGTTGCGGGCGATCACCATCAGGCCGGAGGTGCCGAAGTCCAGGCGGTGCACCAGGGTGCAGCCCGGAAAGCGCTGTACCAGCCGATGATGCACGGAGTCGAGGTTGCGCGGATCTTTGCCCGACAGGCTCAGCAGCCCGGCGGGCTTATTGATCAGCACCAGGTGTTCGTCCTGATACAAGAGGGTGATCTGTTCGCGACACGGCGGCGCGACAAAGGTATCGATAATGGTGGACATCAGGCGGCCCGAAGAAGGAGTGGCTGGCGATAGTACCTCATTTTGCCCACCGGCACGATGCTGGCGCACAATCCGCCCTCGCGGCGGCGTCATTTATCACCCACACTTATCGCAAAGGCATGGCCTGTACAGGCAATGTGCTTTACACTGCGCGCTGCAAAATTTGTGTTAACCAACGAGTAATACGGTAATGGCGATGAACGGAACAATCACAACGTGGTTTAAAGATAAAGGTTTTGGATTTATCAAAGATGAAAACGGCGAAAATCGTTATTTTCACGTGATTAAGGTCGCCAATCCTGATCTTATCAAGAAAGACGCGGCGGTGACTTTCGAACCTACCACCAACAATAAAGGGCTGTCGGCCTACGCGGTGAAGGTCATTCCGGAAAGCAAATATATCTATATTGCCGGCGAGCGGTTGAAGCTGACCTCCATCAAATCCTATGTGGTGTACCGGGAAGAAGAGCCGGTCGAGACCCGCGTCGATAAAGAAAACGCCGTGCTGTCGGTCGGGCTGCTGATGAACAGCATCCGGCCAAAAGCCACGGTGCAGCCGGGAGAGATGCGCTCGGTGAAAAAGCTGGCGATCACCACCTTTCAGGGGACAACCCTGATCTTTTCGGAAGACGAAATCGATATCGATGCCACGGTAAAACTGCTTAAGGTGTAAGCCCTGGCGCGCGGTTTCCCGCGCGCCCGAAGTCCTGCCCGATATGCTACCCGCCATCGCCCCTCGCCGGACGGGGCGATGGCGCCAGACAGCCGATAAGGATGCCGCCATGCCCGTAAATTTTGACTTCAACGATCTCTACGCCTTTCGCGCCCTGATGGAATATGGCAGTTTTCGGCTGGCGGCCGAATCCATCTGCCTGTCGCAGTCGGCCCTTAGCCGACGCATCGAAAAGCTGGAGACGGCGCTGGGCAACCGGCTGTTCGATCGCACCACCCGGCGGGTGACCCTCACGCTGTATGGGCAAAATTTTGCCGAACGTTCGGAGCAGCTGCTGGCCCATGTCGAGACGGTGCTGGCGGATATCAGCCAGGTCAGCAAGGCGCGCACCGGGCTGGTGACGGTGGCGACAGTGCCCTCCGCCGCCTACTACTTTATGCCGGAAATCATCCGCAGCTTTCAGGCGCGTTATCCCCAGGTGCGCATCCGGTTGATTGACAGCAGCGTCGGGAATGTGATCGAGGCGGTCAGCAGCGGACAGGCTGACTTTGGCCTCTGCTTTGCCAAAAACCTGCCAGCCAGTATCGAATTCACCCCTCTTGCCGACGACCGCTATGTGGCCGCCTGTCGGCACGATCATCCGCTGGCGCGCAAGACGCACCTAAGCTGGCAGGCGTATTTTGAACAGGATTATATTGGCCTGGATCGGGTCTCCGGCAACCGGACGCTGCTTGACCGGGAGCTGGCGCATCTGACGCCGGCGCGGCCAAGTATCTGCGAAACCCGCCACGTCACCACGATGCTGGGGATGGTGGAAGCGGGCATCGGCATTGCCGCCGTGCCCGCGATGTCGATGCCCGCCGGGGAGCATTCCGTTCTCCGCGCTGTGCCGCTCACCGACCCGGTGGTCACGCGTACGGTAGGCCTGATCCGCCTCAGCGGCCGTATTCAGTCCTACGTGGCGGCAGAGCTGGAGAAGCTGATTATTGAACAGTATCCTTCTGGCTGACCGGCGCGGCGGCGGCTACGCTTCGCATACCGGTGGCGTGGATGGTCTCCTGCGCCGCCGGTGACGCCAGATACGTCAGCAGCGCCTTGCCTTCCTGCGGGTGGTCGGCGCTGATGGTCACCGCCCCGGCAAAGCGGGTGATGTACTGCAGGTTATCCGGCAGTTCGCCGACGAAGGTTACGCCGGGCACCGGCAGCAGTTCGCTCACCTGCTGAAAACCGATCGCATACCGTCCCTTGGCCACTTCCGAGGCCACCGGAATGCGCTCCACCATCTGCGCTTTACTCTGCATCGCGTCATCAATGCCCAGGGTGTGGAACAGCGTCGAGCTGACATAGCGTCCGCTGGCGCTGTCGGAGTACGCGACCGATGGCGCCGCCAGCAGCGTCGCCCGCAGCTGGTCTGCGCTGTGGATAGCCGGCAGCGGCGCCCCCGCCTTCACCACCACGCCGATCGGCGAGTCGGCCAGCTCCCGGCGCGAATCCGGTTGCGTACGGCCCGCTTTCTCGAGGCTGGTCAGCGCGTCCCCGACCATGATCACCACGTCCGCGTGTTCGCCGCGCGCCAGACGGTTAGGGATCGCCTGCGGCGTTTTTCCCATCGACGGGCCAGGGATCACCACGAGGTGGTTGCCGGTTTGTTTTTCCCACGCCGGGGCCAGCTTTTCCAGCGCCGCTTTGAAGCCGCCGGAGATCATCACGGTGACCTCAGCGGACAACGCGCTGCCGCCGGTGGCGGCCAGCAGCAGCGTGGCTAGCAGGGTTCCTGTCGTTTTACGCATCATCTTCTCCCTGATTAACGTGCCGTCTGCAGCGCAACGGCGCTACGGCGATAGAGGTAGCAAGTGGCCAGCAGGCCGCAGATGGCGGCAAAGCTCATCCAGTAGCCGGGAGACGCTTTATCACCGGTATACTCGATCAGCGCCGTGGAAATCACCGGCGTGAAGCCGCCAAATACCGCCGTCGCCAGGCTGTAGGCCAGCGAGAAACCTGCCACGCGCACTTCGGCAGGCATAATTTCGGTCAGCGCCGGGATCATCGCCCCGTTGTACATGCCGTAGATAAACGACAGCCACAGCAGCACGCTCAGCATCATCAAAAAGCTCGGCGCGTTCGCCAGCAGGGTCAGCGCAGGCCAGGCGGTAGCCAGCGCCAGCAGGGTCATGGCAATCAGCACCGGCCGGCGGCCAAAGCGGTCGGACAGCGCCCCGCCCACCGGCAGCCAGAAGAAGTTGGAAATCGCCACCAGCAGCGTAACCAGCAGGCTGTCAGAGGCGCTGAGCATCAGCACCTTTTTACCAAAGGTCGGCGCATAGACGGTGATCAGATAGAACGCGGTGGTGGTCATCGCCACCATCATCATCCCGGCGATAACCACCTGCCAGTTCGCCAGCAGCGTGGCGAACACCTGGCGCATCGCCAGATGATGGCGGCGGGCGGTAAACTCCTGGGTCTCCTCCAGCTTACGGCGCAGGATGAAAATGAACGGAACAATCAGGCAGCCGAAGACGAACGGAATGCGCCAGCCCCAGTCGCTGATGGCGCTCTGCTCCAGCACCGCGTTGAGGGCAAAGCCCATCGCGGCCGCCACCATGATGGCAACCTGCTGACTGCCCGACTGCCAGCTGGTGTAAAAGCCTTTGCGACCCGGTGTGGCGATCTCGGCCAGATAGACCGACACCCCGCCCAACTCGGCGCCAGCGGAAAAGCCCTGCAGCAGACGGCCGATCAGCACCAGCAATGGCGCCCACAGGCCAATGGTCTGGTAAGAGGGGATCAGCACGATCAGGAAGGTGCCGGTGGCCATGATCGACAGGGTGACGATCAGCCCCTTGCGCCGCCCCACCTTGTCGATGTAGGCGCCAAGCACGATGGCGCCGATGGGGCGCATCAAAAAGCCGGCGCCAAAGACTGCGAAGGTCATCATCAGCGAGGCGAATTCACTGCTCGCCGGAAAAAAGGTATGGGCGATGTAGGTGGCATAAAACCCGAACAGAAAAAAGTCGAACTGTTCGAGAAAGTTACCGGACGTGACGCGCAGAATGGCGCCGATCCGGTCACGGGTACTCATCTGTGAGGTTGTTGAATGCATGCAGGTCTCCAGTTTGTTATCCACGCGTTGTCGCGCGCCTGTCGCTGAAGACTGAAACAGAACCGGGAACGAAATAAGCGTAATAAACGCATCCACTAATGCATTTTACGCATGAATAACATTTAACTAATTAACATTACTTTTACATACAATCGTTTAACACACACCGTCCTAACCACGCCGCGGGTGACGGCGAAAAAGTCAGTTTTCCGTTTTGTGACCGGGGCCAGGATATGTCGCCGTGGGTTGAAGGCATAAAACCTGGCCTGGGGTAACAAAATACCCTGCCGGCTGTAAAGCGCGTCAGGAAGCGGTGGACTCCCCCACCAGCGTCTGCAACAGGGAGATAAGCCAGCGGGTAGCCTCGCGTTTCCCGCTGCGTTGGTGGGCGTAAATCTTGACGTCAAACGGCGGAACCGGAAACGGCAGCGGGAAAATGGTCAGCCGGGCGGCGCGGGCCATCGTCTCCGCCGCTCGCCGGGGCAGCGCCATCAACAGGTCGCTCTGCTCAATAATGAAGGGCGCGCTCAGCATCGAGGGGGTTTTCATCGCCACCTGCCGCGAATAGCCCTGCCGCTCCAGCTCACAGTCCAGCACCCCCTGCCGCTCATTCCACGGGGTCACCACCAGATGACGGGCAGCAAGGTAGGCGTCCAGGGTCAGCGCCGTCCGGTTGGCCTGGCTGATGACCACATATTCGTCCCGCAGCCAGTTAATCTCCTCAAGATCGGGATGGGCTGGCTCGTCAGGGGTATTGAACCCGAGGGCCAGGTCGACCTCGCCCGCCAGCAGCTCGGTCAGCGCCGGGCTGTGGGGCAGATAACGGAGCTCAAACCGCAGCCCGGGCGCCTCACGCTGCAGGTGATGCATCAGCGTCGGAAAGACGCAGAACGCGGTGAAATCGGTGATCGCAATCTGCATGCAGTCGGTGCTGGCGGCCGGCACAAACGCCGCCGGCGGCGTCAGCTCCTGGTTGAGAAACTTCAGCGCCGAAGCGATAGAGGGCGCCAGCTGGCTGGCATAGACGCTGGGGCACATCCGGTGGCCTTCGCGGTAGAACAGCGGATCGTTGAGGGCGCTGCGCAGCCGGGAAAGCGCATGGCTCAGCGCCGAGGTGCTCATCGCCAGCTCTTCCGCCGCCAGGCGTACCGAGCGGGAGCGATAGACCGCGTCAAAGACCGGCAACAGGTTGAGGTCAATCCGGCGCAGGACAGGATGCATAATATTCATCGTTTGCTGATTTCATTGCACTTAATTCTTTTCACAATACCGCTTATCCTCAGGGTCAGCAATTTTGCTCTCTTTTGACTATGGATACAGGACACCCCATGAGCATCACAATCCGCCAGGCCACCCCGGACGACGCCACCGCTATCTACGACATGATTTATGAACTCGCGGTCTACGAGAAAGCCCCCGAAGAGGTAGTGACGACGCCAGAGGAGATCAGAGAGACGCTGTTTGCCAGCGGCAGCAAAACCGAAGCGCTGATCTGCGAGGTGGCGGGCAAAGCGGTGGGCTACGCGGTGTTTTTCACCAGCTACTCCACCTGGCTTGGACGCAATGGTATCTATATGGAGGATCTGTACGTCACCCCCGACTATCGCGGGATCGGCGCCGGAAAAGCGCTGCTGAAAACCATCGCGCAATATGCTGTACAACGTCAGTGCGGGCGTCTGGAGTGGAGCGTGCTCGACTGGAACCAGCCGGCGATTGATTTCTATCTGAGCATTGGCGCGCAGCCGCAGGATGAATGGGTGCGTTATCGCCTCACTGGCGATGCGCTGCGGGCCTTTGCGGAGTAAAGCGGCTCGCCAGCAGGTCGGCGCCAGGCGTCGACCTGCTGGCCGCGGATCAGGCTTCGACCGCGCTCTTCTGCAGCTGCGGACCGGCCAGCGCCAGACGCGCGCCCGCTTCGGTATCGCTGTACTGCTTGAAGTTATCCATAAACAGCTGAGCCAGGCTCTCGGCCTTCTCCTGCCATTTATCCGCTGAACTCCAGCCATTACGCGGATCCAGCACCGCGCTGTCTACCCCTGGAATGCTCTGCGGGATCGCAAGACCGAACACCGGGATGGTCTCCTCGCGCAGCGGGCCGGTAGTGCCGTTGAGGATCGCGCTAATGATGCTGCGGGTATCGCGCAGCGACAGGCGTTTGCCCTCGCCGTTCCAGCCGGTGTTGACCAGCCAGGCTTCGGCGCCGGATTCCGCCATCTTCGCCGCCAGGACGCTGGCGTACTGGGTCGGGTGAAGCAGCAGGAACGCCGCGCCATAGCAGGCGGAGAAGGTCGGCGTCGGCTGGGTAATGCCACGCTCGGTGCCCGCCAGCTTCGAGGTGAAACCCGACAGGAAATGGTACTGCATCTGCTCGGTGGTCAGACGGGAGACCGGCGGCAGGACGCCAAACGCATCGGCGGCAAGGAAAATCACCTTCGACGGATGGCCCGCGCGGGACACCGGCTTGACGATATTGTCGATATGCGACAGCGGATAGGAGACGCGGGTGTTTTCGGTTTTGCTGCCGTCGGCATAATCCACGCTGCCGTCAGCGCGCACCACCACGTTTTCCAGCAGCGCATTGCGGCGGATGGCGCCATAAATCTCCGGCTCCGCCTGCGGATCGAGATTGATGGTCTTAGCGTAGCAGCCGCCTTCGAAGTTAAACACGCCGTCATCGTCCCAGCCGTGCTCATCATCGCCGATCAGCTGACGATGCGGATCGGTCGACAGGGTGGTTTTCCCGGTCCCGGAGAGGCCGAAGAACAGCGCCACGTCCCCTGCTTCGCCACGGTTGGCCGAGCAGTGCATCGACGCGATGCCTTTCTGCGGCAGCAGGTAGTTCATGACCGAGAACAGCCCTTTCTTCATTTCGCCGCCGTACCAGGTACCGCCGATGAGCTGAATACGCTCGCTCAGATTAAAGGCGACAAAGTTCTCGGAGTTCATCCCCTGCGCCTGCCAGTTGGCATTGGTGCAGCCCGCGCCGTTGAGCACCACGAAGTCTGGCGTAAAGCTGGCCAGCTCGTCGGCGCTTGGCACGATAAACATGTTTTTGACAAAGTGGGCCTGCCACGCCACCTCGGTGACGAAGCGTACGCCAAGACGGGTGTCCGGGCTGGCGCCGCACCAGGCGTCGATGACGTACAGTTTTTTGCCGCTCAGCTGGCCCGCGACCAGGCTTTTCAGGCTGCGCCACACGTCTGGCGATAACGGCTTATTGTCATTACGGCCGAGGCCGGAGTCTGCCCACCAGACGGTGTCGCGAGTCTGTTCGTCGCGGACGATGTATTTATCGCGCGGCGAACGGCCGGTGAAGATCCCGGTATCAACAGCCACAGCGCCAGAGTCGGTCATCACGCCGCGGGCCGCGCCGGTCAGCTCAGGAGAGGTTTCATGTGCAATAAGCAAATCGTAATCAGGGTTGTAAAAGAATTCGCCACTTGCATTAATCCCCAGCTCCTGCAGAGCCATTTTTACTGATTCAATTTGTTGTGACATGGAACTCCTGACAAACTATTTAAGGTAAGAGGCCTGGGTTATTCATTGCTTTCGTCATCGTCGCCGGCTATTTAATAAGATAAGTCCTGGACAATGAAATAAAGCAATAAATAACCGTGAGTCGCGATTTCATATCGTGCTCATGTAGGGTCGCCGATATGCATTCATAAATCTCAACTTTCCAAAAAATGTTAACACCTGTCGATAATTATGTTAATTGCATAGTTTCTATGCGCTATGCTAAAATTGCATAGCCTTTATTGCGTTTTTGAGGACTGGATCGGTGTTGGCAAATCTGGAAGTAAAATGGCTGTATGATGTGATTGCCCTTGAGGAGTCGCGCAGCTTTACCCTGGCGGCCAAAGCCCGCAACATCTCTCAGTCTTCGTTCAGCCGACGCATCCAGTCGCTGGAGGCTTCCCTCGGATTCAGCATCTTCGATCGTAGCGCCAACCCTCTGCAGCTGACCAACCGCGGGAAAATTTTTGTCGGCTATGCGCGAAATATGCTCGATGACATGGATTTTCAGATCAGCCGTATTAAAGGCTTAAATAACACTACCCAGAAAATAAGAATCGACGCGGCCCCTTCGCTGTCGGTGTTATTACTGCCGGAGATCATCGCCGGTTACACCGACCGTAAAAATAAGACTTTTCATGTTGAATCGATTAACGTCAACGACGCCGTATTTAACCTGAAAGAGGGAAAAAGCGATTTTATCCTCTCCTTCTATAATGAAGAATTAATGAACTATCCGTTTATTAATCATAAAATTTTTGATTCTTACCTGCACCTGGTCTCTCCCTGCGACGAACATGGCCGCCCGCTGTTTCATTTACATCGCGGCGTGCTGCCGCTGATGAAATACGCCAACGACAGCTATATGGGGCGCCAGGTGAACCAGGTGATCGACCGCACGCCGGAGATCACCTTCTCTCTCACCTTTGTCTCTTCCATGAGCGAGCTGCTCAAGCGCATGATCCTCAATGGCGACGGCGTGGGCTGGCTGCCGCAATACTCTATTCAGCGCGAGCTGGACGAAGGCCGGCTGACGATCCTCGATGAGAGCCTGTCGCTGCCGATCGGCGCCTGGCTCTACCGCTCCGGCTCGCGGCTTAACCAGGCCGCCGAACGTTTCTGGCAGCACATTAAAACCCGTAACGAACTGCGGGAATAACCCCCTCAGCCGCTGATCCCCAGATATGCCTTACGCACCTCCGGGTCGTTGAGCAGCGTCTGGCCGCTACCGCTCAGGCGGATCTGGCCGTTCACCATCACGTAGGCGCGGTCCGACAGGTTAAGGGCATGGCGGGCATTCTGCTCCACCAGAAACAGCGTCATCCCCTGGGCCGTCAGCTCGCGCAGGATCTGAAAAATCTGCTTCACCACCAGCGGCGCCAGCCCCAGGCTCGGCTCATCCAGCAGCAGCAGGCGCGGTCGGCTCATCAGCGCCCGGGCGATGGCCAGCATCTGCTGCTCGCCGCCGGAGAGGGTCATCGCCCGCTGTCCCCGCCGCTCTTCCAGCCGGGGGAACAGCTGGTACATTCGCGCCTTGTCCTCGGCCTGATAGCGGTTGCCAATGGCAATGGTCCCCATTAGCAGATTCTCCTCGACGGTCATATCGGGAAAGATGCGCCGCCCTTCCGGGGCCTGGGCGATGCCGTTGCTGGCGATAAAGTGGGTCGATTTCCGGCTGATCGCCTCCCCGCGATAGAAAATCTCCCCGCCGGCAATGCGCGGCTGGCCGAAGACCGACATCAGCAGCGTTGATTTACCGGCGCCGTTGGCGCCGATCAGCGCCACCGTCTCCCCCTCGTTGACGGTGAGGGAGACCTGCTTCAGGGCCTGGATCGGCCCGTAGAAGACATCCACCTCATTAAAGGCAAGCAAAGGCTGGCTCATCGGCGCGTCTCCTCTTCCTCAGCGCCTAGATAGGCGGCAATCACGCTGGCGTTGGCCTGGATCGCCTGCGGCGCGCCGCGGGCGATGACGTCCCCGTGATCGAGGACGATGATATGATCCGAAATCTCCATCACCATCCCCATATCATGCTCGATCAGTAGCACCGTGATGCCGTGCTGCTGGCGCAGAAAGCGAATAATCCGGCTCAGCGCCTGGGTTTCCACCGGGTTGAGGCCGGCGGCCGGCTCGTCCAGACAGAGCATCTCCGGACGGGTGCACATGGCGCGGGCGATCTCCAGCCGCCGCTGCTGTCCGTAGGAGAGGGTCCCCGCCAGACGGTTGGCGCAGTCCACCATCTCCACCACCTCCAGCCAGTAAAAAGCGCGATCCAGCGCCTGACTCTCCGCCTGCCGATACCCACGGGTATTGAGGATCCCGGCCAGTAGATGGCGGTTGACCTGGGTATGCTGGGCCACCAGCAGGTTCTCGATCACCGACATCTCGCGGAATAAACGTATATTCTGGAAGGTGCGCGCCAGGCCAGCGCGGTTCACCAGATGGGTGCCACCGAACATCTTGTAATAGATCCGCCTCCCCAGCTGCGCCGGGTGGAGAAAATCGTCCGGGTGAAGCTTCTGCCCCAGCACCTGAATGACATCGGTGACCTTTTCCCGCGCCCGCAGCACGATACTGCCCCCCGTCGCCCGATAAAAACCGGTCAGGCAATTAAACACCGTGGTCTTGCCCGCGCCGTTGGGGCCGATCAGGGCGGTGATCGACCCCCGCTCCACCTCCAGATTGACATCATTCAGCGCTTTGATGCCGCCGAAATGCATCATCAGATGCTCAACGCGTAAGATGCTGTCGGTCATGGCGCGACTCCTTTTCGCAATGCAACCCCGCTGCGGCTGGTGCGCACCAGGCCGCGCGGCCGCCAGATCATCATCATCACCATCAGCACGCCGAACAGCAGCACCCGATATTCGTCAAAACCGCGCAGCAGCTCCGGGGTGACCGTCAGAACAAACGCCGCCAGTACCACTCCCAGGGTGGAGCCCATTCCCCCGAGCACCACAATCGCCAGGATCAGCGCCGACTCAAAAAAGGTGAACGACGTCGGGTTAACAAACCCCTGATAGCTGGCGAAGAACACCCCGGCGATGCCGGCCGTCGACGCGCCGAGCATAAACGCCGAGAGCTTCACCAGCACGTGGTTGAGCCCCATCGCCCGACAGGCGATCTCATCCTCGCGCAGCGCCTCCCAGGCGCGGCCGATGGGCATCCGCGTCAGGCGATGCTTCACCAGCAGCACCAGCATCACCACCAGACACAGCACGGCGTAGAGAAAGATGAATTTCAGGTTGGGGTTGTAGCTGACGTGGAAAAACTCATGGATGGGGATGCCGCCATCTTTCGCCCGGCGGGTAAACTCGAGGCCAAACAGCGTGGGGGATGGCACCGGTACGCCGTTAGGGCCGCCGGTGAAGCTCACCCAGTTGTTGAGCACCAGGCGGATAATTTCGCCAAAGCCGAGGGTGACGATGGCCAGATAGTCGCCATGCATACGCAGCACCGGAAAGCCCAGCAACGCCCCGGCGAGAGCCGCCATCACCGCCCCCAGCGGCAGCATCGCCCAGAAGCCAAGTCCCAGGTACTGGTAGCCCAGCGCCAGGCCGTAGGCGCCGATGGCGTAAAACGCCACATAGCCCAGATCGAGCAGGCCCGCGAGGCCCACCACAATATTCAACCCCAGGCCAAGCAGAACGTAGATCAGCCCAAGAATGGCCACGGTCAGCAGATATTTTGTGGCGAGAAACGGAAAGACAATGGCCAGCCCCACCAGCAGCGGTATTATCCAGCGCAGCCGCGAGCGGTAGCCCGGCGGCCGGACGTACACCCCGTCATCCGCCCCCTCAAAGCGGGCAATAAAGGCTTTTCCCCTGTGGCTCTGCAGCAGCAGACTGAGCGCCAGCCTGCCGGCCATCACCACCGCCACCAGAATCGCCACCCGCGCAGGCGCGAGGGTAAAACCATACCCTTTGAGCACCACGCCGACGATCGGGCCAAAGACAATTAACGCGCAAAGGCCGGCCAGTACGCTGTCGATCAGCGCGTTTTGGATAGCCCGCGCAGGCTGGCGCATAATTTCACCCATAAAGCCTCCTTAGACCTTGGCCACCAGCGGACGTCCCAGCAGCCCCTGCGGGCGAAAAATCAGGATCGCCACCAGCAGCGCAAAGGAAAAGACATCTTTGTAATCCGAATTCACCAGCCCGGCGAACTGGGCTTCGGCCACCCCAAGCAGCAGACCACCCAGCATCGCGCCAGGCAGCGAGCCGATCCCGCCCAGCACCGCGGCGGTGAAGGCTTTGATGCCGATAATAAATCCGATATAGAAGTCGAAGGTGCCGTAGTTCATGGTCACCAGCACGCCGGCCAGACCGGCCATCGCCGCGCCGATGACAAACACCAGGGAGATCACCCGGTCGGTATTGATGCCAAGGATCGCCGCCATGCGCCGGTCCTGCTGGGTGGCGCGGCAGATGCGCCCCAGCCGGGTATACTGAATAATCCAGGTCAGGATCAGCATCCCCACCAGCGCCGCGACGAGAATAAACACCTTGGTCCAGGTGATCTGCACCACCCCATCGCCCACCGTCATGCGCAACGCGCCGCTAAGCAGCGTCGGGATCCCCTGCTGGTTCGGCCCCTGGCTCAGCTGGACATAGTTCTGCAGGATCAGCGACATCCCGATAGCCGAGATCAGCGGCGCCAGCCGCGTCGAGTTGCGCAGCGGCCGGTAGGCGATGCGCTCGATCGCCCAGCCGTATACGCCGGTGACCACGATAGTGAACACCAGAGTGGCGAAAATCAGCAGCGGAAAGGAGTGGATCCCGAAGAAAGAGAGCAGCGCCAGGCCGATGGCGCACAGGTAGGCGGAGACCATATACACCTCGCCGTGGGCGAAGTTGATCATGCCGATGATCCCATACACCATGGTGTAGCCGATGGCGATTAAGCCGTACACCGCGCCCAGCGTCAGCCCATTGATCAGTTGTTGCAGAAAAAACGCCGTCATAGCCCCTCCAGCCGCCAGGCAGACGGCCGCCGGGTTCCGTTCCCGGTCGACCGCCGTCATGTGACAATTTGCAAGTCAAAAGGACAGAGCGTCCTCAGGTCGTGGCCGATCAGAGCTGGTGATATTTGCCCTTGTCGTCCCACTGATAGACCACGTAGTCGGACACCTTGAGGTCGCCTTTGCCATCCCAGGCTTTCTTGCCCATCACCGTCTCGACGTCGTGGCTCTTCAGCCAGTCGCTGGCTTTGGCGTTATCGGTACCGACGGCGTTCCAGGCCGCGGCGATAGCCTGAATGGAGGCGTAGGCGTAGAGGGTATAACCTTCCGGCTCAAAGCCGCTGGCGCGGAACTTCTCGATCACCGCTTTGCCGTCCGGGAGGGTGCGCGGATCCTGACCAAAGGTCATCAGCACGCCGTTGGTGAACTGCGGCCCGCCGGCGGCCGTGACCAGCTCCTCGGTGACGATACAGTCGCCGGAGAAGAATTTGGCCTGCACCCCCTGCTCGCGCATCTGGCGCACCAGCGGGCCCGCTTCCGGATGGCAGCCGCCAAAGTAGACCACGTCCGGCTTGAGGGCGCCGATCTTGGTCACCAGGGCGTTAAAGTCTTTTTCACCGCGGGAAAGGCCTTCGTACAACACTTCTTTGGTACCCCGCTTCGCCAGCGCCGCGCGGGTGGCATCGGCCAGCCCCTGACCATAGGTGTCTTTATCGTGGATGACGGCGATTTTCTTCGCCTTCAGCACGTCCAGCATATAGTTGGCGGCGATCGCCCCCTGCTGATCGTCACGACCACACATACGGAAGAGATCTTTCATGCCGCGCTCGGTGATCTGCGGGTTGGTCGAGCCGGGGGTAATGGTCAGGATCCCGGCTTCGTCATATACCTCGGAGGCCGGCATCGTTGAGGAAGAGCAAAAGTGCCCCACCACGGCGGAGACTTTCGCTTCATCCACCAGCCGGTTGGCCACCGCCACCGCCTGCTTCGGTTCGCACGCGTCATCCCCCTGCACCAGCACAATCTTTTCGCCTTTGATGCCGCCGGCGGCATTGATATCGGCCACCGCCTGCGAGGCCCCCTTCCAGTACTGGGCGCCGTAGGTGGCGTTGGGGCCGGTAAAGGGCCCGGCGACGCCGATCTTCACGTCTGCCTGGGCGTAAAAGGCCATGCTCATACAACCTGCTATCACAACATGAAGCGTCATTGTTTTCAGTTTCAAAGACATTCGGATATTCCTCAGCGATGTAAAGCCTGGCGTCATGGAATGACGCAGAAAATATCACTTACCGTGTGGTGCCGACGTTGGCGCAGCGCCAGGACGGCCAGGGTGGAAGAAGCAAAAATCCCGCCAGGAAGGAGTGGAACACCGGAGAACAGTCGCCCCGGTCGGTACGCACGCGACGGCAACCCGTGCCGCATCCGGCAAGGGCGCATTCCCTTTCAGGTCAGGAGATCGGTTGCCATCACGTGGCGAGCCGGACAACGCGGTATCCGTACCGGCCCGTGAGCTAAACATAGATGCAGTTAGCGGTCGCTGCGCGCCGGCGTGGTGCAAAAATGCGAATATGATCAACAGTGGTGATTATTTTGTTGCGGTAATGTGAAGATGATAACAGGAGAGCCCATTAAAGGCTCTCCTGTGGCCCGGTGGCCGCTCAGAGTTGGCTGGTGAACGTTCGGGAGATCACATCCTGCTGCTGTTCGCGGGTCAGCGCGTTAAAGCGGACCGCATAGCCGGAGACGCGGATCGTCAGATTCGGATACTGCTCCGGGTGTTCTATCGCATCGAGCAGCTTTTCCCGGTTCAGCACATTGACGTTGAGATGCTGTCCCCCCTCCACCGTCTCCTCGTGGTGGAAGTAGCCATCCAGCAGGCCCACCAGGTTGTTTTCCTGCGCTGACGGGGCTTTGCCGAGCGCCGCCGGCACGATGGAGAAGGTATACGAGATGCCATCTTTGGCGTAGGTAAACGGCAGTTTCGCCACCGAGGTCAGCGACGCCACCGCCCCTTTCCGGTCGCGGCCATGCATCGGATTGGCCCCCGGAGCGAACGGCGTCCCCGCCCGACGTCCGTCCGGGGTGTTGCCGGTTTTCTGGCCGTATACCACGTTGGAGGTGATGGTCAGGATCGACTGGGTCGGCACCGCCTGACGCCAGGTGGGGAGCGCCTGAATTTTGCGCATAAAGCGCTCCACCAGGTCGCAGGCGATGGCATCAACCCGATCGTCGTTGTTGCCGTACTGCGGATAGTCGCCTTCAATGACAAAGTCCACCGCCAGCCCGTGGTGATCGCGCACCGGCTTCACCCGGGCGTACTTTATCGCCGACAACGAATCCGCTGCCACCGACAGGCCGGCGATGCCGCAGGCCATCGTGCGGTAGACGTCGCGGTCGTGCAGGGCCATCAGCGCCGCCTCGTAGCTGTATTTATCATGCATGCAATGGATGATGTTCAGCGCGCTGATGTACTGCACCGCCAGCCAGTCCATAAAGTGGTCGAGGCTGGCCATCACGGTGTCGTAGTCCAGCACCTCATCACGCAGAGGGTCGGTTTTCGGCCCCACCTGGATCTTCAGTTTCTCATCCACCCCGCCGTTAATCGCGTAGAGCAGCGTTTTGGCGAGATTGGCGCGGGCGCCGAAGAACTGCATCTGCTTGCCGATCACCATCGGGCTGACGCAGCAGGCGATGGCGTAGTCGTCGCTGTGAAAATCGCTGCGCATCAGATCGTCGTTCTCATACTGCAGCGACGAGGTGGCGATAGAGACCCGGGCGGCATATTTTTTAAACGCCGCCGGCAGCGCTTGCGACCAGAGCACGGTCAGGTTCGGCTCCGGCGCCGGGCCCATGGTGTGCAGAGTATGCAGATAGCGGAAGGTGGTTTTGCTGACCAGGGTGCGACCATCCAGCCCCATGCCGCCCAGCACCTCCGTCGCCCAGATGGGATCCCCGGAGAACAGCGAATCAAATTCCGGGGTGCGCAGGAAACGCACCATGCGGATCTTCATGATGAAGTGGTCAATGAGCTCCTGGGCCTGCTCCTCATTCAATAAACCGGCGCGCAGATCGCGTTCGATATAGATGTCGAGGAAGGTGGCCGTGCGCCCCAGCGACATGGCGCCGCCGTTCTGCGACTTCACCGCCGCCAGGTAGGCGAAGTAGAGCCACTGCACCGCCTCCCGGGCAGTGCGCGCCGGGTGAGAGATATCGCAGCCGTAGCGGGCCGCCATCTCCTGCATCTGCAGCAGCGCGCGCCGCTGTTCGGCCAGCTCCTCGCGCAGGCGCAGGGTGGCCTCCAGCGCCTCGCCGCGCTCAAGGGCCGGCTGCAGGTCGGCAAACTGCAGCTCACGTTCGCGGACCAGGTAGCGAATGCCGTACAGCGCCACGCGGCGGTAATCGCCGATGATCCGTCCGCGGCCATAGCCGTCCGGTAGCCCGGTCAGCACCCCGGATTTGCGGCAGCGCAGCATATCCGGGGAATAGACGTCAAAAACGCCCTGATTGTGGGTCTTACGCAGCGCCGTAAACTGATACTCAAAGTCAGGATCCATTTCGCGACCATAGGCCTCGAAGGCGCTTTTGATCATCTTGATGCCGCCAAAAGGATGCAGGGCGCGCTTCAGCGGCTGGTCCGTTTGCAGGCCGACGATCTTTTCCAGCGGCTGGTTGATATAGCCCGCCGCGTGGGCGGTGATGGAGGTGGCGACATTGGTGTCGAAATCCACCGGCGCATGGGTGGCGTTCTCGACGCGTATCCCGGCCATCACCTGCTCCCAGAGGGCGGTGGTCGCTGGCGTCGCGTTAGCGAGGAAAGACTCATCGCCCTCGTAAGGGGTGTAGTTATGCTGAATAAAGTCGCGAACGTCGATCTGCGTTTGCCACGCCGTACCGCGAAAGCCCAGCCAGGCGTCGGCGTATCGTACATCCTGGGTATCGATATCTACTTTCATGAACATCGTCTCTCTACAGAATAAAAAGTCAGGCCAGCGCCGCCGCGGTGTGGATCCGGCCTAAGCGGATCGCATCGAGGGCAATCATGCGCTCTTCATTGGTAGGAATAACCGCGCAGCGCACCCGGCTGCCGTCGGCGGAGATCAGGCGCTCGCCGGCCGAATTGGGCTGCTGATTGCGGGCGGCGTCCATCGCAAGGCCAAAGACCGACAGCCGCTCGCTCACCAGCCGACGGATCAGCACCGAGTTCTCGCCAATCCCGCCGGTGAAAATAATGCCGTCGAGACGCTGCAGCGCCGCGGCGTGGCCGGCAATATGGCGGGCGATACGATGGACAAAGGTTTTAATCGCCAGGCGGGCGCGGGCATGGCCCTCATGCCACGCCTGCTCCAGCACCCGCAGGTCGGAGGAAAGACCGGAGATCCCCAGCAGGCCGGAGGCGGTGTTGGCTACCCGCTCCAGGTCGCTGAGGGTCTGCCGGGTTTCCCCGGCAATCCACGCCATGGCGCCGAAGTCGACATCACCGCTGCGGGTGCCCATCATCAGCCCCTCCAGCGGCGTCATCCCCATCGAGGTGTCCACGCTGCGGCCGTTACGCACCGCGCAGATCGAGGCGCCATTGCCCAGGTGGGCGATCACCAGGCCGCTCTCCTGCTCCGGCAACCCGAGCAGCGCCAGGGCGCGCTGGGACACATAGCGGTGCGAGGTGCCGTGGAAACCGTAGCGGCGTACCCCGAGATTCTGGTAATACTCCCACGGCAGACCATAGAGAAAAGCTTCCGGGGCCAGGGTCTGGTGAAAGCTGGTATCAAAGACCGCCACCTGCATCACCTCCGGGAACAGCCGCTGCGCCGAGGCGATGCCGCTGAGACTGGCGTAGTTATGCAGCGGGGCCAGGGACGATACCTGGCGAATGTTATTGATAACCTCCTCGCTAATAATGACCGACTCGGTGAACAGGTCGCCGCCGTGGGCGACGCGGTGGCCAATCAGGGCCACGCTGTCGATGAGGTCGCGTTGGGCTAATGCTCCGGCAATCGCCTGCAGGGCGCCTTCGTAGCCGCGCTGCGCCAGCGCCACCGGCTCGCCGCCGTTGAGCGAGAGAGACGCCCGTTCCGCGTTGATGCCCTCGGCCACGCCGTTGAGCAGGCAGTCGCAGCTTGCGGCATCCAGGACGGAAAATTTGATCGACGACGAGCCGCAGTTAATCACCAGTACTACCGGAAATTCAGTCATGTTGTACTCCGCGTGGCCTGAGCCGGATTAGAACAGTTTGTAAGCAATGTTGAGGATGGTCAGCAGACCGATAGCGGTCACAAAGAGGTTGTCGAGACGGCCACGGTATTTGGCCAGCGAAGGCGCTTTACGAATGGCGTACATCGGCAGCAGGCACAGCAGCGAGGCGATAATCGGCGCGCCCATGGCCTCAATCAGGTCGAGGATATTGGGGTTGGCATACGCCACCACCCAGGTCGAGCCCATGATGAACACCATGCTCAGGGTATTGAGCTTGCCGCTGGAGACCCGGGTTTTATCCCCTTTATAGCCAAAGCGCAGGATCAGACCGTTCAGCCCTTCGAGCGTGCCGAGATAGTGGCCGAAAAACGATTTGAAGATGGCCACCAGGGCGATGATCGACGCGCCATACTCCAGCAGGGTGGCAAAGGTGGATTTGGTGCCCGACATCGAGGCAAAGTGGTTCGCCAGATAGGAGAGCACCGGGATATTCTGCGCCTTGGCGTCCGCCATGTTCTGCGGTGAGAGGGTAAACAGACAGCTGAAGGCGAAGAACATCACCACCGCCACCATCAGCATGCTGGCCCGGGAGATGATCTGTGAGCATTTGCGTTCGGTATACTCGCGGCCAAACTGCGCTTCATACTCTTCGCGTTTGGAGACCACAAACGAGGAGACGATCGGCGAGAAGTTGAAGGAGAACACCATGATGGAGATGCCCAGCCATACCGTCACCAGAATGCCGTCGTGACCGGTTAAGGCGATATCGCTGAGGTTGACCTGGTCAATCACCGCGCTATTCCAGTAGGGGATCAGGGACAGGGAGATCACCACCAGGCTGGCGATAAACGGCCACACCAGATAGCTCATCACCTTGACCATCAGGTCTTTACCAAACCAGATGACAAACGCCATCAGCAGCAGCAGGAGCAGCGCCACCACCCCGCGGTTGAGAGCCGGCATCTGCAGCTGGTTCTCCCAGAAAGTCATAAAGGTATTGGTGATCGTGACGCCATAAATCCACAGCAGCGGGCAGATGGCGAAGAAGTACAGAAAGGTGATCACCACCCCGCCGGTTTTGCCAAAATGCTCTTCCACCGTTTCGGTGATATTGCCGGAGGGGTTAGCCCCCGACAGGCATAGCCGGGCCAGGGCCCGATGGCAATAAAAGGCGATGGGATAGGCCAGCACCAGCATCACCAGGATCGGGATCAGCCCGCCGAAGCCGGCGCGGATCGGGAAAAACAGCACCCCGGCGCCGATAGCGGTGCCAAACAGGCCCAGGGTCCAGGTGGTGTCAGATTTACGCCAGGACGAAAGGCTTGTCTGGCTGGATGCAATGCTCTCAGTCGTACTCATATCCTGTCCTCACTTATGTATTGAATTAAGCGTCAACAAAACCGGTAATTTGCGATACCCGGGAGAGATCGATATTGCCCCCGGAAATCAGGCTGACCGTTTTGCGGTTCTGGATATAGCTGTCGAGTTTGCCGCTTAATAACGCGGCGCAGGCTAACGCCCCGGCCCCTTCGGTGATCACTTTATTGCGCTGAATTAAGGCGACCATGCTCTGGCGAATGTCATCCTCACTCACCAGGACGATGTCATCCACCAGCTGGCGGGCGATTTCATAGGTCAGTTTCCCCGGGCGGGCGACGTCGCAACCATCGGCTAAGGTGCCGGCGTGGCGATGGCTGGTGATTTCCCCGGCATACCAGGAGGCGGCCATGCCGTGAACATTCTCCGACTGCACGCCGATAATGCGGATTGTCGGGTTAATGGATTTAATCGCAATCGCGATACCGGCAATTAAGCCGCCGCCGCCAATGGGCACGATGACATTATCCACGTCATACAGATCTTCTAATATTTCGAGTCCAATCGTCCCCTGCCCGGCGATAACCTGCGGGTCGTCATAGGGGGGAATAAAAATGCGGCCCTCAAGTTCAACAATATCGCTGGCTTTGGCGAGGGTATCGTTAAAGTTATCGCCATGGAGCACCACTTCCGCCGAATAATCACAGGTGGCGGCAACTTTCGATTTCGGCGCCCCTTTCGGCATCACCACTTTCCCGTCAATGCCGAGCATGGCGCAGGAGAGCGAGACGCCCTGGGCGTGGTTGCCCGCTGAGCAGGCCACCACCCCTTTGCGTTTTTCCGCCGCGGTTAAACCGCACAGTTTATTAAAGGCGCCGCGAATTTTAAATGAACCCGTGCGCTGCATATTTTCGAATTTAAGAAATATTTCGCCCTGGCAGCGCTCGCTAAAATAATTCGAACGGGGCATGCCTGTTTTATATATTTTTCCCGCGAGGCGTTGTTTCGCTTCGAGAATATCGTCAATAGATACCGGAAGATCGTAGGTAATATGCATTATGGCCTCTGTATCTTAATATAAAGTCAATGACCGGGCGTCATCCTGCTGATAACAGCGAGGACGTGTGTTGGATTATTTAACGACTTTCAGTTACGCAATAATTTGTAATGGCTGCCAGTGGCGGTTGCCCTGCCCCGAGGAATAGTGTTTCGCCATCTCCACCAGCGACGCCGCGGCGGTTTTTAACCGGTAATTTTTCGACCATACCGCCGCATAGCGCGCCACCGGCAAGGCCTCTTTAATGGGGATGGTGACAAACTGGCTCGAGCCAAACGGCGTGGTCATGTCGCAGGGGATCACCGTCAGAAAATCGGCATTGAGCACCAGGTTATAGATCGTCACCACCGAATCGGTATTAACGATATTTTCACGGCGGATACCGCTGCGCTGCAGGGTGGTCAGCAGTTCGCTGTAGTAGCCCATATTGGTCTCCGGCAGCACCCACTGCTCGTGCTGGAGCGAGGCCAGGCGGACCGTGCCGTTGCCGATCCGCGCCCGGTTCGCCACCAGCACAAACTCAGACTCAAACAGCGGCTCGACGTGCAGGTCCTGCAGTTTCATCTCATCGCTCAGCGTCCCGATGGCGAAGTCGAGGCGCCCGTCGCGGATTGCCGGCAAAAAGGCGGAGAGCTGCGCCTCATACATCGAGACCCGCGCCTTGGGGAAAGTCATTTTAAACTGATGCACCATCTCCGACATAAAGGTAAACCCGACCAGCGATGGGAAACCAAAGGAGACATCCACCACCGCGCTGTTGGTCAGAGCATTCATTTCATTGACCATATTTTTCATTTCACGGGTGATCGCTTCTGACCAGTTGAGAAATACCTGCCCGGCCTCGGTGAGCGAGACGCCGGTATTTCGCCGGACGATTAATTCACTGCCAAAATAACTCTCCATGTCGCCAATAATTTTACTGACCGCCGGCTGAGTGAGTCCTAACGCTTTTGCTCCGGCCCCGATTGACCCGCTGCGGATCACTTCCTGGAAAACTACCAGATGCTGTGTTTTAGGCAGAGAAAAAGTATTCATCGCGTCTCACTTTCATTCCTTTGTTGACGGCGGAAAGTGTAACAAATCGCAATTGCCGGGTTATGTGAGAGCTCTCACAAAGGCTCCGCCGCGGCGGATAAGCAGGATCCACGAGCCAGAATAAGTAAAGTAAAATCAATATATTAAAAGCATCATGACCGCTATTTGCGCGCCTTTTGCCGTGGCCGAATGCGGGGATAAAAATAATTGATGGCGATAACATCGACGGCGAAATGGCGATAAAAAATACGCCTTTTGTACGTTATTCGACCCGCGCTATCAGGGTGAGAAGAAAGCCGAAAATTAAATTAATGCTGTAAAGAATAAAAAGCAGACGTAATAAACGCCATTATTTAACGACAAGCCGGTCGGGCATCACATTTTATCCCCGGCGGTTGGGGAAAATGCACGGTCATTATTTACACCAAAGAAACATTAAATTCACAATTTTTCTTTTGGGTCGCGATAGGCAGCGATCTTTTTTCCGCCATAGCACAGTTGGTCATACTTTGATTAAAATCAACCCTGGTAATTTATCTTTTACGACGGCCATTGGAGAGTCATTTGTGTTGCCGATCACAAATCCATAAAACAACGACCCGGCCTATCGTGAAGAGATGATCCCGCGGCTGCGCCAGCAGCTTAACGAGCAGCTGATGAGCGACCAGCTGGCTGTCGACCTGCTCTCTTCCTATCTGCGAATGGATCTCAGCGCCCAGCCGTGGGACCAGCCGCTATAGCCCGCCCCGGCGCAGATCGCTGGCCCGGGCATTTCGCCTATAGCTGGCTGACCCCCAGCGCCGCGGCCTCATCCCGCCACGCCAGCAGCGGCGCATAGGCCTCCCGCGACATATCGCTATAGCCGCAGATCAGCAAGGCGTCGCACAGGGAACGATAGCGATCATCGCTTACCAGCTGCTGGAGCGCCTCGCGCAGGCTATTCAGCGTTGCCGCCGGGGTGGCGCCGGCGGTGATCAGCGGCAGCCCTGGCGCGGCCGGGCTCCAGCCGATCGCCACCAGGCCAGCCAGAGCCTGCGGCTGATGGCGCTGCAGCAGAGCGTAGGTCACGCAGTCGATGGCGGCGATATCGGCGTTTTCCTGCTGCAGTTCGCGCAGCGATTGCCGATGGCTGCCGCTGAACATCACCGCTGAAAAAAAACGCCCCTCCCGGGAGAGCGGCGCGACCATTTTACGCAGTACGTTGTAGCCGGACTGCGAGTGCTCGGCATTGCACACCGCCCGACGGCCAAAAAAGTCCCCCAGCATCCGGTGACTATCCGCTTCGCGGACCACCAGCAGGCTGCGATAGCGGCGCCCTTCGCAACCGGGCGCAGCGTAGTGGAAGCAGCCCACCGTCTGCACCTCCGGCAATTGGGTCACCAGCGGGTAGCCACAGGTCTGGCTCAGCAACAGCGTCGGCTGGCGCCAGTGAGCCAGCAGATCCCCGGGGTCAGCCGCCGGAGGGTCCCCCGCCACCATCACGCCGCGTTCGTCCAGCAGCGACTGCACCGTCTGCCACAGGGCCTGGGTCTGTTGACGGTGGATGGCATACATCGGAAAGGTCATGCGTTCAGCCATATTCTCCTCCCGCCTGCGCCTGCTCGCCAAAGCCCGGATGGGCGTTCACCGCTACCGCCCGGCGGCTAAAATGGCGTCGCCACTCGCCGTACCCGCGCACCAGGAACCCCTGATTACGCTGCAGATACGCCGCCTGGCGATGCAGATACAGTTGACGTAAAGCGTACCAGGGGACCCCTGGCAGATCATGATGCACCGCATGGTAGTTGAGATTGAGGAACAGCGCCCGCCAGGGGAGCCCGGCCTCGTTGATCACCGAGCGGGCCAGCGGGTCATCCGCGGCGCGGTGTTCGAGAAAAGAGCGTACTTTGGTCAGGGCCAGCGCCGGGTAGCTCACCGCCAGCACAAACCACAGCGGAGAAAAACCCTGCGCCGCCATCCAGGTCAGCAGACCCGTCAGCAGCAACAGATGCAGACTCCACATGGCGATAGCGCGGCGGTCGCCCTCGCGGAAAGCCCACAGCGCGCTGTTCAGGGTGTGAATAATATCCATCATCGGCGCCAGCAGCAGACGCCCCCAGAAGGTGTTGCGCAGGTGGATAAGGCGGCGCTGCCAGGCTGAGAAGCGCTGCCAGCTTTCCGCCGTTACGTAGTACGATTCGGGGTCATCCTCAGGGTGCGTCAGCAGATGGTTGCGATGGTGCGCCAGGTGGCTGTCGCGGTAGACGCCATAGGGATACCAGACCGCCAGCGGCAGCGTCCCCAACAGCTGGTTAAACCATGCCAGCCGGGTGGGATGCCCATGGATCAGCTCATGCTGTAAGGACATATACCAGGCGGTAAACCAGATCAACAGCAGCGTGGCCGGAAACAGTCCCAGCGTCCGCCAGCCCGCCACGCAGGCAAACCAGCCGCCGTAAACCGTCACAATCAGCAGCCAGGTCGGCAGCTCGCTGCGCCACAGCCAGCTGCGCGCCAGCTGGCGGATCAGGATGCGCTGTTGGTCATCCACATAGACAGCCGTCTTCTTTTCCGCCACTTCCGATACCTTGCCGTGTTGCCTCATTCCCTCCGAAGATGTGAGATAACACGTTAAATAACAAAGTATTTAATTGACTTAGCTTTGCCAAAAAGCGCGTTTGTGTTCAACAGGGCAAAGAGAATACCGTCCATGGCGCAACAGGTTGGCGGTGTTTAAACAGGTCCATCGCCCGGCGGCGCTGCGCTTGCCGGGCCTACGGGATAACCCCTCCCCGGGCCATCCAGGCCGGTGCAGTCGCAGCGCCGCCGGACAAGAACAGCGGCGTCGCTTTTGTGCCGGGCGGCGGCGACACCTTGCCCGGCCTACAATCCGTGCGGCCTGTCGTTAATTTATTTACCGCTGTTGCTGAAATTTTACCGCCAGGTCGAGGATACTAAAGGACTCCAGCGCCTTACCCGCCTTCGCGCCGACGATACCGGCGGAGCGTCACAGCGACTACTCCTCTTCCCGCTCCGCTGGCGTCCAGGTCGGCAGAGTCTGGAAGGTGTGCAACAGCCCTTCGGACCACGCCTTGCGAATGCGGTTGAAGTAGGGATCGCTGTCGGTGATGCGATGCTGCCCGGCACTGCTGAAGCTGCCGCTGCGGTAGAGCAGCGTATCCAGCGGCAGGCCGACGGACAGATTACTGCGCAGCGTCGAATCAATGGAGATCAACGCGCAGCACATCGCCTGCTCCAGCGGCGTGTCGATGGTCAGCACCCGATCGATGATCGGTTTGCCGTATTTGCTTTCGCCAATCTGGAAATAAGGCGTGTCGCGGGTGGCTTCAATAAAGTTGCCCTCCGGATAAATATGGAACAGACGATGAGTTTCGCCGGCGATCTGGCCGCCAAGCAGCAGGTTGCAGTTGAAGTTGGTGTTACTGCAGGTCTGCTGGTTGCTGCTGTCGCGCTGGATCACCTCCAGCAGCGTTTTACCGATCAGCATCGCGGCGTCGTAGAGGGAAGTGACCTGCATCAGATTCGGCTCCTGCTGGGTACGGATGCGCGCGCTGAGCAGGCTTATCACGCTCTGGGTGGTGGCCAGATTGCCGGCGGATTGCAGCACCAGCACCCGTTCCCCCTCCTGATGGAAAACGTGCAGCTTTTTAAAAGTGGCAATATGGTCGACGCCCGCATTGGTGCGGGAGTCGGAAGCAAACACCAGTCCATCCGCCAGGCACATGGCCACACAGTAGGTCATTGCGGTTATTCCCGTATTATTGCTGCTGCGCCTGCTGGCTGTGTTCGCGCACTTCAGCGTTAGTTAACATAATCTCCCCGCCGCCGCCCAGCCGGGTGCCCCGTACCGGGCAGGCGTCGAGATAATCCAGCCCGGTCGCCAGCCGTAAATGCTGATTCAGGCGACGGGTATTATTGGTGATATCAAACGACAGCCAGCGGCCGTCGAGCCAGACTTCCGCCCAGGCGTGCATCGCCACATGCTGGGCGTTATTGCTGTAGACATAGCCGCTGACGTAGCGCGCCGGGATCTCCAGCGCGCGGCAGCAGGCGAGAAAAACATGGGTATGATCCTGGCACACCCCCTTCGCGCGGGCGAAGGCGTCGGCGGCGGAGTCCTGCACCTGGGTCGCGCCGGGGGAGTATGGCATTCTTAACAGCAGATCCGCCATCAGTTGATTCAGACTCTCTTCCGCCGCATCGGGACGATAGAGGCGCTGGGCAAACTCACGGATCGCCGTATCGGCGCGGGTTAGCGGCGTACAGCGCAGAAAAACCAGCGGCGACAGCAGCTCGGCCTCTTCATCACGCGTCTCCTCCCCTTCGTCGGCGATATCGACAATCCCGCTGGCGCGGATGGTGATCTCCTTGTGCGGGTTATCCAGCGTCAGCACATGCAGCACATTGCCCCAGCCGTCGGTAGTGGTCACCGCCGCGCCGTCCGGCAGGGTCAGCGTCCAGGCGGTGATCGTCTGCCGGGCGGTACTGCGAGGCGTCAGGCGCAGATACTGGGTGGAAAACTTCACTTCTTCATCGTAGCCATAGCGGGTGAGATGATCGATGACCAGTTTCATAAGGCCTCCAGGTAGGTTTGTCTGATGCTGTCGGACAGCGCGTTAATTCTCGCCAGCAGCCCGTTAAGGGTGGTCTGCAGGTCCGCCTGCGCCAGGTCGTCACGGGTGCTGAAGCGCAGGTCAACGTTGAGCTGATGGGCGAGGCGCAGCGGTTGATAGGAGCGGTCGTTGGCGATCTTCTCCAGCTCGCCCACCAGGTCGGCAATGCTGGCGCGCAGCGAACGCGGAATATCGTTGCGCAGGATCAGCAGCTCCATCACCGTTTCGCGACTGACCGGCTGGCGGTAGAGGCTGTTGTAGGCTTCGCGGGCGCTGACCGCATTGAGCAGGGTATCCAGCCGGTAGTATTCCCGCACCGGATCCGGGTCGTTGGTCAGCTGTTGATCCTTAATCAGCAGCAGCTGGGTGGTGGCGAAGGCGCGCTCAATCAGGGTGCCGATACCGATAAAGCTCAGCGCGTCGTTGCGCAGCAGCGTGCCTATCACCGCTCCGCGAAACAGATGCACCCGCTCTTTCACCCACTCAAAAAAGCCGTCGCTCCCCAGCTCGCCCAGCCCCTGCTGGCGCAGGCTTCGCAGCTCAATGCGGGTGGCATTGATGCTCTCCCACACTTCGGCCGACAGACTGCCGCGCACGGCGTGCGCATTGTTCCACGCCATCTCCACGCAGCTGTAAATACTGCAGGGGTTGTTGCCATCAAGGGCAAAAAAGTTGAGCAGATTGCTCATGGTAAAGCGGGCATGGCGCGCCTGAAACAACTCGTGGGTCATCGACAAATTCAGCGGCAGCGCCAGATCCCGCGACTGCTGGCTGTGGCGGGGGATCATCGATAATTTCCAGGTCACGTCCAGCACCCGGGCGTAGCTCTCCGCCCGCTCGAGATAGCGGGCCATCCAGAACAGTTCACTCGCCGTACGACTTAGCATGATGCGTCATCCTCCATCACCCAGGTATCCTTGGTTCCGCCGCCCTGCGACGAGTTGACCACCAGCGACCCTTCGGTGAGGGCCACGCGGGTCAGGCCGCCGGGCACCAGCCGCATCTCCTGCCCGGACAGCACGTAGGGGCGTAAATCGATATGTCGCGGCGACAGACCTTCATCAACGAAGGTGGGGCAGGTCGACAGCGCAAGGGTGTCCTGGGCGATATAGTTGGCCGGATTGGCCAGCAGGCGCTGGCGGAAGGCCTCTCGCTCCTCTTTAGTCGAACGCGGGCCGACCAGCATGCCGTAGCCCCCGGCGCCATGGACCTCCTTGACCACCATCAGCTCGAGATTGCTCAGCACGTAGCGCAGGTCCTCCGCTTTCCGGCACTGCCAGGTGGGTATATTGCTGAGGATCGGCTGTTCGCCGAGGTAAAAGCGGATCATCTCCGGGACGTACGGATAGATCGATTTGTCGTCAGCCACCCCGGTGCCGATGGCGTTGGCCAGCACTACGCCGCCGGCGCGATAGACGGACAGCAGCCCCGGGACGCCGAGCATCGAATCGGCGCGGAAGGCCAGCGGGTCGAGCCAGGCGTCGTCGATGCGGCGATAAATCACATCCACCCGCCGCGGCCCCTCGGTGGTGCGCATATACACCGCGCCGTTTTTAATAAACAGATCGGCGCTCTCCACCAGCTCGACCCCCATCTGCTGCGCCAGGAAGCTGTGCTCGAAGTAGGCGCTGTTGAAGCGACCCGGGGTCATCACCACGACGCAGGGATCATCCACCAGCGAGCTTTCGCGCAGGGTCTGCAGGAGGTAGCTCGGGTAGCGCTCCACCGGCGCAATGTGATGCTGCTCGAACATCTCCGGATAGAGGCGCATCATCATCTTACGGTTTTCGAGCATGTAGGAGACGCCGGACGGCGTGCGCAGATTATCCTCCAGCACGTAGTACTGACCGTCGTTATTGCGCACCATATCGACGCCGGTGATATGGGCATAGGTGTTGTTTGGCAGGTTGATGCCCTGCATGCACGGCTGATACTGCTCGTTGGCCAGCACCTGCTCGGCCGGGATCAGCCCCGCGCGCAGGATATTCTGCTCATGATAGATGTCATAGAGGAAGGCGTTCAGCGCTTTCACCCGCTGGCGTATGCCGCGGTCAATGCGCTGCCACTCCCCGGCGGGTATGATCCGCGGCACGCTGTCAAACGGGATCAGCCGCTCGGTTCCCTCATCCTCGCCGTACACGTTAAAGGTGATGCCGATACGGTGAAAAAGCAGTTCCGCTTGCGCTTTTTTCTGCCGGATAGAGAATTGATCGGTGTTGCGAAACCATTGCCACCAGGCATTATAGTGCGGCCGCTGTTCACCCTGCGCGGTCAGCATCTCGTCATAATAATGCCCGTCAGGTAGCGTAATTTTAATCATGGCTATCCCCTCCGGTTGTACTCACTTTGTGGTAATCCCGATAAGAGATAAGCATTAATTATGCCAGGTCACACAGCGCGTCGGCGCAGCGTTACGCTGTGAGGCCATGGCTTTGAGTTGATTAAAAAACAACCAGACACTTTGCTTATTTGTGGGCGGTTTTTAGCGTTAAACGCACCAGTTTGGGGCAAGTGGATTCACGGGACGCTGAGGCTTCGCGAGCCACGCCGCGTAGCGACAGGCGGCTGAATAGCACAGAGCCTGCGCTGTGCAAGCTCTGTGTTGCTCAGAAGAAATACTTGAAGCGCAGCCGGCCGCCATAGCGGGAGTCTTCCTGGCCGTCGCCGTTGCTTGGGTTGGCTTCAATCCAGGAGGCGTAGGCCCCAAGATAGATGTTGAAGTTCTTCATATTCATTACGTTCGGAAACAGGTACGACGCATGGATCGTATGGATATCGTAGTTGCCCGGATCGGCGATCCAGCAATTATCGTCGCAGTTAGCGATAAAATCAGCGGTGTTAAAGCTGTCGATTTTGTTATGCGCGTAAATGTAGCCCAGCTCAAAACCGTGCCACAGGGAGTTAACGCCCGCGGTAAAGTCAGTCTCATCTTCGGCATCCATATAAGCGACGTTAAGGTTGGTCACCACGCTGTCCTGCGGATCGGTTTTTTGCCCATTCCACGTCATCGTATAGCCATAGCCGGTACGGCTGGACTGGTCGACCCAGCGTCCTTTCGCATCGTGATAGCCATAGGCGTTATTTACCACGTTGCTTTCCATGGCGATGGCAGTGGAGAAGCGCCCGCTGTTCCACGCGATAACCGGGCGCAAATAGGCCACATTTTTCTCATTTTCCAGTGCGGTGCCATGATACTGCTGGTCCTGGAATAGCGTGCTGCCGTTCTCCAGCAGGGTATTCAGTTCGAAATACCAGTTATCAAGGGTTTTGCTCATCAGGAAGTTGCCGCCGCTGTTGCTCCGACCGCGCCCTTCCTTCATCATGTAAATATAGCCGTAGCCGTCGCTGTACAGATCGTTGGCGGTGTTCCCGGAGTATTCCACGAACGTATCCTGATTCAACGGGAACATATCGTAGGCTTCGAAACGACCAACCTTCACCTTCCAGTCGTTCTCCTGGCCAAAAAAGAATACCGCATCATCAAGATTCATTTTGCCGTTCAGGTCGGCCAGCGGCTGGACGGAAAAACCGGCAAAACGGCCATTATCCATTTTGCGCATGCCGTCAAAACCTAACAGCAGGCGGCCATTAATATCCCAGCGTTCATTATTGCCCGGCGCCCAGTCTTTATTTGCCGTGGTTTTTACCGAAGTCAGGCTCCCGCTGCTGCTGGCGCCATCCATGTTAAATTCGACATCACCATAAAATTTGATATCCCCATAGCCGGACAGCGTTAGTGTTGTCGGCTCCGCGCCCGGTGCGACGGGCTCGGCGGACTCCACTTTGACAGTTGGCGTGCATTTCGCCACCACGTTCTGCTGTCGGGTTAAGGTCTGGATTTTCGCTTCCGCATCGGCCGCTCGTTGCTCAGCATTTATTACGCGCTGTTCCAGCTGCGCTAAACGTTTTTCAATATCCGTCGGGTGATTATTCGCCGCGGCCCAAAGGCCAGAGGAGAACAGACCACTCATAATCAGAGCCATATAGTTTACTTTCATTATTAACATCCCTAATTACATTGTTATATGTTTCATCCAGGGTATAGCCGGGCTATCCAGAGAATTACCTGCATAGCCCTCTTAATACAGCGTGGAATAATCAGGATTCGGCGAAAGTGCCGTGTTTTAAATCATCAACGATGCCGTTCATTCTGTTTTCCGTTAAGCCGTAGAATTTAATCGAGACGGCGGTAAGCACATAAAACACGGAAGGGACCAGAGTAAACAACAGCACCACGCCCTGCACCGCTGAAGCCGACTGCACCGTGGTGTTAGCGGCGTAATGGAAATAGGCCAATATCCAGCCGAGGATGGCCCCGCCGACGGCGACACCCAGCTTGATGACAAAGATATTTGCTGCGACATTCATACCGGTAATACGCCGCTGGGTTTTCCATTCGCCATAGTTATTCACGTCGGTAATCATCGACCACTGCAACGCGCCGTTGCCGCCCTGAATGATAGAAATCAGAATATGCACGCCGAGCACCGCAATCCAATATTGTACCGGGACGATAAAGCAGACCACGCCCAGCGCGGCGGTGAGAAGATTAATCCAGAAAGAGAATCGGACCTTACAAAAGCGCGTCCCGAAGGGCTTGGCCAGCACCGAACCCAGCATGGAGGCAAACATACCGCCGAGCATGAATATGGTAATCACGTCGGCGCCTTTATGCAGGACGCTGTTAACATAATAGACGACGGCGCCACCGCGAATTACCACGGCGACCAGCATCATAAAATTGTAAACGGAAAGAATACGCCACTGATCGTTACGAAATAGTATTTTCACGTCCCGCGCGATGTTCAGGTTCTGTTCTTTAATCGGCTGCACGCGTTCTTTAGTCGTGGCGAAACAGGTGATAAACATCAGGCAGCCGATAACGCCAAACAGGGCCATCGAGACCTGAATACCGGTCGCGCGATCGCCGGGATAGAGAAAATCAGCCAGCGGTAAAATAAACGCAGTACCGAGCGCGCCGCCGATTGGGGTGATAGCGAAACGCCAGGACTGCAGCGAGAGGCTTTCGCGCGGATCGGAGGTCAGCGCCGCTCCCAGCGAGCAGTACGGAATATTAATCGCCGTATACATCAGTGTCATAAATATATAAGCCGCCACGGCGTAGGCAATTTTTCCGGAGTCGGAAAAGGAGGGAATGGAATACACCAGCACGCAGCTCACCGCAAAGGGCACGCAGATCGCCAACAGCCAGGGGCGAAAGCGGCCCCAGCGGGTTGAGGTGGCGTCAGCAATCGCGCCCATAATCGGATCGGTAATCGCATCCAGCAGACGCACCAGCAAAAACATCGTCCCCATTACGGCGGGCGGCAGGCCATAAATATCGGTATAAAAATAAGCCAGAATAGCCACAGACGAGTCAAATACGATGTGACTGGCTGCGTCCCCCAGGCTATAACCTATTTTCTCTCTGACAGAAATTTTTTCGCCAGCAGACATACACCACTCCTTTATGCAAAATGAAACCGGTTTCTGTAGTGTCTGCATTTTTTACTTATCCGCTATGCGCGGCGCCATTATGTTTTTTTATTAATTATTTATGTTTTTTAATTTATGTGATCCTGCCAGCCTTCAGTCATATTAATCCCGGTATTTTTGCCTGACAGATCATAGCCTTCATCCGTTGCGCAATTTTTAAAATGCGATAAATACGAACCTTATTGTTACAGATAAACATCCGTTCTTTTTTCGGATGCCGCTATCGAATAGCGCTTATTATTTACCCAGAAACATTCACAACAAAAATAACACCAGCCAGCATTTATATAATTAAGATTATAATATTCGGCTGAGCAGAATTGTGCCGCCTGGATAGCGACCGGTGAGCGGTAAATTCTCTGTTTTAGCGCAAAATGTTAGCTTCGACACGCGCAGCGGCGGATATTCGTCTATGGTTTTCTGATGGCCAAATGCAGTGGCACATGAGTCTGCAATGATAAGGAGAACAATCCATGACGAGTCCCTTTTCCCGTCGCCCCGCTACCCTGCCTTATGCTCTTCGTCTGGCGCTAGGGGGTGCGTTTATCGCCCTGGCGACGCTGACCGCTGAGGCTGAAGAAACCCGTCCAATCCCGCAATCACCCGATATCCTGCTCGGTCCGCTGTTTAATGATGTGCAAAGCGCGAAACTGTTTTCTGATCAGAAAACGTTCGCTGACGCCATTCCGAGCAGCGATCCGCTGATGATCCTTGCCGATTACCGGATGCAAAAAAACCAGGCCAGCTTCGACCTGCGCCACTTCGTCGAACTGAACTTCACGCTGCCGAAAGAGAACGACACCTATGTGCCGCCCAAAGGGCAAACTCTGCGTCAACATATCGATGGCCTGTGGCCGGTCCTGACCCGCAGCACCGTCGAGGTGGAAAAATGGGACTCGCTGCTGCCGCTGCCTAAGCCCTACGTGGTGCCCGGAGGACGTTTCCGCGAAGTCTATTACTGGGACAGCTATTTCACGATGCTGGGTCTTGCCGAAAGCGGTCACTGGGATAAAGTCGAGGATATGGTCGCCAACTTCGCCGCAGAAATTGACGCCTGGGGCCATATCCCCAACGGCAACCGCACCTATTATCTCAGCCGTTCGCAGCCCCCCTTCTTCTCCTTTATGGTGAGCCTGCTGGCGACGCATGATGGCGACCAGGTGCTGAAAACCTACCAGCCGCAGCTGGAGAAAGAGTATCGCTACTGGATGGCCGGAGCGGACGCGCTGGCTCCCGGCAGCGCCGACAAACGGGCGGTGCGGATGGCGGACGGCGCGCTGCTCAACCGCTACTGGGACGATAACGACACCCCGCGTCCCGAGTCCTGGCTTGACGACGTCAAAACCGCCAAAAGCAACCCGAATCGTCCGGCAACCGAGATCTATCGCGACCTGCGCTCCGCCGCCGCCTCCGGCTGGGATTTCAGCTCCCGCTGGATGGACAATCCGCAGCAGCTCGCCACCATTCGCACCACCTCGATTGTCCCGGTCGATCTCAATGCCCTGATGTTCCATCTGGAGAAAACCCTCGCCCGCGCCAGCAAGGCATCCGGGGACAGCGCTGGCGCTACGCAGTACGATGCGCTGGCTAACGCCCGCCAGCAGGCCATCGAGAAATACCTGTGGAATGATAAAGAGGGATGGTACGCCGACTATGATCTGAAAACCCACAAGGTGCGCAATCAACTGACCGCGGCGGCGCTGTTCCCGCTGTACGTCAATGCCGCGTCACGCGAGCGGGCGACGAAAGTGGCCGCCGCCGCCGAGTCGCGCCTGCTTAAACCCGGCGGGCTGACCACCACCACCGTCAACAGCGGCCAGCAGTGGGACGCCCCCAACGGCTGGGCGCCGCTGCAGTGGGTGGCGGTCGAGGGGCTGCAAAACTATGGTCAGCAGAAGATCGCCATGGAGGTCACCTGGCGCTTTCTGACCAACGTGCAGCATACCTATGACAGTAAGCAAAAGCTGGTGGAGAAGTATGACGTGAGCTCGACCGGCACCGGCGGCGGCGGCGGGGAATATCCGCTGCAGGACGGCTTTGGCTGGACCAACGGCGTCACCCTGAAGATGTTGGATCTGATCTGCCCGCAGGAGAAACCCTGCGATGCGCTGCCCGCTACCCGTCCGGCGACAACCCCTTCACCGCAGGACAAACCTGTTGCGGCGCCCGCGGCTAACGACCCCGCCCCTGCGGAACCGCAAAAGACCGGCTCCTGACGCTTCGCCGCCCCCTACCAAAATCGGTAGGGGGAAGCGGTCTCCCTGGTCACTACCGTCCCGCGCAGACCCATTCTGCGGCTCGCGGGAAACACATCCCCACCCCCTCGCGTTCAACAGGTCACCTTTTCGCTTGATCGCACAAATACAAACAATAATAATTCGCATTACTTTTTAACGAATAATGACAGATTCGTTTTTCACGCGGCGGCGTACAGGAGTACCAGACCGCGTTGGTTCAGGATGATCTTATGAACGTGGCTATTTCTCGAAAACGCCCGGGGCTGCTGTATGCCCTTGCGGTCGCACTCCCCTTCACCGCGCAAGCCGAAGAGACGGTGGTGGTCACTGCCACCCCGCCGGCGTCCGCCAGCGCGCCGACGGAGGGCTACAGCGCCAGCACCTCGCTCGGGGCGACGAAAACCGACCAGCCGTTAATCACTACCGCCCAGTCGGTGTCGGTGGTCACCCGCCAGCAGATGGCGGATCAGGGGGCGAATACCATCAGCCAGGCGCTGGAATATACCCCGGGGGTCTACTCCAGCTTCGGCGGCGGCGCCACCCGGTTCGACGCCATCTCCCTGCGCGGCTACCACGGCGGCGACGTCGATAACCTGTTCCTCGACGGCATGCGCCTGATGAGCGACGGCGGCAGCCATAACGTACTGCAAATCGACCCGTGGTTTATCGAACGCGTGGATGTGATCCGCGGCCCCTCCTCCGCGCTCTACGGGCAGAGCGTGCCGGGCGGCGTGGTCAACCTGACTTCCAAACGTCCGCAGTTCAGCCAGCAGGGCCACATCCGCCTGACCGGCGGCACGCAAAATACCAAAGGCGCGGCCTTCGATTACACCGACGCCATCAATGACCAGTGGGCATGGCGGCTGATCGGGATGACCCGCAGCAGCGATACGCAGTATGACCATACCCGCGAAGAGCGCTACGCGATTTCGCCTTCCCTGCTGTGGCAGCCGGACAGCGACACCTCGCTGCTGCTGCGCGCCTATCTGCAAAAAGATCCTTCCGGCGGCTACCACGGCTCTTTGCCGCTGGACGGCACCCGCTACGCGCACAATGGCCGTAAGCTCTCCCCCAGCACCAACGAAGGCGATCCGGGAGATGGCTATAAGCGCCGCCAGCAGATCTACAGCTATGAGTTTGACCACCAGTTCACCGACGTCTGGTCGGTCTATTCCGCCGGGAGCTACACCCATACCAACGTCTCCCTCGATCAGGTCTACCAGGTCGGCTGGATAGATGACAGCGACATGCTGGCCCGCGGCTACAGCGGTTCGCGCGGTTCGCTGGACGGCTGGTCAACCGATAACCGCCTGCGCGCCGATTTCAATACAGGCGACCTGGCGCACACCCTGATCCTCGGCGCCGAATATCATCGCTTCCGTAACGACCTGTGGACCGGCGCCGGCGGCGCGGCGCCCCTTAACCCGTTTAGCGGCTATACCGCGCAGACCGGACATACCGTTACCTACAGCGACGACAATAATCGCCGCTATTACCAGACCGGGCTGTATCTGCAGGATGAGATGGTCTGGAACCGCTGGCATGTGGATGTTTCCGCCCGCTACGACCGCATCGTTTCCCAGCAGGTCAGCGATACCCAGGGGACCTCAAACCGCCGTTCAGACGACCATATCAGCGGCCGCGCCTCGCTGTTGTACGCCCTGGACAACGGTCTGTCGCCCTACCTGAGCTACAGCCAGGCGATCACTCCGGCGATGCTGCCGGGCGCGGACGGCAAACCGTTGAAACCGACCACCGCCGAACAGGTTGAAGCCGGCCTGAAGTTCCAGCCGCCGGGCAGCAGCGATCTCTATAGCATCGCGATTTACGACCTGACGCAAAAGGATGTCGCCACTCGCGACCCGAACATCGCCACCGCCACCTATATTCCGGCGGGTAAGGTCCATTCCCAGGGCGTTGAGCTGGAAGCGCACCACCAGATCACCCCGCAGCTGAGTACTATCGCCTCGTATACCTGGAATCGTCTGCGTTTCCAGGACACCAAAGACGGGACCGACAATAACACGCCGCAGCTGACCCCGGATCAGATGGCCTCCTTCTGGGCGCGCTATCAGTTCCCGGCGGGGATCTCCGTTGGCGCCGGCGTCCGCTACATCGGTAAACAGTGGGCGGATGATGCCAACACCGCGCGGCTGCCGTCGGTCACGCTGATGGACGCCATGATGCGGGCCGACCTCGGCGTCTGGTCGCCAACGCTGAAAGGCGCTTATGTGCAGGTTAACGCCAACAATATCGGCGACCGCGAGTATATTTCCGGCTGCTATGGCACCGGCAACTGTTACTGGGGAGCAGAGCGCAGCGTTATAGCCACCGTGGGCTACGATTTCTGAGGACGTGGCCTCCGGGAGACTACCGGAGGCCAAACGAGGGATTACATGGCGTCCAGCGCTTTCTGGAGTTTCCAGATATAGCGCGGCGCCTGCGGTGCCGGGTGTTTTTTCACCACATGCTCGAAGAACTCATCGGCGTCGAGATCGTTAATCTCCTCAATGGCGTCCTGGCGGTTCGAGGAGAAGGTACGCAGCAGCGCGCCAGCGCCGTTGGCATAGGAGACCACCACCGCATAGCGCATCACCTGCGGGTCTTTGATCCCCGCCAGCGGACCGTTCTCCAGAATGCTCAGATAGGCGGCCCCCATCGAGATATTACGTTCCGGGTTTTTCAGCTCACTGACCGACGGCTCGCCGCGCCACCCCATCCGCCGATAGACATCGCGTCCGGAGGTCGACGGCTTGAGCTGCATCAGCCCGACGGCGCCGGATTTACTCACCACCGCAGGATTACCGCCCGACTCGATGGCGATGATCGCCGTGATCAGCTGCGGATCCACGCCCCAGGCGGCGCCGGCTTTTTCACTGATCGGCATCCACTGCATCGCCCGCTTCACCGGGACCTCGGGGTTCCACGGCGGGTTAGTGTAATCATGTTTCGAACTACAACCGGCCAGAAAAACGACTAAAATAAGCAACCATCTCAATTTCACACATCTATCCTTATCTACCCAAACGCCATCATGCTACAGAACGACGGCCGCGGTACATCTCCCGCCTGCCGACAACCTGAAGGATGACGGGTGCGGACTGAAGTTAGCCACCTGGAGATGACAATCGCCATTCCAGGCGGCATCATAACCCTTTCATTCATAGCAAGGAATTATCATGTCTCAGTTTTATCTGGTCGCGCCATCCGGGTATTGCATCAACCAGCAGGCGGCAGCCCGCGGCGTCGAGCGTCTGCAGCAGGCCGGACACGAGGTGGCCCACCAGCAGGTCATTCCCCGCCGGCAGCAGCGTTTCGCCGGGACTGAACATGAACGGCTGGCCGATATTAACCAGCTGGCCCAGTTGCCCGGCCGCAACCGGATCGTCCTCGCCGTGCGCGGCGGCTACGGCGCCAGTCGCCTGCTGCCGCATATCGACTGGCAGGGACTGGTTGCCCGCCAGCAGCGCGACCCGCTGCTGATTTGCGGCCACAGCGATTTCACCGCTATCCAGTCAGGCCTGCTGGCCATGGGCAACGTCATCACCTTCAGCGGGCCAATGCTCGCCGGCAACTTCGGCGCGGAGACCCTCGACCCGTTTACCGAGCACCATTTCTGGCAGGCGCTACGCCAGCCGGAATTCACCCTCGAATGGCCGGGCGAAGGGCCGAACTGCCGGGTGGAAGGCACCCTGTGGGGGGGAAATCTGGCGATGCTGACCTCGCTTATCGGCACGCCGTGGCTACCGGCAATCCGCGACGGCATCCTGGTGGTGGAGGATATCAACGAGCACCCGTTCCGCGTCGAGCGCATGCTGCTTCAGCTGTTGCACAGCGGCGTGCTGGCGGCGCAGAAAGCGGTGATCTTCGGCAGCTTCACCGGCAGCGCGCCGAACGACTATGACGCGGGATACGATTTGCCGCAGGTCTTTGATTATCTGCGCCAGCAGCTCCCCCTGCCGCTGATTAGCGGACTGGAGTTTGGCCACGAGCAGCGCACGGTGACCCTGCCGCTGGGCGCCCGCGCGCGCCTGGTGAATCAGGCGGCGGCCACCACCCTGACGATCGGCGGCCATCCGGTGCTGACAGAATAAATTTCCCGAACGCATAGGCGGATCCCCTGCGAATTGTTAAAATAGTGTCACTTTTAGCCATTTTTTCACGCCAGTCAGGGAGTACGTGAACATTGGACGCCGCTGCGGTCATTAGTCTGTTTATTCTGGGTTCTGTTTTAGTAACCTGCAGTATCTTATTGAGCTCCTTTTCTTCGCGCCTTGGCATCCCGATTCTGGTCATCTTTCTGGCCATCGGGATGCTGGCAGGCATTGACGGCATCGGCGGCATCCCCTTCGACAATTACCCCTTCGCCTATATGGTGAGTAACCTGGCGCTGGCGGTGATCCTGCTGGACGGCGGGATGCGCACCCAGGCCAGCTCCTTTCGCGTCGCGCTGTGGCCCGCGCTGTCGCTGGCGACGGTTGGGGTGCTGATCACCTCGGCGCTGACCGGGATGATGGCGGCCTGGTTGTTCAAGCTGGATCTGATCGAAGGCCTGCTGATCGGCGCCATTGTCGGCTCCACCGACGCCGCGGCGGTCTTCTCGCTGCTCGGCGGCAAGGGGCTCAACGAGCGCGTCGGCTCGACGCTGGAGATAGAGTCAGGCAGTAACGACCCGATGGCGGTCTTCCTGACCATCACCCTGATCGAAATGATCCAGCAGCACCAAACCGGCCTCAGCTGGATGTTCGCCGTGCATATCATTCAGCAGTTCGGCCTCGGGATCGCCATCGGCCTCGGCGGCGGCTACCTGCTGCTGCAGATGATTAACCGCATCGTGCTGCCCGCCGGCCTCTATCCGCTGCTGGCGCTGAGCGGCGGGATCATGATTTTTGCCGTCACCACCTCCCTCGACGGCAGCGGTATCCTCGCCGTCTATCTCTGCGGCTTTCTGCTGGGCAACCGGCCGATCCGCAACCGGCACGGCATCCTGCAGAACTTCGACGGCCTGGCGTGGCTGGCGCAGATCGCCATGTTCCTGGTGCTGGGCCTGCTGGTGACGCCCTCCGACCTGCTGCCGATCGCCATCCCGGCGCTGCTGCTGTCGATGTGGATGATATTCATTGCCCGGCCCCTGTCGGTGTTTGCCGGCCTGCTGCCGTTTCGCGGCTTTAACCTGCGCGAACGGGTGTTTATCAGCTGGGTTGGCCTGCGCGGCGCGGTACCCATTATTCTCGCGGTGTTCCCGATGATGGCCGGCCTGGACAACGCCCGCCTGTTCTTCAATGTCGCCTTCTTCGTGGTGCTGGTGTCGCTGCTGCTGCAGGGCACTTCGCTGTCGTGGGCGGCGAAAAAAGCCAAAGTGGTGGTGCCGCCCATCAGCTGGCCCATCTCCCGCGTCGGGCTGGATATTCACCCGGAAAACCCGTGGGAGCAGTTTGTCTACCAGCTGGGGGCCGATAAATGGTGCATCGGCGCGGCGCTGCGCGACTTGCACATGCCACCGGAGACGCGGATTGCCGCGCTGTTTCGCAACAATGTCCTGCTGCACCCCACCGGCAGCACCCGCCTGCGGGAAGGCGATATCCTGTGCGTTATTGGTCGGGAGCACGACCTGCCGGCGCTGGGCAAAATGTTCAGCCAGTCGCCGCCGGTGGCGCTCGATCAGCGCTTTTTCGGCGACTTCATTCTTGATGCTGAGGCCCGCTTCGCCGATGTGGCGCAAATCTACGGTCTCGACGGCGGTGAGGAGTTCCGCGAGCATCAGCAGTCGCTCGGGGAAGTGGTGCAGCAGCTGTTGGGCGCCGCGCCGGTGGTGGGCGACCAGGTGGAGTTCGCCGGGATGGTGTGGACGGTAGCTGAAAAAGAGAACGATCACGTGCTGAAGGTTGGGGTGCGGGTCGCGGAAGACGAGGCGGAGTGATCCGCCTCAATTAATAAAGTAATTATCTGATATTTAAATGTTTTGTAAATTATAGATCCACAAAAAGACCACAAAGAAAAAGAAAAGCCCCGCTTATCCGGGGCCTTTCTTATGGCTGGCGAGGCGGCTTCCTTTTGTCTCTTACGGATATTGTTTCCCCGTTATCAACGAGCACCACGAAGCCACCTCCGCCCTGTAAAATACTCTCCCTGGAGCCTTCGTGGTCTTTGACTTCAATACTCACATTCCCACCTCTCAGCATCTTGATTGCCAACCAGAAAAAACCTCGGGCAAATGAACGGCGGTTTTTTGCTGAGTTACCCGCACAAAAGAAAATCTGCATACTTTTTCCTTATTGCTACAGAGCAAGGTTGAGCTGATCCCGGCCGTAATGCGAAGCTGGAAAAGCATCTGACGGGATGAAGCCTGGTGATAATCTCTCTTGCGGGCCGCGTTTTGTCACCAGCTTTTCAACGCTGTTAAGGGTGGTAAATGTGATGCTGCATTCAAAGTTCTGGCACTGGTGATAATGGCGAACGGTGGTATTACTCAATGGGCGACTGGTGCGCGTTTTGGCAACGGCACCGCAAATAGGACACTTGAACATGATGGCCTCCCGGGCGGGAGTTGAACTCGCTCATATTATGGCCGTTAACTCTCACTTTCTGCAATCCATTCAGGTATTTTCGCTTCAAGCTCCAGCTGCGTTTTAAATCCGCCCTCGTCGATCGTGTGCGTGGCCTTCGCAATTATCCAGTCCTGATTGTTAATATCCGTTTTAAATCCCGATACCGTGCCGTGCATCTCCGGGTACAGATCTGCGCGACCGTAGGCCAGCGTCATATTAAATTCGGCGGCGCCGCGTTTGAGCTGCTGCCACTTTGCCGCAGCGGCCCGCTGGGCGGCTATTTCGCTGCTATAGGTTGTCCGCAGTACAAAAACGTTGCCGTCTTCACCTGCAATATAATCCCCTTCCCGACTGCTGCTGCGCGGCTTCTTCTCGGTCTTTTTCTTGCGTTCCTTGACGGTGACTTTCTTCTTTTTGCCGAACTCCAGATCCAGCCAGTACGCCTGCACGCCGGTGTAGGCGTCACGGTCTGCGACGCGGAACGAATGCCGGTCGCCACTGGAGCGGGTGATCGCAAACTGCGGCAGGGCTTTGCCGTTCGCGCTGACGCCACCACCCGGCAGGATAAACAGAAGGCTACCGTTTTTGATGGTGGCAATGGCCCCCAGCAGGTCGGCCATCCTCGTCAGAAATGACATATCGCTTTCCTGGGTCTGGTCGGCGTGGTCAATCTCGGCGCTCATCAACTGCTCGGAAATCACCGGCGTCAGTTTGTAACGCCGGGCGATGGCTGACACGATGCGCTCAACCGTCACGTCATGCCATGACACCTCGCGCTTGACGTTGAACTCATCCCGAAAATCCGCACTGCGGGCGGTGATCTCCAGTTTGTCCGGCGGCCCTGAATGCGCGACCTCATCAACGGTGTAAACCCCTTTGTAAACCAGTGTCTCGCCCTGCCACCCTAGCGATACTGATAGCTCAGCACCACGCGGCGGCAGCTCGATCAATCCGTCGCTGTCGTCGATAGCAATGGCCAGCTCGTCGGCTTCAAAACCGCGATTGTCCGTCAACTCCAGCGAAATAATGCGCGGATCCAGCTGCGTCAATGCTCTGCCGCCCATCAGGATGCTAAAGGCAGGAACACGCGACAGCTCAGACTGATAGTCCTGGAATCGCTGCGCCCCCTCATCCAGTAACGCTTTTGCTTTGTCGATAGTGTCTGTCGTCAGTGCCATGTATCTACCTCCGCCGCTGATGGTTTCATGCGCGCGCGATACTGGCGATGGCTTTTTGTTGTGGCGGAATGGTCACAACCCTGAATGCACGACAGCGCCCGCTATCCCGGCGAAGATGACCGCGAACTCACTCAACATGATGGCGGTAGAGTATGACCGACAACTTTTTCCACGGGGCCCGCGTCAAGGAAAATACCGACCTCCAGACCGCGATCAATGACATTGATTCAACGGTCATTGGTCTGGTCGCGGTAGCCGAAGACGCCGACCCCGCCACCTTCCCACTTAACACTCCGGTGCTTGTGACGCGGGTTATCAGCGTACTCGGTAAAGCAGGTAAAACCGGTTCGCTCTACAAATCGCTGAAGGCTATTTCCGACCAGGTCAGCACCCGCGTGATCGTAGTGCGCGTTGCCGAAGCTGAGGCCGGTGAAGGCAAGTCAACGCAGTCGCAGCTGATTATCGGCGGCACGCAGGCGGACGGCAGTTACACGGGTATGTTTGCCTTTCTGACGGCAGAGCAGAAAACCGGCTATCGCCCGCGCATTCTCGGCATTCCGGAGTACGACACCGCCGAAGTGACCGCGCAGTTGCGGGTTATCGCGAAGCAGCTGCGGGCGTTCTCATACAGCTACTGCGACGGCTGCGACACCATTGCGGAGGCGAAAACCTACCGCGAGACGTTTGCGGAACGCGAAGGCATGCTGATCTGGCCGAACTTCATCGCCTATAACCCGCTGACCGGTGTGAATGAAGAATTCCCGGCCGTGGCTTATGCGCTGGGTCTGCGGGCGCTAATCGACAACGAGCAGGGCTGGCATAAATCACTGTCTAACGTGCCGGTCAAAAACGTGCTGGGGATTGCGAAGGACGTGTTCTGGGCGTTGCAGGCGGAAGACTCTGACGCCAACGAGCTGAACGCCAACGAGATCACCACGCTGATTAAGCGCGATGGCTTCCGCTTCTGGGGCAACCGCACCACCGACACCGAAGAATTCATTTTCGAGGTATACACGCGAACCGCGCAGATTCTGGCAGACAGCATCGCAGAAGCGCAGTTCACTACCGTGGATACCCCGCTGACCCCTGCGAACGTGAAAGACGTGGTGAGCGGGATTAACGCCAAGCTTCAGGCGCTGGTCACAGCAGGTAAGCTGATTGGTGCGGCCTGCTGGTATGACGTCGTTGATAACCCGGTAACAGGCATTCGCCAGGGTAAAGCTATCGTTCGCTACAACTACAGCCCGGTGCCACCGCTGGAAGATCTGACGATGATCCAGACATTCACCGATCAGTATTACGAATCCGCTTTTGCATCGCTGGGAGGTGAATAGTGGCTATTCCGAAAAAACTCCGGCTGTTCACCGTTTTTGTGGATGGCGTGAACCATATCGGCAAGGTTCCCAGCGTAACGTTACCGAAAGTGACGCGCAAGACCGAAGACTATCAGGGCGGCGGCATGGTGGGCGCGGTGGCTGTCGATCTGGGACTGGATTCCGGGGCGCTTGATGCGTCAATGGTTGTTGGCGGTGTGGTCGAAGAGCTAATCCTGAAATACGGCGGTGATATCGACGAAATGCGCCTGCGCTTTGTCGGCGAGATTTACAGCGGCGGTACCAGCTCACTGCTGGAAGTTGAGATGCGCGGGCGTATCACCGAAATCGATCCGGGTGATGCCAAGCAGGGTGATGATACCAACCACACCTACGCCATCAAAAACACCTACTACAAGCTGTCGGTGGACGATAAGCCATTGCTGGAAATCGACCTGCTGAACTTTATCTACAAGCGGAACGGTCAGAATCTCTATCCGGATCGCATTATGTCGGCGCTGGGCCTCGGCAGCTGATAACCCTTTTTATTTACCTTTAAGGCGGCCAGTGTGCCGCCCGGAGAAACTGTTATGTCCATTATTCTCAGTAAGCCGATTAAGCGCGGCGATCAGGAAATTACTACTATCACCATCAACGACAATATCAAACAGGCCGGCTCCCTGCGCGGCCTGCGTCTGGTTGATGTGCTGAACTTCGATTTCGATGCGGTCTCTACGTTGCTGACTCGCGTCACCACTCCATCACTGACCACCTCTGATGTTGGCACTATGGCAACCGGTGACTTTACCGCCATCTGCGAAGAGATTACGCCTTTTTTGACGAAACCGGCGCCGTCCGTACCGAACGCGGCGGAGACGGAGAGCGAATAAGAGAGGCAGTATTTTCTGACGTTGACGATCTGATCGCCGACATTGCAGTTATTTTTCACTGGCCGCCCTCCGAGATGTACGGCATGGAGCTGCGCGAGCTGATGGCCTGGCGCGAGAAGGCGGCCATCAGAAGCGGCAACCATGAACAGGAGGATGACGACGATGGATCTTAGTATTCGCGTTGCTTTCAGTGCCATTGATAAGCTCACCCGCCCGGTCAGTGCCGCCAGTAAAGCTATTGGCGGCCTTTCCGACTCCCTCAAAAAAACACAGTCTTCGATTAAAGATCTGGAAAAAAGCGCATCGTCTTTCGACAGGCTGCGTTCTCAGGCTAACGACACAGCCCTGAAGCTCAGGAATACCCAGCGCGCCTTTGATGGCCTCAACCAGAAGCAACGTGAAGGCGGGCAGCTTACCGAAGCGCAGACAACGCGGCTTGAAACGCTGCGCAACAAGCTCTCGCGGCTGACGGACACCTACAACAAGCAGACCACCCAACTACGTGCAGCCGGACAGGCGGTGCGCCAGCACGGCGTTAACCTCACCGCCGGTAGTGGCGCAGTGCAATCTGCCATTCGGCGAACCGAGCAATACGCACTGTCTCTTGAGCGCGAACGGCAGCGCCTGGCGGCGGTCACACGCGCGCAGGCAAGCTATGAAAAGGCAAAGGAAACCGGTTCGAGACTTCGCGGCGGCGGCACCATGGCAATTGCTGGCGCAGCTGCTGCCGGATATACCGGCGGGCGCTTTCTGGCTCCTGCTGTTGGCTTTGACGAGGAAATGTCGCGCGTTCAGGCACTGACGCGACTTGATAAAGGTGACTCTCAACTCGCAGCATTGCGTGCGCAGGCGAAAAAGCTTGGCGCGGAAACGGCATTTACCACCCGCGACGCAGCGAGCGGTCAGGCGTTTCTTGCCATGGCTGGCTTCACGCCGCAATCAATCCAGGCGGCCTTACCCGGCGTGCTCAATATGGCGCTGGCCGGTGGAATGGATCTGGGTGAAAGTGCTGATATTGGATCAAACATCCTTTCTCAATTTACCCTCCCGGCAGGAGAGATGGATCGCGTCAGTGACGTGCTGACAGCGGCATTTACCCGCACGAATACTGATTTACGAAGCCTTGGCGATACAATGAAATACGCCGGGCCAGTAGCATCAAAGCTAGGTATCAGCCTGGAAGAGGCTACCGGGATGGCGGGTATTCTGGCTAATAACGGCCTTCGTGGTAGTGATGCCGGTACTGCCATGCGTTCTTCGCTGGCCCGTCTCGCCTCCCCCACTGCGGGAGCAGCAAAAGCACTAAAACAACTCGGCGTATCGGTATCGGACGCCAGCGGCAAAATGCGACCAGTAGAAACTATTCTTCTTGACCTCTACAAGGCGACTAAAAAATACGGGCAGGTTGACCAGGTCGGTTTTTTTAAAGATATCGCTGGGGAGGAGGCTTTTGTTGGCCTTCAAACACTGGTTGCTGGCGCTGGAAGTGGCGAGCTACAAAAGCTCATTGATGCCCTAAAGGCAGCCTCCGGTGAGGCGTCTGCTGTTGCAAAAAAAATGGCTGATAACCTCGGTGGCGACCTCAAAAACCTTGACAGCGCCTGGGAAGGTTTTCGCATTCAGGTGGAAGAAACCGCCGATGGGTCGCTGCGTAAATTAACCCAAAACCTGAGCGACATTATCACAGCGGCCAGTGAATGGGTGAAAGCCAACCCACGTCTCGCGCAAACTCTCCTCCTCGTTGTGGGTGGTGCGCTGGCGCTGACTGTCGCTATTGGCGCCCTCTCGCTTGCCGTCGGAATTCTGATTGGCCCGCTGGCAAAACTGCAACTCGGCTTCACGTTACTGACCGACGGGCGCGGTATTCTCGGCACCGTTGCCGCATTCCGCACTCTGGGTACTGCCGCTGGCCCGGTGATGGCAAGCATGCGCGGCTGGCCCGTCGTTATATCGGGTATCGCGTCCGGTTTCGGGAGGATCTCAGCAATACTCCCTGCTATCCGTGCAGGGTTGTTAGGTGCGTTTCTGGCGCCCGGTGCTGCGTTGACTTCTCTTGGTAAAAATCTTGGCATACTGATGCTCAGACTGACCGGCCTCCCTGCGCTCTGGGGAATGATCACCGGTGCGGTATCCGTTCTGGGTGGGGCGCTATCCTTCCTGCTTAGTCCAATCGGGCTAATTGGTGCGGCGTTTGTCGCTGCGGGGTTGCTCATCTGGAGGTATTGGGAACCTATCAAGGCTTTTTTCACTGGTTTGTTCACCGGTATTATGCAGGCCCTTTTGCCTCTCAGGGATTCATTTGCCGCGTTCTCACCCATTCTGGAATCCGTCGGTGATGGTGTGAAATCTGTATGGCAATGGTTTACCAATCTGCTGTCACCGATTCAGACCAGTAAGGACACTCTCGATAAATGCGCCAGCGCCGGGAGTACCTTTGGCAATGTGCTTGGTGGTGCGCTTCAGGTGGTGCTTATCCCGGCCAAGGCCTTGCTGGATACTTTGGCCTGGATTCTGGAAAAACTGGGTGTATTGCCTGATGAAGCTGAGCGGGCACGCAAGAAGATCGAAGACGCTCAGCGTATGTCGCTTCTACAGGATAAGGTCGCCTTTCTTCAGGGGGATATGTTAAAGGTCGCTCCGAAAAAAACGGACTCTCCTGTTATAGCTGTCCCTCCTCCGTCGTCCTCTCCCTTATCTGGTGATACCGGTACACAGCGACGCCTGAACAGCATCGCTGATAACACTAAGGCGACGGCCAACAATACGAAGAAAATCGGCCCCGGCGACATTGTCTTTAAAAACCTGCCGCGTGCCTTGGCGCTGCGTGGCGCCTATCAGGAGGCGCGGGTTATTCCGCAACCTGTGCCGCGTGTGTCTGCGGCGGCGGCCGGTGGTGTTCTGTCGGTGCCGACGGCGACGCAGGGGGCAACATCTGCACCGGTCGCTGCCTCGTCGGGTGGCGCGCCGTTCTTCCAGCTGGTCTTTAACGACGTCGGCAAACGCTCGGATCAGGAGCTTGAAAAAATGGTTTGCAACGCTGTGCGTGATGCGATGGTCAGCACCCGCAAAGCTAACCGTGGTTCATACCGCGATCGGGAATAAAGGGGATTATCACTATGATGATGGTATTCGGGATGTTTGTTTTTACGCTGCGCACCGTCCCGTATCAGCAGCTTCGGCACTCGCAGGAGTGGCGACACGTTAAAAATGACCGGGTTAATCAGTCGGCGGCCTGGCAGTATATCGGGCCGGGTGACGATACGATCACCCTTGACGGTGTGCTATACCCGGAAATCACCGGCGGGCGGTGGTCACTGTCAGCGCTGGAGGCAATCGGCTTTGCCGGTCGCCCCTGGCCGCTGATTGAAGGTGACGGGCAGATTTACGGAATGTACGTCATGACGCGTCTGGAGCGGGGAAAAACGGAATTTGATCGCTACGGCAATCCTAAAAAGATTGAGTTCACGATCAGCCTGAGTCGCGCGGATGCAGATTTTCGCGAGAAGCTACAGACGTCCTCGGTCAGTGATGTGCTGGATGATCTCAAAACCAGCGCAACCAAAGCCGTTAACTCGGTATCAAACTCCCTCAGCAGCCTGTTTTAACCAGCAAAAAGCCCCTCATTGAGGGGCTTTACTATACCGGCAAGCATCGCCATTTCTGACCATGCTGCAGCACTGTCATTTTCGACGTTACTCGATACTACGCCACCCTCGCCCAGCACATCAGCAGGGTGTGCGCTTCCACCACGCTGAACAATTTACCCTCGCCGAGGTTGTCAGTTTTGCCAGTGACGTCATGGTGATGCGGTGGGATATCAATATCATGCTCATGGTTCGGTTCCTCGTCGGTATCGCCCAGGTTTGCTGGGTTAAAACGCTGGCTGATATCACCGCCAATCTCCCACGGGTTCTCTCTGCTCGGCACTCCGCCATGTTTGTGTTTACCGGCGGGTTTTGTGGTCAGCGTTTGCTCGGGCTGTTCGCTGGTCTCGCCAGTGACGTTGATCTGCACGGCAGGTAGGTTGGCCTGCTGGAGCGTGACGGTATCGCTGCCGCCGGTCGCGCCGACGTTTGCGCCGCTGGCTTTACCGATACGAATGGTTTTATCTTCCCCGGTATAGATCCATTCCGTCCACGGGTAGCGCTCATTAGGGTCAACGTTCTGCGCGTAAAATTTTACAGTGCCGACAGGATTATCCAGCTCCCATGCTGCGCGTATGGCTGATTCTATGGCTCGCTTTACCGCAAGGGGGGTTGCGGCTTTATCCTGATTGCTGCTGTCAATATCATTGCTCAGTTGGGTAAAGCCTTTTTCTTCCAGTGTGGCGTCAGGGTGATCGCGCGATCCTGCATGTTCACTTAGTTGCTCATCGGTATAATCTTTAATCTCATTACCGGCGTTAATCACATCCTCCACCGTTGCCAGCACAATGCCCGGATCAACAACCAGCTCAACGGCTTCGGTGCTGCTGACTGCCAGCCAGATGCGGAGAATGGTAAAACGCCCTGAACCTTCCGCCAGGGCGGGCTTATAGGTTTCCGGGACATTGGCAACTGCCATGCACACTCCAGCATCATCAAACAGCGCGGCTTCCCGGATAGTAAACCCGCCCACCTCTGGCGGAATAATCATCTCAGCAATGATAATATTTTCAGTATCGGACAACTTCAGGCTATTCAGCTGAGTCCGGAAACGCTCGTTAATCAATGAAGTCTGATTTTCGTCAGGAGTGGTTGCACTACCGCCACCATCGCCTACAGACATTTGTGAGAAAACGACCTTATCTCCACTAACGATTGCAGCGCCAATTTTTTCCCGACCGGCAACCGTAATTAACGATTTAAATATTTTGCTCATTTTATTTAATCCCATATTGCCGGTGGATTATTTGACTTCAATAGCCGAACTGGAAAACCCGGCCAGACCAACTTCCTTACCATTCCGCCTCCCTTTCAGGGTGTAATTTTCACCATCATCTGTTTTGGTCAGGACGGGCGCAGACGTCACTGTTATTTCCATTCCCGGAACAGGGACGATAACGTCCCCCACCTCCAGTTCAATAAATTTTTTAGTACCCATTATTAACCTCAATTAGTGGGCCGGACGCAGACGTTCAAACGTGACATTCAGGCGACGCGTTCCAGCCGGTGGCGCACTGCCAAACGTGATGCCGAAATACGATGTTCCCTTTACGTTGTCCAGACATCTGACAGTCGTTAGCCAGTCAGGTACGACAGAGACAATACGGTAATTTGCATCAGTAACCTCCTGCGGAAGAGACAGGGTAAACTCGACGGTAGAGCCATTGCCAGCCAGGTTGTATGCCTGAGTGCGTGACGTGATATATCCAATGTTATTACCAATTATTGGGTCGCCTAATGTTGCTGACCCGTAATAAATTTTCCCGTCCCCGGCATTATCCAGAAATGTATTGCTCATAAACTGCAGAGACCCGATAACACCCGCATCACCCAGCGCGAGGTCATACCCTGCATTATTCAGGAACGTCACACCCTGAATATCCGGGTTAGTACAGGCTGGCAGACCGGTCAGGTCAGACTGAATATGAATGCCATGCCCGGTACTCTGTTTCGTCTGCCCGTCATGGTTATCGAGATATGCGCGTTTAACCGAGTTAATAATTTGACCACCACGAATTTTAAAAACGGTAAATCCCGAGCAGTACACGCCGCTTCCGCAGCCGTCACCGGTTAAATTATCCAGTAACACATTAGTCGCTGCCCCCATAGAGCCAACCGCTGAACGTCTGCAATTGATGGATACCTGGTCGATAATTTTGCACAGGTTGAGGTTATTTTCACCGACATAAGCGCCATCGAGGCAGTTAACCGATGTTCCGTTTTTAAACTGGGTGTCATAACATCCGTTCATATCTGCGCCATTATCGCCACAGTCCTCGCAGTAATAGTCCTCCACAACATGGTGAGCACATTTGCTGTTCGCGATACCAATATATCCGGCGCGGTATACCCGATCCCCGACAGATTTTCCTCTCACCGTTTTCCCGAGAGTGTCGGCGCGGAACTTAATTCCGTTAGCGCCCACATCAGTAACCAGGTTGCGTTCTGAGTATGGTTCAATGCAATTTGTAAAATAAATACCCCCGGCAGTTTCAACGTAGCCGCCTGTAATGTCGTGAACTGTCGACCAAATGCATACAGGTCTGGTGCAGTTAGAAAAATATGCCCCGAAGCCTTTAAAATGCCCAATGTCGACGCCCTCAAGCCTTGGCCTGCTTACACCCTCAGCCCAGAAGCCGTAATTTATCCCTCCCTGCAGCGCCTCCTGGCCGATAAGCCTCCCTGTCCCATCAGACTTAATCAGAACATTATCACCACCGGCAATCAGCATTTTCAGGCCCGAGCCAGGAAGCTGAGAAATGGCTTTTCCTGGCATAATCTCCATTGTTAAATCACCTGGTAGGGTAACGGATGAAATCAGACAATCCACATCAACCAGGAATAGTTTTTTGGATAATGCAGCGAGATTTGCAGCAGCACTGAATGCTGTTGTTACGTCAGTACCTGCGGTTATTGTGTAGTTAGACAGCCTTACAGGGGAATTACGGATGTATTCCCCTACGGAAATACCGTATTTCGTGAAGACCAAGTCATCGCCCATACCCGGTTCACTTGAACCCAAATCCTTGCGGATAACAGCATCCGATGTATAGGCCCAACGGCCAGCGCCAACCCCGCCTGTTCCCTGCGGTGTGCTACCGGCTAAAACCGTTTTCGGAAACTCACCCGTCCATACAAGGCGGTATGCGCCATACAGTATCTCTTCGCGGGGCGATTCCAGCGTGGCGCCTTCTGCAAAAGTCTTTACCGCACTGACCTTTTCAGCAACCAGTTCGCCTGCCTTATCGACCTTACCCTTAAGGTATCTTGTCCGGTTGGCCAGGGCTTTCAAAGGCCGGTTGGCGACGCCGTCCAGGCCTCCGGAAACGCGCTCGCTTCGGGAAATAAGCTCAATCTCTTCTTCCCACAATGAGGATTCTGGAATTCTGGCCATAGTCTTACCCGTAGTTAAAATTGCCGTCGTGGAAAATCACGCCGTTGTAAATAATGTTGTCTGCGGCTTCATACTCGGCAGGATAAATACTAATAATGTCGCCACTACACAGCGTTGAACCGACATGAATATTTCCGTGCACTTTTGCTGCGATGTTGAGCTGTGCCGGGTGCCTGCTTACTGGCTTTGCATCGTCAATCAAGCGGTTCAACTCACTCAGCGTCTTTTGAGTCAGTCCGACCTCGTTGACGTCCACTTCAAGCCGAAATGTTCCCGGCTCGTCGCCGACCACAAACCACTCAGCAAATGTTGCTGAAAATCCCATATCCTCAATCACCCGCCGCACGGCAGCGCGCGTACCCTTACGACGGTGCAACCAGTACGATCGCTGGATGGCGGCGATTTTTCGCTCTGCCGGCCAGTCTTTGTCCCACCGGTCTACCGACAACGCCCAGGCCAGATACGGCAGCAAATCCACCGGGCAGGCTGCCGGCGTCCATAGCGTGCGAAGCGCAACGGTTATCGCTGACAGTCTGGCTGTACCCGCCTCGGTATAGCGGAGCCAGTTCTTTGACGATGGCGGCAGAAGGGAATTACTCATCGGTGCCACCGTTTTCCACGTTGTAACCAGTGTTGCGTGCGACCTGGGTGTTATCGATCTGCAGATCACTTGCTGGGGAATTAATCACCACACGTTGTACTCCCTGAACATGCAGGGCTGCCGAAATGGCGGAGCGCACCACATCACGACCTATTTTTTTATCGGCGTTCGCCAGAAAGGTTTTCAGCGAGGCCAGCGCGGCATTAATGATCGGCTCTGACTCTGGCCCCGGATACAAGTAAAGGGTGGCATCAATCGCATATTCAATAATTTCAGCGCTCTGTACCGTGACGCGATCACCCAGCGGGCGGGTGTCTTCATCGTTGACCGCCGCCTGCACCGTCGCGATCAATTCGGCCGATGCTGTGCCATCACCGTCGCTGGAAAGAATAGCGATCACCACCTCTGCCGGTGCGGGACTGGTTGCCCGCACAGCGGCAACCTTGCCGCTGGCGCTGCGCGCAAAATACTCATAAGCCGCCGATGGCCCGGCAACGCTCATCCCTTCAAAGGCTGCCTGCGCGCGCAGGCGAAGTGCCTCGTCGCTTTCCGTTACCGCGTCTGTGGTGTCGGTGGCTTCGGTGATAACCAGGCGTTCCGCGTCCAGATTCGCGGCGATATTATCCAGATCGTCACCGGTCGCATGACTCAGCATGCAGGCGGCCGCACCTTCGTTGATACGCTGGCGTAGTAACATCTCGCGATAGGCTGTCGCCTGGGCAATGATATTCAGCGGCTCGGACTCCAGTGCCAGAGCGGCAATCACTGCGGCCTGCAGGTCAGAAGGAAATGCGGCCACCATTACCGCTTTCACCTCGATCAGAATCGCTTCAAAATCCAGCTCTTCGATAATGGTCGGCTGCGGTAGCTGCGAAAGGTCAATTGTCGGCATTACTGGTGCTCCTTAACGTCACCGTGCGGGTGCTCTTTTCCATCGTTTCCGTCAGCATGCCCGACAGTTCGACCGTCACAGCACCACTGGCGGAGTACGTCACATTGATATTGTCCAGCACAATACGCGGCTCCCATGCCGCCAGTGCTATCACGGCGGCGCTCATCAGTTGCAGGCGGGTGACGTCATTTTGCGGGCTGTCGATAAGATCGGGGCACAGCGAGCCGTAGTTACGGCGCATCAGCCGACTGCCCACAGGCGTCAGCAGAATGTCGTTGACCGACTGCCACACATGATCCTCGTCAGTCAGGGTGCCGGTGCCTGCGGCATTCATGCCGCGATAGCGCTCTGTCATCGCGTGCCCTCCGTCCAGCTACCGCCGCGCTCGACAGCGCCATGATTGTGGTCATCCACCTGCACGCCGTTGGACGTAAACGCCCCACCGGTATGGGTGATATCGCCGCGCATCTCACCGCCTTCGGTAACTTCCAGATTTTTGGTGATCAGCAGGTTGGTGCACTCCACCTCCGGGGTATCCAGCGTGATTTTGACTGACGCACCAACCACGGCAGATTTGATGCCCTTCACCTGCAATGCGCCCGCCTCCGCGTCGTAGCGAAACGTCGCGCCATCCGGCGCCGTCACCACCATCTCGTTACGCGACGCGCCCGGAGCCGGGTTGTTGTCGCTGTACAGACTTCCGCCGATGAAAGCGACGTCGGTATTGCCACCCAGACACAGGAACCAGACCTGCTCGCCGACAGATGGCGGCACCCAGACTTTAAACGCCCCGGCACGCTGTGCATTCCAGCGCAGCCAGGTGGTTTCCAGCCCACCGCTCTGCACGCGCACACGCGCGTTTTTCTCGTCAATCTCCGTCACCGTGCCGGTGCGCGCAATGTTCTCCAGCAGGCGAAGCAGTTCGGCAATTTCCATCAGCGTACCCCCAGCGAGTCAATTACCTGGCGAGCTATCGCCATGCGGTCGGCCTTACTCAGGCCCAGCAGCTCACGGCGGGGATAGGTTGCCATTGCGCCACTGTCATTGATTTTGTCGCGCAATCCAAGCTGATGGACGCGGGCGATACGCGCAGCCACACCGGAATAACCCACCTCTGCACCGTCAGCGGTGGCGCGGGTTTTCAGAAAACGCGCGGTACGTAAACGCCGGAACATCGGATCGGCTTTCGTGGTATTACGACGCGTCTCGTTAAAGTTGATATCGAGATACCGCTCAATGTCTTCACGATAGAACGAGCGAACTGCGCCGCGCTCTTCATCAAAGCCGGTCAGCATGCGGCCGCGACGGCCACGAACGGCCCGCCAGTTACGCAGGCGGCGGTTTTCACCCTGCCAGACAAAGCCGATCCCGGCCTGTGAACGCAACACGCGACGACGTCGGGACGGGAACTTTGAGCCGTCCGGTGCTTCCTGCCTGCCGATGCGCTGGCTCTGACTCCGGCGCAGCATCGTGCCGACGCTGCGTGCGGTTCGCTGGCGCCCTGCCGGAGACATGCCCGACAAAATGGCCGCAAATACCGCATCAAGCTGACTGAACAGCGCATCATCATTACTCATGCCAGCGATCCCCCGGACTCCGGATCAAAGACCGTCTCCCACTCGCCGCCGTTGAAACGCGGGCGTGACTCGGCGAGATGCTCCGCCTTCGGCGTGCCGAATGCGTCGTTTGTCACTATGACGCGCTCCCAGACCGGCACCTTAAACAGAATGTCGGCGACGTCGTCATTGACGATATCCGCGTCAAATTCCACCTTGCGATTATTGTCGGGATTCAGCAGCAGATCCGGCTGTTGCTGCCACACCCACGCCAGCAACGGCAACATGAGATCGTCAATCTGGCCGGGAAAATCCATCGCCAGCACCTGAATGGTGTAGTGGTACATGAACGACGCTTCGCCGGTCGCCTCGATCTGGATATGGCCTTTCTCCACCCAGACCGTGATTTGTTCCGGGTTAGCTTTGCACCAGGTATTACCGGCAATCAGCGCGGCACGCAGCAATTCAGCTTTTTTCACTTTATCCCCCTGGCGATACGCCGCAGTTCCAGTTCACGAATGCCCGCCTTATCGGCGTTGCAGGTATCCAGCGCGTCAAGTAATGAATCTGTCCAGACGGCAAGCCCGCCCCACGTCATCGGCCTGACCGGTGGTGGCGGAACGTCAGTTTTTGCGGTCAGGCTTTCCGGTAAAGGCTCCTGAATAATCTGCGGCGCTGACTTCTTCGGCTCGCTGGTACAGGCTGTCAGCGCCAGCAACAGGCACAGGAGCAACGGCGCAGTCGTTACCGGCCAGTGCAGTTTTGATGTTTTCACGTCGGTGTTCTCCTGTTGCGTTTCGCTGCTGACTGAGTGCTTTTATCCCGGCCTCTACTTGGCTGACGTCCTGGCGTAGCGCTCTGACTTCAGCCAGAACCTCGCCGGTTTGGTTCAGTTTTAGCGTGGTATCAGCCAGAGTTTTTTCGGCTGCCTGGCGTTTAGTTGTCTCACCGTTAAATCCGATACAGACCGTAATAAACAAGACCAGAAGCACCGCGAATGCGACTATCAATCCTTTCATTTCGCCCCCTTGAGGGCGGGATCAGACAGACACCAGGCTTTGAAGTCTTCCCGACGGTTAACCAGTCCTTGCGAGCGTTTCCCGGCGGAGTTCACAAAGTCTGTCAACCGTTCGCATACGCCCTTCCAGTTACCCGCCTGTGCGTGGCGCCAGAGGGTGGTTCTCACCTTCTGGCCTTTGGCGTTGGTGTACCAGCCCAGTCCGGTGCAACCGACGTTAAGCGTGCCGTCAGTCATGCTCTCAAAGACTTTCTGCGGCGCGGAAGCCCCGTTAAATTCACGGTTAACGCATTTCTCGGCGCGCAAAAGATCGTTAAACCAGCGCCCGGCAATCTCACCCTCGGTGTACTCGCGGTTCTCGACCTTTGAGGTGGAGCCTATCCCTACGGTCAGTACACCTGCCGGGCAGTAGTACGGGGTTTTGCGACAGTCCTCATACTTCGCCATCTTCAGCTGAGCCTCCGGACTGGTTCGCAGCGTCTGCGGCCACAGCGTGGCGGCCAGCGAAATGATCGCGGCGGTTGAGCAGGCAATAATGCGCTTCTTCATCGCGGCGCCTCCCTGATGGTGCGGATCAGCTCTTTGACGTCCTGGCGGTTCTCGGTGTCGTCGCGAATCGCGTCGATCAGTTCGTTCAGCAACGCATTATTGGTTTCGTGAATGCGCGCCATACGGCGGCGATGCAGTTCACCCAGCGCAGCGGCAGCAATACCAATCAGGATGCCGATAGCGGTCAGCCAGTCCTTTTGCGTCATGACACCGACGCCCGTCAGCAGTGTTGACCATGAGTACGTCACGCCATTCCAGATACGATTAATCAGCTCCATAGCTGTACGGTCTCCTTTGTCGCCGTGGTACTGATTTCCGGTAACTCCACCACCTGCCCTGCCTCAAGGAAGAGCTGACCGGCCAGCGCTTTGTTAGCAGCAAGCACGATCTCGGTTACGCCCTGAGTGGTGCCGTAATGACGCTGGCACAGCAAATCAACGGTATCGCCCTGCAAAGCCTGCACCTTCATCAGAACGCCTCCGCAGTGTTGCGCACAGTCCCGCGAATATCGGAGATCGCCCAGCGTGCATCGCGCCACATATCATCCGCTTGCGACGCCAGCGCAACGGCGCGTTTTTCACCAGCATCGCCGGTGGTGTCCACGTCCCGGTTAGTGCCGAGAATGTGCGCGCGAGCAATGCTGAATACCGCCCGGCGGAAACGGTGTACCTTCACGCTTTCTCCGTTCACCTCGACCGCCGGCACATCAGCCAGTCGGGTATACCCCGCCGCCAGCTGGATGGACTGCCAGTCAGCCAGTTGATCGAGGGTGTGGGATACACCTTCGATAACGGCTTGCTTGAGGCGCGAAGTCGTCACCGCGCCATTGATGCGCATCTCCATGCGCACATCGCTCAGGGCAATTTCCGGCCAGAACGTTCCGGCAGTGACTTTCTCGCCACCATCGTCAGTGTCTGGTACATCCTCCGAAGAGGGGATAACAGTGCGACCGGCTACAAGGCTCATCGCGTCATCTCCTGAATGGGTGGCGGTGAGCGGACGGAGAAAAGCAAACGCCATGCGTTGCAGATCTCCGCCCGCGCCGCCAGCGCACGGGGCGCAAGTCGGTTATTTTTTGGCGGCAGGCGTTTTTTTCGCTGTTGTTTTGCGCGCTGCCGTCTTACGGGCTGGGCTTTTGCGGGTGGCTTTCGTCGCTGTGGCGCTGGCCACTACCGCCGGTTCTGACGGTGCTGCAGCTTCGCCTGCACCCGCGCTGTCTTCACCAGCATCGCCAGTGCCATCGGAACCATCGGCGCTATCAGCCCCGTCGGCGCCTGTCTGCGCGGCGGTTTTTTTCACCACGCGAGCCAGCCGGTCGATCTCTTTTTTCACCCCGGCGCCCGCATCAAGCGTCAGCGCCTGGCGCAATAACTCCAGCGCGGTCGCCTGTTCTTCAGTTGTGCCGTTATGCAGCGCAAAGGCGCGCACCTTGCAGAGCTTGGCGCGAACCACGTCGGGCATATCACTGCCGGCGGTGAACTCCGCCACTTCATCGAGTACCGCCAGATATGGCGTGACGTCGGTGGTATCGTCGGCCTTGACCTGCACCAGAATCGGATCGCAAATCTCATCGACCAGAACGGTTGCAGCGGTGCGGTTGAAGCGGTCAGGCATCAGCAGACCATGCGTGACGACGTAGCGGCCAATGCGGGCGGCCAGCACGTAATCACCGGCATCAATCGCCCAGACCATCAGGGTGACAATCACCTCATCCTGTCGACCACTGTCGCCGTCGAGCGTGCCCTCGATCCAGCCCTCGTAATGCGGCAGTAACTGCCGTTTCATGGCCGCTTTCGCCTGGTCAGACTGCACTCGCTTCAATGCACTCTGATCCATGCGCAGGCGGTGCATGATTTGCTCGTGCGCCGTTCTGGCTGTATCCGAAAGATCGTCGGTTTTGCCATGGCGCTCAGCCATGACTTTCTGAAAATGTTTTTGTGCCGGTGTCAGCATTATCTCTTCCCCGAATAACGGCGGGCCGTAGCCCGCCCTGTGCACAGTTACTCGCCGCCTTCTGCTTTTTCAGCGAAGGTGATGCCGTCGATAAAGGCCACCGCGCCGTAATCCTCAACAATGAAGTCATCGTTAGAGGACTGATACGTTGCCACGCGGTTGTATTCCGGCTCCTCTTTGATCGTCCGGCGCAGACCACCGCGCTGGTAGTAGATCGAGAGGTTTTTAAACGGCGTGATGAGAATGGCGTTACCCGGCATGTAAGGCGCGATAAAGGTCGGCATGTTGCCTACGCGTTCCTGCGCCACAATCAGCTGACCGGCCAGCATTTCGGTGTTCGGGTTGGTCTGACTCATGGCGTTGATGGTCGGGAAATTGCTGGTTGTCAGCAGATCGCCGGACAAAATCACCACGTTGTCAGGGTTACGCTTATGCCATTCGTCCATGAGGCTGTTTTTAGCGTCATAGACCGCCGCCGCTACGTTGCCATAGGTACCCTGGGCGACAATGGCGTTGTTCTGGTCACGCGAGGTGATCGTCACGCCGGTAATGCGGCGGTGCGCCGCCTCAAGGCGTATTTTCTCCAGCCAGCCAATACCGCAATCCTGCAAAAGCGGATTCGCTGCACGGTCTGACGGGTCGGCGTAACTGGTACCGTTAAAGCCGATCATGATGCGGTCGAGCGACATCTGACGGGCCATCGCAGAGCTGATCAGCGGCTGGAAGTTCGGCTGATGCGCCCACGCATCCATTTGCGCGTAGCTGACGGCGTAGTCGTAGTTGGTTTTACGGCACAGATAGTTGTGCGGATCCATCCTGTCGTTAGCGCCGGGATTGCGGCGGTTGGTGGTGCTGTTGTTAACGCCCGCCAGCGGGCCTTTGCTGCCGATCAGGATTTTCTGGCCGATCTGCTCTTCCACGCCAAAGACGTTAATCAGCTTCAGAAAGGCATCATCCTGCTGAGCGGCCGCTTCAAGGCGCTGCTGTACAGTCGGGTCAACGCTGAACTGTGCCGCAACGGCAGCGACGCTGACGCCGTTAAGCTGTGCCTGGCGGGCAACGTAGCTGTCAAATAGCTTACGGGTAGGGTTTCTCATGTGCGGGATCTCTTGTTATGGATATCAGTAGTCAGCGAGCTGCGCGCTGTCGCCACCACCGGCTGCCGGGCGCTGGCTGAAATTGCCGTCCGTCCCTTCAAGCTGCTGGCGCAGTGCGGCCAGGTCATTGGTCAGTTTCTGGATGGTGGCCTTGTCCTGCTGGCGTTCCTGTTCGGCAGTACTGAACTGCTCGCTAAGGTCAACCTGGGATTGCGCCACCGCTTCAACAGCCTGATGCACCTGACCGAAGCGCTGATCGTCGGTTTTCTGTCCCTTGCCGAGAATGCCCATGACCCGGTTAAACCACTGCTTACCCTCATCGCTGCGCTGGGCAGCCAGTTCGATCACTTCGGCCTCCAGGGCCTCAGTAAACATTGGCGCCTCTCCTTGCTGGTTGTTGAAGGCCATCACTGATGCGCGTTGCTGTGCCGCAAACTTCAGGCGGTCGGTACCCAGGCTTGCCGGGGTGTCGGTCATTGCCAGTCCCACAACATAGGCTTTGCCGTTAAGAGCGAACTGCGGATGCAGCTCAATGCTGGAGTAGACCTTCTGGCCTTTATTGGTCATCTGCACCATGCGTTCAGATGGTTCGATCTCTGCATAAAGCGCTGTACGCCCGGCTAACGGGCCGTCGGTAATGTCTTCGGTGCTGAGTGCTACCACATCTCCCATTGCGCCAAAATCGCTACCCGGAAACATAGAGAGATAGTGCTCAATGTTGACGCGTGCGCCGTACACATCCGGACTGTAGTTCGCTGCCGCATCGCGGAGGTGTTGCGGCTGAATTTCGCGGCCATCAACGGTATTCCCGGAGACGGCAACGCGAAACTTCTTACGGGGTTTAGCTGTGCCTGCCATGTTCGTTTACTCGCTGGTTTTTGAGTTCCCGGTGATGATGGCAGGGGCTGACGTACGCGCTCAACGCGTTGTTGTTGTGAGGGTATTGCTACAACCAAAAGCGGGCGAAAGGGCACGCGCGCGCGGGTTAATCTCCCCGGCAGGAAGCGAGGAGGACAAATGGCGATTGAAGAAGCATTCATCATGCACCGGGCGCGGCAGCTCTACTGGCAGGGATACCCGCCAGCGGAGATCGCACGCCTGATGGGTATCAATCAGAACACGATTTACTCATGGAAAAAACGTGACGAATGGGACAGCACGCCGCCAGTTCAGCGCGTCACGACGTCCATTGATGCACGGCTGATCCAGCTCACCAGTAAGGACACAAAGACCGGTGGCGACTTCAAGGAGATTGACCTGCTGACGCGACAGCTCAAAAAGCTGGATAACGGCACGCCAGTGACGCAGCCGAAGAAGAAGATCCGCAAGAAACAGAACTTCTTTTCTGAGGCGCAGATCTCCGCGCTGCGGGCCAATATCATCGACTCGCTGCACTGGCATCAGAAAACCTGGTATGAGAACCATCACCACCGTAACCGGGCGATCCTGAAAAGCCGACAGGTTGGTGCGACGTGGTATTTCGCCCGCGAGGCGCTGCTACGTGCGCTAACAGGTGACGTGAAATACAAGCATCAGCTCAACCAGATATTTCTGTCGGCGAGTCGTCGCCAGGCGTACCAGTTCCGCAGCTTCATTCGCTCCGCAGCTGAGGAAGTGGACGTTGAGCTAAAGGGTGGTGACATGATCCAACTGTTCAACGGCGCGGAGCTGCATTTTCTCGGCACGTCGGCTGCAACTGCGCAGTCCTATACCGGCAACCTGTACTTTGACGAATTTTTCTGGGTCGGGCAGTTTGCCAACCTGAAGAAAGTGGCCGGCGCGATGGCGACCCTGAAGGGGTTGACGCGTACCTACTTCTCCACACCATCGGCAGAGAGTCATGAGGCTTACCCCTTCTGGTCAGGTGAAGCCTTCAACAAAGGCCGCAGCCACGGTAAGCGCGTGGAGTTCGACACGTCCTGGAAGACGCTTAACAGCGGGTTGATGTGCCCGGACAAAATCTGGCGCCAGATTGTCACGTTGCAGGATGCTGTCGATAACGGTTGGGATCTGACTGACATTGACGAAATCCGCGACGAAAACAGCCCTGAAGAGTACGACAACCTCTACGCTTGCACCTTCATCAAAAATGGTGAAACCGCCTTTGACTACAACATGCTGTTGAGTTGCGGCGCGGACGGTTACGACGAGTGGCCGGACTGGAAGCCTTACGCCATGCGGCCAATGGCCGATCGCCCGGTATGGATTGGCTACGACCCCAACGGGGCCAGCGGCAAAGGCGATAGCGGGGCCATCTCTGTTAATGCGTCGCCACTGATCCCCGGCGGCAAGTTCCGCACGATTGAAACCATTCGCGTACGTGGCATGGAGTTTGAGGCGCAGGCCGCCATGATTATTAACATGCTCACACGCTACAACGTGCAGCACATCGGTATCGACGGCAGCGGCATCGGCGAGGCGGTGTATCAGCTCGTGAAGAAGCGATTCCCTGCGGCGGTGTGCTACCAGTTCTCGCCAGCCAGTAAGCGCATGCTGGTACTGAAAATGCTGCAACTGGTTCGCGCCGGTCGCTGGGAATATGACCGCGGCGAATATGACTTGATCACCGCTTTCAGTGCCGTGCGTAAGGTGGTCACGCCGGGCGGCGTCATCACCTACGATACCGACCGCGCCCGTGGTGTGAGTCACGGCGATCTCGCCTGGGCGACCATGCTCGCCACCGTTAACGAGCCGCTGGGTCAGGAAGGCGGCAACACTATGACTGTTATGGAGTACTGATGAGCAGACGAAAATCCCCGCGCGGCAGGCAGTATGCCAGAGAGCAAGCCGATCTTGCCGACGCATTGAAATCAGCGCCCGGCCTCAGTGCGTTCACGTTCGACGGTCCCTGGCCTGTTACCGGTGCTCATGATCTGCTGGATAGCATGTACTGTGCCGATAATGGCCGGTACTACGAGACGCCGATTAGCTGGTACGGGCTCGCCCGTCAGTTCGGGTATGCGAGCTGGCACCAGTCGGCGCTGTTCTTCAAGCGTAACGTACTGGCCGGGTGCTTTATCCCGCATAAACTGCTGTCGCGCCAGGCGTTTAGTTCGTTCGCGCTCGACTGGTTTGTGTTCGGCAATGCGTACCTTGAGATGCGCCGCAACCGCCTGCATGGGCCAATTGGCTTTCGTAACTCGCTGGCGAAGTACACCCGGCGCGGTTCCGACCTCGATACCTACTGGTTTATTCAGTCCGGACTTACCGATCACCAGTTCGAGACTGGTTCAGTGTGTCATGTGCTCAACCCGGATATTCACCAGGAGATCTACGGCATGCCGGAGTATTTCGCCGGTCTGCTGTCGGCCAACCTGGCACACTCCGCCGACAAGTTCCGCAAGCTCTACTACGACAACGGGTCGCACGCAGGCTGCATTGTCTACGTTAACAGCGCGATGGCCGATCAGGAGAGCATTGACAGCCTGAAGAAAACACTGACTGACACCCGTCGCGGCGGGGCATTCAAGAACGTCCTGCTGCATGCTCCTGGCGGCGGTAAAGACTCGGTGCAGATCCTGCCCTTCAGTCAGATATCGGCGAAGGATGAGTTTGTCGGCGTGAAGTCCTCTACGCGTGATGACATGCTCGCGGCTCACCGCGTGCCACCGCAGCTGATGGGCGCTATCCCGGAAGGTAACGGATCATTCGGCGACGTCGAGAAGGCGGCTAGAGTATTCGCAGTCAACGAGCTGACGCCGGTCATGGAGGCGATGAAACACGTTAACGACTGGCTGGGCGAAGAGGTGATCCGCTTCAACCCTTACGCGTTGCTGGAAATCCCGAAGTAGTCTGAAGGTGCCGCTCTGCCATTGCTGGCGGTGCGGTACCGACCTGCAGCACCACCATTCCCGGCCATGTCGGCCAACCTGCAACACCTCAATGTCATATCGCCAACCAGACGCAGCCAGCACCATTCTGGCGGGCTTTTGCCTGCCCGCTCGCCTGATGCACCGCGAAAGTGCGCGCCCGGCAGGCGGCTTTTGGCGAGGTATGCCGACCCCTTCCCTACCCCCAAAGCGCGCGCTTGCTCCCCCGCCTCGCCTGCGCGCTAAACATGCATCTTTTTGTGCAATTTGTGCAGATCGCCGAGGCCCCGCCATTGCTGGCGCTACGGGGCAAAAGCGACGCTTCAAGAATTGTGCAATCTTGTGCACAATTGTGCAAAAAAAATCGTCGAAGATTAGATGAGTTCTTAGATCAAAAGTGCCTTTGCATCAGTGACAATTAAAAGGCGATTAAAATGCGTTTATACGGCATCCCCGTTACTTTATTCAGCCATAGTGCGTGACGTGACTTTTTATGCCCCTGCGGCATCATAAACATGCTTGAAAACTTTATAGCCAAAAAACAAGAATAAGATTTAAGGAGCAATCACATTTCACCATAGCAAAAAACATTAAGCTTAACGCACTATAAAAAGACAAAAAAATACCATCAAACATATCATTTTACGCCCAATTTCTTGGGCGTATCTTTCTTGCTTAAAAATGGAGACCGTGGAATTAGCTAGGATTTTCAAACACAATATCTGCTACATCATCTACTATGATATCCAAAAAATAATGTTCCCCAATCTTTTTATTGGACTGTACAAATGCGTGAAAATTCAGTGATGTATTATTTTTATTTAATTCTATCCTATACCCACCTTTAATTGACGGCCTACCTTCTGGGTCTCCGTATATGTATGAAATAATTTCCACCATTAAAAAACCGCTTAATTCATTCACCTTACTAATATCAAAGTGATTATCATTAAATAAACCACTCGAAACGCAATCAATCTGCAACGAAATATTTAACTTTGGTGATTTAAGAAATGCGAGTTCTTCACTCAAGCTTGGTATATCGAAAATACCAGAACTAAATATATCTATAGATGTGTCGCAGTTAAAGTTAATTTTCGATACCGTGTTATCATGCCATTCTACCCCTTTTTCCAATACTTCCGGCTGGCTAATATTTGAGCTAGAATCATACACAGCGGTTAGCACTTCGTCTTCATCAAAAAATCTAGAAGATGTTGAGTTTCTATAAGGCTCAAATTTTCCCCTTAACCATCCTTCAAGGGTGATCTCTGGCATATATGGGGGAGCGCCACTGTTCCCATGATCTCTTAATTTAAAAATCAGTTGAGCATTATCTGAAACTGCTCCTTTCAGCTTTTGTATAGCTTCGTTCAGAAGCCGACCGTATTTAACCTCAATCATACTAATTACTTTAGTTGAATCTGCATAAATATCGTTTAGATCTGCTTCTATATCATGGCGCTCACCAAAAATTTTTTCCATCCCTGGTAAAGGTTGATGTGGTATAAAGTTAACCCTACCCTCATCGCCTTTTTCGTTTAAATAATATCTTTTAAGAACATTAAACATCCCAGGAATTAGATTTGCGAGACTTCTAATTATTCCATCAGGACTTGCTTTTATTGCAAAATGTTGTATTTTATTTCTATCGGCATTGAGGGACTTAAATGATTCAAGGAGCTGCTGATAATCTTTACTATTTATTCCAGATATTATTTTTAAATCACTCAGTCTTTTAATTGTCTCTTCTGGGGTTATGGTTTTAGCATCATCAAAAAGATACTCATTCTTCCCCTCATAGAAACCTTTATAATACTCTAATATCTGAGAAACGCTTGTTTTCTCAACCAACAAGAAAACTGGGTTCCTTTGAAAAAGGATATCTTTTAGTAAAGTTTCCATTCCATGGTGAATTTTAATTATAACTTCTTTCATAAGGTACGGGTCGTCATCATTTTCCAAAAATTGATGTAGATACCTCAATCCCTCTGCCAGAGAGTGCACACCATTCATATATGGGGTTAAATTCATCATCCTCTCCTATCTAACTCTTCTTAAAAAATCAGTACATTATGCATTCACAAAGGATGCATGCATCGCATACCATACTTTATCAAATTTAACCATTACATGAAAAATGTCCAGTATTATTTTAATGGCATTTAGATATATCAAAATTAAAGATTGAATTCATAATATGTGATATTGTTAAGTGTTAAACTACTTTATCACTACGATGAATTAGATATCTTACTTATGCCAACTGAATAGTATTCCTAGTAACCGGAGGCTAATCACGATCTCCCTCTCCACACACATCACCTTGCTGGCTCGTTTCAACGATGACTGGCATAATGGTTTTATGGCTCAGATATTTCATGTTGTGTTCAGCTCTCTCAGGTTTACCCTCATTTTTTCCGCTTTATTGCCATTCTCCAGCGATTGATCAAATTCCTCACAGCCATATACTCACTGGTTGGTTTTTCTTTCTCGCCTGCCCGCCATACCCTCACCTCACGCAACCGGCCATTGTCCGTCGCGAGCAGGCGGCCGCCGTGGCGAACTCGGGCGCCATCGGCTATTGACCGCACGACGTCATCACTGACGAAAATCCGACAGTCACGGAGCTGCGCGCCGATGCAGGCGATCATCTCTTCGGAGATGCAGTGTTTTTGCGTCGCTTCTTTTTGCTGCGCCTGGCGCGGTGCGGCTTCGGCTTTTTTCTTCTGATACTCAGCAACCGCCGCCGCGTAGTTATCTGCGCGCCTTTCCGCCTCGATCCGCAGCTGCTCGCGCCAGCGCCGCTCGGCCTCTTCCGGCGTCAGGCTCATGTCTTTCGCGGCGGTAACTTTTGGCCCCCATGTCAGCGCGCTTTCGTCATCAATCGACATGCGCAGGCCGCGCGCGGTACGCGTGAAGGCTTGATCTGAGCTTTCCCGGGCGGATTTTCTTAGCCTGCTGGTGATCTCCTGCCTTTGCTGGCGTGAATATCGCCTCAAAACATCGATATTCAGCGGAAGTTCTGTCACTGAACTGTCGTCGGGCGCGGTTTTATCAGCTGATACCGCCGTTTCTGACGGTGGTTTTTCGTCCGATCCGGCGCGCCCCGTACAGTTATTGACAGAACTCCGAGGGGCCGCTGCGCGGCCTTCTAAGGTCAAATTCTCGACCGGCGACGGCTTGCGCTTCGGCACAATTTTGTACTCGGTGGTGCGGGTAAAAATGACCGATTCACGGATGGTGAGAGGGCAATAGACACCGGTTATTTTGGCGACCGTGTCACCATAATCATTGCCTTCCTCGGTGTATTCGTAACTGAGGCGAACGCGCAGGCAGTCACGAGGCACTAACGGGCCGCCCTGGGCGTTGGTGTACCCCGGCCAGTCCGCCGCGTCAGCAGCTGCGCGAGCCTCTTCGATCTCGGGATGTAGAACCAGCTCGCGGTTACCTAACCGGCGCAGCTCGCGCCAGGTGGTCACCGGGGCGCCGCCGATCTGCTGAAACTGGCGGATGTTCCAGCGCGACGCCCACGCACGCACACGCTTAGCCATCTCTTTGACGGGCTGGCCGGACTCGTCGTCTAGCTCGCCGTCCATGCCGTAGCCGTCGATATTTTTAGAGATGTACTTCGCGATATAGCCCGTTGCAGAGCCAAATTTTTCATCAATCGGCGTAACGGTAAAGCGGTGCTCCTGCGCCCCCGGCTCGTTGCCGTCCTCTTTCAATGCATGTTTGCGGAAAATAGCCGTTGCATATTCCACTTCTTCCGGGCGCAGAAATAACAACAGGTGCCAGTGTGGGGTTGCGTCGTGGTGCGGCTCGGCGACACGAAAGCCGAAAGTACGAATACCCTCGCGGCCCCATTTAGCGCGGACTCGCGCCCAGACTTTGCAAAGGTATTTCTGCGTCTGGCGCGGGCCTGCGTCGCGATATTTGTCGTTGCGCTTGCCCGATTTTACGTGCGTGGAGTGATAACGAGACGGCGCGGTTAGCGTATAGAACATGCCGACCAAACCCATTTCGGTTGCCATGTCCTCAAACCCGCGCATGCGCACCATCAGCTCGGCGCGGGCGTTTTTGGGGTTGGACGTGCTACCCATGACCTTGTCCAGTAAAGAGCTGCGCTCACCGGTGGCCTGATCTTCCAGCTCCATAGACTGAAGGTATTCGAAGTTCGCTTTTTTCTGGGCTATCCATTCCTTGAAGCACGGCTCAGAACAATATGGCGACGCAACTTTACTGACGTAGCCCGCGGCTATCATGAGATGTTCTCGCCAACAGTCATGGATTCGGCGTATTTTACCTAACCACCACTTTTCCGACTGAAGGCGCGCAACGGCACGCAGCGCCTCTTCGGCTTCCAGCTCCTCTTCGCAGTACCGACCCCAGCCAGGGATCGCGATATTGAGTGTCATCGCCTTACTGGCGATCGCGCCATACGCATAGATCGTGGAAAACTCTACATCGGCGGTTTTCTCGTACTGAAAATCAAACTCGCGCATAAACTCGCTTTTCATAAGGTTTGCGAGTTTATAAGCCAGTCGTTTCAGGCGTTTTTTGTCAGCCCACGGCAGTAAGTGAAAATCATCGCGCAGCGGGAAAAGGATAGCCGGGAGGTTGCTTTGTGGCAGGTATTGGGCGTTTACCGCATCAACGCGACGCAACACATGACGCTCAAACGTGCTGAACAACCAGCGTACAGCCTCTTTTGGGTCCTGGCTCTCCAGCGACTCCAGTCGCTGAGAGAACCGCTTGCGGATAAACGCCGGTAGAGTCTGAACCCGGCGGCGCAGGTATTGGGCTCGGCCTTTGCGGTCTAATGCTTCCCGGGCGGCACCTTCGCGCGGGCGCATGGGGGTGCGATAAACGGTATGGACCAAATCCGCATAGGCGAGCGCCTTCCGCTCGCCTTTCGGGGTGAGATACTCAATCGCAGAATCTGCAACGTTATTGGGGTTGATGGCCTGCCGTTTGGCGTTCCAGATCCATGCTAAAGCGGCGGAATCAGACATGATCCACCGCTACCATGTAGGACTTTATGAACGTTGCCGCCGCTTCAATGTTGATAGCGTTTCCGTAGGTGCGCACTCTTCCCACTCTGGCGGGAACCCCATCAGCCAGCGGGAATGATCCGGGTCTAACTGGCCGCCACCATCCATCCCGGCCGTGGAGCCAATCAGCATCTCTCCAGAAGCCGTTAACCGGGCCGGGCCGCATAACGCAGCTACATCCTGAAGCCGCTTCTGAATCTTTGTTCCATTGTCGCGATACGTCCGCATAGCCTCTTGCGGACATGGCGAGCGGTCGTTGCTCGTGGTCGGAGTCGGAGTCGGCCAGCCAGCTAATAACGCTGCTGTCTGAAGGTTTACCCCCCCCTGTCGGTTGAAATTCCCCGCACCTCTCCCATTGCTGGCGATCGGCGTCGGCCACCCAATAAGCACGGTCTCTCTGGTGCGGCGCGCCGACGCTCGCAGACGGAAACGCAGTCGCCCCGAAGGCATAGCCCAGGGCTTCCACATCAGCTTGTACAAGGTCGATCCAGTCGTTCGCGTCAGCGCTGCCAGATTGCTCGCCAAAGACCACGACAGGGCGGCGCTGGCCGACAAGCCAATGTGCGGAGGGCCATAAGTGCCGCTCGTCAGCAAACCCAAGACCTTTGCCTGCCTGGCTGAAAGGCTGGCAGGGGCATGATGCTGTCCATGCCTGGCGACTGTCGGGCCATCCTGCGCGACGCAGCGCGAGAGACCATCCGCCGATCCCGGCGAAGAAATGGCACTGATTGAATCCGATAAGGTCATTGGGGGTTACATCCTCAATTGAACGGGTGTCAACGACGCCCGGCGCAATATGGCCGGCGTCGATAAGGTTGCGCAGGTGCTGCGCCGCGTGGGGGTCTATTTCGTTGTAATAAGCAGCCACAGCGCCTCCCACACCACAGAGAAAATGCGAAAGGCGAGATAGCCCATCGGGAGCCAGAACAGCAGTGAGCAAAGGGCGATACAGATAACGGTGCTTCGCCAGAACCGGCGGTAATTGGTTTCTTGGTTCATCAGAATGGCAACTCCTCATCAGGACTGTCGGAAACGAGTTGCAGGCGTACAAGTCCACCCCTATTAATGCCCTGGTCGTCGCTGCCTATGCCGGACACGCATGACTTAAAGAGCGGCACATCTGCATCAAGGATGAATGCCCTGAAATCAATCAGGGTGAAAGTGTGGTACTGCTGGCTACCGGTTATGCGGTAAACCAGCGCCGTCACTGTGGTGCGATCCCCTGACTCATCGGCGGGATCTACAGCTAACCAGACAGGCTCATTCATCAGAATCCCTCCGCCCCGTCGAATGCCCCCGTCGCAGCCATTGCTCCGTAAGTGGAATTCCCCATCACCGGGCCACAGTCCGGGCAATAGCCACCACCAGAACGGCCACAGCAATCGCACACGCGAAGCACGCCAATCACCTCGCCAGCCATATCTCGGCTTTTGGCGCTGACAGAGCGGCGAACGCTTAACGCATGGAGCCTGAAAGGGGAATAGATCTCGCGGGTTTCCGGCGTGTCGCTGTTTGAGATAACCGAGCGGGTGCCGTGCTGGCGATGAGCATCGAGAAGGGTTAAAACTAAAGCGCGATGATCGTCCGGGGTAAACGGCTTGCCGTAGGCAGTGAAATTGGCGGTTTTGCTGGTCGGGATGTAGGGGGGGTCGCAGTAAATAACAGCGTCATATGCCAGTTGCATAACGTCAGGGATGGAGTGGCGAAAATCGCTATGGATGAAAATCGCTTTTGTGTCATTCGCTTTTTCAGCAAACAGACGCATTTCGTTTTCAGGGAAATAAGGTGCGGCATATTTCCCGAACGGGACGTTATGATCACCTTTCTGATTGACGCGATAAACCCCGTTAAAGCAATGGCGGTTCAGGTACAAAAACAAAGCGGCGTACAGCAAAGCGGCATCAGCTTTGCCCGTATCGCTCCACTGCATGGAGTTAAATAGCGCGCGGCGCTTGTAATATTGCTCTTCGTTGTTGCCACCCAGAAACATTCCGCGTGCGGTGTCGATCAGTCTCCCGGTGTCAGAGGTCAATACGCGAAAGAAGTTAATCAGCGCACGATTGCTGTCGCAAAGAACATAACGGTGGTATTCCGTGTTCATAAACACGGTACCGCTGCCAACGAATGGCTCAATCAGGCAATCAGCTTTCGGCAGGTGCTTCAGCAGCTGCGGCATGACGCGGTTTTTACCCCCCGCCCATTTGATGGGTGATTTAATCATTGCCTCGCCCTCAGAGTGATTCGAGGTGTGGAGTGGTAAGACGCTGCCAGATCTCGCAAACCTGCTCGGCCTGATAGATGGCGTCGGTTAAGGCGTTGTGCGCAACTGAGCGGCGCGGGTGGGGGGCATAACCGATAGCTCCGGCCACCGTTAGCAGTGAGCGGAAGCAGCATTCATTCCAGTAAATCCACGGCAGCATGGAAACGCCTTCAAGCGATGAGCGCTCAAATGCAGATTTGAGGATCGGAAAGTCAAACGAACCGCCCTTGCACCACACTTTCAGATTCTTTTTCGTGGTTTCAGGGAATGCGCCGCTAATGAAGTTCGCGAAATCCAGCATCACATCCAGCTCGTGCGATTTTGCGGCTACCAGCTCGCTGATGGGTTCTTTGTCCTGTTTAAGCCACCACATCACCGTGTCGGCGGAGATATCCGCGCCACGGCTCTGCGAGGTGCGCGGATCAATGGTCTGATAGAACGACGGGCCGATCTTCCCGGTTGATGGCTCGAAGAACACCGCACCAATCGCGCAAATCACCGCGTTCGGTCGGTTGCTGAGCGTTTCAATATCGATCATTAAGTGGTTCATTGTTTAATACCCTCACTGATTGGAAGTTCGCGGCTGCTGATCCACCGCTCGATTGATTGATAAATCTCGTCCGGGGTGGCGCTTTCCTTTTTCAGCTGGCCGACATAAATACGCAGTAAGCCCAGCAGGTGCGCACGTTCGTGTTTCCGTGCGTTGGCGCTTATTTCCACAAACTCTGGATCGCTAATTCCGCCATCCAGTTTTATTGATGTGATCGACATGGCGACCTCCTGAAAAAGGCAAAACGAATCCCCGGCAAAATGAATGCCGTTGCTTTTAATGCTGGTTAATTAGTGGTTGGGGCGCGGTTTTCTTTTAGCCAGCTTGAATAACCTTTCGTGCCAAAAATACAGATAATCAATAAAGGTCATTCTGGCTCGCTCGTGGTTTCCGCGAATTGTTTTCTCCAGACCGTAAATAATTAAATCAATCGACGGGCTGTTAGAGCTGACTGTAATACGGGCACCATTTCTCAGGAGGACAGTGAAACCCTGCTCAGCGTTTTCTATCGCCTCGCGGATCAGTATCTCCTGTTCCCATGACGTTTTCTCTTCGGTGAACATGGTACGCCCCGCTTATCGGCTGTAGAGGGATGAGCTCTTTAGTTTTGCCGGGATATTTGCCATTGCCTGTTTCAGCTGCTGCATCATCTCCGGTGTCACCTCAATAGACACCGCAAGAGGCTTAGCAAACATCAGTGTTTTGGTTTCGACATCGTGCGGCTCTGCGTCGATTGACAGCAGGTCGTATGGCTTCGGGATATCACCGTTGGTGATCGCAATAATGATGTTGCGCAGCTCTTCCAGCGTGGCTTCATCGTTCTCGCCCTGAAGCATAGCTAAGTGATAAAGGTGGGAAACGCCGTGGCGTAAAAGTTGATGTGAATAATCATGGTTCCATTCCAGAAACTCTTTATTGAAATGGAAGCATTGCAGCAGCGAATTGATTTTGTCTGCGTATTCTCTTTTCATTTTCGGCCTCGGTTAATTAATGAATGGTGAAGCGGTTGTTATTAATAATGCGATCTATCGTTTTGCGTGCTTCAGATAACGCAAAGTCAATTCCGAAAGAATCGCCATCTTTCGTAATTTGATAACGCTTCTTACCTACCCTGCGCGGTAAAACGCGGATAGTGAAGCCGCAACAAATCCCGGCGTGCTTATTTATCCAGATGACCTTGGGTAAGTTATCGCGCGTAATTCCACTTCCTTTCGCCATGACTATCCCCTTTAGTTCATTGACTCAACAAAGCGTTCGGCTTTATAGCGGGCGTTCATGTAGATAGCGAGGAGGTTCACTTCCCGCTTTGCTCGTGGGCGCGCCTGGATGATCGGTAAACGGCCATCGTCTGCGCGGTGCTGAACTGCTTTCAGTGTTAAGCCAGTGCGCTTCGCGTAGTCGGCCAGGGACTCAGAAACACGATCGCCAAATGGGTAATCACCCGGCAAATCCCTGATTTCAGGTGGCGTGGTGGCTCTTCTTGCGTTTCTTGCCATGTGTTATCCTGCCTTATTTGGGTAATTTAGGGTTATTTGGTGTACTTATAAGTACACCTTGATTCGAATCTTAGTGTACTTAAAGGAACACTGTCAATGAATCTTGGAGAAAAAATAAGAGCTATTCGCGAAGCGGAAGGGCTAACAAGGGATGAGTTCGGTTCGTTACTGGAGATACCCGTGGGCACCCTTCGTCGTTACGAAACCGGGCGGATCGAGAATATAGGCGGCGATGTACTGATCAAAATTGTCAATCACGCTAGCTTTCATAAATACATGAATTGGTTGATGACGGATAAAACTGATGAAGGAGCTGGCCAGATTGCCCCTGCTCTCTCCCCTGATGGGCAAGACGGTACATCGAACCGCCGAGGCGCGAAGAAGGCTGGCTAACTGCTTTAAACATAATGGAAAGATGGGGTAAGGGTGGGATATGTCATGAGAAGGGGATTTTCTGGTGAGTATTAAATCTCTTAAAGATGGCTATATGGTTGATATGCGCCCAAACGGTCGCGAGGGCCGACGCATACGCAAAAAATTCCCAACCAAATCCGAAGCACAGCAGTATGAGCGGTGGATCTTGTCTTCCCAGCACAATAAGGGCTGGCTGGATAAAGCCCCGGACAAGCGAGCGTTTTCTGAGCTTATCGACCTATGGTGGAGGATAAAAGGCCAGACGATGAAGTCAGGCTCAAGCACACGCCGTAAGCTTGAGCGCGTTAATGAGGCAATGGGCTTTCCCACTACTGACAAGGTGAACAAAAGCACCTGGGCTGATTATCGCGCTGGCCGGTACGCTTCTGGCATTAAGGCCAAGACGCTCAACCGTGAACAAGAAACGCTATCGTCGCTGTTTAATACGCTCATTGAGACGGGTAATTATCATCACGAAAACCCCTTTAAAGGCATCTCGCCACTAAAAGTACACGCGCATGAAATGGGTTATCTGCTGAAGTCGCAGATTAAGCAGTTGCTGGCTGCCCTGCCCGAGCCGGAAAACCTCGCGGCGCGATTAAGTCTGGCGACCGGCGCCCGCTGGGGTGAGGTCGTTAAGCTAAGGCGAACACATCTTGCTCATTCAAAAGCGATGTTCATTAACACCAAGAACAGCAAAAACAGAACCGTGCCTGTTAGTAATACGCTGTTTAATGAGCTGTGCGAGCGGGGAACGGGCGATATTTTTGCGGACGTGGATTACGAGCTGCTGCGCCGGACGATAAAGCAGGTGGCTCCGGACCTGCCGGACGGCCAAGGGGTTCACGTTCTTCGGCATACCTTCGCCAGCCATTTCATGATGAACGGCGGCAATATTCTGACGCTGCAAAAAATACTCGGTCATTCGAACATACAGCAAACAATGGCTTACGCGCATCTTGCGCCAGATTACCTACAGGATGCTGTGCGGTTTAACCCTCTGGAGAACTAAAATGGATATGAAAGAACCAACAGAGCAAGAATTGCGAGATTTTCTCCTTCGAAAATATTACGAAGAACAGCTCAACGATAAGAATGATGCTCTGAATAATATCGAGCAAAAAGTAACGGATCGATACCGTAGCCGCCTTAGATCGGTGGATGCTGAGATGCTGTTTAAGTATCTATCGGAAAAAGGTGTTTCAAGGCACTGCCAAGCATGTGGCTCGGAGAAGTTATCTGTACCACAAACCGGCTATATCAAAACTGAACAGTTGCCAAAAGACTTTGATGCCTTAGGGGAGGCTGAGAGGGGCATGATCGAAGATGCGCTCTCCGCCAGATATGTCCAGTACGTTTCATTCGGTAATCTGAACAGTATCGTTGGACTTAGAAAAAGCTATTACATGGTGAATTGTCTTAATTGTGGAAATCTGAGCTTATATCGCGCCAGTGGTGTCCTTAAGTGGCTCGAAGATCAAGGAAGCGCGGAGGCGAAAAGCAATGAGTAATGTTTCGAAACTTCCCAACCTCAGAGATACTGATGATGTAATATGGAAGAAAGATGGGAATGGGGGCGGTGGTATGTCTGACAATCTTGAAAAGCGGGTAGAAAAACTCGAAGACGGTATGTCCGCAGTCAAACTCGACCTTATACGGCTGACGGAGCGTTCGGAACAATTTGTCACAAAGGCCGATTTATCAGAGCTTAAGGGTGATTTGAAGTCCGAAATTATCGGTCTTAAGGGTGATATCAAAGCAAGTGTTGCAGAGATAAATCTCTACACCTTCAAAGCGATCAAAGAGTCTCAAGAGTCCACACTTAAGGTGGTGCAGGATCGTTTCGATAAGCTTGATGAAATCGCTCGCTGGAAATGGGGCAACATTATCATCCCTATCGTGATGGGTGTGTTCGGTGCTGTGGTTGCGTACCTGGTGGCAAAAGCTGGCGCCTGATTGGGATCCACAAAGTGTCCACATCCGCCGAATTAGGCTGGGTTTTTGTGGGTAGTTTGAGGTTATCGAAATGCCAGTATTTCAGTAACTTATTGAAATACTGGCATATCTGATCGGCGGAGTGATCCGCCCCGGAATAGGTTACAGGGTCACAACTGGCACCCGCGGCGCCAGGGCGCACATCAGCTCATAGCCGACGGTGCCGCTGCTGGCCGCCACGTCGTCGATTTTAATCTCTTTGCCCCACAGCTCGACCGGCGCGCCGATCCCGGCCTGCGGACAAGGCGTTAAATCGACCGCCAGCATATCCATCGATACGCGTCCCACGGTAGTGGTGCGTACGCCATCCACCAGCACCGGCGTGCCGCTCGGCGCCACTCGCGGGTAGCCGTCGGCATAGCCGCAGGCGACGATGCCGATCCGCTGCTCCTGGGTGGTGCGGTACAGGCCGCCATAGCCAATCGCCTCGCCGGGACGCAGGTTCTGCACGCCGATGATCTCGCTGCGCAGCGTCATCACCGGCTTCAGCCCGGTGTTGGCGATGTCCTGCCACTGCCCGGAAGGCGACGCGCCATACAGCACGATGCCTGGACGAACCCAGTCAAAATGCGCTTCCGGATGCCAGAGGGTCGCCGCCGAGTTGGCCAGCGAGCGCGGGCAATCCAGCCCCTCCGCCGCCTGTTCGATACGGCGCATCGGCTCGACAATTCCCTGCGGGTTCTCCGCCTCCGCGAAGTGCGACATCAGCGTCATCTCGCCGACGTTGCTTATCGCCCGCAGCTGCTGCCAGACGGTGTGGACCCGCTCAGGCATAAAGCCCAGCCGGTTCATGCCGCTGTTCACCTTGAGATAGATATCCAGCGGCGCGCGCAGCTTCGCCTGCTGCAGGGCCTTAATCTGCCAGTTGCTGTGGACGCTGGTGGTTAAACGATATTGATCCAGCACCGCCAGCTCATCGGCATGGAAGAAGCCCTCCAGCAGCAGGATCGGGCCTTTCCAGCCCTGCTCGCGCAGCAGGATCGCCTCTTCCAGGTTGAGCAAGGCGAAACCATCCGCCGCGCTTAACGCACTCCATACGCGCGCCACGCCGTGGCCGTAGGCGTTGGCCTTGACCACCGCCCACAGGCGCGACCCGGGGGCCGCGCGACGCACTATCTGTAAATTCTGCCGCAAGGCCAGCAGGTCGATGCTGGCCACTACCGGACGGGTCATGCAAGCTCCTTAGTTGTGTGCGCCGTGCAGGTGCTGCGGGCGCGCCGGGGTAAAACCGGGGCTGTAGCGGGCAACCGCCAGATCGTCGTAAGGGATCGCCGGCGTGCGGCCGGAGATCAGATCGCTGATAAGCTGCCCGGAGCCGCAGGCCATGGTCCAGCCAAGCGTGCCGTGGCCGGTGTTGAGCCACAGATTTTTATACGCTGTGCGGCCGACCACCGGCGTGCCGTCCGGCGTCATCGGCCGCAGGCCCGTCCAGAAAGTCGCCTGCTCCACGTGGCCGCCGCGCGGGAACAGATCGCGCACCACCATCTCCAGGGTTTCGCGACGCGGCTGCAGCAGCGCTTTGTTAAAACCGACGATCTCCGCCATGCCGCCGACCCGAATGCGCTGATCGAAGCGGGTGATGGCGATTTTGTAAGTCTCATCAAGGATAGTTGAAACCGGCGCGCCGTCCTCCTGAGCGATCGGAATAGTCAATGAGTAGCCTTTCAGCGGGTAGACCGGTATATCCACCAGCCCTTTAAGCATCGCCGTCGAGTAGGAGCCGAAGGCCATCACATAGGCGTCGCCCTTGATAATCTCATCGCCGCATTTCACCCCGGCAATGCGATCGCCCTCGTGCAGCAGCGCATCCACTGCGGTGTTGAAGCGGAAGGTCACGCCGGCCTGTTCCGCCATCGCCGCCAGACGGGTGGTAAACAGCTGGCAGTCGCCGGTTTCATCATTTGGCAGACGCAGGCCGCCGGTCAGTTTGTGGCTGACCTCCGCCAGCGCCGGCTCCACCTCCGCCAACCGCTTCGCTTCCAGCAGCTGATACGGCACGCCGGCGTCCTCCAGCACCGCGATGTCGCGGGTGGCATTTTCATACTGTTTGGCGGTACGGAACAGCTGCAGCGTCCCGCCCTGGCGCCCTTCATACTGAATGCCGGTGGTGTCGCGCAGCGCCTTCAGGCAGTCGCGGCTGTACTCCGCCAGGCGCACCATACGGCCTTTGTTCTCCATATAGTGGCGGGTGTCGCAGTTGCGCAGCATCTGCCACATCCACTTCAACTGGAACGAGGTGCCGTCAAGACCGATCGCCAGCGGCGCATGGCGCTGAAACATCCATTTGATCGCCTTCAGCGGCACCCCCGGCGCCGCCCAGGGCGCCGCATAGCCGGGAGAAATCTGCCCGGCGTTGGCCGCGCTGGTCTCCTCTGCCGGACCGGGCTGACGGTCGATGACCGTCACGTCATGACCCGCCTGACTCAAATACCACGCGCTGGCTACCCCAACCACCCCACTTCCCAGTATGACGACACGCATAGCGACTCCGTAACAGTTAAAGAACAATCATCTAATTACAAATTGATAACTCAGTTGAAAATATTATTCAACATACGCTTTATTTATGGTGACTTAACTCACAGCAAACCGCACCAGCCCTGCGCTGTGAGATTTACGATCTCATGCTGCGCTTTATTTTTACCCAGCATTAAATTCTGCAAACAAGGCAAAAAAACGGCTTTGAGATGGGGAAATCGCGAAGAAAAGCGATTGGCGTACAGCACAGTTTGCTGCACCGTGTTCTATGCTTGTTTAGAGGTTTTCCGTTCAGAGAAAACCAACAACAACGAGGGCGCGCTAATGGCTACGATTGACTCCATGAACAGGGACACCACCCGTTTAAGCGATGGACCCGACTGGACGTTCGAGTTACTGGAAACCTACCTGGCCGAAGTGGACCGGGTCGCCAAGCTCTATCGTCTTGACACCTACCCGCACCAGATCGAAGTCATTACTTCCGAGCAGATGATGGACGCCTACTCCAGCGTCGGCATGCCCATCAACTATCCGCACTGGTCGTTTGGCAAAAAATTTATTGAGACCGAGCAGGCCTATAAGCACGGTCAGCAGGGTCTGGCGTATGAGATAGTCATCAACTCCAACCCCTGTATCGCCTACCTGATGGAGGAAAACACCATCACCATGCAGGCGCTGGTGATGGCCCATGCCTGCTACGGGCATAACTCGTTTTTTAAAAATAACTATCTGTTTCGCAGCTGGACCGACGCCAGCTCGATCATCGACTATCTGATCTTTGCCCGTAAGTACATCACCGAGTGCGAAGAGCGCTATGGCGTCGACGAAGTAGAGAAACTGCTCGACTCCTGCCACGCGCTGATGAACTACGGCGTCGACCGCTATAAACGTCCGCAAAAAATCTCTCTGCAGGAGGAGAAAGCGCGGCAGAAAAGCCGGGAAGAGTATCTGCAAAGCCAGGTGAATATGCTGTGGCGCACCCTGCCGAAGCGCGAAGAGGAAAAAGCGATTGAATCCGCTCGTCGCTACCCTTCCGAACCGCAGGAGAACCTGCTGTACTTTATGGAGAAGAACGCCCCGCTGCTCGAACCGTGGCAGCGCGAGATCCTGCGCATCGTGCGTAAAGTCAGTCAGTATTTCTACCCGCAGAAACAGACCCAGGTGATGAACGAGGGGTGGGCCACCTTCTGGCACTACACCATCCTCAACCATCTCTACGATGAAGGGAAAGTGACTGAGCGCTTTATGCTGGAGTTTCTCCACAGCCATACCAACGTGGTGTTCCAGCCGCCGTACAACAGTCCGTGGTACAGCGGGATTAACCCCTACGCGCTGGGCTTCGCCATGTTCCAGGACATCAAGCGCATCTGTCAGTCGCCCACGGAAGAGGATAAGTACTGGTTCCCCGATATCGCCGGTTCTGACTGGCTGGAAACGCTGCATTTCGCCATGCGCGACTTTAAGGATGAAAGCTTTATCAGTCAGTTCCTGTCGCCGAAGATCATGCGCGATTTCCGCTTCTTTACCGTGCTCGACGACGATCACAACAATTATCTGGAGATCTCGGCGATTCACAACGAAGAGGGTTATCGCGAGATCCGCAATAAGCTCTCCGCGCAGTATAACCTCAGCAATCTTGAGCCGAACATCCAGGTGTGGAACGTTGACCTGCGCGGCGACCGATCGCTGACCTTGCGCTATGTGCCGCACAACCGCGTCCCGCTGGACAAAGGCCGGCGCGAAGTGCTGAAGCATGTGCATCGTCTGTGGGGGTTCGATGTGCTGCTGGAGCAGCAGAACGCCGACGGCAGCATTGAGCTGTTGGACCGCTGCCCGGCGCGGCCGAACGTGCTATAGCATTGCGGGGCGAGTAAAATAACAAAGGGGGCCATTGGCCCCCTTGTTCTGTATATCGATCGCGAAAAGCCCGCTTAACGCATATTCATGGCTAAATCACCGGGCAGCGATTTCTGCATCCGGTGCCAGATCTCGCCGCTGTCATGGCCGTAGCGACGAACCAGCTCGTAAACCTGGTCATGCAGGCCAGCCTCACACACTTTCGCCAGCTGATGATAGAAACCGAGCGCCAGGCTGCGCGCTTCCGGGCTGGAGAAATAGTGGCGGCCGATGCGGGTATACAACCCCTTCATGCCGTTGAGGATCAGACCGTAGATCGGGTTGCCGGAGGCAAACGCCAGACCACGGAAAATATTATAATCAAGCTCGGCGAAGGCGTCGGCGTGATCCTCCACCTCCCGGGCGCTGTCCAGGACCGCCAGCGCTTTATCCGGATGCTGGCGAAACGCGGTGCGGATAAAAATCGTGGAAATGTTGGTGCGCACGGAGAGCAGATTATCAATCAGCTGCGGTACGCTGTCGTGATCGAGGCGCGCCAGCGTTTCGAGGATATTCAGGCCGGAGGTTTCCCAAAAGTTATTCACTTTAGTGGGCTTACCATGCTGAATGGTCAGCCAGCCGTCACGGGCCAGACGCTGCAATACTTCGCGCAGGGTTGTGCGGGTGACACCGATCAGCTCAGAAAGCTCGCGTTCAGCGGGGAGAATCGATCCGGGAGGGAAGCGGTTATTCCAGATACTCTCAATGATGTACTCTTCCGCGAAACCCGCAGGGCTCTGCGCCTTAATGACCATAGTAAGATTTCCATTACACAGCGTTACAATTGCACTCATCATACCAGAGCCGCTATAGCGCAGATAGCATGGCAAGTGAATTAAAAAGGGATCGCCGTTTCATTTTCCGCTTTTACTTTGCGCTTTTCCTTATCTTCACAAACCGCCAGCGCGGCGCGAAGAAAGTTGCTTCTCATTTTGCTCAACTGGTACTCTTGCCAATCGTTATGCACAAAACCATGCACTCATTGACGGGGAAGGATTCTGTCGTGGAAATTTCTTATGGCCGCGCGCTGTGGCGCAATTTTCTTGGCCAGTCGCCGGACTGGTACAAGCTGGCATTAATCATTTTCTTAATAGTAAATCCGCTGGTGTTCGCCGTGGCGCCGTTTGTCGCCGGCTGGCTGCTGGTGGTCGAGTTTATCTTTACCCTCGCCATGGCGCTGAAGTGCTATCCGCTGCTGCCGGGTGGTCTGCTGGCTATCGAGGCGCTGCTGATCGGCATGACCAGCCCGGCGCACGTGCGGGAAGAGATCGCCGGCAATCTGGAGGTGCTGCTCCTGCTGATGTTCATGGTGGCGGGTATCTACTTTATGAAACAGCTTTTGCTGTTCGTGTTTACGCGCCTGCTGCTGGGGATCCGCAGCAAAATGCTGCTATCGCTGGCCTTCTGCCTGGCGGCAGCCTTCCTCTCGGCCTTTCTCGATGCGCTGACGGTGGTGGCGGTAGTGATCAGCGTCGCCGTCGGGTTCTACGGCATCTATCACCGCGTCGCCTCGGCGCGCCCGGACGATAGCGACCTGCTCGATGACAGCCATATCGAGCAGCACTACCGCGAGGTGCTGGAGCAGTTCCGCGGCTTTCTGCGCAGCCTGATGATGCACGCCGGCGTCGGGACCGCGCTCGGCGGCGTCATGACCATGGTCGGCGAGCCGCAAAACCTGATTATCGCCAAAGCCGCGGGCTGGCATTTTGGCGAGTTCTTTCTTCGCATGGCGCCCGTGACCCTGCCGGTGATGGTCTGCGGTCTGTTAACCTGTCTGCTGGTCGAAAAGTATCGCCTGTTTGGCTACGGCGAACCGCTACCGCCGACGGTGCGCAAGGTGCTGCAGGAGTTTGACGATCGCAGCCGCGCCCAGCGCAGCCGTCAGGAGCGACTGCGGCTGATTGCCCAGGCGCTCATTGGCGTTTGGCTGATCGTGGCCCTGGCTTTTCACCTGGCTGAGGTCGGCCTGATTGGCCTGTCGGTGATCATCCTCGCCACCACCTTTACCGGCGTTACCGATGAGCACGCCATTGGCAAGGCGTTCACCGAGGCGCTGCCCTTTACCGCGCTGCTGACGGTCTTCTTCTCCATCGTCGCGGTTATCATCGATCAGCAGCTGTTCACGCCGGTGATCGAGTTTGTCCTGCAGGCCTCGCCGCACGCGCAGCTGTCGCTGTTTTATCTGTTCAACGGCCTGCTGTCGTCCATTTCGGATAACGTGTTTGTCGGCACGGTCTACATCAACGAAGCGAAAGCGGCGCTCGAACATGGCGCCATCAGCCTGCCCCAGTTTGAGATGCTGGCGGTAGCGATCAACACCGGCACCAACCTGCCCTCGGTGGCCACCCCGAACGGCCAGGCGGCGTTTCTCTTCCTGCTGACTTCCGCCCTGGCGCCGCTTATTAGGCTCTCCTATGGCCGTATGGTGTGGATGGCGCTGCCCTACACCATCGTACTGACGCTGGTCGGCCTGTTATGCGTCGAGTTCACCCTGATGCCAGTCACCGACTGGCTGCTGGCGCACGGCTGGCTGGTGACGCCCAGCCTGCCCTGAGTCAGTTTTTGCCCGGGTTCGCCCGGGCGCATCAATAACCCGTTACGGAATATTTTCCGCCGCGCCTCTGGCGTCGGTTCGGTTTTCGTTTACACTGCCATGATTTAGCATCTTCCAGGGAAATGATTATGTTGCAATATTTAAACCAGTGCTCAAGAGGACGCGGTGCCTGGCTCCTGATGGCGTTGACCGCTTTTATTCTCGAACTTGTCGCGCTGTGGTTCCAGCACGTGATGCTGCTGCAGCCGTGTGTCATGTGTATTTACGAACGCTGCGCGCTGTTCGGCATCATGGGCGCGGGACTGGTGGGCGCTATCGCCCCCAAAACGCCGCTGCGCTATGTCGCCATGGCAATCTGGTTGTACAGCGCGATACGCGGACTACAGCTGGCGTGGGAGCATACGATGATCCAGCTGCACCCTTCACCGTTCCAGACCTGCGATTTCGCCGCCCGCTTCCCAACCTGGCTGCCGCTGGATAAATGGCTGCCGCAGGTTTTCGTTGCGTCCGGAGACTGTTCAGTACGTCAGTGGCAGTTCCTGTCGCTGGAGATGCCGCAATGGCTGGTGGGGATTTTCGCCGCCTATCTGCTGGTCGCTATTCTGGTGATCGTTGCCCAGCCTTTCAAAGCGAAAAAACGCGATCTGTTTGGTCGTTAAGCCGCGGCGAGTACAGCCCACAATGAAACGCCCTGCGGGGCGTTTTTTTATGCCTCCTGCGCATCGCTGAATCGTTTCATGTCTATGGTTGACCACAGCTGCCAAAAAGTGCATATTAAATACATCTTTTAAAACCCCACAGGAGCTCACATGTCATCTTTACTGATCCCCGCAGACTGGAAAGTTAAACGCTCCACCCCATTCTTTACCAAAGAGAATGTCCCTGCCGCCCTGCTGAGCCACCACAACACCGCGGCTGGCGTCTTCGGCCAGCTGTGCGTCATGGAGGGCACGGTCACCTATTACGGTTTTGCCAATGAACAAGCGACGGAGCCGGAGAAAAAAGTCGTGATTCATGCCGGGCAGTTTGCTACCAGTCCGCCGCAGTACTGGCACCGCGTCGAACTCAGTGACGACGCCCGCTTCAATATTCACTTCTGGGTGGCGGAAGAAACCGACGGTGAAAACGGGCTGTTCCACGCGAAGAAAGCGTGACGGCGCTTAGCGCGCCCTGTCAGGCAGATTAAGGATATGGTCCTGCCAGTCGACCACCGTGGACTCAGGCACCGCAATATGGCGAACGGAGATGCGTTCGCCGTGCATCGCCGCTTTTGAGCCAGTCAGCAGCGGGTGCCAGGCCGGCAGAGGCTTGCCTTCCGCCAGCAGGCGATAGGCACAGGTCGGCGGCAGCCATTCGAAGGTCGGCAGATTTTCGCGGGTAAGCTTGATGCAGTCCGGCTCATACTCAAAGCGACGCGCGTAGTTACGACACTGGCAGGTTTTGATATTGAGCTGACGACAGGCGACGTTGGTGAAGTAGATCTCGTCAGTGTCTTCATCCATCAGCTTGTGCAGGCAGCACTGGCCGCAGCCGTCACACAACGATTCCCACTCCGCGTCGCTCATGTCATCCAGTGTTTTTTGTTGCCAGAAAGGTTGTTCGCTCATCGGAGTGTCCGTCGTTGCCAGTTAAGGGTGCACCTTATAACCAGTCTGGCACGCCGATGCAAGTTTTGCCGCCCCAAAAGGCGGCAAATAGCGCTTACAGCACGCGGGTAGTGAGCGCCAGGCCGTTGAAGCCGACCTCCAGCTCGTCACCGCTGTGCAGCGGCCCCACGCCTTCCGGGGTGCCGGTGAGGATCACATCCCCGGCTTTGAGGGTAAAGAAGCGCGACATATAGGCGATCAGCGGCACAATCCTATGGATCATGTCGGCAGTGGTGCCCTGCTGGCGCACTTCGCCATTAATCTTCAGGCTTAACGACGTATTCTGCGGGTCGCCGTGGAACTCAGCGGCCGGGATAAAGCCGGAGATCGGACAGGCGTTATCGAAGCCTTTGGCCTTCTCCCAGGGTTGTCCCGCTTTTTTCATTTTCGCCTGCAGGTCGCGCAGCGTGAGATCCAGCGCGACACCATAGCCGGCAATCCCTTTCAGCACATGCTCTTCCGTCGCCTGACGCAGCGTGCTGCCGATAAGCACCGCCAGCTCGACTTCGTGATGCACCGAGCCCAGCCCCTCAGGAAGCACCAACGGCTGACGAAGATCGCACAGCGCAGTCTCAGGTTTAATAAACAGCACCGGCTCTTCCGGCGTCGCACTGCCCATTTCCTTGATGTGTTTCGCATAATTACTGCCGACGCACACTACTTTGCTTACTGGATAATCCAGAAGCGCACCCTGCCAGTTATGATGTTGGTACATTATTTTCCCTCGTGGGTTAATCGGATTGTTTCCCCTGTTCCGCCAGGTGTTTCTTTAGTAGATTTTCAGACGGCGGAGGCAGTTGCAGGTAATAGCCCTGTTCGCTTAACGCCTGTTTCACTTTTTCCAGATCGGCGTTAACCAGTTTTTTGCGCCCATCCAGCGGCAGCAGCATCGCCATTTGCGGCGTGCCAAAGCTGCGCATTAGCTCGTCAGGAACGCGCGAGAAATCGTCCTTTTTTTCGACGTATAAATAGGTTTGTTCACGTTTAGTACTTCGATAGATCACACAAAACATAGTTTTACTCGGAATTAGACCCGTGGTCACTTGCCTCAATATATGAGTGACTATAACATGCCTTTTAGTCTTCGGAATATCACCGCACTTCGGCGGTTGATAAACAGCAAATTGAGTAAGGCCAGGATGTCAAATACGCCAATCGAACTTAAAGGCAGTAGCTTCACGTTATCTGTCGTTCATTTGCACGATGCAAATCCCGAGGTTATTCGTCAGGCGTTAGAAGACAAAATCGCCCAGGCTCCCGCCTTTTTACGTCATGCTCCGGTGGTGGTGAATATCGCCAGCATTGAGGAGGAGGTAGAATGGCGCGCCATCAACGAGGCTATCGCCGCGACCGGTTTACGTATTATGGGCGTTAGCGGATGCAAAATTCCGCGCCTGAAAACCGAAATCGACCGCGCCGGCATCCCGTTATTAACCGAAGGGAAAGAAAAAGCCTCTCGTCCGGCACCGTCCGAACCCACCCCGCCGCCGCCAGTTGCTAGTCAGATCACAAAAACGCGTTTGATTGATCAGCCGGTACGTTCCGGTCAGCGCATTTATGCGCCACACTGTGATCTTATTGTTACAAATCATGTGAGTGCCGGTGCGGAACTTATCGCTGACGGAAATATCCATGTATATGGCATGATGCGAGGACGCGCGCTGGCAGGCGCCGGTGGCGACAGAGACGCCCAGATATTTTGTACCCACCTTGCGGCGGAGCTGGTCTCCATCGCCGGGGAATATTGGCTGAGCGATAACATCCCGGCCGAATTTTATGGCAAAGCGGCGCGCCTGCGTTTAGGTGAAAGCGCTTTGGCAATTCAACCGTTAAATTAATCCCTTTTTAACAAGGAATTTCTATGGCACGCATTATTGTTGTGACTTCGGGTAAAGGGGGCGTTGGCAAGACCACCTCCAGCGCGGCCATCGCTACAGGTTTGGCCCAGAAGGGAAAGAAAACCGTCGTTATCGACTTCGACATCGGCCTGCGTAACCTCGACCTGATTATGGGCTGCGAACGTCGCGTCGTTTATGATTTCGTCAACGTCATTCAGGGCGATGCCACACTGAACCAGGCGCTGATTAAAGATAAGCGCACGGAAAATCTCTACATTCTCCCGGCTTCCCAGACCCGGGATAAAGACGCTCTGACTCGCGAAGGCGTCGACAAGGTTCTCGAAGAACTGAAGAAAATGGAATTCGATTTCATCGTCTGTGATTCCCCGGCAGGCATTGAAACCGGTGCGCTGATGGCGCTTTACTTTGCTGATGAAGCCATCATCACCACTAACCCGGAAGTCTCCTCCGTTCGCGACTCCGACCGTATCCTTGGCATTCTCGCCTCTAAATCCCGCCGCGCGGAAAATGGCGAAGAGCCAATCAAAGAACATCTGCTGCTGACCCGCTACAATCCAGGCCGCGTTAATAAAGGCGATATGCTGAGCATGGAAGACGTGCTGGAAATTCTGCGCATCAACCTGGTAGGCGTGATCCCGGAAGACCAGTCAGTCCTGCGCGCATCCAACCAGGGTGAGCCGGTGATCCTCGATGCCGCCTCGGACGCAGGCAAAGCCTATGCCGATACCGTTGAACGTCTGCTCGGAGAAGAACGCCCTTTCCGCTTCATTGAAGAAGAGAAGAAAGGATTCCTCAAACGCCTGTTCGGAGGATAAATTATGGCTTTACTCGACTTTTTTCTCTCGCGAAAAAAGAACACGGCTAATATTGCGAAAGAACGCCTGCAAATCATCGTCGCCGAGCGCCGCCGCGGAGACGCGGAGCCGCATTACCTGCCGCAGTTACGCAAAGATATCCTGGAAGTGATCTGTAAATACGTACAGATCGACCCGGAGATGGTCAGCGTGCAGCTGGAGCAGCGGGACGGGGATATATCCATTCTTGAGCTGAACGTGACCCTACCCGAAACGGAAGAGTCGAAATCCTGACCTGTCGCGCTATCGCGAAAAAAAACCGGCTACGCCACGCGCCGCCGGTTTTTTAATGGTCTGAACCTGGCCGCGAACTAGCGCGGATAGTCGTTTAACAGCGTCTTCAGCCGCTCGGCCATCAGCTCCCCGCGCCAACCGGAAATCAGCTCAGGTTCACCGGCTTGCGTTTTCAGCTGCCAGTGCCAGTTCAGCAGCTGGTTGATCTGCCGACGCGACGCCAGCAGCTCCGCGCTTACGCCCTTCTCCGTGCTCACTTCCTGCACCAGCGCTTTAATATCTTTAAAGGCTTTGCGGTAGCCCGGCATGTCGATCAGGTTCTGCAGCGGCGCCGGCAGGGCCGACTCCGGCAGCGCCTGCGCTTTTTCGACCAGGCTAATCAGCGTTTTGCCGTGGAAGCGAATTTCGCTACCGGACAACCCGAGGCTGTCGAGCTCGCCCAGGCTGGTGGGCATATAGCGCGCCACGCTCCACAGATGCTCTTCCCGCACCACAAAGTTTACCGCCAGGTCGCGCTCGCGCGCTTTGCGCAGGCGCCACTCCGCCAACAGCTGCAGACAACCCAGCTGGCGGGTACGCAGCTGCCAGGCGTTGCCGATATCGCGCCAGGCCTCGGCCGGGTCGACCACCTCCTGACGACGCTGCTGCATCACGCGGCACTCGTCGAGCGCCGCCGGCAGCCAGCCAGCGCGATCGGTCTCCGCCATTAACTGGCTGGCAATCGGCAGCAGATACCAGACGTCGGCCGCGGCATATTCACACTGACGCTCAGTCAGCGGGCGCGCCAGCCAGTCGGTGCGGGATTCGCTTTTATCCAGCGCTACCCCGGAATACTCTTCCACCATCGAGGCGAAGCCCCAGGACATTGGGCGGCCGCAGAAGGCCGCCAGGATCTGGGTGTCAATCAGCGGCTGCGGCATCAGGTTAAATGCATTAAGGAAGACTTCTAAATCTTCGCTGCCGGCATGCAGGTATTTAGTCACATCCTGGTTGAGCAGCAGGTCGCGCATCGGCGCCCAGTCGTTAATCGTCAAGGGATCGATCAGAGAGACCTGCTGGCCGTCGAACAGCTGCAGCAGGCCCAGCTGCGGGTAATAGGTGCGGGTGCGGACAAATTCCGTATCCAGAGCGACGGCGGAGGCCGTGCTTGCCGCTTCGCAGACAGCGCGCAGGCCATCGTCGGTGGTGATCATCTGATAGTTCAAAGCATACTCTCTTAACTTGCGCCCATAAAAAACGCCGGCGTAGCCGGCGTCAGGCGACTCATTCGTTACTTAGCCTTTATTGTCCACTTTAGCGCGCGCTTCGTCACGCAGTTCTCGCCGCAAAATTTTCCCGACGTTGGATTTCGGCAGTTCGTCACGGAATTCCACCAGCTTCGGCACCTTGTATCCGGTCAAATGGCGACGGCAGAACGTAATCAGCGCCTCTTCGGTTAACGCAGCATCTTTCTTGACTACGAAAATCTTCACCGCTTCGCCACTGCTGCCGGACGGCACGCCGATGGCCGCCACTTCCAGCACCCCGCTATGCTGCATGACCACATCTTCGATTTCGTTCGGATAGACGTTAAAACCCGACACCAGGATCATATCTTTTTTGCGATCGACGATGCGCAGGAACCCCTCTTCATCCATCACCGCGATATCCCCGGTGTGCAGCCAGCCGTCTTTGATAATCTCATCCGTCGCGTCAGGGCGCTGCCAGTAGCCCAGCATCACCTGCGGCCCTTTAATACAGAGCTCGCCCGGCTGACCCGGCGCCACTTCGTTATCATCATCATCCACCAGTTTGGCTTCGGTGGAGGGCACCGGCAGGCCAATGCTGCCGCTGTGGTAGTCAATATCGTGCGGGTTAACGCTGACCAGCGGGGAACACTCTGTCAGGCCGTAGCCCTCCAGCAGATATTGCCCGGTCAGTTTTACCCAGCGCTCGGCCACCGCCTGCTGCACCGGCATCCCACCGCCGGCGGACAAATGCAGCGAGGAGAAATCAAGCTGCTGGAACTCTTTGTTGTTCAGCAAGGCGTTGAACAGGGTATTGACCCCGGTCATGGCGGTAAAAGGATACTTCGCCAGCTCCTTCACCAGCCCGGGGATATCGCGTGGGTTGGTGATCAGCAAATTTTGCCCGCCCAGTTCGATAAACAGCAGGCAGTTCATGGTCAGGGCGAAAATGTGATACAGCGGCAGCGCGGTCACCACGAACTCTTTGCCGCGATGCAGCAGCGGGCCGTAGGTGGCATTGACCTGCTCGAGGTTAGCCAGCATATTGCGGTGGGTTAGCATCGCACCTTTGGCCACGCCGGTGGTGCCCCCGGTGTACTGCAGAAACGCCAGATCTTCCGCAACGATCTCCGGCTTGACGTACTGCATGCGATAGCCGTGCTGCAACGCGCTGCGAAACGAGATGGCGTCCGGCAGATGGTACTTCGGCACCAGGCGCTTAATGTACTTGACCACAAAGTTCACCAGCGTACCTTTGGCGGTGGAAAGCTGGTCGCCCATGCGCGTCAGGATCACATGCTGGACCTGAGTTTTCACCACCACTTTTTCCAGGGTATGGGCAAAGTTGGAGACAATGACGATCGCCGCCGCGCCGCTGTCGTTGAGCTGATGCTCCAGTTCGCGCGGGGTATATAAGGGGTTGACGTTAACCACGATCATCCCGGCGCGCAGGATGCCAAACAGAGCCACCGGATACTGCAGCAGGTTAGGCATCATCAGGGCCACGCGATCGCCCTTCTGTAACCCCAACCCCTCCTGAAGATAAGCGGCGAAGGCGCGACTACGCTCCTCCAGCTTACGGTAGGTCATCACTTCACCCATATTGATAAACGCCGGTTGGTCGGCGTAACGGGTGGTGGCATGTTCAAACAGTTCAACCAGGGATTGATAGCGGTCAGGATTTATCTCCGCCGGAACATCTGCGGGATAACGGTTTAGCCAAACCTTTTTCACTGCATCACCTCTGAAATAGTTATTCGTCGTCATCACAGCCCCTGGATAATACATTTTGTTAACATTATATTAACTCAGCGTACCAGTTTATTAATTAGGCAATGAGCAGGTTGCGAAGCGCGTCACTATTTTTTTTCTTATTCGACTGAAAACAAAGAAACAGCGGACCGGCCGCTGTTTCTTTGAACTAACATAAACAACAAAATCATTCGGTTACAACGTTTCTCACCTCAGCAGGGCCGGGATTGTACCAGCCCCAGCCGCCATAGCCGTAGCCCCAGGGGCGCGGACCCAGCATCCACGGGTCGATAGGTTGCGGAGGCATCACCACCTGCTGCACTACGTTCCAGCGCTTGTAGCCGGTGGCGTTCATTAGCATAAATTTATACGGCGTGCTGCCCACCTTGCCGTCAACCACCCCGGCGATCGGTCCGACCACGGTCACTAGTTGACCGCGGAAATCCACCGGATCGAGGAAGCCATTGACGTCAGCAAAAATCCTTCCGCGGGACGGCTCGCCGAGCACTGGCCGCGCACCGCTGTCCAGCGGTACGGTGGCGATTTCTAAGCGGGTTTTCCCCTGCTGGTTTTGCACATTGACCACCTTACCGCCAAAGCGCGCTTCCTGGCCAACGTACAGCTGCGGGGCGTTCATCACCCGCACTAAATCCTGCTGCGGCGTCGGGCTGGTGCCTTTGATGGCATCCGGCACTGACACGCAACCGCTTAGCGCAACGGCAACCGCTGCGGCTAACAGCCAGCGAACGCCCTGTTTTTGACCCGCCATGATGCGACTCCTTTTCTCAGTCTTCTTGTTACTGAGATTCACTCGCGGCCTGGAAGTTTCTTCCACGCCACCTCGTTTCGCAAATAAACCGGCTCCGCTTTCTCCACGGCCACGGTTTTCCCCGCCGACAGCAGGTAACAGGCTAACGGCAGCATATCCTCCGCCGCCGGCAATTCAATTTCGCCGCTGCTTAAGGTCAGTCCGCTCGCTTTCGCCAGATCCGGCCACGCCTGCCAGCCGGTGCCGACGGTGGCCCATTCGCCGGAAAGCTGTGCCAGCCGTTCGGCTACCGCTTCCGGTTTGAGCACCGCTTCCGTCTCTTCGCCATGCCAGACGCCCTGCTCGTCGCGCTGGTACTCGGCCCAGTAGACTTCGCCCATACGCGCATCAATGGCCGCCAGCACACGGGTGGCGCCGGTTTTGCGCCAGGCGCCCTGCGCCATGGTGGCCAGCGTGGAAACGCCAATCATTGGCAGTTCGGCGCCCAGCGCCAGCCCCTGAGCGATACCGATGCCGATGCGCACGCCGGTAAAGCTGCCCGGACCGCGGCCAAAGGCCAGCGCGTCCAGCTCGCTCAGCGTGGTGCCGCTCTCGGTGAGGACCTCCTGCACCAGCGGCAGGATACGTTGGGTATGTTCGCGGGGACAAATTTCGAAATGAGCACTAAGGGTGCCATCATTCCACAGAGCCGCGGAGCAGGCCTCTGTGGCGGTATCGATAGCCAAAATTCGCATGGGTGGTCACGCTCTCGTTACATAGTTCAGGCCTTCAGGCAGCCTGATTTCCGGCAAACGGCCAACCCGCCGCCATGCCGCCCGAAGTCTATTGGGAACCGCTAATTAACAAAATGGCGCGCAGCTTAACACATTTTAGTGCGGATTACCTTGCCGGCGGTACGGCGAGAAAGCGCACCGCCCGACGGATATCGCGGGTTCGCGGCGCCGGCGGCAGACTGGCCAGGAACACCGCGCCGTAGGGGCGCATCACCAACCGGTTGTCGCAGATCACCAGCACCCCGCGGTCGTCGATATCGCGGATCAGACGCCCCACCCCCTGCTTGAGGGTGATCACCGCATCCGGGAGCTGCACTTCATCGAAGGGATCGCCGCCGCGCAGCCGGCAATCTTCCATCCGCGCTTTTAGCAGCGGATCGTCCGGCGAGGTGAACGGTAGCTTATCGATAATCACCAGCGACAGCGCGTCGCCGCGCACATCGACTCCCTCCCAGAAGCTGCTGGTAGCCACCAGCAGCGCGTTGCCGGCGCTGACGAACTGCTGCAGCAGCTGGCCTTTGCTGGTCTCGCCCTGCAGCAGCACCGGTAGCGTCATGGTGGCGCGGAACTGCTCCGCCAGATCGCGCATCATGGCGTGCGAGGTGCACAACATAAAGCAGCGACCATCGTTGGCCTCGATCAGCGGCTTGAGCATCGCCGCCAGGTGTCGCGCTGCGCCGGGCTGGTTCGGCAGGGGTAGGTTGCGCGGCACGCAGAGCAGCGCCTGGTGCTGATAGTCAAAGGGACTCGGCAGCAGCAGAGTCTGCGCCTCGTCGATCCCCAGCCGGGCGGTAAAGTGATGCAGATCGTCGTTCACCGACAGCGTCGCCGAGGTAAAGATCCAGCTCCCCGACTTCTGCGCCATCACCTCTTTAAACTTCTCGGCCACGGTCAGCGGCGTCAGCGCGAGAGTAAAGTGGCGCGAGGTACACTCATACCAGTAGCTGTAGCCCGGCTGGTTGATCTCTTTCAACCGCTTCAGGCGCCCGCGATAAAGGGTGGCACGCTCAAAAGCGGCGTCGAGCAGCGCCGAGCGGCCCAGCGAAAGTTTAGCGACGTCATAGCATAGCTCGAGCGCGTCATCGAGCAGCAGCAGCGCTCGCTGAATGTGGCTGTCCGCCAGCAGCTCGCGCAGATTGCCGCGGTAGCCCGGGTCTCCCAGCTGCAGGCGGAAATCCTGCGCGCTTTGCGCCAGGCGGTCGGCGCATTTTTGCAGCTGCTGAGTGTCTTTCAGTTCGGTGCGGTAGGCAATGGTGATGTCTTTCGCCAGGTCCAGCAGCTGGCGGCTGGAGAGCGACTGGCCAAAGTACTGACTGGCGATATCCGGCAGCTGATGGGCTTCATCGAAGATCATCACTTCCGCCTCGGGGATCAGCTCGGCAAAGCCGCTCTCTTTGACCACCATATCGGCCAGAAACAGGTGATGGTTGACCACCACCACGTCGGCGTCCATCGCTTTTTTACGCGCCTTCACCACGAAGCAATCTTTATACAGTGGGCAGTCGCTACCGAGACAGTTATCGTTGGTGCTGGTGACCAGCGGCCAGGCCTGAGAGTCTTCCGCGACGCTGGCGCAGGTGCTGATATCGCCATCCTGAGTTTGATTCGACCAGGAGCGCAGGAGGATCACATCGCTGAGGGTTTGCACCGGCAGATCGCCGCCCGCCAGCGCCTGCTGCTCAAGACGTTCGAGACACAGGTAGTTGGAACGCCCTTTGAGCAGCGCCAGTTTCCCGGTGAATTTGAGCGCTTTGGCGACGGTGGGCAGATCGCGGCTGTAAAGCTGATCCTGCAGCGCTTTCGAGCCGGTGGAGATAATCACCTTTTTTTTCGCCCGCAGCGCAGGCGCCAGGTAAGCGTAGGTTTTACCGGTTCCGGTCCCCGCTTCCACCACCAGCGGCCGGGAGGCCTCAATCGCTTCGCTGACCGCCACCGCCATCTGGCGCTGCGGCTCGCGCGGTTTAAATCCCGGTATGGCTTTGGCTAGCTGGCCGTCTGCTGCAAAATCGTCGATCACATTGCCCCCTGGTTATTTGGACAGTGATTATGTCAGGGAGGACGGCGTTTCGCCAGTCCGGGTAGTGACGCGAGCGGCACATTATGGCAGTCTTGCCGCAGCCGAATGGAATGCTTAAAGAGGAAAAAGCAATGACAATTACGCGTATTGATGCCGAAGCCCGTTGGTCAGACGTGGTGATCCACAACCAGACCCTGTACTACACCGGCGTGCCGGCAAATCTCGATGCCGACGCTTTCGAGCAGACCGCCAATACCCTGGCGCAGATTGACGCGGTGCTGGAAAAACAGGGCAGCGACAAGTCGCGTATTCTTGACGCCACCATCTTCCTCGCCGATAAAAGCGACTTTGCGGCGATGAATAAAGCCTGGGACGCGTGGGTGGTGGCTGGTCACGCCCCGGTGCGCTGCACGGTGGAAGCGACGCTGATGAACCCGCAGTATAAAGTTGAGATCAAAATTATCGCCGCGGTGTAATTACTCGTCCTCATCCTCATCTTCAAAGCGCGCGACAATCTGCTCGCCGGTATGCGTTGCGCGCAGCTCTTCCGCCACCAGGGCAATCGCCTGGCCGCTGCTTACCCCCTGAGCCATTAGCTCATGGATACGTTCGACCGCTTTTTGCTGTTGCTCGTGGCTCAGCGAAGGTAAACCTGCAAACATCTTTTACTCCTGCTACATTGTGGGGCGTAATTATTTCACGCCGTCCCCGACTACGCCAGAGGGGCGGCAACGTTCAGGATCGAGAAAGATGTTGTCCCCCGCGATTATTACCCTGCCCTGGCGCCCGGATGCGGCCGAACACTATTTTGCGCCGTTAAGCGCCCTGCCCTGGGCGATGCTGCTGCATTCCGGCTTTGCCGACCATCCGCATAACCGCTTTGATATTCTGGTGGCTGCCCCGCGCGCCACGCTGCTGACGCGCGGTGAACAGACGTGGGTCGACGACGGCGAAACCGTTGTTGTCTCAGCGGAAGATCCGCTGCAGCTCCTGCAGCAGCAGTTGGATCGTCAGCCGTTCACGCCGCAACCCCATGACGATCTGCCGTTTCTCGGCGGCGCGCTGGGATTATTCGGTTACGACCTGGGCCGTCGCTTTGAGCGTCTCCCTTCGCACGCGCAGGCCGATATCGCGCTGGCGGATATGGCGGTGGGGATCTATGACTGGGCGCTTATCGTCGACCACCAGCGCCAACAGATATCGCTGCTCAGCTATGACGACCCGCAGCAGCGTCTACAGTGGCTGGAGGCGCAAACGCCGACGCCGGGTGAAACCTTCGCCCTGACCTCTGCCTGGCAGTCAAATATGAGCCGCCAGCAGTACGGGGAAAAATTTCGCCAGGTACAGGCCTATCTGCACAGCGGCGACTGCTATCAGGTCAACCTCGCCCAGCGTTTTCAGGCCAGCTACGTCGGTGATGAATGGCAGGCCTTCCGCCAGCTGAACGCCGTCAACCGCGCCCCCTTTAGCGCCTTTATTCGCCTCGATGAAGGGGCGATTTTAAGCCTGTCGCCGGAGCGCTTTATCCAGCTGCGCCAGGGGGAGATCCAGACGCGGCCGATAAAAGGCACCCTGCCGCGGCTCGATTCGCCGCTGGCAGATGCGCAGCAGGCTGAGAAGCTGGCGAATTCGCCGAAAGATCGCGCCGAGAATTTAATGATTGTCGACCTGATGCGCAACGACATCGGCCGCGTCGCCGTCCCGGGCAGCGTGCGGGTCCCCGAGCTGTTCGTGGTGGAGCCATTCCCGGCGGTCCATCATCTGGTCAGCACCATCACCGCCCGCCTGCCAATGACGCTGCACGCCAGCGACCTGCTGCGCGCCGCCTTTCCCGGCGGCTCGATCACCGGCGCGCCGAAAGTGCGGGCGATGGAGATTATCGATGAACTGGAGCCCCAACGACGCAACGCCTGGTGTGGGAGCATTGGCTACCTGAGCTATTGCGGCAATATGGATACCAGCATCACCATTCGCACCCTGACGGCATGGCAGGGACAGCTGTACTGCTCCGCCGGCGGCGGAATTGTGGCGGATAGCGAGGAAGCGGCGGAATATCAGGAAACTTTTGATAAAGTTAATCGTATCCTGCAGCAACTGGAGAACTAGACCATGGCGGATCGCGCCCTTAATCTGGATGATTTTCTGTCCCGCTTTCAGCTTCTGCGCCCGCAGCCTTCGCGCCATGCGCTCAATCAGCGGCAGGCGGCGGTGCTGGTGCCGATCGTGCGCCGGCCGCAGCCCGGCCTGCTGCTGACCCAGCGTTCGCCGCTGCTGCGCAAGCACGCCGGCCAGGTCGCCTTTCCCGGCGGCGCAGTAGATAATACCGACGCGACGCTTATCGCCGCCGCCCTGCGCGAAGCTCAGGAAGAGGTGGCGATCCCGCCGGAGGCGGTCGAGGTGATCGGCGTCCTGCCACCGGTGGACAGCGTCACCGGCTTTCAGGTGACGCCGGTGGTGGGCATTATTCCCCCGGATCTGCACTATCACGCCAGCCAGGACGAAGTCTCCGCGGTATTTGAAATGCCGCTCGCCGAAGCCCTGCGCCTTGGGCGCTACCATCCGCTCGATATCCACCGCCGGGGCAACGACCACCGCGTCTGGCTCTCCTGGTACCAGCATTATTTTGTCTGGGGAATGACCGCCGGGATCATTCGCGAGCTGGCGCTGCAAATTGGCGCACGTCCTTAGCTATACTGATAATGAGAGGGCGCTCTCATTATTAGTAAAATCGCGGTTAGCCATTAGTTTAATTCATGTGAATAGTTGAACTGACAGGGCGCTTCCCTCTTACACTATGCGCAGTTATTACATCGTTACCGCACCCGCGGTAACCCTGTCAGGAGTATTATCGTGATTAGTCTATTCGACATGTTCAAGGTGGGGATTGGTCCCTCATCTTCCCACACTGTTGGCCCGATGAAGGCCGGAAAACAGTTCGTCGATGACCTGGTCGAAAAAGGATTGCTTAATGCAGTGACTCGTGTGGCGGTTGACGTCTACGGTTCACTGTCATTAACCGGCAAAGGCCACCATACGGACATCGCCATTATCATGGGACTGGCGGGCAATCAGCCCGATACGGTCGATATTGACGCGATCCCGGCTTTTATCCGTGACGTCGAAGCGCGCGGTCGTCTGCTGCTGGCCAACGGCCAGCACGAGGTCGACTTCCCGGCGGATGACGGCATGCGTTTTCGTAGCGACAACCTGCCGCTGCACGAAAACGGCATGACCATTCACGCCTGGGCCGGCGAGAAAGAGATCTACTGCAAGACCTACTACTCGATCGGCGGCGGCTTTATTGTCGACGAAGAGCACTTCGGCAAGGAAAACGCCAACGAACTGCAGGTGCCCTACCCATTTAAATCGGCGCAGGAAATGCTGGCCTACTGCAAAGAGACTGGCCTGTCGCTCTCCGGGATGGTGATGCAGAACGAGTTGGCTCTGCACAGCAAAAAAGAGATCGAGGATTATTTCGCCAACGTCTGGCAGACCATGCGCGCCTGTATCGACCGCGGGATGAACACCGAGGGCGTGCTGCCTGGCCCGCTGCGCGTACCGCGTCGCGCCTCGGCGCTGCGTCGTCTGCTGGTGGCCAGCGATAAGCTCTCCAGCGATCCAATGAACGTTGTTGACTGGGTCAATATGTTCGCGCTGGCGGTCAATGAAGAGAACGCCGCCGGCGGTCGCGTGGTAACCGCGCCGACCAACGGCGCCTGCGGCATCGTTCCGGCGGTACTCGCCTATTACGATCACTTTATCGAGTCCGTCAGCCCGGAGATCTATATTCGCTACTTTATGGCCTGCGGGGCGATCGGCGCGCTGTATAAGATGAATGCGTCCATTTCCGGCGCGGAAGTCGGCTGTCAGGGCGAGGTGGGCGTCGCCTGCTCGATGGCGGCGGCGGGACTGGCTGAACTGCTCGGCGCCAGCCCGGAACAGGTTTGCGTGGCAGCGGAGATCGGCATGGAACACAACCTCGGCCTGACCTGTGATCCGGTCGCCGGTCAGGTGCAGGTGCCATGCATTGAACGTAACGCCATCGCCTCCGTCAAGGCGATCAACGCCGCGCGAATGGCGATGCGCCGCACCAGCGAACCGCGCGTCTCGCTCGATAAGGTGATCGAGACCATGTATGAAACCGGTAAAGACATGAACGCCAAGTACCGCGAAACCTCGCGCGGCGGCCTGGCGATTAAAGTTCAGTGTGACTAAACTTTTCGTGCCCCTCTGCGCCCGCAAAGCGCGCAGGGGGATAACCCTGGTGACTGAAATCTCCCTGATGCGCCTTCAACGGCGCATTTTCTTTTTTCTATACCTGGCGATATTCTGCCACTACACTTGCTCTATCAAATAAGCCACGCTTAACCACTCGTCCTGTCGACAGGGTGTCGCACATGCAGACTGCACAAAAAGTCATTACGGCCTATCGTCACAAACGCATTATTGTCTGCCTGCTGGTAGCCCTGGCGACCCTGGGCGCCACATTAGCCATCCGATTTATTTCGCAGCGCAGCGTAAATGAAGATTATATTCGCACGGCCGCCAGCCAACGGGTGGCGGCGCTCAATGACATCTTGCGCCCGCTAAGCGCGCAGCGAGCCACCCTGCTCCCTCTGGTGGGCAAACCCTGCCCTGATATCCATCTGACGCTGCGCAAAATGGCGGCCTCGTTGCAAACCATTCGTTCCGTCGCCCTCGTCACGTCAGGTATCGTTTACTGTTCCAGTATTTTTGGCCCGCGACAGGCAGACTTACATCGCCTGCAGCCCGCGCTTCCTGCGCCCCGCCCTCTGCTGCTCTTCTCGAACGACAGCTCCTTGCTCAAAGGCTCGCCGGTACTGATCCAATGGTATCCAGCCGCGGAGAACGGCCTGGACGGCGTGATGCTGGTGGTGAATATTGAGCTGCTGGGAACCTTAATTCTTAATGAAAAATCGGCCCTGATCAGCGACGTCAGCCTGCAGGTTGGCGATCGTTATTTTAGCAGCCGCCATGGGCTTCTCGAAAAAGCGCATGTCCCGCAGGGCACGGTGATTTATCGCCAGCGCTCTACGGAGTTTCCGTTTACTGTCAATATTAACGGCCCTGGCGCCTCGGCGATTGCGCTTGAGGAGCTGCCCGGCGAGCTGCCGCTGGCGCTGATTTTTAGCCTGCTAATGACCGGCATCGCCTGGCTGGCCACCGCCGGCAGAATGAGTTTCTCGCGGGAAATAAGCCTTGGCATTTCGGCCCGGGAGTTTGCCCTCTGGTGCCAGCCGCTGCAGGATGCGCGCAGCGGCCGCTGCTGCGGGGTGGAGATCCTGCTGCGCTGGAATAATCCCCGCCGTGGGACGATTTCGCCGGAGGTATTTATCCCCATCGCCGAAGGCAATAATCTGATCATCCCTCTCACCCGCTATGTGATTGCCGAAACCGCTCGCCGCCTGGACGCTTTTCCTCGCGACCGCCATTTTCACATCGCGATCAATGTCGCCGCGCGCCATTTCGCTAACGGACTCCTGCTGCGCGACCTGCACAATTACTGGTTCAGCGTGGATCCGGTGCAGCAGCTGGTGGTCGAGCTAACCGAACGCGATGTCCTGCAGGATGGCGACCAGCATATGGCCGAACATCTGCACTTTAAAGGCGTACAGCTGGCGATCGATGATTTTGGTACCGGCAATACTTCGCTCTCATGGCTGGAAAAGCTGCGCCCGGACGTCCTGAAGATCGACCGCTCGTTCACCAGCTCGGTCGGCATAGATAGCGTGAACGCGACGGTGACAGATATTATTATCGCCCTCGCCAACCGCCTGCATATTGTTACCGTTGCCGAAGGGGTGGAGACGCTGGAGCAGGAAAACTACCTGCGTAGCCACGGCGTCGATGTGCTGCAGGGGTTTTATTATGCGCGGCCGATGCCGGTGGAGGCGTTCCCGGCGTGGCTGGCCAGCAGGGAGGAGAGTGAGAGTGAGGGTGAGAGCGAGACGACAGAATAACTCGCCGGCCGCAGCGGCCGGCGAGCCTGGCGATTACTCTTCTTCGTCGCTCGGCGGACGAGTGACCACCGCGCGCACCAGATCGACCCGGTAATCATTCGCTTCCACTACGGTAAAATGCAGCGGCGGAAGCGACACGACGTCGCCAATGCGCGGGATATGACCATTGGCGGAGATCACCAGCCCGGCAACGGTGGCAATATCCTCATCGTCATTGAACAGTGGATCCAGCCCCAGCGCCTGCTGCAGCGCATGCAGGTCGGTCGACCCCTTAATAAGCCAGCCATCGCCATCGATGACAATCTCTGGCGTCTCATCAGCGTCCGGGAATTCACCGGCGATGGCTTCAAGGACGTCCAGCGGCGTGACCAGCCCCTGCACCACGCCAAATTCATTAGTTACGATGACGAAGCTGCCGCGCGCCCGACGCAGGACCCCGAGCAGATTGATCGGGTCCAGCGTTTCCGGAACGACAATTGCCGGGGAGGCAGAAGCCAGCGCCGCGACGTTTTCCCCCGACTCCAGGGCCACCAGCATCTCTTTCGCCCGCACGATACCAATGATTTCATCCAGCTCTCCGCGGCAGACCGGGAAGAGGCTGTGCGGCGACGACAGCAGCTGACGACGAATTTCATCTTCACTCTGCTCAGCGTCGACCCAGCTGATTTCTCCGCGCGGGGTCATGATGCTGCGCAGGGAACGCTGGGCCAGGGTCAGCACGCCGTTAATCATGTAGCGCTCTTCTTCCGCAAAGGCGCCCTCGGGAACGGGCACCGCGGCTGGACTGTCTGCGTCATGGCTGACGGAGGCCTGTTTGCGGCCGCCCATCAGGCGCAGGATGGCATCCGCGGTCCGAGCGCGCAGCGGCAGCGTCGACTGGTGGCGAACAAAGTTACGGCGCGCCACCTGGTTAAAGAACTCGATAATGATCGAGAAACCGATCGCCGCGTACAGATACCCTTTCGGAATATGGAAGCCAAACCCTTCCGCCACCAGGCTAAGGCCAATCATCAACAGGAAGCTCAGACAGAGCACGACCACCGTCGGGTGCTGGTTGACAAAGCGCGTCAACGGCTTGGAGGCCAGCAGCATCAAGATCATCGCGATCACCACCGCCGCCATCATCACCGGCAGATGGTTAACCATCCCGACCGCCGTGATCACGGCGTCCAGGGAGAAGACGGCATCCAGCACCACTATCTGCAATACTACTACCCAGAAACTGGCATAGCCTTTACCGTGACCGGCATCGTGCTGGCGGTTTTCCAGCCGTTCATGCAGCTCGGTTGTCGCCTTAAACAACAAGAAGATCCCGCCGAGCAGCATGATGAGATCGCGCCCGGAAAAGGAGAAATCGGCGATGGTAATCAGTGGTTTCGTCAGCGTCACCATCCAGGAGATGACCGACAGCAGTCCCAGGCGCATAACCAGCGCCAGTGACAGGCCGATCAGACGCGCTTTATCGCGCTGCTTCGGCGGCAGTTTGTCCGCCAGGATGGCAATAAACACCAGGTTGTCGATACCGAGCACAATTTCCAGAACGATAAGCGTCAACAGGCCGGCCCAGATTGAGGGATCCATTAACAATTCCATGTACGACTCCGGTTTGCGGCAAGGTCAGTCATCGCCATGCCATGCAGGGGCGCGACACCAGGTGCTGAAAGAAATGCGGGATACGTAGAGGTGGCAATCAGATGCCAGAAAGTGAAAAGACGTCGATGACGGTCCATACTGCGGGCTATGCCCTATACTCCTGAGTAATTAAACGGAAGTTAAACATAGCAAAATATAGATCGAAATTGGAAATAATTTACCTGAATTTGCAATAACTAAGGCTATTTTTTGCGCTGCAAAATTATTCGCAGACGATACGTGATTAACGGATCTTCATCACATTAATTATTTTTTCACTGTCTAAAATAATTCGCGGTAGTAACTATTTTCTATCTTACACCCTAACTGAATCGATTTTGTCCTCAAGAGTGATTCAGGATGTATCAAAGCAGATGATGCATTCACGATAATAAAGGAGGTAGCAAGTGACGATTGCTATTGTAATAGGCACACATGGTTGGGCTGCAGAACAGCTGCTGAAAACAGCAGAAATGCTGTTGGGCGAGCAGGAAAACGTTGGCTGGATCGATTTCGTTCCGGGTGAAAATGCCGAAACGTTGATCGAGAAATACAACACCCAGTTGGCAAAACTGGATACCAGTAAAGGCGTGCTGTTTCTCGTCGATACATGGGGAGGCAGCCCTTTCAACGCTGCGAGCCGCATTGTCGTCGATAAAGAGCATTACGAAGTTATCGCCGGCGTCAATATCCCGATGCTGGTGGAAACCTTCATGGCCCGCGACGACGATCCTTCCTTTGATGAACTGGTCGCCTTAGCGGTTGAAACCGGCAGCGAAGGCGTGAAAGCGCTTAAAGCCAAACCGGTGGAAAAAGCGGCCCCTGCGCCCGCGCCTGTCGCAGCGCCAAAAGCCGCCGCACCGGCCAAACCCATGGGCCCGGACGACTACATGGTAATTGGCCTTGCGCGTATAGACGACCGTCTGATCCATGGTCAGGTCGCCACCCGCTGGACCAAAGAGACCAACGTTACCCGCATCATCGTTGTCAGTGATGAAGTGGCCGCGGATACCGTGCGTAAAACTCTGCTGACCCAGGTTGCGCCGCCGGGCGTCACCGCTCACGTGGTGGATGTGGCCAAAATGATCCGCGTCTACAACAACCCCAAGTATGCCGGACAGCGCGTTATGCTGCTGTTTACTAACCCGACCGACGTTGAACGTATCGTCGAGGGCGGCGTGAAAATCACCAGCGTCAACATCGGCGGTATGGCGTTCCGCCAGGGTAAAACCCAGGTTAACAACGCGATTTCAGTCGATGCCAAAGATATTGAGGCGTTTAAAAAGCTGAACGCCCGCGGTATCGAGCTGGAGGCACGTAAAGTGTCCACCGACCCGAAACTGAAAATGATGGATCTGATCGCTAAGGTTGATAAATAACCCGGCGGATCGCGCCCCAGTTTTCACTTTAAGACTTAATCAACAGGAGAAGTACAATGGAGATTACCCTTCTTCAGATTGTGCTGGTGTTCATCGTCGCGTGTATTGCGGGTATGGAGTCGGTACTTGATGAATTTCAGTTCCACCGTCCTCTGATCGCCTGTACGCTGATCGGCGCCGTTCTCGGCGATATGAAAACCGGTATTATCATCGGCGGTACGCTGGAGATGATAGCCCTGGGCTGGATGAATATCGGTGCGGCGGTAGCCCCTGATGCCGCGCTGGCGTCCATTATTTCCACCGTCCTGGTTATTGCCGGCCATCAGAGCATCGGCGCCGGTATCGCGCTGGCTATCCCGCTGGCGGCGGCAGGCCAGGTGCTGACCATCATCGTGCGCACCATCACCGTGGCCTTCCAGCACGCGGCGGATAAAGCGGCGGAGAATGGCAACCTGACCGCCCTGTCGTGGCTGCACGTCTCGTCCCTGTTCCTGCAGGCGATGCGTATCGCTATCCCGGCCGTTATCGTGGCGATTTCCGTCGGCACCAGCGAAGTTCAGGGCCTGCTGAATGCTATCCCGGAAGTGGTCACCAGCGGTCTGAACATCGCCGGCGGTATGATCGTGGTTGTCGGTTATGCAATGGTCATCAACATGATGCGCGCAGGCTATCTGATGCCGTTCTTCTACCTCGGCTTCGTCACCGCCGCCTTCACCAACTTCAACCTGGTGGCCCTGGGTGTGATTGGTGCGGTCATGGCAATCCTCTACATCCAGCTGAGCCCGAAATATAACCGCGTCGCCGGTGCGCCGGCTCAGGCGGCTGGTAACAACGATCTCGATAACGAACTGGACTAACAGGTGAGCGAAATGGTTGATATGACTAAAAATACCACCGAGAAAAAACTCACACAGAGTGATATTCGTGGCGTGTTCATTCGTTCTAACCTGTTCCAGGGTTCATGGAACTTCGAACGTATGCAGGCGCTGGGGTTCTGCTTCTCTATGGTTCCGGCGATTCGTCGTCTGTACCCGGAGAACAACGATGCGCGTAAGCAGGCGATTAAGCGTCACCTTGAGTTTTTCAACACCCACCCTTACGTTGCCGCTCCGGTACTGGGCGTAACGCTGGCGATGGAAGAGCAGCGCGCCAATGGCGCAGAGATTGACGATGGCGCTATCAACGGCATCAAAGTCGGTCTGATGGGACCGCTGGCCGGCGTTGGCGACCCGATCTTCTGGGGTACCGTGCGTCCGGTGTTTGCAGCCTTAGGCGCCGGGATCGCGATGAGCGGTAGCCTGCTCGGTCCTCTGCTGTTCTTTATCCTGTTCAACGCGGTGCGTCTGCTGACCCGTTACTACGGTGTCGCCTATGGTTATCGCAAAGGCGTGGATATCGTTAAAGATATGGGCGGCGGCTTCCTGCAGAAACTGACTGAGGGGGCGTCAATCCTCGGCCTGTTTGTCATGGGGGCGCTGGTTAACAAGTGGACGCATGTGAACATTCCGATGGTGGTGTCAAAAATCACCGGCTCTGACGGACAGGTTCACGTCACCACGGTGCAGACTATCCTTGATCAGCTGATGCCTGGTCTGGTGCCGCTGCTGTTGACCTTCGCCTGTATGTGGCTGCTGCGTAAGAAAGTTAACCCGCTGTGGATCATCGTTGGCTTCTTCGTCATCGGTATCGCCGGCTACGCGGTCGGCCTGCTGGGTCTGTAATTTCCAGGCTGTACGCCGGGGGCTTGCCCCCGGCTTTTTTTTATCAGGAGAAACGCAAAGCAATGACCTTCACGGACCTGGTGATCATCCTGTTTATCCTTGCGCTACTGGCCTACGCGATATATGACCAGTTTATTATGCCGAGGCGAAACGGCCCGGTACTGCTGGCCATCCCCCTGCTTCGCCGCAGTCGCGTTGACGGCATGATCTTTGTCGGCCTCACCGCCATTCTGATCTATAACAACATCACCCAGCACGGCACGGCGATCACCACCTGGCTATTATCTGCGCTGGCGCTGATGGGGCTCTATTTATTCTGGATCCGTACGCCGAAAATCATTTTTAAACCGCGCGGCTTTTTCTTCGCCAACGTGTGGATAGAATATCAGCGGATTAAAGAGATGAATTTATCCGAGGACGGTGTGCTGGTGATGCAATTAGAGCAACGGCGGCTGCTGATACGCGTACGAAATATCGACGATCTGGAGAAGATATACAAACTTCTCATTACAACTCAATGACTTAAAAATATAGCCGGCGCTATATTATTCCCGTTAGCAGCGGAGAAATATTATAGCCACGGCTATATTTCCCGCCTAACCTTATCTTTTTTATTAACTATTTTTTCACTTATAAATTTAAATGAAAATCGTTATCATTTGGTTATTAAAATAGCCCTCTTCTGTTATTGTTTTATATTCTAAAAATATGTTAAGGTTGCGCCCGTCGTTGGGGAGTAGCCGATTTCCTGCCCGCCAGGAAATGTACGTGTCAACATACTCGTTGCAAAACGTGGCACGTACGGGTTGAAGAGATTCAATCAGGCGAGACCATAGATACATCACTGCTGTACGTATTGCTCAGCCATTGAGCGGCTCCGCGTATGTTTACTGGGGGCAGCGATGTGTCATATGGATTATCCCCGGTCAGGACACGCACATGAATTTATCCGCTACCATTCTTCTCGCTTTCGGCATGTCCATGGACGCCTTCGCAGCCTCCATCGGCAAAGGCGCCACCCTGCATAAACCCAAATTTTCAGAGGCAGTACGCACCGGGCTGATTTTTGGCGCCATTGAAACCCTGACGCCGCTGGTCGGCTGGGGGCTTGGCATGCTGGCCAGCCAGTTTATCCTCGAGTGGAATCACTGGATTGCCTTTATTTTACTGGTGTTTCTCGGCGGGCGAATGATCGTCGAAGGTTTTCGCGACGACAGCGACGAGGCGTGCGAGGCGCCTCACCGACATGGTTTCTGGCTTCTGGTCACCACCGCCTTCGCCACCAGCCTTGACGCGATGGCCGTCGGCGTCGGTCTGGCCTTCCTGCAGGTCAGCATTGTGACCACCGCGCTGGCGATCGGCTGCGCCACCTTTATCATGTCGACGCTGGGGATGATGGTCGGTCGCTTTATCGGCCCGCTGCTGGGCAAACGAGCCGAAATTCTCGGCGGTATCGTGCTGATTGGCATCGGCAGCGAAATCCTCTGGAGCCATTTCGCCGGTTAAGCTTTACGCTTCGCGCTGCCAGCAGTGGATCATAAAATCGGTCTGGCAACCAAAGGTCGGCTGCTGACGCAGCGCGGCGTGCACTTCGGCTTTAGCCCGCCATGCGAACGGCGTCATCTGCAGCAGGGCCTGCGCTTCACTTCCCGTCAGGATCATCGGATAAGCCAGCTGCTGCTGAGCCTCCAGGCGGAACCCCGGCATCGCTTCCGTCTTCAGCTCATGCAGGCGAACTTCATCGTAAATCAGCCCTTTCAGCTCCAGTAGGTGACGGGGACCCGGCGTGGCGGTGATCACCCACCCGCCAGGCCGCACCACCCGCGCCAGCTCTTCGGCGTTGCAGGGCGCGTAAATGCGCACTACCGCGTCGAAGCTAGCGTCGGAAAATGGCAGGCGCTGGCTGGAGGCCACGCAAAAATTCACCTGCGGGTAGCGTTTTGCCGCCGCGCGGATCGCCGGCTTCGACACGTCCAGCCCCCAGCTGCGGCTGGCGATGGCGGCAAACGCGTGGGTGTAATACCCCTCGCCACAGCCGATATCCAGTAAATCCGTAGGGGCGTAATGTCGCAGCCGCTCAGCGATAGCATCCCGTAGCGGCTGATAATGTCCGGCGTCGAGGAACGCCCGCCGGGCCTGCATCATTTCGGCGCTATCGCCGGGATCGCGCGACCGCTTGAACTGCACCGGTAGCAGATTGACGTACCCCTCTTTCGCCAGATCGAACTGGTGCCGCTGCGGGCAGGAATAGTGGTTGTCGCTACGGCTGAGCGGCGCGTGACAAAGGGGGCAACTGTATGACATGACGGCTCCGGTGTTGCTGAAAGGGCGAAAGTGTAGCGCTATTCGCCCCTGCAGACCACTGTTACAGCGCCGGCCCCTGTGGGTGGCTATCGTGCATTACGATCAGATTCTCCGCCCCTTGCGGCATGCCGTCCGGCATGACGTTCTCCAGCCGCAGGACATCGCCCATGATCTGGCTGAAGACCGGCGCGGACACAGCGCCGCCGTAATAGGAACCATTGCTCGGATCGTTCATCACCACCACCAGCGCGAACTGTGGTCGACTGGCGGGCGCTACGCCGGCGGTATAGGCCACATACTTATCGATATATTTGCCGTCCGGGCCGATTTTCTTCGCCGTGCCGGTTTTTACCGCCACCCGGTAGTCGCGTACCGCCGCTTTGGTACCGCCCCCGCCCGGGAGCGCCACGCTCTCCATCATATGTTCCACGCTATGCACAATACTCTCCGGCATCACCCGCGTGCCCATCACCGGCGGATCGATGCGGGTAATCGACAGTGGTCGCGCAATGCCGAAGCCGCCGATGGTGGCGTAGACGTGGGCGAGCTGGAGCGGGGTGACCATCAAACCATAGCCGAAGGCGAAGGTGGCGCGATCCAGTTGCCCCCAGTAGCGGCGATGCGGCATCAGCCCGGCGCTTTCGCCGGTCAACCCCAGCCCCGTCGGTTCGCCAAAGCCGAAAGCTTTATAGGTATCGATCAGATGCTGCACCGGCATGGCGAGCGAGAGGTGGGACACGCCGGTATCGCTGGATTTCTGCAGGATCCCGGTCAGGCTCAGCTCCGGATAATAGCCCACATCGCGAATACGATGGCCATCGAGGACGAACGGATGGGTATCCACCACGCTGTCTGGCTGGACAATCCCCTGCTGTAGCGCAGTCATGATCACCAGCGGTTTGACCGTCGACCCGGGCTCGAAGGTGTCGCTGATGGCCCGGTTGCGAAAATCATCCAGCGTCGCGCTATCGCGATTGTTCGGATTGAAGTCCGGATAGCTGGCCATCGCCAGGATCTCGCCGGTATCAATTTTGATCAATACCGCCGCCCCGGACTCTGCTTTGTTCCAGCGGACGGCGTTGTCGAGGGCGTCTTCCGTCACCGTCTGCAGGCGTTCATCAATACTCAGCTGCAGATTATGCGCCGGAACCGGCGGCACTTCGGTAATGTTCTCAATGACATTGCCATGTTTATCTTTACGCACCAGACGTCGCCCGGGTTTACCGGTCAACTGGGCGTTAAAGCTTTTCTCCACCCCTTCGATGCCCTGATTATCAACATTGGTAAAGCCCAGCAGATTGGCAGCCACATGGCCCGCCGGGTAGAACCGTCGCGATTCATCGCGCAGGTAGACGCCCGGCAGATGCAGTTTATCAATCCACTCTGCCTGCTCGGGATTGATCTGACGCGCCAGATAGAGAAAGCGAGCGTGGGGATGACTCTGTACCCGCTGAGCCAGCTCTCCGAGGTTGAGGTGCAGCGCTTCGGCCATCGCCTGCCAGCGGGGCCCATAGCCCACACCGCCCTTCTCCATAGTGGTCTGCGGGTCGATCCAGATAGCACTGACCGGAACGCTCACCGCCAGCGGCCGTCCTTCCCGGTCGCTGATCATCCCCCGCTCAACCGCTACGGGTTCTTCGCGCAGGGAGCGCATATCTTCTTGTTTTACCAGGTTATCGGGGGAGATAATTTGTAGCCAGCCCACGCGGACCAGCAGCAGCCCCAGACAACCGAGAATGGCCACACACAGTAACCCGAAGCGAATCGGGGTGAAACTGGCGGCGGACTTCGTTTTTTTCTTTAGCACCATAGCTCCGGCATTGTTTTGCAACCAACTGATTTAACAGAAAATTAGCAAAACAGACTGCTACACAATGCTAATAAAGATGAGTATTTGCAACAAGACGCGACGGGAGGGGGAAAAATGACATGCTTTGCAATAAAAATGCAAAAGCCCCGCGCAGGCGAGGCTTTTATACAAGAAGAGTGGTCTTGTATCAGATAGCAGTTACGTTAACTGCAGCCGGACCTTTCTGGCCGTCCTGAATTTCGAACTCAACGTTCTGGCCTTCAGCCAGAGTTTTGAAGCCGTTACCCTGGATAGCGGAGAAGTGTACGAACACGTCTTTGCTGCCATCAGCCGGAGTAATGAAACCAAAACCTTTAGACTCGTTGAACCACTTAACTTGACCTTTAATCTTTGCCATTTGCAAAATTCCTTAGACTGTTTTCTTCGCCTGCTGGCGTTTACCTAGATAAAACTGACACATAACTGCATGAGGCACTAATTTAAGGTTCGGCAGAGAAGCGGTATTCAACGACAACGTGTTTACTCAGGACTTCTTTACTGAAAATGCCACACATAAACAGAACTGTACCTCGTTTAACCCGAAACGTGTTATCACACACTACGTAAATAATGGCAAGCCATTTTTAAACGTGTCTCGATCGTTCGCACAAATTATAAGGTAATCATTTGATCGCCTGCACATTTATGCGTCTTTGCCGCCCCTGGCAAGGCGCTACAGCATCAGCCAATATCGCCCATTCGTTGCCTCATTACTGCAACTTTTTTACCATAGCTCAACAACTTCGCTTCGTCCAGGTATGTCCGTACACGAACTGCTGTAATGTAAGCGTCTGGTGGGCAACGGTGAATATTGATGCGCATAATTCGTTATAACTCCAGGCTAAAAATCGCTAAGCCGTGCCAGTGTAGTGATAATAAAACCTGTTAGTCGTCACGCTAAAAATAGTGCTAATTCTGCACCTTAATAATGAAAAAAAGATGACAGTGTCACGTTACCCAACAATAAACGCGGCGAGAATGACTTTATTTACAGCGTGTAATAAAGAGGATATTGCACTAAGAAAGGAATAATGGAATAAGAATAAGATATTACCGCCCGCTATCATGCAGGTGCGCATCTTATGATGCACACCTGTCGGGCGCCTTAACGTTCAGCTACCAGGCGGATAAACTCATCCTCCCCTTTCGCCTTGCCGGCGACGGTCGGCTCAGCCACATCCTCTTTCTCTGGCGCATTAGCTTCGCACAGGCGACGTAACAGCGCATTCTGCCGCTTTTGCTGATCCAGCAGCGCTTGCAGCAGCTCTATCTGCTCATTGGCCCGCGAACTGGCGCGGTTGACGAAGAACCATAACAACAGACCGACAAGCAGCAGCGCCACGGACACAGCCAGCGATGCCAGATTTAAAATCCCAGGATTTAGTAACTCACTCATTTCACCACCTCAAAGAGAAGGCGTTCATTCTACCACCCGCGGCGCAGAAGGAAATCAGTCGGCAGAAAAATGTCTTACCACGGAATAAATTTATTAATAGTGCAAATGCCGCTGAAAAACTGAACATCCTGGTCGCACATTACGTTAAGCATCTGAGTCCACAGCAACAGGCAGCCTGCTATGATGACTATCAGTAAAACCCACCGTAATTTTTTCACTCCACTCTCCGCATCAGTACGCAATGTCGCCAGGATAGCACGGCCTTCTTAAACCGCGGCTAACTGTATTACGAAAGGTAAGTTTAGGAATCATCGACTTGTTTCAAAACGTGTTCGTGTCAAAATCAAGCCAGGGATCATACAAATAATGAGGCATCAATGCGATTAATCATTCGTACTATTATCTTGGTGGCTATCTTATGGATTGGCGTATTATTGAGCGGTTATGGGGTGTTATTCCACAGTGAGGAAAACGTCGGCGGTCTGGGTCTTAAGTGCCAATATCTCACCGCCCGCGGAGTCAGCACCGCACTTTATGTTCATTCCGACAGCGGAGTGATCGGCGTCAGCAGTTGCCCTCTGCTGCGTAAAAGCACAACCGTGGTTGATAACGGCTAACATCGAACCGGCGATCGCGACGTAGCGCCGCGGTCGCCAACCCCGTTATCCGCCGCCTCAGAACGGATAGTCGTTGTATCCCATTTGTTCAGAAATCTTACGCGCCGCCTGGTGGAGCATCGCCACGTATTCATGCAAGCGTTCTTCAGAGAAACGTAGCGTTGGGAATGAGATGCTCAGCCCGGCGATGACCACGCCGAAACGGTCAAACACCGGCACGCCAATGCAGCGCAGCCCCTCTTCCTGTTCCTCATTATCCTCGCCATAGCCCTGCTCGCGAACGCCATCCAGCACTTTTAGCAACTCCTCGGTGCTGGTAATGGTCCGCTCGGTGCTGCGCTTATACTCCACGCCGTCGAGGATCTGCTCCACTTCGCTGCGATCGCGCCATGCCAGCAGCACCTTGCCAATCGCGGTACTGTACAGCGGGTTGCGGCGGCCAATACGCGAGTACATCCGCAGGTTATACATCGAGTCAATTTTATGGATGTAGACGATACTGTCTTCATCCAGCGCCCCAAGATGGATGGTCTCTTTCGTCAGTCGCGAAAGTTCGCGCATCTGAATATCGGCGCTGCGCACCAGGTCGACGTTCTGCAGCGCGCGCGCGCCCAGTTCGAACAGCTTGAGGGTGAGAGAGTATTTCTCAGACTCTCCTTCCTGTGCCACATAGCCCAGTGATTTCATGGTCTGTAAAAAGCGATAAACGGTGCTTTTCGACATCATGACGCGCTGGGACAGTTCGGTAATGCCAATTTCACGCTCTTCACCCAGCGCCTGTAGGATGCCGAAAACCTTCAATACCGAAGAGACAGAATCTGGCTGTTTATCCAAATCTGCACCTGCCATTTATCACCTCGTCGTAACTGTTTTATAAAAATTAGAACCGGTTTTTATTATAAATTCGCCGCCTCTGAGCCGCAATCATTCTTCTGCCACTTCGTTACAAATCTGCGACATACTGCGAATTAATCAATGCTAAACTCATCATTCAAAAAACCGTTTCATTTAAGACTCATATTCACCATGGATAAAAATTCTTCTGATGGCGTGCCGTTGCCGCAACGCTATGGCGCCATTCTGACCATCGTGCTTGGGCTGACCATGGCCGTGCTTGACGGGGCTATCGCCAACGTCGCGCTGCCGACTATCGCCAGCGATCTCAACGCCTCACCGGCGGCTTCAATCTGGATCGTTAACGCCTACCAAATCGCCATTGTCATCGCCCTGCTGCCGCTCTCCTTCCTCGGCGACATGGTCGGCTATCGGCGTATCTATAAGATAGGCCTGGTGGTGTTTATCTTTACCTCGCTGGCCTGCGCGCTGTCGCGTAGCCTCGAAATGCTAACCTTCGCCCGCGTCGCGCAGGGATTGGGCGGCGCCGCGCTGATGAGCGTCAACACCGCGCTGATCCGTCTGATTTATCCGCAGCGCTTTCTTGGTCGCGGCATGGGCATTAACTCTTTTGTCGTTGCCGTCTCTTCGGCGGCCGGCCCGACTATCGCCGCAGCGATCCTCTCCCTCGCCTCATGGCAATGGCTGTTTTTAATAAACGTGCCTCTCGGCATCGTCGCCTTTATTCTGGCCATGCGCTTTCTGCCGCCCAACAGCGCGCGCAGCAAAATCATCCGCTTCGATCTGCCGAGCGCCATTATGAATGCCCTTACCTTCGGGCTGCTGATCACCGCCCTGAGCGGTTTCGCCCAGGGGCAGTCCACTCAGCTGGTGCTGGCGGAGGTCGCCGCTATGCTGGTGGTGGGGTTCTTCTTCGTTCGCCGCCAGCTCACGATGCCCGTCCCCCTGCTGCCGGTCGACCTGCTGCGTATCCCACTCTTCTCTCTCTCTATCTGCACTTCCATCTGCTCCTTCTGCGCGCAGATGCTGGCGATGGTCTCCCTGCCCTTTTTTCTGCAGTCGATGATGGGGCGCAGCGAAGTGGAGACTGGTCTGCTGCTAACGCCGTGGCCGTTAGCGACCATGGTGATGGCGCCGCTGGCCGGCTATTTGATCGAGAAATGTCATGCCGGGCTGCTGGGGGCTGTCGGCCTGCTGATTATGGCCTGCGGCCTGTTCGGCCTGGCGCTGCTGCCCTCGTCGCCCTCCGATCTGGATATCATCTGGCGCATGGCGCTGTGCGGCGCCGGCTTCGGGCTGTTTCAGTCGCCGAACAACCATACCATCGTCGCCTCGGCTCCGAGCCATCGTAGCGGCGGCGCCAGCGGCATGCTGGGCACCGCTCGCCTGCTCGGACAGAGCACCGGCGCGGCGCTGGTGGCGCTGCTATTCAATTTGCTCGGTAACAACGGCACCCACACCGCCCTGCTGCTGGCCGGCACCCTGGCTATCGTCGCCGCGCTAATTAGCGGTCTGCGGGTCACTCAGCCGCGCGCAGCCTGACGGAGGGTAAAAAAAATCCGCAGCTTGCGGGCTGCGGATTTTCGTTTTCAGCGTCAGAAGATAGATTATTTCAGATATTCACCGCTACGCAGGGCTTCAATACGCTTATCCAGCGGCGGGTGAGTCATAAACAGTTCGCTCATGGATTTCGCTTTACCGTTAATGCAGAACGCCATCATGCTGCTGGCTTCCTGCGGCTCATAGCTGGTTTTCAGACGCTGCAGGGCTGCAATCATCTTCTCGCGGCCTACCAGACGCGCCGAGCCGGCGTCAGCATGGAACTCACGGTAACGCGAGAACCACATGGTGATTATGCTGGCCAGAATACCGAACACCAGCTCAAGCACCGTGGCGACCGCGAAGTAGATCAGCGGGTTGCCATTGCTGCTCTCCCCTTCATCTTCCCGGTTGCCGCCGAGGAAACCGGCCGCAATCTGCGCGATAACGCGGGAGATAAAGATAACGAAGGTGTTCACCACCCCCTGGATCAGGGTCATGGTAACCATATCGCCATTGGCGATGTGGCTGATTTCATGGGCAATGACCGCTTCCGCTTCATCACGGCTCATGTTTTGCAACAGCCCGGTGCTGACGGCGACCAGCGAGGCGTCACGACGCGCGCCGGTGGCGAAGGCGTTAATGTCAGGCGCGTGATAGATAGCTACCTGCGGCATGGCAATACCTACCTGCTGCGCCTGCTGCGCAACGGTATTCATCAGCCAGCGTTCCGTTTCGTTGCGCGGCTGCTCGATCACTTCCCCACCCACTGACTTCAGCGCCATCCACTTCGACATCATCAGCGAAACGATAGAACCACCGAAGCCGAACAGCAGGGCCATAATCAGAAGACCGGTCATGCTGCTGGATTGGATCCCCGTGAGGCTTAACACCAGCCCGAACACGACCATCACTGCCAGGTTCGTCAGCAGGAAAAGCGCGATTCGCATCATAATTTTCTTTTTACCTCAATTTAACAAAACGCACTATGCGATTACCCACATCGTATGGGTCAGGCTGCAATTTTCAACCATCAGCCCCCGCTAAGTCACGATAAAAACACAACTTTACATTTTGTAGCATCTTGCTGACAGCGGCAGCGCAGGTTGACATTTTGTTAGATGAGCTGAATGGCGATGACAACGCGCACAAAAAAAACGGGCACCTCTCAGGGTGCCCGTTAGCAACTTATTTGCTGGCCGGCGGTTCCACCGCCGGGCGCGCTTTTTCCAGATGCGCCAGGTCTACCGCGATATGGACCGTTTCATCAAGATACGGATCCGGCTCCTGGTAATCCTTCGGCAGATCGTCCAGTTTTTTCAGCGGCGGCTTGCCTTCGCGTTTCAGGCGATCGTTAATCCGCGCCAGACGAATCGCATCATCTTCTTCGTTCTCTTTCTCACGCTGGGCGTAGTTCAGAGAGACGATGTTACGTTTGTCCTTCATCGCGTTATAACGGGCAATATCCTTCATGATGTACTGGAATTCAGGATCCTGCGCAATACGCTCGTCGTGGCGCTTGAGCAGCTCCGGTCCAAACGGGGTCAGATCCCCGGACTTCACATAGGTGGCCGCGTTGATGCTATCCCACGGCAGCGCGTTGTCTTCATACTGCTCGCCGGTTTCGCGATCTTCATTGCCGGTTGGCATCATGATATCCGGCGTCACGCCTTTGCGCTGCGTACTGCCGCCGTTAATACGATAGAACTTCTGGATGGTGTACTGGACGGAACCCAACGCCGGCCACTCCGGACGCAGCATTTGATCGTAAATACGATTCAACGAGCGATACTGCTGTACCGTCCCTTTACCGAAGGTCGGTTCGCCAACGATCAGCGCGCGGCCATAGTCCTGCATCGCTGCGGCGAAGATCTCAGACGCCGAGGCGCTAAAGCGGTCAACCAGCACCACCAGCGGCCCTTTGTAATAAACCACGCCATCGTTGTCGCTGTCTTCGCGCACTTTGCCATTATTATCCCGCACCTGCACCACCGGACCGGACGGAATAAACAGACCCGAGAGCGATACCGCCTCTGTCAGCGCTCCGCCGCCGTTGCTGCGCAGGTCAATGATGATGCTGCTGACGTTCTGTTTTTCCAGCTTCTGCAGCTGCACTTTCACGTCATCGGTCAGGCCAACGTAAAAGCCTGGAATATCCAGCACGCCGACTTTTTCTTTCCCGACGGTTTTCACCGACATCTTCACCGCACGGTCTTCCAGACGAATGCGCTCGCGGGTCAGCGTTACAATACGCGTCTTGGCTCCTTTACCGGCCGGCAGGATTTCAAGACGAACCTTGCTGCCCTTCGGCCCTTTAATCAGCGCCACGACGTCATCCAGACGCCAGCCGATGACATCAACCATCGACTTCCCGGTCTGGCCAACGCCAACGATGCGATCGCCGACGCTGATCGCTTTGCTTTTCGCGGCTGGACCGCCAGCCACCAGCGAATTAATGACGGTATAGTCATCATCCATCTGCAGCACGGCGCCGATCCCCTCGAGTGAGAGGCTCATTTCGGTGTTGAACTGCTCGGTATTACGCGGCGACAGATAATTTGTGTGCGGATCGATTTCGCGAGCGAAGGCGGTCATCGCCAGCGAGAAGACATCTTCGCTGTTGGTTTGCGCCAGGCGACGGATAGCAAACTTATAGCGACGGGTTAAGGTGTCGCGGATCTCTTTATCGTCTTTACCCGCCAGCTTCAGGCTTAACTGGTCAAACTTAACCTTAGCGTCCCACAGCTTGTTCAGCTCGGCCTCGTCTTTTGGCCACGGCGCTTTGGAGCGGTCAAGGTTGAAATTATCATTGCCGGTAAAGTCCATCGGACGTTCAAGCACCTTCAGCGCATACTGATAGCGCTCGAAGCGGCGCTGCTGCCCCAGGTTGTAGAGGTCGTAAAAGACGTCCAGTTTCCCGCTGCGCAGCTCATCGCCAATTTGGTCTTTTTTAGCCGCAAACTTCGCCACATCGCTGGCCAGCAGCACATTGTGGCTGTAGTCCAGCAGGTTCAGGTAACGGTCAAAAATCTTTGCCGAGAAGGCGTTGTCGAGATCAAACTGACGGTAATGAGAGCGGGTAAAGCGCGACGTCACGCGCTCGCTTACCGTCGCGTGCTGCGGCTCTTCTTTCAGCACGGGGATTTGATCTGCGCGGGTTATGTCATCAACAGCGAATGCATGGCCTGCTATTGCCAGCAGGCCCGCAAGCGCGGTGATTTTAAAAAATGTGTTCATGCCTGGCCCGGCCTCCGTTTCAGAACACCAGGTGTTCTGCGCGTACAATCATTGACATACCAGAAGTCAGCTGTACACGAACGCCATCTTTGGTGATTTCCAGAACGGTGGCGTCCATGGCGTTATTGCCTGCTTTTACCTTCAGCGCCTGGCCGACGGTCAGAACGGAAACATCCGATACCGGAGTAAGACGCTCTTCACGCGGGGCTTTGGCCGCAACAGGACGCGGTTTACGCTGTTCAGCGCCTTCTTTACGACGCGGCTGCTGAGGACGCGGTTTACGCTCGCGGCGAACGCCTTCATCCTGCTGGCCTGCGGCCGCAGCGGCTTCGCGTTTTTTCGCCTGCTGGGCTGCGCGCTGCGCCTGAACGCGAGCTTTCGCTTCTTCCAGCTGCTGACGCGCATGGGCAATGTGCTGCTCTTCCAGTTCGCCGCACGGATTGCCATCCAGGTCAACGCGAATAGCGCCGGCTTTTACGCCGTACAGATAACGCCAGCTGGACGTGTAGAGACGTAATGCAGCGCGAAGCTGGGTCTTGCTGAGATTCATCTCACCACCCACTCGCTCAACGAGATCCTGAAAAATTCCGATTTTCAGGGGGCGCGCTTCACCTTCAGCGCTAAAGCACTGCGGGAAACGTTCGGCCAGAAAGGCGATAACTTCTTTACTGCTATTCAACTTAGGTTGATTTTCCATGAAATTTCCTGATTACAACGGACGTAGCCAACAAGCCGCAGGCATGAACAGGCGACATTATAATGACGTCCTCGCTAAATGCTACGTTATCCGTTGATTATCCCACGACACGGGTAAAGATTTTTTGATAATCCGTGGCCGCAATGAGTTTTTCCAGATGCTCGACCAGCGTGCGCAACCCCTGCTCATCTTCAGCGGTGAAGCGCCCGTAAGCCGGACTATCGATATCCAGCACGCCGATAATCTGGCCATTCACGCGCAGAGGGAAGACAATTTCCGAATTACTGGCGGCATCGCAGGCAATGTGGCCGTCAAAGGCGTGGACGTCCTCGACGCGCTGGACCTGAGCCTGCGCCACCGCCGCGCCGCATACGCCTCGCCCGACCGGGATCCGCACGCAGGCCAGTTTGCCCTGGAACGGTCCCAACACCAGGGTATCGCCTTCCAGAAGGTAGAAACCGGCCCAGTTGACCTCGCTCAGCCGCTCGAACAGCAGCGCGCTGGTATTGGCGATCATCGCCAGAAAACTGGTTTCACCTGCCATTAATGCCTGGAAATCGCGGTTCAGATCCGCGTAAAATTCTGTTTTGCTCATTATATCTTCACTTTGTTGTCTTACTGCCTGATACGTACAGCCTACTAAAATAAGCATTAAATGCGCTTGGGCTCAAGATGAATTCATTCATAGGTTAAGATAGTGAGATACATTCATTCCTGTACGTAATAAATGCCGATAAAAACACCCACCCTCAAACCTGCGAAAAAGATGGTCGTGCATACCGTCAGCACGCCGCTTCCCTATGCGCATTATCAGCGCTGTACGCAGTGTGACATGCTCTTCCGCTTACCGGTGCTCAAACGCAACCAAAGCGCCTGGTGTCCGCGCTGTAACGCGAAGGTGCGCGATGGCCGCGACTGGTCGCTGACCCGCCTGGGCAGCATGGCCCTCGCGATGCTGTTGCTCATGCCTTTCGCCTGGTCGGAGCCTCTGCTGCGCCTGCATCTGTTGGGCGTACGCATCGACGCCAACGTCCTGCAGGGGATCTGGCAGATGACCGCGCAGGGCGATCCGATTACCGCCGCCATGGTGCTGTTTTGCGCGGTGGTCGCCCCGGTGCTGCTGGTGGTCTCCATCAGCTATCTCTGGCTGGGCAATGTGCTGGGGATGAACCTGCGGCCGGTGCTGCTGATGCTCGGCAAGCTTAAAGAGTGGGTGATGCTGGATATCTATCTGGTGGGCATCGGCGTCGCCTCCATCAAGGTGCAGGATTACGCCTTCCTGCAGCCGGGCATCGGTCTGGTGGCGTTTATCTCCCTGACGTTGTTGAGCATCCTGACGCTTATTCATATGAACGTCGAAGAGCTATGGGAGCGTTTCTATCCCGAGCGTCCGGCGACCCGCGCCGATAATAATCTGCAGGTGTGCACCGGCTGCCATTACACCGGCTATCGCGATGCGCGCGGCCGCTGCCGACGCTGCCACACGCCGCTGCATCATCGCCGACCGCAGAGCCTGCAGCGCAGCTGGGCGGCGCTGATTGCCTCGCTGGTTTTCCTCTTTCCGGCCAACCTGTTGCCAATCTCCATCATCTACGTCAACGGCGCGCGCCAGGACGACACGATCCTCTCGGGGATCATCTCCCTGGCCAGCAGCAATATCGCCATTGCCGGGGTCGTGTTTATCGCCAGTATTTTGGTGCCATTCACCAAAGTTATAGTGTTATTTACCCTGCTGCTCAGCATACAATTCAAGTGCGAGCAGGGATTGCGCACCCGCATCCTGCTGCTGCGGCTAATCACCTGGATTGGCCGTTGGTCGATGCTGGATCTGTTTGTTATCTCACTCACCATGTCGCTAATAAATCGCGATCAGCTCCTCGCCTTCACCATGGGGCCGGCTGCGGTTTACTTTGGCGGCGCGGTAATTTTAACTATTCTTGCAGTTGAATGGCTGGACAGCCGCTTACTTTGGGACGCACATGAGTCAGGAAACGCCCGCTTCGCAGACTGAAGCCAGAATAAAAACCAAACGCCGTATTTCGCCATTCTGGCTGCTGCCGGTCATCGCGTTGCTGATTGCCGCCTGGCTAATCTGGACCAGCTTTGACGACCGCGGATCGACGATTACGATTGATTTCCAGTCCGCGAACGGCATCGTGCCGGGACGGACGCCGATCCGCTACCAGGGGGTTGAAGTCGGCACCGTCCAGGATATTAGCCTCAGTAAAGATCTGAGTAAGATTGAGGTTTCGGCCAGCATCAAACGCGATATGAAAGATGCGCTGCGCAAAGAGACCCAGTTCTGGCTGGTCACGCCGAAAGCCTCTCTGGCCGGCGTATCGGGCCTCGATGCGCTGGTGGGCGGGAACTACATCGGCATGATGCCGGGCAAGGGTGAACCCGAAGATCACTTTGTCGCCCTCGACACCCAACCTAAATACCGCATCAACAACGGCGAGCTAATGATCCACCTGCAGGCGCCGGATCTTGGCTCTCTGAACAGCGGCTCGCTGGTCTACTTCCGAAAAATCCCGGTCGGGCGGGTGTATGACTTTTCCCTGAATGCCAATAATCAGGGGGTGACCATCGATGTGCTAATTGAGCGCCGGTTTACCAATCTGGTGAAAAAAGGCAGCCGCTTCTGGAACGTCTCAGGCGTCAAGGCCGACGTCGGCCTGAGCGGGGCCAAAGTGCAACTGGAGAACCTGTCCGCGCTGGTGAACGGCGCCATCGCCTTTGACTCCCCCGCCGATTCGCATGTCGCCTCGCAAAACGATGAATATCACCTGTATGAAGATCTGGCGCATAGCCAGCGCGGCGTGGTAGTGACCCTCGATCTGCCTGATGGCGATGGACTGAAAGCGGGCTCGACGCCGCTCATGTATCAGGGGCTGGAGGTGGGCCAGTTAAGCAAACTGAATCTAAACCCCGGCGGCAAAGTTACTGGCGAGATGACCGTCGACCCGAGCGTGGTGACGCTGCTGCGGGAGAAAACGCTGATTCAGATGAAGAAGCCGAAGCTCTCCCTCGATAACCCCAGCATTAGCACCCTGCTCACCGGCAATACCTTTGAGCTGGTGCCCGGCGAAGGCGAGCCACGCAATCACTTCTCGGTAATGCCGGCGGATAAAGCGCTGCTGGATGAGCCCAACGTCGCCACCGTTACTCTCTCGGCGCCGGAGAGCTACGGCATCGACGGCGGTCAGCCGCTGGTGCTGCACGGAGTAAAAGTCGGCCAGGTGCTGGAGCGTAAACTGACGGCCAAAGGGGTAACCTTTCAGGTTGCCATTGACCCTGAATACCGCGATCTAATTCACGGCGACAGCAAATTTGTGGTTAACAGTCGTCTGGACGTCAAAGTGGGGCTCGACGGCGTGCAGGTGCTGGGCGCCAGCGCCAGCGAATGGGTGAACGGCGGGATCAGGGTGATCCCGGGCGAAAAAGGCAAAATGCAAAGCAGCTATCCGCTGTACGCTAACCTTGAAAAGGCGCAGGAAAATAGCCTGAGCGAAGTGCCGACCACTACCCTGAGCCTGTCTGCTGAGACGCTGCCTGACGTTCAGGCCGGCTCGGTGGTGCTGTATCGTAAATTCGCCGTCGGCGAGATCATCGCCGTCAAACCGCGCAAGGATGCATTCGATATCGATCTGCATATCAAGCCGGAGTACCGCTACCTGCTGACCAACAACAGCGTCTTCTGGGCGGAAGGCGGTGCGAAGGTCAAGCTTGACGGTAACGGACTCACCGTGCAGGCCTCGCCGCTGGCGCGCGCGATCAAAGGGGCGATCAGTTTCGATAACCTCAATGGCAGCAGCGCCGGAGCACGGCTGAATAACAAACGTATCCTTTATGCATCTGAAACGGCGGCGCGCGCCGTGGGCGGCCAAATCACCCTGCACGCGTACGACGCCGGGAAGATGGCGGCCGGGATGCCGATTCGTTATCTCGGCATCGACATCGGTCAAATCCAGTCGCTGGAGCTAATCACCGCCAAAAACGAAGTGCAGGCGAAAGCGGTGCTCTATCCGGAATACGTCGGCACCTTCGCCCGCGCCGGGACCCGCTTCTCGGTGATCACCCCGCAAATCTCCGCCGCGGGCGTGGAACATCTCGACACCCTGTTCCAGGCCTACATCAACGTTGAGCCCGGCCGCGGCCCGGCACGACGCGATTTTGAGATCCAGGATACGACGATCAGCGATTCGCGTTATATCGACGGCCTGAACATCGTGGTGGAAGCGCCGGAGGCGGGGTCGCTTGGCATCGGTACGCCGGTCCTGTTCCGCGGACTGGAAGTCGGGACGGTTACCGGACTGTCGCTGGGGTCGATGTCTGACCGGGTGATGGTTAAGCTGCGCATCAGTAAGCGCTACCAGTACCTGGTACGTAATAACTCGGTGTTCTGGCTGGCCTCGGGTTACAGCCTCGACTTCGGCCTGATTGGCGGGGTGGTGAAAACCGGTACCTTCAATCAGTTTATCCGCGGCGGGATCGCCTTTGCCACGCCGCCGGGCACGCCGCTGGCGCCGAAGGCCCAGGATGGCAAGCACTTCCTGCTACAGGAGAGCGAGCCGAAAGAGTGGCGGGAGTGGGGCACCGCTCTGCCGCAGTAATGCCCCCTTCTCCCGCCCCGGGCAACGCCGGGCGCGGGGAGAGGGTAAACCGCACGCCCCGGTGTCACACGCCGGGGCGTTTGTGCTAAACTGCGCACCCTTTTTTTCTGTGGTGCGCTGCCCGTGGCTGAAAATACTGTCTATTTCCCTGAAGCGTTTCTCGCTCAAATGCGCGCGGCGATGCCAGCGCATCTCTCTTTCGACGACTTTATCGCCGCCTGTCAGCGCCCGCTACGCCGCAGTATTCGCGTCAATACGCTGAAGATTAGCGTCGATGATTTCCTCTCTCTGGTTGCCCCCTACGGCTGGCAGCTCGCGCCGGTGCCCTGGTGCGCAGAGGGATTCTGGATCGAGCGAGAGGATGACGACGCGCTGCCGCTGGGCAGTACCGCCGAACATCTCAGCGGACTGTTCTATATTCAGGAAGCCAGTTCGATGCTTCCGGTCGCCGCCCTGTTCGCCGATAACCGGCAGCCCGAACGGGTGATGGACGTTGCCGCCGCCCCGGGATCGAAAACCACCCAAATTGCAGCCCGAATGGGCAACGCGGGCGGCATTCTCGCCAATGAATTCTCCGCCAGCCGGGTGAAGGTGCTGCATGCTAACATCAGCCGCTGCGGCATCAGCAACGTCGCTCTGACCCACTTCGACGGCCGGGTTTTTGGCGCGGCCTTGCCCGAAACCTTCGATGCCATCCTGCTTGACGCCCCCTGCTCCGGCGAAGGGGTTGTACGTAAAGACGCCGACGCGCTGAAAAACTGGTCGCCGGAGAGCAACCTCGACATCGCCGCCACTCAGCGCGAGCTTATCGACAGCGCCTTCCATGCTCTGCGCCCTGGCGGGACGCTGGTGTATTCCACCTGCACCCTGAATCGTGAAGAAAATCAATCGGTCATTGAGTGGCTGCTGTCCCGCTATCCGCAGGCGGTGGAGATCCTGCCGCTGGGAGAGTTGTTTCCCGGCGCAGCCGACGCCTTAACCGCGGAAGGTTTTCTGCACGTTTTTCCGCAAATTTACGATTGCGAAGGCTTCTTTGTCGCGAGGTTGCGCAAAACTGCGGCGATCGATCCGCTCCCGGCGCCAGGCTATAAGGTCGGTAAATTCCCGTTTACGCCGCTGAAGGACCGGGAGGCCGCCGCGGTAACTGCCGCCGCCAGGGCTGTTGGCCTGGAGTGGGACGCAGGCCATACGCTGTGGCAGCGGGATAAAGAGCTGTGGCTGTTTCCGCTGGCTTTGGAGCCCCTGTTCGGCAAGGTGCGCTTTTCTCGCATCGGCGTGCGCCTGGCGGAGCTGCACAATAAGGGGTACCGCTGGCAGCATGAGGCGGTTATCGCCTTTGCCGCGCCGCAGCGCGCCTTCGAGCTGTCGCAGGAGGAAGCGGAGGAATGGTATCGCGGGCGCGACGTCTATCCGCAAACCGCGCCTGGGCAGGATGAAACCATTGTGACCTTCCAGGGCGTCCCGCTGGGCCTGGCGAAGCGCGTCGGCTCCCGACTGAAGAACAGCTATCCGCGCGAACTGGTGCGCGATGGAAAACTTTTTGCCGGCAAGGTGTGAGGCCGCGCAAAAAATGCGCACTTTTTGACTGGCGCTTTTCGCCCCATTGACTACGCTGAAAAATAACGGCCATAACTGGTCGTACCACAACTCAGCTGAAAAATGGGGTGAAGCGATGAGTAAAACCAATGTCCGCATCGGCGCGTTCGAAATAGACGATGCCGAACTGCACGGTGAGCATCAGGGTGAGCGAACGTTAAGCATACCCTGCAAATCCGATCCAGACTTATGTATGCAGCTTGACGCCTGGGATGCCGACACCAGCGTGCCCGCGATTCTCAATGGCGAACATTCCGTTCTCTACCGTAAACATTACGACCGCCAGTCCGATGCCTGGGTCATGCGCCTTGCCTGACACCAATGAACCCGTCGCCTGAGACGGGTTATTTATTTCCCCGTCCCGCCGTCATCCCCTACACTAAATAGTATGTGAACCCGAGCATGAGGCCAGGATGTTTGCCTTAGTGTTGTTTATTTGCTATCTGGATGGCGGCTGCGAGGACATTGTGGTTGACGTCTACCGCGAGGAAACGCAGTGCTTAGTGGCGATGGAGGATCAGCGGATCCGCCACGGTGGCTGCTACCCGATAGAAGATTTTATTGATGGCTTCTGGCAACCCGCCAGCGAATACAGCGACTTTTAGCCTGCCGACTGCAGCGCCACCAGCGTCAGCGTCCCACCAAACACAGCGCCCGTATCAATATAGTGTTGATTATCGTGGTCATAACGCGCCTGAAGCGGCGTATGGCCAAACCAGAAATGGTCTGCGCCGCCAATAGCGCCATGGCGCCCCGCCAGGTGTTCACTCAGACGATGGCGGCTCCATAGTACCCGTTGGGGATCCACCGGCTGCTGCCAGCGATAGACCGGCGCCGGGTAATCGGCGTGGGCGATCACATGCCGCGCTTTCCCGCATTCCACTTCAATAATCAACGGTAGCCGCCGACAGTGCGCCAGCAGCCGATCGACGTCGGCCCGCTGCCGCGCATCGCCCTTGACGTACCAGTCGCCACCGTTCATCTGCCAGAGCCGCATATCTCCGCTCTCCAGCGCCTCCAGCGCCATCTGCTCATGATTCCCCCGAACGGTCCTGAACCAGCGACAGCGCAACAGGCCAAGACAATCGGCGCTCTGCGGCCCGCGATCGATCAGATCGCCCACCGAGATCAGCAGATCGGCCCAGGGATCAAAACGCAGCTGACGCAGGCGATTCATCAGCAGCGCAAAGCAGCCATGCAGATCGCCCATCAGCCAGATATTACGCCAGTCGCTGCCGTTAATACGTTGATACATATAATTACCTCTCAGCGGTAATTATAGGTAATTCCAGCAAAGGTCCACGGAATTTAATTTACACCTCAATCAATTTTAAACAGACGGCAAATATAGTCCGCCAGAGGATTAAGCTTGTCAGTGGCTCGCTTTAAAATAGGGGGAAATCACAACGAGGTGTTTATCGTGACAGACAATAGCCTGCATTCATCCGGCGTGCTAGCGCCGCGCTCGCATCTTATTGCCGATCTGGTGATGGGCAGATTGACACCTGCCCCCATCTGGCGGCAAAAAAATTACCGCTTTAAGTTTTTGCTGCGCACGGCCTTATTTTATAACGCCACCAGAGCGATGCTGGAAGCGCTCAGCGCTCGGGATGATTTTAATCAGCTGCTGGCCGCGCAGGCTACGCTGCCGGGCAAAGTACACCGTCAATATCTGACCCGCGATCTCAACGCCTGGCAGCGGGCGGTGGCGGTAATCAACCATTATCGCTATATCGACACCCTACGCGGATCGCGGCTGGCGCACGCTATGACCGCGGTGTCTGAGGTCCCGCTGCTGACGTTAAACGGAAAAGAGGACCGCCGGTTTACTCTTTATGCCTCCTCGGCAGGCAAAGCCGAACGTGAGGGTGAAACCACTCTGTGGCTGCGCGACAGCGACCACACCCTGCTGGCCAGCGCCACCTTCAGCGTAACCCGTGATCACGATGCCTGGCAGCTGGTTATCGGCGGTCTGCAGGGGCCACGACGTCACGTTTCTCATGAGGTGATTAAGCAGGCGACTCGCGCCTGCTACGGCCTGTTTCCGAAGCGCCTGCTGCTGGAGTTTATCTGGCAGCTGGCCGCTCGCAGCCAAATCGCGGCTATTTACGGCGTCAGCGATAACGGTCACGTGTTCCGCGCCCTGCGCTATCGCCTGAGCAAAGGCCGCCATTTCCACGCCAGCTACGACGAGTTCTGGCAGTCTATCGACGGCCACCCGGAAAGCCCATGGCGCTGGCGGCTACCGCTATGTCTGGAAAGAAAATCGCTGGAGAGTATCGCCAGTAAAAAACGGGCTGAATATCGGCGGCGATTCCAGCTGCTGGATCAGCTGACGGAGCAGGTGGCAATATTGACGCAGCGGCATGCCGGTGACTAAATTGCACTGTCGGTGAAGCCGAATTACAACATGGCGTTTGCTTATTATGTCAATATTTCGCTACTATCAGGGTCCCCGAAGGCCACCGGATAGTCGCTTGCATAATGAGTAAAACCGAAATTTTTCTGCTGATTATTCTGGCGGTCATTCTGCTCGGGAGCATATGGTTTATTTTCAGCGATGAAATTTGGCTATTGCTCTGCTATCTGGAAAGCCAGATATACCCTACATTCAGCGTTCCGCAATAATATTTTCCGCCCGCAAAAGTGCTCGTGCTTATTATTTATGCCACCTCGTCAGCCGGCGAGGTGTAATCGCATGAATTGCCAAATCGTTTAGATTTTGCTTATTTTATTTATCATACAAATATGTATACTAGCAGGCTTCCGATGTTGGCCCGCCAGTTAACCTGCACGCCGGGCCTGTTTAGGTGCAGGTTTTTTCTTTTCTCCGCCCTCGTTTACGGTTCCACCGTTGCCACCTCCCCTTCCACAGGATGCGATTTATGTGTAAATGAATTGTGTATGCTAAAAACGGTGTGCTATAACGGGACATCCAGAGGCCAGCGGGTGTTTGACTGACAGGATGTCGCTGGCTCTTGGGAAAGAAGACAGATAAAGATAAAAAGAGACCGAATACGATTCCTGTATTCGGTCCAGGGAAATGGCTCTTGGGAGAGAGCCGTGCGCTAAAAGTTGGCATTAATGCAGGCTAAGTCGCCTTGCACTATAAGAATAGTTTAACGCGTCAGCTTTTCCAGTCCGCGGCCAAAGTGGCTGCATAATTCCTGGAAAGGGGGCCTCTGCCAGCGAAAAAACCGCCACTGCCGTTGTCCGGCAAGGGCGGTTTTTTTGATGTTATTACAGCAGGATAGCGAGAAAGTTTAGCAGAGCTTCTGCGCTCGCTCGATAAAGGGCGCGAGGCTCATTTTTTGTCCCGGATGCTGCGGATCGTCGATCTGGATCACTGAGATCGGCTGCGCGGTGGTTTTGCCGGCTTTGACCTGCTGCTCAGCCACCTCATTGAGCGGATACTGGACCAGCGTGCTCGGGTTGATGGCGTAAAGCGCGTTACCCGGTCGACAGGTCAACATGACCTCTTCCCGGTTGAACGCCCAGCTCTCCTTCCCCACCTCAAAACGGCTCACGGTGATAATTTGTGGCGCTGCCAGAGCAGCCCCGGAGCTTGCCAGTAACAACATGGTCAGAACAATTTTTTTCATGATTTTGCCAGTTAATTCAATAAGGTTCCCAGGTGGCAAACAGACTGACGGCCAGCAGCGCCAGCGCGCCCAGCCCTATTTCAGCCTGCGTGGTTCGCAGGATCAGGCTTTCCGCCTGCGAACCGCTTGCCGACATGCGCGGTACCAGAACATACCTGTTCACTAACGCAATTACCACCATCCCGGCGACCAGCGCACATTTGATCAACAACATGCGTCCCCACGGCGATGCGCCAATCAATCCTCCCTGGATCAACAGCGCATTGAGCGCTCCGCTGGCAATCGTGCCGGCGACGGCCAGATGCCCGTAACGTGAAAAGCGCGCCATGGTATAGACCGCGGCCGGCCGCCAGCGCCCCTGCGCCAGGCGCAGGCAATAGATAAAGGGCAACAGACCGCCAAACCAGCTGGCGACGCAGAAGAGATGCACAGCGTGGTTTGTCCGCTGCAGCACGCCGGTGAGACCATCGTGCATAGCGGCGTGCCCTACCCCGGCGGAAAGCAGCAGCTGTGCCGCCAGCAGGGCCACCAGCTGGCGGGCGCCGTGACGGGGACGGATCCACACTACCGCGAGTGCGATCCACGCCAGTAGGATCTGCCAGATCCACACTCCACCAAAGCGGGTCCCGGCCACCGCCTGCCACACGGCGGGTCGCCAGACATCCGTCCAGCCCTCGCCCATCATTCCTCCCTGCAGGAGATACAGCGCCAGCGTAGAGATCGCGCCGATCAGCAGCAGCGGGCGCAGTAGTGGATAAAAGCGCAGCATCAGCACGCGTCTCAGCGGTACCGGCGCCCACCAGGCGCCATACAGCACGCAGCCAAAAGCCAGCATCAGGGAGATAAAGTGCCCAAAGCGCAGGGTAATATAGAGCCCGGTCAGCATCGCTTACTTCACGCTAAAGGTATATTGCCCTTTGGTTTTATGACCATCCACCGAGACCACATGCCATGCCACGGTGTACTCTCCCGGCGGCAAGGCTTCCGCCAAAGGTAACGTGACCTCGGCGGGATTATCGGCGCTGCGGGTCAGTTTTCCGGTAGCCACCGCATGCTGCTGCGGACCGGTGACGGTCACGCCGCTGAATGCGGGTTCAATACCTTCGGAAAAACTGAGCGTCAGCGTCTGTGGGGAAGCTGAAAGCTGCGCCCCGGCGGTCGGGAGCTGCTGCTGCAGGTGAGCGTGGGCGAAGGCGCCCGCCGCGGTTAACATCCCGGCAAGCGCAACGGAGAGACGCAACGCGCGTCCAGCAAGAAGTCGCATATTCGTCATTCCCTTTTGTTATGTCTGTAGCACAGAGAATAACCCTGTATAATGCCAGAGTCGAGCCAGGCATCTGGCCCTGACCGGATTTATAAGCAGAGTGGAGTGGATGATGGAAAGAAATCTGGCCAAAATTTCGCAAGATGAGATGGATAAAGTCAATGTCGATCTCGCCGCCGCCGGCGTTGCTTTTAAGGAGCGGTACAATATGCCGGTGGTCGCTGATTTAGTCGAGCGTGAACAGCCTGCACATCTGCGCGACTGGTTCCGTGAACGACTGATCGCCCATCGGCTGGCCTCCGTCTCCCTTTCGCGACTACCGTGGGAGCCGAAACAGAAATAATGCGCGCTCGCCTCCTCCCCGTCGGTTGGCAAGCCCGACCAATTCCATTACGCTTATTGTTTTGCTCTGGAGCGAGCCATGCTGCGCGTCATTGATACCGAAACCTGCGGCCTGCAGGGGGGCATCGTTGAAATCGCCTCGGTCGATATAGTCGACGGGCAAATTACCAATCCCATGAGCCATCTGGTGCGTCCCGATCGGCCCATCAGCCCGCAGGCGATGGCTATCCACCGGATCACGGAAGAGATGGTCGCCGATAAGCCGTGGATTGAGGAGATTATTCCGCACTATCATGGCAGCCCGTGGTACGTCGCGCATAACGCCAGCTTCGATCGCCGGGTGTTGCCGGAGATGCACGGCGAGTGGATCTGTACGATGAAGCTGGCCCGACGCCTGTGGCCGGGAATCAAATACAGCAATATGGGGTTATATAAGTCACGTAAGCTGAACGTGACTACGCCGCCGGGACTGCATCACCACCGGGCGCTGTATGACTGCTATATCACCGCCGCGCTGCTGCTGGATATCATCAATGTTTCCGGCTGGACCCCTGACGAAATGGCCGATATCACCGGTCGGCCGGCGCTGCTGACTACTTTTACCTTCGGCAAATACCGGGGTAAGGCCGTCGCCGAGATTGCTGAAAACGATCCAGGCTATCTGCGCTGGTTATTCAACAATCTCGACCGCATGAGCCCCGAACTGCGCCTGACGCTCAGGCATTACCTCGGGGAATAGCGCCTACACTGCCGCTTTTCCCGGCAGTGTCCCCTGCGCCAGGGCGATGAAAAAGGCGTACTCCAGCGCCACCCCTTCATAGCTTTTAAAGCGCCCGGATTTTCCGCCGTGTCCGGAATCCATATCGGTGCAGAGCAGCAGCAGGTTATCGTCGGTTTTTAGTTCCCGCAGTTTCGCCACCCATTTAGCCGGCTCCCAGTATTGCACCTGGGAATCATGCAGACCGGTAGTCACCAGCATGTGGGGATACGCCTGCGCCCTCACGCCGTCATAGGGACTGTAGCTTTTCATATAATGATAATAGGTTTCATCCTGCGGATTTCCCCACTCTTCAAATTCACCGGTGGTCAGCGGAATAGTTTCATCCAGCATGGTGGTCACCACATCGACGAACGGCACCTGGGCTATCACGCCATGGAACAGCTCTGGCCGTTCATTCACGGCCACGCCCATCAGCATTCCGCCGGCGCTGCCCCCCATGCCGTAGCAGAGCCGCGGATCGCCGTACCCCTGGGCAAGCAGCGCGTCACAGACGTCCAGATAGTCGTTGAAGGTATTTTTCTTACACAGGAATTTACCGTCTTCATACCATTGCTGACCCAGCTCGCCGCCGCCGCGGACGTGGGCGATGGCGTAGACAAAGCCGCGGTTGAGCAGGCTCAGCCGGCTGGCGCTGAAATCGGCATCGATACTCTCGCCATATGAGCCATAGCCATAGACCAGCAGCGGGTTGCTCCCTTTGCGAAAATGTTCGCGATGGTAGACCAGAGAGACCGGGACTTCGACGCCATCGCGGGCGGTCACCCACAGGTGTTCGCTCTGGTAGCAGCTCGTATCCAGCCCCTTTACCTCCTGCTGTTTGATCACTCTTCGTTCGCCGGTATCCATATCCAGTTCAAACAGCGTATCCGGCGTAGTCATGGAGGAATAGCCGTAGCGCAGTCGCGACGTTTCGGGCTCCGGATTATAGGCAAGCCAGGTGACATAGGCCGGATCGTCAAAAGCGATCCCCACCACCTCCCGGGTCTTGCGGTTAATTTGCCGCAGACTGGTCAGGCCACGCTGACGCTCTTCCACAACCAGCCAGTCGGTAAACAGGGTAAATCCTTCGAGCATCACGTCGTGACGCGGCGGGATCAGCGTGGTCCACTGTTCTTCATCACGCAGTACGGTACGGTAGAGGCCGAAATTCTTCCCCTCCCGGTTGGAACGAAGATAGAAAGCGTGCTGATAGTGATCAAGACTGTATTCATGATCTTTACGCCGTGGCAGAAAGCAGACCGGCTCGGCGTCTGGCAGTTCGGCGTTGAGCAGCAGCACTTCGCTGGTGGTGGCGCTGGAGAGATAAATTACCACGAACTGCTGGGAGGTGGTTTTATGCACGCTGACGTAGAAGGTCTCATCTTTTTCCTCGTAGACCAGCGCGTCGCTCTGCGCCGGTGTCCCGACGGTGTGGCGCCAGACCTGATAAGGGAGCAGCGTGGTGGGATGTTTACGCACATACCAAACAAAGCGTGAATCGTTGCTCCAGGCAAAGCCGGAGGTGACATTTTCGAGGATTTCCGGGTACCACTCGCCGTTGCTGAGGTCGCAAAAGCGCAGGCCGTACTGGCGGCGGGAAAGGTAATCTTCCGCCACCGCCATTAGCTGGTTGTTGGGCGCAATGCCCAGTCCGCCCAGGGTGTAGAACTCGCTCTTCGCCGCCCGCTGGTTGGCATCGAGCAGGATCTCCCAGTCATCCCACTCTTCTTTCAGCACCGACTGCCGCTGGTAGATAGCGTATTCGCAGCCCGGCTCATACACCTGACGGTAGCGAAAGCCGTTTTTACTGTAGGGGGCAGAGACTTCCCGCTGCGGAATGCGGTCGATAATCTCCTTCAGCAGACGCTCCTGCAGGCTGAGCTGCGAATCCATCACTTGCTTGCCGTAAGCGTTCTCCGCGTGCAGATACTCCAGCACGTCAGGTCGCGCGCGCTCATCGTCGCGCAGCCAGTAATAATTATCGATGCGTGTATCGCCATGCAAGGTCATGGCGTGAGGGATCCGTTTAGCTTTAGGTGGCATGTTATTCTTCTGCTGCTTTATCGTGACACAAGAGCATTCAGGGCGCAGGGTGGCGCCTGAATGATGACGTGTCTATAAGGGTGGCAAAAGACGCGAGCGATGCAAGCGAAACGTGATGATTTAGACGCTTAGCGCTTGTTTTTGTGACTGGATATCCTGTTCTATATCGGCCCGGACATCTTTCGGCAGCGCCAGGGCGTCTCCCAGCGCATTAAGGTAGCTACGCTCCATAAAATGGTCGATATCAATCACCGCGCAGCTGACGTAGTAGATCTCCAGCGCCTCCTGCGGGTCGATGATGCCCTCGGCGAGACGCTGCGGATCCAGCGGCTGGGCCAGCGCCTGGTCAATTAGCACCCGGGCCTGAACGTCAATATTGGCCGCCCGCAGCTGAGTTTCAATATTCGCCCGCTCGTGGTCATCAATATGACCGTCGCTTTTCGCGGCAAATACCAGGGCCGTGATCAGCCGCACGCTGCGCGGATCGACATCCGTCGGCGCCGCTGCCGTCTCAGGCGCCTGGGCGGACGTATTCTGCGCGCGCATTTTCTGCTGATACTTGTTCCATAACACCGTGCCCGCCACCGCCCCGCCGCCTGCCAGCAGCGCGCTAGTGCCATATTTCGCCAACAATTTGCGTGACGATTTGCTGGCCACCAGCAATCCGGCCAGCCCACCGATGGCGCCGGGCAGCAGGCCGCTCCCTTTTGACGACTCGCCGGACGGTGACGCACCCTGCTGCCCGAGCAGCGACTGCAGTTGATGTAGCCAGTTAGCCATGGTTTTCCTCTCAGGTGACAAACACTGTTATCAGCCTAAACGACGCGATGTCAGGAAATGTTAGATATGGCTAAAGATGCGCAAAGGTACGTGCGACGGCAGCATCGGAGCCGACCGACCAGTGACTGACCGCCAGCGTTCAGGCTGACTTGGCTTTGCGCGCTTTGGCCGCCGGCACGGCGTCATCACCCGCCGGAGAAGTCTCGGCGGTAGCCGACGGCGCGGAGGCGTCCTGTGCGGGCGTCTCTTGCTCCGGCAGTCGGCCAACTCGCAGGATATGCTGCAGCGCTTCTTTACGCTCCGCCAGCCACATCGCCATGGTATCGCGCTGGACGTCATCCATCTCCAGCGGCGATGCCACCAGCCAGTCATTCAGCACCTCTGCCAGATCGAGCATTTTGTCGTAAGCGTCGGCCTCTTTTTTGCTGGCAAAAGACATTTTTTCCTCACCTTCGCGGATCACCACATATTTAATTTCAACCGCCATACTGCAGCCTCTCAACACTGTATTTTTATACAGTATAGCAAATTTCCCTCCCGGACTCAACTCACGCGCGTTACGCGCGTAAAGACATACGCAAACGTTTTCGTTTATAATCGCTGCCATCTTTTTTTACTGCGGATGAGAGTTATGACTGTATTAGGCACCGCGCTGCGCCCGGCAGCCACCAAAGTTATGCTGTTAGGTTCCGGCGAGTTGGGTAAAGAAGTCGCTATTGAATGTCAGCGTCTGGGCATTGAAACCATCGCCGTAGACCGCTACCCCGATGCCCCGGCGATGCAGGTCGCCCACCGCGCCCACGTCATCAATATGCTGCACGGCGAGAGCCTGCGCGCCCTGATTGAACAGGAAAAACCTGATTATATCGTGCCGGAGATCGAAGCTATCGCTACCGACACCCTGGTCGAACTGGAACAGGCCGGGCAGAAAGTGGTCCCCACGGCGCGGGCGGCAAAGCTCACCATGAACCGCGAAGGCATTCGCCGCCTGGCGGCGGAAGAGCTGCAGCTTCCCACCTCCCGCTATCGTTTTGCCGACAGCGAAGAAGGCTTCCGCGCGGCGGTTACCGAGATCGGTTTGCCATGCATCGTTAAACCGGTGATGAGCTCCTCCGGCAAAGGCCAGAGCTTTATCCGCTCGGCTGACCAGCTCAGCGAAGCCTGGCGCTATGCGCAGCAGGGCGGCCGCGCTGGCGCCGGACGGGTGATCGTCGAGGGGGTGGTGAACTTCGATTTCGAAATCACCCTGCTCACCGTCAGCGCTGTCGATGGCGTGCATTTCTGCGCTCCGGTTGGCCATCGTCAGGAAGACGGCGATTACCGCGAGTCCTGGCAGCCGCAGCAGATGAGCGACCTGGCCCTCGAGCGTGCCCAGGCCATCGCCCGCGAGGTGGTGCTGGCGCTGGGAGGTTATGGTCTGTTTGGCGTGGAGCTGTTCGTATGCGGCGACGAGGTGATCTTCAGCGAAGTCTCCCCGCGACCACACGACACCGGGATGGTGACGCTTATCTCCCAGGATCTCTCGGAATTCGCCCTGCACGTTCGCGCCTTCCTCGGGCTACCCGTCGGCGCTATCCGCCAGTATGGTCCGGCCGCCTCCGCGGTGATCCTTCCGCAGTTGTCCAGCCAGAACGTCAGCTTTGGCCAGCTGCAGTCGGCCGTCGGGGCTGGCCTGCAGCTGCGTCTGTTCGGCAAGCCGGAGATTGACGGTACCCGCCGCCTGGGGGTAACCCTCGCCGTCGCCGATTCGGTTGAGGAGGCCGTGGCGCGCGCTAAAGCCGCCGCCGCGGCGGTCATCGTCGAAGGGTAAAGACAAAAAACCCGGTCGCGTTGCCGCAGACCGGGTTGTTGACCTGGAGGCGTGGTTTATTTCGCGCCTTCCACCGCTTCTCGCGCGAGGGTGGTGATGCGATCGTAGTCGCCGGCTTCGAGGGCGTCGGCTGGCACCAGCCAGGAACCGCCGATGCACAGTACGCTGTTCAGCGCCAGGTAGTCACGGTAGTTGGCCGGAGAGATACCGCCGGTCGGGCAGAAACGAATGTGGCCGAACGGACCCGCAATCGCCTGCAAGGCTTTCACGCCGCCGTTGGCTTCCGCCGGGAAGAATTTAAACTCTTTCAGGCCATACTGCATACCCAGCATCAGCTCAGATACCGTGCTGATCCCCGGGATCAGCGGGATGGTGCCGTCTTCGGTCGCCGCTTTCAGCAGGGATTCGGTAAGACCCGGGCTGATAGCGAACTGCGCGCCGGCTTCCGTTACCGCTTTCAACTGCTCAACGTTGGTAACCGTGCCCGCGCCGACAATCGCGTCCGGAACTTCTTTGGCAATCGCGCGGATCGCCTCCAGGGCGCACTCGGTGCGCAGGGTAACTTCCAGCACGCGAACGCCGCCCGCCACCAGCGCTTTCGCCATCGGTACCGCGTGTTCCAGCTTTTTCACTACGATAACCGGGACAACCGGACCGGAGGTGAGGATTGCTTCTGCTGTTGTTTTCCAGTTTTTCATCAGGATTTTCTCTCGCCAGATCTAGAAATTAAATCGTCTTAAAAAGTGATGCAGGTTGCGCCCTGCTCCGCGCCAGAGAGCTTCTCACGCAGCGCCCCAAACATCTCCCGACCGGTTCCCACGCGCGACGCGCTGAGGTCAGGGATATGCGGCTGACGCGCCGCCAGTTCGGCCTCATCCACCAGCAGCGTCAGTTCCCCCGTCTGTCCGTTCACGCGAATAAGATCGCCATCGCGCACTTTCGCCAGCAAGCCGCCATCATACGCTTCAGGCGTGACGTGAATGGCTGACGGAACTTTACCGGAGGCGCCAGAGAGTCGGCCATCGGTCACCAGCGCTATTTTGAAACGGCGGTCCAATAATACACCAAGTGGCGGCATAAGTTTATGTAATTCTGGCATCCCGTTCGCTTTTGGCCCCTGATGACGGACCACCACCACGCAGTCTTTGTCCAGCAGCCCCGCTTCAAAGGCCGGCAACACGTCGTGCTGGCTCTCGAATACCACCGCCGGCGCTTCAATCACCTGGTTCTCCACCGGGACCGCCGAAGTTTTCATCACCGCGCGTCCCAGGTTGCCGCTCAGCACCTTGGTGCCGCCGTGGCGGGAGAATGGTTTTTCAAAGGTCGCGATGACCTGGTCGTCCAATGGCGCTGTCGCCCCTTCGCGCCAGTCCAGCTCGCCGTTATTCAGCCATGGCTCCAGGGTGTAGCGCGACAGGCCAAAGCCGGCCACGGTGTGAACATCCTCATGCAGCAGGCCGCCTTTCAGCAGCTCGCGCACCAGTACCGGAACGCCGCCTGCCGCCTGGAAGTGGTTGATATCCGCCGGGCCGTTGGGATAGAGGCGCGCCAGCAGCGGCACCACGTCTGACAGGTCGGAGAAATCGTCCCAGTTAATGATAATTCCCGCCGCGCGGGCCATCGCCACCAGGTGCATAGTGTGGTTGGTGGAGCCACCGGTCGCCAGCAGCGCCACGATGCCGTTGACCACCACTTTTTCGTCAAACATTTTGCCCAGCGGCATCCACTCATTGCCGTTGCCGGTCATGCGGGTGACCTGGCGCGCGGCGGCGGCGGTCAGTGCTTCCCGCAGCGGAGCATCCGGATGGACAAAGGACGAGCCCGGCAGCTGCATGCCCATAAATTCGACCACCATCTGGTTGGTGTTCGCCGTTCCGTAGAAAGTACAGGTCCCCGGCGCGTGATAAGAGGCGGCTTCGGACTCCAGCAGCGCCATACGGTCAACTTTCCCTTCTGCATACAGCTGGCGAATGCGAACCTTCTCTTTATTCGGCAGGCCGCTGGCCATCGGACCGGAGGGAATAAAGACCGACGGCAGATGGCCAAATGAGAGCGCCGCCATGGTCAGACCGGGAACAATTTTATCGCAGACCCCGAGATACAGGGCCCCGTCGAACATGTTATGCGACAGGCCGATGGCGGCGGACATAGCGATCACCTCGCGGCTCAGGAGTGAAAGCTCCATCCCGTCCTGCCCCTGCGTTACGCCGTCGCACATCGCCGGCACGCCGCCGGCGACCTGGCCGACCGCATTGGCGCTGTGCAGCGCTTTGCGGATGATCTCCGGGTAGTGTTCATAGGGCTGGTGAGCGGACAACATGTCGTTGTAGGAGGTGATGATGGCAATGTTGTTGCGCAACATGCTCTTCAGGGAGGCTTTGTCGTCAGCCTGGCAGGCCGCGAATCCGTGAGCCAGATTGCCGCAGGCCAGTTGCGCACGATGCACGGTGTCGGTTTTGGCCTGGTTAATCCTTGCGAGGTAAGCCGCGCGGGTGTCACGCGACCGTTCGATAATGCGATTTGTTACCCGTAACATTGTCGAATTCATAAAGGCTCCTCAAATTTTTATCTGTCCGGCCGCTGCGTGATGACGTGTTGACGTGGTAAAGGCCACAAACACCAGCGCTCAGGGGCAAAATGTCTGCAGGCAGTGTAATAAAAAAAGCCCCGTGGGTGAATCCTCACGGGGCTTAAAAGATTAAAAAGCGTGCGACTTTCTGCGTCAGATCATGTTACCGGTAAAATAACCCTGACGGATTAGCCTCCAGCCTTACTCGAACTCGTTCCATGAACGACCGTCGCGAGTGATCATGGCCACCGACGCAACCGGTCCCCAGGTCCCGGCCTGATACGGTTTCGGCGCATCGCGGTCGGCTGCCCAGGCTTCGGTAATGGAGTCAACCCATTTCCACGCCTCTTCTACTTCGTCGCGGCGAACGAACAGCGCCTGGATGCCACGCATGGTCTCCAGCAGCAGACGTTCATAGGCATCGGCCAGGTGCGTCTGGTTGAAGGTTTCGGAGTAGCTCAGATCCAGTTTAGTGATCTGCAGGTTATGTTTATGATCGAGGCCCGGCACTTTGTTCAGTACCTGGATATCTACCCCTTCGTCCGGCTGCAGGCGAATGGTCAGCTTGTTCTGCGGCAGCTCCTGCCAGGTCTCTTTAAACAGATTCAGTTCCGGGGTTTTGAAGTAAACCACTACCTCTGAGCATTTGGTCGGCAGACGTTTGCCGGTGCGCAGATAGAACGGTACGCCAGCCCAGCGCCAGTTATCGATATCGACGCGGATCGCCACGAAGGTTTCGGTGTTGCTGGTCTTGTTGGCCCCCTCCTCTTCGAGATAGCCAGGCACTTTTTTGCCCTGGGCAAAGCCGGCGGTATACTGGCCGCGAACGGTTTTCTCGCGCACGTTGGAGCGGTCAATACGGCGCAGGGATTTCAGCACCTTGACCTTTTCATCACGGATGCTGTCGGCGCTGAGATCGGACGGCGGCGACATGGCAATCATGCACAGGATCTGCAGCAGGTGGTTCTGGATCATGTCGCGCATCTGCCCGGCCTGGTCGAAGTAACCCCAGCGCCCTTCAATACCCACCTCTTCCGCGACGGTGATTTCGACGTGATCGATGGTGCGGCAGTCCCAGTTATTGACAAACAGGGAGTTGGCGAAGCGCAGCGCCAGCAGGTTGAGGACCGTCTCTTTACCGAGATAGTGGTCGATACGGTAGACCTGACACTCTTCAAAAAACTCGCCGACCTGGTCGTTGATTTCACGGGAGGTTTCCAGCGAGGTGCCGAGCGGTTTTTCCATGACCACGCGCGCAGGCTTGGCATTAAGCTTCGCTTCGCCCAGCCCTTTACAGATCGCGCCAAAGGTGCTCGGCGGCATAGCGAAATAGTTGATGGTGACACGGTTCTTTTGATCCAGCATCTCACCCAGGCGGGTGAAGCCGCTGGTGTCATTGACGTCAAGATTACAGAACTCCAGGCGTCCGCTCAGGGTATCCCACAAACCTTCATCAATTTTTTCCTTCATGAAGGTTTCCAGCGCTTCGCGCACGACTTTGGTATAAGCCGCTTTATCCCAGTCGGCACGGCCGACGCCAATGATTCTGGTGTCAGCGTGGATCTGGCCCGCCTTTTCAAGCTGATACAGGGAAGGCAACAATTTACGCCGCGCCAGGTCGCCCTTCGCGCCGAAAATGACCAGGTCGCATGCCTGGGCCGTTTGCGTTACCGCCATGTCATTCTCCTCAGTTGATAGTCTGGTGCTTTTGCCAGGCTATATTTGTAATTTTCTTACACTGCACTGTACTGTGTTTACGTATTTCCCGAAAGCCTTCCCCTTCGTTTGCGGCGGTAAAACCGCACAGGGTGAAAACATTCGGCGATGATTTGGGCATTCGGCCGTTATTGTTCGTTGTTTGTACCTGGTTCAGGTCAGTAAAATACGACCCTGATCATGTAATGAAAAAAAACAACATCATTTCACGTCATTCCTCACCGCTTGCGCTTGCGGAGGGGTATATTCTTGCTAAAACGCCCAATGATTTCACCCATTAATGAAATCGTTTCCATTGATGAGCGCCCTGTTACTAATGAACATGCTGGAAAAAATCCAGTCCCGACTGGAACACCTTAGCAAATCTGAACGCAAAGTGGCGGAAGTGATCCTCGCCACCCCCGAGCAGGCCATTCATTCGAGCATCGCCGCCCTCGCCCTTGAGGCCGGCGTTAGCGAACCGACCGTCAATCGCTTCTGCCGTAGTCTCGAAACCCGCGGATTCCCTGACTTCAAACTGCATCTGGCCCAGAGCCTTGCGCACGGCACGCTCTATGTTAACCGGAATGTCGATGAAGACGACAGCGTTGAGTCATACACGGGAAAAATATTCGAATCGGCCATGGCGAGTTTAGATCAGGTGCACCATTCTCTCGACATGTCGGCGGTAAATCGCGCGGTGGATCTGCTGACTCAGGCCAAAAAAATCGCCTTTTTCGGCCTCGGCTCCTCAGCGGCGGTCGCTCACGACGCGATGAACAAATTTTTCCGCTTTAACGTGCCGGTCATCTATTCCGACGACATTGTCCTGCAACGCATGAGCTGTATGAATTGCGATGACGATGATGTGGTGGTGATTATCTCGCATACCGGAAGAACCAAGAGCCTGGTGGAGCTGGCGCAGCTGGCTCGTGAAAACGATGCCATGGTGATCGCTCTAACCTCCGCCGGTACGCCGCTAGCCAGGGAAGCCACGCTCGCCATTACCCTTGATGTGCCGGAAGATACCGACATCTATATGCCGATGGTCTCCCGTTTGGCCCAGTTGACCGTCATTGACGTGTTGGCGACTGGCTTTACCTTGCGTCGGGGGGCAAAATTCAGAGATAACTTGAAGAGGGTCAAGGAAGCGCTGAAGGAATCGCGTTTTGATAAAGAACCATTCGTACCCAGTGATAATCAATAAAAGTTGATAACAAGCAGTACCCCATTACACCTTCGATAACGATCCGGCTGTGCGACGTTGCAGGCTGGCGCTACCGAATCCATGTTCACGCAACACCAAAGTTGTATCAGTCAACGGAGTATTACATGTCCAGAAGGCTTCGCAGAACCAAAATCGTTACTACCTTAGGCCCGGCAACTGACCGCGATAACAACCTGGAAAAGGTTATCGCCGCGGGCGCAAACGTAGTACGTATGAACTTCTCTCACGGCACCCCGGAAGATCATCAGCTCCGTGCCGACAAAGTGCGTGAGATTGCGGCAAAACTGGGCCGTCATGTGGCCATCCTCGGCGACCTCCAGGGACCAAAAATTCGCGTATCGACCTTCAAAGAAGGCAAAATTTTCCTCAACGTCGGCGATAAATTCCTGCTCGACGCAAACCTTGGCAAAGGCGAAGGCGACAAAGAGAAAGTCGGGATCGACTATAAAGGCCTGCCGGCGGACGTCGTGCCGGGCGATATCTTATTGCTCGACGATGGTCGCGTGCAGCTGAAAGTCCTCGAAGTTCAGGGGATGAAAGTTTTCACTGAAGTGACCGTCGGCGGCCCGTTGTCCAACAACAAAGGGATCAACAAGCTGGGCGGCGGCCTGTCTGCCGAAGCGCTGACCGACAAAGATAAAGCTGATATCGTCACCGCCGCTAAAATCGGCGTCGACTACCTGGCCGTCTCTTTCCCGCGCTGCGGCGAAGACCTGAACTACGCCCGTCGCCTGGCGCGCGATGCCGGCTGCGATGCGAAAATCGTCGCCAAAGTTGAGCGTGCCGAAGCGGTTTGCGATCAGGATGCGATGGACGACGTGATCCTCGCCTCCGATGTGGTAATGGTTGCCCGTGGCGACCTCGGCGTCGAGATCGGCGATCCTGAGCTGGTGGGCATCCAGAAAGCGCTGATCCGTCGTGCCCGTCAGCTGAACCGTTCCGTCATCACCGCCACCCAGATGATGGAGTCGATGATCACCAACCCGATGCCGACTCGCGCGGAAGTGATGGACGTGGCCAACGCCGTGCTGGATGGTACCGATGCGGTGATGCTCTCCGCGGAGACCGCTGCCGGTCAGTATCCTTCGGAAACCGTGGCCGCGATGGCGCGCGTGTGTCTGGGCGCGGAAAAAATCCCTAGCCTCAACGTCTCCAAACACCGTCTGGACGTCCAGTTCGACAACGTGGAAGAAGCAATTGCCATGTCGGCGATGTATGCCGCCAACCACCTGAAAGGCATCACCGCCATCATCACCATGACCGAATCGGGCCGTACCGCGCTGATGACTTCGCGCATTAGCTCCGGTCTGCCGATTTTCGCCCTCTCCCGTCACGAGCGCACCCTGAACCTGACCGCCCTCTACCGCGGGGTGACGCCGGTGTTCTTCGACAGCCAGAATGACGGGGTGGCCGCCGCGCACGACGCCGTCAATCTGCTGCGGGACAAAGGCTATCTGGTCTCCGGCGACCTCGTGGTCGTTACCCAGGGTGACGTGATGAGCACCATCGGCAGCACCAACACCACCCGTATCCTCACCGTCGAGTAAGCACGGTAGAGATAAAAAAGCCTCCTGACGGAGGCTTTTTTTATTTCTTTTTCGGGAACAGCTCTTTGCGTTTATAGGGCTCGATTTCACCCGGCTTGCGCGTTTTCAGCAGCTTCAGGATCCAGGTATACTGCTCGGTGTGCGGCTTAACAAACACTTCCACTTCTTCGTTCATCCGCCGGGCGATGGTCGTATCGTCAGCGTCCAGCAGATCGTCCATCGGCGGGCGCACCAGCACCGTCAGGCGGTGCGTCTTGCCATCGTAGACCGGGAACAGCGGTACGACGCGGGCGCGGCATACTTTCATTAAGCGGCCAATCGCCGGCAGCGTGGCCTTGTAGGTGGCAAAGAAATCCACAAACTCGCTGTGTTCGGCGCCGTGATCCTGATCGGGCAGATAGTAGCCCCAGTAGCCCTGGCGCACCGACTGAATAAACGGTTTGATCCCATCGTTGCGCGCGTGCATACGCCCGCCAAAACGACGACGCACGGTATTCCACACGTAATCGAACACCGGGTTACCCTGGTTATGGAACATCGCCGCCATCTTCTGCCCGCCGGAGGCCATCAGCATCGCCGGGATATCCACACCCCATGCATGCGGAACGAGAAAAATCACCTTCTCATTATTGCGCTGCATCTCGTCGATGATCGCTTTCCCCTGCCAGTCAACGCGGGCAAGGATTTTCTGCGGATCGCGCAGGCCCAGCTCGGCCATCATCACCATCGCCTGCGGCGCCGAGGCATACATGGCGTCGATAATCGCTTCCCGCTCGTACTCGCTTTTTTCCGGGAAGCAGTACAGCAAATTAATCTGCGCCCGGCGGCGCGAGCTTTTCGCCAGACGCCCTACCAGACGACCGAGTTTGCCGAGGAGCGGATCGCGAAAGGATGGCGGCGTCAGCGCAATACCGGCGAAGGCAAAGACCCCCAGCCAGGCGCCCCAGTAGCGCGGCAGTAAAAAGGATTTTTCAAACTTAGGGATAAACTCAATATTATTTTTTTTCGTTTCCATGCCCAATCCGCAGATCGACTGCTTAATCAAGATAATGGGATAGTGTAGCGAGACGTCGGGTATCCTACAAAAGAAAAAGCCGGCGCCCTGGGGCACCGGCTTTCCACTGACCGGTGGTTAGTCAAACCGCAGCTGCGGAACGACCTCTTTGACCTGCGCCAGATAGTCGGTCCGGTCGGAACCGCTCAGCCCTTCGGTACGCGGCAGCTTAGCCGTCAGCGGGTTGACCGCCTGCTGGTTGATCCACACTTCGTAGTGCAGGTGTGGCCCGGTAGAGCGTCCGGTATTCCCCGACAGCGCAATGCGATCCCCGCGCTTCACTTTCTGCCCCGGCTTCACTAACAGCTTACGCAGGTGCATGTAGCGAGTGGTATAGGTGCGGCCGTGGCGGATCGCGACGTAATACCCGGCAGCGCCGCTGCGTTTGGCCACGACTACTTCACCATCGCCCACCGCCAGCACTGGCGTTCCCTGCGGCATCGCGAAATCGACGCCACGGTGCGGCGCGACGCGGCCGGTGACCGGGTTCAGACGACGCGGATTAAAGTTAGAGGAGACGCGGAACTGACGCGCCGTTGGGAAGCGCATAAAGCCCTTCGCCAGACCCGTCCCGTTGCGGTCGTAGAATTTGCCGTCTTCGGCGCGGATGGCATAGTAATCCTTACCGTCAGAGCGAAGACGCACGCCGAGTAACTGGCTTTGCTCACGTTTGCCGTCGAGCATTTCGCGCGACATCAATACCGAGAATTCGTCGCCTTTCTTCAGCTTACGGAAATCCATCTGCCACTGCATGGCCTTGATCACCGCGCTGATTTCCGTGCTGGTCAGCCCGGCATCACGCGCGCTGGAGACAAAGCTGGCGCCGACGGTGCCCTTCAGCACGCTGTTGACCCAATCGCCTTTCTGCAGCTCGCTGCTCATTTTAAAACCGTTATCCACACGGGTATAGGTGCGGGTCTCGCGGCGGGACATCTCCCAGGTCAGGCTCTGCAGATCGCCGTCGGCGGTCAGGGTCCAGGAGAGCTGCTGGCCAATCTTCAGGTTGCGCAGCTCTTTATCGGCGGAGGAGAGCTGGGCGATATCGCCCATATCGATACCGTACTGGTTCAGAATACTGCTGAGCGTATCGCCGGTCGACACCACGTATTCGTGCCCGCCGGCATCGCTATCGGCTTTTTCGTCGAGCTCATCCTGAGGAATGGCTTCTTCTTCCTGCGGGGCCTGGTCGATCGGCTCGGAGGCTTCCGGCAGCAGGGAACGGATCTCGCTTTTTTCCAGTTCAATGGTTCTGACGATGGGGGCGGATTCCGGGTGGTAAATGTAGGGTCGCCAGACGGCGACCGCTAAGGTAAGAACGCTAAGCGACCCCAGCATGACGCGATGTGGTCGTGGCAGATTGTTGAATGCCTGAGTGACAGCGCGGGCTATCTGTTGCACGTATTCACTTCCTCGTTAATCTCCTTTCAGGCAGCTCGAATACTGATTCGCCAGTTGGGTGAGGAATTGCGGGTAACTCGTTTTACCCAGCGTAATTCCTGTCCCCAGTGGATCCAGGGTCCCCATGCGCACAGACGTGCCCCGGGCAACAGCTTCGATAACCGCTGGCCTGAACTGTGGCTCAGCAAAAACGCAAGTGGCTTTCTGCTCAACCAGTTGTGTTCTGATTTCGTGTAAACGCTGCGCACCGGGCTGTATTTCAGGGTTGACGGTAAAGTGCCCCAGCGAGGTCAAACCGTAGTGTTTTTCAAAGTAACCGTAGGCGTCATGAAAAACGAAATAGCCCTTCCCTTTCAGCGGTGCCAGCTCATTGCTCACCTGCTTGTCGGTCGCCGCCAGCGCGGTCTCGAACTGCTGCAGGTTGCTGTCGAGTTTGGCTCGACTCTGCGGCATAAGTTCCAATAATTTATCGTGGATTGCAACCGCCGAAAGCCGCGCTATCTCTGGGGATAACCACAGATGCATATTGTAAATACCGTGATGGTGATCGCCGTCACCTTTTTCTGCTGCGCCATGGCCATGACCATGGTGATCGTCATCGTCGTCCGCCCCGGTGATGAGCAGCGGTTTGACCCCATCCAGCTCGGCAATCGTCACCTTTTTATTCGCCGCAATGCTTTGCGTCGACTTATCCATAAAGGCTTCCATTTCCGGACCAATCCACACCACTAAGTCTGCGTTCTGTAAGCGTTTTACATCAGAAGGACGGAGGGAATAATCATGCTCGGAGGCGCCATCGGGCAGCAGCACCTGGGTCTCGGTCACCCCATCGGCGATGGCCGCCGCGATAAAGCCCAGCGGTTTCATAGAAGTCACCACGGCGGCGCTGGCCAGCGGTACCTGCGCGAACAAAAAAACAGCGCCAAGTCCAGCGCAAAGAAGCGTATTTTTATGTAACATAATGCGTCTAGTCATCGAAATAAGTGAGTGTGATGTGATATTATAACATTCACTAGCTTGTGCAACCCCTAAATTACTATGACAAACCTTGTAACGCTGGAAAATGTCTCGGTGGCCTTTGGCCAACGCCGCGTGTTGTCTGACATCTCGCTGGCTCTCACGCCAGGCAAAATCTTAACCCTGCTGGGCCCCAACGGCGCCGGCAAATCGACCCTTGTGCGGGTGGTTCTCGGGCTGGTAGCACCGACAGAGGGTGTTATCAAGCGTGACGCACGCCTGCGCATCGGCTATGTGCCGCAGAAACTGCATCTGGACGCCACGCTGCCGCTGACCGTCAGCCGCTTCCTGCGTTTGCGCCCGGGCACCCGTAAAGACGACATCCTGCCGGCGCTGAAGCGCGTGCAGGCGGGGCATCTGATCGATGCGCCGATGCAAAAGCTCTCCGGCGGCGAAACGCAGCGCGTACTGCTGGCCCGCGCCCTGCTCAACCGTCCGCAGCTGCTGGTGCTGGATGAACCGACCCAGGGTGTTGACGTCAACGGCCAGGTGGCGCTCTACGATCTTATCAACCAGCTGCGCCATGAACTGGACTGCGCGGTGCTAATGGTATCCCACGATCTGCATCTGGTGATGGCCAAAACCGACGAAGTTCTGTGCCTGAACCAGCATATCTGCTGCTCTGGCGCACCGGAGGTGGTCTCCATGCACCCGGAGTTTATCTCCATGTTCGGCCCGCGCGGCGCGGAACAGCTGGGGATATACCGCCACCACCATAATCACCGCCACGACCTTCAGGGGCGAATTGTACTGCGTCGGGGAAACAGCCGCTAATGATTGAACTTCTGTTACCTGGCTGGCTTGCCGGGATGATGCTGGCCTGCGCCGCTGGTCCGCTGGGCTCCTTTGTGGTCTGGCGCCGCATGTCTTATTTCGGCGACACGCTGGCGCATGCGTCTCTGCTCGGCGTCGCTTTCGGTTTATTGCTTAACGTCAATCCGTTCTATGCGGTGATCGCCGTGACCCTGCTGCTGGCTGGCGGGCTGGTGTGGCTGGAAAAACGACCGCATCTGGCGATCGATACCCTGCTGGGCATCATGGCGCACAGCGCGCTGTCCCTGGGGCTGGTGGTGGTCAGTCTGATGTCTAACGTCCGCGTCGATCTGATGGCGTACCTGTTCGGCGATCTGCTGGCGGTTACGCCGCAGGACCTGATCGCCATTGCCATTGGCGTGATGATTGTGATTGGCATTCTGCTCTGGCAGTGGCGGAATCTGCTGGCGATGACCATCAGTCCGGACCTGGCGTTTGTCGACGGCGTGAAGCTGCAGCGGGTCAAGCTGCTGTTGATGCTGGTCACCGCCCTGACTATCGGCGTGGCGATGAAGTTCGTCGGGGCGCTGATCATTACTTCCCTGCTGATTATCCCGGCCGCCACCGCCCGCCGTTTTGCCCGCACGCCGGAGCAGATGGCCGCCGTGGCGGTGGGCGTGGGCATGCTGGCCGTTACCGGCGGGTTAACCTTCTCGGCTTTCTACGATACCCCGGCCGGGCCGTCGGTGGTGCTCTGCGCCGCGGTGCTGTTTATTCTCAGCATGACGAAAAAAGCCGCCAGCTGAAAATGAAAAAGCCCGGTCACGCTGCTGACCGGGCTTCACCATAAACTGCTCAACCGCAACGCGCTACGGCATTTCCGGCGGCGTAATCCCGAAATGATTCCAGGCGCGCACCGTCGCCATTCTTCCCCGCGGCGTACGCTGCAGAAAGCCCTGCTGAATTAAGTAGGGCTCCAGTACATCTTCAATGGTTTCCCGCTCTTCGCCAATCGCGGCGGCGAGGTTATCCAGCCCCACCGGGCCGCCAAAGAACTTATCTATCACCGCCAGCAGCAGCTTACGGTCCATATAGTCGAACCCTTCCGCATCGACGTTAAGCATATCCAGCGCCTGGGCGGCAATATCGGCGGAGATGGTGCCGTCGTGGCGCACTTCCGCAAAGTCACGCACCCGGCGCAGCAGACGGTTGGCAATACGCGGCGTGCCGCGTGAACGGCGGGCTACTTCCAGCGCGCCCTCGTCGCTCATCTCCAGCCCCATATGGCGGGCGCTGCGGCTGACAATATGCTGCAGATCGGGGATCTGATAGAACTCCAGACGCTGCACGATGCCAAAGCGGTCGCGCAGCGGCGAGGTCAACGAACCGGCGCGGGTGGTGGCGCCGATCAGGGTAAACGGCGGCAGATCGATCTTGATGGAACGCGCCGCGGGACCTTCGCCAATCATAATATCCAGCTGGTAGTCTTCCATTGCCGGATAGAGCACCTCTTCCACCACCGGCGAGAGGCGATGGATCTCATCGATAAACAGAACATCGTGCGGTTCGAGGTTGGTGAGCATCGCGGCGAGATCGCCCGCCTTCTCCAGCACCGGGCCGGAGGTGGTACGCAGATTCACCCCCATTTCATTGGCGACGATATTGGCCAGGGTGGTTTTCCCCAACCCTGGCGGGCCAAAAATCAGCAGGTGATCGAGGGCGTCGCCGCGCAGCTTCGCCGCCTGGATAAAGATCTCCATCTGCGAACGCACCTGCGGCTGGCCGACATACTCTGCCAGCAATTTTGGGCGGATGGCGCGGTCAGCGGCCTCTTCAAAGCCGCTGCTGTCTGCCGATACCAGCCGGTCTGCTTCAATCATCCCTTACCTCACAACGCAGCGCGCAGCGCTTCGCGAATTAGCGTTTCACTGTTGGCGTCCGGACGCGCGATCTTGCTGACCATCCGGCTGGCCTCCTGCGGTTTATAGCCCAGCGCGACCAGCGCGGCAACCGCTTCCTGCTCGGCATCGTCCGCCGTTGGGCCTGCCGGCGAGGTCAGCACCAGATCGGCCGCCGGGGTGAACAGGTCGCCGTGCAGCCCTTTGAAGCGATCTTTCATCTCAACGATCAGACGTTCAGCGGTTTTTTTGCCAATCCCCGGCAGCTTCACCAGCGAGGCGACCTCTTCCCGTTCAACGGCGTTGACGAACTGCTGCGCCGACATGCCGGAGAGGATCGCCAGCGCCAGCTTGGGCCCCACGCCGTTGGTTTTAATCAGCTCTTTAAACAGGGTACGTTCCTGTTTGTTGTTAAACCCATACAGCAGCTGGGCATCTTCACGTACCACAAAGTGGGTGAAGACGATCGCCTCCTGCCCGGCCTCCGGCAGCTCATAGAAGCAGGTCATTGGCATATGCACTTCATAGCCGACGCCCGCCGTTTCCAGCAACACCAGCGGGGGTTGTTTTTCGAGAATGATGCCTCTGAGTCTGCCTATCACGTGGGGCTCCTGCGTTATGGTCTAAGTATCTGGCGGTATCATAAAAAAAGGCTGGATAGATATCCAGCCTGATTTGCGATTATCGTAAGCGCCCCCGCGCCAGATTGAGCCGGGTCTCGCTGATCTGAGCGGCATTCTGGCTGACATGGCAATGGGTGATGGCGATCGCCAGCGCATCCGCCGCATCCGCCTGCGGATTGGCGGGCAGCTTGAGCAAGGTGCGCACCATATGCTGGACCTGGCTCTTTTCGGCGCTGCCAATCCCGACAACGGTCTGCTTGACCTGACGGGCGGCGTATTCAAACACCGGCAGCGCCTGATTGGTCGCTGCGACGATCGCCACCCCGCGCGCCTGCCCGAGCTTTAACGCCGAGTCGGCATTCTTGGCCATAAAGACCTGCTCAATGGCGAAATAGTCGGGCTGGAACTGGGTGATGATCTCCGTCACCCCGGCGTAGATCAGCTTCAGCCGCGACGGCAGATCGTCCACTTTGGTGCGGATGCATCCGCTGCCCAGGTAGCTCAGCTGCCGCCCAACCTGGCGGATCACGCCATAACCGGTAACGCGCGACCCCGGGTCAATGCCGAGAATAATAGCCATCACGCGCCTCCGGTTAACCGTGGATGCGGCTGCATCACAGGGTGGCTGCGACCTCGTCGGAGATCTCGCCGTTATGGTACACTTCCTGCACGTCGTCGCAGTCTTCCAGCATATCGATCAGACGCAGCAGCTTCGGCGCCGTCTCGGCATCCATATCCGCTTTGGTGGACGGAATCATTGAGACTTCGGCAGCGTCGGCTTTCAGGCCGGCGGCTTCCAGCGCGTCGCGCACAGCGCCCATCTCTTCCCAGGCGGTGTAGACGTCGATGGCGCCGTCGTCATAGGTCACCACGTCTTCTGCGCCTGCTTCCAGCGCCGCTTCCATGATAGTGTCTTCATCGCCTTTCTCGAAGGAGATAACGCCTTTCTTGCTGAACAGGTAGGAGACGGAACCGTCGGTGCCGAGGTTACCCCCGGTTTTGGTGAAGGCGTGACGCACTTCCGCAACGGTACGGTTACGGTTGTCGGACAGACATTCCACCATCACCGCGGTACCGCCAGGGCCGTAGCCTTCATAAATGATGGTTTCCATGTTCGCGTCTTCATCGCCGCCGACGCCGCGCGCGATGGCGCGGTTCAGGGTGTCGCGAGTCATGTTGTTAGACAGCGCTTTATCAACGGCCGCACGCAGACGCGGGTTGGAAGCCGGATCGCCGCCGCCCAGACGCGCGGCGGTGACCAGCTCGCGAATGATTTTCGTAAAGATTTTACCGCGTTTGGCATCCTGTGCCGCTTTGCGGTGTTTGGTGTTGGCCCATTTACTATGACCTGCCATAAAAAACTCTCCAAAAAGCGCGCCCTTTCAGGCGGCGTTAATTACAAATTCTTCAATCGCCTGCCGGTTGCTCCACGACTTGGTCAGCGCAGCGGCTTCCGTCGCGCTGACCCAGCGATAGGCCAGATGTTCGGTGAAAGTAATCTCCCGCTCATGAGGCAGCGCAAGACAGAACCAGAATTCCGTATTGCGCTCTACACCCGGCGCATAGCGATGACGCAAATGAGAAAATATCTCGAACTCCACCGTGCGCTGACAGTCGATTAAGGTCAGTTGCTCGCAGGCAACGTCAATGGCGACCTCTTCCTTTACTTCACGCGCGGCGGCCTGCAGCGCGGTCTCTCCAGCTTCCAGGCTGCCGGTGACCGACTGCCAGAACGCGGGATCGTCGCGCCGCTGCAACATCAGCACCCGTTTCGTATCTTCGGCGTAAATGACCACCAGCACCGAAACGGGCAGCTTAAATGACATATTACTTGTTCTCCAGAGACGCTTTTGCCTCTTTCTCCACAACCTGAATACCCAGTTCACCGAGCGCCGCCGGATTGGCGAAGCTTGGCGCTTCGGTCATCAGGCAGGCGGCCGCGGTGGTTTTCGGGAAAGCGATAACGTCGCGGATGTTATCGGTACCGGTCAGCAGCATGGTCAGACGGTCAAGACCGAAGGCCAGACCCGCATGCGGCGGCGTACCGTACTTCAGCGCATCCAGCAGGAAGCCGAATTTCTCACGCTGTTCCTGTTCGTTAATGCCAAGAATACCAAATACGGTCTGCTGCATCTCGCCGCGGTGGATACGCACCGAACCGCCGCCGACTTCATAACCGTTAATGACCATATCGTAGGCGTTGGCCACAGCCTCTTCCGGCGCGGCTTTCAGCTCATCCGCGGTCATATCTTTCGGCGAGGTGAACGGATGGTGCATCGCCGTCAGGCCGCCTTCGCCGTCGTCTTCGAACATCGGGAAGTCGATCACCCACAGCGGCGCCCATTTGCTCTCGTCAGTCAGACTCAGGTCTTTACCCAGCTTCAGACGCAGCGCGCCCAGCGCGTCGGCCACTACTTTCTTGTTGTCGGCGCCGAAGAAGATCATGTCTCCATCCTGCGCGCCGGTGCGGTCAAGGATCGCTTCCACGATTTCAGCGGTCAGGAATTTGGCCACCGGGCTGTTGATCCCGTCCATGCCTTTGGCACGCTCGGTCACTTTAATATAGGCCAGCCCTTTCGCGCCGTAGATCTTCACAAAGTTGCCGTATTCGTCAATCAGCTTGCGGGTCAGAGAGGCCCCGCCCGGGACGCGCAGGGCCGCCACGCGCCCTTTCGGATCGTTGGCCGGGCCGGCAAAGACCGCGAATTCCACAGACTTCAGCAGGTCGGCGACGTCCACCAGCTCCATCGGGTTACGCAGATCCGGTTTATCGGAGCCATAGCGACGTTCGGCTTCGGCGAAGGTCATGATCGGGAACTCGCCCAGGTCGACGCCTTTCACTTCCAGCCACAGCTGACGCACCATCGCCTCCATGATCTCACGCACCTGCGGCGCGGTCATAAAGGAGGTTTCCACGTCGATCTGGGTGAATTCAGGCTGACGGTCGGCACGCAGGTCTTCATCGCGGAAACATTTAACGATCTGATAATAGCGATCGAAGCCGGACATCATCAGCAGCTGTTTGAACAGCTGCGGCGACTGCGGCAGCGCGTAGAATTTGCCTTTGTGCACGCGGGAAGGCACGAGGTAATCGCGGGCGCCTTCCGGGGTGGCTTTAGTCAGCATCGGGGTTTCGATGTCGAGGAAGCCATGGTCGTCCATAAAGCGGCGCACAAAGCTGGTAATTTTCGCGCGGGTTTTCAGGCGCTGCGCCATCTCCGGACGACGCAGGTCGAGGTAGCGGTATTTCAGACGCGCTTCTTCGGTGTTGACGTGATTGGAGTCCAGCGGCAGCGATTCTGAGCGGTTAATGATCGTCAGATCGGAAGCCAGCACTTCGATAGCGCCGGTGGCCATGTCCGCGTTGATGTTTTTCTCTTCACGCGCGCGAACGGTGCCAGTGACCTGAATGCAGAACTCATTACGCAGTTCAGAGGCTAACTTCAACGCATCCGCACGATCCGGATCGAAAAACACCTGAACGATGCCTTCGCGGTCGCGCATATCGATAAAAATGAGGCTACCGAGATCGCGACGGCGGTTGACCCAACCACACAGAGTCACCTGCTGCCCAACGTGGGACTGTCGAAGCTGTCCGCAATATTCTGTACGCATGAGATATCCCTTAACTTAGCCGTCGGCGGATTGTCGTCTGCCCTGCAGGCGACGAGGTCGCAGCTTTAGCTGATGTCACAACTGAATGAAAAAAGGCGGCTATTATACTGGAAATTCTGTCGTTCGATAAGTCCGACGCACGATGTACGCTGCTTTGCTGCGCGCTTAACGTCCACACTCACATAAATTAACAAAATTTGTTACTCTTTTGCTGAAGCCGCAAAGGTATTGTAGCCGCCTGACAACAGATGAAGATACGGGGATACCATGTTAGAACTCAATGCAAAAAACACGGCGCTGGTGGTAATCGATCTGCAGGAAGGCATTCTGCCTTTCGCCGGCGGCCCGCATCGGGCTGACGAGGTGGTGGCGCGCGCCGCTCGCCTGGCAGACAAGTGCCGGCAACAGGGTTCGCCGGTCATCATGGTCCGCGTGGGCTGGTCGGCCGATTTCGCCGAAGCGCTGAAACAGCCTGTCGACGCTCAGGCCGGGGCGCATACGCTGCCCGAAAACTGGTGGACCTACCCGGCCACGCTGGGTAAGCAGGAGAGCGATATCGAAGTGACCAAACGCCAGTGGGGCGCGTTCTATGGCACCGACCTTGAGCTTCAGCTGCGCCGCCGCGGGATCGACACCATTATTCTCTGCGGCATCTCCACCAACATCGGCGTCGAATCCACCGCCCGCAATGCCTGGGAGCTGGGTTTTAACCTGGTCATCGCTGAAGATGCCTGCAGCGCCGCCTCCGCCGAACAGCATCAGGGCAGCATGACGCATATTTTCCCGCGCATCGGCCGGGTGCGCAGTACCGAGGAGATCCTCACGGCGCTATGATTTATATTGGGCTTCCCCAGTGGTCGCACCCGAAATGGGTGCGCCTTGGCATCACCAGCCTTGAAGAGTACGCCCGCCACTTTAACTGCGTGGAGGGCAACACCACCCTGTATGCGCTACCGAAGCCGGAGATTGTCGCCCGCTGGTACGAACAGACTCACGATGACTTCCGCTTCTGCTTCAAATTTCCGGCCACCATCTCGCACCAGGCCGCCCTGCGCCATTGCGACGAGTTAAGCAGTGAATTTTTTGCCCGCCTGGCGCCGCTGGCCTCGCGCATCGGCCAGTACTGGCTGCAGCTGCCGGCGACGTTCGGTCCTCGCGATCTCCCCGCGCTATGGCATTTTCTCGACGGACTGCCGAAGGATTTCACCTACGGCGTCGAAGTTCGTCATCCCGAGTTTTTCGCCAAAGGGGAAGCGGAACAGCAGCTCAACCGCGGGCTGCACGAGCGTAACGTCAACCGCGTGATCCTCGACAGCCGCCCGGTCCATAGCGCTGCGGCCACCAGTCCGGCGATGATCGATGCCCAACAAAAGAAACCGAAGGTGCCGGTACATGCGGTGATGACCGCCCGGCAGCCAATGGTGCGCTTTATCGGCGGTGACGATATGGCCCATAACCGGGAACTGTTTCGCGTCTGGCTTCAGACCCTGGCGAAGTGGCATCAGTCGGGGACCCCGTGGTTGTTCCTGCATACCCCGGACATTGCTTTCGCCCCGGCGCTGGTGGATACCCTGTGGGGTGACCTGCGCGCTGCCCTGCCGGCGGCAGGAAATGCGCCGTCGATTCCGCAGCAATCTTCTCTTTTCTGATATCCTGCTATCATATCCGGAGCCATCTGCCAGAGTTAAAGGGAGTTTTCGTATGGTCAGCGCGCTGTATGCCGTTTTAGGTGCGTTATTGTTAGTGAAGTTCTCATTTGACGTGGTGCGTCTGCGCACCCAATACCATGTAGGCTACGGTGACGGCGGCTTTAGCGAGCTGCAGGTTGCCATCCGCGTTCACGGCAATGCCGTCGAATATGTGCCGATTGGCCTCATTTTGCTGTTATTTATGGAGATGAACGGCGCTCAGACCTGGATGGTGCACGTTTGCGGGATTTTATTGATTGTCGGGCGACTGATGCACTCCTGGGGCTTTCATCACCGCGTCTACTACTGGCGCCGCTCCGGCATGAGCGCCACCTGGTGCGCGTTGTTGCTAATGGTGCTGGCCAATCTTTGGTATATGCCCTGGGAGTTGGTTTTCTCCCTCCGTTAGCGCACAATACGCCGTTTTCGTTTTTTCGGGTTTAACGTTATGTCTCACCGCGATACGCTTTTTTCCGCGCCGATTGCCAGCCTCGGCGACTGGACCTTTGATGAACGGGTTGCTGAAGTCTTCCCCGATATGATCCAGCGTTCTGTGCCCGGCTACTCCAATATCATCTCGATGATCGGCATGCTGGCCGAGCGCTTCGTTCAGCCCAACACTCAGGTTTACGATCTTGGCTGTTCGCTGGGCGCCGCCACCCTCTCCGTGCGCCGCAATATTAGCCATCCGGGCTGTCGCATTATCGCTATCGATAACTCTCCCGCGATGGTGGAGCGCTGCCGTCGCCATATTGACGCTTATAAAGCGCCGACGCCGGTCGAAGTGATTGAAGGGGATATCCGCGACGTGACCATTGAAAACGCCTCGCTGGTGATCCTGAACTTTACTATTCAGTTCCTTGAGCCGGGCGATCGCCAGGCGATCCTCAATAAAGTCTATCAGGGGCTGAATCCGGGCGGCGCGCTGGTGCTCTCGGAAAAATTCAGCTTCGAAGACGCCCACGTTGGCGAACTGTTGTTCAATATGCATCATGACTTTAAGCGCGCCAACGGCTACAGCGAACTGGAGATCAGCCAGAAACGCAGCATGCTGGAAAATGTGATGCTGACGGACTCTGTCGAAACCCATAAAGCCCGCCTGCGTCAGGCTGGGTTTGAACATGCCGAACTGTGGTTCCAGTGCTTTAACTTTGGCTCGCTGGTGGCTGTTAAAGCCGGGGAGCAGGCATGATCGACTTCAGTAACTTCTATCAGCTGATCGCCAAAAGCCCGCTGTCTCACTGGCTGGAGACGCTGCCTGCCCAGGTAGCCGCCTGGCAGCGCGATGCCCTGCACGGCAAGTTTCGTGAATGGGAGCGCGCCGTAGAATTTCTGCCGGAGCTAACGCCCTGGCGTCTGGATCTTCTGCACAGCGTCACCGCCGAGAGCGAAACGCCGCTCAGCGAAGGCCATCAGCGGCGGATCGAAAATCTGCTTAAAAACCTGATGCCGTGGCGCAAAGGCCCTTATTCGCTGTACGGCATCAATATCGATACCGAATGGCGATCCGACTGGAAATGGGAGCGCGTTCTGCCGCACCTGTCCGATCTCACTGGCCGGACTATCCTCGACGTGGGCTGCGGCAGCGGCTATCACATGTGGCGGATGATCGGCGCCGGCGCACATCTGGCGGTCGGTATCGATCCCACCCAGCTGTTCCTGTGCCAGTTTGAAGCGGTGCGTAAGCTGCTCGGTAACGACCAGCGGGCGCATTTGCTGCCGCTGGGCATCGAGCAGCTGCCGGCGCTGGAGGCCTTCGACACCGTGTTCTCGATGGGCGTGCTCTACCACCGCCGCTCGCCGCTGGACCATCTGTGGCAGCTGAAAGATCAGCTGGCGCCAGGGGGCGAGCTGGTGCTGGAGACGCTGGTGGTTGAAGGAGATGAAAATACGGTGCTGGTTCCGGGCGACCGCTATGCGCAAATGCGCAACGTCTATTTTATCCCCTCGGCGGCGGCCCTGAAAATGTGGCTGGAGAAGTGCGGGTTTATTGACGTGCGCATCGTCGACGCCTGCGTCACCTCGACAGAGGAGCAGCGACGCACCGAATGGATGACGACCGAATCGCTGGCCGATTTCCTCGACCCACAGGATCAGCGCAAAACGGTGGAAGGCTATCCGGCGCCATTACGGGCTGTGATCATTGCCACCAAACCGGAAACCCAGCAGTCGCTGGCGAAAAAAGCGAGATAAAAAAAGGCCCCTGTTTAATGGGCAGGGGCCTGGTACGGGCAATCATCATATTGGGCGACATGATGTGCAGCAAAAAACCGTTTAACTTCTCCAGGCGGAGATAATCCTTTTCATCTCCGCCACCGCTGCGCCATTCACGGCGTAGCGTCTGTATTCATCGGCATCGGGATCGGCTGACATCGAAACGCCCGGATGACGAAAGCGCATTTCCGACGGCAACCAGTGGCCAGCCGAGCTATGGACCTCTTTCACCCCCGCCTGCAGAAACAGCGGCAGGTTCGCGGCGCGGACTCCCGCACCGGCCATAATGATTGGAGTATCCCCTGCGGCAATAAGTTCCGTAATTAATGAAATACCTTTCTCCGCCGAGGATTGCTGACCGGAAGTCAGGATACGTTTAACCCCCAGCGTCCCCAGCGTTTTCCAGGCCTGACGCGGGTCAGCGCACAGATCGAACGCGCGATGAAAGGTCACCGCCAGCGGCCCCGCCGCGGCCATTATTTTTTTCATCCGCGGGATATCGACCTGGCCATCAGCATCCAGCACGCCGGTCACCAGCCCGGGAAAGCCCAGATCCCGCACCATGCGAATATCGTTAAGCATCGCGGCGAACTCTTCCTCGGTGTAGCAGAAATCGCCGCCGCGCGGGCGAACGATCGGATGCACCGGGAGAGTAATCGCCTCGCGGGCCGAGACCAGCACCCCATAAGAGGGGGTTAATCCCCCTTCCTGCGGCGCGGCGCAGAGCTCAATACGATCGGCGCCGCAGCGCTCAGCCTCCCGGGCGCACGCCACGCTGTAGCAACACACTTCCAGTACCGCCATTCCTCTCTCCCTGATCCAGACAACCTTTGCAGCATGTCACAATTTCACGCGGCAGACGCCGCGCGGCTTCACACTGTTACGTATCGGCTTGCTCGCTGGCGACGATTTGTTCAATAGACCACGGATGAAATTTGACCGTCACGCTGCCGTCGGTCACCGCCAGGGTAGGATTCGGCAGGCGCTCATGCTCCCCTTTCGGCGAGCTGGTTTTGACCACGATCCCCGGCTGGCTGAGTCCGTCATCGGCCAGAAGCGCCAGAGCGCGGGCATTTAAGGTTGCCGGATCGCCGGGCAGGACGATTTCGATATGCTCCCAGCCTTCATGGGGATAACGCTTTTCACCCGGCCACGGCAGCTCAACGATATGGAAGCGCCAGTGCGCCACGCAGACCGGCTCCGCCAGTTTGAACAGGCAAATGGGCCGGCCGTTGATCATATTCTCCGACAGCAGGGTGCCGCACTGCTCCAGACCGCGGCGCCAGCGTTCCGCAGTGGTATTCTGATGACAGCGCAGGGAGATATGGTCGGCGTCGAGCCCGGCGATCTCCAGTCCCAGTCGCGCAGTGAAGCGCTGAAGCGCATCGGAAAATCGCGGGAGATCCGCCGTAATATCGGCCAGTTGTTCATTTTGCTGCCAGTTTGCCATGGGTTTGCTCGTCAATAATGCTCGTCAGTAATGAAAAGGTAATTTACCGTGTTTCGGCCTGCGGACCAACCGCCGCCCCGCTGATGGGCAACTGACCGGCGATGGATTGCGCACGCCGCCGCGCCGCGCGCAATGCTGACGGACGGGGACAAATGCAGTATACTCCCGCCCTAATTTGTCCACATTATGGCGCCGCCTCCCTCGGGGGCAGGCGCATTACACGTAAGGTATTCCGGTGAATATTCAGGCTCTTCTCTCAGAAAAAGTCAGCCAGGCCCTGATCGCGGCAGGCGCGCCTGCCGATTGCGAACCCCAGGTCCGCCAGTCAGCAAAAGTTCAGTTCGGCGACTATCAGGCCAACGGCGTGATGGCTGTCGCCAAAAAGCTGGGTATGGCGCCGCGACAACTTGCAGAGCAGGTACTGTCTCATCTTGACCTCAACGGCATTGCCAACAAGGTTGAAATCGCCGGGCCGGGCTTTATCAATATTTTCCTCGACCCCGCGTTTCTGGCGGACAACGTCAACCGCGCGCTGCAGTCTGAGCGCCTGGGCGTCACGAAACCGCAGGCGCAGACTATCGTCGTCGACTACTCGGCACCCAACGTAGCGAAAGAGATGCACGTCGGCCATCTGCGTTCGACCATCATTGGCGATGCTTCAGTCCGTACCCTGGAGTTCCTGGGTCATAAGGTGATCCGCGCCAACCACGTCGGCGACTGGGGCACCCAGTTCGGGATGCTGATCGCGTATCTGGAAAAACAGCAGCAGGAAAACGCCGGCGAGATGGCCCTGGCCGACCTCGAAGGTTTCTATCGCGAAGCGAAAAAGCACTATGACGAAGACGAAGCCTTCGCCGAGCGCGCGCGCAGCTACGTGGTTAAGCTGCAGGGCGGTGATGAGTATTTCCTACAGATGTGGCGTAAGCTGGTCGACATCACCATGTCGCAAAACCAGATCACCTACGATCGCCTGAATGTGACCCTGACCCGCGATGACGTGATGGGTGAGAGCCTGTACAACCCGATGCTGCCGGGGATCGTCGCCGATCTGAAAGCCAAAGGGCTGGCGGTTGAGAGCGAAGGCGCTACCGTGGTCTTCCTTGATGAGTACAAAAACAAGGAAGGCGAACCGATGGGCGTCATCATCCAGAAAAAGGATGGCGGCTACCTCTATACCACCACCGATATCGCCTGTGCGAAGTATCGCTATGAAACGCTGCACGCCGACCGCGTGCTCTACTACATCGACTCTCGTCAGCACCAGCACCTGATGCAGGCGTGGACCATCGTGCGCAAGGCAGGCTACGTGCCGGACTCCGTGCCGCTGGAGCACCATATGTTCGGTATGATGCTGGGGAAAGACGGCAAGCCGTTTAAAACCCGCGCCGGCGGTACCGTGAAGCTGGCGGATCTGCTGGACGAAGCGCTGGAGCGCGCCCGTCGCCTGGTGGCCGAGAAGAACCCGGATATGTCGGCTGACGAGCTGGAAAATCTGGCGAAAGTGGTGGGTATCGGCGCGGTTAAATATGCCGACCTGTCGAAAAACCGCACCACCGACTACGTCTTCGACTGGGATAATATGCTGGCGTTCGAAGGCAACACCGCGCCGTATATGCAGTATGCCTATACCCGCGTGCTCTCCGTGTTCCGCAAAGCCGGCATCGACGAAAACGCGATGATCGACGCGCCGGTGGTCATCGCCGAAGATCGCGAAGCTCAGCTGGCCGCGCGCCTGCTGCAGTTTGAAGAGACCCTCTCCGTGGTCGCTCGCGAAGGGACGCCGCACGTGATGTGCGCCTACCTCTACGATCTGGCGGGCCTGTTCTCCGGCTTCTACGAGCACTGCCCGATCCTCAGCGCGGAAAGCGAAGAGACCCGCAACAGCCGTCTGAAGCTGGCGCTGCTCACGGCGAAAACCCTCAAGCTGGGTCTCGATACCCTCGGTATCGAAACCGTCGAGCGTATGTAACAAGCAACCCGGCGAAAGCCGGGTTAGTTTTATTCGGCGCCTCGCCAGCGGGGCGCCCTGCTCAGAAGTACTTGCGTAGATACTCCGTCAGACAAAGGATCGCCATCGCCTGACCGTAGGGCATCGAGGTAAGCGGGATCTGGCGATAAAAGTCGAGGTCTGACCCCATCCCGGTGCCAAATGAGGTCTGCAGCAGCTCCCCCTGCGGCGAAATATTCTGCACAATTCCGCGAATCGCTTTTTCAGCCACCCCGGCGTAGTGCTGCCCGACGTAACGCTTGCGCACCGCTTTGAGAATGCCGTAGGCAAAGCCGGCGGTCGCCGAGGCCTCAAGATAAGAGTGCGGGTCGTCCAGCAAGGTATGCCACAGGCCGCTGTCGTCCTGGCATTTTGCCAAGGCGGCAATCTGTGCGTCGAGGACTGTAATCAGATAGCGCCGTACCGCGTTCCCCTCGGGGAGATCCACCAGTTCCAGAAAATCCGGGATCACCATGGTGAGCCAGCTGTTGCCCCGCGCCCAACGCGCCCGGGCAAAGTTATGCCGCCCCTCATAGTTCCAGCCGTGAAACCACAGCCCGGTCTCCCGGTCCATCAGGTTCTGCACATGGAGCAGGAACTGGTAGGTTGCCTCCTCCACATACTGGGGGCGGTTAAGCAGCTTGCCAATTTTGGCTAACGGCAACACGGTCATCATCAGCGTGTCATCCCACATTTGCTGATGGTTCTCCTCCGCCAGAGTCATGTGCTGCATACCGCCCTGCTCGGTGCGCGGCATCTCGTGCATCGCCCACTCCGCCCAGCTCTCCAGCCACGGCAGATACGCCATACGGCCGGTCTCTTCAAAGCGGTAAGCCAGGGTCAGAAACGGGGCCATAGTATTGACGTTTTTGGTCGTTGCTCCCTCGGCGAAGCGGTCGGCAAACCAGCGATCGATGATATCACGCATCTCGATATCGCCGGTTTGCTGGTAATACTGATAGATGCCGTACAGCCCAACGCCGTGGGTCCACTCCCATCCGGCCCACCCTTTGGTATCGATCACGCGCCCGTCATCCAGGCGTAGTAAAAATTGCCCGCTCTCATCCTTAATATTCACCAGGTTTTGCGTCACGTTGCGGATCAGCGCCTGCAGTTCGCTGCGGGCGATAAAACGCTCAGGCTGACGCAGTAATGGGCTATGTTTGACCGGCCAAACTTTCATGTTGTTAACCTCGGGTATATGTCGAATTCAAAGCGCCGCCCTTAATGAGCGCCGGGGCAGCAGGTTTATGACGATTCAGATAGCCAATATTGTTATTGCCCCACAGACAGTCGTAAGGCATCCCCGCCAGCAGCTCGACCACCGCACGGTGTTCCGCACTGGTCTGTTCCGACTGAGCGTAGCCGAGCTCGCGCATTCTGAGGGTCTCGCTGCGCAGGACGCTGTGGGTGTGCAGGTTGAGTTTGAAGCGCAGCGAGACGAGGAAGCCGCAGGCTAACACCACCAGAGTGCCGACGCTGAGGATCAGCAGAATGGTATGGCTGACCCCTTCAGGCTGTATTTTTTGCCCGGAAACAAACCCCGACAACTGCATAATGATCCCCACCAGCATCACCGCCCCCGCCTGCGAGGCTTTGCGGGTCAGGGTCATGATGCCGGCAAAAATCCCCTCCCGGCGCTGGCCGGTGATCGCTTCGTCGACGTCGGCAATATAGGTGTAGGTATTCCACGGTACGTAATTTATCCCGCCGCGTCCCAGTCCGGCGACAGCAGAGATGAGCAGCAATAAGGAATAGACGTCGCTCAGTCCGGCGTAATAGAGCAGCGCGTAGGAGAGTGAGCTCAGGCCAAACAGGACCACCACCATGCGGTACGACGGCGCGGGGCCAAAACGAATGCACAGCGGGATCATGGCGATTACCGCAATAAACTGGAAGATGGCCATCGTCCCCAGCAGGTTCGAGGCGACGGCGGCTTCCTGCATCAGAACAAAGACCACGTAATAGGTAAACACGGCATTGAAGACGTCCTGGGCGATATAGCCCCCCAGATACATGCCGAGGTGCTGGCGGAAAATTTTTATCCGCAGCGTAGAACTCAGCTCAATCACCAGGCGATTGAGGCTCTGAGCAAGGGTTAAGTTTTGTTTTTCCGCTTCCGCCCGCAGGGCCGCTTCCGACCACGCCTCCCGCGGTCGTTCCCAGGTGAAACACCAGACCAGAGTCAGCATCACCGCGCACAGCACCGAGAACACCAGACTGGCATAGAAGAACGAGCTGGCATTATCTTTGCCGAGCCAGGAGAGAAGGATCCCCGGCAGGAAGGAGGCTAAAATCGCCGACATCTGCGCCATCGAAATGCGCGCGCCGGAGAATTTGGTTTTCTGTTTAAAGTCATCGGTCATCTCCGGCACCAGCGTCTCATAGGGCACCAGAATCATGGTATAGACCATATCAAACAGCAGATAGGTCGCCAGGTAGTACCAGAAGCCCATCTCGCCGACCCACATCGCTGAATAGCTGAATACGCAGGGGATGCCGAGCAGAATAAAGAATTTTCTGCGGCCGAAGCGCTTACCAAGCCAGGTGGTGCCAAAGTTATCGGTGAGAAAGCCCATCAGCGGGCTTACCACCGCGTCCAGCACGCGGGCGGCAGCAAAAATAAGCGTGGCCTCAATCGGGGTCAGTCCGCAAAAGGTCGTGTAAAAGTAGAGCAGCCATGCGGCGGTTAACGCCGTCGTGCCGGCGCCGAGAAAATCGCCCGCGCCGTAGGCCAGATAGTTAGCCAGTCCAATTTTTCGTGTTTTCATCGCCGTGATCCTGTGTCTTTTTTTTAAAAGAACGCCGACAATCGTTCCGGATTTGCCACCGGAAGGGAGTGGGTACCTGGCTACACTAAAAGCTGTGAAAGGAGGTTACCTTTGTACTTTTGCCACGGAACAGTCGCCGGTGGCAAAATGACAAAGAGATGACGTCGCCACTTCACTCATTTATAAAACAGCATTTCTTTTTAATCAAAAGTCAGGTTCATTGATGTGATCTAGCTGGAAGGTCGCCGACTAACGAACAGGCTCGCAAATCCCGGGATCGGCCCTTGCGCAGTCGGGGAAACAGGAGTAAAGAATGGAAGAAAGGGTTATTCCGCGTATCTCAAGGAGGCCAGATGCCTTATACCCATCTGCTGGTTGCCGTCGCGCCAACGCCGGAGAGTCAGGTATTAATTAAAAAAGCGGTGTCGATAGCCCGCCCCGTTAACGCGAAGGTGAGCTTAATCACTCTCGCTACGGATCCGGAGCTGTATAACCAGTTCGCCGCACCGATGATGGAAAATCTGCGCGAAGTGATGCAGGAAGAGACGCGGGAGTTTCTCAATGAGCTGGCTCGCCACGCGGACTACCCAATAGAAAGAATGACCATCGCCTGCGGCGAGCTAGGCCATCATATTAAGGACTTCTGCCGGTCGCACCGTGTTGATCTGGTGATCTGCGGCAATCACAACCATTCCCTCTTCTCACGCGCCACCTGCTCGGCGAAAAGTATCGTCGGCAGCTGCGGCGTTGATGTCCTGTTGGTTTCCCTTGAAAAGGGCTAACGCCGGTTAGCCCTTTTCCTGAACTAGGCCAGTTTAGGGAAGGTGGCTATCTTCCCCCGCAGACGGCTCTCCTCGCTGCGCGGTGAAATATGCTGCAGATCCTCGACAAAGCGCGCCTGCCAGTTATGAATATCATTTTCTCTGATCACGTCCAGCATCGCTGAATGACGGGCGATACGTTCCGCCAGCGGCATGCTGAGCGCGCGATCCAGCGCGGCGGCAACCTCGTCGCGATCGTAAGGATTGACGATCAGGGCGCTGGTCAGCTCCTGCGCCGCCCCGGCAAACTGCGACAGGACCAGTACGCCAGGGTTATCCGGATCCTGCGCCGCGACGTACTCCTTCGCCACCAGGTTCATACCATCGCGTAGCGGCGTCACCAGCCCGACGTCAGAGTAGCGGAAGACCTTCATCAGCAGCTTACGATCAAAATGCTGGTTCAGATAGTAGAGCGGTGTCCAGCCAAGCTGACCAAACTGTCCGTTGATGCGTCCGGCTGCGGTTTCCAGCTGGTGGCGGATATCCTGATAGGCCTGCACATCGCCGCGGGAGGTCGGCGCGATCTGGGTATAACGGATTTTGCCGTGGTGCTGAGGGTACTTCTCGAGCAGCGTCTCGTAGGCGAGGAATCGCTCCGGCAACCCTTTCGAATAGTCAAGACGCTCCACGGAGAAGATATTCTTCACATTTTTCAGCTCGTTCTTCAGCTGGGCCAGCTTCGGCGGCAGCGGACCTTTAGCGTTGCGCGTAATTTCGTCCGGATCGATCCCTATCGGATAAACCTCGGTACTGAACGCCTTACCCCATGCCTGATAGCGTTTATCGCCGAGGTCGGATAGGCGAGTCTGCATAGCAATGCTGTCGAGAAAAGCGGTTCTGTCGCTTTCGGTCTGGAAGCCCAGCAGATCGTAATCGCACAGTTGCTCCAGCAGCTCAGCGTGCGGCGGCAGAGCGTTAAAAATCTCCGGCGTCGGGAACGGAATATGTAAGAAAAACCCGATGCGATTGTTCACTCCGCGCTTACGCAGCTCGCTGGCGAAGGGCAGAAGATGGTAATCATGGATCCACAGCGTATCGTCTGGCTCAATCAGCGGCAGAAGCTTGTCCGCCAGCATGGCGTTAACCCGCAGATATCCCTCCCAGGCTTCGCGCTGAAAGCTGACCAGATCAAGGCGATAGTGGAAAGCCGGCCACAGCACGGCGTTAGAGAACTGGTTGTAGTATTCATCATGGTCCCGTTCATTAAGGTTGAACGACGCCCATGAAATATTCCCGCGGGAGACCTGCTTGAGCGGCTGCTGGTCATCGCCAATCTCGCCGCTCCAGCCAAACCACAGACCCCCCGCCGCTCTCAGTGCCCCCAGGATGCCGACGGCCAGACCGCCAGCGCTCGATTTTTTATCGTCCGGTAAGGCGATACGGTTAGAGACTACGACTAAACGACTCATGGTCATCCCTCCTTTCGGTTTGCGCGTCATACGCCAGATGTTGCAACCACGTCCTTACAGCGGCGGCATCCGCCAACCGCCAGTGCGCCTGAGTTTCCCCGGCGCCAACTTTTACCGACATTCCCTGCAGTTGATTAACGACGCTGAATCCCGCCTCGTCGGTCAAATCATCGCCGACAAAAACCGGTTCGCGGCCGGCGAATGGCGCCTCCTGCATGAACGCGGTAATCGCCTCCCCTTTGTTGACGCCGCGGGGTTTAATCTCCACCACGCACTTGCCAAGCTGTAACGCCAGCAGCGGATAGCGCTGAACAATCCGCTGCGCCAGCTCCAGCACGGCGCTCTGCTGCTGCGGGGCCTGGCGATAGTGGAGCGCGAAAGCCATCTCTTTACTCTCCAGCTCACATCCCGGGAGCGCTTCCAGCGCCGACGTCAGCTCAGCCGCGATCTCATCGCGCAGCGCTGTCGGCAGAGAGACGATGTAGGTTTTACCATTGATATCACGGCGCTCGGCCCCGTGAACGCCGGCCAGCGGTAGCCGCCAGGGATGGGTTAGCGCGTCAAGTTCAGCCATTGAGCGCCCTGAAATCAATGCCACCGCGCCCCCCTGCTGCTGGGCCAGCGCATTGAGCGCCTGCAGCGTGCTGTCGGGTATCACCACCTGATCGGGGTGCGGCTGGATATCGGCAAGAGTACCGTCGAGGTCAAAGAAAAAAGCGTAGTTTCCGGTTAGCGCAGGCGGTACAGATATCTGGTTATCCACCCTGTTTCCTCCTTATCATGGCCAGCCGAAGCTGGTTGTTAATTATATGTGAGCCATGTAAGTATAGACAGTGTGACCAACCTCGCCATTTTTGATAGTTACCGCCAGCGAAACGGGCGCTGGCGGCAATTACTCTGTAAACTAAAAAGTTCGGTTTAAATTCAGGCCGCACGTTTGGCTTTTTGTTTGTAGCGGTCGAAGATCACCGCCGCCAGCAGGATCACCCCTCGCACGACGTATTGTGAGAATGGCGAGATATTCAGCAGGTTCATCGCATTTTCCACGGTTCCGAGGATCAGGATCCCGGCCACCACGTAGGAGATCTTGCCGATCCCGCCCTTCAGCGACACCCCGCCCAGCACGCAGGCCGAAATAACAATCAGCTCATAGCCAATCGAGGTCATCGGCTGGCCGCTGGTCATCCGCGACGCCAGAATGATACCCGCTGCGGCCGATACCAGACCGGAGAGCACAAAGATAATAATCTTGGTGCGCACCACCGGGACGCCGGCCAGGCGCGCCGCCTCTTCATTGCCGCCAATAGCCAGCGTATTACGGCCAAAGGTGGTTTTGTTTAGTAATAATCCGAAAACCACCAGGCAGGCGACGGTCAGCCAGATCGGCGCTGGCAGACCAAACCAGTTGGCGTAGCCGAGGGTGAAGAAACGTTCATCTTCGATCCCCACCGCTTTGCCGTCGGAGATAATATAGGCCAGGCCGCGGACAATCTGCATGGTGGCCAGCGTGGTGATCAGCGCGTTGATCTTAAGGCGCGCAATGACAAAGCCGTTAACCAGGCCACTAAGCGCCCCCAGCAACAGGCCTGCGGCGATCCCCAGCCACAGGCTTTCGCTGAGATTAATCACCACCGCGGTGGTGACCCCGGCGCAGGCGATAACCGACGCCACCGACAGGTCAAAATCGCCGGAGGCCAGGCAAAACAGCATGCCGCAGGCCACCATCCCGGACATCGAGATCGCCAGCCCCAGCCCTTTCATATTGACGAATGAAGCAAAGTTGGGCACAAAAATCACACAGCCGATAAACAGCACCGCAAACACCACCAGCATGCCAAACTGATCCCAGATGCGGGCAAAGCTAAAGGTTGAGCGGGTAGCCCCGGACGTAGTCACTGATGACATCATTTACTCCTTACTCAGGCGACAGCCTGGCTCACTGTTGGCATCGCAAGGCTTAACGCCTGCTGTTCATTGGCTTCTTCATGCAGCAGTTCGCCGGCGATTTGCCCTTCGCGCATCACCACGATGCGGTCAGCGACGCCCAGCACTTCCGGCAGGTCGCTGGAGGCAAACACCACGGCGACACCGGAGGCGGCGAGGCCATAGATCACATTGTAAATTTCATGTTTGGCGCCGACGTCGATGCCGCGGGTTGGCTCATCAAGCAGGATCACCTTCATCTCTTCCGACAGCCAGCGGCCAAGGATCGCTTTCTGCTGGTTGCCGCCCGACAGGTTCATAATCAGCTGTTCCGGGCCCGGCGTTTTAATATTCAGCGACTGGATATGTTGATCGGCGTTGTCCGCCTCCCAGGCGTTGTTGATCAGGCAGCCAGCGTGAATATGCTTGCGCCGGGCGCTGATATTGATGTTATCGCGCACGGAATGCACCGGAATAATCCCCTCCGCTTTACGATCCTCCGGGCACAGCATCATCCCGGCCTGGATGGCCTGGGCCGGTTTGCGAATGGAGACGGGCTGGCCATCGATATACACCTGACCGCCGGTTATCTGCGTGCCGCCAAACAGGCCTTTCATTAGTTCGCTGCGCCCGGCACCCACCAGTCCGAACAAACCGACAATTTCACCGCTGCGCACCGAGAGACTAACCGGCGTGCGCACGCCCGGCGCTTTGACCTCCTCCAGGCGCAGCCGCTCCTCGCCATAGGGGCGAGGCTTCCAGCCATAAATATCGCCCAGATTGCGGCCTACCATTGCCTGGACCAGGGCGTCGTGGCTGACGCTCGGCATATCGTCAAAGGTGCAAACGTAGCGGCCATCTTTAAAGACGGTGATGGCATCGCTGAGGGCAAAAATCTCTTCCATCCGGTGTGAAACATAGATGATGACCCTTCCCTCCTCCCGCAACTCGCGGATGACGCGAAACAGGTTGTCGATCTCTCTGGCGGAGAGCGAGCTGGTCGGCTCATCGAACGCGATAATCTTGGCGTTACGCGCCAGCGCTTTGGCAATCTCCACCATCTGCCATTGACCAATGGAGAGATATTTCAGCGGCGTCTCCGGGTCGATATCCAGACCCAGATGCTCCAGCTGCAGGCGGGCCTCATAGTTGAGCAGCGAGCGATTGACGATGCCGCCTCTGTGCGGCAGCTGACCGAGATAGATATTTTCGGCGACGGTCATCTCCGGGATCAGATGCAGCTCCTGGTAGATGATTGCCACGCCGGCATTCAGCGCCTCCATGGTATTGGCGAATGCCATCTGCTGGCCGCCGATCTGCAGATGACCCGCGGTCGGGATATAGTTGCCGCTGAGAATTTTCAACAGCGTCGATTTGCCTGCGCCATTTTCGCCCATCAGCGCGTGGATCTGTCCTGGATAGCAGTCAAAACTGATATCGGACAAGGCCTTTACGCCAGGGAACGTCATGGTGATGCCGCGAAATGAGAGATAAGGGGTAGACTGTTGCATAACGACTCCGCTCTTCTGCACTCAGCCCCCGCGCCGCGGCGGGGGCCAGTTTAATCAGGCTGTTACAGCCCTTTTTTCGCCAGCTCTTCTTTGAAGTTATCGCGGGTAATCAGCACCACATCGGTCACCGCCGTGAACTTCGGCGGCTCGACGCCCTTGGTGACCCAGTTGTAGAGCATTTCGCTGGTTTTGTAGCCGTGGATATCCGGGCTTGGCAGCAGAGAACCATAGAAGCCGGTCGGCTGCGCCTTCGACAGTTCGTTGACGGCATCCACGCCGTTGATGCCGATGCCAATCACATCGGAAGCTTTAAAGCCCTGACCTTCGGTCGCGCGCACGCCGCCGAGGACGGTGTTGTCGTTCATCCCGACGATCAGCCAGTGTTTAACCTGCGGATGTTGGACCAGCATCGAGTTACCGGCGTCGAACGCTCCCGGGATATCGTTGGATTTTGTCGGCACGCGGTAGATTTGCGCGTCCGGGAAGCCGGCCGCCTTCAGGGCATCGATGGAGCCGGTGGTGCGACGGCGCGCGGTATCCAGCTCATCGGCGGTGATCGCCATTACGGCGGTGTCTTTGACATCCCAGCCGCGCTTTTGCATCTCTTTATAGAGTTCCTGCCCCTGACGGGCGCCAATTTCGCTCGCCGCCATCATCACCAGCGGTACGCTCTCCATCGGTTTGCCCTTCGCATTGACGAACTGGTCATCGACGGTAATCACCTTCATGTCATAGCCACGCGCTTTGGCGACAATCGCCGACCCGAGCTTGGGATCGGGGGTACAGATGACAAAGCCCTTCGCGCCGCTGGCCGCCAGGCTGTCAATGGCATTCAGGGTTTTCTCCCCATCCGGGACCGCAATTTTAATAACGTCAAAGCCTAAATCTTTTCCTGCTTTATCAGCAAATTTCCACTCAGTCTGAAACCATGGCTCTTCCGGCTGTTTCACCAGAAAACCCAGTTTAAGATTTTCCGCCATAGCTGATTGTGACATAACCGCAGCGAGACCAATGGCCGCCAGCGCTTTAGTAAATTTGTGCATGGTAAACTCCAGCTTTAATTCGCTTTCATGTAGGGAAAAATCGGAATTAACAATTTAATCGTCATCAAAACAAGGCATTAGAAAAATCGCATTCCCCACTGCCGTTGTTAGAGTAGTAATACCCGGAAATTATTTCTCCATACGAGAGCATTATCACATCGCGGAATTACAGTAATTGCGTACATACATTTAGCAAAAAATGACATAAAAAATGACACAATTGTCATACAATTTTACCGGGGCATAGCAGGATCATCTATACCATCAGCAGGCTTATCCTTGTGTTGTCAGAGGATGTTTAACGGAGGGTTACAGCACTGTTATCATCAGCGATTGACGGCGCTGCTACGGGCGATCGCCTGTGCGCCACTCAAATGGCAACCCACCTCGCACCGCTTAGCCACATGGCCCGCTTAATATCGCGAAAAAACGGATCTTTGGCGTAATTTATTCCGAATAGAAAAAATATATTCCTCTTGATAAAAGCGCCTGCAACAAAAAATAAAAATAATGATCATCAACCTGAAACATTACTAATTAAATAACTTATTCCGTTCTCTTCTACGACGAATCTCGTAGTCAAATACTTATATCTTATAACCAATCTGAAACCAGCGAGCCCCTGCCAACGGCGCACAATCTCAGCCCTGGTAGTTTGCACAAATAATGGTGTAACAAAACGTAAATTACCGCGCTTGAGAGTTTTCTTAATTTCGTTGAGCGAGTATTCTTAAATCGTCGGCAAATGGAAAAAATACCCGACTCATACGGAATGTGTAGAGTTTTATTATTCTGCAACAGTGCCGCGTGTCACTATTTTATCTTGTAGTTATCCGCAGGATCCGCTGACGCGCACCAGTAACCCCTTCCCGGTTAATAAGGATATTTTTTATGGCAGTTCCAGGAATGGCACAAAAGCTAAACACCCAAATGAATCTTGAGTTTCACGCCTCTAACGTTTACCTGAACTTAAGTGAGTGGTGCGCCCGACATCGCTTCGACGGCGCCGCGACGTTTCTGCGCACCCGCGCGCAAAGCAGCATCACCCTCACTATGCGCGTATTTGACTACCTGAAAAAAGCCGGCAGCTGGCCGATCGTCAATCCCGACCACGCCTGTAACCCTGAGTGCACCTCGCTGGAAGATCTGTTTACCCAAACCCTGAGCGATTACCAACAGCGCAGTCGTCTGCTGAGCGGTCTCGCTCAGGAAGCCAAAGCGCAAAGCGATGACAGCACCTGGCGGTTTCTCACGCTGTTGGCGGAAGAGCAGCAGCAGGATGGCCTGCTATTGCAAAGCGTGCTTGAGGAAATTCGTAATGCCGATAAAGCCGGTCTCGGGATGGAGCAGACCGATCGGCGTCTGATGGCTATCGTTGGAGAAGCGCAGAAAGCGCATTAATCAAGCCGTTATCGCTCTGCCAGGGGGAGCGCGTCTGCGCTGCCCCGCCCGGTTTATTAATCCATTACGTCTATTTTTTCTTCCCTATTATTCCTTTCAAGAATAAAAAAGTTTTAACTCGATCCCATTCCCTCATCACCGTTACCCCATAAGGGGGATTAGTGAGCGCGGTCACTTTTTGACGAACCATAAAGAAATATAAAAACAGCGTTTCAAAAATATAAAACACGAGGTTTATTTTTTATGGCTAGATACACGGCTTCAGCCTCTGAAGGGCTGCAGGGAAGACCGATCTTGTTACGCCATCAGTTAGCCTACGGCGGCGGAAATCTGTTAGGGAGCGGCGCACTGGCGATAAGCGGCGCATGGCTACTCTATTTTTATACGACCTTTTGCGGCCTGACGCTGATCGAGGCCTCATTTATCTTCTCCGTCGCCAGCATCATTGACGCTATCAGCAACCCGCTGATGGGCTATCTGACGGATAATTTTGGCAAAACGCGCCTGGGCAAGCGCTTCGGCCGCCGGCGTTTCTTTCTGCTAATCGGTATTCCGCTGATGATGTTCTACCCGCTGCTGTGGGTGGAAGGCCTGAGTTTCTGGTACTACCTTAGCACCTATGTGGTGTTTGAGATCATCTACACCTCTATCATGGTGCCTTATGAAACGCTGGCGACAGAGATGACCGATGATTTCTCACTGCGTTCAAAACTGACCGGCTATAAAGCTATCTTTGGTAAGCTGGCCAACTTCCTCGCGGCGTTTATTCCCGGCCAGTTCATTCTGCTGTATGGCAAAGATTCTGCCACCCCTTTCTTCCTCACCGGTCTGACCTATGGCGCGATCCTGATCGTCGCTATTTCCTGCCTGTGGTTGTGCAGCTGGGAGCGTGAGCGCGGGGAAGAGGTGGAAACCAGCGCGAAAAAAGGACTGCTGAGCACCCTGCTGTCGCTGGCGAAAGATATGCGTTCGACTTTTTATCTACGCGTATTCCGCAAACATCTTGGTATGTACCTGTGCGGCTTTGGCGCGGAATGGCTGTTTGCCTCCATCTTCACCTATTTCGTGATCTTCGTTCTACAACACGATCCAGCGATGGTGGCCGGGCTGAACAGCCTGAACTCGATTCTGCAGCTGATCTCTACGGCGCTGTTTATCGGCCTGTGCGTGAAAAAGGGCTTCAGCAAACCCTATATCCTGGCGCTGGGGATCGTCATTTTCGCGGTTCTGCTGTATACCTCGCTGTGGTTTTTCCATCTACCGTCCGGCCTGGCGACAGTGCTGATGTTCGGCATTACCGTGCTGTTCGGCCTGGGTACCGGCGGGGTTTACTATATACCCTGGACCGTTTACACCTTCCTGGCCGATGTCGATGAGATCTACACCGGACGCCGGCGGGAAGGGATCTATGCCGGCGCCATGACCTTCTCAGGAAAAATTCTTCGCTCGATTGTGGTGTTCTCGATGGGGGCGATCCTGAGCTTCTACGGTTTCCAGTCAAAAGCGCACAGCCAACCGGAAAGCGCGGTGACCGCTATCGCAGTGGTATTCTGCGTCGGGGTGATCGCATTAGCCCTGGCCGCCATCGTCTTCAGCAAGCAGATGAAGCTGGACCGGAAGGCCCATCTGGTGGTGCTGCAGGAAGTCGCGCGGATAAAAGCGGGCGGCAAAATTAGCGATATTGCGCCGGACGTGCGGGTTATCGTGGAGGATCTGGTCGGCCATCGCTACGAAGAGTGCTGGGGCAACAGCAAATTGTTCAAAGATGCTGCCCCTGCGCCTGCGCAGAGCGTCGTTTCCCATTAAAGAAGAAGGCCCCGCCGGTATCCGGCGAGGCCTGGTATTAATGCGTTTCTTCCTGTGGAGTAAACTTCAGCTCAATCAACGCGATCGCTTTTTGCACCGCGCGAAGGGTCACCGGATCGGCAGAGGCCGGATGGCTGGCGAAGTCGATAGCTTTCAGCTGAGTGGTCATTTTTTCACGCACTTCCACCGGCGCAATGACGTCAATGACATCGAGGATCTGTTTGATAACCAGCTGGCAGGCAACCACATCGGAAACCAGCTCGTCGTGTTCGGTAAGATGTTGAGACATTAATTACTCCTTTTTTCAGGAGCGTAATAGTACCCTAAATCGTTAACGATAATAAAACCTGCCGTCGCAGGTTTTTTTATCTACCCTACTGGCTGGCGGGTCGTCTCCTGCCGCTTTGCACAGGATCACACTCTTGATGGCAGTGACAACATGAATACCGCGATCTCTTCCCGCGATGAACGTGCTTTTTCAGCGCCGGCGCTGCTGGTGGCCGGTGCCTTTTTTATGGAGTTTCTCGACGGGACGGTGATCGCCACCGCCCTGCCCGATATGGCGAGGGATTTTGGCGTCACCGCGGTCGAACTGAATATCGGCATCAGCGCCTATCTGATTACCCTTGCGGTCCTGATCCCGGCCAGCGGCTGGATCGCCGATCGCTTCGGCGCCCGGGCTATTTTTACTCTCGCCCTGGCGATCTTTACCCTTGCCTCGGTCTTCTGCGGCCTCTCCACCGAGGTGCATATCTTTGTCGCCATGCGTATCCTTCAGGGAGTCGGCGGCGCGCTGATGGTCCCCGTTGGTCGCCTTGCGGTGCTACGCACCACGCCGAAACACCAGCTGATCAAGGCCATCGCCACCCTGACCTGGCCGGCGCTGGTGGCCCCCATTATCGGCCCGCCTTTGGGCGGCTTTATAACCCGCTACGCCAGCTGGCACTGGATCTTCTTTATCAATGTCCCGCTGGGCCTTGCCGCCATCATCCTTTCGCTGCGCATTATCCCTGATATTCGCGAAACGGAACGGCGCTCCTTCGATCTCAGCGGATTTATCACTACCTCGGTCGCGATGGTCAGTCTGGTGACCGCGATGGAGCGGCTCGGCGATCGCCAGCCGCAGATCTGGCCGACGCTGGCTCTCGCCGCGCTTGGCTTCGGCTGTCTGTTATATTCCATTCGTCATTTCCGCCGGGCGGTGGCGCCTATGGTTCGTCTCGACGCCCTGCAGGTGCCGACGTTCCGGGTGACAATGTACGGCGGCTCGTTGTTCCGGGCCTCCATCAGCGCGGTGCCTTTTCTGCTCCCCCTGCTGTTCCAGGTGGGATTCGGTATGGATCCTTTTCATTCCGGCCTGCTGGTGCTGGCGGTGTTTGTCGGTAATTTAACCATTAAACCCGCCACCACACCGCTCATTCGCTGGCTGGGCTTTCGTCGGCTACTGCTGATCAATGGCGCGTTGAACGTCTGTTCGCTGCTGGCTTGCGCGCTGCTTACGCCGCAGACGCCGGTCTGGGCCATCATGCTGATCCTTTATCTCGGCGGGGTGTTTCGCTCAATCCAGTTTACCGGTGTAAGCACGCTGGCCTTTGCCGATGTCCCCGCCGCGCAGATGAGTGATGCCAATACGCTGTTCAGTACCGCGTCGCAGCTGGCGGTAGGGCTGGGGATCACGCTCGGGGCGATTGGCATTCGCCTGGGCGAGCAGGTCGGCGACTGGCTGCATCTTACTGAACTACCGGGGATCAGCTTCCGCCTGTCGTTTGTGTTTATCGCCTTGATCTGTCTGGTAGGGATGATCGACAGCCTGCATCTGGCCAAAACGGCCGGCAGCAGCGTGTCGGAGAAGAAGAAATAGAAGAAAAAATAAACGACGGAAGGGCCAGCGGCGCTGGCCCTGATGACGGTTAAGCGACGATCTGGCGAACAAAGTCTTCGATTGCTTTATCCTGGCAGTTTTCGAAGAAGCACTGCTGGAAGCGTGGGCCGGAGACTGCGGTTTTCACCAGCTGCGGATCGATGGCGCGCAGGGTATCGAGGTAGTTCTCTTTTACTACTGCTGCTTTGACCTGGTTGAGGATCCCGGCATTGCGCACCTGCGGTTCTTTGCGCTCCGGCGGATAGCCTTCGCCGTTGCGGCCGGTAAAGGCTTTTTCAAAGATAAACCGCACATTCAGTTCGGCGCCCCAGCCGAAGCCTTTGGCAAACGGCAGCGACAGCGCATTACCGTTGTTGATCTGGGCAAACAGGAACGCATCCGCCGGATCGATACAGTAGCCGCAGACCACGCCCGGATGGATGTTCAGCGACATCAGCGCCCCCTGACCGGTACCGCAGCCGGTGACCACGAAGTCAACTGCTTTCGAATTCAGCAGAATACTGGCCATGATCCCAAGATGGATGTAGGTCAGATGATGATCGTTCTCATCGCTCATGCCGACGTTATAGACCGGGAATCCTTTTTCGTCGGCAACCGCGTTAAGCTCCTTGAGGATGATGGCGTTTTTGTTCGCCTGGCTGTTCTCCATCATCAGTGCAATCTTCATGGTTTACTCTCCTGAATGCTGTGCGGGCCTGCCCGCAGAATGTCATTGGCGTTGACTGCACTCTACTACCTTGAAAACAAACTTTCAAATTTTATGAAAAGTTGTTTTAAAATTTACGCAGTGCTTCACACTTTCGCAGGCTCCCCCTGTCTGTTGACCTCAGCCCTCTGCATGCTGGCGTATCCGCTTCGTCCTCCCTTACCACCCGCCGGCGACAAAATCCTGACCGCCCCAGGCAATAATGAATAATAAATTAAAAGCATTCTCATTTATTATTAAACTGCCAATGCGTGTTATTCCCATTAGCATTTTAAATAAAAGATTTTTAAATTTACTTTTTGCAAATAATTAAATAACAAATTATAGTGGCAGCCAATAACATCTATTATTTAATTCCAGGAGTGCAACGATGCTGAAAACGGACATGATTGACAAACTCAATGAACAGATGAATCTTGAACTCTATTCTTCTCTTCTTTATCAGCAGATGAGCGCCTGGTGCAGTTACCACAGTTTTGAAGGCGCCGCGGCCTTCCTGCGTCGCCATGCTCAGGAAGAGATGACCCATATGCAGCGCCTGTTCGACTATCTAACCGACACCGGCAGCCTGCCGCGGATCAACGCTATCGCCTCCCCGTTTGCCGAATATGCCTCACTCGACGAGCTGTTCCGCCAGACCTACGAGCATGAGCAGCTGATCACGCAAAAAATAAATGAACTGGCGCACGCGGCCATGACCAGCCAGGATTACCCGACCTTTAATTTCCTGCAGTGGTATGTTGCTGAACAGCATGAAGAAGAGAAATTATTTAAATCGGTGATCGATAAACTGACCCTCGCTGGAAAAAGCGGCGAAGGTCTGTACTTTATCGATAAAGAGCTGGCTACCCTCGACGCGCAGAATTAATCCCCCGCGCCGCGACAGTCCGTGTCGCGGCCCCCTTAATGTCGGCAGATCTTATTTTCTGCGGTAGTAAAACCTTCCTCTCTGGCAATAAATTTGCCTTTTTTCTCTAAAAACGCCACCAGCTGTGCGGCGCTTAGATTCTCTGCTGAACAGGTGTGAAACCGCGCCTCTTCGCCAAAGCGGCGGCGAATGGCGGCCTCCAGCGAGGCGACCGTCCAGGACTCACCCGAGGCGAGCATCATCTGTAAAACTTCATGACCATGAATAGAAGACATAACCCCTCCTGCAAAAACCGCCAGCTTAGGCCAGACCGTCAACCCGCGCCTTGCGCCAGCGCAGGCTTTCGCCCTCTTATTATGTAAACATTTCATTACACAACTTGTAATCCCGATTTGACGAAAGCCGTAATATCCCCTACTCTGCGCGGCATAATTTATTGTTATTTGCTGTAGGGATAGCGAAAAGCGTGAAAAACCGCACTCTGGGCAGTATTTTAATCGTAGCTGGCACCACCATCGGTGCAGGAATGTTGGCAATGCCATTGGCCGCAGCAGGCGTCGGCTTTACCGTCACGTTGGGTTTACTTTTCACCCTGTGGGCATTGATGTGCTATACCGCCCTTTTGCTGCTGGAAGTCTACCAGCATGTCCCTGCCGATATGGGGCTCGGTTCTCTGGCGGCGCGCTATCTGGGCCGTTATGGGCAGTGGGTTACCGGATTCTGCATGCTGTTTCTGCTGTACGCCCTCACGGCAGCCTATATCAGTGGCGCCGGTGAATTACTCGCTTCCAGCCTCAACCAGTGGCTGGACTGGCAGCTACCGCCGGCCGCAGGCGTACTGATCTTCACCCTCCTCGGCGGGGCGGTAGTGTGCATTGGCACCGCGCTGGTGGATCTGTTCAATCGCTTCCTGTTTAGCGCCAAAATCGTCTTCCTGGTGATTATGCTGGCCCTGCTGATGCCGCACATTCATCAGGTGAACCTGCTGACGCTGCCGGTTGAGCAAGGCCTGGCCCTGTCGGCCATTCCGGTGATTTTCACCTCCTTTGGTTTTCACGGCAGCGTCCCGAGCATCGTCAGCTATCTGGGGGGGGATATTCGCAAATTGCGCCGGGTATTTATCATCGGCAGCTTTATTCCGCTGGTGGCCTATATTTTCTGGCAGCTGGCGACGCTGGGCAGTATCGACGCCCCGGCCTTTACCGCCCTGCTGGCAAATAACGCTGGTCTGAACGGCCTGCTGGAGGCGATCCGCGAAGTGGTGGCGTCACCGCATGTGGAGCTGGCCGTTCACCTGTTTGCCGACCTTGCGCTGGCGACGTCATTCCTCGGCGTCTCGCTCGGCCTGTTTGATTATCTGGCGGATATGTTTCAGCGTAAAAACAGCGTCGGCGGGCGTCTGCAGAGCGGGATAATCACCTTCCTGCCGCCGCTGGCGTTCGCCCTGTTCTATCCCCGCGGTTTCGTCATGGCCCTCGGCTACGCCGGGGTGGCATTAGCCGTGCTGGCGCTGATAATGCCGGCCCTGCTGGTCATGAAGAGTCGTCGAGAGCATCCGCAGGCTACCTGGCGGGTCGCCGGCGGCGCACCGACGCTATGGCTGGTTCTGCTGTGCGGGATCGGCATCGTGGCTATTCAGTTCAGCATCGCTGCCGGGTTGTTGCCCGCGGTGGGATAAAAAAGGGGCCTGCTGGCCCCTTGTTCATTTCGCTAAGCAACACTGCTTATACTTTTTACCGCTGCCGCATGGGCAGGGATCGTTGCGTCCGACTTTCGCTTCATTTCTTATTGGCTGCGGGGCCTCTACCGGCTGCGGATTCGCTATCCAGTACTGGTAAAGCGCCAGCGCCGCCGGCGTGATACGCTCGATGCTGGCGATAAATTCATCCGCCGTCAGATTATCCAGCGCGCTAAACTGTTCTTCGCTGCCGTGGAGCGCGATAGCGTCCAGCTCCGGCTGGAGTTCAGCGGGCAACGTCGACCAGTCGCTCAGCGCCACGCCGCGCAGATAGCCAAAGCACCACTCCTCAACTATGGTCAGCTCCTGACCTTCCGCTTCGCGGGTGCCGAACAGCGGTTCGAACTGATCGGGATAAGACTCCAGCCGTTCGGCGATATCGCTCATATGCTGCAGCGTCAGATTGACAAAGCGATCGCGCTCGCGATCGTTGGCCCAGCGCGGGACATTATCCGCCCCGCCCCAAATCGCCAGCAGCCACTGAGCGGGTTCGATGTCGGTCGGCGCAGAGAGGATCGCCGTCAGCAGGCCATCCAGTTCAGAGACATCCAGAATGGCGCCTTCGGCGGCGTATTTCGCCAGAGTGTCATCCAGCCATTCCAGTTCGTTTTCGTTCAAAGGTCCGGTATTCATTCACAGGCTCGCATGGTAAAAATCGGGCCTACAGTAGCCGAATTGCCAACAGAAAGCCACCCGGCGATACCTATTGCGCCGGTGTCAACGATACGCGATCAGGCCAGGCCGCGCAGCGCCGACGCCACCTCACGACAGGCCTCCTCCCCTAACGAAAGCAAAGGACGGGGAAGCGAGTCTGGATCGCAGAGTCCGAGCACCGCTGCGGCGCTGGCTATCACTCGCAGGCTACCACCATAGCGATCAAAGCATCGCCATAGGGGGGCCAGCTGCTCATTCAGTGCCGCAGTCTGCGCCACATCGCCGCTACGTATGGCTCTTACCAGCGCAAGTGAGCAGCGGGGAAAGAGTCCGCCGCAGACCGAATACCAGGCTTCGCAGCCGGCCTGCAACCCGGCAGTGGCCCACGCATCGCCGCTGACGCCAAGCGTAACGCGAGAGGGAAGATGCTGACGCAGGGCCGCTACACGTTCGCTCGCCTGTGGCGCGGGCAGGCCGGGAATTTTAATCGAGGCAATGGCCGGCAAGGCGGCGATGCGCCCCTGCAGCTCATCCGCCAGCATTACGTGGGTAGTGCGGGGATTGTCATACAGGCAAACCGGCACCGAGACATGCCGGCAAACTTCTTCGTAAAAGGCAAAGATCTCCTCCGCGGAAAGCGGCTGATAGGACATCATCGGCAGTAATAACGCATCCGCCCCTGCCTCCTGAGCATCCTCCACCAGGCGTAGCACCTCGTTAGTCGCAATGGCGCCGACGCCGACCATCATCGGGATCGACCCCGCATGCGCCTTCGCCACCTGCACCACTCGTCTGCGCTGCTCACGGCTGAGATAAGCGTAGCTACCGGTTGAACCTAAGATGCCCAGAGAGTCGACTCCGGCATCGGTAAGACGGGCGAGAATACGAATAAACGCTTTTTCATCAAATTTTTGCTGATGCAAAGGTGTCAAAGGAAATGCGCAAAGTCCACTGAACATGCTGCCTCCGGCAGGCTGGGCTGAGAGTCCGTTTGATAGTAGCAAGGCGCGATCGTTTTGTCCTGGGACAAATGAGAAATTGACTGTAAGGCAAGAGTTAACCGAAAAACGCCGTGGCGTCAGGCTGGCGGGAAAGGTATCAGAAAGCGAAAGTACAGAAACAAAAAAACCACCCGTAGGTGGTTTCACGACACTGCTTATTGCTTTGATTATTCTGTATTTCCCAATGGTACCCGGAGCGGGACTTGAACCCGCACAGCGCGAACGCCGAGGGATTTTAAATCCCTTGTGTCTACCGATTCCACCATCCGGGCTCGGGATATAAAGTGGAGGCGCGTTCCGGAGTCGAACCGGACTAGACGGATTTGCAATCCGCTACATAACCGCTTTGCTAACGCGCCTTTAATACTGAAGCACCCGCAACTGCCGATGCTGTTAATCTGGAGCGGGAAACGAGACTCGAACTCGCGACCCCGACCTTGGCAAGGTCGTGCTCTACCAACTGAGCTATTCCCGCATCATCAAGTTATTTGCTAATCACTTGATTTTGTTATCGTCTGGAAGACTGTGCCGCCGTTCGATGCGTTGCATTCTACTTATCTCTCGCGGTGAGTCAACGGTATTTTTCGCAACTTTGTATCGTTTGCTGAAAATAACGGCGAAACGATCACTGATCAAGCAAATCGCCGCGCGCCGCGTTCAAATACTGCAGCATCGACCACAGCGTCAGCACCGCCGCCACGAGGAAAAGCGCGATCCCGGCCCACTCCACCCACGGATAAGGACGCCACAGCATCCATACCAGGGCGGTCATCTGGGCGGTCGTTTTCACTTTGCCAATCCATGAGACCGCCACGCTGCTGCGTTTCCCCAGCTCCGCCATCCACTCACGCAGCGCGGAGATAATGATCTCACGGGCAATCATGGTCGCCGCCGGTAGCGTGACCCACCAGGTGTGATAGTGTTCGGCAACCAGCACCATGGCGATAGCCACCATGACTTTATCGGCAACCGGGTCGAGGAAGGCGCCAAAACGGGTGCTCTGATTCCAGCGACGAGCGAGGAAACCATCAAACCAGTCGGTTACCGCGGCAACAAAGAAGATCAGCGCGCAGGCAAACGGCGCCCAGCTAAAGGGCAGATAAAACGCCAGCACAAAAAACGGGATCAGGATGACGCGAAACAGAGTAAGCAACGTAGGGATATTAAATTGCATAGTGACGGGTAACTATCTGTTGTAAGTAAAAATTAGCCCTATGTTGCTACAGAGCCCCTAATGTTTCAACGAGTAGAAGATCTTTTCTGCCAGAGCGTGAGAGATGCCCGGTACTTTAGCAATTTCTTCGACGCTGGCCTGCTGTAGCCCCTGCAGCCCCCCCATATACTTCAGCAGCATCTGACGACGCTTCGGCCCCACCCCCTCGATAGTCTCAAGCGAGCTGGTGCTCTTCACTTTCGCCCGTTTTTTGCGATGCCCGGAGATCGCATGATCGTGCGATTCATCGCGAATATGCTGGATCACATGCAGGGCCGGCGAATCCGGCGGCAGGCTAAACCCTTCCCCTTCCGGCTCAAAGAATAACGTTTCCAGACCCGCTTTTCGATCGCTACCTTTCGCCACGCCCAGCAGCAGCGGATGATGTTTATCCCAGGGGACGTCCAGTTCAGCAAACACGGCTTTCGCCTGGGCCAGCTGTCCCTTGCCGCCGTCTATCAGGATCACATCCGGGATCTTGTTGTCATCAATCGCTTTACCATAGCGACGGCGCAGGACCTGATTCATCGCCGCATAGTCATCGCCAGGGGTAATGCCGGTGATGTTGTAGCGCCGATACTCCGCGCGCAGTGGGCCATTGCTGTCAAACACCACACAGGATGCTACGGTCTGTTCGCCCATGGTGTGGCTGATGTCAAAACACTCCATTCGCTTGACGGCCGGCAGCTCCAGTACGCTGGCCAGCGCCTGCAAACGCTGATGAATGGTCGATTGCTGAGACAATTTGGTCGTTAACGCTGTCGCGGCGTTGGTCCGCGCCAGCTTAAGATAACGCGCTCTGTCGCCGCGCGGCTTAGTCTGCACATTGATTCGACGACCCGCCAGCTCCGACAGCGAGTCGGCCAGCAGCGTCTTATCCCCAAGGTTAAAGTCGAGCAAAATCTCCCCCGGCAGCGTGCGCATTTGGCTGCCCTGCAGGTAGAACTGGCCGACAAAGGTCTCCACGACCTCTCCCAGCTCGGTGCCGCCCGGCACTTTCGGGAAGTAGCTTCGGCTGCCCAGCACTTTGCCCTGACGGATAAACAGCACATGCACGCAGGCCATGCCGGCATCGAAGGCGACGCCGATCACGTCGAGGTCGTCACCGGTGTTGGAGACAAACTGTTTCTCCGTCACGCGGCGGACGGCCTGAATCTGGTCGCGGATGCGCGCGGCCTCTTCGAACTCCAGGTTCTGGCTCGCCTTCTCCATCCGCGCGATGAGCTGGGTCAGCACCTGGTCATCCTTGCCGGCGAGAAACAGCCGCACATACTCTACCTGCTGAGCATACTCTTCTTCGCTGACCAGCCCGGCCACGCACGGCCCCAGGCAGCGACCAATCTGATACTGCAGACAGGGGCGGGAGCGATTGCGGTAGACGCTGTTTTCACACTGACGGATGGGAAAGATTTTCTGCAGCAGCGCCAGGGTCTCGCGCACGGCATAGCCGTTGGGAAAAGGACCAAAATATTCGCCCTTCGCATGTTTGGCGCCGCGATGCATCGCCAGACGCGGATGAGTATCGCCGCTGAGAAAAATAAAAGGATACGATTTATCGTCGCGTAACAGCACGTTGTAACGTGGCTGGTACAGCTTAATATAGTTGTGCTCAAGCAGCAGCGCTTCCGTCTCGGTGTGGGTGACGGTCACGTCGATTTGCGCGATAAGCGCTACCAGCGCTTCCGTTTTACGCGACGCAAGGTTGCTGCGGAAGTAGCTACTGAGCCGCTTTTTCAGATCTTTGGCTTTGCCAACATAGATGACGGTTCCGCCAGCATCATACATCCGATACACACCGGGTTGGCTGGTCACCGTTTTCAGGAAAGCTTTTGCGTCAAAAACATCACTCACTGGCTTGCTAACGACTCCGCATTACACAGGCCATGGCGAATTGCCAGGTGGGTCAGCTCGACATCGCCATGAATGTTTAATTTACTGAACATCCGATAGCGGTAGCTGTTAACCGTTTTAGGACTCAGATTTAGCTGCTCTGAGATCTCATTCACCTTCTGACCTTTGGTGATCATCAGCATAATCTGCAATTCGCGTTCAGACAAACTGGCAAACGGCGATTCTGTCTTTTCGGGTTCAATCTGACTTAACGCCATTTGCTGGGCAATATCGGAGGCAATATAGCGCTGCCCGGACGCGACGCAGCGGATGGCATTCACCACTTCCTGCGGCGCGGCGCCTTTACTGAGATAGCCTGCCGCGCCCGCCTGCATGACCTTGGCAGGTAAAGGATTCTCGGTATGCACGGTCAACATGATCACTTTGGTGCCCGCCACGGAGCGCGCGATTTTGCGCGTCGCTTCAAGACCACCGATCCCAGGCATGTTCATGTCCATCAGGACGACATCTGCGGAATTAGCCCGGCACCACTTGACGGCGTCCTCGCCGCAGCAGGCTTCGCCAGCGACTTTAATCCCTTTTATATCTTCCAGAATGCGTCGTATCCCTGCGCGCACCAGTTCGTGGTCATCAACAAGAAGAACGTTGATCAAAGGAATAATCTCCAGAATGAGGGATAACGCTACTGATACTTTATCTCCCACATATTACCGGGTTTTATTGCTATTTTAAAAGGCAAAAAAATGCCCTCGCCTCGATTTGGCTCTCATTTATGGCAATGTCTGTGCACACTAAGTGGAAAGTCATTGAGAACAGTCAGTTGCCCGGCTCTTATTTTTTAACAATACTCATACAGAAGGCACAAAAAACACAACAGATTACGTAGCGCATAAATACGAAGCAAAATATGTAACAATTATTAACGAGCTAAATAGATGGGGGAAATTATTGGCTTGCCGACGGCTATTACGTATTATCCGAAGCATAAAAACATTCACAGCTCAGATGAGAGAACAGAAATTAAGCACACCTTTTTTTTCTGTCGCTTGTGGTATACTGCGCGGCCTTCACATTGACTAGAGCGCAATAGCGCAGCGAGTAAACGAGGATATCGATGAGCACACCAGATTTTTCCACTGCAGAAAATAAGCAGGAACTGGCGCAGGAAGTCTCCTGCCTGAAAGCGATGATTACGCTGATGCTGCAGGCGATGGGCCAGGCGGATGCGGGGCGCGTGATTATTAAAATGGAAAAGCAGATTTCACAGATGGAAGATGAGGCTCAGGCCGCCGTATTCTCCAGCACCGTTAAGCAGATTAAACAAGCCTATCGGCAGTAATCCTGTGCCGGCTGAAAGTATCACTGACAGCCGGTATCACGTCTGACACGCAGAACGGCAGGCGCATTCAGATTAGCCCAGTCGCCACGGCGTAGCAGGCAATTTGCGTTTTATTCGGCGCATTAAATTTCCGCTGCATATTCTTCTGATGGAAATTCACCGTATTTTCCGAAATCGAGAGAATCATCGCCACCTCCGCCGAAGTCTTTCCTTCCGCCGTCCATTTGAGGATTTCCAGTTCGCGGCGGCTGAACTTCATCTCCGGCGGCATCACCATCTCATCTTCCAGACGCAGCAGCGTCAGCAAGCTTAGTTCAGTCAGCGTTCGCAGACGCAGCTCAAGCTCATCTTCAGGGTAACCGCCCGGCAGACGATTGTTCGCGGAGACAGAGAGAAATCCCTGAGCATGGTTTGGCAACGTCAGGCACTGCGTCACGCCCTTTTGCAGACCATGGTCACGCGCCCCGTCCCACAGTGCCGGCGCATCACGAAACAGGCTGTCGTTCCATGGCAGATGGCCACGCATAAAATTCTCCGGCCGTAACACAGGATCTATCGCGAAATAATTTTCTGCCTGATAGTGCGACATCCATGCGCGGGGGTAAGTCGACTGGAACGTAACGCGGGGGCGGGTGAAAGGCACCGGGTGGCGCACACAAAGCGTGTAGTAATCATATTCCAGCGCTTCGGTTTCACGTTGCAGGAGATTATAAACCTCCTCGCCGGTGGCCATGGACTGAAATTGGTGCAGCATATCCCGCCGCCAGCTGAAAAAATCATTGTCCCTCATAGCTGTGCAAATAACTCCTGATTGATAATCATTATTATAAATACAGAAAACTAACACATAAATCTTATTTATATGTATAAAATATCGTAGCTGTCGCATTTATTAGTCTGAAGGCTTGCCATTTTCCCGCTCGCCGCACAGAAACATAGCGTTTTTCTCCCATCATGTTCTACACCCTGCCAAGGGCGATGGGAAGCGGTGTATACGGCCGTGGGAGTCAATAGCGCAAAGACGTGTCGCGGGGGCGTTACCCCGCCGCGAGAGTGGGCTAAACGCGGCGGCTCCCGCGAAGCTGAGCCGCCGCGCCAGCCCATGCTTTACTGCATCAGGAATTTTTCAAGGAACTGACGGGTACGCGGCTGCTGGGGCGAAGCGAACAACGCTTTTGCCTCGCCTTGTTCGACAATGCGTCCCTGATCCATAAATATCGCCCGATCGGCAACGTCGCGGGCGAAACTCATTTCATGGGTCACGATCACCATGGTGCGTTTTTCCTGCGCCAGCTGACGGATGGTGTTGAGCACCTCCCCCACCAGCTCAGGATCGAGAGCCGAGGTGGGTTCATCAAACAGGATCACGTCCGGACGCATAGCCAGCGCGCGGGCAATAGCCACTCGCTGCTGCTGCCCGCCGGAGAGACGGCGCGGATAGCTATTCTCTTTTCCGCTGAGCCCCACCTTCGCCAGCAGTTCGCGCGCCCGCGCCATGGACTCCTGCTTATCTTCACCTTTTACGATGACCGGCCCTTCAATAATGTTCTCCAGCACCGTACGGTGGGGAAACAGATTAAAGTTCTGGAAGACAAAGCCGACGTGCTGGCGCAGCTGGCGAATGAGCCCTTTCTGCGGCCCGAGGCTGCGACCGGCGTCGATCGTCACATCGCCGACGCGGATAGTGCCGCTCTCCGGTTGCTCCAGCAGGTTGATGCTACGCAGCAGGGTGGTTTTGCCCGAGCCGCTGGGGCCGATGATCGCCACCACTTCCCCTTTCTGTACCTCCAGGTCGATACCATGGAGCACCGTCTGGCCATGGAATTTTTTTACCAGGCTTTTCACTTCTATCGCACTCATTTCGGATCACGCTCCTGGCGGTTCAGCTGGTTTTCAAAATAATTCTGCAGCGAGGAGAGCACTGTCGCCATTACCCAGTAGATCAGGGAAGCCGCCAGATACATAGTGAAGACCTCCAGGGTTCGCGAGGTGATTAGCTGCGCCTGACGAAACAGCTCCGGCACCTGGATCGTTGCCGCCAGCGAGGTATCTTTTACCAGGCTGATAAAACTGTTCGACAGCGGCGGCAAAGCGACCCGCGCCGCCTGGGGTAAAATGGCCCGACGCATCGTCTGCCAGGGCGTCATACCGATACTGGCCGCCGCTTCCCATTGCCCTTTATCAATCGAGGCGATGGCCGCGCGCAGCGTTTCCGCCGCATAGGCCGCAGTATTCAACGACAGGCCGATCATCGCCGCCGGGATCGGGTCAAGCTCAATGCCGAACTGCGGCAAGCCGTAGTAGATCATAAACAGCTGGGCGATAAGCGGCGTGCCGCGGAAAATGGAGATATACATGCGCGCCAGCCATTTTACCGGCCAGACTGGCGACATGCGCATCAGCGCCAGGATAAAGCCCAGCACCAGGCCGAAAAACATCCCGCCAATGCTCAGCTGCAGCGTAAAGACGGCCCCTTTCAGCAGAAAAGGGGCGGAATCAATGACCAGTTGGATACTTTCTTGCATGCTGTCGTTTCTGTATTAGAGGTGAGGATGATAGGCAAACAGCGCCGGCGCTCCGCCGGTGTGGACGAACAGTATCGGCCCTTCATCCTTAAAGCGCTTCTGCGTGATGCCGTCGATAAGCCCGGCCATCGCTTTGCCGGTATAGACCGGGTCGAGCAAAATACCTTCCAGCTGCGCCAGCAGCTTCACGGCGGCCATCCCATCTTCGTTTGGCGTACCGTATCCTGGGGCAAAGTAGTCATCCCACAGTATAATTTCAGCCTTCGCCTGTAGCTCGAGACTGTTGGCCACGGCCTGCTGCAGCGCCTCCACTTTCGGCAACTGGTCAGCGACCGAGCGCGACACGGTCACCCCAATCAGTTCCGCCTGCGGCATCAGCTGTTCAAGGCCGACCGCCAATCCGGCATGGGTGCCGGCGCTGCCGGAGGCGACCACGACTGACGAGATCGCCACCGCGTCTTCGCACTGCTGGCTGATTTCCAGTGCGCTTTCCACATAGCCTAACGCGCCGAGGGCATTGGAGCCGCCGACCGGAATAACATACGGACGATACCCCTGCGCCTCAATGCGGGTCGCCAGCTCATCGAGCTGGGCGGAGGGATCGGTCAGGGCATCACACATCTCAACCTGGGTGTTAAAGAGATCCAGCAGCAGACGGTTGCCATTGCTCAGATAGTTCTCCGCCCGGGTGCCGATGGGATTTTCCAGTAGCGCCACGCAATGCAGTCCCAGTTTCGCAGCGACTGCCGCCGTCTGACGCACATGGTTAGACTGGATCGCGCCGGCGGTGATTAAGGTATCCGCGCCCTCGCGCAGCGCATCGGCGGCGAGAAACTCCAGCTTACGCAGTTTGTTGCCCCCCATCGCCAGCGGCGTCGTATCATCACGTTTAATAAAAATTTCGCGCCCAAGGTGATCGGACAGACGCGGGAGATACTCCAGCGGCGTCGGCGCGCCGATCAATTCCAGGCGCGGAAAGCGGGTTAAGTTTTGCAGTGACATGGCCCCTCCTGACTCAGTTATGCTTCATTATGCACACAGTTACGCGCTAAATAAAAAAAGGCGCTTCCAGGAGCGCCTTTTTTCACCGCTGTCCGTTATTTCGTCACGTCAGCGCCAAACCATTTCTCGGACAGCGCCTTCAGGCTGCCATCTTTCTGCATGTCTGCAATCGCGCCATCTACCGCTTTCAGCAGGTCGTCGTTGCCTTTACGCAGCGCAACGCCAGCTTCCTGACGAGAGAAGGCTTCGCCGGTTACCGCCAGCGTATTGTTGGTTTTCTTCACCAGATCCAACGCCGCCAGACGGTCTACCAGAATGGCGTCAATACGGCCTACACGCAGATCCTGGTATTTGGTGGGATCGTCATCATAGGTACGGACATCCACGCCCTGGACATTCTGACGCAGCCACTCTTCATAGTTAGTGCCCAGTCCGACGCCCACTTTCTTGCCTTTCAGATCCGCCGCGGTTTTAATCGCGCCTTCGTTACCCTTCTTCACCAGCGCCTGCACGCCGGAGACGGTATATGGGGTGGAGAAATCGTATTTCTTCTTACGTTCGTCAGAGATAGTGACCTGGTTAATCACCACGTCGATACGCTTGGAGTCCAGCGAGGCCAGCATACCGTCCCATTTGGTCGGTTTGAGATCGGCCTTCACGCCAAGATGTTTCGCCAGTTCGTTAGCGAATTCCACTTCAAACCCGGTCAGCTTGCCGTCATCCCCCTGGAAACTAAAGGGAGGGTAGGTGCCTTCGAGGCCCACGCGTAGGGTGCCGCGCTCTTTAATCTGATTGAGCAGGTTTTCCGCCGCAAAAGTTTTCACGCTGACGCCAGCCATCAAAACAACGGCCATCGCGCCCATCATCGCCTGACGACCCAGAAGTGCTAATTTCATAGATACCCCGAAGGTTAGGATTTTCCTGTAGTGTAAGGCGCTTAACGCCCTGACACCAACATCGTTACGCTACATCTTATGCAAATTTATTATATATGATCCGCTTTAGGGTATAGCGAAAATCAGGGCTTTCCTCACCCTTTTTGCTGGATATCTCCCATACTGCAAAGGTCAGCCTGTTGACGTCTGGAGCATGGAAGATGAAAAACCCCACCTTATTGCAATGTTTTCACTGGTACTACCCCACCGGCGGCGAGCTGTGGCCTGAGGTCGAAGCGCTGGCGCCCAGCCTGAATGAAATCGGCATCAATATGGTCTGGTTGCCACCCGCCTACAAAGGCGCCTCGGGCGGTTACTCCGTCGGCTATGATACCTACGATCTCTTTGACCTCGGCGAGTTTGATCAAAAAGGGTCTGTCGCCACCAAATATGGCGACAAAGCGCAGTTGCTGGCGGCGATCAACGCCCTGAAGGAGCACAATATCGCCGTGCTGCTGGATGTGGTGGTCAACCATAAAATGGGCGCTGATGAAAAAGAGGCTCTGCGCGTTCAGCGCGTCGATGAGCAGGATCGTACGCAAATTGACGAGGAGATCATTGAGTGCGAGGCATGGACGCGCTACACCTTCCCGGTGCGCGCCGGACAGTATTCGCAGTTTGTCTGGGACTACAAATGTTTTAGCGGCATTGACCACATCGAGAACCCGACGGAAGACGGTGTGTTTAAAATCGTCAACGATTACACCGGCGAAGGCTGGAATGAACAGGTCGATGATGAGCTCGGCAACTTTGACTATCTGATGGGCGCCAATATCGATTTCCGCAATCATGCAGTGACCGAGGAGATCAAATACTGGGCGCGCTGGGTAATGGAGCAGACCGGCTGCGACGGTTTTCGTCTTGACGCGGTCAAGCATATCCCCGCCTGGTTTTATAAAGCGTGGATCGAGCATGTTCAGGAGGTGGCCCCGCAGCCGCTGTTTATTGTAGCGGAATACTGGTCCCATGAAGTGGAGAAGCTCCAGCAGTATATCGACCTGGTCGAGGGCAAAACGATGCTGTTTGATGCCCCACTGCAGATGAAATTTCATGAAGCGTCGCGCCAGGGCCGCGATTATGACATGAGCCAGATTTTCAGCGGGACGCTGGTGGAAGCCGACCCTTTCCATGCCGTCACTCTGGTCACCAATCATGATACGCAGCCGCTGCAGGCCCTCGAGGCGCCGGTTGAACCCTGGTTCAAGCCCCTCGCCTATGCGCTGATCCTGCTGCGGGAGAATGGCGTGCCCTCGGTCTTTTATGCCGATCTCTTCGGCGCTTCCTATGAGGATACCGGCGGCGACGGAGAGACCTATGCCATTGAGATGCCCGTTATCGAACAACTCCACGAGCTGATCGACGCCCGTCAGCGTTTTGCCCATGGCGTGCAAACCCTTTGGTTCGATCATCCTAACTGCATCGCCTTTAGTCGTAGCGGTACTGACGACGATCCAGGCTGCGTGGTGATCATGTCCAATGGCGATGAGGGCGAAAAGACGCTGACGCTGGGCGAAAACTATGGCAACAAACGCTGGCGGGATTTTCTCGGTAACCGGGAAGAGATTGTCGAAACCGATGGCGAAGGCTGCGCGACCTTTACATGTAACGGGGGGAGCGTTAGCGTGTGGGTATTAGAGGAGGTGCTGTAGTTCCCTGACGCCGGGCGGGCCAGCTATGGCCCGCCAAAATCTCAGCGCGTGGAGGCCGGCGCGCTGACAGGCCCCGTCGCTCGCGCTTTGGCCCACGCCTTCTCGCACTCCGGAGTGAGACGTTCAACACGGGACAACGTCATCCGATCGTAGGAGATCGTGTTGCCCTCGCGCTCGACAGGATAGATGTCCAGGGAAGCGGTCACGTTGTAGATCTCACTGTCACGATTCATCAGTTTCCCCGGCTGCGCAATCACGCGCTGCCACTGGCGGCAGTCGAAGGTGTCCCCTTCTTTGGTGACAATCAGGCTGGCAATGGCGTCAGGACTCATCATCGCGCTCTGCGGCCCTTTCGTTTGCCAGAAACCTGCAAGGCCAGCCGGCGCCGGCGCTTTAACGACGTCCTCATAACGATCAACCTGTACGCAACCGGCCAGCGCCACCACCATGCCAGCAAAAAATAACTTTTTCATCATTCATCCCACAAGCCGATAAAAAAGTATTGTGGCATTAAAGCGTTAAGCCTTCCACCCCCACCGCAAAGGGATAAGCGAGCAAGCCAGCAACCGCTAACGTGGGTTTCATTTGAAGTAAGGAAATTCTGAAAGTAAAAGAATACTGGGCGCGTAACCATAGCATCTATGGGCACTTTTTGTTTTTAATTCGGTCACACTACCGGTTCTTGACTTTACTTTAAGAGTTTTCCTGGCAAATTATATGCATAGATGCGGAATAGTTTAATGGAGCTAATGGGTTCTTTCTAAACCTACTATTATTATCGCCCGCAAGGACTGCTTCGCACAGCCAGTGCGAAGTGTATATCGTTACGTGTTGATTGAGGATGGGTCATGTCAACGATGATTATGGATTTGTGCAGCTATACCCGGTTGGGATTGACGGGATATCTGACCAGTCGGGGAATTAAAAAACAGGAAATCGTTGAGGTCAACAGTGCTGCGGATCTGCAGAAACACTGTACGTCGTGTTGCCCGGCGGTGGTGTTTCTGAATGAAGACTGTTTCGTGCATGATGATGAAAGTAATGGCATTATTCGCCAGATCATTACGCAAAACCCGGCGACGCTGTTTGTTATCTTTATGTCGCTGGCGAACATCCATTTTGACCGCTATTTGCGGGTACGGAAGAATCTGCTAATCAGTTCAAAATCGATAACCCCAAAAGACCTTGATGTTATTCTGGTTAATTATCTTAAATACAAAAACACCAGTGTAGGGCAGTTAACTTTACCGACATTGTCACTGAGTAAAACAGAATCAAATATGCTGCAAATGTGGATGGCCGGGCATGGTACTTCGCAAATCTCAACGCAAATGAACATCAAAGCGAAGACGGTATCGTCGCATAAAGGCAATATTAAAAAGAAAATACAAACGCATAATAAGCAGGTGATTTATCATATCGTTCGGCTGACCGAAAACATCACCTCCGGTATTCAGGTAAATATGCGCTGAAACAAACTGGCGGCGCTCCCGCCAGTTCAGTTTTACGAGACCTCTTTTTCCACGAAAATCCCATCCGGGTGGCCTATTTCATTAAAAAACCAGATCCCCAGAGGATAGTCTTCCAGTGAAACCAGATACATCGTTCCTTCACTAAACGACTCAATCGCCAGCACTACCCCCGATCGACGTGGGCCACCGTCGGTCTTCACCGTGACACGATCGTTCACCTGCATAATCATCTCCTCTATATTTTCAGCCAGTGTAGAACAAAACCACGCAACTCGCAGCGTCGCGGCACGTGACTGGCGCTTTTTTAGACCGACTATACTTAGAGAGGCTTGAGCGACGCTCAGCGAGGGGGTAATGATGAAGCACCAATTAACAGGCCAGACCGGGGACGACCTTGACGTCAACGTAGATGCCCTGCTGGCGGCAATTAATGAGATCAGCGAAAGCGAAGTCCATCGCACGCTGGACGACCCGCAGCGCGCCAGCATTGATGGCCGCGGGTCACATACCTGGCGTGAGCTGGCGGAGGCATTCGAACTCGATATTCACGATTTCAGCGCCAGTGAAGCCAACCGTTAGCGGCTGGCGAAAAAAATCCCGACTCGCAGGAGTCGGGATCAAACTTGCTAATGCAAGAAGCACTTGAAAATTCGTTACACCGGGAAATCCGATGCGTTGAAACATTATCCTCAATTATTTTGCATGACAAGAGATATTCATGACGCAAAATATTGAGAATGTTGGCGCTTGATGACTTATCGGGCTGCAAGGCTGATGTGAGAAGGCTTAGCCGCAAACCGGTTTCATTCGATAGCGCGATCGCCTGCGATCACTTTAAGATAATTCTCATTTTGCCAATCGGCATCGAAACGTTTTACTCACGCTGCGCTGCGAAAACAGACCTGGTTACGCCCATTTTGCTTGGCCAGATAGAGTCGCCCATCGGCCACCGACTGCAGCGCTTCAAACTGATACTCCCCCCGCTCTTCGCTGGCGCTCACCCCTAACGAGGCGCTAACCCGCAGCGTCACGTTGTTATGCAAAAAGACTTCCCGTCCCTGGATACGCTGGCGCAATCGCTCCGCCACCGCCGCCGCTTCCTGCAGGGTGGTATTCGGCATCACGATACAAAACTCTTCTCCGCCCACTCTGCCCAGCAGATCGCCCTGCCGAACCGCGCTGGACAGCGTACTGGCCACCATCGACAGCACCCTGTCCCCCGCCTGATGACCATAGCGATCGTTGATGTGCTTAAAATGATCCAGATCGAGCTGGATCACCGCCAGCGGCCGTCCGCTGCGCTGGCAGTCGCTGGCTACCGCCATCGCCTGTTCAAACAGCGCCCCGCGATTGAGCAGGCGGGTCAAGGCATCGTGCCATGCCTGCCACTCCAGAGAGGTTTGCAGAACGCTCATGTTGCGGACCATGCGGCGGATCACCAGCCAGGAGAGCAACAGCATCAAGGTGAAGAGGACCCACATCAGGGTCAGGGCGATGGTGATGGTGCCAAAGTTCCCGCGGACGCCTTCCCGCAGAGTGTGGATCCGCAGCAGCACGCCGTCAAAATTGCGCAGTTTGGCCCAGCTGATATAGCGCGTCAGCAGACGCAGCCCTCCCTGGTTATCATGGACAAACGCGCGGCTCAGCAGCTCCTGCTCGCGCGGCGACAGCAGGGTCAGGACATTCCCCGGCGCGGAAGAAGCCAGCAGGTTCAAATGGCTATCATAAAGTTGGTACTCTCCCTCTTGTCCCCCCTGCATGGCGCTAACCAAAAACGCTTTGATTTCACTGACTGAGAAATCCATCGCCAGCACGCCGCGCCAGTAACCGGCAAAATCCAACGGTATCGAAGCGGTGACCACCTGCTCTTCCAGCTGCGGGTCATCGTCAGGAAAGGTTTGCCAGATAACGCCTCGCCCCGGATTATTTCGCTGGGTCTGGCGGGTAAACCACGGAGCGCCGAGGGCTTGGGAATAGTGCGTTATCACCTGCGACTCATCCCGCAGCGGCAGGGTCGAGGTAAAAAAGCCGCTACGAGAGATATACTGCATCCGCTCGGCGAAATCGCGATCGTGCTGCGTCAGATTTAGCAGATAACCCAGCTCGAGCGTCGCCATTAGTTCATCAGCCGCCAGCGGATCGTCCACCAGCAGGATAGGGTTGTGGCCAGCGACGCTGCCTGAGATGCCAAACACCGGCAGCGTACGCCGATTCGGTAGCGCCACCCGCCAGGCCTGCTGATGGCGCTGGCTCAGATAGCGTTGGCTGGCCTTACGCAATACATCGATATCAAGCGGCTGTTCGAGCGCCGCCTGCATCCCATGGCGAAAAAACATCATTCTGTCGATGTTGAACTGCAACAGTCCATCCATTTCATGAGCGACGTTAGCCAGATTGTTACGCTGGTTGGCCACGTAGGCCTCTTCCAGGACATTGATTTCACGCCAGATCAGCAGCGTGGAGAAAAACAGCACTGCGATAAAACAAGCGTTAACCACATGCGCCGGGCGAGCCAGGTGGTAGCACTTTTTTAACTTCAACCGCAGTGGCTTATCCATCTTTCTCTCGCAATACGTTGCGCAAACCTCGCGGCGTCAGCGCCCCGGTCTCTGTCGATACCCGGGGCGTTTTCAGGGTAGAACACGCGGCGCCGTTACGCTGCGTTTCGCCATGCTACTTTCCAGCGCCACGCAGGCTGCTCACCGCCTTAACGCCCGCCAGCACCACCGCGCCGATGATAAAACCCAGCACCAGGTTGGCGACGACCGGCAGCGTGGAGGCCATCACCCCACCCAACCCCGCGCTCCAGTGCTCGATGGCATGATGCAGCGGCGCAATACCGTGAACGACTATCCCCCCGCCGACGAGGAACATGGCCAGCGTCCCGACGATGGACAACACCTTCATCAGGCGGGGAGCGACGGCCAGGAGCCCTTTACCCAGCCACTGCGCCAGCGCACTACGTTTTTCCGCCAGCCAGTAACCCATGTCGTCCAGCTTGACGATCACCCCCACCAGGCCATACACCCCGATAGTGACCAGAATCGCAATCCCCGAGAGAATAAGGATCTGGTTAAGCAGCGGAGCTTCCGCCACGATGCCGAGGGTAATGGCGACAATTTCCGCGGACAAAATAAAATCGGTGCGAATCGCGCCTTTTACTTTGTCACGCTCAAAGGCCAGCGGATCGCGCTCCGCCAGCGCGGCGAGACGCTGCTGCCGCCGTTCAGGATCCTCTTTGTGTTTCCGCGCTTCCAGACTGTGCAGTACCTTCTCCACCCCTTCGAAACAGAGAAACGCGCCGCCCAGCATCAACAATGGCGTAATCGCCCAGGGGATGAAGGCGCTGATCAACAAAGCCAGTGGCACGAGGATCACTTTGTTAACGAACGACCCTTTCGCCACTCCCCAGACCACGGGCAACTCGCGATTCGCCCGCACGCCGGTAACCTGTTGGGCATTGAGAGACAAATCGTCGCCCAGCACCCCCGCCGTTTTTTTCGCCGCTACCTTGCCCATCACGGAAATATCGTCCAGCAGCGTGGCGATATCATCAAGTAATGTTAAAAGACTACTTCCTGCCAAAATGATTTTCCTTCTCTTTTCATCAATGTCTCCCTCGAGTATGCGTTAAAAAACGGCCGGTGCCCAAGGTACAATTAGTCAATATAAATTTAACAACCTGACGCAAATTAACCACTCGCCAGCACGATAGTTTTCACGTTTACTATATGTCCCCTTTCTATCTCTGCACCGTCGTGAGGAAGTATGTCTACCCGTCAGCTTTTACCGCTCATCGGGGCGCTGTTTGCGCTGTATATCATCTGGGGCTCTACCTATTTCGCTATCGCCGTCGGGGTCGCCAGCTGGCCGCCGCTAATGATGGCCGGCATTCGTTTTCTCGCTGCCGGCGTGCTGTTGCTGGGGTGGCTACTGGCCACCGGCCATAAGCTACCGGCGCGTCGTCCGCTGCTTAACGCTGCGCTGATCGGGGTCTTGCTGCTTGCGGTTGGCAACGGCTTCGTGACGCTGGCTGAACATCAGCACGTCCCCTCCGGCATCGCGGCGGTGATGGTCGCCACCGTACCGCTGTTCACCTTATGCTTCAGCCGCTTTTTCGGCATCGCCACCCGTAAACTGGAGTGGCTGGGCATTGCCATTGGCCTTGCGGGTATCGTGATGCTCAACAGCGGAGGCAACCTGAACGGCAACCCCTGGGGCGCACTGCTGATCCTGATTGGTTCCCTAAGCTGGGCCTTCGGCTCGGTTTACGGTTCGCGAATCGTACTGCCGACCGGCATGATGGCGGGGGCAATCGAGATGCTCGCCGCCGGGATCGTCCTGCTGGCGGCCTCATGGCTGAGCGGTGAAACCTTATCCCGCGTCCCTTCCTGGTCCGGGATCGCCGCCCTGGCCTATCTGGCCATCTTTGGCTCGCTGATCGCCATTAACGCCTACATGTTTTTAATCCGCAATGTCACCCCGGCGGTCGCTACCAGCTACGCCTATGTTAATCCGGTGGTCGCGGTGCTCCTCGGTACTGGGTTCGGCGGCGAGAGCCTGTCGCTCATTGAGTGGCTGGCGCTGGCGGTGATTATTTTCGCCGTAGTGCTGGTGACGCTGGGGAAATATCTCTTCCCCGTCCGCAGCGAGGCTACTCCTTGTAAGGCGTCGAAGTAGTCGTCAGTTCGCGGATCCCCTGCGTATCGATCTGCGCGTCGTGTCCGGCGCCGCAGATCCACTCTTCCAGACGCTCGGTGAGCGCCGCATCACTCAGCCTAAGGCGCCCGCGCAGGGCGCATTCCCAGATGATAAGCACCCGCCAGCCCTGCTCAGCCAGCTGTTGCCGGTCGCGGGCGTCGCGCGCCACGTTACCGGCGATTTTGTCCAGCCAGAATGCCGTGCGGGTGGCCGGCACCTTAAACAGATAGCAGTCATGGTGATGCCAGAAACAGCCGTGAGTAAAGATAACGCAACGGTAGTCGGGTAAAGTGAAATCGGGACGTCCCGGCAGCGCGCGATCCTGGGCGACAAAGGTGAATCCCGCCCCGGTCAGCAGCGCCGCTATCCGCTTTTCGATCGCCGTATCGCGCGTGGCGATCGCCCGCATATTTTTACTGCGCGTCGCTTTATCGTGAACATCCGCCATCATTATCATCCGCTTCGCGGCGCGCCACCGCCTGAGCGATGCGCGGCGCCAGGAGTTTCGCCACCGCGGCGAAGACCGGAACCACCACCGAGTTGCCAAACTGACGATAGGCCTGCGTATCCGATACCGGGATGCGAAAACGCGCCCCCTGCGGGGATTCAAAGCCCATCAGCCGGGCGCATTCGCGCGGCGTCAACCGGCGAGGCCGCCGCTGTTGATTCAGCGGATCGTCAAAATGCTTCTCACCGAGCGGCCGGTCCCAGCCGCGATCGACGAGAATTTCGGCACCATCTTTATAGTAGCGGGCAGAAAGCGTCCGGGCCACGCTGTGGGGATTGGCGGGGTCAACCAGGCCATAACCAAAGCCATTGCCCCGCGCCTGATGCTTGCGGGCATAACGATAAAGATATTTCCACAGCACCGGCGTAAGAATAAATTTCGCATCGACCGTCGGCTCCAGCAGCTCGCCAAATGTTGGCCGCACCGCCGGGTACTGCGCCGCGATGTCGCGCAGCGTAAATCCAGCATGCAGCTGCAGATCGCGACGGAAACCCACCAGCACGATGCGCTCCCGGTGCTGAGGCAAGAAATGGCGCCCGTCAATCACCTTCGGGTCATCCGGCCCGGTATGCCCCGCGTCAGCTACTTCATATCCCAGCTCATCCAGCGTCTGCATGATGATACGGAAGGTGCGCCCCTGATCGTGGCTTTTGAGGTTTTTGACATTCTCCAGCACAAAAATCGCTGGCTGACGAGCCGCGATAATTCTCACCACGTCAAAAAACAGCGTTCCCTGGGTTTCGCAGGCAAAGCCATGCGCACGGCCCATCGCATTTTTCTTAGAGACGCCGGCAAGCGAGAAAGGCTGGCAGGGGAAGCCAGCCAGCAGCACATCATGCTGAGGGATAGATTCGCGAATATGCCGCGCCGCCTCCTCGTCGCTAACGTCAGAGCGTTGGCTGAGGGTAATATCGCGGATATCTTCATTAAAACGGTGCTGCTGCGGATCACAGTACCAGTTAGCCTTATAGGTGCGTACCGCGTGCTTGTTCCACTCGCTGGTGAAAACGCACTGCCCGCCGATGGCTTCAAAACCACTGCGGATCCCGCCAATACCGGCAAACAGATCGATAAAACGGAACCCATAGTGCGGATGATGGGCCGGCGGCGAAGGCAGGAGCGTCGCCAGATGAGCAACTTCCTGCGGGCGCAAACGCTCCGCCACGCGGCCAAGCGCCACCACGCGCTTGAGGATCGCCGCGCTCCAGTGCTGTTCGCCGACGCTCACCAGTTCGGCAACCAGCGTTTTTACATCGTAGATCGTCATCAGCTGACGCAGCAGCGCCTCAGCGTCTTCCCCGGCCTGTTCAGCCAACGACAACGACCTGTGTTCCTTGCTTAACTTTTGCGGCATATCCTCAACCAACGCGGACGATTTTGGCAGAGAGTACCATAAATCACCGGTCGGTTGACGCCTGCGGTGCAAAGCGGCGCAAAACCGCTTCATCCAGCGCCAGCGGCTCCCCCTGCAGCTCCGCGCTGAGCTTAGCCATAAATTCGACGAGAAAACGGGCATTATGCTGCGCCATCGCTTTCCCCTTGTCAGTTTGCATGGTTTCCGGCAGGCGCAGAAGTTTGCACTGGAAATGGTCGAGGGCATATTTGCGGTCATCCAGCGCCCGCCGATCAGCAAAAGGATCTTCGGCATCAAACAAGATGGTATTCAGGGCGCCGGCGACAGCGAAGACCCTCGCCAGACCAATGGCTCCCAGCGACTCGAGTCGATCGGCATCCTGAACTATTTTCGCCTCCAGCGTGCGCGGTGGGATCGCCGCGCTGAAGCTGTGCGCCTCGATGGCATGGCTGACCGCCGGGTAACGATCCGCAGGAAAATCAGCAAAGGCCGACTGCAGAATGGCGAGGGTTTTCTCGGCGGCCATCATCGAGGATCGACTTCGCTCCGGATGATTTTTTGGCAAGCTGACGATGTCATGAAAATAGCAGGCCGTGAGGAGTACCAGCCGGTCGACTTCCTCCCCCGCGGCCAGCTGAGTGGCGGTCGCCCAGACGCGACGAAAATGGGACAGATCGTGTGCGGCGTCATCCTGCGCATGGTGCGTCAGTATCCAGCGCTCAAATCGTTGCTGCCAGTCAACCAGGTCCATAGGCTTTCCTTTATCTGAGGGTCAGCCTCGAGCATAGCAATTTTAGCGCTGATGATCCTGCTCGCCGCGGGATGGACGCGTATACCAGACGACCGCGCCGAGAATAGAGCCAATGCCGCCGAGGACCAGCATACCCAACAGGGCGCCAAGCCATTTCCCGGCCGTTGTTCCAAAATCACCCTCCACGCTGGCGCCGGGAACGCTGTGAATTTTTCCCACTACCCACCAGTAACGCACAATGACCCAGACACAATATCCGCAAAAAGCATACAACGCCCAGAGCGCAAGTTTCCCTCCCGGGCTGCGTTTTGCCTGCTCTTCCATCTCATTCCTCTCCGTGACACAACAGACTATTGTCACTTAAAACGTGACACGCATCACATTATACCGCTAACCTGCGTCACAGGCAGCAGTTTCATCTTCGTCTTCTGCGCCTTCTCGCGACTTATGCTGCCAATGCGCACAGGCTGAAGAGATGTCCTTATTATCTCCCGTACGCTTAAAGCTATTCATTCCTTAATTATCGCAAGCTGGGTTGATAATCCCCTGGATATTTACATTCACACAAAATAAATTCCCATAATGAATAATGTACTTGATTATTATCTGTGCAATTTATTTCATAAAATTAACAACAAGCTACCAAATATACAATAAAGCATTGCTATATAAGAAAATAATGAATTTTGCACAAACATCAAAATTTAATATAAAGAACCACTTAGAAATATTTTGAAATGTTTAACATTATTTATTTACATATTTTATTTTAAATAAAGATGAACTTAGTCGTTAGTATCGGATCGTCATTCCGGAGGGATTGTCATAATTCATAGAAATTATTATTAAAAGGGAATATATAATGAAAAGAAAAGTACTGGCACTTATGGTTCCGGCATTATTAATGGCTAGCGCCGCTAATGCCGCCGAAATCTATAACAAAAACGGTAATAAACTGGACCTCTACGGGAAAGTTGACGGCCTGCATTACTTCTCTGACGACGCTTCAGAAGACGGCGACCAGACCTATGTTCGCTTTGGTCTGAAAGGCGAAACGCAGATTACTTCCGAGTTAACCGGCTACGGTCAGTGGGAATACAACATTCAGGCGAACACTAGCGAAAAAGAAGGTGCGAATTCCTGGACCCGTCTCGGCTTTGCCGGCCTGAAGTTTGCCGACTGCGGGTCGCTGGACTATGGCCGTAACTACGGCGTGGTCTACGACATTGAATCCTGGACCGATATGCTGCCGGAATTCGGCGGCGATACCTACACCCAGACCGACGTTTACATGACCGGCCGTACTAACGGCGTGGCCACCTACCGTAACAGCGATTTCTTCGGCCTCGTCGACGGCCTGCATTTCGCCCTGCAGTATCAGGGTAATAATGAAAACGCCGGTTCTGGCGAAGGCACTAATAACGGTGGGAAACGTAAGCTGGCGCGGGAAAATGGCGACGGTTTTGGTATCTCCAGCTACTACGATCTCGATATGGGCATCAGCTTCGGGGCAGCGTATTCGTCTTCTGACCGTACCCATAACCAGCTGGCGGCCGCGCGTAGCAGCCAGCGTTATGCCAACGGCGATAAAGCCGATGCCTGGACCGTCGGCGCGAAATATGACGCCAATAACATCTATCTGGCCGCCATGTATGCTGAGACCCGCAACATGACCTTCTATGGCAACGATAGTTTTGGCGGAATTGCCAACAAAACGCAGAACTTCGAAGTGGTCGCGCAGTATCAGTTCGACGACTTTAATTTACCGCTGCGTCCGTCGGTGGCCTATCTGCAGTCGAAGGGTAAAGATCTCTACGCCTATTCTCGCTACGGCGACAAGGATCTGGTCAAGTATGTCGACGTGGGCATGACCTACTACTTCAACAAAAATATGTCCACCTATGTGGATTATAAAATCAACCTGCTGGATGAAGACGACCGCTTCTACAAAAACAGCGGTATCGCGACCGATGATATCGTCGCCCTCGGCCTGGTCTATCAGTTCTGATCCCCGTCAAAGCCCGCGTTCAGCGGGCTTTTTTATGTTCCCGCTCCGTTGAGATCACTCTTTTCGACATTGCCGCTTTCCAGGCGTACCTTCCCTCTTTATGATGCGTTTAAGCTCGTTCGGGCTAAAAGCGGCGATAAGGTGCCAAAAGGATAAAGCGCGCTACCGCGACTCTACGCTGAAACCAGGACGATGATGATGGTGATACCCCAGCGCAGGCGTTATACCTGAAGCTAACGGTGTTATTGAAGGGAAGGTTAGAGCAAGAAAAGTGGCGGAGAGAGGGGGATTTGAACCCCCGGTAGAGTTGCCCCTACTCCGGTTTTCGAGACCGGTCCGTTCAGCCGCTCCGGCATCTCTCCGCTGTGATGGTTGCTATAATGCCAGGATCTTTGGCATTTTAATAGCTCCCGTTTCGGTAATTGTGTTCAAGTGACGACTTTGCGAGCAATATGATGTTTAAATGGCCCTGGAAAGCAGATGATGAGTCCGGCAACGCAGAGATGCCCTGGGAGCAAGCGCTTGCCATTCCGGTTTTAGCCCATCTTTCGTCCACTGAGCAGCACAAGCTCACGCAGATGGCTGCCCGTTTTTTACAGCAAAAGCGGCTGGTGGCATTGCAGGGGCTGGAGCTGACCCCGCTGCATCAGGCGCGCATTGCTATGCTCTTTTGTCTGCCGGTGCTTGAGCTGGGCATTGAGTGGCTGGATGGCTTCCATGAAGTGCTGATCTACCCTGCCCCTTTCATCGTCGATGATGAATGGGAGGATGATATTGGTCTGGTCCACAACCAGCGGGTGGTACAGTCGGGACAAAGCTGGCAACAGGGTCCTGTAGTGCTGAACTGGCTGGATATTCAAGACTCTTTTGATGCGTCAGGCTTTAACCTTGTGGTGCATGAAGTGGCGCATAAGCTTGATACGCGGAACGGCGACCGGGCCAGCGGCGTGCCGCTTATCCCGTTGCGTGAAGTTGCCGGCTGGGAGCATGATCTCCACGCCGCGATGAACAACATTCAGGATGAGATAGATCTGGTCGGCGAAAGCGCCGCCAGTATTGACGCCTATGCCGCCACCGATCCCGCAGAGTGCTTTGCTGTCCTCTCGGAATATTTTTTCAGTGCGCCTGAACTGTTCGCGCCTCGCTTCCCGGCCCTGTGGCAGCGTTTTTGCCACTTTTACCGCCAGGATCCGCTGGCGCGTAGACGTGAGAATGGCCTGCAGGACGAAGGCGATCGGCGCATTGTTCACTAAAACAACGTGTTGAGCTAAATTTAGCCATTTGAATCAGCAGGTTAATTTTAGTGTTGACACAAAAATGCGAGGCCAGTAGTATGCGCCTCGTTCACACGATTCCTCTGTAGTTCAGTCGGTAGAACGGCGGACTGTTAATCCGTATGTCACTGGTTCGAGTCCAGTCAGAGGAGCCAAATTTAAAAATCCCGCTCAGGGAAACCTGAGCGGGATTTTTGCTTTCCGTGATCCTCTCCGCTCCCCAAGCATGCAATCTTATCCTGGTGTAGGTGCTATTTTCTTGCTATGAGGCAAGCTGAACGGCCGTGAGCCCCACGCTCCCGCAAAGGCTTAAATAAAGGCGGTTTAACCGTGCCGGACCATACCTGGGTGTAAGGCGATAATGCGCGGTTCCAAAAAAGATTGGCAACACCGCCGCTTCTGATATCTCTCCGCCAGCGGGTATAAGCAGCATCGTACCGTAGGTACCGTCCAAGGTTCCGTATGTGATCCCCGCAGGTGAAAATCAGCGATGCTGCTCCCAACCTTATGGCTACAGACTTTCGATCCGGCGGTAACCGCTGGGTCTGCCGCTGCGTAGCAGACATGGAGGATGCTGAAAACAGCCTGTCCAGTGCGGCGATGACGCCCAGGGGACGGCTACGGGTGGATGTACCGAGTCCGCTGGCCCGCCTTATTCTGGTGCCGGCGCTACCGGCTTTCCACGCCCGCTACCCTGATATCCAGATCGACATGGGTGTGAGCGACCGGGTAGTGGATCTGATCGGCGACAACGTGGATTGCGTTCTGCGCGGAGGTCAAATCACCGACCAGTCCCTAATCGCACGCCATGTCGGCGATTTGCAAATCGGCGTCTACGTCGCCCCCAGCTATGTGGAACGCCTTGGCGCTCCCGCACACCCGCGCGAGCTGCAAAATACTGACCATTGCATAGTGGGATTCTTGTCCTCACGCACCAGTAAGATTGATCCTTTGGTACTGTGCAGTGAGAATGAACGTATTGAAATCACGGGCAACTACGTACTTGCCGTGGATGATGGCAATGCTTACCTCGAAGCTGGGTTAGTTGGCTTAGGCGTGATTGCGCTGCCCAACTATATGGCGGCAGCGCATCAGGCCGTTGGCGCTTTGATTCCATTATTTACACAATGGCGGATTAGCCCAATGCCTCTGTACCTGGCGTTTCCACCGAACCGCCATGTCAACGCCAAGCTGCGCGTTTTTATTGACTGGATCGTTGAAGTGATGCTGCAGCATGTCCCCATTGCCAACAATCAGTGACGCCATCCCCTGATTCGCTTATCAGCGGCGATGGGGGTCATTCCCGTTGTTTTGAACGAAAGTGAATAATAGAAATCGTTTTCCCAATTTAAATATTTATAACGAATCCAAGAACTATAATGCGGAATTGCCGTCCTATTCGGGATTCGCTGTAAATATTTCCCTAACACTAGCCTGTTTACCTAATTACAGTATTCATGGGATTACCGATGAGGTACACTTTATCTTTAATATCGTCATTCCCGTATCATTCATTATAATGATAGGAAATTGCATTTAATAAAATAAGGATATTAATTTATGACAAAAGGTATAAAAATTTTCATCACTGTAGTCTTCGTGATTCTGGCATTGTTGAGCGGCATGATGAGCTTCATGATCGTCGGAATGGGGGTCAGCGGTAGTGGCTGTGGTCAGGAGTGTTTTGATAATATGGATTCTGCAAAATTCATTAGTATTATATTCTGGATATTGGCTATCATAAGCGGTATCTTCGCTTTCATGGACAATGGCAGCCAAAAAAAAATCCTCAGTAACAAGATTAAGTCCATAGGCATATTTGCAGACTTTATCATCTCCTCCTGAGCATCTCCTGGCGCCCTCATTAAAACGCCATCACCGCCACTGTTGATAAGTTAAGGATCGGTTTCCCGATCCTTATTCCCAACAACGTTGAATGCATCGTCAGCAAAAGAGCCTTCTTACAATAGCCGTTAATCAGACTAAACGACCCGCTACAAACTTCCCTGCGCCGCTGTGGCGCTGATATTCACCGGCATGCCGGAGCGGCGCTGCAGGGTTTGCTCGGCCTGCGAAGGACTCACTCCCGGCCCCTGAGTAAACTCGCGCAGCGCCGAGGTCATCGGCAAGGGGACTTTTCTGTCGGATTCAAACTCCGCGCGGTTGCGCGACAGCGGCTCGTGCACCTCCAGCCAGTGACTGCCGTCCGGCTCCACGCTGTACTTCACCGGCTGATCGATCAGCTGAACCCGCGTCCCAACCGGCACGTTATCAAACAGGAATTTAATATCGTCATTGCGCAGGCGGATGCATCCCTGGCTGACGCGCAGCCCGATACCAAAGTTGGCATTGGTGCCGTGGATGGCGTAGAGCCTGCCGATGTAGATCGCATACAGCCCCATCGGATTATCGGGCCCGGGGGGCACCATCGCCGGCAGCGTTTTGCCCTCTTTCGCATACTCGCGGCGGGTATTGGCGGTTGGCACCCAGGTGGGGCCTTCCTGCTTACGCTCTACTGCCGTCACCCAGTTACGCGGCGTTTCACGTCCCGCCTGACCAATGCCGATTGGCAGCACTTCGACGCTATTGCCCTGCGGCGGGTAATAATAGAGACGCATCTCGGCGACGTTGATGACGATCCCCTCCCGCACGGTGTCAGGCAGGATCAGCTGTTGCGGAATAGTCAGCGTCGAACCGGAGCGTGGCAAATAGACATCGACCCCGGGGTTGGCTTCCAGCATATTGCTTAACCCCTGGCCGTACTGGGCGGCAAAACTTTCCAGCGGCTGGGTGTTATTCTCCGGAACGGCAATGGTAAATGCGCTGCCTACCAAACGGCTCCCCTCCGGCGGCAGCGGATAGCTGACGGCCAGCGCGCCGTGGCTGGCAAGCAGCATCAGCGCCGTACAGAGTAATTTCACACGCCGCATCGTCATTTTCCCTTCCTCAGTCGCGACTCACGTGTGTGAATTATAGCGTTATTTCCACTCCCCGACCCGCTGGCCAGCATTTCCTTAAATCTGATAGTCGATTGCGGCCTCTTCCGGCTCCATCGCCTGACGCTTAATCTCATCCAGCGACAGTCCGGCATTGCACAATTCGATAAAGCGCCAAACGTAATTCCGCTGCAGCTGGCCCCGCTTCAGTCCCAACCACACGGTATTGGCATCGAACAGATGGCGGGTATCAAGACGCGTAAAGGTGTCCGCTTCCCGGGCATCACCGGACTGCTCGGCGACCAGCCCGACGCCCAGCCCCAGCTCCACGTAGGTCTTGATCACATCGGAATCCTGCGCGCTCAGCACGATATCCGGCATCAACCCCTTGCGGTTGAACGCCTCATCAATGCGCGAACGGCCAGTGATCCCCTGGCGGTAGGTGATTAACGGCCAGCGGGCGATCGCCTCCAGCGTCAGGGGAGAAACCTGCGTCAAAGGATGATCCTTCGGCACCAGCAGGCTGTGATGCCAGCGGAACCAGGGGAAAGCCGCCAGCGTCGGATCGTTGCTCAGGCGCTCGCTGGCGATGCCGATATCCGCTCCGCCGTTATGCAGCAGCGCTTCGATTTCCTGCGGGGTACCCTGCACCAGCTCGACGCGAACATCTGAGAACAGCTCGCGGAAAGCTTTAATGACCGGCGGCAGGCTGTAGCGCGCCTGAGTATGGGTGGTGGCGATAGTTAAGACGCCTGACGCATCGTTAGTGAAGAGATCCGCCAGCCGCCGAACGTTACTGGCTTCATTGAGGATCCGCTCGGCAATCGATAACAGCGCTTTACCCGGCTCGGTCATGCCTAACAGGCGTTTACCGCGGCGGATAAAGATCTCAATCCCCAGCTCCTCTTCCAGTTCCCGGATATGGCGACTGACGCCTGACTGCGAGGTATAGAGCATATTCGCGACTTCCGTCAGGTTGTAATCCTGACGGGCCGCCTCACGGATAATTTTCAGCTGCTGGAAGTTCACCCTTTCCTCCGGGCCAATGGACTTAACGTATCTGCTATTGTTAAAGTCTGTTGTCCCAGGTAACAAATAATAAAAACCAGCAACTTATTCCTTAAGAGAATATACCCTAACTGACCAGCTGCAGTTCACGGTTTTCCAGCGATGGGCGGCTCACCAGAGACAGCAGGATCTCTTTCACCGCCTGCGCCTGCGGCGACAGACTGCCGCGAGCCGACATGTTCAGCGACAGCGACAGGCTCATTGAAGGCGTGCTGATCCGCGCCATCCAGCCGTTCGCCGCCCCGCACAGGGAACGAGCAGCGGATTCCGGTAACACCGTCGCCCCCATGCCGCTGGCGATGGCCGCGGTCAGGGTGGTGATGGATTCGATCTCGCCGATAATTTTCGCCGACAGACGACGCAGGGTGAATGCCTCGGTGACCCGCGCCCGCACTGCGCTGTAATCGCGCGGCAGGAACAGGTTCATCTCCGCCACCGCCGTGAGATCCACGCTCTGCCCCGGGCAGTCGCGGGTGCCGACCAGGTAAAGGTCTTCTTTCAGCAGCGGCTGGCTGACGATGCCTGCCACCGGCGAACGCTCATAGAGCACCGCCATATCCAGCTGGCCCGCCAGCAGCTTGTCATTCAGCGCTGTGCCGCTGCTCTCCTGCAGATAGACCATCACCTCGGGCAACTCATTGCGCACCGTTTGCAGCAACGGCATGGTAATGGCGGAGGCCGCGGTGCCCGGCGCCAGGCCGATCGACACCTGACCACGCAGCGTCTGGCCGACGTTATTGACCGCCAGCTGCGCCTGCTCGCACTGGCGCAGGATAGTGCGCGCATGGGTGTAGAGAATTTTACCGGCTTCCGTTGGCGTGACCCCTCGCTTGGTGCGTATCAGCAACTGCTGGTCCATTTCACCTTCCAGGGTCGCGACCTGTTGGCTGAGGGCCGGTTGGGCGATATGCAAGACTTCAGCGGCCTGGGTCAGACTGCCGATATCGACGATTTTCACAAAATATTTCAGTCGTCTTAAGTTCATTTTGCCTCCTGTAAGGAACGCCAGCGTAAACGCTGGGAGTATGATGCACTGGCTTTTGCAATTTGCTTGCCAGCTTTGCATTTCCTCGGCTGTCGCCCGCCGCAGGCAGTGTTATAAGGGATAGTGATAGCAATTCGGTTTTTATTTGCCCGGTAAGCAGATTGTGGTATGCCCCATTAGGGGTACATTCGCACTACAACGGTGCAACATGGTGAAAAAAACAGCGCATGGGTGGCTATTGCTGAAATTGTCAGCAGTCGAACGCAATTCTTTGAATCAGGCTTTGACAAGGCCGGATGGCATCGTTAATATGCGCCCCGTTCACACGATTCCTCTGTAGTTCAGTCGGTAGAACGGCGGACTGTTAATCCGTATGTCACTGGTTCGAGTCCAGTCAGAGGAGCCAAATTTAAAAAGCCTGCTTTCGAGCAGGCTTTTTGCTTTTCAGCGCCGGTACTTCTGCCGGAAGGCGAATGGCCACCCTCCGGCGATTGCGGCTTTAGCGTAAACTCTCTTCCTTCAGATCTATCTCCCGCAGCACCTCATAAAAAGTGATATCGCTGATGTTATGGGCGCGGCGCAGCCGGAACAGCTCCTGACGCTGGGCGATAATGACCTCTCGTTGCATATATTTCTCCAGCCTGGCGCGCTTAGCCAGCTCCAGCCCGACATCCTGCCCCTCGTCATTGTCGTTATAGTGAAGCCGCCGCTGATAGGTTTCGAGCAGCATATTGCCGGCATCGGCCCGCAGGGCCTGCTCACTGGGATCCTCCACCGGCTCGTCCAGTAGCGCGTTAAGACGGTTAATGGCCACCTCGGTCATCACGGCGCCAATGTCGTCCTTACCGGTGTCATGCGGTAGATCATCGGCAAGATAACGGGTCATAAACGGCAGACCGATAGCCGCCACCACCAGCGACATCAGGATCACTGCCATCGATAGAAAGATCAGTAGTTCACGGCCCGGGAACGGCGAACCATCTGCCAGCACCACCGGCAGCGTCAGAATACCGGCGAGGGTCACAGAGCCCTTCACTCCCGCCAGCGCCATGACGGCGAGGATACTGAATCGTGGACGGACGGTGATGGCCTTGCCCCGACGTTTGCGGCGAAAAATTGTCAGCTTCATCGACAGCCATACCCAGGCGAAGCGCATCAGACCAAGCGCCAGGGTGATGGCCACGGCGTACAGCAGCAGGTACCAGGGCGAAGAGACGCCGGCCTGGCTGGCTACCGCCGGCAGCGTCCTGAACATGCGCGGCAGCTGCTCGCCCAGCATCAGAAAGATCATCCCGTTGAGGGTGGTCTGCAGCATGGACCATACCGCGCTGCTTTTCATGCGCGTCGCCGGAAGCCGGGGCCCCGACAGCTGCTCATAATGCATCGCAATGCCGGCGGCGACGGCGGCAAGAATGCCCGAGACATGGAACGCCTCGGCCAGCAGATAGGCGGCGAAAGGGATAAGCAGGCTGATCAGGATCTGGATGGCTGGCTCCTCGCGGGTGCGCCGAACCAGAAAGTTATTACATTTGCCGGTGACCCACACCACCACGAGGCCACTGAGGATGCCCCCGAAGGCCATCAGGAAAAATTTCACCACCGCGTCTCCCGGGGAGAAGCTGCCGGTCAGCACCGCGGCGATGGCGAAGTTAAAGGCGACGAGGCCTGAAGCATCGTTTAACAGCGACTCCCCTTCGAGAATATGCGCCATCCTTGAGGGAAGCGGCGAGCTGGCGGTCATTGCCGATACCGCCACCGGATCGGTAGGCGACAGAATAGCCGCGAGGGCGAACCCTGCCGCCACGGTGATAGCCGGGATCAGCCAGTGAATAAACAGGCCAATACCGAGAATAGTCACCATCACCAGGCCTATCGCCAGCGATAAAATCGGCTTCATATCGCGGAAAAAAGCGTCTTTGGGGATGCGCCAGCCATCGAGGAACAGCAGCGGCGGGATAAACAGCAGTAAAAAAATATGCGGGTCAAAATCGACCTGAAAGCCACTGGCGGCCAGCGCGGCGCCCGCGGCGATTTGGATCAGCGGTAGCGGCACTTTAACGGGCAGAAGATGGGACAGGAACACGGTCACCACGATGGCCATGATAAAGACCAGCACGATAGCAATTAGCGACATTCATCCCCTCCTCTGACGGCAATATTCATTCTGTACATCAGACTGTTAATCCTTTTTCGCAGGTGTTGTTTCGGTAACAGATTATTTACCCAGTCACCGATAATTTAAGACAGACGTCATTGTCTGCCGGCGATAATATTTAAACTGAGGTGGCAACCGGTGCCGGATCAGGGGTGACAATGTCTTTTATCAAGCCGCGTTTGTCAATCCGCTATCGTCTGCAAATCATCGCCGGCCGGCATTCCGGGGAGAAGTCCTCACAGGACTGTCGACCGGGGACTTCGCAAATTAGCCTCTTCACATGGACAAAACCACTCAACCGCTCCAGCCCTCCGCTGTTTATATATTCCCAATATTATTAATTCGTATTATGCATTGTGAATATGGATATTAATGACCAGTCTAATATACCCGGCAGAGTTATATTTCGTGCCCCCGCCGGCAGTGCGAACCACGTATTTGCGATAAGTAATTCTTAACGCCCCCCCATTTCAGGATGATTGGACAGCCAGCCTTACGCTACGCGCAATGCTTGCCCTACCCCTGAATTGGGCGTACCCTGACAAACAATTAAACCGCACGGTCTAAATCATGAATCCCAATACCTCCACCGTCCTGAAGCCCCGCCGCGGCCGTCCACCCAAGGTCGATCGCCAGTTTGACGATACGCGTCAGGCGCTGATTCGCTCAGGCCTTGAAGTGCTGACCGAAACGGGCTATCTCGCGGCGGGTATTGATGCGGTGATCAAGAATATCGCCGTGCCAAAGGGGTCGTTTTATCATTGCTTTAAAAGCAAAGAGGCCTTTGGCCTCGCCGTGCTTGCCGCCTATGGCGACTTCTTTGCGCATAAATTAGATAAATTCCTGCTGGACGACGCCGTGCCGCCGCTGGAACGAATGGCGGCCTTTGTGCGTCATGCCGGTCAGGGAATGGAGAAATTCCAGTTTCGCCGCGGCTGCCTGGTGGGCAACCTGCTGCAGGAAGCCCCGTTGTTACCCGAGACGTTTCCCCAACGGTTGATGGCTATCCTGGCGGCATGGGAGTCGCGCGTGGCGCGCTGCCTGCGCGAAGCGCAGGCAGCCGGGGCCATCGCCAGCGACGCCTCACCGCAGGCGCTGGCCCAGGTGTTCTGGATCGGCTGGGAAGGCGCGGTGATGCGCGCCAGGCTGGTCCAGTCTGCCGCACCGCTTAACCAGTACTGGGATTTTTTTGCGCACAGTATGACAACAAAAACACCTGCACAGGACGGCGCTAGCGCCGATAACCCCCTTCCGACGAGGAATACTCTGTCATGAAAGCATTAGTTCTGGACCAGATCGACAACCGCACCGTCGCCACCGTCAAAGATATCGACCTGCCCGCTCTTGCCGAAGGCGACGTCCGGGTCGCCATCGACTGGTCGAGTCTCAATTATAAAGACGCCCTGGCGATCACCGGCAAAGGCAAAATTATCCGTCAGTTTCCGATGGTGCCGGGCATTGATTTTGCCGGTCAGGTGAAAGAAAGCCGCGATCCGCGCTTTGTTCCCGGCCAGGCCGTGATCCTCACCGGCTGGGGCGTGGGCGAAAACCACTGGGGTGGCCTGGCCACCGACGCCTGCGTTAAAGGCGACTGGCTGGTTGCTCTGCCGGAGACGCTCAGCGCGCGTCAGGCAATGATCATCGGCACCGCCGGCTTTACCGCGATGCTATGCGTTGATGCTCTCGTTAGTGCGGGCGTCACCCCTGACAGCGGGGATATCCTGGTCACCGGCGCCAGCGGCGGGGTCGGCAGCACCGCCGTGGTGTTGCTGAAAGCCCTTGGCTACCGGGTGACGGCCGTATCGGGCCGGGAATCGACACACGATTACCTTCGCCAGCTGGGCGCCGATACGATCCTGCCGCGCAGCGACTTCGCGGAGACCCGTCCGCTGGAGAAACAGCTGTGGGCGGGCGCGGTGGATACCGTTGGCGGCCCGGTGTTGGCCAAAGTGCTGGCGCAAACGCAATATCGCGGCTGCGTCGCCGCCTGCGGTCTGGCCGGGGGCTTCGATCTGCCGACCACCGTGATGCCGTTTATTCTGCGCAATGTGCGTCTGCAGGGGGTGGATTCGGTGATGGTGCCGACCGCTGAACGCGACGCTGTCTGGCAGCGTCTGGCCCAGCTTCTGCCGGAGAGCTACTACCAGCAGGCGGCCACAGAAATCACGCTGGAGCAGGCGCCAGCGTATGCCGCAGATTTCCTCAGCAATAATATTCATGGTCGGACGCTGGTCAATATCGGCCAGTAATCCTCTTCTCCCGGCGCCCGTGCGGCGCCGGATCCCGAGAGGGATCAAGGCATATCATTTCCTTCCCCACGGGATTATGATGACGCGAACGAATAGCTCTGCGAGTGGTAAAAAAAGTAAATGGATGTCATAAGCATCATTATGGCGGCGGGCAAGTCGTCCGTTGACGTCGCGCTGTATACGCTGTTGCCGATCATGGTGATCATGCTGATCATCATGAAATACCTTGAGGTCCGCGGTATCCTCGATGTGATTGTTCGCTGGGTGGCCCCGCTGCTGAAGCCCTTCGGCTTAACCGGGATGAGCGCCTTCGCCCTGATCCAGATTAACTTTGTCAGCTTTGCCGCCCCGCTCGCCACGCTGTCGATTATGGATAAACGCGGCGTCTCGGACCGACAAATGGCCGCCACGCTGGCCATGGTGTTCGCCATGGGGCAAGGCAACGTCTTCTATCCTCTTACCCCTTTTGGTCTGCACTGGCTGGCCTCGATCGTTATCTCGGTGGTCGGCGGCCTGTGCGCGGCCGCCGTCGCCTGGCACGTCACCGGACGGCGCTTATCGGTCGCCGAGAGCCCCCGCGCGGAAGCGCTGCCGAACGCCGAGCAGAACAGCCAGGGAATTCTGGCCGTGATTAACAGCGCCGGCTCCGACGCCATCCGCCTGGCGCTCGGCGCGGTGCCAATGCTGATCCTGTCGTTAACCATCGTCGGGCTGCTGCAGGGCGCCGGGGCTATCGACCTGCTGCAGCAGCTGCTGAAGCCGCTTCTCAGCTGGCTGCACATCCCCCAGAACTTTGTGCTGCCGGCGCTGGTGAAGTGCGTTGCCGGGGGCACCGCCTACTTTGGCGTCATTTCCGAGCTGATCCAGCAGGGCAAAGTCACCGTGGACCAGGTCAACGCCTCGGCAGGTCTACTGATCCAGACCTTTGATCTTCCCGGTATCGGCATTTTTCTTGGCATCAGCTCACGGTTTGTCCGCCTGTTCCGCTTCGTGGCTCCCGCGGCGATCGTCGGTATCCTGCTGCGTACCGTTCTGCACCTGATCCTGTTTTAACGCCTCTGCTCTGGCCTGCGCTTTCAGGCAGGCCGCCACCGCCGCCTGTTCGCCGCAGGCGATGCGCTCATCGACGCGCGTCATCATCCATGGAAAGAATGGATTGGAGGTGACGCGCATTAACGTCTCCAGCCCCACGCTCAGCGTCCCGGTCTCTCCGCGCAGTGAAATGGTGCCCAGGCTAATGCCGTAGCGGTTCTTCTCGTCCGGCTCGCGACCATACAGCGAGTCGCTCAGGGGAAACGGCACCGCCACATGCGACAAAGAGTATATATCCGCCGGCCAGGCCAGGTGTAAAGGATAACGATGCTCTTCCCGTTCCTGGGCCAGCGTGGTCCGGGCGACGGTCTGCAGCGTGTGCGCCGTCGCGTTGGTCACCACCGTGGTGGTATAGGCCCGCGGCGCCGGGGGCAGCAGCGTATTCACCGCCGCATAGAGCGCAGGGCGAAACAGGACCCGGAGATCCGCCGCCTGGTTAATATCGAACACCACCAGCTCGCTGCCGTTATCCGGCAGATAGCGATACAGGGACTCCACCACCGCGCGGGTGCTGACCGTGGAATCCATCACCGACTGAAAGGTGAGGATCGGCGGCAGCGCTTTCAGCTCGCCCTGCCGGGCCGCGCGGATAATCTGCTGCTGCAGCGCCTGGCTCAATAACCACGATTGTCTCGCCGCCTTGACCGGAAAGGAGTTGTACTTGAACGGATTAAACTCAGGCGCCACGTTCAGCCAGGCCGCGCGGGCGAACGCCGGGAAGACGGACGGTAGCCCGGCGAGGCCGGCGAAACGGGCAAACGCGGTCACGCCGATCATCGGCGACAGCAGAATGATCTGCTGCGGCTGGCGCAAGTGATTGTCTTCCAGGCTATCGAGGGCATACTTGAGCGCCAGCGCGCCGCCGTTAGAGTAGCCGACCAGATGCAGCGGCACGTCCGCCCCGGCAAGGCGGGTCGCTTCGCGTACCGCCAGACGCGTCGCCGCCAGCCAGGTCTCCCAGTCAACCGCCGTTAACGCCCCCGGCGCGGTGCCGTGTCCCGGCAAACGCGGCGCCACCGCCACATAACCCCGCTGCTGCCAGAGTTGCGCCAGATAGCGCACGCTGTAGGGCGAATCGGTCAGGCCATGGAGGAGCACCACGCCGCCGCGCGGCTTGCCCAGCGGCATCAGCACAAAAGAACGGTTCCAGTCCTGCTTAAACTGCCCCGGCCAGACCCGGCTGTGACGATAAAAGCGGTTGACCGGGGTTTTATCTTCCTCCGGCAAAGCCTCTGTCACCTCACGCTGGAGATCGGCGAAAATCGTCTTCTCCCGCGCCAGATACTGGGCAAAGGTCGCCTGGTCGATCTCTTCGGCCGACATCTCGTTGCCACTCCAGGTATGCCAGCGATGCAGGGACGGGCCGCGTTGGGACTCATAGATCCGCCCGGCGAGAAAGACCACCAGCAGCGCCAGTACCGCAATGCTCCCTTTTTTCAGCAGTGAGCCGATAACGGCGCCGGACGTTCGCCAGTGTCGAAATAGATGCTTCATGACGCTCTCTCTTATATTTATTGCGTAGCCGGACTTATCAGCCCTCTTCCTGACAGGCTATTCTCACGGTCTGCTTTTCAGCATAGTCATCGCTTCCTGCAAATTAAACCCGGCAGATCATTGCCCCCCGGCATAAAAAAACCTAGCGCACAGATCAACAATCGGTTGCGTATTTTTAAACACTGCATAAACCAAGGGGATAATCTTATTGTCAGATTTTTAAGAAACATGAATTATCGACGCACATGTCGCTATGAGAGGATAAAAAACAGATGGAGTGGTGGGTAAAAAAAGTACAGGACAACGCTTCGGCCAGCCTCTGCCGCGTCGTGCTTCAGAGCGGTGCGCTAGAGATGATCGCAGAGATTGAAGCCTGTCGCCTCCGCCTGCGGGAAGGGGATAAACTCACTCCGCTGGCCGATGCGCGCTATTGTCTGAATAATAATCCGACGCAAACTTTGAAGATCCGCAACGCCACTCATTATAGCAGCGAGCGTTGGACAAACGCCGGCAAATAACACGAGCCCGCTCCCTTTACTGGTTATGGTCTGAGTATCGTCGCATTTGACAGATAAATTCTCCTTCGCCCTTTTCCCGCTGTGACATACTATCGGGAATGTCAGCAGACCTGAAACAAGGAGCGAATCATGAATATCAAGGCCGCCAGTCTGACCCCGGAACAAGCGCTTGCCGAGCTGGAAGCACGCTATGAAGCCTCGGTCACGGCGTTACGCAAAGCCATCGGCGACTATATCGACCATAATACGCTCCCCGATACCGAAGCCCGCGCGGAAGGTCTTTTTGTCTATCCGCAGCTGTCGGTCTCCTGGGACGGCGCCGATCATAAAGCCCTCAAAACGCGCGCCTGGGGACGTTTCACCCATGCCGGTTGCTATACCACCACCATTACGAATCCGAAACTGTTCCGCAACTATTTGCTGGAACAGCTGACCCTGCTGTATCAGGACTATGGCGCGCATATCAGCGTCGAGCTGTCGCAGCATGAGATCCCCTATCCTTACGTGATAGATGGTTCCACCCTGACACTCGACCGCTCGATGAGCGCCGGTCTGACGCGCTATTTCCCTACCACCGAGCTGTCACAAATTGGCGATGAGACCGCGGATGGCCTGTTCCATCCCACCGAGTTCTATCCGCTGTCGCACTTTGACGCCCGCCGCGTCGATTTTTCGCTGGCGCGTCTGCGACACTACACCGGCACGCCGGCGGAACACTTCCAGCCCTACGTGCTGTTCACCAACTATACCCGCTACGTGGATGAGTTCGTCAGCTGGGGCTGCAGCCAGATCCTCGATCCCGACAGCCCCTATATCGCTCTCTCCTGCGCCGGCGGGATCTGGATCACCGCCGAGACCGAAGCGCCGGAACAGGCCATTTCCGATCTGGCGTGGAAGAAGCACCAGATGCCGGCCTGGCATCTGATCACCCACGACGGCAAAGGGATCACCCTGATTAACATTGGCGTCGGCCCGGCCAACGCCAAAACCATCTGCGATCATCTCGCGGTACTGCGGCCGGACGTCTGGTTAATGATCGGCCACTGCGGCGGCCTGCGCGAAAGCCAGGCCATCGGCGACTATGTGCTGGCCCACGCCTATCTGCGTGACGATCATGTACTGGATGCGGTGCTGCCGCCAGATATTCCGATCCCCAGCATTGCCGAAGTGCAGCGCGCCCTCTACGACGCCACCAAGCAGGTGAGCGGGATGCCCGGCGAAGAGGTTAAGCAGCGGCTGCGTACCGGGACGGTGGTCACCACCGACGACCGTAACTGGGAGTTGCGCTATTCCGCTTCGGCGCTGCGCTTTAATCTCAGCCGGGCGGTAGCTATCGATATGGAGAGCGCGACCATCGCCGCCCAGGGCTATCGCTTCCGCGTCCCCTACGGCACGCTGCTCTGCGTCTCGGACAAGCCGCTGCACGGTGAAATCAAGCTCCCCGGCCAGGCTAACCGCTTTTACGAGGGCGCTATCTCCGAGCATCTGCAGATAGGCATCCGGGCGATTGACCTGCTGCGCGCCGAGGGAGATCACATGCACTCGCGTAAGCTGCGCACCTTCAACGAGCCGCCGTTCCGTTAATCGTCGATGACGTGGGAATCGTGAGATAAACGCTGACGTTACCCGCCAGGGAGCGTCAGCGTCCGGATAAGCGAAACAAACGACCCGGCGGTGTTTGTCCACGGAAGAAAGGCGGTAGACAGAAAAGCAAAAAGCCTGCTCGAAAGCAGGCTTCTTAAATTTGGCTCCTCTGACTGGACTCGAACCAGTGACATACGGATTAACAGTCCGCCGTTCTACCGACTGAACTACAGAGGAATCGTGTGAACGGGGCGCATATTATCGATGACGCCCGGCGCTGTCAAAGCCTGTTTTCAATAAAATGAATCGTTTGCCGAATTATTCTTCACTTTGCGCAAAAAATGGCGATTAGCCTCGCAAACGGCTCAGCTTTCCTCCGATGAAGCCTTCACGCGCGGATATTTCCACAGCCAGCGGCCGCTCACCATGCGGAAATAAAACAGCACGCCGCGCACCGCCCAGTCGAGCACCATCCCTAACCAGACGCCAATCACCCCCATCCCCAGCACGATGCCCAGGGTATAGCCCGCCACCACCCGGCAGCCCCACATGCCGAGCATCGACACCCACATGGTGTAGCGTACGTCACGGGCGCCTTTAAAAGCGCAGGGTAAAGTCCACGACAGCGACCAGATCGGCATAAACAGGGCGTTGAGCCACAGCAGCTGTTTAACCACTTCTTTTACATCTTCTTCATGGGTGTAGAACGAGGCGATAAAGCCGGCGAAGGGGGCGCTGCCCCAGGCGATCAGCGTCAGAATAATCGTCGACAGCCAAAATACGTGCCAGGCCTGGAATTCAGCCTGACCAATCTGCCCTTTTCCCAGCCGCTTGCCGGTAATGATCGTCGAGGCGGAGCCGAGGGCGTTGCCCGGCAGGTTAATTAGCGAGGCCACCGAAAAGGCGATAAAGTTGCCGGCGATAACGTTGGTGCCCATCCCGGCGACAAACATCTGGGTCAGCAGCTTGCCGCCATTGAAGAGGACAGATTCGATACTGGCCGGGATGCCGATCCCCATCACCTCCCAGATAATGGCGAAGTTAAAGGGTTTGAAGTAACCCTTCAGCGACAGCCGCAGCGCCGGATTGAGGCCCACCATCAGCACCCAGATCGTGGCTATCGCGCCAATATAGCGGGCAATGGTCAGCCCAAGCCCGGCGCCGACAAACCCCAGCCCCGGCCAGGAGAAGATGCCGTAGATGAGCACGCTGCTGATTAAGATATTGAGGATATTCATCCCGCCGTTGATCAGCAGCGGGATTTTGGTGGTGCCGGCGCCGCGCAGCGCCCCGCTGCCGATCAGCGCAATCGCCGCTGCCGGGTAGCTCAGCGCCGTCAGTTCCAGATAGGTCAGCGCCAGGTCCTTGACCTGGGCGGTGGCATCGCCGGCGACAAAATCAATAATCTCCTGGCCAAAGGCATGGATCACCCCCGCCAGCAAAATGGAAAACAGGGTCATAATGGCCAGCGACTGGCGCGCGGCCGCCCTCGCCCGCCGCCGATCGCGCTTGCCGAGGCTAAAGGCCACCACCACCGTGGTGCCCAAATCGATGGCGGCAAAGAAGGACATGATGACCATGTTAAAGCTATCGGCCAGCCCCACCCCGGCCATGGCCTCTTTTCCCAGCCAGCTGACAAGGAAGGTGCTCAACACCCCCATCAGCAGCACACAGGCATTTTCCAGCAGAATGGGCACAGCGAGAGGGCTGATTTCGCGCCAGTACAGCACACGATAACGCTGACGTTTTTTAAACCAGGATGTCCGTTCGACGGCCTGGCGTACGGCGGAGGTGACGTTCAAGAGAGACCTTAGTGAGAAATGTTGAAACAACATTTCAAATGATGATTGAGAAATGGATATCCTGCAAAGTATTTTCCGTAATAATTGTCGGAAATGACAACAAATTGTCGATGGAAGCGGCAGTTGCACCTGAACAGGCGAATTGATGTTTGACAAAAGTTTTTTCGCCGCTAAGATACGACTCCACACGATTCCTCTGTAGTTCAGTCGGTAGAACGGCGGACTGTTAATCCGTATGTCACTGGTTCGAGTCCAGTCAGAGGAGCCAATTTGCTGTTTTCATGCATCCTTGCGAATCATTATATGATGTTGGTTCAACAGGTTAGCGTGAAAACTCTTCCCGGTGCATTTTGATTTTACCCTCCGCATCGGGAAAAATTGGTGGTCAAATCTGGGGTCAGGTTAGTTCGATAATGGAGCGACCCCCATATGTCCCTTACCGACGCGAAAATCCGCACTCTCAAACCTTCTGATAAACCCTTTAAAGTCTCCGATTCCCACGGTCTGTATCTGCTGGTCAAGCCGGGTGGCTCACGTCACTGGTATCTCAAGTACCGTATTAACGGTAAAGAATCGCGCATTGCGCTGGGTGCCTATCCTGCCGTCTCCCTCTCTGATGCGCGACAGCAGCGTGAAGGTGTCCGTAAAATGCTGGCGCTGAATATCAACCCGGTACAGCAGCGGGCTGCTGAACGTGGCTCACGAACACCGGATAAAGTTTTTAAAAACGTGGCGCTGGCGTGGCATAAAAGTAACCGGAAATGGTCGCAGAACACCGCTGACCGTCTGCTTGCCAGCCTGAACAATCACATCTTTCCGGTCATTGGCAACCTGCCTGTATCAGAACTTAAACCCCGTCATTTCATTGACCTGCTGAAAAGGATCGAGGAAAAAGGTCTGCTGGAAGTTGCGTCCCGCACGCGGCAGCACCTGAGTAACATAATGCGCCATGCGGTTCATCAGGGGTTAATCGATACGAACCCGGCAGCAAATCTTGGCGGCGTGACCACACCTCCTGTCAGACGGCACTATCCTGCCCTGCCACTGGAGCGGCTGCCTGAACTGCTTGAACGTATTGGGGCATATCATCAGGGTCGTGAACTGACGCGGTTGGCCGTCCTGCTGATGCTGCATGTGTTCATTCGCTCCAGTGAACTGCGTTTCGCCCGCTGGTCAGAGATTGATTTCACAAACCGAGTCTGGACGATACCCGCGACGCGAGAACCCATTATTGGAGTGCGTTATTCCGGCCGCGGGGCCAAAATGCGAATGTCGCATATCGTCCCCCTCTCAGAACAGTCCATCGCCATTCTGAAACAGATTAAGGATATCACCGGTAATAATGAACTGATCTTCCCCGGCGACCATAACCCGTATAAGCCAATGTGTGAAAACACGGTCAATAAGGCACTGCGGGTGATGGGCTACGACACGAAAAAGGATATCTGCGGTCACGGCTTCCGGGCAATGGCATGCAGTGCGCTGATGGAATCGGGTTTATGGGCAAAGGACGCAGTAGAACGCCAGATGAGTCATCAGGAGCGCAATACCGTGCGCATGGCTTATATTCATAAGGCAGAGCACCTAGAAGCCCGCAAAGCGATGATGCAGTGGTGGTCGGATTATCTGGAAGCATGCCGAGAATCTTATGCACCGCCTTATACAATTGGTAAAAATAAGTTTATCCCATAGTATACTAACGAATCCCACACTCTGGCAAATTACCACCACCTCTACAGGAGGTGGTTCTATATAGACTTTTATCAACTTCATGACGAAAAACACCTATTTTATCCAAAAAGAAGACAATAGAGTCACAGAGGAATCAAAGAGCGACTCAATTGTCTTTGGACAGTCTGGTTGTGAGGTTAGAAAACAGTTACTCCTACACCATTAAATAGGGCGCAATGCTCGCTAATTTCTCCCGGGTTTCCGTCAGTTCGCGTTCCGGTGTAGATTGCGCGATGATTCCCGCCCCCGCTTGTATCCAGCAGCGCTGGCTGTCCTGAAATACGGAACGCAGAACTAGCGCCGCATCGAAGCGCATATCGTCCAGCAGCAGAATTGCGCCGGAATAGAGCTCTCGCGGCGTCTTCTCAATTTGCATAATCGCGTTCAGGGCAGCGTTTTTAGGGATACCTGAGGCGGTAATCGACGGAAACAGCACGGTAAACGCATCCCAGGCATCCTTGTTTTCCGCAAGCTGACCGCTCACGCCGGACCCCAGATGCTGAACGCTGCCGCGCTGGCGAACCGACATTAAATCTTCAACCACCACGCTGCCCGGCAGGCAAACGGCCTCCAGTTCAGCAATCGCTTCTTTGACAGAAAGGATATGCTCAAGCACCTCTTTACTGTCGTGCAGCAGTTCTGCCTCTTTCGCCTTATTATGCTCCGGGTTTCCCATGCGATCGCGGGTGCCCGCAAGCGGTTCAGTGACCACTTTATTGCCCGTCACTGACATCACCAGTTCCGGGCTAAAGCCCAGCGCTTCGCGTCCTTCCTGACGGAACATAAACGAGCGCACAGGTGTATTTGCCTGCCGCCCGTATAACAGCGTGGCGGGCATATCAATCCGCGATGGCAGGGGAATAGCGCGCGAGACAATCACTTTGACATACTCGCCACGGCGGATCTCCGCAACGGCGCGTGCAACCTGTTGTTTATACGCCTCGCCATTGAGGGCGGTATCCACCGCCAGTGGTGCGTTCTGCGTCGTTGTACTGGCCTCTTTTACCCACTCACACAAACGTCGGCCCCCGTCGGCGGAGTCCGCATAAACGGTGACATTTCCCTTTTCAAAAATAAGTTCTTCACGGGGAACGGTTAACGTCAGCAGCGGCCACTCCCCGGCGTTAAAGGCAATCCCCCGCGCATGCGCCGCAAAGTTGAACCCAACCTGTCCATAAACCCGACGTCCTTTCACCTGAGGATGTGCCATAAAACGACGCGCGCAGTCGGTAATGGAATCCACCGCCCATTGTTGCTCCCCGGCATCATCAATAAATGTCGCCTGCGTTCCGTCGGCATTAATGTGCAACCGTGCCAGGCACCCTTTGCCTAAATACCAACAGGGTTGACGCTCATAGACATAACACTCTTCTTCTGCGAACTGGCGTAAAACGCCAGAAATCGTCGGCAGCCATTGTTCCTCTGGTAACGCCAGGTGTAAAAATTCACTGATTTTCATCCCTTACCTCTCTGTGTTATTCCCGGATCAATCAATTGCGCTTGTCATCAGTTCTCTTGCCGAATGCAGCCGGATATAAGCAACCCACGCCGCCAGCAACGTGAATACCCCGGCAAACAGGAAGCAGGCCGCATAGCCAAAATGTTGAGCAACAACGCCGCCGATAACACCAGCCAGGATGGCGATTGCCGCGTCAGTACATTGAAAGAGGGTGAAGTCGACACCGGCCTGCAAAGGCGATGAAAGCGACATCAGCGTGGCGTAAAGACAGACCAGCGCGCAGGCCAGCGAAATGGACTGGACAATGACCAGACACTGGAGAATCGGCAGCAACAGATGACCCGGCGCCATCATGAACGTCATCACCACCGCCAGCAGCGCGATCCCCTGGACGCCATAAGCCGTCAACAGCGCTCTGCCGGGTGAGGTGTATTTCATCAGTAATCCGCCGGCCAGCGTTCCTGCTATGCCCGCTGCAATATTGCCGCCGCTGAACAGCGCGCCCAACGCAGACATGCTCAACCCATGATCCAACAACAGCGGCGCCAGAAGAGGCAGCACAAACCGCATACCTGAATTCAGCATTAATACCAGCAGTAAGCCCAGGCGCGCCTGCTTCCTCCTTAGCGCATAACCTAACGCCGGAACATGCGGGATAGGCGCTGTTCGCGTCGGCTCCGTAATGCGCCACAGCGGGAATGACAGCGCCATAATCAGCATCGCCATCATCAGCATGGCGACAGGCCAGCCGGATGCTGCCGACAACATTAGGAACACCCCGCCGCCGCACATCATTCCCAGATAGCTGCCGCCGACCTGCACGCTGTTTCCCCAGCCGTAACCCGCGCGAGTCAGTTGATCGACGCAAAAGCCGTCGCTGGCGATATCAATGGTGGAAGCGACCGTGCCTGCCACCATAAACAGAACAAATAACGCGACGATTTGCGTATCGGGAAATCCTCCTTCTCGCCCAAACCAGCCAATCGCTGCGGCAATCATCAGGATCGCCGCTAGCGCGACCTGACCACGCAGGATTAACATCCGCGAACGGCGTTCCTGGCTACCGGGCGGAAGCCGCCAGCGTTCGATCCACGGCGCCCAAATAAACTTCAGCGCCCAGGGCAGCATGAACAGGGTTGTCGCACCGGCAAGCGCCAGCGATCCGCCAGCAGCGCGCACCAGCGCGGGTAAGGACTGCATAGACAGCGCCGATACCAGACTCTGCGTCACATAGACGCCGGCAATAGCAAAAATCACCCGCCCGGTCGTCAACGTCAGCGGTTTCACATTCGACTGAACATCACTCATGCACCCACTCTCCAGACGCGGAAACCCCGTCGTCGCGCCACACGCGCGCGGCCATTTGCGCCTGCCACAGCGCCTGATAACGTCCATGATGTGAGAGCAATTGTGCATGAGTACCCTGCTCAACCACCTGTCCCTCTTCCATCACCAGAATGTTTCCGGCCCCGGCGATGGTGGATAAACGGTGAGCGATGATAATCACCGTCCGGTTGTGAACCAGGTTATCGATCGCTTTTTGCACCGCCAGCTCGCTTTCAATATCCAGCGCGGCAGTCGGTTCATCGAGAATGACGACCGGCGCGTTTTTCAATAACGCTCTGGCAATGGAAATCCGCTGGCGCTCGCCGCCCGATAGCTGGCCGCCCATCTCTCCCATTGGCGTCAGCCAGCCTTGCGGAAGACGGGAAATAAACTCAAGGCACTGCGCCGCGCGGGCGGCCTCTTCTACCTCCTGCCGCGTCGCCTGTGGGCGCGCGATACGGATATTCGCCAGCAGCGTGTCATCAAACAGCCAGACATCCTGGAAAACAACAGAAATCAGGCTATTGAGCTGTTCCGGCGTCAGGCGGCGAATATCGACGCCGCCAATAGAAATCTGCCCTTGCTGCGGATCGGCATAGCGCATTAACAGTTTGGTGACCGTAGTTTTGCCTGCGCCGGAGGCACCCACCAGCGCGCTCATACTGGCTGCCGGGAACGTCAAAGAAACATGATTAAGCGCGTGGCCGTCGCCTTCTTCGTAGCGATAGCTGACGTTGTCAAAGCGGATATCGTAACGTTCCGGCATCTCGCTTTGCTCTGCGACGGGAAGCGGTGCTATCGCCATAAACCGCTCAATCCGTTGCAGGGCGCTGGCGATCAGTTCCACAACCGAGGTGTAGCTGATAAACATCGCCATCGGTTCTGCGAAGCGCATAATCATCGCGACGGCGGCAATCAAAAAGGCGAGGTTCAGAGTGCCCGTCACTACCCAGACGATCCCGGATAACACCACCACCTGTAGGCCCAACTCCACGACGCTGGCGATCAGCATCGTCGCGCCAGCGCCCTGACGGTGAGTGCGGGTCTGTAAGTTTTCCAGCGCATTGAAATGCGCCAGCAGCGCCCGGCTTTTATCGGCATCGCTGCCGCAGGTGCGCAATACCATCATCCCCTGAGCAAATTCAACGATATCGCCGCTCAGACGCTGGTGCGCTTCCCCCAGCGTCTGCATTTGTCGCCGCATCGCCGGGCGGCGCCAGTAATAAAACGGCACCAGCAGAGGGAAGATCAGCAACATCACCAGCCCCAGCCGCCAGTCTATCCACAATGTCGCCAGCGACGCCGTCAGCGGCGTGACAATGGTGAGCAGCAAAATATTGGCTATCGCAATAACATAATTGAGGTTTTCATCCACGCTGCCCAGCAGCAAGGCGTTCATTTCACCCGCCCTGCCGCGCTGGAGCTTCTCCAGCGGCACGCGGCGTAACTGCTCGCCAAGTCGCAGGCGCAACTCATGGGTGGCCTGCGCCAGATGACCACGGTATTCAAAGCCCAGGCCATACCAGCGTAGCACCAGCGTCACAATTGCGGCGACGCTGAAGGCCATAGCCCAGTTAAGAAGTTGCGGCGCGTCTCCCCGTAACAGCGCATCAATGATCGGATAAAGACAGGCAAAGGCGATCCCCTGCATGAATGCCGCCAGCAACAGCGCCAGCATACTGCGTCGCAGCATCCTGGCCTGACTGCCAACGCTGGAGATAAGCTGGCGCCAGTTGACGCGCCAGGCCAGGTTATCCGCAGGATTATTGTCTTTCATTTTCCACCACCTCTTCCTGTGTTCCACCCGGCACCCAATGCTGCGCCTGCTGATAGTGTTGCCAGAGCCGTTGATACAGGCCGCCCTGCGCCAACAGTTGCGTATGGTTCCCCATTTCCCTGAGCTGTCCGTCGGAAAACAGCAATATCACATCGGCCTGAGTCACCATTGAGAGACGATGCGCGACCATGATGACCGTCCGGCCACGCATGGCCGCCGCGAGCGCCTTGATAAGCGCCGCTTCGTTTTCCGGGTCAGCAAACGCCGTCGCCTCATCGAGCACCAGGATGGGGCGATCCTGCAAAAGCGCCCGGGCGATAGTAATGCGCTGCCGCTGGCCGCCGGAGAGAAATACCCCACGTTCCCCGACTCGTGTGTTGTAACCTTCTGGCAGAGCGCTAATAAAATCATGGGCCTGCGCCACTCTGGCCGCCGCTATTACCGCCTCCAGCGGCGTATCCGGCGCGCCCAGACGAATGTTATTGGCTATCGTGTCGGCAAAAAGGAAGTTGTCCTGAGACACAAACGAGAGTTGCTTCATCAGGGTGTCCGTCTGCATATCACGCAGATCCACGCCTCCAATACGGATATGGCCTTTGTCCGGGTCGGCGTAACGCAGCAGCAAGCGCGCCACGGTGCTTTTTCCGGCGCCGCTTGGCCCGACCAGCGCCACAATTTGCCCGGCAGGCACATGAAAGCTCACCTCCTGCAACGCGGCGCCAGTACGCGCTTGCGGATAATGAAAGCTCACCTGCTCAAAGGTAATGCTCGCCTCTTGCGGCTGCTGGTCAGACTGCGGCAGCGATAACTCCGGCATCGCGAGAACCTGATAAATACGCTGAATGCTTAAACGCGTTTGCGCGACCAGGTTATTGAGCATCATCATTGGCATTACGGCTTCGGCCATTCCGCTGCCCAGCAGTAAAACGGCCACCCACGCGATAAAATCGAAACTGCCATAGTGCAGCAGGCCGTATCCCGACCAGATCAGGACAAACAGGGTCGGGAGAGGATTCAGAATCGAGAAGGAAAAACGCGCTGAAAAACCGGCTTTGCGATACCAGGTTTTGAGCACATCGACCCACTCTTCGAGGGCTCGTTGATAGCGCAAAAAACTGGTGCTGCCGCTATCAAACGTTCTCACCACGGGCATGGCCTGCACGAACTCAATCACCGCCGCGCTAACCTGCTCGCGCGCCTTATGATAACGCTGAGCCATATCTTCCGAACGCTGGCGGGCGAGCACGAGAACAACCGATCCAAACGCCAGTACCCCCAGCGTCGCGATTGCCAGCCGCCAGTCCAGCCAGAACAAGATAACGATTGTCGCCAGCGGCATGATGATCGCGCGGGCATAGAGCGGCGTGCTGTCGGCCACAAAAATATGTAACGACTTCACGTCATCCAGCATCACTTTCGCCACTGACCCGCTGCCCATTTGCTGTAACACGCCAGGCGGAAGCTGCAATGCTTTACGGGCTAACCTGCTGCGCAGAATGTTCTCCAGATGAAAAGCCGCGTAATGAGAGGTGTTGAACGCCTGTAAGCGCAGAACAAAAGTTAAGACCACGCAGCCGATCACACCGCCCAGCGGCCAGGCCGGAATAGCGTCAGGCGTCGCGCGAATGTCACGCAGGCTCCACGCTAGAAAAAGGAGCGCCCCCAGGCTGGTTAATGCCGCCAGCCCCGCCAGCGCCATAGCTAAAATAACCTTCCTGCGAACCGGTGTAATCACCTGCCAGAGAGGAAATCGGGACAGCGATTCAGTATTGGATGATTGAGATGACATGGGAGTAACTGAATTTCCTGATGAATTTTTACGGACGCCAAAAACGACAATTCAGGGTGGCGTTCTGAGAATTAATGTGAATAATAACCATTATCAATAACTCATCTACCCCATTCGGTTCTATTTATACCCGCATTGGTCTAAGCCACAGGGAGATAACCAGGTCATGACGGAGTCACCGCAAACGCAATCTGAAATCTCTATTCACCAGTTGGTGGTCGGGAAACCTGCAAACGATGGCAATATTCCTGCTCAGTGTGAACTGCTGCGCTGTTCGTTGCAGGAAGGTATGGATATTTTGCTCTGGAGGGGCCATTTTGCGCGGCCTGAGACGTTGCAGCTACACGACGATCTGGGCAGGATTAACTTCTCGTGCATCCTGGAAGGCACATCGCGCTTTGCGATTCAGGGACTCCGGCGCCACACCGACTGGGAGCTTGCGCGCAATCGCCATTACATTACCCATACGCCAGACTGTCGCGGCAGCGCCTCCTATTGTGGCCGATTCGAGAGCATTACCCTCTCCTTCAGCCCTGCAACCCTCGCGCTGTGGGTGCCGGATATTAGCGCGGACATTAAGAATAAGATCGACTCCCACTGCTGTTGCCAGCAGCAGCGTTGTAATGCTGAAACCCACTTAACGGCTCAGGCCTTGCGTCACGCGCTGATGCGCATGCACGGCGGCTTCAGTCATGAACAAAAGCCGTCGACGCTATGGTTGCAGGGGCAAAGTCTGGTCATGCTCAGTCTGGTGCTGGATGAACATCGCGAAGACGCCAGTTGCCTCTCCTGCCACTTCAACCCGATGGAACGCCAGAAACTGCTGCGGGCGAAGGATCTGCTGCTGGCTGATCTGACGCAAGCGCCGGGCGTCGCGGAGCTGGCCAGAGAGTCCGGTCTGAGCGTTCTCAAAATTAAGCGAGGCTTCCGCGTTCTGTTCAACAACAGCGTCTATGGCCTGTTTCAGGCTGAACGAATGCAGGAAGCCAGAAGACGCCTGGCCAACGGCAATACCTCCGTCATGACGGTGGCGGCCGATCTGGGCTATGCCAACGCCAGCCATTTCTCTGCCGCCTTCCAGAAACAGTTTGGCGTAACCCCTTCGACCTTTAAACGCGTGATGTAACCGGGGTCGCGCCCCCCTAAACTCCTCCCTGACAGAGGCCCGGATACCCCATCCGGGCCTCTGTTCTTTCCGCCTGTTACCAACCCGAAACGGGCATAAATAAACCCGTTTAGGGTAGCATCCAATTGTTAATAATTATTATTCTCATATGAGCAATGCTTTTCGGTAAGACGTGCCATCAGGAGGAAGAATGATTTCTGGCGCACCATCTCAGGATTCGCTGTTACCAGACAACCGCCACGCGGCTGATTACCAACAATTACGCGAGCGGCTCATACAGGAACTGAATTTAACGCCGCAGCAGTTACATGAAGAGAGCAACCTGATCCAGGCCGGCCTGGATTCCATAAGATTGATGAGATGGTTACACTGGTTTCGTAAAAATGGCTACCGCCTTACCCTTCGCGAGCTGTATGCCGCCCCCACGCTGGCGGCATGGAACCAGTTAATGCTCAGCCGGTCGCCTGAGAACGCGGAAGAAGAAACGCCGCCCGACGAATCATCCTGGCCGAACATGACCGAAAGTACCCCCTTCCCATTGACGCCAGTACAGCACGCCTACCTGACGGGCCGCATGCCGGGGCAGACGCTTGGCGGCGTGGGTTGCCACCTGTATCAGGAGTTTGAAGGCCATTGTCTGACGGCGTCGCAGCTGGAGCAGGCCATCACGACCTTGCTGCAACGCCACCCAATGCTGCATATCGCCTTTCGCCCCGACGGGCAGCAGGTCTGGCTACCGCAACCTTACTGGAACGGCGTCACCGTTCATGATTTACGCCATAACGACGCTGAAAGCCGCCAGGCCTATCTGGACGCACTGCGCCAGCGCCTGAGCCACCGTCTTTTACGCGTGGAAATCGGCGAAACGTTTGATTTTCAGCTGACGCTCTTGCCGGACAATCGCCACCGCCTCCATGTCAATATTGACCTGCTGATTATGGATGCCTCCAGCTTTACGCTTTTCTTCGATGAGCTTAACGCCCTGCTGGCCGGAGAATCGCTGCCGGCTATCGACACCCGCTATGATTTCCGCTCGTATTTGCTGCACCAGCAGAAGATCAATCAACCACTGAGAGACGACGCGCGCGCTTACTGGCTGGCGAAAGCATCGACGCTTCCCCCCGCGCCCGTCTTGCCGCTGGCCTGCGAACCCGCCACGCTACGTGAAGTCCGTAATACCCGACGCCGCATGATTGTCCCGGCAACACGCTGGCACGCCTTTAGCAACCGGGCCGGCGAGTATGGCGTGACGCCGACAATGGCGCTGGCGACCTGTTTTTCTGCCGTGCTGGCTCGCTGGGGCGGCCTGACGCGACTGCTGCTTAACATCACCTTATTCGACCGCCAGCCGCTGCACCCGGCGGTTGGCGCGATGCTTGCCGACTTCACCAATATTCTTCTGCTGGATACCGCCTGCGATGGCGATACCGTCAGCAACCTGGCGCGTAAAAACCAGCTCACGTTTACGGAGGACTGGGAGCATCGCCACTGGTCCGGCGTCGAATTACTCCGTGAACTCAAACGCCAGCAGCGCTACCCCCACGGCGCCCCGGTGGTATTTACCAGCAATCTGGGGCGTTCCCTCTACAGCAGCCGCGCAGAATCGCCGTTGGGCGAGCCGGAATGGGGCATCTCGCAAACGCCGCAGGTCTGGATAGATCATCTGGCGTTCGAGCATCACGGCGAGGTCTGGCTACAATGGGACAGCAACGACGCGCTGTTCCCTCCGGCGTTAGTCGAAACATTGTTCGACGCCTACTGCCAGTTGATTAACCAACTCTGCGATGACGAAAGCGCCTGGCAAAAGCCGTTCGCAGATATGATGCCCGCCAGCCAGCGCGCGATACGCGAACGGGTCAACGCCACCGGCGCCCCCATTCCCGAAGGCTTGCTGCATGAAGGCATTTTCCGTATCGCTCTGCAACAGCCGCAGGCGCTGGCGGTAACGGACATGCGTTATCAGTGGAATTATCATGAGCTGACAGACTATGCCCGCCGTTGCGCGGGCAGGTTAATCGAGTGCGGGGTTCAGCCCGGCGATAATGTGGCTATCACGATGTCGAAAGGCGCAGGACAACTTGTTGCGGTTCTGGCCGTCCTGCTGGCCGGGGCGGTTTACGTTCCGGTTTCGCTGGATCAGCCTGCCGCACGGCGCGAGAAAATCTACGCTGACGCCAGCGTCCGGCTGGTGCTCATTTGTCAGCACGACGCCAGCGCCGGGTCAGACGATATTCCCGTCCTTGCCTGGCAGCAGGCCATTGAGGCGGAGCCGATCGCCAACCCGGTAGTACGCGCCCCCACGCAACCGGCCTACATTATCTACACCTCCGGCTCTACCGGTACGCCGAAAGGGGTAGTCATTTCTCACCGGGGAGCGCTTAACACCTGTTGCGATATCAATACCCGCTATCAGGTTGGCCCGCATGACAGGGTGCTGGCCCTCTCCGCCCTACATTTTGATTTATCGGTTTACGACATTTTTGGCGTACTGCGCGCGGGCGGCGCGCTGGTGATGGTGATGGAAAATCAACGGCGCGATCCTCACGCATGGTGTGAGCTGATCCAGCGCCATCAGGTCACGCTCTGGAACAGCGTCCCGGCGCTGTTCGATATGCTGCTGACCTGGTGTGAAGGTTTCGCCGACGCCACGCCGGAAAACCTGCGCGCAGTGATGCTTTCCGGCGACTGGATCGGGCTTGACCTCCCCGCCCGTTATCGGGCCTTCCGGCCACAAGGACAATTTATCGCGATGGGCGGCGCCACCGAGGCGTCTATCTGGTCTAACGCCTGCGAAATTCACGACGTCCCCGCCCACTGGCGCTCCATCCCTTACGGTTTTCCGCTAACCAACCAACGCTACCGGGTGGTGGATGAACAGGGCCGGGACTGCCCTGACTGGGTGCCGGGTGAATTATGGATTGGCGGCATTGGGGTCGCGGAAGGCTATTTCAACGATCCCCTGCGTAGCGAGCAGCAATTTTTGACGCTCCCGGACGAGCGCTGGTATCGCACCGGCGATCTCGGCTGCTACTGGCCAGATGGCACAATCGAGTTCCTCGGTCGTCGCGACAAGCAGGTCAAAGTCGGAGGATATCGCATCGAGCTGGGCGAAATCGAAAGCGCGCTCAGCCAGCTGGCGGGGGTGAAACAAGCAACCGTTCTGGCGATCGGCGAAAAAGAAAAAACGCTGGCGGCATACGTTGTTCCTCAAGGCGAGGCTTTTTGCATTACCGATCATCGGAACCCGGCACTGCCGCAGGCGTGGCACACGCTTGCGGGAACGTTGCCCTGTTGCGCCATCTCGCCAGAGATCTCCGCAGAACAGGTAGCCGATTTCCTTCAGCATCGCCTGCTAAAACTGAAGCCGGGTCACACCGCTGGCGCCGATCCTCTCCCCCTGATGAACTCACTCGCTATCCAGCCGCGCTGGCAGGCCGTGGTGGAACGCTGGTTAGCATTTCTGGTGACACAACGGCGACTGAAGCCCGCTGCTGAAGGTTATCAGGTCTGCGCTGGTGAAGAACGCGAGGATGAGCACCCGCACTTCAGCGGACATGATTTAACGTTATCGCAAATTCTTCGCGGTGCCCGTAACGAACTGTCGTTACTGAACGACGCGCAGTGGTCGCCGGAAAGCCTGGCCTTTAACCATCCGGCCAGCGCCCCGTATATTCAGGAACTGGCGACAATTTGCCAACAGCTTGCACAGCGCTTACAGCGCCCGATACGCCTGCTTGAGGTGGGAACCCGCACTGGCCGCGCCGCAGAATCGCTGTTAGCACAGCTCAACGCCGGACAGATTGAGTATGTCGGGCTTGAGCAGAGCCAGGAGATGCTGCTGAGCGCCCGGCAGAGGCTCGCCCCCTGGCCTGGCGCCCGTCTGTCCCTCTGGAATGCAGACACGCTTGCGACGCACGCTCACTCGGCGGACATTATCTGGCTTAATAACGCCCTGCATCGTCTGCTGCCGGAAGATCCCGGGCTCCTTGCGACATTACAACAGCTTGCCGTTCCCGGCGCGCTGCTCTACGTGATGGAGTTTCGCCAGTTAACGCCGTCCGCCCTGCTCAGCACGCTCCTGTTAACCAATGGGCAGCCGGAGGCCTTGCTGCATAACAGCGCCGACTGGGCGGCATTATTTAGCGCGGCCGCCTTCAACTGTCAGCATGGCGATGAGGTCGCGGGGTTACAACGCTTCCTCGTACAATGTCCTGACAGGCAGGTGCGCCGCGATCCCCGTCAACTTCAGGCCGCCCTCGCTGGACGTCTGCCGGGGTGGATGGTGCCGCAACGGATCGTCTTCCTCGACGCCTTACCGCTGACGGCTAACGGGAAAATTGACTACCAGGCGCTGAAGCGTCGTCATACCCCTGAAGCGGAAAACCCGGCCGAAGCGGATTTACCCCAGGGCGACATTGAAAAACAGGTTGCCGCCCTCTGGCAGCAACTCTTATCAACTGGCAATGTCACCAGAGAAACCGACTTCTTCCAGCAAGGCGGCGATAGCCTGCTGGCGACCCGTCTGACCGGGCAACTTCATCAGGCAGGTTATGAAGCGCAATTAAGCGACCTGTTTAATCATCCCCGGCTGGCGGATTTTGCCGCCACACTGCGGAAAACCGACGTCCCGGTCGAACAACCATTCGTCCACTCCCCTGAAGATCGCTACCAGCCCTTTGCGCTTACCGACGTGCAGCAGGCTTACCTGGTGGGGCGTCAGCCGGGCTTTGCCCTGGGCGGCGTCGGCTCACATTTCTTTGTTGAATTTGAAATTGCCGATCTGGACCTCACCCGGCTGGAGACGGTCTGGAACCGATTAATCGCCCGCCACGATATGCTGCGCGCCATCGTGCGTGATGGACAGCAACAGGTGCTCGAACAGACGCCCCCCTGGGTGATACCCGCACACACCCTCCATACGCCTGAAGAGGCGTTGCGGGTGCGCGAAAAACTGGCGCATCAGGTACTCAACCCCGAAGTGTGGCCGGTATTCGATCTCCAGGTCGGATACGTGGACGGGATGCCTGCCCGCCTGTGGCTGTGTCTGGATAACCTGTTGCTTGACGGTCTCAGCATGCAGATCCTGCTGGCGGAGCTGGAGCACGGCTACCGCTACCCGCAACAGCTGCTTCCGCCGCTGCCCGTCACCTTCAGGGATTATCTGCAACAACCCTCGCTACAGTCGCCCAATCCAGATTCTCTGGCATGGTGGCAGGCGCAGCTTGATGATATTCCTCCGGCGCCTGCGTTGCCGCTGCGCTGCTTGCCTCAGGAGGTTGAAACACCGCGCTTCGCCCGCCTGAACGGCGCGCTGGACAGCACGCGCTGGCATCGGCTGAAAAAACGGGCGGCTGACGCCCATCTCACCCCGTCGGCCGTACTGTTGTCGGTGTGGTCAACGGTTCTCTCTGCATGGAGTGCACAGCCTGAGTTCACGCTTAACCTTACGCTTTTCGACAGGCGACCGCTGCACCCGCAAATCAACCAGATTCTGGGCGATTTCACCTCGCTGATGCTGCTGAGCTGGCATCCCGGCGAAAGCTGGCTGCACAGCGCGCAGTCACTACAGCAGCGGCTGAGCCAGAACCTCAACCACCGCGATGTGTCAGCCATCCGCGTGATGCGTCAACTGGCGCAACAGCAAAACGTGCCTGCCGTTCCGATGCCCGTCGTCTTTACCAGCGCGCTGGGCTTTGAGCAGGATAACTTCCTCGCCCGGCGTAATCTGCTCAAACCGGTCTGGGGCATCTCCCAGACGCCGCAGGTCTGGTTCGATCACCAGATTTATGAATCCGAAGGCGAACTGCGCTTTAACTGGGATTTTGTCGCCGCGCTGTTTCCTGCCGGGCAGGTGGAGCGCCAGTTTGAACAGTATTGCGCATTGCTAAACCGAATGGCCGAGGATGAAAGCGGCTGGCAACTGCCGCTCGCCGCGCTGGTGCCTCCCGTTAAACACGCAGGGCAATGCGCAGAGCGCTCACCGCGCGTATGCCCTGAGCAATCTCAGCCACACATTGCGGCGGACGAGAGCACCGTCAGCCTGATTTGCGACGCCTTCCGCGAGGTGGTTGGCGAGTCTGTCACGCCCGCAGAAAACTTCTTTGAGGCGGGCGCAACGTCGCTGAATCTGGTGCAACTGCACGTTTTGTTACAACGTCACGAATTTTCCACCCTGACGTTGCTTGACCTCTTCACCCACCCTTCTCCTGCTACCCTGGCCGATTATCTGGCCGGCGTCACCACGGTGGAGAAAACAAAACGACCTCGCCCTGTTCGCCGTCGTCAGCGGCGGATATAGCGCGAAGCAAACTGATTTTCCCCGGAACGCCATCGCGAACGCATGGCGTTCCATTGACTTTGTGAATCTTAGGAAACGGGACCGATTATGGATAACTTGCGCTTCTCTTCTGCGCCGACAGCAGATTCCATTGATGCATCGATCGCTCAACACTACCCGGACTGCGAACCTGTCGCGGTTATCGGCTACGCCTGCCATTTTCCTGAATCGCCGGATGGCGAAACGTTCTGGCAAAATCTGCTGGAAGGTCGTGAATGCAGCCGACGCTTTACGCGCGAAGAGCTTCTGGCCGTCGGTCTGGATGCCGCCATCATTGACGATCCTCATTATGTCAATATCGGTACGGTGTTAGACAACGCCGACTGCTTCGACGCCACCCTGTTTGGCTATTCGCGACAGGAAGCGGAGTCGATGGACCCGCAGCAGCGCCTATTTTTGCAGGCGGTCTGGCATGCGCTGGAACATGCCGGTTATGCCCCCGGCGCCGTCCCCCATAAGACCGGCGTTTTCGCCTCTTCCCGGATGAGTACCTACCCCGGTCGCGAAGCATTGAACGTGACAGAAGTCGCGCAGGTAAAAGGTCTGCAATCTCTGATGGGCAATGATAAAGACTATATTGCCACCCGCGCCGCGTACAAACTCAACCTGCACGGCCCGGCGTTATCGGTACAGACCGCCTGCTCCAGCTCGCTGGTTGCCGTGCATCTGGCCTGTGAAAGCCTGCGCGCAGGCGAATCCGATATGGCGGTTGCCGGCGGCGTGGCGCTCTCTTTCCCCCAGCAGGCAGGCTACCGCTACCAGCCCGGAATGATTTTCTCTCCTGATGGTCACTGTCGTCCCTTTGACGCCTCGGCTGAGGGCACCTGGGCCGGTAACGGTCTCGGCTGCGTGGTGCTGCGTCGCCTGAGAGACGCGCTGCTGTCAGGCGATCCGATTATCTCGGTGATCCTCTCCAGCGCGGTCAACAACGACGGCAACAGAAAGGTCGGCTATACCGCCCCTTCCGTCGCAGGGCAACAGGCAGTCATCGAAGAGGCGTTAATGCTGGCGGCCATCGACGACAGGCAGGTAGGTTACATTGAAACCCACGGCACCGGCACACCGCTGGGCGACGCGATTGAAATTGAAGCGTTACGCAACGTCTATGCGCCTCGCCCGCAGGATCAGCGCTGTGCGCTCGGTTCCGTGAAAAGTAACATGGGCCATCTGGATACCGCGGCGGGCATTGCCGGACTGCTGAAAACCGTTCTGGCAGTCAGTCGCGGGCAAATTCCTCCCTTACTGAATTTTCACACCCCCAACCCGGCGCTGAAACTTGAAGAGAGCCCCTTTACCATACCGGTGTCGGCACAGGCATGGCAGGACGAAATGCGCTATGCGGGCGTCTCCTCCTTTGGTATTGGCGGCACCAACTGCCATATGATCGTCGCCTCGCTGCCCGACGCGCTCAACGCGCGCCTCCCCAATACGGATAGCGGCAGAAAAAGTACCGCGCTGCTGCTCAGCGCAGCCAGCGACAGCGCGTTGCGGCGGCTGGCGACGGATTATGCCGGGGCGCTGAGAGAGAATGCGGATGCCAGCTCTCTGGCCTTCACAGCCCTGCACGCGCGCCGTCTCGATCTCCCCTTCCGCCTGGCGGCGCCATTAAACCGTGAAACCGCCGAGGCGCTCAGCGCCTGGGCCGGTGAGAAATCGGGGGCGCTGGTTTACAGCGGCCACGGCGCCAGCGGCAAGCAGGTGTGGCTGTTTACCGGCCAGGGCTCGCACTGGCGCACTATGGGTCAAACGATGTACCAGCACTCAACGGCGTTTGCCGACACGCTGGATCGCTGTTTTTCCGCCTGTAGCGAAATGCTCACGCCGTCACTGCGCGAAGCGATGTTTAACCCCGATTCGGCGCAACTGGACAATATGGCCTGGGCGCAGCCGGCGATTGTCGCGTTTGAAATCGCGATGGCGGCGCACTGGCGTGCTGAAGGACTGAAGCCAGACTTCGCCATTGGGCATTCCGTCGGTGAATTTGCCGCTGCTGTTGTCTGCGGACACTATACGATTGAACAGGTCATGCCACTGGTTTGTCGGCGCGGCGCGCTAATGCAGCAGTGCGCAAGCGGCGCGATGGTGGCGGTATTTGCAGACGAAGACACGCTGATGCCGCTGGCTCGCCAGTTTGAGCTGGATCTCGCCGCCAATAACGGTACGCAACATACGGTATTTTCCGGACCGGAAGCCCGTCTCGCAGTATTTTGCGCCACGCTCTCGCAGCATGACATTAACTATCGTCGCCTGAGCGTAACCGGTGCGGCGCACTCCGCTTTACTGGAGCCGATACTCGATCGGTTCCAGGACGCCTGCGCGGGACTGCACGCGGAGCCGGGGCAAATACCGATTATTTCCACGCTCACCGCCGACGTCATTGATGAGTCAACGCTCAACCAGGCGGATTACTGGCGCCGACACATGCGCCAGCCGGTGCGTTTTATCCAGAGTATTCAGGTGGCGCATCAGCTCGGCGCCCGCGTTTTTCTGGAGATGGGGCCCGATGCCCAGTTGGTTGCTTGCGGGCAGCGCGAATACCGCGATAACGCATACTGGATAGCCAGCGCCCGGCGTAACAAAGAGGCGAGCGATGTCCTCAATCAGGCCCTGCTCCAGCTTTACGCTGCCGGCGTCGCCCTACCGTGGGCCGACCTGCTGGCGGGCGATGGACAACGTATCGCTGCGCCATGTTATCCGTTTGATACTGAGCGTTACTGGAAAGAGCGCGTCTCCCCGGCCTGCGAGCCTGCCGACGCAGCGCTGTCTGCCGGGCTGGAGGTGGCGAGTCGCGCCGCGACAGCGCTCGATCTCCCTCGCCTGGAAGCGCTTAAACAGTGCGCCACGCGACTGCACGCCATCTACGTCGATCAACTGGTACAACGCTGTACCGGCGATGCCATTGAGAACGGCGTGGACGCCATGACCATCATGCGCCGTGGACGTCTGCTGCCCCGCTACCAGCAGCTACTCCAGCGCCTGCTGAATAACTGCGTGGTCGACGGCGATTACCGCTGCACCGACGGGCGATACGTCCGCGCCCGCCCCATTGAACATCAACAGCGGGAATCACTGCTGACGGAACTTGCCGGTTATTGTGAAGGTTTTCAGGCTATTCCCGACACCATCGCCCGTGCCGGCGATCGGTTATATGAAATGATGAGCGGCGCGGAAGAACCGGTGGCGATTATCTTCCCGCAAAGCGCCTCCGACGGCGTGGAAGTGCTGTATCAGGAATTCAGCTTTGGCCGCTATTTCAACCAAATCGCCGCCGGGGTATTACGCGGCATTGTCCAGACGCGTCAGCCCCGCCAGCCGTTGCGTATTCTTGAAGTTGGCGGCGGAACCGGCGGCACCACCGCGTGGCTGCTGCCGGAACTCAACGGCGTTCCGGCACTGGAGTACCATTTCACCGATATCTCGGCGCTGTTCACCCGTCGCGCCCAGCAGAAATTCGCCGACTATGATTTTGTGAAGTATAGCGAGCTGGATCTCGAAAAAGAGGCGCAGTCTCAGGGTTTCCAGGCACAGTCTTACGATCTTATCGTGGCAGCGAACGTGATTCACGCCACCCGCCATATTGGCCGCACGCTCGATAATCTGCGCCCCCTGCTCAAGCCGGGCGGGCGCCTGCTGATGCGCGAAATCACCCAGCCAATGCGTCTGTTTGACTTCGTTTTCGGCCCGCTGGTTCTTCCGCTACAGGATCTCGACGCCCGCGAAGGTGAGTTATTCCTCACCACCGCTCAGTGGCAACAACAGTGCCGCCACGCCGGATTCAGCAAAGTGGCGTGGCTACCGCAGGATGGCAGCCCGACCGCCGGGATGAGCGAACATATCATTCTCGCCACGCTGCCCGGTCAGGCGGTTAGCGCCGTAACATTCACCGCGCCATCAGAACCCGTGTTGGGGCAGGCGCTGACGGATAACGGTGATTATCTCGCCGACTGGTCTGATTGCGCAGGTCAGCCCGAACGGTTTAACGCCCGCTGGCAGGAGGCCTGGCGTCTGCTTTCACAGCGTCATGGCGACGCTCTGCCTGTGGAACCGCCCCCCGTCGCCGCCCCGGAGTGGCTGGGGAAGGTTCGCTTAAGCTGGCAAAACGAAGCCTTTTCCCGCGGTCAGATGCGCGTTGAAGCCCGTCATCCTGCTGGCGAGTGGCTGCCGCTATCGCCCGCCGCGCCTCTTCCTGCGCCGCAGACGCATTATCAATGGCGCTGGACGCCCCTCAACGTCGCCAGCATTGACCAACCGCTTACCTTTAGCTTCAGCGCCGGTACGCTTGCGCGCAGCGACGAGCTGGCGCAATACGGCATCATTCACGATCCGCACGCCTCTTCGCGACTGATGATTGTTGAGGAGAGCGAGGATACGCTGGCCTTAGCGGAGAAAGTGATAGCAGCGCTCACCGCCAGCGCAGCCGGATTGATTGTGGTTACTCGCCGCGCGTGGCGAGTCGAGGAAAATGAAGCACTCTCTGCATCCCATCACGCGCTATGGGCCTTGCTTCGAGTCGCGGCCAACGAACAGCCGGAACGGTTGCTTGCCGCCATCGATCTCGCCGAAAACACCCCGTGGGAAACGCTGCATCAAGGGTTGAGCGCAGTCTCACTATCACAGCGCTGGCTCGCCGCACGGGGTGACACCCTTTGGCTCCCTTCACTGGCGCCCAATACGGGATGCGCCGCTGAATTACCGGCAAACGTGTTTACCGGCGATAGCCGCTGGCATCTGGTGACCGGAGCGTTTGGCGGATTAGGCCGCCTTGCCGTGAACTGGCTCAGAGAAAAAGGGGCGCGACGCATCGCCCTGCTGGCGCCGCGCGTGGATGAGTCATGGCTACGCGACGTGGAGGGCGGGCAGACGCGCGTCTGCCGTTGTGATGTGGGCGATGCCGGGCAACTGGCCACGGTTCTTGACGATCTGGCGGCCAACGGCGGCATTGCCGGAGCGATTCATGCCGCTGGCGTATTGGCTGACGCGCCCTTGCAGGAGCTTGATGACCACCAGCTGGCTGCCGTTTTCGCGGTAAAAGCGCAGGCGGCAAGCCAGCTGTTGCAAACCCTGCGCAACCACGACGGACGCTATCTTATTCTCTACTCTTCCGCTGCCGCCACCCTCGGCGCGCCGGGTCAGAGCGCCCATGCGCTGGCCTGCGGCTACCTGGACGGGCTGGCCCAGCAGTTTTCCACCCTTGATGCGCCGAAAACGCTCTCTGTCGCCTGGGGCGCATGGGGAGAAAGCGGTCGGGCGGCCACGCCGGAAATGCTGGCGACGCTCGCCAGCCGAGGTATGGGCGCGTTAAGCGATGCCGAAGGCTGCTGGCACCTGGAACAGGCGGTGATGCGCGGCGCCCCGTGGCGACTGGCGATGCGCGTTTTTACCGACAAAATGCCCCCGTTACAACAGGCTCTGTTTAACATCAGCGCCACAGAAAAAGCCGCAACGCCGGTCATTCCTCCTGCTGATGACAACGCCTTTAACGGCAGCCTGAGCGATGAAACAGCGGTGATGGCATGGCTGAAAAAGCGGATTGCGGTTCAGCTAAGGCTGAGCGATCCGGCGTCACTGCATCCAAACCAGGATCTGTTGCAACTCGGCATGGACTCGCTGCTCTTCCTTGAACTCAGTAGCGATATTCAGCACTTCCTGGGCGTACGCATCAATGCGGAACGGGCGTGGCAGGATCTGTCTCCTCATGGACTCACGCAGCTTATCTGTTCTAAGCCAGAGGCGACGCCTGCCGCTTCGCAGCCGGAAGTGTTGCGGCACGACGCCGACGAGCGTTATGCGCCCTTCCCTTTGACGCCCATTCAGCACGCCTACTGGCTGGGGCGAACCCACCTCATTGGCTATGGCGGCGTCGCCTGTCACGTCCTGTTTGAGTGGGATAAACGCCACGATGAGTTCAATCTCGCCATACTGGAGAAAGCATGGAACCAGCTCATCGCACGCCACGATATGTTGCGTATGGTGGTTGATGCCGACGGGCAGCAGCGAATCCTGGCGACAACGCCGGAGTATCACATCCCGCGTGACGATCTGCGCGCGCTTTCCCCGGAAGAACAGCGCATCGCGCTGGAAAAACGGCGGCATGAACTGAGCTATCGCGTTTTGCCTGCCGACCAGTGGCCTCTTTTTGAGCTGGTGGTCAGCGAAATCGACGATTGCCATTACCGTCTGCATATGAACCTCGACCTTTTGCAGTTTGATGTGCAGAGTTTTAAAGTCATGATGGACGACCTGGCGCAGGTCTGGCGCGGTGAAACGCTGGCGCCGCTCGCTATTACCTTCCGTGATTATGTGATGGCTGAACAGGCGCGCCGACAGACATCGGCATGGCACGATGCCTGGGATTACTGGCAGGAAAAACTGCCGCAACTGCCCTTAGCGCCAGAGCTGCCGGTGGTTGAGACGCCCCCGGAAACGCCACACTTCACCACCTTCAAATCGACGATCGGCAAGACAGAATGGCAGGCCGTGAAACAGCGCTGGCAGCAGCAAGGCGTCACACCGTCTGCCGCGCTGCTCACGCTGTTTGCCGCCACCCTTGAGCGCTGGAGCCGTACCACAACATTTACGCTGAACCTGACGTTCTTCAATCGCCAGCCGATCCATCCGCAAATCAACCAGTTGATTGGTGATTTTACCTCCGTCACGCTGGTTGATTTTAACTTCTCAGCGCCGGTGACGTTGCAAGAGCAGATGCAACAGACCCAACAGCGCCTCTGGCAAAACATGGCGCACAGTGAAATGAACGGTGTTGAGGTGATCCGTGAGCTGGGCCGCCTGCGCGGATCACAACGTCAACCGCTGATGCCGGTAGTGTTTACCAGTATGCTGGGGATGACGCTGGAAGGCATGACTATCGATCAGGCGATGAGCCATCTGTTCGGCGAACCCTGCTATGTATTCACGCAAACGCCGCAGGTCTGGCTGGATCATCAGGTCATGGAGAGCGACGGCGAGTTGATGTTTAGCTGGTACTGCATGGACAACGTGCTGGAACCCGGCGCTGCCGAGGCGATGTTTAATGACTATTGCGCCATCCTGCAAGCCGTCATCGCCGCCCCTGAAAGCCTGAAGACTCTCGCCAGCGGCATCGCCGGGCACATTCCCCGCCGACGCTGGCCGCTGAACGCGCAGGCGGACTACGACCTGCGGGATATTGAGCAGGCGACGCTCGAATACCCCGGCATCCGGCAGGCCAGAGCGGAAATAACCGAACAGGGCGCGTTGACGCTGGATATCGTGATGGCCGACGATCCGTCGCCATCAGCGGCGATGCCTGATGAGCACGAACTTACCCAACTGGCGCTGCCGTTGCCTGAGCAGGCGCAGCTTGATGAGCTGGAGGCGACCTGGCGCTGGCTGGAGGCGCGTGCGCTACAGGGGATCGCGGCTACGCTAAATCGTCACGGCCTGTTTACCACGCCGGAGATCGCCCATCGCTTTAGCGCAATAGTACAGGCGCTGTCCGCGCAAGCGTCTCACCAGCGTCTGCTGCGCCAGTGGCTACAGTGTCTGACGGAAAGAGAGTGGTTAATCCGCGAAGGTGAAAGCTGGCGCTGCCGCATTCCGCTCAGCGAGATTCCTGAGCCTCAGGAAGCGTGCCCGCAAAGCCAATGGAGCCAGGCGCTGGCGCAGTATCTGGAAACCTGCATCGCCCGGCACGACGCCCTCTTCTCCGGGCGGTGTTCTCCGCTGGAATTGCTGTTCAACGAGCAGCATCGCGTTACCGACGCGCTGTATCGCGACAACCCCGCCAGCGCCTGTCTGAATCGCTATACCGCGCAGATTGCCGCCTTGTGCAGCGCAGAACGGATTCTGGAGATTGGCGCCGGAACCGCAGCCACTACCGCGCCGGTGCTGAAGGCCACGCGGAACACGCGGCAGTCGTACCACTTCACGGACGTCTCCGCGCAGTTCCTCAATGACGCCAGAGCCCGTTTCCATGATGAATCGCAGGTGTCTTATGCCTTGTTCGACATCAACCAGCCGCTGGATTTCACCGCCCACCCGGAGGCGGGTTACGACCTGATCGTTGCCGTCAATGTGCTCCACGACGCCAGCCATGTCGTCCAGACGTTGCGCAGATTAAAACTGTTGCTGAAAGCCGGCGGACGTTTGCTGATCGTTGAAGCGACGGAGCGAAACAGCGTATTCCAGCTGGCGAGCGTGGGCTTTATTGAGGGATTAAGCGGATACCGCGATTTCCGCCGCCGGGATGAGAAACCGATGCTCACCCGCTCCGCATGGCAGGAGGTTCTCGTTCAGGCCGGGTTTGCAAACGAGCTGGCGTGGCCCGCGCAGGAATCGTCGCCGCTGCGCCAGCATCTGCTGGTGGCGCGTTCGCCTGGCGTAAATCGCCCGGATAAAAAAGCCGTGAGCCGCTATTTACAGCAGCGCTTTGGCACCGGTCTGCCCATTTTACAGATCCGGCAAAGAGAAGCGTTATTTACGCCGCTGCATGCCCCGTCTGATACGCCGACTGAGCCAGCCAAACCCACGCCAGTTGCCGGGGGGAATCCGGCGCTGGAAAGACAGGTGGCTGAACTCTGGCAATCGCTGCTGTCTCGCCCCGTGGCAAGGCATCACGACTTTTTCGAACTGGGTGGCGACAGCCTGATGGCGACAAGGATGGTCGCGCAGCTAAACCGGAGAGGGATTGCTAGGGCTAACCTTCAGGATCTGTTCAGCCATTCGACGCTGAGCGACTTCTGCGCCCATCTACAGGCGGCTACGTCAGGAGAGGACAACCCGATACCCCTTTGCCAGGGCGACGGTGAGGAAACCCTGTTTGTCTTCCACGCTTCAGACGGCGATATCAGCGCCTGGCTGCCGCTCGCTAGCGCGTTGAACAGGCGCGTTTTCGGCCTGAAAGCAAAATCGCCGCAGCGCTTTGCCACGCTCGACCAGATGATCGATGAGTATGTCGGGTGCATCCGTCGTCAGCAGCCTCACGGCCCTTATGTGCTGGCGGGTTGGTCGTATGGCGCGTTTCTTGCGGCGGGCGCCGCACAGCGCCTGTACGCCAAAGGCGAGCAGGTTCGGATGGTGTTAATCGATCCCGTGTGCCGACAGGATTTCTGTTGCGAAAACCGGGCGGCCCTGCTGCGCCTGTTAGCCGAAGGACAAACGCCTCTGGCACTGCCCGAACATTTCGACCAGCAGACGCCCGACAGCCAGCTTGCCGACTTTATCAGCCTCGCTAAAACGGCCGGTATGGTGTCGCAAAACCTGACGCTGCAAGCGGCAGAAACGTGGCTCGACAACATCGCGCATCTGCTGCGTTTACTGACTGAGCATACGCCGGGCGAAAGCGTTCCGGTCCCCTGTCTCATGGTGTATGCCGCCGGGAGACCCGCGCGCTGGACGCCAGCAGAAACCGAGTGGCAGGGCTGGATAAACAACGCCGACGACGCTGTGATTGAAGCCAGCCACTGGCAAATCATGATGGAAGCCCCCCACGTTCAGGCTTGTGCGCAACACATTACGCGCTGGCTTTGCGCAACCTCAACGCAACCGGAGAACACGTTATGATGCCGTCCGCCTCCCCAAAACAACGCGTACTGATTGTGGGCGCCAAATTTGGCGAAATGTACCTGAATGCCTTTATGCAGCCCCCGGAGGGGCTGGAACTGGTCGGCCTGCTGGCGCAGGGAAGCGCCCGTTCAAGAGAGCTGGCTCATGCGTTTGGCATTCCGCTGTATACCTCGCCGGAACAGATAACCAGGATGCCGGATATCGCCTGTATTGTCGTGCGTTCGACCGTCGCCGGAGGAACCGGTACGCAGCTTGCCAGACACTTTCTGACGCGCGGCGTACACGTCATTCAGGAGCATCCCCTCCACCCGGATGACATCAGTTCCTTACAAACGCTGGCGCAGGAACAGGGCTGCTGCTATTGGGTAAACACGTTTTATCCGCATACGCGCGCGGGACGCACATGGCTTCGCGATGCTCAGCAGCTGCGTCGCTGCCTGGCTAAGACGCCGCCGGTAGTCCACGCCACCACCAGCCGACAGTTGCTCAACTCCACTCTGGATTTGTTGTTGCTGGCTCTGGGCGTTGATGCCGCCGCCGTGGAGTGCGACGTGGTTGGCAGCTTTAGCGATTTTCACTGTCTGAGACTCTTCTGGCCGGAGGGAGAAGCCTGCCTGCTGCTTCAGCGCTATCTCGATCCTGACGATCCAGATATGCATAGCCTTATCATGCACCGCCTGCTGCTGGGCTGGCCGGAAGGTCATCTTTCGCTGGAGGCGAGCTACGGCCCCGTCATCTGGTCATCCAGCCTGTTTGTCGCAGACCATCAGGAGAACGCCCACAGCCTCTACCGCAGACCGGAGATCCTGCGCGATCTGCTGGGTCTGACGCGCAGCGCGGCGCCCCTGAGCTGGCGCGACTGCTGCGAAACCGTCGGGCCGGAGGGCGTCAGCTGGTTGCTACACCAGTTGCGCAGCCATCTGGCGGGCGAACATCCACCAGCGGCCTGCCAAAGCGTACATCAGATCGCGTTATCACGTTTATGGCAGCAGATTTTACGTAAGACCGGCAATGCGGAGATCAGACGCCTGACACCGCCGCACCACGACCGGTTAGCCGGTTTCTACAACGATGATGATAAGGAGGCGCTGTGACGCAATCTGCAATGTGCATCCCGCTGTGGCCCGCCCGGAACGGCAATACTGCGCATCTGGTCATGTGCCCTTTCGCTGGCGGCAGCAGTAGCGCGTTTCGCCACTGGCAAGCTGAGCAACTGGCTGATTGCGCGCTTTCTCTGGTGACCTGGCCGGGGCGCGATCGCCTTCGCCATCTGGAACCGCTCAGAAGCATTACACAACTGGCGGCACTGCTGGCGAACGAGCTGGAAGCATCCGTATCGCCTGACACGCCGCTTTTACTCGCCGGGCACAGCATGGGGGCGCAGGTGGCGTTTGAAACCTGCCGACTTCTGGAGCAACGGGGGCTTGCGCCACAAGGACTGATTATTTCCGGGTGCCATGCCCCGCATCTGCATTCTGAACGCCAGCTCAGCCATCGCGATGATGCCGACTTTATCGCTGAGCTGATAGACATTGGCGGATGTTCTCCTGAACTGCAGGAAAACCAGGAATTAATGTCGCTGTTTCTTCCTCTTCTGCGCGCTGATTTTTACGCCACCGAGAGCTATCACTACGACTCGCCCGACGTCTGTCCGCCGCTGCGCACGCCTGCGCTGTTATTGTGCGGCAGCCACGATCGCGAAGCCTCCTGGCAGCAGGTCGATGCCTGGCGTCAGTGGCTGAGCCACGTTACAGGCCCGGTGGTGATTGACGGCAATCATTTCTATCCCATTCAACAAGCCCGGTCCTTTTTTACGCAGATTGTCCGCCATTTTCCCCACGCATTTTCTGCAATGACCGCGTTGCAAAAACAGCCCAGTACTTCAGAAAGGTGACGCATGAATTCTTCCTTTAAATCTCTGATTGAACAGTATCCCTTACCCATTGCCGAACAGTTGCGCCACTGGGCGGCCCGTTATGCCTCGCGAATTGCCGTCGTTGATGCAAAGGGGTCGTTAACCTACAGCGCGCTTGATGCACAAGTTGACGAACTTGCCGCAGGTCTGTCATCACTGGGTTTGCGTTCGGGGGAGCATGTAATTGTGCAGCTTCCCAACGACAACGCGTTTGTTACCCTGCTGTTCTCCTTGTTAAGACTGGGCGTTATCCCCGTGCTGGCGATGCCCTCGCAACGGCCGCTGGATATCGACGCGCTGATTGAGCTGGCGCAACCCGTCGCTTACGTTATTCACGGGGAAAACCACGCAGAGCTGGCCCGACAGATGGCGCACAAACACGCCTGCTTGCGTCATGTTCTGGTCGCTGGAGAGACCGTGAGCGACGATTTTACGCCGCTCTTCTCCCTTCACGGTGAGCGACAGGCATGGCCGCAGCCTGATGTTTCCGCCACCGCGTTGTTGTTGCTCTCAGGCGGCACAACCGGCACGCCCAAACTCATCCCGCGCCGACATGCCGACTATAGCTATAACTTCAGCGCTTCTGCTGAACTGTGCGGCATCAGCCAACAGAGCGTGTATCTCGCCGTCCTCCCGGTGGCGCATAACTTTCCGCTGGCCTGCCCCGGTATTCTGGGAACGCTTGCCTGCGGCGGAAAAGTGGTGCTGACCGACAGCGCCAGCTGTGATGAGGTGATGCCTTTAATCGCGCAGGAAAGAGTGACTCACGTCGCCCTGGTTCCGGCGCTGGCGCAATTATGGGTGCAGGCCAGGGAGTGGGAAGACAGCGACCTTTCGTCGCTGCGCGTCATTCAGGCAGGCGGCGCCCGGCTCGACCCGACGCTTGCTGAGCAGGTTATCGCCACCTTTGACTGTACCCTGCAACAGGTTTTCGGTATGGCGGAAGGCCTGCTCTGTTTTACCCGGCTGGACGATCCGCATGCCACCATTCTCCACAGCCAGGGGCGCCCGTTGTCCCCTCTGGATGAAATCCGCATCGTTGATCAAGACGAGAACGACGTCGCGCCGGGCGAAACCGGGCAATTGTTAACGCGCGGCCCTTATACCATTTCGGGCTATTACCGCGCCCCTGCCCACAACGCGCAGGCCTTTACCGCGCAAGGGTTTTACCGCACAGGCGACAATGTCAGGCTGGATGAGGTAGGGAACCTGCACGTTGAGGGACGCATAAAAGAGCAGATCAACCGCGCCGGAGAAAAAATAGCCGCGGCTGAAGTGGAATCGGCACTGCTGCGTTTAGCGGAAGTGCAAGATTGCGCGGTGGTCGCCGCGCCGGACACGCTGCTTGGCGAGCGGATTTGCGCGTTTATCATCGCGCAGCAGGTGCCAACTGACTATCAGCAGTTGCGTCAACAACTGACCCGTATGGGGCTCAGCGCGTGGAAAATTCCTGACCAAATCGAGTTTCTGGACCACTGGCCGCTCACCGCCGTCGGCAAGATAGACAAAAAACGCCTGACGGCTCTCGCCGTCGACCATTATCGCCATTCTGCCCAATAAGCGCAAACCGACCCGAAACAGGTTGAAATAAACCCGTTTCGGGTAGCACCACTATTAGAAATAGTTATCATTTTCAATTCACCATTGTCGGTATTTTTGGCGTTTCGCCGTCTTACAGGGACTCACAACAATGAAAATGACACGGCTTTATCCTCTGGCCTTGGGGGGATTATTGCTCCCCGCCATTGCTAATGCCCAGACTTCACAGCAAGACGAAAGCACGCTGGTGGTTACCGCCAGTAAACAATCTTCCCGCTCGGCATCAGCCAACAACGTCTCGTCTACTGTTGTCAGCGCGCCGGAATTAAGCGACGCCGGCGTCACCGCCAGCGACAAACTCCCCAGAGTCTTGCCCGGGCTCAATATTGAAAATAGCGGCAACATGCTTTTTTCGACGATCTCGCTACGCGGCGTCTCTTCAGCGCAGGACTTCTATAACCCCGCCGTCACCCTGTATGTCGATGGCGTCCCTCAGCTTTCCACCAACACCATCCAGGCGCTTACCGATGTGCAAAGCGTGGAGTTGCTGCGAGGCCCACAGGGAACGTTATATGGCAAAAGCGCTCAGGGCGGGATCATCAACATCGTCACCCAGCAGCCGGACAGCACGCCGCGCGGCTATATTGAAGGCGGCGTCAGTAGCCGCGACAGTTATCGAAGTAAGTTCAACCTGAGCGGCCCCATTCAGGATGGCCTGCTGTACGGCAGCGTCACCCTGTTACGCCAGGTTGATGACGGCGACATGATTAACCCCGCGACGGGAAGCGATGACTTAGGCGGCACCCGCGCCAGCATAGGGAATGTGAAACTGCGTCTGGCGCCGGACGATCAGCCCTGGGAAATGGGCTTTGCCGCCTCACGCGAATGTACCCGCGCCACCCAGGACGCCTATGTGGGATGGAATGATATTAAGGGCCGTAAGCTGTCGATCAGCGATGGTTCACCAGACCCGTACATGCGGCGCTGCACTGACAGCCAGACCCTGAGTGGGAAATACACCACCGATGACTGGGTTTTCAACCTGATCAGCGCCTGGCAGCAGCAGCATTATTCGCGCACCTTCCCTTCCGGTTCGTTAATCGTCAATATGCCTCAGCGCTGGAATCAGGATGTGCAGGAGCTGCGCGCCGCAACCCTGGGCGATGCGCGTACCGTTGATATGGTGTTTGGGCTGTACCGGCAGAACACCCGCGAGAAGTTAAATTCAGCCTACGACATGCCGACAATGCCTTATTTAAGCAGTACCGGCTATACCACCGCTGAAACGCTGGCCGCATACAGTGACCTGACCTGGCATTTAACCGATCGTTTTGATATCGGCGGCGGCGTGCGCTTCTCGCATGATAAATCCAGTACACAATATCACGGCAGCATGCTCGGCAACCCGTTTGGCGACCAGGGTAAGAGCAATGACGATCAGGTGCTCGGGCAGCTATCCGCAGGCTATATGCTGACCGATGACTGGAGAGTGTATACCCGTGTAGCCCAGGGATATAAACCTTCCGGGTACAACATCGTGCCTACTGCGGGTCTTGATGCCAAACCGTTCGTCGCCGAGAAATCCATCAACTATGAACTTGGCACCCGCTACGAAACCGCTGACGTCACGCTGCAAGCCGCGACGTTTTATACCCACACCAAAGACATGCAGCTTTACTCTGGCCCGGTCGGGATGCAGACATTAAGCAATGCGGGTAAAGCCGACGCCACCGGCGTTGAGCTTGAAGCGAAGTGGCGGTTTGCGCCAGGCTGGTCATGGGATATCAATGGCAACGTGATCCGTTCCGAATTCACCAATGACAGTGAGTTGTATCACGGTAACCGGGTGCCGTTCGTACCACGTTATGGCGCGGGAAGCAGCGTGAACGGCGTGATTGATACGCGCTATGGCGCACTGATGCCCCGACTGGCGGTTAATCTGGTCGGGCCGCATTATTTCGATGGCGACAACCAGTTGCGGCAAGGCACCTATGCCACCCTGGACAGCAGCCTGGGCTGGCAGGCGACTGAACGGATGAACATTTCCGTCTATGTCGATAACCTGTTCGACCGTCGTTACCGTACCTATGGCTACATGAACGGCAGCAGCGCCGTCGCGCAGGTCAATATGGGTCGCACCGTCGGTATCAATACGCGAATTGATTTCTTCTGATTATTGTAAAAGGGATACCGAAAAGGTATCCCTTTTACACCACTAGTTAAAACCAGTAACTCAGCAGAGTCGCAAAAAATATTAATCCATAGTGATTATTTAAACAATGAAATTGCGATTAGGACAAATAGATTTAACTTTCTCGTTCCTTTCTCTCCTTATACTAAAGAAATAATCATATCAAAATAAAAATTCACAACAGTGCAACATTAAAAACACAACCAACAAACAATCCTATATACAAGGCACATCTCCAGAATATAAAAGCACAGACAAACAACCTAAAAAAACAACCCGAATTAATAAAACCTTTACAATTACACACCCTCAACTCAAAACAATTTCGAAAACTCAAAGATTTCATCGGCAAAAACAGTCATTAACACATATATTTTTTGAAATTCTGTAGAGTAAAACTGATATAAAGCATTTATCATATTAACATATCAATAAGTGCAAACTTAAAAATCAAAAGTTAGGGTTCAGTAAAACCAATTCGCCACAAAAAAAACCACCCCATACATATAAATTATTTTATAGGTAAAATAGATTATATATTCTCATAGCTACCACAAACTATACTAGCCTGAACTATATTTATTCTTCTGCAATCAATGCATACATAACACAAATATCACTCAGGTACACTACTCAAACCACGCTGGGATTTTTCCTCAAGTTATAATCATCACCCCGAAAATCATTCGGCATTTACTCATTAAATAGTCACCCCATAGGCCTGTACATGTTTACTCAGAAATATACATCCTTTTCTCTGTCACAAACCCTCTGATTAATCATAAATAAATACTTGTGACACCAATCTTTTTCCTTAACGGAACGAATTGTTGTGTAGAAGGAGATAATATTATGTCAAAAAAATATCAGCCATTGCTTATAACTCATTATATGTCAACATGGGTCACTATAACGGAAGCAGTTGAGATCACTACCAAAGCCATAAAACAAAAAATTACTCCTAGCGATATTTATCGTCATGCCTTGAGTGGCAACATCCTACTATCGGTCTATTTCCAGTCTCCTGTGATACTTAAGAAGATACAAACTTTTAATGGAAAAATAAAATTCAGGCAGTTTGAGGGAGACCTACTTGATAAACTATGCATGCTTGACAGGGACGGTTTTATTTATGGTCAAAATTTAAGACTCTGTACAGAAGCCAGATATGTTTGTCCTGTGCAACAAATTATAGATACCCCCCTGATAGGCTATGAATATGTTTTGATTCAGCGCATACTGGCACGTGAACTTAAATTCCCCTCCCCAATTGTGGGGGCAAGAAAAACTAACCATGGTATTATAGTAAGATTTTCAGAGGAGCTTTTTCAAATTTTCGAAACGATGAGTTGGAAAGAACGCGTAGAAAAACAAATTTCCAGACTACCTAAAAACACAGCATTAGATGTCATAAAAAAACTAACAGAAGTGACGACCATAAAATATAATCACAATGGGTGTTTTCCTCTTTATACATTACCGCCTGATGCCTGTTTTGTTATTCGCCACACCGAAGTCGAAAGACTAATTAATTTATACAAAAAAAGGGAGAGTCATCCCATTTCACCTTCCCGTATGACAACACCGTTATCACGCCTGTTTTGGCTGGCCTGCAAGCACAATGATATTATCAGCCCACTGCTGAATCATCCCTATAAGCTCCTTTCTATTTTTGAACAATGGGCATCAGGCGATGGCATCGGGGAAAAACTGGACGCTGAAACACTGAAAAATGCGCTGAAGCGTGGTTCGCCATCTTCGACATCCTTATCCGGCTAATACCATCCCCATTTGTAATGGCCGACAACCCTAAATAAGGGTTTTGCATCCCTTATTTAGGGCTCACCAGCTTTCTCTCAGGCTTCCACTGTGTTTTTTTATTCTCCGGCCACCGTTTATTTCAGTCACAGGAGGATATATGACATCTTATCAGTTACTACGCCTCAGACAGGTTGAGCAAAAAACAGGGCTGAAGCGTTCACAGATATACCTTTATATGAAAGAGGGTGCATTTCCCCGTTCAATAAAAATAGGCCCTGCTAGTGTTGCCTGGCTCGAGTCTGAGATTGACGAGTGGATCAACAAAAAGTTATCTGACCGATAAAGACGCAATGAGGAGAAGATGATGAACATTAATATCCCGGCACTCATAAACTTCGATCCTGCAGGTATAAAAAAAAGCACCTGCATGTATATTTCAGACCTGCCCGGTATTGTGCTATATGACACTATACCATTCACTGAATATTCAGCTGAATTACTGAGTACTTATTCAGTTAAGGAGTCAATTTCATGCTTCCATCCCTGAATCATATTATATTAACCGTTGCTCTTCAGGCGCTACGGGAAGGAAATATTCATCACTGCGAAACTATGGGATTCACTTACGATGAAATGAATTTGCTCGGTTGCTTATCAATAAACGATCTTATCACCCTCAGTCAGGCACCTTTACCGCTTGTCGATATTACTATCCGCCATGATGTCCTGCAAAAATTACTGGCATCATCCCACGAGGAAAACAGGCGTCAGGAACAACTGAACAGAGCTGTCAGGCTGGGGGGCTCAATCGCACTGATGAACCGTTATTTCGGGGTTGGCTCCAGAGAAACCTGTGCACGCCGCCGGTTACTCGGTGTCTCCGTTCCAAACGGGAGAACACCCATTCCGGATGAAGAAACCGATGCTGCAATCTGGCATCAGTGGCAAAAATATCGGGTCGAAAACATTGATTCCCCGGAGGCGCTGGACGCCATGATGCTGGTTACAGAAAACCTTTCATCGTGTACTGCCCCCTCGCTGACCGTTGTCTGGAACTGCATCACGCATTGCGAAAGAAAGAACACGGTAAGGAGAATACAACGTGCCAGATGAAATCGATCGCGATCAGGCGTTTAATGAACGGTGCCTAGAAGCACTGATTGAACAAAGCCGGTTAAGACCCACACCGACACCTTCCCTGCAGCACTGTCGATTATGCGGCAAGGCTATTCCGGAAAAACGCCGTCAGACGCTGCCGGGTGTAACAACCTGTACTGACTGTCAGTCGATACTGGAGAAACGCAGACGTTAAATCTGTATGTGCGGAGGAGAATAGCTCCGCACATTTTAATATGCACCAGCCGGCTTGTTTTCAGGTTCCCGTGCCTCCATGTCATGGATGAATAACCTGCTCACATCTCCTGCTGTGGCAATCCTTTTTTACAGTCAGTACACCAGAGGTCAGACATGAACAAACCGGCAAACAAGATGGAATTCGTCAGAAAACTGCGGTAAATAAATGACGGCAGCCTGCTGGAAAAGGTTGTCGGGCATATGGAAGAAAAGCTCACAGGGAATGAGCTTGAAATGCTTTATGCCGCAGCAGATTATCGCCGCGCAGAGATTGTAATGAACCAGTACTTTGATAAGGTTCCCGGTAATGCCTGGAAATATGTCAGATAACTCTGTGTTTTTTATGCAACAGGTACAGACGGATACCACTGCGGCATGAAAACGAATTTCACCACCCGGCCCGGTAAGTATCGGCCTAAGTGGCCAGGAAACGTTTAACCAGATTAAAGACCGTCCCTTACAACAAAAGGGACTACTGTATTCCTGTCTTTCACGCCTTACACATTATTGTCGTTACCAAATTCAGCCACAGAGACAGCATACAACCCCATCTGAAATATAAAGAAAGTCTTCCTCCGGATGTTTAATTTAACCTGATAATAATCAACAAATATTATTATCAGCCCGCCCGTCATCATTCATGCACACACACACCGTGCCAGTAATACGTTAATTTCACATACTTTTTTATCATTCCTTCCGGTATTTATTTTCCCGTTAAAATTTCATTACCCCTCCTGCATCCTGACCATGCTCTTTAACAATATGGAGCGGGCTGTCACACAACCATAATTCAGGGTGCCGCTGAATGTTCTCGCTGACCCGTTAAAACCGGAATGCAGGATCGGAATGTGATCGAAGAAATCATCTTCAACAATTTTAATTAAACGAGGACACTATGAGAAAGCCTGTTTATTACGCGTATGTTGCCCAGGAAAGTCATCCGGACTCTCAGGGTGAGAAAAATACCTGGTGGACAAAGGTCGGAGTCGCCTTTCCCCACCACGGTAAATCCGGTCTGAATATTGTCCTGACGCCCGGTATTGCCGTTTCCGGCAAACTGGTCCTGCTTGAGCCCCGGGAGGAAAATAATCCACCACAGAATACGGGCCCCATCGAAACCGTGTCGTAACCACCCTTAATTCTGTTCCCACGGCATGCAGTATCAGCAGACCCTGCATGTCACTTGTTTACTGAGGTCACCATGCTTTCCACCACAGCCTTTCTGGCGATAGCCATGCAGTGCGCCGCCAGCATTCATCCGTCCACGGCATTCGACGTGGCACGGGTGGAATCCGGTTTTAACCCTTATGCCATCGCTGAGATTGTCCCGAAGGCCGGCCCCTCTTTCGGCGATCAACACATTATTTCTCACCTGCCAGCCAGCCGGGGAGATGCAGAGCATATTCTCCGTCGCCTGTCAGCACAGGATCGCCGTTACTCTGTCGGGCTGATGCAAATCACCAGCACCAATTTCCGCCATTATGGTGTGTCCGCCACAGAGCTACTTGATCCCTGTACCAATCTGTCCGTCTTCGAACACATTCTCAGAGACTGCTACCGGCGCGGCGGCACGCTGAAAAGGGCGCTGAGTTGTTATTATTCCGGCAATTTCAGTACCGGGCAACAACCTGAAACGGCGTTTTCCGGAACGAGCTATATCCAGCGAATCGGTTATCCGCCGGGATCATCCCGCTATGCGGTCCCCGGAACCCGTGAGGACAAATCATCAGTTGCCGTTCCCCTGAAAACCGCCCCTGCCAGTGACTCATCCCGTCACCACGTGTTCTGGCCCGGAGTCGTCGTCCGTGGCGTCCCTGCGAAACTCCGCCAAGAAAAAATCTTCATCGCACCTTTCTCCGCGCCGTCAGTGCGCCGGAGTTTCTCCCTGTCACCCCGTGAGGAGGAGGAATAATGATACTTTTCCGCAAGCTAAAAGCTGTGGTCCCCCCCGTTTCGGCCTGTACGCTGACGACTTTTTCTGCAACCCCGGCACTGGCCGACGGATTTCAGCGGGCAAATACTGTCATGCAAAAAGTGTCAACCGGGCTGCATGGTCTGGCGGCAATCACGATCACCGTGGCCGTGATCTGGATTGGCTATAAGACCCTGTGGAAAGGCGAGAGCCTGTCGCAGTGCGGCTACATCATCATTGGCGGCATTTTAATTGGCGGAGGCAGTGAAATCGGCGCTCTGCTGATGAGCTAAGAGGCTGAACATATGGCAAAGCTGCTCAAGGCAATGAAACGCCCGGCGGCGCTGTGGGGGGTGCCAATGGTGCCCCTGCTGGCTGTCACGGGTGTAACCATCATCGTTGCTATCTGGACTTCCGTCGCTCTCCTGTTCTTACTTCCTGTGCAATTTCTGGTGATGAAGTCCCTTACCAGAAATGAACCGATGCGGTTCAATCTGATTGCCGTATGGCTGAGAGCGAAGGGAAAGCCGGTAGCAAACCGTTTATTTGGCGCAACAACATTTATGCCCGTTGAGCATGATGATGTTGATATCAAGGAGTTTCTCGACGCCATGAAACTAAATCAGTGTGCCACCATCAAGAAGTACATCCCGTACTCATCGCACATTCATCAGCATGTGGTTCGTTCCCCTAAGAGCGATCTGTACTGCACCTGGGAATTGATGGGAACGCCGTTCGACTGCGAGTCTGACGAGTCGCTCCAGTTCGGGACGAACCAGTTACACGGGCTAATCCGCTCATTCGAAGGTATGCCAGTTACTTTCTATATCCATAACGACCGCAATACGTTTACCGACAATCTTCATAAAGATTCCGGCAACCCGTATGCCGATGAAGTTAGCCGTCTTTACTACGCTTCTGTCGGTCTGTTCCGGCGCAACCGCCTGTTCCTGACGGTCTGCTATCGCCCGTTTGTCAGCCTTGAAAAAGCAGAACGCAAACGGATGAAAGACAGCCAGAAACTAAAGGAGCTGGACGGTGCTTTGCTGGAAATGCTGGAAATAAAAAGCACGCTCGATACCGCGCTGTCGCGCTATGGTGCGCGACCTCTCGGTACGTTTACCGAAGGAAACGCGGTGTTTTCGTCGCAACTGGCTTTCTATGAATATCTGCTAACGCACCAGTGGCGAAAAGTGCGCGTCACCCGTACCCCGGCCTATGACGTGATGGGGGCGGCGGCGTTGTTCTTTTCGGCTGAATCCGGGCAGATAAACCACGCCAACGGTACGCAATATTTCCGGGGGCTGGAGGTTAAAGAGTTCGCCGAAGAGACCGCCACGGGGATGATGGACTCCCTTCTTTACGCCCCCTGCGATTACGTGATCACGCAGTCCTATACATGCATGTCACGCGAGGAAGCGAAGAAAGCCATTAAGCGTACCCGCCGCCTTTTGATGAGTGCCGACGACGATGCTGTTTCCCAGCGGCTGGATCTGGATGTGGCGCTTGACCTGCTGACATCGGGGAAAATCGCTTACGGCAAGCACCATTTTTCCATCATGGTGTATTCCCCGTCGCTGGAAAGCCTGGTTGCTGATACGAATGAAATCAGTAACGCGCTGAACAACATAGGGATAACGCCTGTTCCGGCAGAAATATCGCTTTCAGCGGCGTATATGGCGCAACTGCCAGGCAACTACAACCTGAGGCCACGTAAAGGGGAGCTGAGTAGCCAGAACTTTGTGGAGCTGGCCGCGCTCCATAATTTCTATCCGGGCAAGCGCGATAAAGCCCCCTGGGGGGATGCGATGGCTTTACTGCGCACCCCGTCAGGCGATGGCTACTATATCAACCTGCATAACACACTGGCAGATAAGGACGAATTCAACGAGAAGAACCCGGCCAGTACCTGCATCCTCGGTACGAACGGTTCGGGTAAAACCATGTTGATGACGTTCTTTGAGATCATGCAGCAGAAATACGGGCGCGAGGATAGCTTCTCCCCGGATGCCAAAACCAAACGGCTGACAACCGTTTACCTCGATAAAGACCGGGGCGCAGAGATGAACATCCGGGCGCTGGGTGGCCGTTACTATCGGGTTATCAGTGGTGAGTCTACAGGGTGGAACCCGTTCTCGTTGCCAGCAACCAAACGCAATATCAATTTCATCAAGCAACTGATGAAAATCCTTTGTACCCGTAACGGCTCGACGATCTCCCCACGCGATGAACGCCGTCTGAGTGATGCGGTCAATGCTGTGATGAATGACGAGCCGCAATATCGCGTCTACGGCATTACCCGAATGCTGGAAAATTTGCCTGAGCCGGCTACGAAAGAAGCCCAGGAAAACGGCCTTAGCATTCGGTTGTCACAGTGGGCGCAGGGCGGTGAGTTCGGCTGGGTGTTTGATAACGAGTCTGACACGTTCGATATCAGCAACTGCGATAACTTCGGCATCGACGGAACGGAGTTCCTGGACGATGCAAGCGTATGTGCGCCAATCTCGTTTTATCTGCTGTACCGCATTACCAGCCTGCTTGACGGGCGACGCCTGGTCATTTTCATGGATGAATTCTGGAAGTGGTTACGCGACCCGGTGTTTAAGGACTTTGCTTATAACAAGCTGAAAACCATCCGTAAGCTGAACGGGATGCTGGTCGTCGGTACTCAATCCCCGGCAGAGATCATCAAAGATGATATCGCCCCGGCAGTGATTGAGCAGTGCGGGACACAGATTCTGGCGGCGAACCCCAACGCCGACCGCGCACACTATGTTGACGGTATGAAGTTTGAACCGGAAGTGTTCGACGTGGTGAAAGGGCTTGACCCGCAAGCCCGCCAGTATGTTGTGGTGAAAAATCAGTTCAAGCGCGGCGATACCAAACGTTTTGCCGCTCGTGTCACGCTCGACCTGTCGGGTATCGGCAGATACACCAAAGTCATGAGCGGCGATGCCCCCAACCTCGAAATATTCGAATCGATTTACCGGGAAGGAATGCAGCCTCATGAATGGCTCGATACCTACCTGGCTAAAGCGCTCTGACCCAAAGGAGATATACGATGAAAACTCGCTTTCGTACTCTTATTCTGGCTTGCGTCATTGCAAGCCCACTGGCTCATGCTGGTATTCCCGTCGCTGTTGATGCTGACCCTATGCGGGACGTGCAGTGGGCGCAGGAGTTAAAACGCTGGATGGAAACGGCCAGACACTACCAGTCACAAATACAGGCATATAAAGACCAACTGGCGACGGCCACTGGCGTTCGTGATATTGCTGATTTTGTTGACCAGGCCAAAGGCCTGAAAGCTGACCTTGAAAAGCTGCGTAAGCCCGGACAGGCACTGAATGACCTGCTTCTCTCCGGCGGTTCCTCCGGGCAGTTCGATGCGTTGTACGAGAAGTATAAAATTTTCGACACCTGCAACACTGCGCAATCGGGGAGTTATGCCAACGTATGCAAGCAGCAGGTCATCAACAAGGCTATCCAGCTTGAGCAAACCGACGAGGTTCAGAACCAGGTAAGCCAGACCCTGGGGGAAATAAACAGTCTCTCCAACAGGGTAGCGTTAGCCAAAGATTCGAAAGAATCTCAAGACCTTGCAAACAGTATTCAGCTAAAATCTGTCATGCTGAACACGCTTACCACCCAATGGGAAATGAGCGTGAAAGCAGCAGAGAAGCGCGAAAATGCGCTAGAAGCGGAGCGTGTTAAGCAGTGGAATCAGCAGCAGTTAAACGCGCCAACTGCTGACCTTAATAATTTATGAGGTATTTATGTTATCAAAAAAAATTATTTTAATTTCGACGATCACCCTGTGCTTTTCTATTGTTGGATGCAAAGAGGAAGCTAAAACAACAAAATGGTATAGGGATCACCCTGACGAATTAAAACTAGCTTATGAAAAGTGCCAAAAGAGTGGTGACGCTTCTGATAATTGCAAGAATGCAAATGAAGCCCACTATCAAATCAAGCAGCTAAACGCACCAACTCCAGACTTAAATAATTTAGAGGAGTAATATATGAGTGGCGGTCTTTTTGTTGGGGTTGAGAAATACCTGATAGGAGGAATTACAGACGCCACAAAGAGATTGATGATGTCGTACTCTTCTATGATGATGGGGTTGGCAGCAGCGTCAGCTACCATCTACATCATGTGGCGTGGATACCAGACTTTGGCTGGTAAGCTATCTACGCCTATGGAAGACACGATGTGGGACATCATGAGGATGGCGATCATCCTGTCCTTCGTGGCTAATTTAGGCGGCTACCTCGATGGCGTTATTGATGCCATAAACGGAATAAAGGAGGGTTTTTCTGGTAGTGATAATATATGGCAGTTATTAGACACCCTATGGAATAAGGCTAAAGTGTTAGGGAAAACGCTACATGACATGGATAATTCTACATATGTAAAAGATGAGGGAATGACTGCTCAATTTTGTGTATGGCTTGGAATATTCGCACTTATGATTCTAGCGGGCTTTGTTTCAATGGTTGCCGAAGTAATGATTCTACTATTAGGAATAACTGCACCTATTTTCATATTCTGCCTTATGTATGGTTTCCTCCGCCCCATGTTCAATAACTGGTTGCAAAATATATTTGCAGGAATATTAACAATTCTATTTACCGCTCTCTCATTGAGAATTGTAGTGAATTACTTGAATCTCGTTCTTAATAAGGCGACGAAGGTAGCAGACAGTTCAACAATTGTTGAACTTGGTGCTCAAGTCTGCCTTGCAGGTATTTTCGCTGCAATACTGGTGTATATTTCCGCTAAGGTAGCCGCAGCTCTGGCCGGGGCAAGCGCTACCGTATCCATGCAGGGGCTGGCCGCTGTAGGTATCGGTGCGGCTGCTTTTGGTGCCGGGAAGCTAGCCGGGGGTGCAGTTAAAGAAACCAAACGTTCCGCCCAGGACAACATTCAGGGCTGGAAGGATGCGAATGCAGGTAAGCCCGGCAAGCCCGGAGGTGAGTTAGGCTATAACGCATCTAAAGCGCGGAAGTACGCGATTGAGCAGATGATAGCCCGGAACGAAGCGCGGAGGCTGGCACAGTCGAGAGAATCCGCGGTTAAGAAGTTCAACAGCTAGGCCAGACGTCTCCCGTCCATCCCCCCGAAATATCATCATATGAAAATATAATTATATTTTCATATATCTAATTTAGTTGAGGAAATCATTGATGAAACGCTTGATTGCGCTGGCTTTGCTGTGCGCGCTTTCTGGCTGCGCCCAGAACACGCCTCCCTCTGCCTTTAGCGGTAAGGGAGAACCCGTAAACACCCCTCAAATTATGGCGGAGTTAAACAGTCATGAGTGAACAGAAATTAATAGCTGAATCCCGCACTTTTGAGCAGCAAATGATTGAGCGGGATAAACGCGCCACAAAAGCCGGTTTTGTTGTTGGCGGTATGGGTCTGCTGATTGCGGTACTGGCGCTCGTCGCCGTGGTCGTGATGTTGCCGCTGAAACAGACGGACGTTGAGCTGTATACCTTGGATAACCACACAGGACGGGTGGAACACGTTACCCGGACATCGAAAACCAGCCTGACCGCAACAGAAGCCTATCAAAAGGCGATGGCCGCAAACTACGTCAAAGTGCGTGAGCGGTATGTCTATCCCTCTTTGCAGGACGACTACGAGACGGTACAGGTCTACAACGCTCCCCAGGTAAACGATGACTATCTGGCGCTTTACGCCGGAAAAAACGCCCCAGACAAGGTTTATAAGAACGGGGCGCACACCGTGAAAGTGGAGATCTTGTCCAACCAGATCACCGATGCGACAGCCCCTGATAGGGTCGCCACCATCCGCTACAAGAAGATTATCCGCCGTCTGGCTGATAACAGCACCCGCAACGAATATTGGGATGCCCGGTTCACGTTCCATTCTAACCCTGACAAGGAAATGAGCGATGCGGAACGCGAGATCAACTACTTCGGCTTTACCGTCACCAGTTGGCAGACCGACCGCGAAATCCGGGGAGGTGAATGATGAAAAAGTTAACGTTTACCGCACTGGCACTGATGATGTGCGGCGCGGCATGGGCTGCGGCCATACCGCAGGCAAGCCGCTATGACTCCCGCGTGCAGCAGGTTATCTATAACCCGCAGAACGTCACTGTCGTTAACACCAAACCCGGCTTTATGACAACGCTAGTCTTTGATAACGATGAGGCGGTCATAAGCGCCAAACCTGGCTTTGATGAGGCGTGGGAAGCCACGCCGGATGCAAACCGGGTCAACGTTCGCCCGGTCGCGCTCACGCAGGGAGCGCCCGGAGAAGATGGCAACACAACGCAGGTCGTGATCCCCCCGAACAGCCGGGACTGGCATACCAATATGCTGGTTGTCACCAGTAAGCGCCTGTACAACGTCGAGCTGAACGTCATCGATGATAAATCGGCACAACAACCCGCTTTCCAGGTGAGCTATCGCTATCCGGGCGAAGAACGGGACAAAGCGAGCCGGGAGGCGACGGCCAGACAGCGCGAGTGGGAGCAGAAACAGCAACAGGCCAGCGTCCAGAAAGCGCTGAACTCGGCGCAGACGCCCCGCAACTGGAGTTACACCAAATATCCGGGCAAAGGCAGTTTCAACATTGTTCCCGATTTTGCTTACGACGATGGCCGCTTTACGTTCGTGGGCTTCTCCCCGTCTAAGTCCATTCCTTCCGTCACCAAAGAGCTGAACGGCAAAGAGCATGTGGTTAACAGCAGTATCCAGAAGAAAGGCGATTTCACCGTACTGGTGATTCAGGAGGTGACGCCACGCCTAGTACTGCGTTCCGGTAATGCCGTTGTGGGTCTGGAAAATAGCGGATTTGGCAAGGTACACGCCGCCGATGGTTCCACCGTATCCCGGCAGGTGGAAAGAGTGGAAAAACCGGAATCCAATTAACCTATAAAAATATTTTTATAAAAGGAAACGTGCATATGAACGACGAAAACAAAATGCCTGTGCCGGATGAAGCGCAGGCATTCCCGGCACACGCTGAGGATGATATTGCCACGCTTGAGCGGGAAGCCCGCGCTAAAAGGGAGGCCGAGCTTCTCAATGCGCAGGACGACGAAGAGAAAGACCCGGTACAACCCGCCGTTAACAAGCTGAAAAAGCGCAAACGGGGCAAAGCAACCGCCTTTCTTGCCATTGTCGCGGTCACGCTTATCTTCCTGGCATGGGGTGGTAACTGGGTTTATCGCAATATCCTGTGGCAGCCTACGGAAGAAAAGAAACAGGACACAGCCCCGCAGACGAACAAAACCGATTACCGGCAGCGTAACGATCTCGGTATGTCCACCGATACAGCCGAAGAAGAGCCAGAGCAACAGGATAACGGCCAGAGCAGCACGGGGGGAACAGGGCAGGTGGCTCCGGCCGCCCCGCCAGAACTCAACAAAGCCAGCTTCCTTATTCGCCGTGATGGTTCGGCCACCACACAGAACCCGGTAAAAACCCGGCAGCAGGAAATGACGCTGACATCGGCAACGACCACCGGACAACAGGACAGCAGCGCGGCCACAAATACCGCCGCACCGCCGCCGGGACAAAGCCCCGCACCACTGCGCCGCATACCCTATAACCCTGACCTGTACATCCCGGAAAATACCTCGATCCCCTGCTCACTGGATCGCCGCTTTGTATCTGACCGGGCGGGGAAACTTCGCTGCACGGTCACTACTGACATCTGGAGCGCCAGCGGCAACACGAAGCTGATAGAGAAAGGCACCACCGCATCATTACTTTACCGCGCCATAGCGGAAGAAGGTATGAAGCACGGGCAAGGGCGGGCATTCATCATTGCGACGAAGCTACGCACCCGCCAGCCGCCTTATCTCGATATCCCGTTGGTTGATACCAGCGCGGCTGGCGAGCTGGGCGAGGCTGGCGTTGATGGCTGGATAGATTCGCACTTCTGGGAACGGTTCGGCGGCGCGTTAATGGTCGGCATGATCCCCGATATTGGCGCATGGGCATCCAACAGCGCGGGTAAAAAAGACCGCAATACGGACTATACGGAAAACAGCCGCCAGGCTATGGCAGATATGGCACGTACCACGCTAGAGAACAGCATCAATATTCCCCCAACGCTCTATAAGAATCAGGGCGAGATCATCAACCTAATCACAGGCGAGGATATTGATTTTTCCAACATCTATACACTGAGGTTGAAAAATGACCGCTAAGAATATTTCCCTCGACCGCTATAAACAGCGTTTCTTTGGCGACTTTCTAGAGCTTCCCGGCCTGACGGAGATCGCCGTCAATCGTCCAGGTGAGCTGTATACCAAAATCAACGGCGTATGGGAGCAGCACGCCGTTCCTTTGTCCTATGAGGATTGCTACAACTTTGCCCGGTGCCTGGCAAAGCACCACGGCGACAATATCGAAGATATTAAGCCGGGGCTGTCAGCCACGCTGGAATCTGGCGAACGGTGCCAGGTGATTGTTCCCCCGGCCTGTGAGCGCGATACGGTGTCTATCACCATCCGTAAGCCATCGAAGGTACAAATCCCGCATCAGTCATACATCGATGCGGGATTTTATAACCGGGTAACAGGCGAGGAAAAAACGGAGACGCACGACGAGGAATTAATTGCATTGTACAATACAAAAAATATTCCTCTGTTTATGGAGAAATGCGTCGAGTACGGTAAAACTCTCGCGGTCGCCGGGGAAACAAGCACCGGGAAAACCACCTATATGAAAATGTTGATAGGGTATATTCCTGTACATCTTCGGATATCAACCATTGAGGACAACCCGGAAATCACGTTCTTTATCCATAAAAACTACGTCCATCTTTTTTATCCGTCAGAATCATCAGATGAAAAAGGTTCTATCGTTACCCCGGCGAGCCTTTTACGCTGGAATTACCGTATGAACCCTGACCGCATTTTATTAACAGAGGTTCGCGGTGCGGAAGCCTGGGACTTCCTTAAAATAACAGGTTCCGGCCATGAAGGGAGTATGACCTCCATTCATGCAGGATCAGCGAAAGAAGCTATATATGGGTTTATTACCCGTTGCTATGAAAATCCACAGTGCGCCCAGCTCCCCTATACATTTATGTTACGTAAGGTTCTGGATAGCCTGGACGTGATTGTGAGCATTGATTTAGACGGAAATGTTCGCCGTATGAATGACATCTATTTCCGTCCAATTCATCGAAACCAGTATTTTGAGGAAATGAAAGCATGATAAAGAAACTTAAAGTCATCATGTTGGCAGCAATAGTTACCGGATGTTCATCGCCGCCGCCTCCCGTTCCTGTGGAGTGGGATAAAGCCGCTGCCCCATTAAATACCAGTTTATCGCAATGGAGTGACAATAACGTTATAGTCCCTTCCCCGACAGTTAACGGTAAATGGACATCATCAATCAGCGCACAAAGTTTCTACGATACAATATGGACTCCAGCAGTATTTTACGCAGTCGCCCATTCAACACGAATTGTCGTCACTGCACAATCCGGCACTGATTTCTTTAATGCCAAAAACTGGCTTCGCCAGAATGGCGCAAAAGGCGTTATTGAATACCAGCCTGTCTTTAATTGCCTGACGTGCAGAGAAACCACTATTTATTTCTCTCGCTAATCCATTTAAGCAACACAATCTAATAAGGATTTATCATGAAAAAAACCGTTATCGCGGCGACGGTATTATGCCTGACCGCAGGAACGCCGATTTATTCCTTTGCCGCTGACCCGTGCGAAGTTGTTCTTTGCATGTACGGAAAAGCTACAGGTAATAGTGGTGGGAGTGAATGCAGTTCAGCAGAACGCGCATTTTTTAAAATCAACGCATTTAAAAAACACCATCGTTTCAATCCGGGTAAAACATTCGATATGCGAAAAGAATTTTTAGGGGAGTGCAAAGCCGCAGACCCTGAATCAATAAGTAAAATCCTTTCAAAATTTGGCAGAGTGAAAGGATAACTGACATATCCATTTTGATATGAGAGGTTCGAAATGATAAACGAAGATTTATTCATTAAGAATATACACTCAAAAAATCAGGACAGAATATCTGTAGCCATGGTATATGACACGTTATCAAAAGAAGCCCACAGAGGTTGTGGGCTGTATTACGAAATATACGAAAGCTGTTTTATCGGTCTTTTGCGCGATCATCTTTCAGAACTTAATGAAGCTGACGCAAATAGATTAAGACGCTATGCCGAGAGTAAAGGTACGAAAATTGATGATGCGTCCTACAGTGAAGCACTGGAAGCTGAAAGGGAGTGCAGGGCTGAAATATACCGCGAGCAAATGTAATCACACAAAACAAAAGTGTATTGTACAATACAGAGACTAACAGGCGACGGGATTTTAAGGCTTCATTATTTTTGGCTTCAATTTCGAAGAAATTGTTAAGACGAAAAATAATGAAGTGGAACGTGGACAGAAAATTCAATTTCGGAGAAATTGCTAATTTTCAGGATCCACGTCCACCCGCGAACATTCGCCCCAGCGAATTGAAGCGGGCCGGGGGGAGCCGCAAAAATTTTGCCGCCCCAGCGAGCAAAAAGGCACGCCCACGTGCCGGTTTTTGTGGGGGGCTTGCCCCGCACACCGTCGCAGCCAGGCTATATTTCCCGCCCCGGCGGGGAATATGCCGATTAGGCGCGACCAACCCCTTTAAAGCAGCGTTCCCATTTTTTCGAGCTTGCGAAGAAAAAATAGGCTAAACGCGCGTCTTAAAGGGGTTGGTCGCGCGTAGCGTGCGACGGTGTGCCGCCTTTGACCCTGGGGGTTTTGGCGTGGCGTCCAGCCGCGACATTACCCCCATGCGACAGGCAATAAGGGCGTCCAGCCCGCATGTACTGGCGCACGCCGTTTCGTGCAGGGAAGCATGCTTTCCGGTACATGGCCGCACAGCGGTTACCTTCTTTACCCCATACGCTCGCCCCGTCTTTTCGCCCGACACCGTGGGGCGAATTGATGGGGCGATGTCATGGGGCGAATCGCTGACGAAGGAGGCATGATGATTTTAAATAAGCTTACCGCTTCACTGTCCCCGATAGTGAACGGGATGCTGGCGGTGCTGGCTTTTGTGCAACAGAAACAACTGGTGCTGGCATTATTAGCGGGGCTGACGATGCCGTTTTTTGCATCAATGAAAAGCGATGAACGGCAGAAAGCGCCGCTCTGGAAAAAGCTGATTATTGCTTTTTCCCTGCTGTGTTTTCTCTCCGGCACACTGGCTCCGGTCGTTATCGGATCCTTTCAGTGGCTGTATAAGATCAGACCCACCAGTGATAATACGGTACTGGCGTGGTCAGTACGGATTGCTTTCACTGTAACCGGGATTATTTTTCATATTATGCTTCGCCGGATATTCACACCGGAACTGGACAAAATAAAGAAACGCCTTGTTAAAAAGACCACCCTTGAACGGGAATTGCGCACCGATGTCCGCACCGTAAAGTCCCTGCTGCCGGAAACACTGCATTATAACCCGCTGGATTATATCGACCTGAATAAAGGCATTTTTACCGGCATGGGCAGGGAAAATGAACCAATGTATCTCCCGTTAAAAGACTGGCAGAAACAACACGCGGATATTATCGGCACCACAGGGGCCGGTAAAGGGGTAGCCGCCGGCATATTACTTTATCAAAGTATTCTGGCCGGTGAAGGTGTTTTTGTTATGGACCCCAAAGACGATGAATGGGCACCGCATCTTTACCGCAAAGCCTGCGAGGATGCAGGCAAGCCTTTTGCCTTAATTGACCTGCGAAAACAGCAATACCAGTTAAATCTGATTGAAGATATCACGCCCGATGAGCTGGAAGAATTGTTTGTTGCAGGTTTCAGCCTGGCAGAAAAAGGGCAGGAATCTGATTTTTATCGCATTGATGACCGAAAAGCCGCCCGTATAGCCGCACAATTTGTCAGCGATAATCCATCGACAACAATCCGGGATGTTTATAACGGTGATTACGTTCAGAGTATTGCCGAAAAGATCAAAGCCTTTTTCGGAAAAATTGAGGAACTGGCATTACTCAATGCCATTAACTCACCAGAAGGCTTTTCGCTTAAGCACATATTTGATGAGGGCGGCTGCTGTTATGTTGTCGGCTCCATGCGAAACAGCAAAATTATTACCGCCCAGCGCATGCTACTGGTTCGCCTTTACCAGCTGGCAGAAAAGCGCGATCGAGTAATAGACGTCCCCCGCCCCATTGCTGTTTATCTTTCCGAACTGAAATACCATTTATCCAGGTCAGCACTGGAGGGATTAGGGGCAGCGCGTGATAAAGGCGTGCATATTATTATGGACCACCAGTCCATTGCCGATTTAAAAGACTGCCCGGCAGATTTGAAAGGTGACGCCGTTGTCGGTGCGGTCGTTGAAAATGCCAAATTCAAACTGGTTTACCGGGTTATGGACCCGGATACAGCGGAATGGGTAGCGAGAATGTCAGGCACTATTCTGGTGGATGACGAACTCCGTAAGGCTAAAACAGATAATATGCTCACGGAGACCATCGACAGTGAGCGCACAATCCGCCAGGCCGAACGTTTCTTTATTGACAGCAATATGATCCTGAACCTGCCCGATTTTGTCAGCTTTATCTTTACGACAAAAACGCTACCTTCTGCTTCACTGATCTCGCCGATAAAGGTCAGAAAGCGCCAGCTAAAAACTTTTTCGGTTTCCCCTGATATTGCCGCAACGGTAGCCCCCGTGAAGATCATGCTGGATTTTTGCGAGGATGATAAACCCGCCATGTCGGATGTGATGACAACACACCCGGCTCTTTTCTTCGACGAAAGCGAAGTCAAACCGGTAAAGCCGAAACCTGATGATGAAGAACACCTGTCCCCGCTGGATTTTTAAGGAGCGCTTATGCTGATTTCATCATTTCACGAGCGCCAGACGCGTAACAACGAAAAAATAAAACAACTGCTGAACTTCCTGAAAGAAGAAACTTACAGTGATTTTAAAACTCTGATGCTGTTATTTGGTTTCCGGGATCATAAGTCGCTTTATTCGCTACTGGCAAAAACAGAGCGAATGGGGTTAATCCAGAAGCATGTGCTTGAATCACGAACAATGAAGATTTCATTATGGGGGATCACCAGCGACGGGCTGGCGGTGGTGTTAACCCCGGATGATAAAATCTTTCCTCCTCGGTTTGAACCATCAAAAATCACCGGCTGGACGCTGGAACACCATCTTGATAATCAGGCCGCCAGGCTTATTCTGGAGAAGAAAGGCGCGTCGGGATGGATTAACGGCGACCGGGCCACCTTTCTCAGCCAGTATCAGGTAAAACATCGCCCGGACGGGTTGATCATCTTGCCTGGCAGCACCGTGATCGCCATTGAAACCGAGCGTCGCCTGAAAACCCGAGCCCGCTACCAGTCGATTATTGCCAGCCACCTGCTGGCCCGTACCCGCAAACTGTGGATTCATGTTTTTTATGTCATTCCTGACCCACAGAAAAAACGGGCACTTGAGCTCCTATTTGACAGCATCAGACATGTCATCATCAACCATCAGCACGTCCCGCTGGAAGAACGCCACCGTCGGGTATTTCGCATTTATACCCTTGATGAATTAAAGCGCTTGTCATTAGACAGCTATACGTAAGCTTTTACTCAGGCCATCGTGATGGTCTCACCGGGCTGGCGGTAATACCGCCAGCCCGGTATATTTTTATTCCACTGCGAGGCGCAGACTGTTCGGTACTCGCTATGCTGCGTTCCGCCTCAGTCTGCGCCCTGCAGCGTTGCCGGTTAAAAACCATGTAACCGCATTCCCTTGCGGTTGTCTGGCTCCGTCCTCAGAGTTTATCCATCAGATAAGAATGCGCTTTAGAGGCGGCGCTGACCGCTTTGAAAATATAACGCTTGTCGTTTTTCAGCGCTTTCAGCCAGGAAGCAATATAGCTTTCATGTTGTACCTCTCCCTCAATGCCAAGATCAGCCATCAGAAAGGCACTTCCCAGCTCCGCGACAAGTTCTTCCTCTGCATAATCCGCACTGCCAAACTTCCCTTTCATTTCACGGTTCAGGCGTTTTTTACCCCCGCTCCAGTGAACCAGCTCATGCAGACCGGTAGCGTAGAAGTTAGCCGCATCCGAAAACAAATGGCGCTCCGGTAACCAGACTTCATCAGTTGATGGGCTGAAAAAGGCGTTTTGTCCTTTCTCGATGATGTTTGCGCCACTCTTCCGTAACAGGTTCTCAGCCTGCGGCAACGGGTTAAATGTAGCTTCCGGGCTGACTGTTTCAGTTGTCAGGGGCAAACCGTCGATTTGCTGAACGTTAAACACGGTGAAAGTTTTCAGCATCGGAATTTGTTCAACCTCTCCGGCGTCGTTTTCCTTTTCCAGGGTCGTATAGAAAATGGCTGTTGTGCCATGTTCACCCTTGCGAACCTGTCCACCTGCTGCCTGTGCCTGTTTGTAAGTCATCCAGCGGGAATCGCTGAAACCCTGTTTAGATGCGCTGCACCACAGCAACATGATATTCATTCCGCTGTAAGCCGTGCCAGTGGCGTAATTGGATGGCAGTCCAGACATGCCGGATACACGCAGCCACGGGCAGGACCACGGTTTTACACCGGCTTCCAGCGCTGCAATGATGCTGTCGGTAACGGTCTGATAAATATCCGTTCTGGTTTTAGAAAATTTCGTTTTTGAGGAGCCTGACTGCTCCAGCGAGGATACGCTGGTCGCCGCTGCGGTGTTAGGGGCGCTTGTCCGGGAGGTATAAAGGGAAATCGTCATGTTTTTTTCTCCGTCAGTGTGTGATTTTCGTCTTCGTATCGCCTGACGGTTCGCTTTCCCGGCATCGTTCTGTCCTGCAAGGGCGCAGTATGCGTGCAATTTTACCCTTGCGGGACGGGTTGTGTTGGGAAACGATTAACCGGAAGCAGATATGAAGAACGGAAAAGCGCACGGGAGAGAAAACCTGCCCCTGCATAGCCGGGCTTAACGCCCCTTACTTCGCAGCGGTGAAATTAGATTGGTGGTAATGAGTCGGGAAATGGCATTAACAGGAGGTTCTTGTTGATGTTAGCATGCTTTCCTGCCGGACGAGGTGATACTGCTAACCAGGGGCGTTTTGTTCTTAAAATGCCTCGTTCCGGCATCAATCACTACCGAGTCCCTGCCGTCCCCTTATTGAGCGCCGCGTACAGTTTATTCACTACCACCCATAGTGAGCGATTTAGTGAAACAGGCCACAGCGCCGTAACCGCGGGCATCATATGCCGTAGTGGCGATCTGTCTTATTCTCAGTGCCCCTCTATCAGTATGCGCCCATGCAAACTGACATTCCCCCTGTATTATGTTGACAGGGAGAGACCTGCCAGCCTACTGGCGTGACGTTGCGACAGACCCGTTGCCTCACACATGACTTCCACAGCTTCCCGCTTCTGGTCTGTCGTCAGAACTTTCGGTTCAGGGCCACCTGCAACGCTTCTTTATCCATCATGACTTCTGCAAGCAACTCCTTGAGGTGGGCGTTCTCTTCTTCAAATGACTTAAGACGTTTCACCTCAGGCATTTCCATGCCATCAAACTTCTTGCGCCAAGTGTAGTACGCAGCATCAGAGATAGCGTGCTTGCGGCAAAGCTCCCGGGCAAAAACTCCAGATTCAGCTTCGCGGAGGATACTGATGATCTGTTCGTCGGAAAAACGCTTCTTCATTATGATGTCCTCATGTGACTAATGAAGACGTTACTAACATCGGTGTATGTTAATCAATCGGGAGCAGGGCAAAGCCACCGTTTGATGTTTTTTTATAACAGTAAGTTATAAACAAATTGATAGCTTGATATGTATTGAGCCTCAAAAAACACCTATTCGATGGCAAGCTTTAAGAAAAGGTTCTTTAAGGAAATTGCATTCAGCATAAGGCTTCTTTTTCGCTTGACGTGCTAATGTTCTCATGAATTCGGTAGGACTCAACCCCTCCTCCTTCCACTCATCTAGCACCTGAGTAAGCCAGTATTTACCGTCATTTTCTGCACAAACTTTGGCTTTATAACGTTCTTCTATACCGTACAAGTCTTTCCATGTTTCTAGTTCCTCCTCCAGCGTATCGGGACCGAACTGTATAATAATATCAGCAGGCTCAAGCGCATCGATATTTGCATGTTGTAGAGTAATCTGTAATTGAATTACATGATCCACTGAGGCAAATGGATTGAAGGCCTTACGACGAAGAGCGCCGCTCTGAATAGGATCTTTGGATAACTTATATGTGCTATTGCACTCATGACAGGCCGGAGCAAGATTATGGAAATTTATCGAATTAAATGGATATAAAGCTTTGGGCAAATAATGGTCATAGGCCTCGCGCTTGCTATGGTTCCCACCCTTTATATCTCCAATACCACAAAAAGGACATTTACCCGCCTTGTTCACTGCTGCAAAAGATTGATAGTGATCGTGTATATCACCGATCTTGGCACGCAGTACAGCGAGATCAAGCAGTGACTGTGAGTATAAGCCCTTAAAGAAAACAGCAAGTTGTTCTGCTATATCTTTGTGGTGAATGGCAATATCGGAATAACGGACAACTTGTATTGAAGGGTCATTAGCACATATTTTTTCCAGATCATTATTCCCTTGATACCACTGTTTAAACTGATCGATTTGTACCTCAGTCAGTGACGAAAACAAGCCATAAATTTTCTCTACATGGTTATAAAAGAAAACAGCACCTTGTGTATCCGAGGAAGAAAAATCCTCCATCACTTCATACAATTCTGCGTTAGCTTCAAACAGTTTAAGACAAAAAGGCCCTCTTACCCGCGCTTTGCACCATACCTCATAAAAAATAAAATCAATGAATGCCTGCATCTTTTCCATTTTGTGTGGCACATAGGTATATGAAAACAGCATCAGTGCTAAACCTCGTCATTCGTTGGATTGTCGCTATCAAAAATAGCCTTGAGGAGTAATACTTTTTCCACCGAGTCACCCAATTGTTCATCAATTTCTGTGATCAGAGTTTCCTTGTCTTCAATGCCTTCGTTAAAACGTCTGCGTAAATCATCCAGTACTGCTTGCGCATGGCCACCGATAGTTTCACGTTTGCCGAAGGTATTCATAGTAATTTTATTGATTGATGCACCAAGTGTGTTGTATTTAGGTATGCTTATTGTGACCGCACCGCTATATTTATCCTTAGAAAAAACCAGTACTTTTTCGGGTTTACTATCTGAGATAAGGAAAGGTGTATGAGTAGTGATCAACATTTCCTGCTCCACATTCTCAGTGTTACATAAACATTGGCGCATCCGAGTGATAAAACTGGCACGCCAATGTGGGTTGAAATGAGTCTCCGGTTCGTCTAACAGAAACAGGCTGTTGGTTTCTCTAAACAGTAAACATAGACCTAGGCTATGAAGCAATTGGTGTTCACCGTCCGAGAGTTCCTTGAGCATCATTGGCTCTTCCACTCCTTGTTTAGTAAAACGCACAAACTTGAAGCGCATAATTCGTTCGTCGGACGCCAACGTTGGTACCGTTTCACTGACATAGTGACTTGTTGAGCGATACAGATCAGTTTTGAGATTATCACTCACCTTATACAAATTGAGTGTCAGCAATACTTGGAACGCCTGGAATAGAGCCAGTGCCGAACCATTAAAATTCTCGCGAAAAGCCTGTCGAGTAGCATCATTAACCCAGTAGTCCAGAATTAGAGTGTCGTTACACTCGTCCTCGTAATACAAGCTAGCGCAGCGTTTAAGCGCGCTGACTACCAAGGAGGATTTGTCATCCCCTTCCAGCAGCTGCATCAGGTTTAAATGGTAACTTTGACCACTTTCTTCATCCATATCCACATGCAGAGCAGGGTTACTATTCAAAATGTCATCAAGTGATTGGTGCTGGTTTTTATCCTCGCTGGCAAACGAGGTCAACTGCTCCGGCGCAAGAGGAATACTGCGACGGATAATAATACGAAACTCCCGCAACGCCTCTATACCAACATCCTCACGGAAAGGTTGAAGCGCAGTTTCGTTTTGAAAAAGCAGATTACAAAGTAAAATAGCTTGGCTGAAACCACTGTCAAGATAGGCCAACCTCGACTCCGGATGGCCAGAGTAGCTCAGTTGTCGAGTCAAGGCATTCCAGTACTCGTCGAACTGTACAAAGCGCATTTTGAAAAACGGTAGACTGAGAATTTCATTCTCGCCAGACGAGTAGCCCAACACATACTGAGGCAATAGAATATCGGCATGGCTTCCCTTGAAAACTTCATCAGCATTTGTGTCAAAGTCACTCTGATTTACCCAATGGAAACGCACAGATTCCCCGTTGTTTTTCCACACGGAGACTTTTGCCCATTCTTGTCCGCCAGAGATTCGAAACTCTTCTGGTACTCGAATTAGATAATCCAGCTCAAATGAGATTGGTGATAAATCATGATCGGTACTTTGCAATACCTCAGGCAAAAAACTTCGACGGACCCGCAAAATTTCCAACTGAAAGAAGATAGCTGCTAATGCTTCAAGCAGATTGGATTTACCACTGCCGTTGGGACCAGCACACACAAAAGGCGCAAAGCCTTCATGTTGATTCAATTCTTCCTGTAAATCCCATTCGGTTCTAAAATAGTGTTCAAAACCACAGGGCAGACTACGGAAGCCGGACGGATCAGAGATTTTTAGGCGTAATAGCTTCATACCAAAACCGCCTTAAGTTCAATGCAATTGTCAGCGTCATTGAATACCTGCTTCAGTGTACCAATAGCCAGAGCTTTGAACACCCAAGCTTTGATATGCTCATAGTCACTTTCACCAAACTTAGAATCAACGTCCGGATATAATTCCGCCAGCCGTGCCTGCGCCGTCATCATGAACTCATGTACTGAAAACGATGAGTTGCCCAATTGCGCTATATAGGCCTCTAGCCATTCCTCGATCAGTGACTTGCGAGCCTCTGCATTATCCAACGCGGATGGTAAGCTATTAGTTACGGGCAGATAATTACCCACTGCTATATGTTGTACGGCATCCCCGTGTTCAGGTTCTTCACCTGATACCGGGAAAAATATCTGTGTCGGAATAGGCACACGCGAAAGTTCTAATTCCCCCTTGAAAGCCTTTTGGCTAACAACATCATACAGGGTCTCAAGATCAGCAAGACTTTGCTGATAGCGAAATTTAATAGCATGCGCTTTCTCTACAATAGTAGCGAATTTATTTTGTAACTCCAGTGGAGGCTTAAGAATAGGGATGGCCCTTAACTCTTGGGCATTAATGTTAGCCATACCAATAATATTACGACAAAGATTAAATAATTTTGCTTTTCCAAACTTTGAGTTCAGGTGCCCCCATACAAACCAAGGGTTAGTTTGTTGATCGAACCTAACACGAATGAGATAGCCAGCAATAATAACAGTTTCATCTCGATCGTAAACCGCCGTTTTACCAACCAATTCTTTTGAATTGGTCCGGTTGAAAACGAGATCTCCTTTCTGAAGAGAATATTTATCCAGATCCTTATTATCTACATCGATATATTTAAGATTCTCAAAATCCCAGTAACCATCCGGAGTAATGTTATTCATCCGTATGTATTTATATTTTCCACCTTGCGCTGATACACTTGTCCCGTATCTTACATCGACAGCTAACTCACCTATTGTTGTTAGTTCCCATCCTTTTGCATTTTTTACCGGATCACTAAACATATCGACGAATACGCTCTTTAGTAGGTCATCCAGGTATTGCAAAAGTTGTTTACGCTGTTCAATTAGCCCTTCTACCTTGGCCAATAAATTAGCTATACGAGCCTGATCATTGATGGGAGGAAAAGGTACTTCCAAACTAAGAAAATCAGACTTCGTCAAGCTACGTCTACGTGCAACAACCCCTTGCATACGAGATGCATAGAGTCGCCTTGCCTCGGAGGAGCGCAGATAACGCTCAAGGTAAGGGATATGGCATACCGATTCATCCTTGAGTTTCCAGATACCATAAGCTGGGCTAACGATTCCTACCGGATATTTTGTCTGGAATCCAAGAACTCCCTCGTCAATAGGAAACCCAACAACAAGTTCATTCTTGTATACAATACGATATTTAGACGTGTCTGAACTGGCAATCCGCTTCTTGAATTTGTCTGATTGGTCAACCAAACCATTTTTCATGGTTATTGATAGGACCGGAAGCTCTCGATTGCCTGCACGGTGGTGACCGGATTGAGTTAATATGTCACCAAGGGGAATAGTCATTCTATTCATACTATCATCCCCTTTAACTCTAGTAGCTCGTACAAGATGCCACTTTGTACTTTATTAAGCACTTTCTTATCCACATTCCCCACTTCTGCTTGAATTAGTCGTTCCAGAATAGCTTCAGGCTGTTCGTACTGCACTTCTTCAAATATTTCTTCCTTATAGCGAGACAGCGAAAGATCGTAATTCTCCGCTTCAATATCTATTCTTGGCACCATAAAACACTTAGCTGTACGATCTGTGTCAGACGCCTCATCACGGGAATGGTATTTTTGAATGATGTCTTGCAGGTCGCCGTAGCCTTCAAGCTTATTTCGTTTGTCATCCAATGAGTAACCATCGGAAGACATCTCATAAAACCAGACATAATCGGTAGCAGGTTTGGAAATTTTATCCCCCGGCCCGAAAACTTTGGAGAACAATAAAATGGCAGTACTTACTCCAGCGTAGGGTTTAAACACTCCACTGGGCAGAGTAATGACAGCCTTGAGGTCGCAGCGCTCAACTAAAGTTTGCCGTAGTTCTTTGAATGCCTTGCCCGAGCCAAACAATACTCCTTGAGGCACAATCACACAGGCGGTACCGCCCTTTTTCAGCAAACGATAGATGTTCTCAACAAACAAAAGTTCGGTTTTAGTGGTTGAGAGTTTCAAATTCTCATTAATATCCCCCCTGTCTATACTGCCAGTAAAAGGCGGGTTTGCTAGCACTATGTCATATTTGGTTTCTTCACTATAGCTCTTGCTTAGTGTGTCCTGATAATCAATATGCGGCTCATCAATTCCATGCATCATTAAGTTCATTAGGCCTAAACGCACCATAGTAGCGTCAATGTCATAACCATACAGACTCTCTTGCAAAAGAATCCGGGCCTTTTTGGTCAGAGCGGCAGTCACAGAAGTGCGAAAGAACCCATCTTCATCATGAGTAGATCCTTTTGAATTATCTCTTTTTAAGTTTTGAGATAAAGACAACTGAGTAAGGATGTACTGGTAGGCACCTAACAGAAACCCCCCCGTACCGCAGGCAGGGTCGGCAATACGTTGTCCCAGTTGCGGCTGGACCAGATCTGCCATCAATTTAATAATGTGGCGTGGTGTGCGAAATTGGCCGTTCTTGCCTGCGGTGGCGATTTCCGACAGCAGGAATTCATATACATCTCCTTGAATGTCTTGAAAAGCTTGGCCTTTTTCTTGAGAATCCCTTTTCATCATCTCGAAGATTTCGTCAATGGCCTTCACTGCCTCCACCAACAATGCTGACTTTGGGATAATGAATACTGCGTTTTTCATGTGATGAGTGAAGTTAGATTCAGCACCATTCAGATCTTTCAGAAAAGGAAAAACTTTGTCTCGCACATGTTGCAGCATCTCTTCGGGCTGCAATTTCTTGAACTCGCTCCAGCGAAGCGTGCGTTTATCTATAGGGTGTTGTTCCGCAACAGGGCGGTTTCTTTCCTCTGGTGGAATCCAAGTACCAGCAAACTTAGAAATGTATTTCTCACCACTCGTTTCACCTTCGTCTTGCCTTTTATGATCGAGTTCATCTAGCCGTTTCATAAACAACAGGTAGGTAATCTGTTCAATGGCTGTGAGCGGATTGCTAATGCCGCTACTCCAGAATTTATCCCAGAGGCGTTTGATCGCGCTTTGAAGGTCAGGGTTGTTTTGTAGCATGTGGCTGGGTTCTCGGTTCAGTCTCTATTGAGGTGCTTTGTGGCTGGCAGTTTACTCTTTTTTCAGAACATTTTCCTTTCTTAAAGTGGCAACTTACCAGCCCATTTTGGCTGCACCATGACATAACTATATGTTTTTTAGTAAAAATAGCTCAATTAGTAACAGTATTCATAATGTCCTATCGGCGATGAGTCTCAGTAAACCACCAAATAATAAGCATTATATTCTACCACAAAGAGATAAAACAGACAAAAACTTATCATTAGAAGGCTTTAAAAGTGTAAATGTCTAAAAAGCTCCCGAAAAGAGGTTATCCAAAAATCGTAGAGCTACCAACACGCCCGCTAAAATATTCACTAAATTCAGTGCCAAAAAACATCGCCATTCACACAGGATATCCGACATGAAATGCATACTCCAACTCTGAACGATTTGTGTAAGAGCGGACGGCATCAACATTGCCCTGAGATGTCTGTGGGGCACGTCCTATGTACATTGATTTTTTCAAGACAGTAAATGCAGAGTTTTTCCTATGCTTAACAAGCAAGCATCCCGCCACTCAGTAGGCGGATAAAGTGCTAGCCATCCAAGTTTCATACGCAGGGTTACCATCCAATCATAACGACGCCTCAGCCTGTTCTACTTTACTGTAGTAATAAGCATCGCATCTACGCTTTGTCGCACACTCATTCGAAATTGGTGGTCATTATGGTGGTCTTGACAGGAAGAGCAACAAGGTTTAGCTTATTTATTAGCCAGTTATTGGCTTGGGCGATCCCAGTCAGAGGAGCCAAATTTAAGAAGCCTGCTTTCGAGCAGGCTTTTTGCTTTTTTGCGTCGCTGACGTTAACTCAGCATCGCATCCAGCCTGGCAAGCACCTCGTTGACAACGACGCCAGGTATGCGTTCCAGACGCTTGCCTTTCCCTACCGCCTTCCTACGCCCCGCGTGTCCTCCGTGAGCGCACCCCAGCTCAGCCTGAAAAAGCGCCTGCCAGTAGGATGAATTCACTACCGTTTGCGGGTGAGATAGCGTGGATTATCCACTCTGTCTAACGTTATACCCGGAGGCACCATGAACCTCAGACAACAGCAACAGCAGGCGTTCGATCGCAGCGGAGAACCTCTTATCGTCGGCAACGTCAGCCACTGCCCGCTGCCGCCCGAGACCCTCGCCGCACTGGGCCCCGATTCCCCCTATGTGGTGCAGGTATACGGCTCAGGCCTGACCGGCGAGGTTTATCGTCTGCGCATCGCCGGCAAGGAGTACAATTTAAAGAAACGTCGCGCCGTCGCCGGCGTTGCCAACCTCAACGGCCAGCTGTCGTTTTTAAATGAGGTACAGCGTCGGCAGGCATTGCAACAGCTGAAGGATGACCCGGTCACCGCGCCGCGCTTCACCCACATCGTCCCAACGCTGTATGCCGATTATCGCCTCGGCATCCTGCTCTCCCCCTGGATCGATGGCGAGCCGATACACCAGTTGACCCCGCCGCTGATCGCCCAGCTATTTACTACTCTGGAAGCCTGCGAAGAACAGGGGCTGATGGAGTGGGATCTCTGTAGCGGGAATCTGCTGGTGGACCGGCAGGAGCAGCTATGGCTGTTCGATTTTGGCTATATGTATCCCTTCGACCCGCTGAGAGAATTCAACAGCAATGGTCTGGCCGACCCGCTGTTCCACTTTGTCGAACGTTTTGAGACTCGCTTCTTTTTTAGCTGGCTGATGACCCGGATCCCTGACGCCGAACAGCAGCTGGCGCAATATCGCGAGATGAAGCGGCTGGCGGTCGAAAGCTACCGCCGGAAGCTCGTCTGGCTTCGCGCCCGGCGCGCTGACCCGCTGGTGCTGGCTCACTTTCAGCAGTTGACGGCGCGCTGGGAGTCGGCGCTGGCGGACCCTGCCGCGCTGAGCCGGCTGTTTGCCGTAGAGGCCTTTCGCTCACATGTGCTGGATATTGAAGACGACCTGCATGGTCAGTCCTGTACCTTACTCACCCTGCAACGCATTGATTGGGTGATAAACCAGCTGGAACAGCATTATCGCTTTATCGCCGACGAAGGCGGCCTGTTTTACGACAATGTTGGGAAATCTCAGCAGGCGCTGCTCAGCAGCTATGCGCAGAAGCGGCAGCAGGCGCAGCAGTACCTGTTGAAGGCCACCGCCGCAAAGGATTAACGGCGCTCGCGTCCCTGCTTCTGCTTCGCCTGGTACATCAGGCGGTCAGCGGTGGCCACCAGCGCGTTGAGACTGGGATGGCTGGCGGGATCATATTCGACGCAGCCCCAGGAGAACGCCAGCTGCCAGGGATTGGCCGCCTGCTGGTTGAAACGCGCCACGTTGTGGCTGAGCGTCTCCATCGCCGTCGCGGCATCGTGGCGGCTGGTATTGGCGAACAGAATGATAAATTCGTCCCCACCCTGCCTCGCGAGGATATCGGACTCGCGGAAGGCCGCTTTCATCAAGTCGGCGATGGCGATCAGCGCGCGATCGCCCTCTTCATGCCCCCAGGTATCATTGATGTGCTTGAAGCGATCGAGGTCGACAAACGCCAGGCTCACCGGCTCATGGCGGCGCTGGGCCGTCAGCAGGGCATACTCTGCCAGGGTGAGGAACCCCCGGCGATTAAACAGTCCCGTCAGCTCATCCGAGGTTGCCGCATCCAGCACCTTGAACTCATCCTCCACGATCGCCGCCAGATCGCTTAAGATCTGCATTTCATGGGCGGAAAACGATCGCGGCTGGTGATCCATCAGACAGAACGACCCGACGGTCGCGCCATCCGGCAGTTGCACCGGATACCCGGCGTAAAAGCGGATAAACGGCGCCTCAATAACCAGCGGGTTATCGTGAAAGCGCTCGTCCTGCTGCATGTCGTTGACGATAAGCGGGTCGGTTTGCAGAATGGTATGGGCGCAAAATGAAATATCTCTCGGCACCGTGTCCACATCGAGACCGGCACAGGACTTGATATGCAGGAGATCTTCCCCCACCAGACTGATGGACGCCACCGGCAGGTTATACAGCGAACGGGCAAGCCTGGTCAGGCGATCGAAGCGTTCTTCTTTTCCGCTATTCAACAGCCCGGAAGAGCGTAGCGATTGCAGGCGACGCTGCTCGTCGGGATGAAGTCCGGCTAATTTCATTGTCTCTCACTTGTCTCTTGCGCAGAATTCCGCCGGGTTTCCGCAGAGAAACCCGGCGTTTTATCCTGCGAGGGGAAAATAGTCGTCAGGTACCCCATGAGTTAAGCAGATTTCCTCTGCACGTCAACCGGCGCGCCCCAGGCGACTGGCGCCCAGGGCGCTGGCGGAATGCCATTAACGGCACTCTGCCCGGCAAATAGGGCAGATCAGGCGCGGATAAACGCCAGCAGATCGGCGTTGATAGTATCGGCGTGGGAGGTATGCATCCCGTGCGGGAAGCCAGGATAAATTTTCAGCTGGCTGTTCGGCAGCAGCTTGTCCTGCAGGATGGCCGCATTTTTATAGGGCACCACCTGGTCGTCATCTCCCTGCATCACCAGCACCGGCAAAGTGATCGACTTAAGGTCTTCCGTCTGGTCGGTCTCTGAAAACGCCTTAATGCCTTCATAATGGGCTTTAGCGCTGCCGATCATCCCCTGTCGCCACCAGTTCTGGATCGTCCCCTGGGATATCTCTGCTCCATCACGATTGAAGCCATAGAACGGGCCAGAGGCGACGTCGAGATAGAACTGGGCGCGGTTCGCCGCCAGCGCTTTGCGGAAACCGTCAAACACCTCGATCGGCGTCCCGCCCGGATTCTGCTCGGTTTTCACCATTAGCGGCGGGACGGCGCTAATTAACACCGCCTTCGCCACCCGCCCCTGCGGCTGGCCGTAGCGGGCGACGTAGCGGGCGACCTGGCCGCCGCCAGTGGAGTGCCCGACGTGGACCGCATTGTGCAGATCCAGATGTTCCACCACCGCCGAAACGTCCGCCGCGTAATGGTCCATATCGTGCCCCTCGCTAACCTGATCGGAGCGACCATGACCCCGACGATCGATAGCGATGACCCGGAACCCTTCGGCAAGGAAAAATAACATCTGGTTATCCCAGTCGTCAGCGCTTAACGGCCAGCCGTGATGAAAAACAATCGGCTGAGCTTCCTTTGGACCCCAGTCTTTAAAGTAAATATTGACGCCGTCTTGGGTGGTGACAAATGCCATATTACAGACTCCTCTTTTCAGGATAACCAGCCTGCAGGCCCGTGCCTGGGCTGAACGCCGACGGCGGCCGGCAGGAGTGCCGACCGCACAGGAATGTGATGCCTGTAACAGTGTAGAAGATATTTAACGCCGGGCGGGACAACTTACCCTGTCTCGCTTGATTCGCCGATCCTGGACCAGACCGCGTCTGGTATCAGGCCGCACTCTCCTGCTGGCGGATCCGCACCATCAGCGCGCCGAGCAGCGCCCAGTCAAGCAGCACGGCGAAGGCAAAGCAGACGCCATGGCGTCCTCCTCCCGCAGTATGCCAGGTCAGCAGCGTCGCCGCGATGGCGATAGCTACGCTCAGTACCGTGGCGCCGCTGACCCGCATCCCCGGCAGCGCCGTCCTACCCGCCGCAATGCGCCAGGCGACAGCCGCTCCCGCCCCACCGCACGCCACGCCCGGCAGCAGTGCCGGCCAGTCCTGCCCGCCATACCAGGCCACCAGCGCCAGCAGCCAGCCGGCCGCTGACAGCAGAAAGGCCCAGCGCGTCGCCGCCAGGGGTGAGCGATAAAGCCAGGATTGTCCGCGTGTAAATCCCCACCCGACGCCAAAGGCCGCAATCAGCGCCGTCAGCAGACTCAGCGTGCCGGTCACCCCGATAACCGGGGGCATGATTAACAGCAAGGCCCCGGCGGCGATGACCACGCTAAGGGCGATAGCGCGGCCGCGGGGGTCGATCGTTGCCGCGGCTTCCGCGGCGGTGTAGCGGCTTACAACGTGCATAGTTGACTCCTGACAGGCGAAGCTGCATGAATTTAATTCATGTCATTGTCTTTACATGCCCGTAGCCTATCGCCACAATATCGCTTTACACAAACGCATAGTTTTCAGCCATAGATGAGAAAAACTCAGCCATGAGACCGCCCCGTCTGCCGCCGCTGGGGGCGCTACGCGCTTTTCATGCCGTCGCCCGCCACCGCAGTTTTAAACAGGCCGCCGAGGCGCTCGGCGTCAGCGCGACGGCGGTCAGCCATCAGATTAAACTGCTGGAGTCGGTGCTGGAGTGCCGGGTCTGCGAACGCAGCGCGCAGGGCGTCAGTCTGACCGCTGATGGCGAGATCCTTTACGCCGCCACCCAACGCGCCTTTAGCGCCCTGGAACAGGCCGTCGTCCAGATCGCTCATGCCCGTCAGCCGCCATCCTTAACCGTCACCACCACCTCCAATTTTCTCACCCACTGGCTGGTGCCGCGGCTGGCGGATTTCACCGCCCGCTTTCCGGCTATCGACCTGCGGCTACACACCAGCGTCGAACGAGTGGATCTGCATCTGGGCACGGTAGACGCCGCGATTCGCTATCGTGAAACGTCGGAGCGGGACCTGTACTGCACGCTGCTGTATGAGGATCGCTTTATCGTGGTCGCCAGCCCGACTCTGGGCCTCAGCCGGCCTGAAGATCTGCAGCGGGTGACGCTGTTTCACGTTGCCAACCGGCGCGTGCCAGCTGATTCGCCGAGCTGGGAGAACTGGCGTCGGCGCTATGGACCGCCGACGCTGAATATTGATGCGGGGTTAACCTTTAGCGATGAGACCCATGCCCTGCAGGCGGCGGTGGCCGGTCAGGGAGTGGTGATCGCCAGCGAACTGCTGGCGCGGGATCTGCTGCAGCGCGGCGTATTGTCCGCGCCGTTCAGCAACGCATTGCCTGGCGCCCGCTACTACCTGGTCACTACCGAAGCGGTAGCGCAGCGGGCGGATATTATCGCTCTGCGGGAGTGGCTGCTCAGTCAGATGGCGTCGGGCGACGGCGGCCATCCGACTGCGGGATAGCGGGCTTACCAGCCGCAGACGTTGGTCTCTTCATCGGACTCGTAGCCGCGAACGATATTGATCAGATCCTTCACCGCATCAGCCGCGGTGAGTGGGTCGCGCAGCGCCGCCAGCGAGGAAAAGGTTTTATCAACCGAGACGCCGTTATTGTTATTGGTGACCGTCAACAGAAACTCCCCCTCTTCCCTGTCGTCCGGTAACTTGCTCAGCAGGTCATTAACGGCCTCCACCGCCTGCTGTGGAATATACAACACCATTGGTTTGAGAAATATTTTTTCCTGCTTCTGGTGAAGTCGGCCATTCTCTAGCGCTAAGGTATAACCTTTATTTTCACTGGTCATCTCTTGTTATCCCTCGATAAGAATTTTTGGATCAACATAAAAGTCGACATTAAAAACCGTGTCCTCTGAGAGGGCCTCAATACAGTGCCACTTCTCCGGCGGAAAGACGCCAAACTGGCCGGCTTCAATAGTCAGGGTTTCAACGGGCTCGGGGCTGGTTTCATCGGCATAGCCGAGATAGCGGATCGCCCCCTGCATCACTGAGAGACGAGGGTAGACGCCCTGCCGGGTGCCGGCATCCAGATGGCGGCGCCAGATAGAGGCCGGGGCGGTCTCTTTGGTCCACAGCGGCGTGCTGCGGGTGTGAACGTAATGGGTGGGAATAATGATTCGCTGCATAATTGTGCCTCACTTTACCGTCTCAAACGCGACGTTCAGAAATAGCCTATATGATGCATATCATATACCCCTTTTAAACGTTAAGGATATTATTTTGTTGTGGAATTTTACGCCTACTCCTTTTTATACCTCGCAGGGATTAGCGCTAAGAGAAAATAAAAAAGGCGATTTCAGGATCCTGAAATCGCCCGGGAGAATAAAAGTAGACACGTTAAAAATTTGTTAGCGCAGCGGACTCGGTTTGCCGATTAAATATCCCTGAACCAGGTCACAGCCCAGCGCCTGCAGCGAAGCCAACTGCTCTTCGGTCTCTACACCTTCCGCCACAATGCGCATATGCAGGCTCTTTCCCATGCTGATAATCAGGCGGACGATATCCAGATCGTCTTTTTGTTCCGGAATATTGATGACAAACGAGCGGTCGATTTTAATTTTATCGAACGGGAAGTAGCTTAAACGGGACAGGGAAGAATAGCCGGTACCAAAGTCATCGATGGAGATCTGAATGCCCTGCTCGCGCAGCTGGCTGAGAATTTCCAGCGAACGGGTGTTCTCATTGAATACGTCCGACTCGGTGATCTCCAGATCAAGACGTCGCGGATCGAGGCCGGTCTGATGCAGCACCTCGATAATGGTGTCGGTCAGCGATGTATTCATCAACTGAATTGGTGAAACGTTGACCGAGACCTTCAGCGGCGTCGCCCAGCTGGCCGCTTCGGCACAGGCGGTTTTCAGCACCCATTCGCCAAGGGCATTAATAAGACCGATTTTCTCTGCCACCGGAATAAACACCGTCGGCGGCACGGCGCCGCGCACCGGATGGAACCAGCGAACCAGCGCTTCATAGCCGTAGATTTCGCGCGTGACGGTATCGGCGATCGGCTGATAGTAGACTTTGAACTCGTCATGGGCCAGGGCCTGCAGCAGATCGTCTTCAAACGATTTGTTCTCCTGCAGGCGCTGCAGCATCCCCGGCCGGAAGATTTGCACATGGCCGCTACCCTCTTTTTTCGCCTCATACAGCGCGAGGTCGGCGCACTTGTACAGATAATCGGTACGACTTTCACCGTCAGAGATCACGATCCCAATGCAGGCGTCGATATTAATCTGCGCATCGTAGATCTGATAGGGCTGGCTGATCTTCTCCCGGATAACATTGGCCCGCTCAAGGGCCATCTCCTCAGTGAGATCGTAGGAGAGCATCGCAAACTCATCACCGCCAAGGCGATACAGCGTCTCGGAGGTTTTGCGGAAAAAAGAGAGGCGACTGGCCAGATCCTGCAGCAGCTTATCGCCAGCATCATGGCCAAGGGTATCGTTCACATCCTTAAAGCTGTCGAGGTCGAAAAGCATCACCACGGCGCATCCCTTATACGGACGCACCTGGTTGACGATCTCCTGCAGCCGCTGCCAGAAAGAGAGACGGTTGGGCATACCGGTCAGCGAATCATGGTAGGCATCGTACTGCAGCCGGCGGTTCTGCACCTGCAGCTTCTCTTTCGAGGCCTGCAGATCGTTGGCCAGCGTTTTCATACGAACATGGGCGCGACGCAGATTATTATTCTGTCGGAGCATCAGCAGACCGAGAGTTATACACATGGCGATCAGCAGAATGGAGATCACCGAGTAGATATAATAGAGATGCTGGATTTTATCATGGGTGATATTAACGATATTGATATCTTGCGTCAGGGTGGCGGCGGCCATTGAGGTCAGCGGACCATCCAGCTCGCTTAACACCGGCAGGATCTGTCTGACCTGCTCCGGCGTCATGGTATCAACTTGTTTATCGAGCAGATGAAGATTACGAATCAGCGTCGCAACCACCGTCTTCCGCTGCTCGCTTTTATTGATAAATTTACCCAGATCGCCCTCCTGCAGAAGCTCGATCTGGCTCATCATGATCTCAAGACGCAGGCGCACCTCATCGTGGTCCGCCCCTTCGGCCCCAATCGCCATTCCCGCCAGACGAGACTCCAGCCGCATATATTCCGACACCATCTGCGACATTGACCACGAGTCCGTATAGCGGGTAAATTTTTGCAACTCACTTTGTCGCTCATGCACCAGATAAGTAATATATCCGGTGACAACAAATAACGACAAAATAATAGCCGTGAGTATTCGATTCAAGATCCAACCCTTATTCTATAATCATCTTTGAAACTTGCCAGGCCGATCGGGAATAATAGATCTGGTTCTGTAATTCAGCACTGCTGTCGTAAGGGTAGACAATAAATAACGGGCCTTTATCACGAATGCGCATATATTGACCGTTCATTTTTAACGCCATAATGACCGGGAATTTATAAAAATCATCAATCGGGATAATGGTGGTGTAGTCGTTCAGCGCCAGCACGCGGGCCGATGTGCCTTTCGCGCCGACTAAATCCATGAGTTTACTAAGGGGAATACCGTCAAAACGAACCTTGCCGGTGTACCAGGGGGTGGTGGTTTCTATCGTCTTCATCCCCAGTTTTTCCAGCATTGCGAGATCAAAAACGGCCTTGTCGCCGACATTCATATTTCCGATTTTTCCGGAAATGGTCAGTACAGGTTTTCCTGTCGGCGCAGGCAGTTTTTCAGCATAAGCAGAAGGCAACATGACAGAACAAAATAAAACTGCAAGAAGTAGACGCATTTTACTCACCATTCCAGAGAGGGAGACACGTTAAGTGTAAACCATTTACGTCGATTCTTAAAAGGTGTCCATCTTTGTTATCCGTTGATTTAATTAAAAGTATAAGCTGGATGGCAAATTGCCAGAATGTTAAGTCCAGGGTGTGATTTCGACCGTCTTTCCCATCGATTCTTTTTTGCGCCATCTCCCCCGCTTAGCAGGCAAACTACTTTCCTCCACGGCCGCTGCGCGGTAGTCTCAGAGCAGACGCAACGGTAAAAGCGTCTCATTCCAATAACAATGAAGTACGTGACTGACAGGACAGGGTATGGATTCAACAATAAGCGTGCAGCCCGGCGAGGCGCCAGATTCACTACATCGGGCCCGGCGGGCGGCCTGGGGTAGTTTTGCCGGCGCGGTGGTCGACTGGTACGATTTTCTTCTCTATGGCATTACCGCCGCGCTGGTGTTCAACCGCGAATTTTTCCCGCAAATCGGCCCGGCGATGGGAACGCTTGCCGCCTTTGCCACCTTCGGCGTTGGGTTTCTTTTTCGCCCGCTCGGCGGAATTATTTTTGGCCACTTCGGCGATCGCCTCGGGCGGAAACGGATGCTGATGATGACCGTCTGGATGATGGGTATCGCCACTGCCTGCATCGGCCTGCTCCCCTCGTTCAACCAGATCGGCTGGTGGGCGCCGGTGCTGCTGGTGTTCCTGCGAGCGGTTCAGGGATTCGCCGTCGGCGGCGAATGGGGCGGCGCGGCGCTGCTCTCGGTGGAGAATGCCCCACAGGGGAAAAAAGCCTTTTACAGCAGCGGGGTGCAGGTGGGCTACGGCGTCGGCCTCCTGCTCTCTACCGGGCTGGTATCGCTGATTAGCAGCCTGACCAGCGACCAGCAGTTCCTCAGCTGGGGCTGGCGCTTACCGTTCCTGTTCAGCGTGGTGCTGGTCCTTATTGCGCTGTGGATCCGTAACGGCATGGCGGAATCGCAGGAGTTTGAAGCGCAGCAGAGCCAGGACAACGCGCCGCAGAAGAAAAAGCGGCTACCGGTAGTGGAAGCGCTGCTTCGCCATCCGGGAGCGTTTTTACTGATTATCGCCCTGCGTCTGTGTGAGCTGCTGACGATGTATATCGTCACCGCCTTCGCCCTCAACTACTCCACGCAAAACCTCGGCCTGCCGCGCGAGCTGTTTCTCAACATTGGCCTGCTGGTGGGCGGTCTTAGCTGCCTGACTATCCCCTGCTTCGCCTGGCTGGCAGACCGCTTTGGCCGTCGGCGGATCTATATCACCGGGGCGCTGATCGGCACTTTGAGCGGTTTCCCGTTCTTTATGGCGCTGGAGAGTCAGTCCGTTTTCTGGATCCTGTTCTTCGCCCTGATGCTGGCCAATATCGCCCATGATATGGTGGTCTGCGTCCAGCAGCCGATGTTTACCGAGCTGTTCGGCGCCAGCTATCGCTATAGCGGCGCCGGCGTCGGCTACCAGGTGGCGAGCGTGGTCGGCGGCGGCTTTACCCCGTTTATTGCCGCGGCGCTGGTCACCTTCTCCGGCGGATCGTGGCACAGCGTGGCCCTCTATCTGACCGCAGGATGCCTGCTGTCAGCGCTCACCGCGCTGATGATGAAAAAGCACCCCGTCGACTGACCCACCAGCGGAGGGCGTAACCCGCGCCCTCCGGTAAGGAGAATACATGTCTCAGTTAACCCTGGCCGACTGCTGGCCTCGCCGTTTTTCCCCCTCTTCGCTGGCGCTGCAGTTTTGCGAGGATCCCACCCAGGCGGAACAGCCGCTGTTTGCCAAAGCCAGCGCCGGCGAGGCCGTCGCCCAGCTCTGGCAGGCGCCGCAGGGATTGGTGGTGCCGGGGAGCTATCGTCAGTTTACGGATCTGCCGGCGGTCAGCGCGCATTTTGCCGCGCGCGGCTGGCCGGTATGGCTTCGCCGCTCCGGCGGCGGTCTGGTACCCCAGGGGCCGGGCATTATCAACCTTAGCCTCGCCTGGCCGGTGCAGCAGCCGCTCGGCGAAGCCGCCGAACCAATCTATCATTCGCTGTGCGCTGTGCTGCAGCGCACCCTCGCGCGCTTCGGCGTTGCCAGCCACCCCCGGGCGGTGAGCGGTTCCTTTTGCGATGGCCGGTATAATCTTGCCTGCGGAGAAGGCGCGGAGGCGCGCAAGATTGTCGGTACCGCCCAGTACTGGCGGCCGCTGGCGGCGGGCGGCGGCCACGTGGTGCTGGCCCATGCGGTGATCCTTATTGACGCCGATCTGAGCGCGGCGCATCAGGCGGCGAACGCCTTCGAAGCGCAGCTCGGCAGCGAGCGGGTCTATTGCGCTGACAAGACCGTTACTCTCGCGCAGCTGCTTCCCGGCGAGCGCCATCTGCTGCCCCGCTTTAGCGAGGCGCTGGCGCAGGAGCTGGACGCGGCTCGCTGAAGGTCGCTTTCAGGTAGCGGCTGAAGGTTTCCACCGCGCGCGACACGCGCGGGGTATAGGGCCGGATGACGTACAGCCGATCGGCAAACACCTCTACTGGCTGCCACGCCGGCAGCAGCTCCTGCACCAGCCCGCGGCCAATGGCCTCCCGGGCGCTGAAATCCGGCAACAGCGCCACCCCAAGCCCCGCCAGCACTGCATCACGTAGCGACTCGCTGTTATTGGTGGCGAATGGCCCCTGCACGTTGATGGTCACCCGAGCATCGGGCGACTGACGGGAGGCGAACGTCCACTGCGGGCGCTGTGGCCCACGGGGATAGGTCAGGCATTGGTGGTGGCGCAGATCTTCGGGGGTCTCCGGGCGGCCATGGCGGCGAATATAGTCGGCGGACGCGACGGTAAGCGTCGCGGTGTGACACAGCGGCCAGGCGACGTGGGTATCGGGGAGCGCCTCGCGTCGACAGTGGCGGATGGCGAGATCGAACCCTTCGCTGGCCAGAGAGACCAGCCGGTCGGTGACCTCAAGCTGCAGATGCAGCTGGGGATGCTGATGCAAAAACGGCGCGATTGCCGGGACCAGCTGCTGGCGGGAAAAGGCCACCGGCGCGGTCAGGCGCAGCGTTCCCCGCAGCGGCCCGCCTTCATCGCAGGCGCCGGTGAAAATATCCCGCAGCTGACCAAACGGCTCGTTGAGCTCCGCCACCAGCCGCAGTCCGTCGTCGCTGAGTCTCACGCTGCGGGTGGTGCGATGGACGAGGGTTTTACCGGTCACCCGCTCCAGCTCGCTGATTTTCTGGCTGATAGCCGACTTGCTGATCCCCAGCTTTTCCGCGGCCCGGGTATAGCTTTTTTGTTCTTCCAGCACCGTCAGCCAGTACAGATGGGGCCAGTAACTCTCCGGACGACTCTCGCTCATGTGATTGTTCACCAGTAAAAACAATGTATTCAACTATAGCGGTTTTTGCCGACGGCGGCATCGGCTAGCATCTTGTTGAGCCCATCATTATTCCCTAACGATAAGGAGCACCTGCATGCCATTACTGACATTTGACCTGATTGAAGGCCGTACGGAACAGGAGGTCAAAACCCTGCTGGATGCCGCCCATCGCGCCGTGCTACGCGCCTTCGAGGTACCAGAACGCGACCGTTACCAGATTGTTCATGAAAACAAAGCCCACCATATGGTGATTGAAGATACCGGCCTCGGACTGACCCGCACGCGGGATCTGGTGGTGGTGCGGGTCTATACCAGCCCGCGCAGCGAGGCGCAGAAGCAGCGCTTCTTCGCCATTTTGCAGGAGGAGCTGGCGGAACACTGCGGCCTGAGCGGCGATGACCTGATGGTGTCGATTATCAGTAACAAGAAAGGCGACTGGAGCTTTGGCCGCGGGGTCGCGCAGTATCTTACCGGCGATCTGTAACCCGCAGCCCGCAGTACACCCTTAGCGGCGGGCTGCCGTCGCGATACGCTGCCGCGCCTGCTGCTCGATATTCTCCAGCAACTCCTGGACATCGTCTTCATCAATGTCGAGGAACTGGCCTTCCAGCAGCGCGGCGTGAATATCTTCCCGGGTGACCGAAATACCCAGCGGCACCGCCCTGGATTTGACCTCCTCTGCCGCCAGCGGATGCGGATAACGGCGGCCAACCAGGTTATTAAACACAATAGCCAGCAGCGCCAGCATCAGCGAGTTGAGGAGCACCGGGGTCAGCACAAAGTGATAGCCTTCGCTGTGCACCCCGGCGCCGCCGAGGATCGCCGTCAGGGCCACCGCGCCGCCGGGGGGATGCAGACAGCGCAGAAAATACATCCCGGCGATGGCCAGAGCCGCCGCCAGACCGCAGGCCAGCGCCGCATCGGGGACCAGCATACCCACCGTGACACCGATCAGCGCCGACAGCACGTTGCCGCCGACAATCGACCACGGCTGCGCCAGCGGGCTGCTCGGTACGCCAAACAGGAGTACCGCCGAGGCCCCCATCGGGGCAATAAACCACAGATTGACTTCGCCGAGCAGCCAGTGGCTGAACATGCTGGTCACCGCCAGTCCGGTGCCGGCGCCAATGGATCCCAGCACGATATGCCGGCGGGCCACCGGCAGCGCGTGCGGCTTCAGGCGGCCAAGGAAAATCCGCAGCCGTGAAAATATCCCCGCAGGAATAACACTCAACATCGCTTCATCGCTCAAATCATAGGAATTACTTATATTTTATTTTCTTTTTTTAACCTTAAATTAACAACCCTGTCTTTCGCAGGGGATAGCGCGGGCGGCGATGTCCGACGGCATTGTGCTGTGAATTCTCGCGGGGGCTGATAGAATCCCTTTTCGGTCAGGGGGATACCCCTTTTGCGAATTGAAGGTCATAACCCAGTGAATAATAAAATCTCTTTAGCGAAAGAAGTGGCATGGGCCAGCCAGAATATGCCGCGTACCCTGCGTCAGGTCGCCGCGCTGCCCGACCTCAGCGGCGTGCGTCTGGCCTGCTGTATGCACCTCGACATGAAAATGATCCCGCTGGTACAGGGGATCCTCGACAAGGGCGCTCAGGTCTTTTTAACCACCTGTAACCCCACCACCGTGCAGGACGACGTGGTAGCCTGGCTGGTGGAGCGCGGCGCCGAGGCCTGCGCGTGGCGCAATATGAGCGATGCCGACTGGCAACAGTCATGGGAAAAAGCGATTGCCTGGCAGCCCACTCACCTGTGCGAGATGGGCGCCGATATCACCACCCTGCTCCACCAGCGCGGCGATTTTGGGAACATCGTGGCGGGTCTGGAAGCCACCGGCTCGGGCGTCAATCGGCTGGGGGATATTCAGCCAGGCTATCCGATCTTTAACTGGGACGATCTGCCGGTCAAAGAGGGGCTGCACAACCGCCATATGGTCGGTCTCACTGCCTGGCACACCTTCTTCCAGACCACTCACCTCACCCTGCATGAGAAAAAAGTGCTGGTGATCGGCTACGGCCTGGTCGGCCAGGGCGTCGCGGCGGCGGCAAAAGCTTTTGGCGGTCAGGTGATGGTGGCGGAGATCGATCCTGCCCGCCGTCTGCAGGCAGCCTACGACGGCTGGCACGTGGTGGACCTCCAGGAGGCTATCGCCTCGGCGGACGTGGTGGCCACGGCGACAGGCGGTAAAAACGTGGTAAATCGCCAGGCGCTGGACCGCGCGAAAGCGGGAGTATTTATCCTTAACGTCGGCCACGTGGCGGAAGAGATCGACGGCGATTACCTGCGCCAGTACCCCCAGGAAGAGGTGATGCCGTATATCAATGCCTACCGCATGGCCGACAAAACCGTCTATCTGCTGGCCAATGGTTCGATGCTCAATCTGACCGCTGGCTTCGGCGACAGCCTGAACGCCTTTGACGTCACCCTGGCGGTGATGGCCAGCGGCATCCGCCATATTGTCACTAAGGGCATGCGCGCCCCGGCGAAGGTTTATCTCCTGCCCCAGGCGGTCTGGCAGCAGGCCCTGTAAACCCGGCGCATCGCCCCCATCGCGGGACGATGCGTTTTACCATCAGGACGACGGCGCGCTATCGGGCAACACAATATTGCTCTGCGCCAGCGTTCCCATCTGGTTGTACATCACGCTGGCGGCATCCAGCAGGTGCATCGCCAGCGCGGCGCCGCTGCCCTCTCCCAGGCGCATGTCCATATCGAGATACGGCCGCAGACCCAGCGCGTCGAGGGCGATCTGCGCTCCTTTCTCCGCCGACAGGTGTGAAGGAATAAGATAAGGGTGCGCCGACGGGGCCATGCGGCAGGCGGCCAGGGCAGAGGCATAGGAGAGGAAGCCATCCAGCACCACCGGCAGGCCACAGGAGGCCGCCCCGAGGATCACCCCGGTCATGCCCACCAGATCGTAACCCCCCACCTTCGCCAGGACATCCAGCCCGTCGGCCGGGTTCGGCTGATTATGGGCTATCGCCTGGCGCACCACCGCCACCTTATGGCCCCGCTGCGCCAGCGGCAGATTGGCCCCACAACCCACCACCGCGTCAGGGTCGCTGCCCGTCAGGACACTGATCGTCGCTGCGGCCGGGGTGGTATTGGCCATTCCCAATTCGCCGACGCCGAAGGCTTTCACCCCGTCGGCAGCGAGCTGGCGGGTGAGCTGCATGCTGGCCAGCAGCACCGTCTCCGCCTGCTGGCGGCTCATGGCCGCCGTCCGGGCGATATTCCCGCTACCGCGGGCCACCTTGAGGTTAATCAGGCCCGGCAGCGGGTCGGCATCGATGCCGACATCCACTACCTGCACCCTGGCCCCGGCCTGCGCCGCCAGCACGCAGACGCCGGTGTTGCCCCGCACCATATTGCCGGCATGAATGGCCGTCACCCCCTGCGGCGAAGGGGTCACGCCTTCATGCCAGACGCCATGGTCGGCGCACATGACCACAATCGCTTTCTCCGCCAGCGCCAGCTGCCCCTGCAAGCCAGGCAGACCGGCCAGTTGCACCGCCAGCGTCTCCAGACGGCCAAGGCTGCCGGGCGGCTTTAACAGGCCATCAATATGCTGCTGAGCGCGCGCCATGCCCGCCACATCGGGCTGCGGAATGGCAGCCAGTAACGCCGAAAGTGTTCCCATTCTGTTCCTCACCGTTGGTGTCAGGCCTTACAGCAGCGCCAGTAAAAAGAGTAATTCGCCCAGCTCAATCGCCGCCCCGAGGGTATCCCCGGTCTGCCCGCCGAGGGTTCGCTTCAGCGCCCATCCCAGACCCCAAATCAGCACCAGGGTGATCAGCGCGGCGCGCAGCCCCTGCAGCCCCAGCAGGGCGGTGGCCAGCGCGATCGCCATCGCCATCGTCACCAGCGTCTGCTGCAGGCTAATTTTGCCGATAAACAGATTGCCCAGCCCCTTTTCCCGCGCATAGCGATGACGATACATCAGCAGCACCGCCATCCCGCGACCGACGGCGCAGGCCGCCGCCAGGGCTGCGATGGGGTGGATATCACGCAGCAGCAGCTCGCCAACCACCAGCACTTTCGCCACCAGCACAAAGATCAGCGCCAGCCCGCCGTGGGTGCCCAGCCGGCTGTCGCGCATGATCTCCAGCATCCGATCGCGGGTGCGGGCGGAGAAAATGCCGTCGCAGGTATCAGCCAGCCCGTCAAGGTGGAATCCGCCGGTGAGCAGCGCCAGCGCCAGCACGCCGAACAGCGCCGCCAGCGGGACGCCGCACCACGGCTGCAGGAGGAGCGCCACCGCGCCGGCGATGGCGCCAAGCAGTAAACCGACCAGCGGAAAGGTGACGATACTGCGCTGGTACTGTTCGATCTCCAGGCCCTGAGATAACCGCGCCGGGACCGGCAGGCGGCTGATAAACGAGAGTGCAGCAAAGAATGACTTAATCACGTGAGGTTGACTCCTGTCGGCGAAAGCAGCGGAAGAGTTCTGTCGCGCCCGGTCAGCACCTGAGTTTGTCTTCTGGCGAATCGATCGTCGGAGAGGTGAGAGGTGTTGAGATATCGCCCTGACGCCGCTGCGTCAGATGCCCGGCCAGGATGAGAGAAACCTTTCCGATATCAATACGTTTTTCGCGGGCCAGTATAGCAAAGTGTCGGTGAGGAGAGGCAGTTGCCGGAACAAAGTTTTCGCAGAAAAAAGCAGGGAAGAGAGGGAAACGCGGAACAGCCCGGCGACGCTGACCGCCGCCGGACCGGCAGGGTTTAGCCTTCGACTTTGGCTTCGCCCATCACTTTCAGTTTTTTCGAGATGTCGCGGCGCTCTTTGGACAGCTCGGCATTTTTGATGATGTAATCATCAACGCGATCTTCGTAATCGCTCTTCATGCTGGCGATGATGCCCTGGATGGCTTCCACGCTCATGCCCGGTTTGATGTAGTCGCTGAGGTTGTCCAGCAGCAGAACGCGCTTCTGGTTATCACGGATCTTTTTCTCAACGTCCTGAATTTCACGCTGCAGTTTGTTCTTACGACGGTACAGACGAACAAACTCCAGTACGTCCTGGAAAGAAGGCTTAGTTGTTTCCATTTTTACACCCCTAATAATTGAGATTCGGATTCGTAAAGCGACTGCGTTATAGGGCTAACATAACTGCTAGCAGCCGCTGATGACAATGTTTTTTCCTTTGCGTTTATCATAACCCTAAACGCTGCTGAATCGAAACAACCCATGTGGTTACCCGGTGCATCTGATGTTTATTTGCGCAACGCGCGGCAGATCAGATGCGAGAGCAGCTCCAGCTGGCGCGCCAGTTCGATTGAGAGCCAAACATAGCCATGGACCGGGGTTTCCGCCAGGCCGTCATCACCCTGCTCTTTCAGCAGCTGGCGCAGTTCGAGGACGATCTCAGTCAGCTTTTCATTGTTGGCGCGCACAGGCTGAGGGTTCCCTTCGTACAGCGCGTGGGCGATGGACAACAGCGTCTGCTGGGTCATCTGCTGCGTCTCCCGCAGGGTGTGCGCATTGAGCATCACGAAGTGACCCGGACGCGTTGCCCACCAGGCGTTGATCTGCAGCTCCAGCATGCAGACGAGGTTGCGGCTGACGGTCTGGATAGCCTCGAAGATCGCCTTCTGGATGTGCGTCTCTTTGCTGGCGGGGGTGATCAGCCCGCGCATTTTAACCACGTCGTTCAGCGCCTGCTGGAGATGCTTTTCCAGCCGCGGTCGATCCACCAGATTTGGCGAGAAGCCGGCCTGGTAGAGGCGGTTAAAGTTGGTGACATAGCTGGCCATCTGGATGCGCCAGTGGATGAACGCCCGCTGCGGCCAGATGCCGGTAAACAGCATCGCCAGCAGCGAGCCGAAGATCACATCGCCGCTTCGCCACAGCGCGGTATGCATATCGCCGGGCGGCGCCCCGACCACCACCGACAGAGTAATGCCGATCAGCAGCGCCTGATAGGGTTTCTTGCCCAGCGCCAGCCAGCCGCAGAGGAACATCGCCGCCGCGCACCAGAGGACCATCAGCGGCAGAGAGATGAGCTCAAGCTTCAGCGCCACCAGCCCCAGCGCCGAACCGAGGATCGTGCCGCCGATACGCTGAAACGCCCGCGGCACGACGTTACCCCAGAAGGAGATCGGCCCCATCACCACCACCAGAGTGATGAGAGGCCAGGTTCCCTCAGGCACGTTCAGCAGCCGCACCAGCAAAAAAGTGAGCACAAAGGCCAGCGCAATCCGCACACCATGCACCACCCGATAATGGCGATACAAGCGGATCTCAAATGGCTTGAGTGATTTATCAGCGCGCACAACCCTCTCCGGCAAAACGAAAAGGCCAATTGTAACTGCTTTTTCGCCCGGAGCATGCCGGGAATGTAAAAAACCTTGTCCGGAACAGGGGTAAACCGCTACGACGCGACGCGCTCAACGGGAACATACATGTCGATATCCCAGTAGCCGTCGTGGTTGCCGTCGTTAAGATAGACCTCAAAGCAGGGCTGGGGGGCGATGCGATACGCCGTGCTCTGCTGCAGGCTGTCAAAAAACTGCATCCACGGGGTGGCGAAGTCGTAATCCACCACCCGCGCGCGGGCGCAGGCGTAATCCCCGCCGGCAATCGCCGCCAGGATCACCCCTTCGCTGTTGGCGGGAATGACATAATCCTCATCCACGGTGACCGCTGTCGCGCAGCGCAGTTTTTCCGCCGGCACTTCCTCCGGGTTATCGTAGTAGACGGCCACCCATTCGCGGGCGGGCACCTGGTGGTTCTCAACCCACATCATCAGTTGCTCAAACCCCTGCTTGACCGTGTGATCCCAGGGCCCGACCAGATGGAAACCGGCGATGGTTTTCTTGCCGAGGGTGGTGATGCTGTAGTTCATCTTGCCTCCTTTGGAGATAAATGACTGTATAAATATACAGTTAATTTAACAGGAGATCCCCCCTCAGTATGTGCGCGAATTCACAGAGTCGCCACCACACTGCTGTAAAAACAGGCGCCCCGCCAGCACGAACGACAGACGAAAAAAAACCGCCTGCAAAGAGGCGGTTGGCGTGGTTACAGCTCGTGATGCAGGTAATCGCTCATTCGCGAGAACACTCCGCCTTTATTGATGCTTTCGAGGGTGACCAGCGGATAGTGCCCCACCACCTTGTCGCCGTCATACAGTGAAATCTCGCCAACCCGCTGATTGGCGGCGATCGGCGCCTCAAGGTCCTTCTTATCCAGCACATATTTCGCTTTAATGCGCGACACTTCCGCCTTCGGCAGGGCTAACCAGAAATCCTGATCGGTGCCGAGCTTAATCTGCTCTTTATCGCCGTACCAGATACGCTCGGTGCCGACCTTCTGCCCCTTCTGCAGCACCTGCACGGTGTCGAAGTTCTGCTGCCCCCAGTGCAGCAGTTTAGCGGCCTGCTGCTCGCGGCCTTTCGGACTGTCCGCCCCCATCACCACGGCGATCAGCCGGCGCTGGCCATCCACCGCCGAGGCGATCAGGTTGAACCCGGCGCCCGAGGTGTGGCCGGTTTTCAGGCCATCGACGTTCATGGTTTTATCCCACAGCAGACCGTTACGGTTTTGCTGGGTGATCCCGTTCCACGTCAGGCTTTTCTGGCTGTACATGTGGTAGACGTCAGGTTCGCCATGAATAATCGCCCGCGACAGCACCGCCAGGTCATAGGCCGAACTGTGCTGGCCCGGAGCGTCGAGGCCGTGGACGGTTTCGAAATGGGTGTCCCGCAGGTGCAGTTTTTCGACATACTGATTCATCAGGGCGACAAACTGCGGCTGGCCGCCGGCGACATAGTCGGCCAGCGCGACGCAGGCGTCGTTACCGGAGTCGACAATCAGCCCACGGCTGAGGTCGCGGACGCTGACGCGATCCCCTGGCTTTAAGAACATCAGCGATGACCCGTCGAACACCGGGTTGCCCTTCGCCCAGGCGTCTTTACCCACGGTGACGATATCGTCAAAGGTGATACGATGGCTGTCGATGGCGCGATCGACCACGTAGCCGGTCATCAGTTTGGTCAGACTGGCAGGATTGCGCTGCTGATGTTCGTTACCCGCGGTCAGGACCTGACCGGTGGTGTAATCCATCAGCACCCAGGAGCCAGCCTGAATGGAAGGCGGCGCGACCGTAGCAGGTAAGTCGACGGCAAATGCGCAGGAAACGCTCGAAGCGAGCAAAGATACAGCAATAAACAAACGGCCTTTCAACGGCATATCCTCTAGATTTACAGATCCGCCGTCCTTTTTACGGAACTTCGCGTTTCATATCAGGGTTTAATTGCAAGAAAATATGACACAGCAGAGGAAGTTGCTTGCCGCGACCCTTCTGATGACCGGGCAAATCGTTTACCATACCGGTCGCACGCCACCACGGATAATGAACAGACTATGCAAGATAGCGTCAACCAGCCCGGATTTTTATTCCACGATTATGAAACCTTCGGCACCAGCCCTTCCCTCGACCGGCCGGCGCAGTTCGCCGCCATCCGCACCGACGCGGAGCTGAATGTGCTCGGCGAGCCCGAGGTGTTTTACTGCAAGCCCGCTGACGATTACCTGCCGCAGCCGCAGGCGGTGATGATCACCGGGATCACCCCGCAGGAAGCGCTGGCCAAAGGGGATAATGAGGCCGCGTTTGCCCGCCGCATCCACGATCTGTTCACGGTGCCGCAAACCTGTATCGTCGGCTATAACAACGTGCGCTTTGATGACGAAGTGACGCGGAATATCTTCTATCGCAACTTCTATGACCCTTATGCCTGGAGCTGGCAGCACGATAACTCGCGCTGGGATCTGCTCGACGTGATGCGCGCCTGCTATGCCCTGCGCCCGGAAGGGATCGCCTGGCCGGAGAATGACGAAGGGTTGCCGAGCTTCCGGCTTGAACATCTGACCGTCGCCAACGGTATTGAACACCAGAACGCCCATGACGCGATGGCCGACGTATACGCCACCATCGCCATGGCGAAACTGGTGAAAACCCGGCAGCCGCGGCTGTTTGATTATCTCTACAGCCACCGCAATAAGCGCAAGCTGGCGACGCTTATCGACGTGCCGCAGATGAAGCCCCTGGTGCATGTCTCCGGCATGTTTGGCGCCGCGCGCGGCAACACCAGCCTGGTGGCGCCCCTGGCCTGGCATCCGGAAAACCGCAATGCGGTGATTATGGTCGATCTGGCGGGCGATATGGCGCCGCTGCTGGAACTGGATGCCGATGCCCTGCGCGAGCGGCTTTACACCCCGCGCGCCGAGCTTGGCGATCAGCCGGCGGCGCCGATCAAGCTGGTGCATCTCAATAAATGTCCGGTACTGGCCCAGGCCAATACCCTGCGCCCGCAGGATGCCGACCGGCTGGGGATCTCCATTCAGCGCTGTCTGGAGAATGCCCAGCTGCTGCGGGCGAATCCGCAGGTGCGGGAGAAAGTGGTGGCGGTCTATGCCGAAGCCGAGCCGTTCGTGCCGTCCGAAAACGTCGACGCCCAGCTGTACAATGGGTTCTTTAGCGATGCCGACCGCGCGGCGATGAAAATCGTGCTGGAAACCGAACCGCGCAATCTGCCGGCACTGGATATCACCTTCGCCGACCAGCGTATCGAACGCCTGCTGTTTAACTACCGGGCGCGCAACTTCCCCGGCACGCTCGATGAACATGAGCAGCAGCGCTGGTTAGAGCACCGTCGTCAGGTGTTTACGCCAGAGTTTTTGCAAGCCTATGCCGATGAGCTGCAGATGCTGTATCAACAGTATGCGGATGATAAAGAGAAGCTGGCGCAGCTGAAGGCGCTGTGGCAGTACGCACAGGATATTGTCTGATTGGCTGAAATACCCGGGTTGCGGCTAACGCCTTACCCGGGCTACAAACTCAGTTGGGTGTCCAACTTTTGGGGGGCAGTCCAGCAGCGCCGCCGGGCATTGCGTCCCCAGTTCGTGCTTACCTTTTTGCCCGGTGGCGGCTTCGCCTTACCGGGCCTGGGCGCTGGTACCAGAGTAGCCCGGGTAAGACGCCTCGCGTCGCACCCGGGAACGTTGCTTAGCTTTTCGCGCGGCTGGCGATGATTTCATCCGCCACATTACGCGGCGCTTCCGCGTAATGGTGGAACTCCATGCTGTAGGTTGCCCGTCCCTGAGACATCGAGCGCAGCGTGGTGGAATAACCAAACATCTCCGCCAGCGGCACGTCGGCGCGGATGATCTGGCTGCCGAAGCGCTCTTCCATCCCCTGCACCATCCCGCGACGGGAAGAGAGATCGCCCATAATATTCCCGGCGTACTCTTCCGGCGTCTCCACCTCGACGTGCATCACCGGCTCAAGGATCACCGGATCCGCTTTGCGCGCGCCCTCCCGGAAGCCGAAGATCGCCGCCATGCGGAACGCCATCTCCGAGGAGTCCACGTCGTGGTACGACCCAAAGGTCAGGGTCGCTTTCACGTCAACCACCGGATAACCCGCCAGCACGCCGGTGCCCATCGCTTCGCGCAGCCCTTTCTCCACGGAAGGGATGTACTCGCGCGGCACTACCCCGCCTTTGGTGGCGTCCTCGAAGACGAAACCGCTGCCCGGCGCCAGCGGCTCCAGGGTCAGTACGACGTGGCCATACTGCCCTTTGCCGCCGGACTGGCGCACAAATTTGCCTTCCACGTCCGTCACTTTCTTGCGCAGGGTTTCGCGGTAGGTGACCTGCGGACGACCAATGTTGGCCTCGACGCCAAACTCGCGCTTCATCCGGTCGACAATGATCTCCAGATGCAGCTCACCCATGCCGGAGATAATCGTCTGGCCGGACTCTTCATCGGTATGCAGACGGAACGACGGATCTTCCGCCGCCAGCCGCTGCAGCGCGATGCCCATTTTCTCCTGGTCCGCTTTGGTCTTCGGCTCAATCGCCAGCGAAATCACCGGCTCCGGAAACTCCATCCGTTCGAGGGTAATGATCGCATCCGGGTCGCATAACGTATCGCCGGTGGTCACATCCTTCAGACCGACGCAGGCCGCAATATCCCCGGCGTGCAGTTCGTCAACTTCGTGACGGTCGTTGGCCTGCATCAGCACGATACGCCCGATGCGCTCTTTCTTGCCCTTCACCGGGTTCCACACCGCATCGCCTTTCTTCAGCGTCCCGGAGTAGACGCGGATAAAGGTCAGCTGGCCGACGTAGGGGTCGGTCATCAGTTTGAACGCCAGCGCCGACAGCGGCTCATCGTCGCTCGGATGGCGTTCCGCCGGCTGGCCTTGCTCATCAACGCCCTGTATCGCCGGAATATCCAGCGGCGACGGCATCAGCTCCACCACCGCATCGAGCATGCGCTGCACGCCTTTGTTTTTAAAGGCGCTCCCGCAGAGCACCGCCTGGATCTCCCCCTTCACCGTGCGCTGGCGCAGACCGGCGACGATCTCCGCCTCGTCCAGCTCACCGGTTTCCAGGTATTTATCCATCAGCTCATCGCTGGCTTCCGCCGCCGCCGAGACCATTTTCTCCCGCCACTGCTGCGCCGTCGCCAACAGCTCGTCAGGGACTGGCCCATAGCTGAAGGTCATGCCCTGGGTGGCGTCATCCCACAGGATGGCGCGCATTTTCACCAGGTCGACGACGCCGGTGAAATGCTCTTCAGCGCCAATGGGGATCACAATCGGCACCGGGTTAGCCTTCAGGCGGTCGATCATCATCTGCACCACGCGGAAGAAGTCCGCCCCCGGGCGGTCCATCTTGTTGACGAAGGCCAGCCGCGGAACGTGGTATTTATTCGCCTGGCGCCAGACGGTCTCCGACTGGGGCTGCACCCCGCCGACGGAGTCGTACACCATCACCGCGCCGTCGAGCACGCGCATAGAACGTTCCACCTCAATGGTGAAATCCACGTGCCCCGGGGTGTCGATGATATTGATCCGGTGCGGCTCGAAGCTGCGGTCCATCCCCGGCCAGAAGCAGCTTACCGCCGCCGAGGTAATGGTGATCCCGCGCTCCTGCTCCTGGGCCATCCAGTCGGTGGTTGCCGCGCCATCGTGTACTTCACCCAGCTTATGGCTCATCCCGGTATAAAACAGGATGCGCTCGGTGGTGGTGGTTTTACCGGCATCGATATGCGCGGAGATACCGATGTTGCGATAACGTTCGAGAGGGATGGGTCGGGGCATGATGCGTCCTTAGTCGTTTTGACGGTCAGTCTGCGGTCGGAATGATCCGCAGTTCATTTAACTGCGTCTATCATAGTACAACTGTACGAGTATATTCGAACTATTTTTGCTATCATTACGATTGGGCAGGTTGCGGCGGCGCGCGTGGCAACAGAGCAGTAGTTTGGGTATAGTAGCCGCCGGCCGCCGTTATGAGCTGCGGCCGCGCCACCGCCGACACAGGATTATTATGATCGCCAATCACCCCGAACGAGAACAAATTCGCCTGGAAAATGTCCTTTCCGCGCTCGGAAACCCGCTGCGACTGGAGATCATTCGTACGCTGGCCGACGGCAGCGAGCTGAGCTGCAACGCCCTGCGCCAGGAGGAGGTGGCCAAGTCCACCATGACCCACCACTGGCGCGTCCTGCGTGACAGCGGTGTGATCTGGCAACGGCCTCAGGGACGGGAGAACATGATTTCGCTGCGCCGGGAAGATCTGGACGCCCGTTTTCCCGGCCTGCTGGATACGCTGCTGAAAGTTATGGTGCAGGCAGGATAAGCTCTTCTGCCGGGTGGCGCTTCGCTTACCCGGCCTACATAACCATTAAATTTCAGAAGGTTAACCATCACCGTAGGCCCGCGCAAGCGCAGCGCCGCCGGGCAAAAGATATCGCACCGAGCCAAACGAAAAAAAAGCCGGAGGTTTCCCTCCGGCTTTTCTCAATCACATCACGCTACGCCTTACGCCACGTCTTCGTACTGCGGCACCGGGTTGCGGAAGCTTTTGGTCACGCAGGCCAGATAGACCAGACCGATACCGGCCCAGATCAGGCCCAGAATCATCGAGCTCTCTTCCAGGTTGACCCACAGCGCGCCGACGGTCAGGGCGCCGCACATCGGCAGGAACAGATACTGGAAGTGGTCTTTCAGCGTCTTGTTGCGTTTCTCACGGATCCAGAACTGGGAAATCACCGACAGGTTAACGAAGGTAAACGCCACCAGCGCACCAAAGTTAATCAGCGCCGTCGCCATCACCAGGTCGAAGTTAATCGCCAGCAGCGCAATCGCGCCGACCAGGATGATGTTCATCGCCGGAGTGCGCCAGGTCGGGTGCACGTAGCCGAAGAAGCTTTTCGGGAACACGCCGTCGCGGCCCATAACGTACATCAGACGCGCCACGCCAGCGTGCGCCGCCATACCGGACGCCAGTACGGTGATGGTGGAGAAGATCAGCGCGCCAACCTGGAAGGCTTTACCTGCCACGTAGAGCATAATTTCCGGCTGTGACGCATCCGGATCTTTAAAGCGCGAGATATCCGGGAAGTACAGCTGCAGGAAGTAGGTGGCAAAGATGAAGATCAGGCCGCCGATCAGCGCGGTCAGGAAGATCGCGCGCGGAATGACGCGCTCTGCATCTTTGGTCTCTTCAGACAGGTTGCTGATGCCGTCGAAACCGGTAAACGAGAAGCACAGGATCGTCGCCCCGGTAATCATCGGGATCACGTGCGCGTCACCGGACCAGAACGGACGGCTGCTGGCCAACGTACCGGCGCCCTCGCCTTCAAACACGCCATAAATCACCATGCCGAGGATAACGGCGATCAACACCACCTGCAGCACCACGATCACGGTGTTGAAGTTGGCCACGGATTTAATGCTGCGCAGGTTAAAGGCGGTCATAAAGGCGACCAGCGCGATAACAAACACCCACGACGGAATCGAAGGCACCAGCGCTTCAAAATAGATTTTCGCCAGCAGAATGTTGATCATCGGCGCGAACAGGTAGTCGAGCAGCGAGGACCAACCCACCATAAAGCCAACGGTCGGGCTGATGGATTTCTGCGCATAGGTATACGCCGAGCCGGCAGAAGGGTAACGACGTACCAGCTTGCCATAGCTCAGGGCAGTAAACAGGATAGCGATTAACGCAAAGGCGTAGGCCGTCGGCACGTGACCGTCGGTCATACCAGAGACGATACCAAACGTATCGAACAGCGTCATCGGCTGCATATAGGCCAGGCCCATCATTACAACCGGAACTAACGTAAGCGTTTTACGTAATTCCACGCGAGAGGTATTTGGAGTAGCGTTATGCGACATAGTTATCCCCTTTTACGGTGAACGCCAGCGCGTAAGCAAAAAATTGCCCCATTTCTTTCTATTCCTCAGCGACAACGACTGTCGGTTTTTAGTAAATATCTATCCGGTACGAAGCCCGGCCTCTTGGTATTGAATGATGTGTCTTTCGACCAAAAAAATAACCGACACTTTAAAAAAAAGCGTCGGCTAGTCTCTGGTTTTCAGGCCGCATATTTTGCAACAAATTCAACGGCGTTGACAAGATGTTATGAAGTTCATTGCGTAAGCATAATTTTTAACGTGCTAATATCTATACGGTTTCCGTATGATAAATTGTAAAAATAGCACTATTTGCTAATAGCGTTTCCCGCCACCATTTGCCAGCCAAACCGCAGGTGGCGTCATTCCAGGCGATCCACGCGCGTTGACGAGGCGACAGCCCGCGCACGGTCATGCAGACCAGCTCGCCGCTGTCCAGCAGACCCTGCACCTGATAGCGCGGCAGGCACCCCCAGCCCAGCCCCAGGCGCAGCAGCGCCAGCTGCCCCGCGGCGTCACACACCGTCAGGGTCTCCTGATCGCTGAGTAGCGCCCCGCCCTCGCCGGTTGCCACCGCCCGATAACGGCGCAGGGTTCGCCAGCTCAACGGTGCGCGGTGTCGCGCCAGCGGATGCTGTGGGGCAACGACCAGCAGCAGCTCCAGCTCGCCGAGGGGGAGATAGTCATAACCGCTCAGCGGCGGCGGCTCGCCGAGCGCCCCCAGCAGCAGATCGGCCTGCCCGTCAGTCAGCGGCCGCCAGTCCAGCAGGGAGGGGTTCAGCGTGAAGTGCAGCCGGGTCAGCGGCTGTTGTTGATAAAATGCAGCGATTGGCGGCGAGAGCAGCGCCACGGGAAAGGTGCTGTCCACCGCCAGACGAAGGCTATTCTCCCACCCCTGCTGCAGCTTAACCGCCCGGATCTCCAGTTCGCGGGCGATATGCAGCACCTCCCGCCCTTTCTCCAGCAGCATCTGTCCGCTGGGGGTAAAGCGCGCGCGATGGCCGCTGCGGTCGAGCAGCTGAATATTGAGATCGCTTTCCAGGCGGTGAATGGTGTAGCTCAGCGCCGAGGGCGTTTTAAAGAGCTTTGCCGACGCGGCGGCAAAGCTCCCCTCTTTTTCCAGGGCATCCAGGATCACGAGGACATCCAGCAGTGGTTTCATCGCTACCCCCTTACGGTATGCGAATCACCGCTGGCGGATCACTCCATCGGCATCACCAGCGGATCGGGGTACTGGTACTCAAACCCCAGCTCATTGCAGATACGATTGCCATCTACAATCTTGCCCTGGCCGCCGTCCGGGCTGTCGCTGAACACCGGCGGCGGCAGACCGAGCTCGCGGGCCATCTGCGGATAAAAGAGGCCGCGCGCCGGATGGCGGGGCGCACATAGATTATAGATGTGCCCGCCCTTCGGGGCCTGCAGCAGCAGTTCGATAGCGGCCACCACATCCTGCAAATGCACCAGATTGACCACGTGCTGGCCATCCGGCGCCGACTTGCCGGCGAAAAAACGTCCCGGATGGCGGGAAGGCCCCACCAGCCCGGCCAGGCGCAGAATATCCACCGATGTCCCCGGCAGGTTGTGCAGCCAGTCCTCCAGCTCCTTGAGCACCTGTCCGCTGGCAGTTTGCGGCAGACGCGGGGAATTCTCCTTCACCGTACCGTTGACGTTGCCATACACCGAGGTGGAGCTGGTGAAGACGATCCGCGGAATATGGTACGCCAGCGCGGTATCGACGATCTCCTGCACCGCCTGTAGATAAAACCCTTCCCCTGCCCCGGTACGCCGGGCCGGCAGGGTGATCACCAGCGCATCGACGTTCATCAGCGCGTCGAGGTCCTCGGTATCACAGACCAGCTGCGGCTCCAGGCGCAGCGGATAGCTGTCGATCCCGCACATCCGCGCCGCCTCCACGCCATCCTGCGTAGTTTTACTGCCGGTGACCTGCCAGCCTCGCGCCGTCAACGACAGCGCCAGCGGCATCCCCAGCCATCCCAAACCGACTATCGCGACCTTTTTCATCCCAGGCTCCTGACTCTTTCGCTGTGCTGATTACAGGCTACGCCAGCCAGCGGCAACTGACAATTTCTTCGCTCAATATGAAATGAATTAATGATAGAAAAAAGCCCTTGCTTTCTGCGGCGGAAGTGGTTTAGGTTAAAGGACATCAAATGCATAGTCATTCACAGAGAATTTTTATGAACCGCGTTCAATTTAAACACCACCATCATCACCATCATCCTGACTAGTCTTTCAGGCGATGTGTGCTGGAAGACGTTTGGATCTTCCAGTGGTGCATGAACGCGCAGAGAGCCCCCGGAAGATTCACTTCCGGGGGCTTTTTTTTGGACCAAATTCGGACAGATTCAGACAGGTATTCAGAGGAAAAGAACAATGTTAGACAACACCCGTTTACGCATAGCTATTCAGAAATCAGGCCGTTTAAGCGAAGATTCACGCGAATTACTCAGCCGCTGCGGCATTAAAGTCAATTTGCACACCCAGCGTCTGATTGCGCTGGCGGAAAATATGCCAATCGATATTCTGCGCGTGCGTGATGACGATATCCCGGGACTGGTGATGGACGGTGTTGTCGACCTCGGCATTATCGGCGAAAACGTGCTGGAAGAAGAGCTGCTCAGCCGCCGCGCTCAGGGCGAAGACCCGCGCTACTTCACCCTGCGCCGTCTCGACTTCGGCGGCTGCCGCCTGTCGCTGGCGACTCCGGTGGATGAAGCCTGGAACGGCCCGGCGGCGCTGGACGGCAAACGTATCGCCACCTCTTACCCGCACCTGCTGAAGCGCTACCTCGATCAAAAAGGTATCTCCTTTAAATCCTGTCTGCTGAACGGCTCCGTGGAAGTGGCGCCGCGCGCCGGCCTCGCCGACGCTATCTGCGACCTGGTCTCCACCGGCGCCACTCTGGAAGCCAACGGCCTGCGCGAAGTGGAAGTGATCTACCGCTCCAAAGCCTGTCTGATCCAGCGCGACGGCGAAATGGCCGACGCCAAACAGCAGCTGATTGACCGCCTGCTGACCCGTATTCAGGGCGTGATTCAGGCCCGCGAGTCGAAATACATCATGATGCACGCCCCGACCGAACGCCTGGAAGAAGTGGTTGCCCTGCTGCCGGGCGCCGAGCGGCCGACTATTCTGCCGCTGGCAGGCGACAAGCAGCGCGTGGCTATGCACATGGTCAGCAGCGAAACCCTGTTCTGGGAGACCATGGAAAAACTGAAGGCGCTGGGCGCCAGCTCCATTCTGGTGCTGCCGATTGAGAAAATGATGGAGTAATCGGCCAGCCGGTCACGGGACACACAGGGGAATACAATCATGAGCTTCAACACAATCATCGACTGGAACGGCTGTAGCGCAGACCAACAACAGCAACTCTTAACGCGCCCGGCGATTTCCGCCTCCGACAGCATCAGTAAAACGGTGACGGAGATCCTGAATAACGTCAAAGCCAACGGCGACGGGGCGCTGCGCGAATACAGCGCGAAGTTTGATAAAACCACCGTCGCCGCGCTGCAGGTGAGCGAGGCGGAGATCGCCGCCGCCGACGAGCGCCTCAGCGATGAGCTGAAGCAGGCGATGGCGGTGGCGGTGAAAAACATCGAGACCTTCCACAACGCGCAACAGCTGCAGGCGGTGGATGTCGAAACGCTGCCGGGGGTGCGCTGCCAGCAGGTCACCCGCCCTATCGCCTCCGTCGGACTGTACATTCCCGGCGGCTCAGCGCCGCTGTTCTCCACGGTGCTGATGCTGGCGACGCCGGCGCGCATCGCCGGCTGTCAGCAGGTGGTGCTCTGCTCGCCGCCGCCGATTGCCGATGAGATCCTCTATGCCGCACAGCTGTGCGGCGTAAAAACCATCTTTAACGTCGGCGGCGCCCAGGCCATCGCCGCCCTCGCCCTCGGTACCGAGTCGGTGCCGAAGGTGGATAAAATCTTTGGCCCGGGCAACGCTTACGTCACGGAAGCCAAACGCCAGGTCAGCCAGCGTCTGGACGGCGCAGCCATCGACATGCCGGCCGGCCCGTCGGAAGTGCTGGTCATCGCCGACAGCGGCGCCAACCCGGACTTTGTCGCCTCTGACCTGCTGTCGCAGGCGGAACACGGCCCGGACTCGCAGGTGATCCTCCTGACCCCGGACGCCGACATGGGCAGCCGCGTCGCCGAAGCCGTGGAGCGCCAGCTGGCCGCCCTGCCGCGCGCGGAAACCGCCCGCGTGGCGCTCTCCGCCAGCCGGATCATCGTGGCTCGCGATCTGGCGCAGTGCGTGGCTATCTCCAACCAGTACGGCCCGGAGCACCTGATCATTCAGACCCGTCAGGCCCGCGAGCTGGTGGACAGCATCACCAGCGCCGGTTCCGTTTTCCTTGGCGACTGGTCACCGGAATCCGCGGGCGACTACGCCTCGGGCACCAACCACGTCCTGCCGACCTATGGTTATACCGCCACCTGCTCAAGCCTCGGTCTGGCCGACTTCCAGAAGCGGATGACCGTGCAGGAGCTGTCGCGCGACGGCTTTGCCGCCCTCGCCTCAACGATTGAGATCCTGGCCGCCGCCGAGCGCCTTGACGCCCACAAAAACGCCGTAACGCTGCGCGTTGCCGCCCTGAAGGAGCAAGCATGAGCATTGAAGATTTAGCCCGCGCCAACGTCCGCGCGCTGACCCCGTATCAATCCGCTCGCCGGCTGGGCGGCAAAGGCGACGTCTGGCTCAACGCCAACGAATTCCCTACCGCCGTAGCCTTCCAGCTTACCGAACAGACGCTGAACCGCTATCCGGAGCCGCAGCCGAAGGCCGTGATTGAGAGCTACGCCCGCTACGCCGAGGTCAAACCGGAGCAGGTGCTGGTCAGCCGCGGCGCCGACGAAGGCATCGAGCTGCTGATCCGCGCCTTCTGTGAGCCCGGCGAAGACGCGGTGCTCTACTGCCCGCCGACCTACGGCATGTACAGCGTCAGCGCCGAGACCATCGGCGTCGAGTGCCGCACCGTGCCGACGCTGGCCGACTGGCAGCTCGACCTGCCGGGCATCGAAGCGCGGCTGGACGGCGTGAAGGTGGTCTTCGTCTGCAGCCCGAACAACCCGACCGGGCAGATTATCGACCCGCAGTCGATGCGCGACCTGCTGGAGATGACCCGCGGCAAAGCCATCGTGGTGGCCGACGAAGCCTATATTGAATTCTGCCCGCAGGCGACGCTGGCCGGCTGGCTCAGCGACTATCCGCACCTGGTGGTGCTGCGCACGCTGTCCAAAGCCTTCGCCCTCGCCGGCCTGCGCTGCGGCTTCACCCTCGCCAACGCCGAGGTGATCAACGTGCTGCTGAAAGTGATCGCCCCGTACCCGCTCTCCACGCCGGTGGCCGATATCGCCGCCCAGGCCCTGAGCCCGGAGGGGATCGCCGCGATGCGCCAGCGCGTGGCGCAGATCCTTGACGAGCGCCGCTACCTGGTGGAACAGCTGCGCGGCATCGCCTGCGTGGAGCAGGTCTTCGATTCCGAGACCAACTATGTGCTGGCGCGGATAACCGCCTCCAGCGCAGTGTTTAAATCTTTGTGGGATCAGGGCATTATCTTACGTGACCAGAATAAACAACCTTCATTAAGCGGCTGTTTGCGTATCACTATCGGTACCCGTGCCGAGAGCCAGCGCGTGATTGACGCCTTGACTGCGGAGAATGTATGACCCAGAAGTATCTCTTTATTGACCGTGACGGCACTCTGATTTCCGAACCGCCGGAGGATTTCCAGGTGGACCGGTTCGACAAGCTGGCGTTTGAGCCGCAGGTGATCCCGGCGCTGCTGAAGCTGCAGCAGGAAGGCTATAAGCTGGTGATGATCACCAATCAGGATGGCCTGGGAACCGACAGTCTGCCGCAGGAAGCGTTTGATGGCCCGCACAACCTGATGATGCAGATCTTCGCCTCGCAGGGCGTTAACTTTGAAGAGGTGCTGATTTGTCCGCACTTCCCGGGCGACAACTGCGCCTGCCGCAAGCCAAAAACGCAGCTGGTGCTGCCGTGGCTGGAAGAGGGCGTGCTGGATAAAGCCCACAGCTATGTGATTGGCGACCGGGCCACCGACCTTGAGCTGGCGGATAACATGGGAATTACCGGTCTGCGCTATGACCGCGAGACGCTCGACTGGCCGACCATCTGCGAGCAGCTGACCCGCCGCGACCGCTATGCCCACGTCGAGCGCATCACCAAAGAGACCCAGGTGGATGTGAAAGTGTGGCTGGACCGCGAAGGCGGCAGCAAGATCCATACCGGCGTCGGCTTTTTTGACCATATGCTCGACCAAATCGCCACCCACGGCGGCTTCCGCATGGAGGTTAACGTCGGCGGCGATCTGTACATCGACGACCACCACACGGTGGAGGATACCGGCCTGGCCCTCGGCGAAGCCCTGAAGCTGGCCCTTGGCGACAAGCGCGGCATCAACCGCTTCGGCTTCGTGCTGCCGATGGACGAGTGTCTCGCCCGCTGCGCGCTGGATATCTCCGGCCGTCCGCACCTGGAGTATAAGGCGGACTTCACCTATCAGCGCGTCGGCGATCTGAGCACCGAGATGGTGGAACACTTCTTCCGCTCGCTCTCCTACACCATGGCGGTGACCCTGCACCTGAAAACCAAGGGCAAGAACGATCACCACCGCGTGGAGAGCCTGTTCAAAGCCTTTGGCCGTACGCTGCGCCAGGCGATCCGCGTCCAGGGCGATGCCCTGCCGTCTTCCAAAGGGGTGCTGTAATGAATGTGGTGATCCTTGATACCGGCTGCGCCAACCTCAATTCGGTGAAATCGGCGATTGGCCGCCACGGCTATGAGCCGGTGGTCAGCCGCGATCCGGAAGTGGTATTGCGTGCCGATAAACTGTTTCTTCCCGGCGTCGGCACCGCCCAGGCGGCGATGGATCAGCTGCGCGACCGCGAGCTGATCGACCTGATCAAAGCCTGTACCCAGCCGGTGCTGGGGATTTGCCTGGGCATGCAGCTGCTCGGCAAGCGCAGCGAGGAGAACAACGGCGTCGATCTGCTAGGCATTATCGAAGAAGAGGTGCCGAAGATGACTGACCACGGTCTGCCATTGCCGCACATGGGCTGGAACCGGGTTTATGCCAAAGCTGGCGATCGGCTGTTCCGCGGCATTGAAGAAGGCGCGTATTTCTACTTCGTGCACAGCTACGCCATGCCGGTCAACCCGTACACCATCGCCCAGTGCAATTACGGCGAGGCGTTCACCGCCGCGGTGCAGAAAGATAACTTCTTTGGCGTGCAGTTCCACCCGGAGCGCTCCGGGAGCGCCGGGGCGCAGCTGCTGAAAAACTTCCTGGAGATGTGATGATTATTCCTGCTTTAGATTTAATCGACGGCACCGTCGTTCGTCTCCATCAGGGCGATTACGGCCAGCAGCGCGACTATGGCAGCGATCCGCTGCCGCGCCTGCAGGCCTATGCCGCTCAGGGAGCGGAAGTCCTGCACCTGGTCGATCTGACCGGGGCGAAGGATCCGGCGAAGCGCCAGATCCCGCTGCTGAAATCGCTGGTCGCCGGGGTTGACGTCCCGGTGCAGGTCGGCGGCGGCGTGCGGACCGAAGCGGATGTCGCGGCCCTGCTTGAGGCCGGCGTCGCCCGCGTGGTGGTCGGCTCCACCGCGGTGAAATCCCCGGAGGAAGTGAAAGGCTGGTTCAAACGCTTTGGCCCAGAACGGCTGGTGCTCGCCCTCGACGTGCGTATCGACGCCGACGGCAATAAGCAGGTGGCGGTCAGCGGCTGGCAGGAAAACTCCGGCGTGACGCTGGAGGAGCTGGTGGAAAGTTATCTGCCGGTCGGCCTGCAGCACGTGCTGTGCACCGATATCTCCCGCGACGGCACGCTGGCAGGCTCTAACGTCTCGCTGTACGAGGAAGTCTGCGCCCGCTACCCGCAGGTGGCGTTTCAGTCATCCGGCGGCATCGGCGATCTCAATGATATTGCCGCCCTGCGCGGCACCGGGGTGCGCGGCGTGATTGTCGGTCGCGCGCTGCTGGAAGGTAAATTCAACGTAACGGAGGCCATTCAATGCTGGCAAAACGGATAATCCCCTGCCTCGACGTCCGCGACGGCCAGGTAGTGAAAGGCGTGCAGTTCCGTAATCACGAGATCATTGGCGACATCGTCCCGCTGGCCAAGCGCTATGCCGACGAAGGGGCCGACGAACTGGTGTTCTATGATATCACCGCCTCCAGCGACGGTCGGGTGGTCGACAAGAGCTGGGTGTCGCGGGTAGCGGAAGTGATTGATATTCCTTTCTGCGTGGCGGGCGGGATCAAGTCGCTGGAAGACGCGGCGCAGATCCTCTCCTTCGGCGCCGATAAGATCTCGATTAACTCCCCTGCTCTCGCCGACCCGACGCTGATCACCCGCCTTGCCGACCGCTTTGGCGTGCAGTGTATCGTGGTGGGGATTGATACCTGGTTTGATGCAGAGACCGGCAAGTATCACGTCAACCAGTATACCGGCGACGAGAGCCGCACCCGGGTGACGCAGTGGGAAACCCTCGACTGGGTGGAGGAAGTGCAGAAGCGCGGCGCAGGCGAGATCGTTCTCAATATGATGAACCAGGACGGGGTGCGCAACGGTTACGACCTGCAGCAGCTGGCGAAGGTTCGCGCGGTGTGCCACGTCCCGCTGATCGCCTCCGGCGGCGCGGGCACTATGGAACACTTCCTCGAAGCCTTCCGCGACGCCGACGTTGACGGCGCGCTGGCGGCTTCGGTATTCCACAAACAGATTATTAATATTGGCGAACTGAAAGCGTACCTGGCGGCACAGGGCGTGGAGATAAGGGTATGTTGACTGAACAGCTGGACTGGGAAAAAACGGACGGCATGATGCCGGCCATCGTGCAGCACGCCGTATCCGGCGAAGTGCTGATGCACGGCTACATGAACAAGGAGGCGCTAGAGAAAACCGAAGCCACCGGCAAGGTCACCTTTTACTCGCGCACCAAGCAGCGGCTGTGGACCAAGGGTGAAACCTCGGGCCATGTCCTCAATGTAGTGAGCATCACGCCGGACTGTGACAACGATACGCTGCTGGTGCTGGTAAACCCGATCGGGCCGACCTGCCACAAAGGCACCACCAGCTGCTTCGGCGAAACCGGCCACCAGTGGCTGTTCCTCTATCAGCTGGAGCAGCTGCTGGCCGAGCGTAAACACGCCGACCCGGAGAGCTCCTACACGGCGAAGCTGTATGCCGGCGGCACCAAGCGTATTGCGCAGAAAGTGGGGGAAGAAGGCGTGGAGACCGCGCTGGCCGCCACGGTGAACGACCGCTTCGAGCTGAAGAATGAGGCGTCGGACCTGATGTATCACCTGCTGGTGCTGCTGCAGGACCAGGGGCTGGATCTCGGGGAAGTGATTGATAATTTAAGAGCACGGCATAGGTAATAATAGCAAAGGGAGGTGTTAATATGCCTCCCTGCATAACTTTGCTCGTTAATCAGGAGTATTTCTCTGCAACTAAAATAAGCATGAAGTATTGATAAAAATATTACATTTTCCTCGTGATTAACGCTTTGATTAACCTTAAAGGTCTTGTAACTTTCCATGACAATGATGAAATAAGGGCTGAATAACGTTGAGCAGCGTTATTTAATTCATTTTGTAGTTTAGTTAATTGATCTTGCTGTTTCTGATACTCAGTCTCTAAATATGCATTTCGCTGGACCAACCTATCAATACGTTCTTTTTTCTGTGCAACGGACGCTCTTAGCTCATCAATTTCTTCTTCCCTGGCTTTAAGAACTTGATCCTGAGAAGCAATACTGGCTTGCAACTTCTCTGAAGATAAATTAGAGGATTCAAGCTCATGTAATACCCGATCTTTTAACGAGAAAAGATACTCTTCCGGCGTTAACCGAATCAGGCGATAGTGTGCCGCTTTGATAAAATCATCATAAAAATCGCTTTCATCAATATCCAATGAGGCGATGAATTCGCGTGAAGCAGTGAATAAAGAATCAAACGCCGGACCAGAAATCGTATTTAAATTCCACTCAAGAAAAGTCACTGCATAATTATTAAAGTCTCTACCACGTGAAGGCAACAAGTGCTTTGAGTCAATAAAGGAATAGAGGGCACGTAACGCATCAAGAGCACAATGCCATGATTTCTCTCTGGTCACCGATAATGAACCACTGCGGTTAATGGAATGAGAAATCAAGATCTCATCCAGGAACGCCATTCTTTTGGTAAGTAGCATAAAAGCGCTAACAAAAAATAAATCATTAGTCGTTCTTAAATCCTGGAATTGTAACCCAGTATCCAGTATAGCCTGGCGACGGAAAAGCTTATCCCAGGGCCACCAGATAAATGCATCAAAGAAATTATGAGTAATTTCATCTGATGAAAATAGTTCTTTTTGGGGGAGTAAATCTACGCGCACAGACCATGGCATTGGTGCATATGAATGGGTTTGTAGATCTAAAGACTGGCATCGGCAGATAACCACATCGGCTTGCAGCAATGCAGCATGATCATACATCCGTTTGAGCATATTAGCATCGGCATAATCGTCATCATCAAGAAAAATGATATATTCGCCACTTGCTATTTTTAACCCCATGTTACGTGATGCACCTGCACCGATATTCTGCGAATTATTCAAAAGACGTATTCGCGAGTCATTAGCGGCAAAGGACTGCAGTAGCTTTAACGTATCATCAGCTGAATTGTCATCAATAATGATGACTTCAATATCCTGTAACGATTGCGATAAAATGGAATTTAGCGTATCAGATATATATTCTGCAGCATCGTGCACAGGTATCACAACAGAGACCAGTGCACTTGAAGATCTTTCAGACATTTGATCGCCTCCCGAGTGACACGTTACAGTAACTTTAGTTAATAATATACTTCAAAAAAAATTTGATGGTAAAGAAACAATATCTGGCAATTAATAAAAAAGGATAACCGTTTGATCGACAACTATCCCTCAACCACATCATGATAAGTCTTTAGCGTTTTACTTATAATCATCCCACTCGAGAATTTATCCTGAATACGCTTACGTCCTTTAATACCCATTTCAACGCGTGCTTTAGGATTGCTAAGCAAAAAGGCAAGTTTATCAGCCAACTCTTCAGGTGAATTGCTTTTAACAATAATTCCATTATCATTATCAATAATAAGGCTATCACAACCACCGACATCATAAGCAATACAAGCGCGACCCACAGAAGATGCTTCCAGAAGAATTCGCGGAACACCTTCAGAATAAACAGATGGCAAAGCAACGATATTTGATTGCTCAATAAGATCGCAAACGTTATTCGAACGACCTAACCAGTTAATTAATCCTTGCTGATGCCAATTTTCAATGACCTGAAGGGAAATTGCATCTTTATCATTTTCGACCAGAATTCCAGCAACATTCAAAGTAAAGTGAATATTCTTACTGCGTAATATTTTCTTCGCTTCAATTAAGTCGCCCAGTCCTTTACTCCACAACATACGGCTGGCAAACAATACAACAGGGACATCGTGATTCTGTTCAAGAGAATATTTGTATATCTCTGGATTAATGCCTGCACCATCAATAACAATAGTCTGTTGTTCTTCGAGTCCAACCAACTTGGCCAGCTTTTTTCTGTCACGGTCATGTTCAAACATAAATATACAGCGCTTATTACTGGCAATATATTTATATGCAGCAATAGTAAACTGCCGCAATAATTTTAAAGGCATGCTGTCTGAAGAAAATACTCTTCCAAGCCCAACAAAACTTACGATGACCGGCAGATTAAATTTCTTCGCGAGCACACCACCAATCAAACATGGCTTGATAGTGATGCAATGCAAGAGATCCGGTTTTATATTTTTAATAATTTTTTGCACATCATGGTAAGTACGAAAGAAAACTAATGCATTAAAAGATTGAGCATCAAGAGTAACATTATGGCAAATAAAGCCGAATGTTTTGAATTTATTTATTATGTTGTCATCAATAAAATGGCTGATGATGTGAATCTCATAACCTGCATCACGGGAGGCGATGGCACGATCGATCCAGTGTAAATCGAAGTACCAATCCGAATTTATGAAATAACACAGTTTTCTCATTGCTATGCCCACTTAATGATACTTACCACTAATACCTTTTATGCCATGTGAAATTCCACGAAGAATAAATTTCATATAGGAATATTTTTGACGTTGCCATGGCAGGATTAATATATATTTTAGGATGCGTATCGCTATCGCTGAATTGCTATACACGCCATTTTTCTGGAATATTTTCTTCGACAGGATCAAATTACGGCATAGATAGTAAACCTTCCATTCAGGTGCAATAAGTTTGCCCTGAATACTCACATCATGATAAAAAAGCAACTCCGGGCTATACATAATTTGCTCACCAGCTAATGATAGCTGATAGCCAAAGTAAAGATCATCAAAGTAGATAAAGAGCTGTTCGCGAATGTAGTCAAGACTGGTCGCGAGCAGATCACGATGTATGACCATCCCAACAAATGAAACCGTTTGTACGAACATAGAACGATTAGCTGCCGGGATAAACTCTCCAGGGTAGCGTAAATAGCGTACAGTGTCGCCAAGGGAGGTTGGTACACGCGAGAACGGCATATTCATCGGACACGGTTTTCCTTGCGGATCTTTCACCAGTCCACTAAATACCCGACATCCCCGCTTATCCAGCTGTGAAAAGGACTTCAACGTGTCTGGATAGGGGTAAGCATCGTCATCGTAGAAAAATACCCAATCACTTGCCAGCTGTTCACAGATATACTGACTACCGGTTTTAAAGCCCCCCGCCCCACCGGTATTCTCGGTAAGGGTTAACACAATGACTCGCGTATCAACAATTGACGAAAGCCAGGCTTGGGTCCCATCCGTGGACCCGTTATTGACAATAACAATATTAGTGAATTCAAGTTTGAGGGTCTCTTCAACGGTTTTTTTCAGTTTGCCGAGACGATTGAATGTCACTATCAATGCCGTATATTTCATCGTACAGAAACCGTAAACACAGGCATTGGCTGATTTTCAGTGAGTGAATTTAAATAGACTTCTGCCGTTTTCAATGCTTCGGCGATGGTCACATCCATGTCGAGGTAACGGTAGGTTCCAAGACGACCGACAAAAGTGATATTGGTTTCATTCTCGGCCAGTGACAAGTATTTTTCAAGAAGGGCCATCTCTCCCATCTGGCGAATAGGATAGTAAGGAATATCATTTTCTTCACAAGAACGGCTATACTCTTTATAACAAACAGAGCCGTCGTGTTGTTCCCAGGGAGAAAAATATTTATGTTCAGTGATGCGAGTATAGGGCACATCAACAGAACAATAGTTCATCACTGCGCATCCCTGGTAATCACCCTGATAGGTAAACTTCTTAAAATCTAATGTTCGATAGCCCAGACGGCCATATTGGTAGCCAAAAAACGCATCTAATGGACCGCTATAGAATACGTGATCGTAATGAGTTCGCTCTTCAACGATAAATTCCCGCTGTAAGTCAACCTTGATATTCTCATGATTGAGAATGGACTTAATCATCTGCGTATAACCACATTTCGGCATACCCTGGAATTTGTGGTTAAAATAATTATCATCATAGTTAAAACGAACAGGAAGACGTTTAAGAATAGATGCCGGCAGTTCCGAGGGTTGCATCCCCCACTGTTTAATCGTATAGCCTTTAAAAAAGGCCTCATATAACTCTTTACCAATAAAGCGTAACGCTTGCTCTTCAAAAGTTTGTGGATCAGCAATAGTGCTATCCCCTTTCTCAGCAATGAGCGCTCTGGCCTCATCAGGCGAACAAGTTTTTGAGAAAAACTGATTGATAGTATGCAAATTAATAGGCAGGGAAAATACCTGACCATTAACTGTCGCTTTAACCCGGTTCACATAGGGCATCATCTCTGCATGCTTGTTGACATAGTTCCACACTGTTTCATTGTCAGTATGGAAAATATGGGGTCCATAAACATGTACCATCACATTCGTTTCAGAGTCGCGTGCATCATAGGAATTCCCCCCAATATGATCACGCTGATCGATAATATGGACTTGATGTCCCTTCTCAGCAAGTTGGCGACCGATAACTGCACCAGAGAAGCCAGCACCTACGATCAATATTTTTTTACTTTTCATCTGTTGTCTCTTTTATTATCCAAGAATAGCACGGCGTACTTTATAATAATATTTAGTCATCATGTTTCTTCTTGACGTGCCTATTGGTGCATATTTATTAACATAAGGCATCAATACGTTCTTGATTTTGGTCTGGAACAAGATTTGTTGTTGCGGCTCGCTATGGGTTAAACCAATCGAAGCCGCTAACGACATCTGACGTTTATAGATTTCCATCTCCCATGGAGTGTTAGCGATGTTTTCAATAAAGTCGTCGTAAAAATCAACTTTTTCAGTATTCCATGGTTTGTTCTCACCCGCATAATGAATCATTTTAGGCTTCTTGCGAGCTGCTAAAAATTTCATATACGTTGCAAACTTAAGATTAGGGAAGAAATCATCCGTGTTGCCATTACCATGATAAACGTTCCACTCTAATGGCAGAAATGTGACTCGAGAGTAGAATACTTTATTCATGATATCCTGGTCGAGGAACCAGTATTTTTTTGCCTTTAATACACGCATCAATTCAGCAAAAGTATTTTCTTCGACCATTTGTTTGATATTAAAAACAATAATCCCTGCCTGAAAATATTCATCAGGGTTATTCATGTTTAAGGTTTTTTGTAAATATTCGCCTGCCGGCATAACGCCATCATCTGATGCCGACATTGCAGAAAATTTTACAAAACCTTCCATGACGATATCCTTAACCGCTGCAACTAAATTGTTGCCCAGAGGGACATCAAGCAGTTCACCCAGGTCTGCCTTTACAACGGTATCCGAATCAATAAATACGACTTTATCGTATCGTCTGAACAGTTGAGGAATAAAAAGACGGGCATAAGTTGATGCGCTAAAATGCGCTCGGGTATGCACACCATTTATTTCAGTGAAGGCATTAACGTCAAAAAAACGAAGAGAAATATTCGGATGAGCAGAGGTTAGATTTACTAACCGTGTTTTATTCAAATAGCTTACTTTGTTTTCGAGTACGACGATATCATAATTTTTATTTTTATCCGCATGCCGGACAATAGAATTAATTAATGCGCCACCGCTGATTGCGTAATTATCATCGAAACTGATAACAACTGGAACCGCAGAATCAAAAACTGGATTCAGTGCACCATTGAATGTTTCATTACTTACAAAGGTACGCTGTAATTCTTTTACCTTAAGCTCACCATCTTGTTGCAACTTAATTATGTAAATATTAAACAGCCGTTCAGCTATATGCCCAATAACGCGTTTTTCCTGGGCATTATAATTGTTCATCGAGATGGCATCTTCGAGATTATCCAGAATGGAAAAGAGCCACTTAGAATAATCAACAAAAATATCTTTGCGCATAACAAACATATTTGTGTAATAGCCATCACTGGCATCATTAAACGTTTTTATTGCTGTACTATACTCTGGATATAGTTTTTCAACGATGGCAATGGCAGCCTGATAATCTCGAATGTGTAAGTATTCACCCCGTTCATAGTGATCGTAATTATTTTTACTTCCCGCCGCAGTGACAGACCATTTTTTGGGCAGCAAGATATCAATACCTTCGACACACCGTTGAATTGTTTCTTCGTTTAATCCAAAGATCTTCTCATATTCTTCATCAATGCATGGATGGTTCACTACCCCCCAGGTATCCTCAGAAAAAGTTTGTTTTTCGGAAAAATTAAGATGACGGCGATAGTGCATAAAACCGACATAGTCGGCTAGCTCTTCGTTTTTCCAAACCCAATAATGCGCAGTTAGTTCGCAATAAAACGGATTCTTAAAGGAAATATTATCGCCAGTGTCATCTCCTGGGCAACCAATTTCATTATAAGAATTTGCTTTGCCGACATGCAGAGGTTTGATAATTGCAGCATTAAGAAAAGCACTAGGCTTATGGTGGCTGGTATAGATTTTAACGCTATTGTTCATTATATTACCCAATGATTAAGCCATTGCTTGCTTGTACAGTTCAATAATTCGATCGGCAGATCCCACTTCTCTGAGTCTATGATTTTCGATCCAGATGACTCTATCGCAGATTTTTTCAACGTCACTCATATTGTGGCTAACAAAGAGTATCGTCACGCCTCTTTTCTTAAAATCTCTGATGGTCTGAATACATTTAGCCTGAAAAGCGATATCACCTACTGCCAGAACTTCATCAATAATTAAAATATCCGGTTCAACCTGACTGATGACCGAAAAACCTAACTTAGCTAGCATTCCGCTTGAATATACTCTGATGGGCTCGTCGATGAATTCTCCAAGTTCCGAAAATTCAATAATACGTTCCATACGTTGCTGGACCTCTTTACGCCTAAGGCCCAGCAGAGTAGCATTCAGGTAAATATTCTCACGCCCGGTAAGTTCCGGATGAAAGCCTCCGCCGAGTTCAAGCATCGATGCCACCCGTCCTTCAGTGGTGACGGTTCCCTTAGTTGGCTTAATCACGCCGGCAACCAGACCAAGAGAGGTACTCTTTCCTGCCCCATTACGTCCAATCAGGGCAACAGCCTCACCTTTGCCAACTGTAAAGGATACGTCTTCGATAGCTAAATATTTCCGCCCCTTCAGCAACTGAAAAGCGCGTTTCGGATGGAAAATTAAATCTTTGATTCCTGAGCCAATATGATGGTACAGAGGATACTCTTTTGTAACATGACTGAAGTTAATAACTGGGTGCATTACAAGATCTCTGCAAATCGATATTTTAATTTATTGAAAATAGACAAACCGACAACCGTCAAAATGATTCCCGTAAAATAGAGTATAGAAATATACTCATAATTAAGAGTCCCATTCATGAATAAATCACGCCAACTAAGAATCATACTCGCTAGCGGATTGTAGGTAATTATCCAGCTAAATTTTTCCGGAATCATATCAGACGCATATAAAATCGGCGTACAATAAAACATCAGCATAATCCCCAGACTTACAAAGCGCTCCAGGTCACGGAAAAACAGGTTCAGCGTTGAAAAGATGATTGAAACACCAAAGGTGAAAATCACCTGGCCAATAGCAATGAGAGGTATACCCCAAACCCAGGACAAGGACGGCGACATGCCATAAACAAAAAGAAAGACAACAATAACCGGGATGGTGCAAAGAAAATGCAAGCCTTCCATCATCACATTACTTAGCGGAATCACGGACCGGGGAAAAACTGTCTTCTTGATAATTTGAGCGTTAGCGATGAATGAAAATAATGAGTTAGTGGCCGAACTGGCAAACCATTGCCACGGAAACAAGCCGGTAATGAGGAAAACTGTATAATTTGGAATTTGTACTCTCATTACCAGCTTAAATATAAAATAATAAATCATGGCAAAAAGCAATGGATTTGCTACTGACCATAAATAGCCTAGCATGCTGCTCTTATAGCGCACTTTTAGATCTTTATTTGTTATCACAACAAGTAAATCAAATAAATACCCTAAATTGTACTTCATCTTTATACTCATAAATTATTCTGCAAATATCCACTGAATGAGTTAGTCATACCAGGTCTACCTCGCCGATCCTGTCAGGCTCAACAATCGAGAAACTGACTGCTTTGTGCTGCGGGCAAAGTTTATCAGGTCAGCTGCCATTCATCGACTGCAACCAATGATTTGAACGGAAGCGCAAGCGACACCCCAGCCATAAACGACAAAAAACCCTTTTAATTCAATAAATTAAAAAATCACCTTATGTTTTCTTCCACGCTACCGCCATTGGCTATCGCAACCAAAATGCGTGATCCACCGAGTTTTTAGCACTCACATCCGTTCAAACCGCACTGCAGATGGCATTACTGTTTAGTACAGCCATGCATCTCGTTACCTTAGCTACAAAAAGGCTTTACTCTGGCGTTTCCCTTCTCCGTTAGCTATCAGGACTTTCTCATTTCTGCAAGCAGCATGCCTGGCGTAGCACTCCCCTCGCCTGCTCATCACGCCCTTACATGCAAAAGAACCATCTAAGGACAGCATGAAATTCTGAAATAATTTCTTGCATATTAATAACAACTTTTGGTGATGATTTATCAAGCAATACCTAAGTCTGCTAAATAGAACGGCAGCGTATTATAACTCTGCAAGTAAGGAATTAAAGTAAAAATCCGGTGCATGGCTTTTTCAATGTAAAAATGGACACACTTTAGACGATATCATGGCATTATCGCTAAATGAGCTCTCGGCAAACAAACACACCGGGCAAACTAAAGTAACCATCTTTACTCTACGAGGCCAGACCGCGTCTCAACCTCGTAATACTCGATAATACCGAAGCAAACACCCAACCCATTGTTTATATTGGGTTTTATATTATTTTCAACTTCTGAATGTCTTAATGTCTTTCGCGAATGATAATTAATTACATGACATTTACTCTCTGACGCCGCTGTTTACAGGTACTTGCATATCTTGTCATGGTAAACCAAGTGATCCCAACCGCAAGCCAGTGTAAAATCGGCACTTATGTAGAACGGGATATCCACACCCCAGAGGAAAAATATGAAGTTTTTGGTCACTGGTGCCGCAGGTTTTATCGGCTTCCATATCGCGCAGCGCCTGTTGAATGAAGGGCATGATGTTGTCGGAATCGACAACATGAACGACTATTATGACGTCAGCCTGAAGCAGGCCCGTCTGGATCGCCTGGCTTCTCCGGCATTCCATTTCCAGCAGCTGGATCTGGCCGACCGTGAAGGTATGGCAAAGCTGTTCGCCACAGAGCAATTTGATCGCGTGATCCACCTGGCCGCCCAGGCCGGTGTGCGCTACTCGCTGGAAAACCCGTATGCCTACGCAGACGCTAACCTGATGGGGTATCTGAACATTCTGGAAGGCTGCCGTCATACCAAGGTGAAACACCTGGTGTACGCCTCCTCCAGCTCGGTTTACGGCCTCAACCGTAAAATGCCGTTCTCCACCGAAGATTCCGTCGATCATCCGGTCTCCTTGTATGCCGCCACCAAGAAAGCTAATGAGCTGATGGCGCACACCTATTCCCACCTGTACGGCATCCCGACCACCGGGCTGCGCTTCTTTACAGTGTATGGTCCGTGGGGTCGCCCGGATATGGCGCTGTTCAAGTTCACGAAAGCGATGCTGGAAGGAAAAAGTATCGACGTTTACAACTACGGCAAAATGAAGCGCGACTTCACCTATATCGACGACATCGTCGAGGCGGTGGTTCGGGTGCAGGATGTGATCCCGCAGGCCAATGCCGACTGGACCGTTGAGAGCGGTTCGCCGGCCACCAGTTCCGCGCCGTATCGGGTCTATAACATTGGCAACAGCTCGCCAGTGGAACTGATGGACTACATCACCGCTCTGGAAGAGGCGCTGGGGATGGAAGCGAAGAAGAATATGATGCCGATCCAGCCGGGCGATGTGCTGGACACCAGCGCAGACACCCAACCGCTATATGACCTGGTGGGCTTTAAGCCGCAGACGTCAGTGAAGGAAGGCGTGAAGAACTTCGTGGAATGGTACAAGAATTACTATCAGATCTAATCCCCTGCCCTGCCGCAATCATCAGGTTGCGGCAACTTCTTGCAGCTACTCTGCATACTCTTACGTTATGTGAATCAACTGCAGCTGCATTACGTTATATATAATATTTTATGCTATAGCGTATTTTTTTACCCTTTAATTGGCCTAACTGAAACCAGTTTCATCCAGCCTTTGTTAAAAAAGCAAATCTCCACATGCCACAGTACTGCACTTCGGCTGTATCCATGCCGTTTCCAATCGAAAAAGTAGCATGAAATACTGAGTAATAAAAAACATTACACTCTGTAGGAATTTTCCTAAATCCAGGATATGTTAGAGCAAGCCATGCTACAGAACAAAACTGGCGCATTGCTTATCAAGCTAATAATTTAATCAACATACGCTATGTGGTAGATATTATGGAAAACCTATTTTTCTTAGTGGTGGCTGCCATACTACTTGCTATTTCCGTTTATTTTTTAATTTCTTATTTAAAAGACAGAAAAAAAACGAAACTGACGTTTAATAAACGCAAGTGGTAAGGCTGGCTTCATATTACAATGACATTAAGATAATATTAAGAGATAAAATAACTTTATGACAGAATGACTATTCATTCTGTGATTTGCCATGGCATAAAGGCATGAGAAAAGCACTCTTGGCTGGCCATGCTCATCATTTTCCCTGCACACAGAAATAACAAAAGCCTGCGTTGCAGGCTTTGTTTTACCTCCCGGCGCTTATCTCCGGCATCTACATCACAGTGACGGTAGCTCTTCACAAGGTAAGTTTAACTTATCGGACCTGTTCTGCGCCCGCAACGGGTTTCGTACAAGATCGTAATGTCCATCACAATTTATTGAGGTTAATCTGAATGTGCGAGAAATACGCGTAGTGAGGGATAGAGCGGGGAGATAAAGAAGCATACTGGCGGCAGGGAGCCGCCAGTGTCAGACCGGCAGAATTAATCGTTGCCAAACAGATCGCGGGTGTAAACCTTATCCGCGACATCCGCCAGCTCTTCCGCCATACGGTTAGAGATGATCACATCCGCCTCTTGTTTGAAGGCAGCCAGGTCGCGCACAACGCGAGAGTTAAAGAACTCATCTTCCTGCATTACCGGTTCATAGATAATGACCGGAATACCTTTCGCCTTGATGCGCTTCATAATGCCCTGAATAGAAGAGGCACGGAAGTTGTCCGAACCACTCTTCATGATCAGGCGATACACACCCACCACTTTCGGCTTACGAGCGAGAATAGAATCTGCGATAAAGTCTTTACGGGTACGGTTGGCATCGACGATAGCCGCGATGATATTGTTCGGGACCGATTCGTAGTTCGCCAGCAGCTGCTTGGTATCTTTCGGCAGACAGTAGCCGCCGTAGCCAAAGGACGGGTTGTTATAGTGGTTGCCGATACGCGGATCCAGGCATACCCCTTCGATAATCTGTTTGCTGTTCAGCCCCTGGCTTTCAGCATAGCTGTCGAGCTCGTTGAAATAGGCAACGCGCAGCGCCAGATAGGTGTTAGCGAACAGTTTGATCGCTTCCGCTTCGGTGGAGTCGGTAAACAGGGTTGGGATATCCTGCTTGATCGCGCCTTCTTTCAGCAGATCAGCAAAACGTTCGGCACGCGCAGAGCGCTCACCGATGACAATACGCGACGGGTGCAGGTTGTCGTACAGCGCACGTCCTTCACGCAGGAACTCCGGAGAGAAAATAACATTATCAATCCCTAAACGTTCTTTGATGTCGCGGGTGAACCCCACCGGAATGGTCGATTTAATGATCATCACCGCGTTCGGGTTGATCTCTGTAACATCGCGAATAACCGCTTCCACCGTAGAGGTGTTGAAGTAGTTGGTTTTGGGATCGTAGTCGGTCGGCGTGGCAATGATCACGTAGTCGGCATTACGGTATGCGTCGTGCTTATCCGTGGTGGCACGGAAATTTAACGGTTTTTCTGCCAGATATTCCTGAATCTCTTTATCGACAATCGGAGAGATCTTCTGGTTAAGCATATCCACTTTGGCCTGTACGATATCCAGAGCAACCACTTCGTGGTTTTGCGCAATCAGGACACCGTTCGATAAACCAACATAACCTGTACCGGAAATAGTAATTTTCATTCGATTACACTTTAATCAGTTAACTGGGTAATGGCGGATAGCCACGAATTTAAATATTGCTGTGGGCGGTTTTACGCTTTGACCAGTGGGATGTCAAGAATAAGCCATAAGGTCAATAATACGATTAAAATCTGACCCTATGGCTCCCATTATGGGTAATGCATTACTTGAGAAGAGCTAAAATCTCTTCAGTTTTGGCGTTCATTAACGCAGTATCCGCTCTGGACTCAACGTTCAGACGCACCACCGGCTCCGTGTTGGACGTGCGCAGGTTAAAGCGCCACTCAGGGTATTCAATACTGATACCGTCCGTTGTGTCGATGTGTGCGGCCGCCGGCTCATACTGCGCTCGGATGCGCGCTATCGCCTCTGCCGCATTCCCCAGCTTGCGGTTGATCTCCCCCGACGCCGGGAACGCCGCCTGGCGGTCCGCCACCAGCGATTTCAGCGAACTGTTCTTCAGGCACAGCAGCTCCGCCACCAGCAGCCACGGGATCATCCCGCTGTCGCAGTAGGCGAAGTCGCGGAAGTAATGGTGCGCGCTCATCTCCCCGCCGTAGATGGCGTCTTCCTGGCGCATCCGCTCCTTGATGAACGCATGCCCCGTCTTCGACATCACCGGCTGGCCGCCGCTGCGGGTCACGATGTCCACCGTGTTCCACGTCAGACGCGGGTCGTGAATGATTTTCGCCCCCGGCTGTTTCTGCAGGAACGCCTCCGCCAGCAGGCCGACAATGTAGTACCCCTCGATAAACGACGCCTCGTCATCGAACAGGAAACAGCGGTCGAAGTCGCCGTCAAAGGCGATCCCCATGTCCGCCTGATGCGTACGCACCGCGTCGGCGGTGTCCTGGCGGCACTCCGGCAGCAGCGGGTTCGGGATACCGTTCGGGAAATGGCCGTCCGGCTGGTGATGCACCTTGATAAAGGTCACCGGCGCCCCGGCCGCCGCGAAGCGTTTCTCCACTTCATCAATCACGTGCCCCGCCGCCCCGTTGCCGGAGTTCACCACCAGCTTCAGCGGACGGGTAAAGTTCGCCAGGTCCACGTAGCCCATCAGGTGGTCGACGTACTCCTTCAGCACCGAAATCTGGCGCAGGGTCCCGCGACGCGCCGGGTCCACCGGCGGGAACTGGTTCTCCTCCGCCAGGCGCTGGATATCCCGCAGGCCGGTGTCGCCGCTGATGGGCTTCGCGTTCTCGCGCACCAGCTTCATGCCGTTGTAGTTCATCGGGTTATGGCTCGCCGTTACCTCGATACCGCCATCCACCCCGAGGTGGAAAGTGGCGAAGTAAATCTCTTCCGTGCCGCTCAGGCCGATATCCAGCACGTCGGTGCCGGCGTCCATCAGCCCGCGGGCCAGCGCCAGCTTCAGCGACTCGCTGGTGAGGCGCACATCGCCCCCCACCACTATCTTCCCGGGTTTCAGAAATTCGCCGTAGGCGCGGCCGATACGGTAGGCGATGTCCTCGTTCAGCTCCTCGCCCAGTTCACCACGGATGTCATAAGCCTTAAAGCATGTTAACTGTGTCATTCTGCGTTTTGTCCCGAAAAAATTAGCAACGACCATACTGGTCTTTAATACGAATAATGTCGTCCTCGCCGAGGTACGACCCCGACTGGATCTCCAGCACTTCCAGCGGAATGCGGCCCGGGTTTTCCAGGCTGTGCTCGGCGCCAATCGGAATAAAGGTGGACTGGTTCTCGGTCAGCAGGAACTGCTTGCCGTTGACCGTCACCTGGCCGGTGCCGGCGAGAATGACCCAGTGCTCGGCGCGGTGGTGGTGCATCTGCATCGAGAAGGCGCCGCCCGGTTTCACGGTGATGCGGTTGACGTTGAAGCGCGGGGTCTGGACCACCACGTCGCAGCGGCCCCAGGGACGGTAAATCTCGCGGTGGCGCTTGTACTCGCTGCGCTGGTTCTGCTTGAGGAACTCGACCGCCTTCTTCACGTCCTGGGAACGCTCGCGGTTCATCACCAGCACGGCGTCCTTGGTGCTGACAATCACCAGGTTCTCCACGCCGATGGCCGCCACCAGCTTCTCGTCGCTGTTGATGTAGCAGTTTTCGCTGTTGTGCACCCACGCGTCGCCGCTGAGGACGTTACCCTGCTCATCTTTCGGGCTGACCTCCCACAGGGCGGACCAGGAGCCGACATCGCTCCAGTCGGCATCGAGACCGACCACCACCGCGTCGGCGGTTTTCTCCATCACCGCGTAGTCCACGGACTCGTCCGGGCACTCGCAGAAAATGTCATGCGGAATGCTGATGAAGTCGCTGCCGTTATCGGCGGCATTGACCGCGGCCTGGCAGGCTTCGAGGATATCCGGGCGGAATTTGGCCAGCTCGGAGAGGTATTTTTTGGCGCGGAACATAAACATGCCGCTGTTCCAGTAGTACTCCCCGGAGGCGAGGTAGGCCTCGGCGCGCTCGCGGTCCGGCTTCTCCACGAAGCGGGCCACCTGGTACGGAGTGTGGACGCTGTCGGTGAGGGCCACGCCGCGCTGAATGTAGCCGTAGCCGGTTTCCGGGGCGTTCGGCACGATACCGAAGGTGACCAGATGGCCTTCATCGGCATACTGCTCGGCGACGCGGATGGCGTCGTGGAAGACCGGCTGGTTATTGATGATATGGTCGGCGGCGAGGACCAGCATCAGCGGGTCATCGCCGTGACGGGTGGCCTGAAGGGCCGCCAGGGCGATGGCCGGGGCGGTGTTGCGCCCGACCGGCTCAAGAATAATGTTGTTCGACAGCTTGTTGAGCTGGCGCAGCTGTTCGGCCACCAGGAAGCGGTGCTCTTCGTTACAGATGACCATCGGTTCATGGATTTCAAGGCCCGAGAGTCGGGTGATGGTTTCCTGCAGCATGGAGTTCTGCCCGAACAGGCGGAGGAATTGTTTCGGGTAAAGCTCGCGAGACATCGGCCAGAGACGACTGCCGGTACCGCCAGCCATTATCACAGGAAGTAACATATTAATTTCCTTTAATTAAAACCCTGTTATTTAACACCCAGATATATTCTGAGGCCAGAAGTAGCTTATTATAGGTATACAAAAGTATAAATATGGCAAATTCTTAAAAGATACGAATTTGCTTTATTAGAGCTGGATAAATGACGAAGACGTGCAAATAAGATAACTTTGATCAGATTATTGTAGAATAACTAACAATAGCTAACAGTCAGGCCAATTGGCCTGACTGTGGTATATAAAGATTATTCCAACCACTCGGTATGGAACACACCTTCTTTATCAGTGCGCTTATAGGTGTGCGCACCAAAGTAATCACGCTGAGCCTGAATCAGGTTAGCGGGCAGAACTGCGGAACGGTAGCTGTCGTAGTAGGCAATTGCGGCAGAGAACGTCGGTACCGGAATACCATTCTGTACGGCATACGCCACGACATCACGCAGCGCCTGCTGATAGTCATCAGCGATCTGTTTGAAGTACGGCGCCAGAAGGAGGTTAGCAATGCCAGCGTTTTGCGCATAAGCATCAGTGATCTTCTGCAGGAACTGCGCACGAATGATGCAGCCAGCGCGGAAAATCTTAGCGATCTCGCCGTAGTTCAGATCCCAGTTGTATTCATCAGAAGCAGCACGCAGCTGGGAGAAGCCCTGAGCATAGGAAACTATTTTACCTAGGTACAACGCGCGACGAACTTTTTCGATAAATTCAGCTTTATCACCGGCCGGCTGCGCCTGCGGACCACTCAGCACTTTCGACGCGGCTACACGCTGGTCTTTAAGCGAAGAAATATAGCGAGCAAACACGGACTCGGTGATCAGAGACAGAGGTTCGCCGAGATCCAGTGAGCTCTGGCTGGTCCACTTACCGGTACCTTTGTTTGCAGCTTCATCAAGAATGACATCAACGAGGTACTTACCTTCTTCATCCTTCTTGGTGAAGATATCTTTGGTAATGTCGATCAGGTAGCTGCTTAGCTCACCTTCATTCCATTCGGTAAAGGTTTTCGCCAGCTCTTCGTTGGATAGTGCAAGACCGCCTTTCAACAGCGCATAAGCTTCGGCAATCAGCTGCATGTCACCATACTCGATGCCGTTATGAACCATCTTCACATAATGGCCAGCACCATCAGCACCGATATAGGTCACACATGGCTCACCGTCTTCTGCAACCGCCGCGATCTGTTTCAGAATTGGAGCAACCAGTTCATAGGCTTCTTTCTGGCCACCTGGCATGATGGAAGGCCCTTTCAGAGCCCCCTCTTCACCACCGGATACACCGGTACCGATAAAGTTAAAACCTTCGGCAGAGAGTTCACGGTTACGACGGATAGTGTCCTGGAAGAAGGTGTTGCCGCCATCAATGATGATGTCGCCTTTATCGAGGTAAGGCTTCAGGGAATCGATGGCGCTATCTGTACCAGCCCCGGCCTTCACCATCAACAGGATGCGACGTGGTGTTTCAAGGGATTCAACGAACTCTTGTACTGTGTAGTAAGGGACCAGTTTCTTGCCTGGATTTTCGGCAATCACTTCTTCGGTCTTTTCACGGGAGCGGTTGAAAACGGAGACGGTATAACCACGGCTTTCGATATTCAGCGCAAGGTTTCGCCCCATCACCGCCATACCGACAACCCCGATCTGTTGTTTGGACATTACATACTCCTGTCTGGTGTGGTCACTGCGACATGTTCGCAAGTTTGAAAGAAACATTATGTTAGCTCAACATATTATTATGTTATAGTTTAATTATCAATATTATCCCAAAATAAGCAGCAAAAAAATTTCATTCGTTCAATTATTGCTTAAGCAACATAATAATTTATTAGTGGAATCCCTTAAAGTAATAAAGCGCTAAAAAACAGACACCCAGGAAAACAAAAAGCATATGTCGCTCAAAATTACGCTCAATCATCATCAATGTCATGGAACCTACAAAATTTAAAATAAAAAAACTAACCGCAACTATGTAAACACCTAACATATCACGGAGGAAAAATAACGACAACATTCCGCTCGACACAGAAAGAAACACTGATAAAAAGATTATTGAATAACGCCCTTTAACTGAGAGTATTTTTAAATTTAAATAAAAGTTGGCTTGAAAAAAAAGGCTTAAGGAAAGTATTTTTAATTGCTCATATACATGACTGGTGTCAGTACTCGTAAAGGAACCATGCTGATATACTAATTTAATAAAAAACCAGCCTAAAAAAAACAAAACATATGAAACGAACAACACAAAAAAATTATAGTATAATATTGTTTTTCTTGCTTTGATTGTCTCATCATGACTCGAGGCAAGTATTGCATAGCCAAGAGGAACACTGATGAGACTGATAAATGTTTCTGTATAAAATTTAGCATATTCATATGTTGAAATCATAGTCAGCGAAATTTGACTGCCTATATGTTTTTCAACCAGCCAATAGATTTGATATAAAGCAGGCACCAATAATAAAAATTTTACACTGTTAAAAAAATTCAATATAGTAATGAGCACATTATCAAACTTTGGGATTGCATTTATCTTAACAAGGATAAATGTAATCCATATAGACATAAAGATATATGATAAGGGAAACGCATAAACGAAATAGTTGTAATCCTTCAAATAGAAACTCAAAAGAATGCCAATTGATAAAAATACAGCCTGAATACTTGCCCTATGTGAAAAGGGGGATAGCTCTTTATGTACCACGAGAATAGAAGAGCATATATTTGAATAAACATAAGGAATAACAGAAAATGCAGCCCCATATATAAACGAATGAAGAACATCAAAATAGTTCTCTCCTTCGCTTAAGAAAAAATGAGTTATGTCTGTTGAAAAAAACAAAAAAAACAGGGTTAAAACTAGTGCTAATGTTATATTGATAACTAACACAGCTCCAAAGAGACTTTTAGCAGAGACATTATCATTATCTACCAATGCACGATACTTAGGAATTAACCCTCCTGAAATAATATCCGATGAAAACAAATTAATAGGTGATAACAAAACTGTCTGAGTAATTCTGAAAGATGAAGTTTCAGGACCAGTACCAAAACACCACGCCATCAATAATTCTCTAAAAACCCCAGCAAATTTTCCTAGCAGTCCACCGGTAAAAAGTGGTAAAAACATTTTTTTTATCATTTGCAATACTCTTTTTTATATTTGCTAATGACTTCAGAATATTCTAAGGCAATTTTATCCCAAGCATAAGACTGAGCTGTATTATAAGCATTAATCAACATGTTGTTCTTTACATCTACTTCAAGATTAAGACATTGGGTAACAACATGTGTAACATGTTCAGAGGTTCGAGGAGTAATGTAGCCATTTTCTCCATCAATAAGATAATCTGCAATGCCATCGACACCAGTACTTAAAAGTATATTACCAGAAGCCATTGCCTCTATGCCAACCAACCCAAAAGGCTCGTAGTCACTCATCAAGAAAGCAAAATCAGATATGTTAAAATATGGGCTAACGTCTTTAATTTCACCCAAGAAAATACAAATATCATAAATTCCTATTTTTTTAGCCTGTTTTATATATTCATCTGGATTATCTCTACTGATAATAAGCAAAGTAATATTCTCTAAACTTTTTTTATCACAATGGGCTATACCATTCAGTATAATTTTAAGTCCCTTCCTTTGAAACTCATTCCCAACAAAAATAAATATTTTTTTATCAAATGGTATTCCAAGCCTTTGTTTCAAATCTCTATTCAACTGTTCAGGCTTAAATTTACTAACATCTACACCGTTGGGTATAACTTTAATACGTTCTGAAGGGAAGGAGTAGTTAGTAATAAATTCGTGCTTAACCTTTTGCGATATTGCTACTAAAAATTGTCGCTTTAATATTTTGAAAACAATGAACTCTCTTAAAATACAAGTATAGTGCAAAGGGTTAATTATCCAACTAAAAGATCCATTATTAACTTTAGTTTTAAGAGCCTGAAGATGACAAGAGTGACCGACCTGTATGCCATTATTATACCCACAACCGTTGTAGAGTTTAACATCCTTTCTATGTGCTAAAGATAAAATTGATGTTATTATATCAAAAAGGAAAACTGAAATTGCTTTACCTAACCATTTACCTAGATATTTTTCGATTTTATAAACAACAGGAATAACAATTACTTTTCCCTTCCCAAAATCCTGTTTCTCATTTTTATAAATACAATAATTTATTACATCATGACCATTTTTTTTTAACGTAGTATTTAATTCACTAGCCACCCTACCAATCCCAGAGGATTGATCCAAAATACGAGTAAACTGAATTAATTTCACTTGATACTCCTTTCTCTAGTTACTCTTTCTATAAAATTATCCCATAGTCCCTGAACCGTTTCTAGACTATACTTTTTCACTTCTATAATAGCATTTTCACTGATCATTTCTAAATCGCTATTATTAATCAAATTGATGATATCGCGGGATGTATGATTTTCTTCTAAAAGAAACCCATTAACTTTATCATGAATAATTTGCCTTGGTCCTACATGATTACTACAAAAACATATACAACCGCAGCTCATCGCCTCAATTATAGATATACCAAAAAGCTCTTCCCAACGATGAGTCTTGATCGATGGTAAATAAAAGAAAGTTGATTCATGCAAATGATTATATATTTCATGGCGATTCCGAATAAAACCCAAGTACCTGATATTTGGAAAAATCTTCGCAGATTGCAACACCTTATTCTTCAAAGGACCATCACCAATGATAGTTACTTTATAACTAGGATTTTCTTCCGCGAATGAAATAATTTTATCTATGCCTTTTTCTGGTATTAACTTACCTATAAAAATAAGAGTTTTATCTTTTCTCATAGGCTTGCTTTTTAAAGAAGGAATATCGATCACATGCGGTATTATAGTGGAGCAATTGTTGTTTTTTCTAAATTGGTTTATTGTTTTAAAAGCAGAATCACTAACACAAACAATATTTATGAAACTTGAATTCAATATTTTTTTCCATAGCTTTTTAAAAAAAATAGTCATTATGCCATAGGTTCTGGGCACATTATTTTGCCCCCAGTATGGCCAAGATGTATGTTCGATGACATAATTTTTTTTACATAGAATAGCATAGTATGAAATACGAAAATCATAAGGAGCCATGCCCAATATTATAACCTTATCCTTTATCCACGGAACTCTGCATCTAAAGAAAAGATTTCGGATAAGTTTTTTAACATCTGCTTTTTTAAATTTATACAATTCACGTAAAAACAATCTAAAAACTGATGATTCGTAATATACAACATTATACTTATCACTTGCATCAAGAGCCTTGTAATATGGTCGCCCGTCTGTATCATGCAAAACAATTATTTCTTGTCTGGATTGTTCTTCCGTCATAATTAAGCCCCAACTAATATTTTAAGATAGCTAATTTTTTTTACAATTATAGTAAACGCATAAGACAAACCAAAAACGCATAATATTTTTAAAATATCATTCTGCATATTGTGATTAATGATAAAGTCATTAATACATATGATGATAAAGTAATGAATAAGGTATACGCCTAGCGAATCTTTACCTAAATTTGCGACACTAGGACTTTTTTTGTTGATTGCTAAAAATAAATTAAACATCCCTATTGAGAACAATAATGTACCAAAATTGAAATCAATAGTAGGTGACATTGACAAATACTTCCAAGCTGATATTGCCTCCGCTAATTGTAAAATGAGCCCTATGACAATTAATATTAGACTCCTTTCCTTGCTTAAAATAGCAGAAGTACGGGTTATTGCACCATATATATAAAAAACGAATACGCAAACTATCGTTTTTATATAGGGGGCATCATTAAAATAATATTTACAGTAGTAATAAAAAACTAAAAAACATAGTAATGATATACTAAATACAATTCCCTTTGATACACTGCATTTATTAAGAAAAATGTTTAAAAAATATTTAATCAATAAACATTGGATCAAAGCGGACAAAAACCACAGATGTGGTGCAGTACCAAAAAGCATGACATTAAGAATAAAGTAATGATCTTTTGGCATTAACAATATATATATAGCGCACCATAAAATATAAATAAGAAAGAGCTTTCTAACGTTTCTCTTTATACGTTGGTTATCTTTTTCATCAAATAAATCAACTGATGAGTTAAGAAAATATCCCGTACACATGAAAAAGCAAGGCACAGCAAAACGCATAATATTATTTATTATTACCCCAATCGGCTTTAAGTTGTCTATCTGATAAAATGGACCAACATGGATAATAATGACACAAATAATACTAATAAATTTTAGAAAATCAAGCCAACTGTTTCGAGAGGTCATTTATTTTTCTCAATCTTTGCAAGATTATAAATAAAAAAAGAGTATGTCATCACGCACGGCCCCACAACAGAAACAAACAAAAAGGGTTGGAATATCAATTGAATATATAGTAGTACCATGGCAATGCCCAGTAATGAATAATTTCGCAAAGACTTGATAAAAACAAATGTTATGGAAAGTAAAAATAAAGCTAAACCAAAGAAACCAAAATTAACCAATATCTGCATTATACTGCTTTCAAGGTTATCAACTTTTAACATCCATGATTCTTGTCCCATACCGACACCGAATAAAGGATAATTAAGTACCAAATCCCAAGCTCGTTGCCAAAGGTCGAGGCGATATTGAGTTGAACCATCAACAGTTCCACTAGCAACAAAAGCCAGCCTTTTCTCAAAAAAATCAGTGCCGTAAATAAAATAACTAAAACCACAAAAGGCTATTATCGATGTTAGCACCAGGGTGATAATATTACGATTTATGAAAAAGCTTATATATATCAATACTAAGCTGGCTGCTATACCGGACCTTGAACCTGAAGCTAAAATACCCAAGGTGATTAAAGTAGCATATCGGTATTTTCTTCTATACAAAGAAATAGCTAGCGGAGGGAAAAGGACAAGAGGCAAATGATTAATGTGCTGAGTAATTGATGATACCCGGATATAATTCTCAACCCACTGGTCTCTTCCTCCCATAGAGCTAATAAAAGTAAAAATATTAATATTGAAAAAGAAAATTAATAAATATTGTAAGACACCGAGTAAAGATACAACAATTCCAGCATAAATAATGGAATCGAAAATATTATTTTGCCTAAAATTAGTTAAGGCATACTTTGAAAGAGTAGCAGCACTAATTAGATAAAAGCTTATTTGTAAAAGATCTTTGACATACTCGACCAAATCACCTCTTGCAACAAATATGATACCAATAGAAGATAAAAAAACGAAAACCAAAGGAACTATTAACTCACTTACTGAAAATTTATATCCTTTTAGTAAAATAAACAAGAGAGTAATTAAAATTGTAATATCACAAAACGTAAGATTCCCTGCTACTCTTAATCCAAAAACTGATAAAACAAGGAAAAAAACTATTTTCCGATGTGGTTTTGTTCTTTTATCGTCGTTATGATATTTTCCTGAAATAATCACTGACATAAGATTACTCTTTTAAAGTACATTAAAATGAACTAAGTAACTGAAACGTTTCTCTTGAAGCTTTTTCCCATGTTAAAGTTTGAGCAAATTCTCTCCCCTTAAGCGTGACGGTATTATCAAGTTTAAGTAAGTTAATTATCCCACCTTTAATGCTCTCGATAGAAAAGGGATCTACCAAAATTGCCTTGTTTGTAAATAACTCTTTCATTGAGGTAGTATTGCTAGTTAAAACAGGTATTCCATAAGCTAGTGCTTCAAGAGGAGGCAAACCAAATCCTTCGTAAATAGATGGATAACAAAATCCTTTTGCATTTCTATAGATTTGTGCTAGTTCATCATCATCTATATGTCCGGTAAAAATAACTGAATCTTGAACATTCTTTAGCTGTTCTTGATTGGAATTATTGAAGATATTATCATTTCCTCTTTTACCAACAATAACCAATTTTAATGAAGGATCAAGCTCCTTTTTAGCTTCTAAAAAAGCGGAAATTAGCCTTTGAATATTTTTTCGTGGCTCAACGGAACCTACAGTCAAAACATAATTTTTAAACTTCCATTTATCATTTATTGGGGTTTCATCGACACTTCGAAGATTAATACCATTATAGATAACAGAAACTTTCTCTTCTGCTATATTAAAGTTTTCAATTATCCTCTCTTTTGAAAAATGCGAAACTGTTATTATATGTAATGCTTTCCTCGCAATGATCGGCTGCATAAATTTATACCAAGCTGTAAACTTGCGGCTCATCCATTCGGGATGATCAAAAGGTACCGTATCGTGTATCGTTATGATTTGATTCTTCACTGCAACCGGTCCAGTATTTGCCGGAGACCACAAAATATTATTTTTATTTATTTTTCTTGGTATATTTAATTGTTCCCATAAATGCCCTTTCATACCACTACAATTCAAACTATCGCTTGGTTCAATACGTTCATAATCACTTTCACTCCAATAGTCTAAAATTGAACTAGTATAACGTTGAACACCAGTAGTATGCCCTAAAAGATTCCTCGTATTAACAACAATAGTCATAACCCTTCCTTAATAGCATTTGATTTTCCTTTACACAAGTCGATAAGATTGCTGGCGGTTTTTTTTGCGTTCCATTTATAATCAAATATACCAAATCCTTCTTCGCTGTTGAAATAATTTTTTCCACCATCTTTTAAAGAATAGATAATTACTCCATTTAAACCTATTTCTTTTGCATCCTTGATTGCATTTAAAATATATTTTGCTTGGTCATCATCTGAAACTGAAAATCTTGGGTCAAAAGTTGTCCATCCCATTTCGGTAATGAAGAGTTGTTTCTCTTTATAACCTGCTACATTCATTAATAGTGATTTTGCATACTTTATTTGATCTATATACTTACTATACTCATTGTATGGTTTTTTTCTATATGCAACATATGGATGAATTGCTATAGCATCAGTATAGCTTGCCATTTCAGGAGACATATAATCAGCTAAAAAATTTCGTTTAGATTCACCAACGGCAACATCTAACGCTGCAGGAGAGAAGGAACCCGTAATAACTGTGATTTTCTTATCCACAGACTTTATACGAGGATACGTCATTTTTACCAATTTTTGATAATCTGCGACATTACCTTTAGGCATTCCACCCGTAGTGGTATCCCATTCATTCCAAATTTCATAAAGATTAACTCTGCCTTTGAAATGACGAGCTAAATAATAAGCATATGCCGCATACGCTTTTGTATATTCTTCTGTAACAGGCTTTCCATTCCCATAAAGGCTATTACCATAATCAATAATTAAAAGCGGTTTAATACCCACAGATACCATCTTATTAATTACATCGTCCCATTTTTTTGGAATGTGATAAATCCCCTTTTTTTTTTCAACATCTTCCCAAGGTGCATCAATTCGCATTACACTTGCACATATTTCTTTTGACTTCAATATTGCCTGTTCGCTATAAGTATAATCCCTCCTGAAGAGATGCTCTGCTACACCATAATAAAACTCATTTGCATAGGCTTGACTGATTGTAATTGAAGAAACAACTGCTGCATACTTTATCAAAAGTTTCATTCACAATCCTTTACTGGCTATTAATATCGAACTTCTGACGATATTTGTTTAATACATATTGCTGAATTTCGGTTCTAAATCTCTCTACAGAAAACTTTTCTGCATTACGTCTACACGCCTCAGGTAATATGATATGAGATATTGATTCAAATTCATTAATAGCAGAAATTAACGAATCAATATTTTGTTCATAGAAAAAAAGACCTGTTGGTTCTTCCTGCCCCAAATTTTTAATAGTTTCAAGTACCCCCCCTTTTCCAAATGCAATAACCGGGGTACCACACGCTTGTGCTTCTACTGGTGTAATTCCAAAATCTTCTTCTGCTGCAAAAACAAAAGCTTTTGCATCCATCATATATTCTTCCATAACGTCATTAGGCTGAAAGCCAAGAATTTCGATATTAGCTCCAGCTATTTTTCTTATCTTTGACATTTCAGGGCCATCTCCAATAACTACCAGTTTCTTTTCCGGCATTTTGGAGAAAGCCTCAACTATAAGATCTATTCTCTTATATGGTACTAACCTTGATGCTGTAAGATAAAAATCCTGTTTCTCTCGTTTTAACTTAAAACGTTCCACATCAACAGGAGGATAAATAACATCGGCTTCCCTCCCGTAGACTTTTTTTATTCTCCGAGAAATGAATTTTGAGTTAGCAATAAAAAAATCCACACCGTTTGCAGTGCGAGTATCCCATAATCTGATTTTGTGTAATATCCATTTGGCGAATAATCCCTTTATACCTCGGTTTAACCCAGATTCTCTTAGATATTGATGCTGTAGATCCCAAGCATAGCGTATTGGGGAATGCACATAACTGATGTGTAACTGGTCAGGTCCTGTTAAAACGCCCTTTGCAACTGCATGACTGCTTGAAAGTATTATATCATGAGAAGATAAGTCTAACTGTTCGATTGCTAATGGCATTAGAGGCAAGTATTGTTGATATTTCTTTTTTGCCTTTGGCAACTTTTGAATAAAAGTTGTTATGATTTTCTTATTCTTAAATTTTTTTTTATCGTCTTCGGACAAAAAATCAACAACACCATAGACTTTAGCATCTGGAAACAAGTCTATAAATTCTGCAACAACCTTTTCTGAACCGGCATAAGTTACAAACCAATCACCAACAATTCCTATATTTATTTTTTTCATAATTATATACTCTTTTTTGTGGACTTTATTTTTAACCTAAGTGAAGAAGTAATATATATTAATAAGCACCATCTCTTTTCAAAACCACTCCAATAGTTTTAAATAAAATTGCCACATCGTTCCACATCGACCAATTCTTAACATACCAAGCATCAAGATATACTCGTGTTTCATAGTCGACATCACTTCTACCACTGACCTGCCAAAGCCCTGTCATGCCTGGTTTACTTAAAAGATAATAATCAACCTCTTCATTATATCTCTCAAGTTCAGCTGTTATAATTGGCCTAGGGCCAACTAAGCTCATATCCCCTTTTAACACATTAAACAACTGTGGTAATTCATCCAAACTCGTGCGCCTCAAAAACTTACCAATTTTTGTGATTCTTGGATCATTTTTAAGTTTGAATGTTGCCTCCCATTCTTTTTTCGCTTCTTCATCCTCTTTTAGGAGATTATCAAGAACTTGTTTTGAATCAATTACCATTGACCTAAATTTCAAACATTTGAAAGGCTTACCTCCTTTACCAATACGTTCATGCCCATATATCGCTGGCCCTCCGTCTTGTTTTACTTTTTTGCATATATAAAGAAGAAGTGGTGATAATATAAAAATAATGCTTACTGACCCCACGATATCAAAAAAACGTTTAAGTAAACGTGACGACCATTTCGCTAAATTTTGTTGTACGCGAAATATCATAACTTCATGACTAAAAATAAACGACATATCGGTGCTATCTAAAGGCATACCACGTAAGGTTGGAATAACTGATACATAGCGATATCCTTTAATCATAAAGTTACGTAACCAAGCATTCCTGATATCGCTTTGGTGTGATTCTACTGCTACAATAAACTGTGTTTTTTTATCAATTGTCGTTAGCCATCTTAGATCATTTTTTAGTACTTCAATTCCTTCAATACTATCTCCAGCAATAGTACCTCCTTCAGTCTCAATAAACCCAACAATTTTTAAGCCAAGGTTTCGTTCACTACTAATCGCTTTATACGCTTCATGAGCATTAATACCACTTCCTATTATCCATGTATCTCGCTGCCAATAATCAAAGATATTTAATAAACGTTTTACCAACATTCGTGAAAGTGGAACGAGTATAAGTGCTAGAGACCATGTTAAAAACCATAAATATCGTGAAAATGACCATGTAGCAAATGCTATCACAGCCATTTCAATAAAAGCTATAATTATTAAAGTTCTAAGTATTTCTTTTAATTCAAACCAAAATGTCTTTCTATAGAAGTAATGTCTCAAACGCACTGCAAACCAGCCAATACAAAATAAACCGAGCAACCAATGCAGCGCGACCCATCCTCCTGTCTCTTGCAATGATGATGCCACTACAAAGTTATCTACATTGGCATGAAAAATCCCTAGAGCCAAATATAAAGAAATAATAAAGCTAACAAAATCAGAAATCATTAGAAATGCACTAACCATAAAACTTCGGCCGAGAAGCTTCATATTACCCTCTCTTTTTTAAATATTAGCAGCGCTGCATTGATATGTAGTTATCCAAACAGTTACAGATAAATAAAAGAAGCAATAGTAATATATATTGCTTCTCATTATTATTTTATTTATCGCTGTTATATGAGTATCCATAATGGTTATATCCATAACCATAATAGCTGCTAGCTTTTTTTACTACACCATTAAGTATACAACCTTTAACCAATACACCACTTTGCTCAAATCTCTTATAACTTACTTCAATTTCTTTAACTGTATTTTCTTCAAATCTTGCTACTAACAATGTTGTGCCAACGTAATTACCAATGATCGCCGCATCTGTAACAGCCAAAATTGGTGGTGTATCTAAAACAACCAAATCATAATTTTCACTTGCCCATTTCATCAGATCAGCAAAGCGTTGATGCATTAGTAATTCCGCAGGATTTGGTGGAACTAGACCTCGAGATATATAATCAAATTGACCAGAAGTCACTTTTTTCACCGATTTTTCAATAACAGATTTTCCAGATAAGATATCTGATAAACCGTGTTCATTATTAGTGTTAAAAAGTTTATGGGTGTACCCTTTTCGCATGTCTGTATCAATAAATAAAACTTTCTTACCTGTTTGCGTAATGATAGCCGCAAGATTTGTGCTAACAAATGTTTTACCTGCATTTGGGCTAGCGCCAGAAATCATCAATATATTGTTTCGCGCTTCCATCATCGCAAAATGCAAACTAGTTCTCAAACCACGGATTGCCTCAATAGCAATGTCAGCTGGGTTTTCCACAGCCAAGAAACTGTGTATATCCTTCAAGCCTTTTCCAAGCCATTTTTTATTTTGGTCGGTTTTCTGAGCATACGTTTCTGCGACAGGAATACTTGCATAAACATTGATGCCAATGTCTTCTAATTGTTCTGGGCTTTCTATTCCCCTACGAATTAAGACTCGCAGCAATACGATACCAATAGAAATCACCACACCGAGTATAAAACCTATTAATATAACCAAGGCTTTATTCGGTTTTATAGGTTTTGGCTGCGAAATTGCGTTATCGATTATTCTTACATTCCCAATCGCACTAGATTTAGCAATATTTAACTCTTGTTGCCTATTTAATAATTGCATATACACTGCCTGCCCAGAATCAACATCACGACTTAACCGTAATATCTCCTGCTGGGTTTTCGGCATTGCTGTAACTTTTTTATTTAGCTTAGCTCTTTCCTCTTTTAAGGTTTCTCTTTTTTCTATTAATGCTTTATAAGTTGGATGTTCTTTTGTGTAGAGTTGAGATATCTCTGACTCACGGAATGTTAACTCGTTTAATTGGTTATCTACATTTACAATTTGTTCAAGTACTGACTTTGCCTCTAGAGACAAGTCAACAGAGTCTTTTTGTCTACGATATTGATTTAGCTTATCTTCAGCGACATCTAAATCAGCTCTCACCTTTGGAAGTTGTTCATTTAAAAAATCTAAACTTTTAGCATCTTGTGCTGCTTGCCGTGCAATATTTTGAGCAAGATAATTATTACTTATCGTATTTAATATTTTTTCTAATGCCTTTGGATCATCACCTGTTAATGATAACACTAACATCCCTGTATCTTTACCCTGATCAGTTACGGTAAATGACTCCTGTAGATCTTTTATTGCTTTCAATCTACTAATATAATATATAGTAAATTCGCTGCCGGGGGCAGCATCAATATTATCAATTTTTAAAGAAATACCATTTTTGTTTAATAGAGTGCCAACTTCACCATCGAATCTAGTACTATTATATGAAACCGTATAATGTTTATTATCTTTAACAGTGAGTTCAAGTTGAGCAGGAGAAATATGTTCTAAGCTAGGTAAATATAATCTCGAAATAGATACGCTTCCATTTTCTTTCCCAGTTAATCTTGCCCAACCTTTACCAATTATAGGGAAGTGATTTTCTTCTACTCTTGTCTGTAGGTTCAGGTCATCTACTGTCTTACCTAAGATCATTCGTGATTGAAGTAATGCAATTTCGGGTGCAGATTGAGGTTGGCTATCAGGCAGCATTTGGCTAAGGCTGTTTAATATAGCATTTCCTTGTTTTTGTTCAACTTGTAATAATGCATCTGCTTGATAAATCGGTGTTGCAAAGATTGCATATAAAAGGCTTAGCAAAGTTAAAAGAGCAGTTACTGAAACGATCAATTTCCGATGATCAATGATTTCACCAACAAGCCGCCCAACATCGATCTCATCCGTTTCTTTCTGGTCCATTCTTTTTTTCACTAATGACATGAAATGTTCCTGATTATTAAGCTTTAAGTTTCTCAACCCAGCACTGACCGGCCAGCTCAATTAAATGAAATACTGAAGCAAATGCTTCATCACTTTTCCGGTATGGATCTGGAATGTCTTTTCGTTGTATCCATTCACCGAAGAGCATCGTTTTGCCTCTGGCCTCCGGTGCAATCTTTCCAACTTGCACTAAATGTGCCTTTTCCATTACCAAAATTAGATCATATTGGCGGGCTAATGCTGGTGTAAATTGCTGTCCTCGATGTCCTTCTAAGGATAGCCCATGTTTAATAGCAATATCCACCGCACTCTTATCAGCCTCTTGGTTTATCAATGCTCCTGTACCTGCTGAGTCGATTCTTTTTTGAGGTAATTCTCTTCGTAAAAACCGTTCTGCGATTGGAGAACGGCAAATATTTCCAGTACAAACAATCAAAATCGATTCAAACATGATTACGGCCAGTCCTTGATAAATTTAGCGGTTTCAGTCATGTCATGAACACCAGTAATCGTAGGCACAAGTTGTGATATCACCCTGTTCCAACGTACTAATGGCGCGGTGGTGACATAAACAATATCGTATGGTTGCAAGTGAAATTCTGTACCTAAAACCATTGCTGAAGCATCTTGAGCATTTAATTGGAAAATATTAGCTATTTTTCCTTGTTTATCGCCTTTTAATTGTCGGATGACAAATATACCTGTAGCATCACTTGTTCCCTGCGCAATACCTTCCGAAGAACCGAGTGCTTCGGCTAATGTCATTCCACTCCTATCCATTTTCAATGTACTCTGTTTGCCTACCTCACCCATTACAAAAATTTTGAGATCGTCATTTCGTGGTACAAACAGAATATCACCAGGATATAATAAATGGTTCTGGGTTAGATCCCCCTTTTGCATCAACGCATATAATGACACTTTCGTGTCTTTCCCGTTATGTGTTAATACAACATTACGCCAATCAGCATCTTCTGATAACCCACCTGCAGCATTGATTGCATCCATCACGGTCAATGGAATGTTAGTAATAGCCTGCTGGCCTGATTTTACAACCTCTCCTGTTACATACGCTTTTTGTGATCTGAAGGCCGCAACGCTTACATCAACCTGAGGGCTTTCAATATAAGTGGTTAAACGGCTGGCTATATCCTGGCGTACTTGGCTAAGCGTTTTTCCTGCCACCTGCACCTTACCGATATAAGGATAGAAAATGGTCCCATCGGAGTTAACCCAGTTACCGGTGTCGCTGGCGCTACGATACTGGCCTGCAGGTGTAGTCAGTTCGGGATGATCCCATACCGTAACCATCAGTACGTCACCAACCCCAATGCGATATTCATAACTACGCAACAAATTATCCAGCTGCGGATTTGGACGAGCCAGAACAGTTTCCGGTCGGAGTTGGTCGATCAGGCCTGGTGTCATCGGATACACATTCACCAGCTTATCCAAATCGTAATCACTATCTGGGAGTTCAACCACGTTCTTACGCAGACTGTTTAATCCCTGGCCAGGGATAATGGTACAACCCGATAAAAACCCAATTGCCAACGCTAATGCCGAAAATCTAACAATTTTTTTCTTCATAATGTCACATCATCAGTAAATCAAAATTTGCCAATTCCTGAGCAGCTGTCATTGCCGTTGCTTCCCTGCCGGCTTGTGGAGAGATAAAGCTGACTGCCTCCTGCAGCGCTACCACCCTCTCTCCCCTATTTTCAGCATTCAGCCTTATAAACTAAATGGTATTTCAACCCCTGCGCTGGCCCCAACATCGTCGCTGTCGCTGTTGTTCGCGTTGGTGTACCAGAGTGAAGTATTCAAACGCACCGACTGATAAACATCCCCGCTCCAGCCAAGCTGTACACCTTTAAGAGTATCCGCATGAGGGAACGCTTTGTTGATCGACTGGTTCTCAGGGTTAACTTTGGCGTAAACGAGGCGCGTACTCCAGCGCTGGTTATCTTCAGTAATCAGCTCAACCTTACCGGCAATGAGTTGACCATCCCCACCCATCGCATCGCCCAGTGGATACCCTTGTTGGTAATAACCATCTTTATAGATGTGGTGGGTATAGCTGTAATTCGTTCGGCTCATATTAGTTCGCGTGTCATGCGCTTCCACGTACCAGTTCACCGCATCTTTACCCCAACCGTGGTGCCCTTCCACTCCACCAAGGAACATATTAGCGGAAGGCAGGAAACCAGACTCATCCTCGCCGATCATCTGCCCGTAGAAGCTCACCGGCCAGCCAAGAGTCGGCTCGAGTTTGAACTTAAAATCGAACCCAGCAAGTTGGTTCCCCGGTTCATTGGGATCGTTTGCGGCGGTATTATCCTTGCCTGTTAAACCATCCCAGAAGTTACTAAGTGATTCAGGCCGCCCTTCCCCACCCCACTGCATAATGCGCGACGCACCTAATTCCAGTGACTGGAAAGGTGAGAAAGTGAAACGACCGCCGATAATTTTGGCATGAGGCACTGCGGTATATTGGTTCATCTGGCTGGCGGAGATCTGGTACTGCCATGGCCCCACCCAGCGTAACCACCAGGTCTCTGGCGCCGCCTGCTCGGCTCGCTGCATCAGGAAACCGGTCATCGGTCGCATCGCATCCCCGCGGATCAGGCTACCTTCATAGCCAGGTCCCCACCACTGCGGAATCTGACCAAAGGAGAGCCACTGGTTCCAGAATTTTACCGCGCCGTATGCGCCGTTGGCGTTGAAGCGCGATCCGTTGCTGATCCGCTCTCCCCCTTCAACGTTACCCTGGAGGTGTACGTCCCACCACTCGCCACTGTTGTTGAATGCCAGGCCTAACGAGTTATCCGCTGGCTGCGTCTGGCCAAACCCCTGCGGGGTGCCCGGCTGATCGGTTGAGGTGTAACCAGTGACCCGAAAATCGGCTTTTAAGGCAGACAGTCGCTGGTTAATTCGAGCCAGCACCACTTGCTCAGAAGAATAAGACGGTTTGGCCTTTTTCAGCGCCCGGGAGATCTCTTCCTGACTCAGCGGCCACGTCGACAGGCTCAGATGAATAACTCCACGGTCGGAAAGCCAGGCCAGGTCGTTACGCAGATCGTTGTCATTTACCACTAACCCGGCCGCGTAAGCCTGGGCTCCCAGGGAGGAAAGCAAACCCAACGTCACGGCAATGCGCGCAATTTTTATCATTGTACAAGATCCATTTTCAGCCCCGCTGTCGTATCTCAATGAGAATGAGGGGAATACCAAGATAGAAAGCGCTCGCGGCACCAGCTGACTTCGCTGTGCAACACCGGCGAGGCAAGTACATTTACCCTAAGCTGCTTGTTAGCCTTATAACATCCACTCAGCTCACAATGTAGGCGAATTTTACCCTACAGGCTATCGATGAGACAGGAAAGTTAATGTCCAGGCGATAACAGCAGCCGCTCCTGGCCAACTTCTGAGGATATCCGTAGAAAATTGATAGATATCTATTGATGATGATCATCCTGACCGGGTCGATATTTACAGCCGTTGAAGAGAACCTCTGTGCAGCAGCAAGCGGCTTCAGCGACGCTACCGCCCCTGGCTTAACAGCTACCAGCGCACTGACTACCTGAACGGCTTAATTTTTATCGACCTGTGGATGAATAATTGGTCAGGCCATTATTTTTGGCGGCGTTAAGTTTACGGGATTTCGGTCACAATTGGGAGTGTTGTTACCGAATATCTGCCAATTAATGCCGCCTGTCGTTCTACTGACAAAAAATAAGCGGGTCACCAATTAAGATTATTCACTGATTTCCAGGGTTAGAAATCTTCCCGGTACTGCTACATCATCACACATGCAGCTAACTAACTGTAATAAAACGTCTTTTTCCATAGCTCATCTTCATGCAAAAATCAGATGATGGCGTTATAGTCAACTACAATTTCTAATAGTTTCCTGTGTCTGGATATTCATTGAATGTGCATCGGGTAACGTCTCAGCGCATTTAAGAAACGTCTTAGCACCGCTATATCCAGGCAAATATTCAATAACAATGTAGTAGCACTTCATTATTTCATAAATATGAATTATCAATTACCGGATATATAGTAGAATATTTTCTTATTTGTCTAATTATCCGGCGAAAACTTAATTTCCCCTGTAAAACAAATGGCGATTACCAAGCCTGCTTGTGCAGATCGGTACGCGTAAAGGGTTTATCCAGCGGCCCCACCGCGGTGGCGATTTGTCCCAGCAGGGACTGAGTCGGCGCTTTGCTGCCGCTATGTAACAGGATAAGAGGGACCATCACCAGGCATGCGACACCGCCCCATGAAATATTCACGCTTTCCGGATCAGAGGTACGTTTTTGCAACACCAGGAACAAAGCGCTGCCAGCAGCGCCCAGCAGCAGGCCGGCAATCACTTCCGAGACGGAATGCGCATGGATGACCAGCCGTGAATAACCCACCACAGCGGCCAGAATATAGCCGGTGGCGACGGCTGCTTTTTGCCAACCCGCGGAAAAACGAGCACTAAGCAGCCACAGGAAGATAGGCCAGAAGGCCGCGGAGAGCGCGGAGTGGCCGCTGAAGCCGGTGTAATCCAGCTCACGAATGCCCAGACCCCAGCCCATAAAGGCCAGTTTGGAGGCGCAGACAATGGCGCCGGTGATACCGAACAGCAAACTCCACTGCCACGCCAGCAACCGCGACGTTTTACGCAGCATCAGGACAATAAACAGCGCCGCTGCGCTGGGCAGCAAAACGGTGCTATCGCCAAAAAATGAGATGAGTTGCCAGTTCATATACCTGTGATCCTTCGATGATGTCCACTGCCGTGCTCAGGGATTATCCGTAATGTCTGTACCAGCTCGCATGCCAATTCATTTCACATTTTTATGCATGCAAGTGAGATGTTTAAAGCGGAAACATGATCGCAGTCAAGTTTTATTTTTGGCTGTCGTTGACCGCTTTCCCTGCGCTTTAGGAATTGTCGCACTAAGTGACTATTCATAAAGCATTATTGCCGCTACTCCGACCATTGCACCACAGAGGCCAGAGACAAACTACCAGAAGTCTCCGAAGCCATACGTTTCTTTACAATCGTTATAACATTCACGTTATGAATAATTTCTGCATAACGTTATGAGCGGCAGGACGAATGCATCAGCCTTGCCGCTCGGTTTCAGGCTGGCGCTCAGGCCAGCAGTTTTTTAATGCTTTCGCGGAATTTGGCGCCTTCTTTCAGGTTACGCATCCCGTAGGTGACGAAGGCCTGCATGTAGCCCATTTTCTTCCCGCAGTCGTAGCTTTCGCCGGTCATCAGCATCGCGTCGACGGACTGCTTCTTCGCCAGTTCGGCAATGGCGTCGGTCAGCTGGATACGGCCCCATGCGCCCGGCTCGGTACGTTCCAGTTCGGCCCAGATATCCGCCGACAGCACGTAGCGCCCCACCGCCATCAGATCGGAGTCCAGGGTCTGCGGTTCGTCCGGTTTTTCAATAAACTCGACGATACGCGCCACCTGGCCTTCAGCCACCATCGGCTCTTTGGTCTGGATGACGGAGTATTCGGAGAGATCGCCCGGCATGCGTTTCGCCAGCACCTGGCTGCGGCCGGTCTCGTTAAAGCGGGCGATCATAGCGGCGAGGTTATAGCGCAGCGGGTCAGCGGTGCCGCCGTCAAGGATGATATCCGGCAGGACCACCACAAACGGGTTGTCGCCGACTACCGGGCGGGCGCAGAGGATAGAGTGGCCCAGGCCCAGCGGCTGCGCCTGACGCACGTTCATGATGGTCACGCCCGGCGGGCAAATGGCCTGCACTTCCGCCAGCAGCTGGCGCTTCACGCGCTGTTCCAGCAGGGCCTCCAGCTCGTAGGAGGTGTCGAAGTGGTTTTCCACCGCGTTCTTCGAGGAGTGCGTCACCAGAACAATCTCTTTGATCCCGGCGGCGACGATTTCGTCAACGATGTACTGAATCATTGGCTTATCAACGATCGGCAGCATCTCCTTTGGAATTGCCTTTGTGGCCGGCAGCATATGCATGCCTAGTCCTGCGACCGGAATAACCGCTTTCAAATTCGCCATATTCATCTTCACCTGTTTGGTTGCAAAACACGCGGTTTTGCAAAATTGTACATGTCACAAATCCATTGGAACTGATAATACACGGATACTGCCCGGGCATCTGCCCGCCAAATTCTTAAATTCACTGTCACGTAAAAGAATACACACAACTCCCTTTTACCAACAGTTAGAAGTGAGAATAATCTTATTTTCGTTCAGGTTATTCAGCGGCTCGTTCCTTTGCGCCGCGCGATGTGGCTGAGAGGCCCGTCTATCGGGGTCTGTTGGCCGCCGGCCCCGCCGCGCCGCGCGTATGCCTGGAAAGAATAGATAGAGATAATAAATTTCGCCAGGCAATATATTTCAGCATAAACAGCCGGATATGACGACATATTAGCCTGAATCCGCGACGGTGAACTGCGATCCGCCCTATTCTGCACTCACTTCATAATATGAATTATGCCGGTTTTGTGAGCGGGCTTCGCGCTTCGCTTCTGCTCTGCGCATCCGCGCTCGCCGTGACGAACCGCGGGAGGAAGCCCTTTTGCCGCCCTCGCTGAAACGCAGCGGAAAAAGTTCTGATATCGGCAAGCTTATTCCATGGTCGCCGCCATGGTGTTATTTTTTCACTGTTCTTTTCCGGAACATAATTCTTATCGGTTCGCTTAATCCGCTGGAAATATATCCACCCACGGCAGGGCGATATCCGCGTCGTTATTGCATTTTAGACTCATCTTATCCATGATCGTGGTAACACATACCGCAGTCGTACAGGTTTTAATACATATGGAATGGATTGCCGATCCGTCAATCTGGGCAGGTCTCGTCACGCTGGTGGTTATCGAACTGGTGTTGGGTATCGATAACCTGGTCTTTATCGCTATCCTCGCCGAGAAACTCCCTCCCGCCCAGCGCGACCGCGCGCGGATCACTGGCCTGATGCTGGCGATGGTCATGCGTCTTCTGCTGCTGGCCTCTATCTCCTGGCTGGTCACCCTGACCAAACCGCTGATTGTTTTTCACGACTTCAGCTTTAGCGCCCGCGATTTGATTATGCTGTTTGGCGGCCTGTTTCTGCTGTTTAAAGCGACCGTCGAGCTTAATGAGCGGCTGGAGGGGAAAGACAGCGATAACCCCACCCAGCGCAAAGGGGCGAAATTCTGGGCCGTCGTGGCGCAGATCGTGGTGCTCGACGCCATCTTCTCACTCGACTCGGTGATCACCGCCGTCGGCATGGTCGATCACCTGGCGGTGATGATGGCCGCCGTGGTTATCGCCATCAGCCTGATGCTGATGGCCAGCAAGGCGCTGACGCGCTTCGTTAACAGCCACCCGACCATCGTGATCCTCTGTCTGAGCTTCCTGCTGATGATCGGCTTCAGCCTGATTGCTGAAGGCTTCAGCTTTATCATTCCGAAAGGCTATTTATATGCGGCCATTGGCTTCTCGGTCATGATTGAAGCGCTTAATCAGCTGGCGCAGTTTAACCGCCGTCGCTTCCTCTCCGCCAATATGACGCTGCGTCAGCGCACTACCGAAGCGGTGATGAATCTGCTGAGCGGGCAGAAAGAAAAAGCTGAACTGGATGCTGACACGGCGTCGCTGGTCGCCGATCAGGATCAACATCCACTGTTTAATCCGCAGGAACGACTGATGATTGAGCGGGTGCTGAACCTTAATCAGCGCAGCGTCAGCAGTATTATGACGTCGCGCCATGATATCGAGCGCATCAACCTCAGCGCGCCGGAGGAAGAGATCCGCAGCCTGGTGGAGAAAAATCAGCATACCCGTCTGGTGGTCACCGGCGGGAAAGATAATGAAGATCTGCTGGGGGTGGTGCATGTTATTGACCTGCTCCAGCAGTCCCTGCGTCAGGAGCCGCTGGATCTGCAGGCGCTGGTGCGTCAACCGCTGGTCTTCCCGGAGGGGCTGCCGCTCCTCTCGGCGCTCGAGCAGTTCCGCCAGGCCCGCACCCATTTTGCCTTTGTGGTCGATGAGTTTGGTTCCGTCGAGGGGATTGTGACCCTCAGCGACGTGATGGAGACCATCGCCGGCAATCTGCCCAATGAGGTGGAGGAGATCGATGCCCGGCACGATATTCAGCATCATCAGGACGGCTCATGGACGGTTAACGGCCATATGCCGCTGGAGGACCTGGTGCAGTACGTTCCGCTGCCGCTGGACGATAAACGTGAGTATCACACCGTTGCCGGTCTGTTGATGGAGTATTTGCAGCATGTGCCGCAGGTGGGGGAGACCATTGAGATTGACGGCTATACCCTGCGCACGCTGCAGGTCGACAGCCATCGGGTACAGAAGGTGCAGATCGTCCCGCCGGTAAAGCAGGATGAGCTGGATTATGAGGTGTAATCGTCAGGCATAAAACGGCCCGGGGTACCCCGGGCCGTAAAATTGATAGCCAGGTATCCTGTTTAATGCCTGATGGCGCTGCGCTTATCAGGCCTACATTAAGTGGCGACGCAAACGGATGATCATGCGCACATTCCAGGCCGGGCCAGACGCAGCCGCCACCCGGCATCATTGTGACATTACGCTTTGACGATAAACACAGCCCGGAAACTTCCGGGCCGCGGGGGTGGGAATTACAGCTTATCGAGCAGCTTTTTGGCATCGTTGCCGTCTTTGCTGCCTTTATTACGCTCAACCCAGTCGTTGAGGCGCTGCTTCGCTTCATCCTGCAGCTGTTTGCGCAGGATCTGATCGACCTGCAGACTGTAGCTCAGCGACTGCCACTCGCCGTAGATGCGCAGCGGGATAGCGGTCTGTTTCAGGCGGTCGATAAGCTTGCCCTCCCCTTTCCAGCCGCCGAGCACGCGCACGTTGAAGCGCATATCGCAGTTCTCTTTCTGCAGATCGAGCTGTCCTTCGCCGGTCATCGCCATCACGTCGGACTGCCCCTGCAGGCGGTTCAGCGTCACCAGCCCGTTATCCAGCGTCAGCCGGCTGCTCACGGAATCCAGGCGGGTGGCATTATCGTAATTTTCCTGCGCCCGCACGTTGGTGCTGCGCTCCACGGCCTGCTGCACCAGCTGCTGGAAGTTCAGCCCCTCGGTGCGGGTATCGGCCATCTGGAGCTGAGCCTGTCCCTGCCAGTGGCGACGGAAATCATCGGCGTCAATGCGCGTTCCGGAAAATTCGCCGCTCAGCGACAGCTTGCCGGTCAGGTTTAAGGAATAGTTAAAGGCTTTGATCAGCGAACCGATCTCAACATTCTGCAGCGCCGGCTGGAACGTCGCCAGCGGCGTGTCGCCGCGGGCATCCAGGGTGCCAGGGAGAGAGAGCTGCCCGCCGTCAAGATTGCCCTGCATTTTGCTGACCGTCAGCAGCCCCTGCTGGTTGCTGATTTCGCTCTGCACCTGGGTGAAGTTCAGACCGCGCCACTGCAGCTGGTCGGCGCTCAGGGCCATTCGGCCGTTGAAGCCGCGCAGGCTCTGGTAATCTTCGCGCTCATCGCTGTCGGCGATAACCGGGCGCAGCGGTCGCGTCTGACTCTGGCCCTGCTGACTGGCGCTACTGTCCGTCGCCGGCGACCTTTGCGCCAGCAGACTATCGAGATCGAGAGTGGTGGCGTGCAGATCCAATGACCAGTCCGGGCGATCCCCCAGCACCACGCTGCCGCTGCCGGTAACGGTGCTGCGGTTAGCCATCAGATTCAGGTTGTCAAAACGCAGGGTCTTGTCATCTTCCTGCCAGCTGGCCTGCAGACTTCCCTGACCATTAATGCCGTCCGTTGGGAGCTCGGCGCCGCGCAGCTGCCAGCTAAGCTGGGTAAAGTCGGCTTTTAAGGAGTGCGGATAATCGCCGCCCTGCACGGTGGCGGAGAAGCTCAGCGCCAGGTCGCGCTGGTCGCGGTTCACCCGGCCGGAGAAATCCACGGTGGCCCGGTGATTCTCATCCTGCTCCATCTGCAGACGGATATCGCGCACGGTCACCTGCTCGCCGTTCTCGTGCTGGAAGAAGAGCACGCTGTCGGCCACCTGCAGCTGACGCACATCGTAGGACCATCCTCGATCCTCCGGGGCCAGCGGCAGGGTGTTGTCATGCGGCACCACCGGCGCTGAGCTGTCGCGAACCGCCTCGGTTTTCGGGGTCAGCTGGATCACCGCGCCCTTGAGCATCACCTGCTTCACCTGCAGCTGATGGGAGAGCAGCGGCAGCAGCGCCACGTCGAGGCGCATATTGTCGGCGCGGATCACCGGCTCTTCGGCGCCTCGGGCGGTCAGCGTCATCCGTCCGCTGAGAATGCTGAGCTGCGGCCAGACGTGCCAGCGCAGCGGGCCATCAAGGTCAAGCTGATAACCGCTGCGCTCTGCCACCTCATGCACCATATAGGCGCGAAAATCGTTGGGATTGACCAGCAATACCAACGAGGTAAGCCCGGCGACAATGACCGCCAGCAGGATCATCAGCGTTGTCAGTATTCGTCTCATGGCACCCTCAGCAACACCCCGTTGACGTTATCAATCCTTGTCGATTCGGCTCGCCACCGCGCCCTGCTGGTCGCGATATTTGGCGTCTTCACGGCGGTTATACGGCCGGGCCGCCGGGCCCGATAACGGTTCAAAGCTCAGCGCGCCGATGGGCATCCCCGGGCGCAGCGCCAGCGGCAGCTTACCGGAGTTGTAAAACTCAAGCACGATGCAGCCGGACCAGCCTGGATCGATACGGTGCGCGGTAACGTGCACCATCAGCCCCAGGCGCGCCAGCGAGGAGCGTCCGTCCAGCCAGCCTACCAGGTCGGCAGGCAGGGTGACAGACTCGTAGGTCACCGCCAGCGCCAGTTCGCCCGGATGCAGGAAAAAGGCTTCCCCTTCCGGCAGGACGATCTCTTCGCTCATCACGCGGTCCAGCGCGGCGCTGACCTCGGCCTTCGGGCCGCTTAAATCGATAAACGGCGCCGTGTGGCCACGGAAGGTGCGAAATTTATTACCCAGCCGTACATCAACCGTCGCGCCATTAATACGCTCAACGGGCGGACGCGGATTGATGGCGAGTCGCCCTTCATCCAACCAGGCTTCGATATCTCGGTCACACAGACGCATGGGCTTTCTCCTTATAAGGCTGCTTCCCGCACGCTTCGCGGCGGAGAGGGCAACAGGGCTACTCTTTGCACGTTACACAATTCGGCCAGGTTATTCAAAGAACTGACTGATTTTGGCCTTCAGAATATCAATAGCGATGCGGTTTTTGCCGCCGCGCGGCACGATGATGTCGGCATACTGCTTCGACGGTTCAATAAACTGCAGGAACATCGGGCGCACGGTTTTCTGATACTGGGCCATCACCGAGTCCATGGAGCGGCCGCGCTCATTAACGTCGCGCTTAATACGGCGCATCAGGCAAATATCGAGCGGGGTGTCGACGAAAATAGAGAAGTTGAGCTCGTTACGCAGGCGCGCGTCGGTCAGCAGCAGGATCCCTTCAAGGATAATCACCTTCTTCGGCTCGACGTGAATGGTGTTCGGCGTGCGGGTATGCTCGACGTAGCTATAGACCGGCAGTTCAATCGGCTGGCCGCTTTTCAGCATCTGCAAATGCTGGAACAACAGACTGTGGTCCATTGAGCTCGGGTGGTCATAGTTGGTTTTGACGCGCTCTTCCATCGACAGATGGCTTTGATCTTTGTAATAGCTGTCTTCCGGAATGACGCCAATATGTTCGTCGCCAACTTGTTCACGCAATTCGCGATAGAGAGTACTGGCAATAAGACTTTTGCCAGAAGCCGATGCGCCGGCGATGCCTACAATGACGCACTGATGGGACATATCAGTCATAAATTTTTGCGACCTGATTAACCTGGATAGAGATGGAGGGTGGCGGCGGACCGCCAAACGCGGCAATTATAGGGATTTCAGCGTCCCGATACCAGTGGTATGCGCCCCGGGCGGCTATTCCGCCGCCGGCGCCCAGTCATCGGTATACCAGATATGCAACAGCGCGTAGGATCGCATCGGCTGCCAGCGGCGGGCATAGCGGGCGATGGCGGCCGGGGTCATTCCCGGAAAGCGCTGTTTAATCAGGTAATCATCCGGCAAAAAGATATCTTTCGCCTGCCAGCCGCGCAGGGCAAAGTAGTTTGCCGTCCAGCGGCCAATCCCGGGCAGGGTCTGCAGTTGACGCAGCCCGGCGTCAATATCCGCCGGCGCCGTCAGGGGCAGCTCGCCGCTGAGCGCCGCCCGGGCGAGGTGGATCAGCGCCTCCGCGCGGCGAAGCGGCATCCCCAGCGCCTTAAGCGCCTGCGGATCGGCCCGGGACAGGGCCTCTGGCGTCGGGAACAACACATATCCGGGCGCCTCCGCCAGCGGTTCGCCCCAGCCAGCCGCCACTTTGGCGGTGAGCCGGGCGGCCATCGCCACGCTCACCAGCTGGCCCAGCACCGCGCGCACCGCCTGCTCGAAGGCATCCAGCGCCCCCGGCAGGCGCAGCCCCGGCCGCGCCTGCGCCAGATCGCCCAGCGTGCGAGCGACCTGTCGTGGGTCGCAGGCTAAATCAAACAGCTGGCCAATTCGCGCATAGCAGATCTCCGCTACCGGCTGCAGTCCCGGGGAAAGGCTCACCCGCAGGCCCTGCGCCTCTTCGTCCGGCGTCAGATGAATCAGCCCGCGGTGGCCTTCCACGCCAAAGCTGCGGCTGTAGCCCCCATCGTGAAAACGCTCGACGCCGGCAACCGCGCGCGCCTGCAGAAAACCAACCATCCACGCCCAGTCATAGGGCGGGGTCCAGGGTAACAGCACCATAAGCTCTCCTTTATATAGCGTTTCAATGATAGTCGCCCTTGACCATCAGCGCCTTGCTTTTAAATTCCGGTTGTCGGCATGGCGACGATCCGCTAAAGTCGCCCCCCTTCTTCACCGGCATGGGGATTTTGCAGACGATGTTTATTGGTTTTGACTACGGCACCGCCAACTGTTCGGTGGCCGTGATGCGGGAAAACACCCCCCAGCTGTTAACGCTGGAAAACGGCAGCGCCCTGCTGCCCTCCATGCTCTGCGCGCCGACGCGCGAAGCGGTCAGCGAGTGGCTCTATCGCCATCATGACGTCCCCACCCACAGCGACGAAAACCAGGCGCTGCTGCGTCGGGCCATCGCCGCCAACCGCGACGAAGACATCGAGGTGCTGCGCAACAGCGTGCAGTTCGGTCTCGCCTCCCTGCAGCAGTATGTTGAAGATCCGCAAGAGGTCTACTTCGTTAAATCGCCCAAATCCTTCCTCGGCGCCAGCGGGCTGAAGCCGCAGCAGGTGGCCCTGTTTGAAGACCTGGTCTGCGCCATGATGCTCCACATTAAACTGCAGGCCGAAAGCCAGCTGCCCGAGCAGATCGACCAGGCGGTGATTGGCCGGCCGATTAACTTCCAGGGCCTCGGCGGCGATGAGGCGAACGCCCAGGCGCAGGGGATCCTTGAGCGGGCCGCCCACCGCGCCGGTTTCCGCGATGTGGTCTTTCAGTTTGAACCGGTGGCCGCCGGGCTCGATTTCGAAGCGACCCTCAGTGAAGAAAAGCGGGTGCTGGTCGTCGATATCGGCGGCGGAACCACCGACTGCTCCCTGCTGCTGATGGGCCCGCAGTGGCGGGAGCGCGCCGACCGACAGCAGAGCCTGCTCGGCCACAGCGGCTGCCGCATCGGCGGTAACGATCTCGACATTGCCCTGGCCTTCAAATGCCTGATGCCCCTTCTCGGCATGGGCGGCGAAACGGAGAAAGGCACCGCGCTGCCGATCCTCCCGTGGTGGAACGCGGTGGCGATCAACGACGTGCCGGCGCAGAGCGATTTCTACAGCACCGCCAACGGCCGCCTGCTGAACGATCTGCTGCGCAGCGCCCGGGATGCCGACAAGGTGGCTCTGCTGCTGAAGGTCTGGCGCCAGCGTCTCAGCTATCGTCTGGTGCGCAGCGCCGAAGAGAGTAAAATCGCCCTCTCCAGCGCCGCCAGCGTCGAAACCGCGCTGCCGTTTATTCAGGACGATCTGGCCACCGCCATCGCCCAGCAGGGTCTGGAAGCCGCGCTGGATCAGCCCCTGACCCGCATTATGGAACAGGTGCGGCTCGCGCTCGACAGCAGCCAGACCACCCCGGACGTGATCTATCTTACCGGCGGCAGCGCCCGTTCGCCGCTGATCAAAAAGGCGCTGGCCGCTCAGCTGCCGGGTATTCCGCTGGCCGGCGGCGATGATTTTGGCTCGGTGACCGCCGGGCTGGCCCGCTGGGCGCAAGTGGTTTTCCGCTAGCCCTCGCCCGGCGCTGCCGCGCAGCAGGTCTGTCCTGATCCTGGCGCTGCAGATTACGCTGGAATATTCCTGGTCTCCCACGCAAAATGGCCTGTTCGTCCGGACAGGCCTGTCCACTCTCCCCCGCTTCCGGGGGCGTATTATCCATACCGTAGCCAGACGTCTGCGGTCAGTAATCTTTGCATGCCGCAAGGGGGCGTGATTGAAAAGGGTGTCTGCGATCTTCGCGGCGGTCCGGCGTTGCCGGCCGCGGCTCCTGGCAGGCTGGCTGCTCAGCTGTGGATTACTCTTGCTGCTGGTCGCCCCGCAGGCGCAGGCGGCGACGCGCCAGGTGGGGATTGATATTCCGGTTCAGTGGTACGCCGACGACAGCGGCCAGATGACCCTCGATCGTTTTGCCGCCCTGCCCGCAGACCAGCTCGCCACCACCCGGCAGATCCCCTCCTTTGGTTATTCGCGAAAAACCTGGTGGCTGCGCAGCGAGCTGCCGGGCACGTGGTTTGCCGGGGAGCCGCGCTGGATGCAGCTGGGCCCCTCTTTTGTCGACCATCTGACTATTTACTATCGGCCTCTGGGCAGCGATGCCCCCTGGGCACAGCGCACCTTTGGCGACCGCGACGTCGCCCGCGAGAGCGATCTGCACTACCGGGAAAGCGTGCTGATCCTCCCCCCGCCGCCGACCGCCGCCGGCTATGAGGTAGTCTTTCGCCTGCAGAGCACCAGCACTCTGATCCTGCTGGCCTCGCTCTCTTCGCCGCAGGAATTTGTGCAGCGAGCGACCGCCGACACCGCTTTCTGGAGCTTCTACTTCGGTCTGGCCGCCGTCGCCAGCGGCGTGGCGCTGTGGCTGGCGCTGGCCCTGCGCCGGCGTCTGCTATGGGGGATCTGTCTTTTCTCGCTCAATTATCCGCTGGTGGCCGCTCTGCACGGCTTCCCGGAGTGGTTCTTCGGCCACGCCGCGCTGCCCTTCCAGGATTTTATGATCAGTAGCCTCTCGCTGTTCAGCTATGCCACCGCCCTCTGGCTGCACAGCGAGATTTTTGATCTGAAGAAGAATATGCCGCGACTTCATCAGCTGCTGATCGCCGCCGTGATACTCAACCTGGTGCTGCAGGTCAGTATTCCGCTCGGGTTTTACGGCTTCGCGATGCAGATTGAAGGGGTAGTATTCATCATTATCACCCCGGTGCTGCTGTTCACCTCCTGGTGGCTGTGGCGCAAAAAAGCTATCGACCGTACCACCCTGCTGCTGGGTCTGCTGCCGCCGTTCTATGTCGTCGCCGCGGTGCTGGTGCAGTTGTCGATCCATGGGATTATCCCGTTCCATATGGCGATCTATTCCCTCTGGCAGTACGCGCTGATCGTCCACATCATTACGGTGCTGATCATTGCCATCCTGCGGGTGCGTGCTGAAAACCGCCAGCTGGAGCAGAAGCAGCGCCTGGCGCGCGAACTGCAGATTGAGCGTGAAGCCAGCTTCCACCAGCGGCAGTTTATGGGCATGGTGGCGCACGAATTCCGCACCCCGCTGGCGGTGATCCAGGCGGCGCTGGAGAATCTTCGCCTCTCGGCGGCCTCGACCAGCCAGGAGGCGCGCTTCGATCGCATCGGCCGCGCCGCCACCCGCCTGGTGCAGCTCACCGATAACTGCCTTGCCGACGCCCGGCTCGCCTCCCACGATCTGCACGTCGAGCGCCAGCAGACCGCCCTGCTGACGGTGATCAACATGGCCGCCTCGGTGGTGGCTATCTCCCATGATCACTACCTGAACATCCGCCAGCACGGCGCGGTGGAAAGCCCGCAGCTGCAGGCCGATGCCGGCCTGCTGTGCATCGCCATCGCTAATCTGCTGGATAACGCCGTCAAGTATTCGCCCCCCGGAGAAATCGCCATCGATATTCATTCCGATGCCGGGCAAACGGAGCTACGCATTCGCGACCACGGCCCGGGACTCCCCGCCGGACAGGCGGAACTGATCTTTGAGCGCTACCGCCGCGGCGAGCACACATCGCCGGTGCCAGGCGGCACCGGTCTCGGACTGTATGTTGCGCGTCAGATAGTGCAGGCTCATGATGGCAAACTGTGGCTGGCCGAGCATGGCCCGGACGGCTGCACCTTTATTCTCACCTTCCCCACGGTTGCTTAAGAGGAGAACGACGTATGGCTTTACGGCTGGCGATAATTGAAGATAACGCCGATCTGCTGGATGAACTGCTGGCCTGGCTGGGCTATCGCGGCTTCGAGGTGTGGGGGACGCGCAGCGCCGAAGCCTTCTGGCGGCAACTGCACAGCCATCCGGTGGATATCGTGCTGGTTGATATCGGCCTGCCCGGCGAGGATGGCTTCAGCGTACTGAACTATCTGCATGAGCTGGGGCACTACGGTCTGGTGGTGGTCAGCGCCCGCGGTCAGCAACAGGATAAACTGCAGGCGCTGAGCCTTGGGGCCGATGCCTATCTGATCAAACCGGTAAACTTCGCCCATCTTGCCGAGACCCTCACCGCCCTCGGCGCGCGCCTGCGCCAGGACCGTCCGGCGGCTCCGCCTGCGGAGGCGATCGGCACGCCGCCGGCCGTCTCCCCCGGCAGCTGGCGTCTGCAAGAGGATAAACTGATTTCACCCGACGCCCGGACGCTGGAATTAACCCAGCAGGAATATCGCCTGGTGGAGCTCCTGATGCGCAATCGCAACGAAGTGTGCAGCAAACTGGATCTCCATGCCTGCCTGTTTTCCCATGAAAGCGAGCCTGACCTGCACCGGATCGACGTGGTGGTTAGCCGCCTGCGTCACAAGGCACGCCAGCAGGGGATCCACCTGCCCGTTCGCGCAATCTTTGGTAAGGGACTGGCCTTTATTTCCTGAACGACGGGGCGCGTCGGCGGCCGCGCGGAATATAAAAAACTCGTAAGTGTTAATTTTTCTCATTTTCTGAGAGAAATGAGAGGAATGAGACTGACGATGACCTTAAGAACTTTCTTATAGTGCTAGCACATCAGGATGATGGCGTAAGATTTTCACGGGACAGAAAAGCATATAACAAAACGTATTAGCCGTTCGCGGCAAATTCTGACACCATGCAACACAATCAGGGTAAAAACGATGGCCATGCAAACGTGGTTAGTTTTATTGCTATGCATTTTTTTCTTCAGCATCTCTGTATACAGTTTTATTTCCTATCTGAAAGACAGGAGGCGGCAGAAATTGACTTTTAACGATAAGCGTTCGATGCGTCGTAAATAATTCACTTTAAAATAATAAAAAATTATTGTAGGTACTTTTATATCTTCAACACACCGCATACGCCCGGAGGATTTGTCACAGCATGGCGTTATGTTTTGCGTAAGGAAATAACGCCATGAGAAACATTAATGTCACCATCAACACCCGCAACGCCTTTGTCCGTGAATCGCTGGTAGCCATGGTCAATGACCTCACCCGGGGCGATCTGCGGGCGCGTTTTTCCTGGCGTAACACCGATCTGTCAGCTGAAGATATCATTATCTGCGAAGTGATCCCCGGGGAAATATACCTGTGTAATACCCTGATTAAGAACAGAAAAAGAGGAAGCTCGCTGATTATCCTCCATAGCTATGACCAGCTGCCGGAAGATGAGTTCATGATTAACTGCCTGAAAGGGGTCATTTTTGTTTCGCTAAAAACGGCCAGTATTCCGCAATTGCTGACGATCATTAAAAGCGAGCTCCAGCATTGTATGACCCCCACGGCTACCGACGCCGCAGGCCGGGAACTCAGCTGCGCCAGCTGTCCGCATCGCGTGTTATCGCGATCGCAGACCGCCGTAGTGCACGGTATTCTCGAAGGGCTGGATATGAGTAAAATCGCCGCCCTGCAGCGTGTGAGTCCCCGCACCGCCGCCTATCATAAGAATAAGATCATGGAAAAATACAGCCTGAATAATAATCATGAATTTTTCCAGTTTATGAATCTTTTACGTGAGCGCTGGTAGGCAAACAGCAGCACAAAAAAAATAAGATATTGACCTGGCTATATTGTCGGAAATCCGAAAATAGCCGCAGGATGCTAAAAAATATCCAGCGCTGGCGGACATAACGTTAAACTCTGACGCTTCCTCGGTATAAAGACGTTACCGCCCGTCTTTATATAATAAAAAACACGCTACACGAGGAAAACTGATACTTCGTCACATTGCCCCTGACGTGCCTGTCAGGGGTCTTTTTCCGTGTGGAATAGCGCCCTCAGTGAAAGGGCGCGGCAGGATCAGGCTTCCGCTTTCTCCACTTCCCAGTCCGGCTGCGCTTCCTCGTCGGTCAGCAACCCTTCATTTTTCGACAGCATCGCGGTGGCGATGCCATTACCCAGCACGTTGATGGCAGAGCGCCCCATGTCGAGGAAATGGTCGATACCCATCAGCAGCAGGATCCCGGCGACCGGTATATTGAAGCTGGGGATCGTCGCCGCCAGCACCACCAGCGCCGAACGCGGCACCCCGGCGATACCTTTCGAGGCCAGCATCAGGGTCAGCATCATGACCGTAATCTCGCTAAAGCTCAGCGGCACGTTATAGGCCTGGGCGATAAACATCGCGGCGAAGGAGCAGTAGACCATCGAGCCAACGAGGTTGAACGAGTAGCCAATCGGCAGGACGAACGAGACGATATTGCGCGAGCAGCCAAACTTCACCAGTCGCTCGAGGGTCTTCGGATAGGCCGCTTCCGAGCTGCTGGTGGTAAAGGCCACCAGCACCGGATCTTTCAGCATGTTCAGCAGGCGGAAAACCTCTTTTTTCAGCACCATATAGCCGACGGCAATCAGCACCGCGCTGGTCAACAGCACCGCCAGGTAGTAGCCGCCGATGAACGAAGCATAGTTGAGCAGGATCCCCAGCCCCTGGGAGGCAATCACCGACGAGATGGCGGCGAAGATGGCCAGCGGCGCAACGTACATCACATAGCCCGTCACCTTCAGCATAATGTGCGACACCACGTTAAGGGCCGCCACCAGCGGAGCATTAAACTTCTCCCCCAGCGACGCGCCGGCGATGCCGAAGAACATCGAGAACACCACGATCTGCAGGATCTCGTTGTTGGCCATCGCCTCGGTGATGCTGGTGGGGATGGTGTGCGACAGGAATCCTTTCAGGCTCATGCCGCTGACCGCCAGGCCGGTATCCACCGCCTCTTTCGGCACCGCCAGGTTTAACCCGGCGCCCGGGTGCTGGAAGGTGACGATCACCAGCCCGACGAGAATGGATAATACCGAGGAGGTGATGAACCAGACCATCGCCTTGCCGCCTACCCGGCCGATGGTCGCCGTCTCGCCGAGGCGCATAATGCCGACCGTCAGGGTGCTGAACACCAACGGCGCGATGACCATTTTGATCAACCGCAGAAACAGATCGGTGAGCAGCGTAATATTGTCCGCCCAGGCGGAAACGGTGGTTGGCGTCGCGCAGGCATGGATAGCCGCGCCGGAGAGGATCCCCATCAGCATAAAAACGACGATGAAGAGCGTGAGTTTGTTTGCGTTTGCCACAGCAATGACCCCTGATTATTTAACACGTTGATTTTTAAGTGCATATTTTATTATTATGAGAATGCACTGATTTATTCACCGCATAAATCTAATTAAAGCCCCCGCGGATACAACTATTTTTTGCTTTTTTAAACTAAAAGTTGATATCACCCCGGATATCGGCCGCGGGAGCGCCCGGCGTCGCGGCGGTTATCCAGACATTTCTCAACCTTCTTTTCATAATTCCTCCATTTTTACGGCCCCTTCCCTCACTAAACTAGTATCATTCAGCGAAACGCTTCAGGATGAGACCGTAAACTAATGAAAGGCAGTAACATACGTCGTTGGGGCGCCGCGCTGGCGGTAGTGATTATCGCCGGGGCCGCCTACTGGTTCTGGCACGATCGCGGGACGAGCGGCAGCGGGGCTCCCGCCGCCGGGCAGGGCCCGCAGGGGCCGGGCGGCGCACGCCATGGCCGCTTTGGCGCCGCGCTGGCGCCGGTGCAGGCGGCCACCGCCACCGAAGAAGCGGTCCCGCGCTATCTCACCGGGCTGGGTACGGTGACGGCGGCCAACACCGTCACCGTCCGCAGCCGGGTCGACGGCCAACTGCTGAGCCTTCACTTCCAGGAGGGTCAGCAGGTCAAAGCCGGCGACCTGCTGGCGCAGATCGACCCCAGCCAGTTTAAAGTCGCCCTCGCCCAGGCGCAGGGTCAGCTGGCGAAAGATCAGGCCACCCTCGCCAACGCCCGCCGCGATCTCGCTCGTTACCAGCAGCTGGTGAAGAACAACCTCGTCTCCCGCCAGGAGCTCGACACTCAGCAGTCGCTGGTGGTGGAATCCGCCGGCACGGTGAAAGCAGATGAAGCGGCCGTCGCCAGCGCCCAACTGCAGCTCGACTGGACCCGCATTACCGCGCCAATTGACGGCCGCGTCGGCTTAAAGCAGGTCGATATCGGCAACCAGATCTCCAGCGGGGATACCACCGGGATCGTGGTCCTTACCCAGACGCACCCGATCGACGTGGTCTTTACCCTGCCGGAAAGCAGCATCGCCACGGTGGTGCAGGCGCAGAAAGCGGGCAAAGCGCTCAGCGTCGAAGCCTGGGATCGCACCAATAAGCAGAAAATCAGCGTCGGCGAGCTGCTGAGCCTCGACAACCAGATCGATGCGACCACCGGGACCATCAAGCTGAAGGCGCGCTTTAGCAATCTGGACGACGCGCTGTTCCCCAATCAGTTCGTTAACGCCCGCCTGCTGGTGGACACCCAGCAGAACGCGGTGGTGATCCCTGCCGCCGCGCTGCAGATGGGCAACGAAGGGCATTTCGTATGGGTGCTGAACGATGAGAATAAGGTCAGCAAACACAGCGTGACGCCCGGCATCCAGGACAGCCAGAAAGTAGTCATCAGCGCCGGGCTTTCCGCCGGAGATCGCGTGGTCACCGACGGGATTGACCGCCTGACCGAGGGGGCGAAGGTGGAAGTTGTCACCGCCAGCAGCGGCGAGCAGGCGCAGCCCGCCCCGCGCCAGAGCGGTAAACACGGAGCGCGTTCCTGATGCAGGTGTTACCCCCAGGCCGCACCGGCGGCCCGTCCCGGCTGTTTATTATGCGTCCGGTGGCCACCACTCTGCTGATGGTGGCTATCCTGCTGGCCGGGATCATCGGCTATCGCTTTCTGCCGGTCTCCGCCCTGCCGGAGGTCGATTACCCGACCATTCAGGTAGTCACCCTCTATCCGGGTGCCAGCCCGGACGTGGTGACCTCCGCCATCACCGCCCCGCTGGAGCGCCAGTTCGGCCAGATGTCAGGCCTTAAGCAGATGTCGTCGCAAAGCTCCGGCGGCGCCTCGGTAGTCACGCTGCAGTTCCAGCTGACCCTGCCGCTGGACGTCGCCGAGCAGGAAGTGCAGGCGGCCATTAACGCCGCCACCAATCTGCTGCCGAGCGATCTGCCGAATCCGCCGGTCTACAGCAAGGTGAACCCGGCGGATCCGCCGATCATGACCCTCGCCGTCACCTCCTCCGCCATCCCGATGACCCAGGTTGAGGACATGGTGGAGACCCGGGTGGCGCAGAAGATCTCCCAGGTTTCCGGCGTCGGTCTCGTGACCCTCGCCGGCGGCCAGCGCCCGGCGGTGCGGGTGAAGCTTAACGCCCAGGCCATCGCCGCCCTCGGCCTGACCAGCGAAACCGTGCGCACCGCTATCACCAGCGCCAACGTTAACTCCGCGAAAGGCAGCCTCGACGGTCCGGCCCGCGCGGTGACGCTTTCCGCTAACGATCAGATGCAGTCCGCTGAGGATTATCGCCGGCTGATTATCGCTTATCAGAACGGGGCGCCGATCCGGCTCGGCGATGTCGCCAGCGTCGAACAAGGGGCCGAAAACAGCTGGCTCGGGGCGTGGGCCAACCAGCAGCGGGCCATCGTGATGAACGTCCAGCGCCAGCCGGGGGCCAACATCATCGACACCGCCGACAGCATTCGCCAGATGCTGCCGCAGCTCACCGAGAGCCTGCCGAAATCGGTGAAGGTGCAGGTCCTCTCCGACCGGACCACTAACATCCGCGCCTCGGTGCGCGACACCCAGTTTGAGCTGATGCTGGCCATCGCCCTGGTGGTGATGATCATCTACCTGTTTCTGCGCAACGTGCCAGCGACCATTATTCCCGGCGTCGCGGTGCCGCTGTCGCTGGTGGGCACTTTCGCGGTGATGGTGTTCCTCGACTTCTCGATCAATAACCTGACGCTGATGGCCCTGACCATCGCCACCGGCTTCGTGGTGGATGACGCCATCGTGGTGATCGAGAACATCTCGCGCTATATCGAAAAAGGCGAGAAGCCGCTGGCCGCCGCGCTGAAGGGCGCGGGGGAGATCGGCTTCACCATCATCTCCCTCACCTTCTCGCTGATCGCGGTGCTGATCCCGCTGCTGTTTATGGGCGATATCGTCGGCCGCCTGTTCCGCGAATTCGCCGTCACCCTTGCCGTCGCTATTCTTATCTCGGCGGTGGTCTCCCTGACCCTGACGCCGATGATGTGCGCCCGCATGTTAAGCCACGAATCGCTGCGTAAGCAGAACCGATTCTCGCGGGCCAGCGAGCGTTTCTTCGAACGGGTGATCGCCGTCTATGGCCGCTGGCTGAGCCGGGTGCTGAACCATCCGTGGCTGACGCTCGGCGTCGCCCTGAGCACCCTGGCGCTGTCGATTATCCTGTGGGTCTTTATCCCGAAAGGCTTTTTCCCGATCCAGGATAACGGCATTATCCAGGGTACCCTCCAGGCGCCGCAGTCGGTCTCCTTCGCCAGCATGGCCGAGCGCCAGCGGCAGGTGGCCAGCATTATCCTTAAGGATCCGGCAGTTGAGAGTCTGACCTCCTTCGTCGGCGTCGACGGCACCAACCCGGCGCTGAACAGCGCCCGCCTGCAGATCAACCTCAAGCCGCTGGACGAACGCGACGACCGCGTCCAGATGGTGATTAGCCGTCTGCAGCAGGCGGTGGACGGCGTCCCCGGCGTGGCGCTCTACCTGCAGCCGACCCAGGACCTGACCATCGACACCACGGTGAGCCGCACCCAGTATCAGTTCACCCTGCAGGCAAACTCCCTCGAGGCGCTGAGCACCTGGGTGCCGCCGCTGCTCAGCCGCCTGCAGGCCCAGCCGCAGCTGGCCGACGTCAGCAGCGACTGGCAGGACAAAGGCCTGGCCGCCTATATCAAGGTGGATCGCGACAGCGCCAGCCGCCTCGGCATCTCAATGGCCGATGTCGATAACGCGCTGTACAACGCCTTCGGCCAGCGGCTGATCTCCACTATTTACACTCAGGCGAATCAGTATCGCGTGGTGCTCGAGCAGGATACCGAGGCGACGCCGGGCCTGGCGGCGCTGGAGAATATCCGTCTCACCAGCAGCGACGGCGGCATCGTGCCGTTGACCGCCATCGCCACGGTGGAGCAGCGCTTTACCCCGCTGTCGGTGAACCACCTCGATCAGTTCCCGGTGACCACCATCTCGTTTAACGTCCCGGACAACTACTCGCTGGGCGAAGCGGTGGAGGCGATCCTCGCCGCCGAACAGTCGCTGGATTTCCCGACCGATATCCGCACCCAGTTCCAGGGCAGCTCGCTGGCCTTCCAGTCGGCGCTCGGCAGCACCGTCTGGCTGGTGGTCGCCGCGGTGGTGGCGATGTATATCGTGCTGGGGGTGCTGTATGAAAGCTTTATCCATCCGATCACGATCCTCTCCACCCTGCCCACCGCCGGGGTCGGGGCGCTGCTGGCGCTGTGGCTGGCGGGCAGCGAGCTGGACGTGATCGCCATCATCGGCATCATTCTGCTGATCGGCATCGTGAAGAAGAACGCCATCATGATGATCGACTTCGCGCTGGCCGCCGAACGCGAACAGGGCATGCCGCCGCGGGAGGCGATTTACCAGGCCTGTCTGCTGCGTTTTCGGCCGATCCTGATGACTACCCTCGCCGCCCTGCTCGGCGCCCTGCCGCTGATGCTGAGCACCGGCGTTGGCGCCGAGCTGCGGCGTCCGCTGGGGATCGGTATGGTCGGCGGTCTGATGCTCAGCCAGGTGCTGACCCTGTTCACCACCCCGGTGATCTATCTGCTGTTCGACCGCCTGTCGCTGCACCTGAAGCGCCGCTTCCCGCGTCAGGAAGAGGAGGCGTAAGTGAAGTTTTTCGCCCTCTTCATTTACCGCCCGGTGGCGACGATCCTCATCTCGCTGGCCATCACCCTGTGCGGCATTCTCGGCTTCCGGCTGCTGCCGGTAGCCCCGCTGCCGCAGGTGGACTTCCCGGTGATCATGGTTAGCGCCTCGCTGCCGGGAGCCTCGCCGGAGACCATGGCCTCGTCGGTGGCCACCCCGCTGGAGCGCTCCCTGGGGCGGATTGCCGGGGTCAATGAGATGACCTCCTCCAGCTCGCTCGGCAGCACCCGCATCATTCTCGAGTTTAACTTCGACCGCGATATCAACGGCGCGGCGCGCGACGTTCAGGCGGCGATCAACGCCGCGCAAAGCCTGCTGCCGAGCGGAATGCCCAGCCGGCCGACCTATCGCAAAGCCAATCCGTCAGATGCGCCGATCATGATCCTGACGCTGACCTCGGACACCTACTCCCAGGGTGAGCTGTATGATTTCGCCTCCACCCAGCTGGCGCAGACCATCGCGCAGATCGACGGCGTGGGCGATGTCGACGTCGGCGGCAGCTCCCTGCCGGCGGTGCGCGTCGACCTCAACCCGCAGGCGCTGTTTAACCAGGGCGTGTCGCTGGACGCGGTGCGCACCGCCATCAGCGACGCCAACGTGCGCAAACCGCAGGGGGCGCTGGAGGACAGTGCGCACCGCTGGCAGGTGCAGACCAACGATGAGCTGAAGACCGCCGCCGACTATCAGCCGCTGATCGTCCACTATCAAAATGGCGCCGCGGTGCGGCTGGGAGATGTCGCCACCGTCTCAGATTCGGTGCAGGACGTACGCAACGCCGGGATGACCAACGCCAAACCGGCGATCCTGCTGATGATCCGCAAACTGCCGGAAGCCAATATTATCCAGACGGTGGACAGCATCCGCGCCCGCCTGCCGGAGCTGCAGCAGACCATTCCGGCGGCTATCGACCTGCAGATCGCCCAGGACCGCTCGCCGACCATCCGCGCCTCGCTGGAGGAAGTGGAACAGACGCTGGTGATTTCGGTGGCGCTGGTGATCCTCGTGGTGTTCCTGTTCCTGCGCTCGGGGCGCGCCACGCTGATCCCGGCCGTCGCCGTCCCGGTTTCCTTAATCGGCACCTTCGCCGCGATGTATTTGTGCGGCTTCAGCCTCAATAACCTGTCGCTGATGGCCCTGACCATCGCCACCGGCTTCGTGGTGGATGACGCTATCGTGGTGCTGGAGAATATCTCCCGCCATCTGGAGGCGGGGATGAAACCGCTGCAGGCGGCGCTGCAGGGGAGCCGCGAGGTCGGCTTTACCGTGCTGTCGATGAGTCTGTCGCTGGTGGCGGTGTTCCTGCCGCTGCTGCTGATGGGCGGCCTGCCCGGCCGCCTGCTGCGCGAGTTCGCCGTCACCCTGTCGGTGGCGATCGGCATCTCGCTGGCGGTCTCCCTCACCCTGACGCCGATGATGTGCGGCTGGCTGCTGAAAAGCGGCAAGCCCCACCAGCCGACGCGCAACCGCGGCTTTGGCCGCCTGCTGGTGGCCGTGCAGGGCGGCTATGGTAAATCGTTAAAATGGGTGCTGAAGCATAGCCGGCTGACCGGCCTGGTGGTGCTGGGCACCATCGCCCTCAGCGTCTGGCTCTACATTTCGATCCCGAAAACCTTCTTCCCGGAGCAGGACACCGGGGTGCTGATGGGCGGCATTCAGGCCGACCAGAGCATCTCCTTCCAGGCGATGCGCGGCAAGCTGCAGGACTTTATGAAGATCATTCGCGAAGATCCGGCGGTGGATAACGTCACCGGCTTTACCGGCGGCTCGCGGGTCAACAGCGGGATGATGTTTATCACCCTCAAGCCGCGCGACCAGCGCCACGAGACGGCGCAGCAGGTGATCGACCGGCTGCGCAAAAAGCTGGCCAACGAGCCCGGGGCCAACCTGTTCCTGATGGCGGTGCAGGATATCCGCGTCGGCGGCCGGCAGTCGAACGCCAGCTATCAGTACACCCTGCTGTCCGACGACCTGTCGGCGCTGCGCGAGTGGGAGCCGAAGATCCGCAAAGCGCTGGCGGCGCTGCCGGAGCTGGCGGACGTCAACTCGGATCAGCAGGACAATGGCGCCGAAATGGACCTGGTCTATGACCGGGATACCATGTCGCGCCTCGGCATCAGCGTCCAGGACGCCAACAACCTGCTGAACAACGCCTTTGGCCAGCGGCAGATCTCTACCATCTACCAGCCGCTCAACCAGTATAAGGTGGTGATGGAGGTGGATCCGGCCTACACCCAGGACGTCAGCGCCCTGGATAAGATGTTCGTCATTAACAGCGACGGCAAGCCGATCCCGCTGGCCTACTTCGCCAAATGGCAGCCGGCCAATGCCCCGCTGTCGGTGAACCACCAGGGGCTGTCGGCGGCATCCACTATCTCCTTTAACCTGCCCACCGGCCGCTCGCTGTCGGAAGCCAGCGAGGCCATTGACCGCGCGATGACCCAGCTCGGGGTGCCGTCGAGCGTGCGCGGCTCCTTTGCCGGTACCGCTCAGGTGTTCCAGCAGACCATGAACGCGCAGGTGATCCTGATCCTCGCGGCTATCGCCACGGTCTATATCGTGCTGGGGGTGCTATATGAGAGCTATGTGCATCCGTTGACCATCCTCTCGACGCTGCCCTCCGCCGGGGTGGGCGCTCTGCTGGCGCTGGAGATCTTCGATGCCCCGTTCAGCCTAATCGCCCTGATTGGGATTATGTTATTAATTGGCATCGTTAAGAAAAACGCCATCATGATGGTCGATTTTGCCCTGGAGGCACAGCGTAACGGCAACCTGACGCCGGAAGAGGCGATTTTCCAGGCCTGCCTGCTGCGTTTCCGGCCGATTATGATGACCACCCTCGCCGCGCTGTTCGGCGCCCTGCCGCTGGTGCTCTCCGGGGGCGATGGCTCTGAGCTGCGCCAGCCGCTGGGGATCACCATCGTCGGCGGTCTGGTGATGAGTCAGCTGTTAACGCTCTACACCACGCCGGTGGTCTATCTTTTCTTTGACCGTCTGCGGCTGCGTTTTTCGCGTCACTCCTCTCAACCGGTAAGCGAATAACATGACAGACCTCCCGGCCAGCGTGCGCTGGCAGCTATGGATAGTGGCGTTCGGCTTCTTTATGCAGTCGCTGGACACCACCATCGTTAACACCGCCCTCCCCTCGATGGCCAAAAGCCTCGGGGAGAGTCCGCTGCATATGCATATGATTATCGTCTCCTATGTGTTAACGGTGGCGGTGATGCTGCCGGCCAGCGGCTGGCTGGCCGACCGGGTCGGGGTGCGCAATATCTTCTTCACCGCCATCGTGCTGTTTACCGCCGGATCGCTGTTTTGCGCCCAGGCCAGCACCCTCGACCAGCTGGTGATGGCGCGGGTGCTGCAGGGGGGCGGCGGCGCGATGATGGTGCCGGTCGGCCGCCTGACGGTGATGAAGATCGTCCCGCGCGATCAGTATATGGCGGCGATGACCTTCGTCACCCTGCCGGGCCAGGTCGGCCCGCTGCTCGGCCCGGCGCTGGGCGGGGTGCTGGTGGAGTACGCCTCCTGGCACTGGATCTTCCTCATCAATATCCCGGTGGGGATCGTCGGCGCGATCGCCACCCTCTGTCTGATGCCCAACTACACCATGCAGACCCGGCGCTTCGATCTCTCCGGCTTTCTGCTGCTGGCCGCCGGGATGGCGACCCTGACCCTGGCGCTCGACGGCCAGAAAGGGCTCGGCATTTCCCCTGCCTGGCTGGCGGGGCTGGTGGCCGTCGGCCTCTGCGCCCTGCTGCTCTACCTGTGGCACGCCCGCGGCAACGCCCGGGCGCTGTTTAGCCTTAACCTGTTTCGCAACCGCACTTTCTCTCTCGGCCTCGGCGGCAGCTTCGCGGGACGCATCGGCAGCGGCATGCTGCCGTTTATGACCCCGGTGTTTCTGCAGATCGGCCTCGGCTTCTCCCCCTTTCACGCCGGGCTGATGATGATCCCGATGGTGCTCGGCAGCATGGGCATGAAGCGGATCGTGGTCCAGGTGGTCAACCGCTTTGGCTACCGTCGGGTGCTGGTCGCCAGCACCCTGGGCCTGGCGGCGGTCAGCCTGCTGTTTATGTTTAGCGCCCTGGCCGGGTGGTATTACGTGCTGCCGCTGGTCCTGTTTCTGCAGGGGATGATCAACGCCAGCCGCTTCTCCTCGATGAATACCCTGACGCTGAAAGATCTCCCGGACGATCTGGCCAGCAGCGGCAACAGCCTGCTGTCGATGGTGATGCAGCTGTCGATGAGTATCGGCGTGACCATCGCCGGGCTGCTGCTGGGGCTGTATGGCCAGCAGCATATGAGTCTCGACGCCGCCAGCACCCATCAGGTCTTTCTCTACACCTATCTGAGCATGGCGGCGATCATCGCCCTCCCGGCGCTCATCTTTTCCCGGGTACCGGATGACGTCGGCAGCAATACCGTCCTCCGTCGACGCAACAGGAGTGGATCGTGAAATTTTGGCGCCCGGGTATTACCGGCAAGCTGTTCCTCGCTATATTCGCCACCTGCATCGTGCTGCTGATCAGCATGCACTGGGCGGTGCGCATTAGTTTTGAACGCGGGTTTATCGACTATATCAAGCGCGGCAATGAGCAACGCTTAACCATGCTCAGCGACGCGCTGAGCGAGCAGTATGCCCAGCATGGCAGCTGGGCGTTTCTGCGCAACAATGACCGCTTTATCTTCCAGCTGCTGCGCACCTTCGAACGGGACAACGACGACCGCTCGCCGCCGGGGCACGCCATGAAGCCGGACGCCGCCCCGGACGGGCCGCCGCCGGATGGCCCCCCTGACGGCCCGCGCCCGAGGCCAGAAATGCCGCCCCACGGCTGGCGCACCATGTTCTGGGTGGTGGATCAGTCGGGGCGCGTGCTGGTGGGGCCGCGTGAGCGCGTCCCGGAGGACGGCACCCAGCGCAGCATCGTGGTCAACGGCGCGGAGGTGGGCAAAGTGATCGCCTCGCCGGTAGAGCGGCTGACGCGCAATACCGACATTAACTTCGACCGGCAGCAAAAGCGCACCAGCTGGCTGATTGTCGCCCTTGCCACCCTGCTTGCCGCGCTGGCCACTTTCCCGTTGGCCCGCGGTCTGCTGGCGCCGGTGAAGCGGCTGGTGGAAGGCACCCATAAGCTGGCGGCAGGCGACTTTTCCACCCGCGTGACGGTGACCGGCGGCGATGAGCTCGGCCGCCTGGCGCAGGATTTTAACCAGCTCGCCAGCACCCTGGAGCGCAACCAGCAGATGCGTCGCGATCTGATGGCCGATATCTCCCATGAGCTGCGTACCCCGCTGGCGGTGCTGCGCGGCGAGCTGGAGGCGATTCAGGATGGGGTCCGGCGCTTTACCCCCGAGTCGATTCCCTCTCTGCAGGCCGAGGTGGCTACTCTCACCAAGCTGGTGGACGACCTCCATCAGCTGTCGATGTCCGACGAGGGGGCGCTGGCCTACCAGAAAACCTCACTGGATATCATCACCCTGCTGGAAGTGGCGGCGGGCGCTTTTCGCGAGCGCTTCGCCAGCCGGCAGCTAAGCATTCAGGTGTCGCTCCCGGAGCAGGCGATGATCTTCGGCGACCGCGACCGCCTGATGCAGCTCTTCAACAATCTGCTGGAGAACAGCCTGCGCTATACCGACAGCGGCGGCAGCCTGCACATTACCGCCCGCCGCAGCGGCCGGATGCTGGTGATTGACTTCGCCGACAGCGCCCCCGGCGTCAGCGATGAGCAGCTGGCCCGCCTGTGCGAACGCTTTTACCGGGCGGAAGGATCGCGCAACCGCGCCAGCGGCGGCTCCGGCCTCGGACTGGCGATTTGCCTCAATATCGTAGCGGCCCACGGCGGCACCCTGCGTGCCGACCATTCGCCTTTTGGCGGGGTTAGCATTAAAGTTGAGTTACCTCTGGAACATGATTTACCGAGAGACGTATGACTGAATTGCCTGTAGATGAAAACACCCCACGCATCCTTATCGTGGAAGATGAACCGAAGCTCGGCCAGCTGCTGATTGATTATCTGCAGGCCGCCGGCTATGCGCCTGCGTTGATTAACCACGGCGACAAGGTCCTGCCCTACGTCCGCCAGACGCCGCCGCACCTGATCCTGCTGGATCTGATGCTGCCCGGTACCGACGGTCTGACGCTGTGCCGGGAAATTCGCCGCTTCTCCGATGTTCCGGTGGTGATGGTGACGGCGAAAATCGAAGAGATCGACCGTTTGCTGGGGCTGGAAATAGGCGCCGACGACTATATCTGCAAGCCCTACAGCCCGCGGGAAGTGGTCGCCCGGGTAAAAACCATCCTCCGCCGCTGCAAGCCGCAGCGCGATCTGCAGGCGCTGGACGCCCAGAGCCCGCTGATTGTCGACGAAGGTCGTTTTCAGGCCTCCTGGCGCGACAAGCTGCTGGACCTCACTCCCGCCGAGTTCCGGCTGCTGAAAACCCTCTCCCAGGAGCCGGGCAAAGTGTTCTCCCGCGAACAGCTACTCAACCATCTGTATGACGATTATCGGGTAGTCACCGATCGCACCATCGACAGCCACATCAAGAACCTGCGGCGCAAGCTGGAGGCGCTGGACGCCGAGCAGTCGTTTATCCGCGCGGTGTATGGCGTTGGCTACCGCTGGGAAGCGGACGCCTGCCGGCTGGCGTAGTTAGCCTTTTCCCGGCTCGCGCTGCGCTTCGCCGGGCTACACGTTCACCGCCATCTGCAATCCGTAGCCCGGGTAAGGCGTTTACGCCGCAACCCGGGGAACTCCCTAGAGCCTATCCCACCAGGCGTTATTAACGCTGTCAGTGTGAGCACTGCCCAGGTTCAAAATGGCAAACAAATTAGCCATACTGAAAGATACCTATCTGATATTTACTCCCCTTCGCCGCGGCGCTACAATGCCCGCCCTTAATGTGGGGACACTCCCCAACTCGCCGCACCAGGTGCGGCGAATCTGACCTGTCATCAGAACGAGAACACCATGTTTAAACCAGAACTCCTCTCCCCGGCGGGAACGCTGAAGAATATGCGTTACGCTTTCGCCTATGGCGCCGATGCCGTCTATGCCGGCCAGCCGCGCTACTCGCTGCGCGTGCGTAACAACGAATTCAATCACGAAAATCTGCAGCTCGGCATCAATGAAGCCCACGCGCTGGGTAAAAAATTCTATGTGGTGGTCAACATCGCCCCGCATAACGCCAAGCTGAAAACGTTTATTCGCGATCTGAAGCCGGTGGTGGAGATGGGTCCGGACGCGCTGATCATGTCCGATCCGGGTTTAATCATGCTGGTGCGGGAACACTTCCCTGAGATGCCGATCCATCTTTCAGTGCAGGCCAACGCCGTCAACTGGGCGACGGTCAAATTCTGGCAGCAGATGGGGCTCACCCGCGTGATCCTGTCGCGTGAACTGTCGCTGGATGAAATCGAAGAGATACGCCGCCAGGTGCCGGAGATGGAGATCGAGATTTTCGTCCACGGCGCGCTGTGCATGGCCTACTCCGGCCGCTGCCTGCTCTCCGGGTATATCAACAAGCGCGACCCGAACCAGGGGACCTGCACCAACGCCTGCCGCTGGGAATACAACGTGGCGGAAGGCAAAGAGGACGACGTCGGCAACATCGTCCACAAATATGAGCCGATCCCGGTGCAGACCGTGGAGCCCACCCTCGGCATCGGCGCGCCGACCGATAAAGTCTTTATGATTGAGGAAGCCAAACGTCCGGGCGAGTACATGACCGCCTTTGAGGACGAACACGGCACCTACATCATGAACTCGAAAGATCTGCGGGCTATCGCCCACGTTGAGCGTCTGACCCAGATGGGAGTTCACTCGCTGAAGATCGAAGGCCGCACCAAATCCTTCTACTACTGCGCGCGCACCGCTCAGGTTTACCGCAAGGCGATCGACGATGCCGCCGCCGGCAAACCGTTCGATACCAGCCTGCTGGAGACCCTGGAGGGGCTGGCCCACCGCGGGTACACCGAAGGCTTCCTGCGCCGCCATACCCATGACGATTATCAGAACTACGAGTACGGCTACTCCGTCTCCGAGCGCCAGCAGTTTGTCGGCGAATTCACCGGAGAGCGTAACGGCCCGCTGGCGGCCGTGGCGGTCAAAAATAAGTTCAGCGTCGGCGACAGCCTTGAGCTGATGACCCCGCAGGGTAACGTCAACTTCACCCTTGAGCATATGGAGAATGGCAAAGGCGAAACCATGCCGGTGGCCCCGGGCGATGGCTATACCGTCTGGTTGCCTGTGCCGGACGACCTGCCCCTGCAGTATGCCCTGCTGATGCGCAACTTTACTGGTCAAACAACCAGAAATCCGCACGGTAACTAGTTAATTTGCGTTATTTTTTCACGATGTAAGGATATTAGAATCGGATCACATACCGTTTCGATCGAAACAGGTATCATCCATTTCGCTGAAAAACATAACCCATAAATGCTAGTTGTACCAGGAACCACCTCCTTAGCCTGCGTAATCTCCCTTACGCGGGCTTATTTTTTTGCCTCTCCTCCGGTCTTCGCTTTCGTCATGCGGTACACTTTATGCAACATTGAGCAATAAAGGTTCCCTTGATGATGTCTACGTTTCCTGCCAGCTTACTGATCCTTAACGGCAAAGGTGCCAATGAACCGCAGCTACGCGAAGCGGTTAACCTGTTACGCGATGAAGGGATTGATATTCACGTCCGCGTGACCTGGGAAAAGGGCGATGCCGCTCGGTTTATCGATGAAGCCCTGCAGCTGAACGTTGAAACGGTGATCGCCGGCGGTGGCGATGGCACCATTAATGAAGTGGCGACCGCGCTGGTGGAGCGCGGCGGCAAGATGGCGCTGGGGATTTTACCGCTGGGCACGGCTAACGACTTTGCCACCAGCGTCGGTATTCCGCAGGACCTGGCCAGCGCCCTCAAGCTGGCGATCGTCGGCCGCGATGTGCCGATAGATATCGCCCGGGTGAATGATAAAACCGGCTTTATTAATATGGCGACCGGCGGGTTCGGCACCCGGATCACCACCGAAACGCCGGAAAAACTCAAGGCCGCGCTCGGCGGTGTCTCTTATTTAATCCACGGTCTGATGCGCATGGATACCCTGAAGCCGGACCGCTGCGAGATCCGCGGGGAGAACTTTCACTGGCAGGGCGATGCGCTGGTCATCGGCATCGGCAACGGCCGCCAGGCCGGCGGCGGCCAGCAGCTGTGCCCGGAGGCGTTGATTAACGATGGTCTGCTGCATCTGCGCATTTTCACCGGCGAAGAGCTGATCCCTGCCCTGTTCAGCACCCTGGCGAATCCGGAAAACTCGCCGAATATTGTTGACGGTGTCTCCTCGTGGTTTGAAATAACCGCGCCCCATGAGATGACCTTTAACCTCGACGGCGAGCCGCTCAGCGGCAAAACCTTCCGTATGGAGCTGTTACCGGCGGCCCTGCGCTGCCGGCTGCCGCCCGACTGCCCGCTGCTACGCTGAGGCGGACAGGGGCACACTGCCCGGCGGCGCTACGCTGGCCGGGCCTACGGTTCGCAGATCTCATGCCGCGCGGATAAGCGCCGCGCCATCCGGGGAAGTCAACCCAGGCCGGGTCAGGCGGCAGCCGCCACCCGGCAAAAAAACCGGTTTGGCGCCCCCCTGAACCTTTCCCGCGGATTAAGGCTATCAATGGGGCGTGAGCGCAGAGAAGAGATTAACCGACCAGCTACATCCCGGGAATGTCTGCGCCCACAAATGGCTGACTTAAACCGCCGCCGCTGGCTCCGCGCTAAGCGCTTCCAGCAGTTCAGGTAAGGTTTGATAGCGGCCAGCGGCGGCCTGAAAACGCGCGTGCTGGCTATCTTCTGCAATCACTATCGTGGCAATCCCCGCCGACTGGGCCGCGCAAAAGCCGGTAAAGCTATCCTCAATCACCAGACACTGGCTGGCGTTGAGATTGAGCTTCCGCAGCGTCGTGAGGTACACCGCCGGGTGCGGTTTGCCGCGTGGTTCATCATCCGCGCTGGAGATCGCGTCAAAAAAGTGCCAGAGCGAAAGCTTGTTCAGCACAGCGGCAATAACCTGACGAGATGATGACGTGGCGAGCGCAATCTTATAACCCGCTTCGCGAAAATAGCGTAACGCCTCCTGCACCCCGCGCATCGGTTCGCCTTTCGCGGCAATCAGGCGGGTGATGCGCTGCAGGATGGCGTCTTCAAGCCGCTGCGGAGCGAGATCAAGCTGAAAATAGCGGCACCAGGTGCCGGCAATGTCGTCGAGGCGCTTGCCCTTGGTCAGGGTTTCACATTCAGCAACGCTCGCCGTTGCCCCCCACTGCGCGAGGGCGTCAATCTGCGCCTGACGCCACAGCGCCTCGGAATCAATAATCACGCCATCCATGTCAAAAATAACCGCCTGCATACTCATTCGTTCACCTCATTAAGGCTGGCATGAAGCGCATGCCAGCCGCAGTACCTATGAGAATTCAACCTGCTCGCGGGCGGTTGCTTCCTTGTGGGAGAACCCCGGCTGCTCCACGCGGATAAAGGCGCAGAGGAAAAAGGCCACCACGTACAATGCGGTATAGGCGATCACCACCCCGATGGTGCTGAAGAACGGCAGCAGCACCACGGCAATCGCCGGTGCGAGAAAGTTCGACATCCCCGCCGACAGGTTATAGACCGAAATGGCCGCACCTTTATGCTTCGGCTCCAGCGCCGGGAACACGGCCGCCAGCGGCACGAAGGCGGCGACAAAGATCCCGAGGGCGATGGCGGGGATCAGCGCCATCGCAAAGCTATGGCCAAAGTGCTGAGGAATGTAGTAAAACGCCAGGCTGGAGAGCGCCATCCCGATGCAGCCGAACCAGCGCACCACCTTCATCCAGCCCAGTTTTTCCCCGAGGATCCCCCACAGCACGTTAGAGAAAATGGTGGTGAAGAAGAAGACTGCCCATACCTGGAGCCATTCTGAAGTGCTGAAACCCAGCTCATCGACAAACATCATCGGCATAATCACCGCAAAGCCGAACAGCGAGAGGGTATTGATAATCCTCACCATGCTCGACAGCAGAATATTGCGGTTGGTATAGAGCAGCGTCGCGGCGCGTCCCAGCTCGGAAAACTTCTCACGGGTGGTGAGATTCTGCATATGCTGCGGCGTTTGAATATGGCGCAGGGAAACCAGGGCAATCACGCCCCCGGTAAGGCAGAAGGCCAGCGCCAGCCACAGGGTGCCCATTTCGCCAATGTGCGGAATGGTAAAGCTCGGAATATAGCTGCCGAAGACCCCGAGGCCGATGGAATACACCGCCCAGAACCAGCCGATGGCCGAGCTGGCGTTGTCGCTTTTGACGTTATGGACAATCGCCACGATAAACGAGTAGAGGAACAGCGGATAGGCGAAGCCGCGGATGCCGTAGAAAAGCAGGATCAGCGCATAGTTGGCGTGACCGAGGCCGAAAACGAGGAACAGCACGTGGAATACGCACCACAGCACGAAGCCAATCATCATCGTTTTCAGCGGGGTGATAATTTCCGCCACCACCCCGGAAATCCACGCCGACAGCGCAGCGGCCAGGCCGTAGAGGGTAAAGGCAAAGGAGGCCTCCGCCGGAGAGAAGCCGAGCGCTTTGATATAGTGCGACAGAAAGGCTAATTCAAAACCGTCGCCGGTCATAAATACGGCAATGGCGATGTATCCCCAGAGCAGGTTCAGGGGTAAACCGAGCCACTGTTTATTATTGATAGACATAATGACCTCGTTTTCAGGGTACAGGGTGGCCGCTCCGCGACGTGCAACGAAGCGGCGGTTATGATGAAAATCAGTGCTGTCGATAGTGCAGATCGTTTAAATACAGGGCCTTAAACTGCGCGTAGCGTTGCATCAGGGTGTGGTGGCGAATGGGATCCGCACGCCAGGTCTGCCAGACTTCCGGTTTTTCACACACCGCGGCAATGGGTTTGCCCGCCGCCAGGCAGGCCAGCCGCGCCGCGCCCAGCGCGCCGCCGGTCTCTCCGCCTTTGTGGGTCACCACCGGCATAGCGAGAATATCGGCCAGCAGCTGGGCCCAGAACGGGCTGCGGGCGCCCCCGCCCACCAGCGAGCACTGCGCGATCGGCGTCCCGCTCTCTTTCAATGCCTGCAGGCCGTCGTTGATCCCAAAGCTCACCCCCTCCAGCACCGCGTAGCCGAGCTGCGCGCGCAGGCTGGCGTGGGTCATGCCCCAGAAGATGCCGCGCGCGTCAGGATCGTTATGCGGGGTTCGTTCCCCGGAGAGATAGGGCAGGAAGAACGGCGCGTTGGCTTTGTCCTCCTCGCTTAGCTCGGCAATCTCCGCCAGCAGCGCCACCTCCGTGGTGCCGGTCAGGCGGCAGAACCACTGCAAACAGCTGGCGGCGCTCAGCATGACGCTCATCTGATGCCACAGGTTCGGCAGCACGTGACAAAACGCATGTACCGCCGACTGCGGCGCCGGACGATAGGCATCGGTCACCACAAACAGCACCCCGGAGGTGCCGAGCGAAATAAACGCATCTCCCGGCGAGACCGCGCCGACGCCAATGGCGCTGACCGCGTTATCCCCCCCGCCCCCGGCCACCATCACCGAGGCGTTCAGCCCCCAGCGCGCAGCCACCTGCGGGTCAAGGGTGGCGGAAACCTCGCAGCCTTCGACCAGCGTCGGCATTTGGCTACGCGACAGGCCGCACTTGTCCAGCAGAGCGTCGGACCAGTCGCGCTTCGCCACGTCCAGCCACAGCGTCCCGGCGGCGTCCGACATATCGGAGACTTTCTTCCCGGTCATCCGGTAGCGCAGATAATCCTTCGGCAACAGCACCGTGGCGGTGCGCTGAAAGTGTTCCGGCTCGTGACGGCGCACCCACAACAGCTTCGGCGCGGTAAAGCCCGGCATCGCCAGGTTGCCCGCCACCTGATGCAGCTCCGGCGCCATCGCCTCCAGCTCGGCGCACTCTGCGGCGCAGCGGGTGTCGTTCCACAGAATGGCCGGACGGATCGCCTCCCCCTCTGCATCCAGCAACACCGCGCCGTGCATCTGCCCGGAGAGGCCAATCGCCTTAATGGCCGGCCAATGCTGGGCGCATTTTTCCCGTAGCGTGGCCATCAGGTACTCCGTCGCCTCCCACCATAGCTCCGGCGCTTGTTCTGACCAGTGCGGATGAGGCCGCTGAATACTCAGCGGCGCGCTATGGCTGGCGATAACCTCATGGTTCTCATCAATGACCAGCGCTTTGACTTCCGATGTGCCGAGATCGATACCCAGATACATAGCCACCTCTTAGTTAATCAGCGTGTAAACGGCGGCGACTTTCTCGCGCATCAGCGCCAGGAAATCCGCGTTGTTGGCGAGATCACCAAACAGGGCTTTATCACGGGCGAAGACAGCCACCGGATCCTGAGCCTCGAACATCTCATGCACCGCCTGCGCATCCAGGATGCCGTCCTGGTACTGATACGGCAGAGTTCCCTTGTGCCACTGCTCCATAAAGACGAAGAACAGCGCCGGCAGCATGGCGGTCGCCTCAGGGCGGACGCCGCGTTGGTAGCACTCCTGCAAGGTTGGCGCGATCATCGCCGGAATTTTCGAGAAGCCGTCGGCGGCGACGCGCTGGTTGGTGTCCTGGATATAGGGGTTGGTAAAGCGCTTAAGCACCACATCCCGGTAGGTCGGCAGATCAATGCCGTTATCGCCGAGACACGGAATAACGTCCTCCGTAACGTAGCGGTCGGCAATGGCGTAGATAACATCGGTCAGCGTGCTTTCATGAATATACTGCTGGCCGATTAAGGTTCCCGCCCAGGCAATGCAGCTGTGCGACGCGTTCAGAATACGGATTTTCGCCTCTTCATACGGGATGACCGACTCCACCATCTCCACGCCGACCGCCTCCAGATTCGGGCGGGCATCGCGGAAGTTGTTCTCCACTACCCACTGGATAAAGGTCTCCCCCATCACCGGCGCTTTGTCATCAATTCCGGTTTGCGCTTTGATGCGGGCCGGCAGATCGGCCGCCGGACGCGGGGTGATGCGGTCCACCATGGTGTTCGGACAGGTGGTGTTGGCCGCCATCCAGTCAATCACCGCCTGTTTGCCGGTGAGCTGCAGGAACTCGACCATGCCGTCGTGGAAACGCTCGCCGTTATGGCGCACGTTATCGCAGTTGAGCAGGGTCAGCGGCCCGGCGTTGTCGGCCATGCGCTTTTCCAGAATCCGCGCGAGGGTGCCGTAAATGGTTTTGCACTCGCCTTGCAGGTCGGCCTGCAGATCGGGGTTGCTGGTTTCCAGCCGATGGCGAGTGTTCAGGTAGTACCCCCCTTCCGTCACGGTAAAGGCGATAACTTTGGTCTGCGGGTTTGCCCCTTCGTTAATCAGCGGCTGTAGCCCGGCCTGCCACGGTAGCAGTTTCTGGATTGAGGTGATCTCTTCATATTCGCGCTCCCCTTCCGGGCTGACGGTCTCGAGGACGTAACGTCCTCCCTGCGCCGCCAGCGCCTGGACCACCTGCTCGGCGTCGTTGCGAATATTCCCCGCCGCGATGCGCCAGCGATTATCCCCGGAAGCAATCAGACGATGCAGATACCACGCCTGATGCGCGCGATGAAAAGAACCCAGACCGATATGAAGCCATGTGAATTGATTGTTCATGTTCTGCTCTCCTTGAGTTGATGGCGCCACTGTAATTGATCATTTGACCTAAATAAGAGCCATAGATCACAAAAGAGCAATTACCCAATTAAATTACAAATGACCAGTAAAGAGCAAAAGCTTGCCAGTTATGCCAACCACGGCGAGAATGCGGGTATTCGCCGGGCCAATTGCGTGCCCTGGCCAGCAACTTAGGGCGGGAAACCATGAGTAAAGAAGACGATATCCGGTTGGATCAGAAGGTGCGTGCCGCATGGATGTACTACATCGCCGGCCAGAATCAGAGCGAGATTGCCAGCCAGCTGGGCACCTCCAGACCGGTGGTGCAACGGCTGATCGCCGCCGCGAAAGAAGAAGGGATTGTGTCGATTAATCTGCACCATCCGGTAGCGAACTGCCTCGATTATGCGCAGTTGCTGCAGGAAAAATACCGCTTGATCGAGTGCAATGTGGTCCCCGCCTTTAGCGAAGAAAGCACCCTCGACAGTGTGTCATTTGGCTGCTATCAGCTGATGGCTCGCTATCTGCAGGATGATAAAGAGAAAATCATCGGTCTGGGCTCGGGCCTGACCCTGAAAAAAGCGCTGCAGCGCATCGATTTTGACAGCCTGAATACCCGTTGCGTGGCGCTGATCAGCGCCATGAACGCCGACGGGCAGTGCAATTATTACGATGACGTGCCCCTGCTGCTGACCCGCAAAATTAAGGCCAAGTACTATCAGTGGCCGGCGCCGCGCTACGCCCAAAGCGCGGATGAGTATGAAATGTGGTGCACCAATCGCTTATTCCGCAGCGTCTCCGGCGTCGCCCGCGAGGCGGACGTGATTTTTGTCGGTATTGGTCCGCTGGGCACGCAAAGTCCGATCTTTAAAGACGGCTTTATCAATCAGGCGCAGATGGATGAGCTGACCGCCCGCGGCGGCATCGGGGAGATCCTCGGGCGGTTTATTGATGCGCAAGGCGACGTGGTAGACAGCGAGATCAACCGCATGATCACCAGCTATGATATCCGCCAGAGCCACTGCCCGCGGATTGCCGCTGCCTGTGGAGAACATAAACGACCGGCGATCCTGGCCGCCCTTAAAGGCGGCTGGATTAATGGCCTGGTGACCGATGAGCATACCGCCCGCTGGCTGCTGACGCGGTAACGTCGAACAGCCAGACAGCGACTCAGCTGCTGCTCATCAGTCGCGGGGGAATTTCAATCCGCTGCTGGCTGGCTTCGCCGGCGTCAATAATCGAAAAAACAGCGTCCAGCATCGCCGGCACGTCCTGCTGCACCATGTCGATATCGTGCCCCAGCAGATAGACAAACGGATCCCAGTCGAAGCAACCCATCGGCGGCTGCTCGCTGCCGGTCAGACCCACCTGCGACAGCCAGCGCACAACCCCTTCCAGGGATATCGTCGAGTTAACAAATATCCCCTGCAACAGCGTCTTCGCGCTGCTAAACCGCTCCTGCAGGCAGGCCTCAACGTGGCCTTTCGAATAGCCGGGAGCCAGAATATTCGCCTGCGGCACGCTAAGCCCCAGCTCGCGATGCGCATCGTGGAATCCGCGTAAACGCTCACTGGTGTTATGGTCGCTGCTGCGCCCGCCGATAAAGGTCAGCGGCGCCAGCTCTCCGCGGCGGCGGGCGCTATTAGCCAGGATCTTATGAGTCAGCGCTTTCGCGCCGCCGTAGTTATCCGAAATCACCGACGGCGAGAGAGAGCCCGGCAGGTCGAGATTGACCGTTGGCACGCCCGCCTGCTGGCATAGCGCGGAAATTTTATCCGGATTGGTCGCCCCGGTCGCGACCACCCAGTCAACCTGCCAGGAGAGCATCGCCTTTACCGCTTCGATCTCCAGTTCCGGACGCCGGCGCGTACAGGTGATAATCGGTAGCAGGCCGCGCTCGCGGGCCATCTCCTCAAAGCGTTCGGCGATGGAACCGAAGTAGCGGTTATCATATTTGGGGATAATCATACCGATGACGTGTGATTTTTTACTGCGCAGCATGCTGGCCTGACGGTTAATCGCATAGCCCTGCTCCTCGGCAATCCGCGTCACCTTTTCCGCAAGCTTGGCGCTGATGCGGCGCTTTTTCCAGTTACCGTTGAGGATAGCGCTCACCGCGCTCGCCGAAACGCCGGAAAGTTCCGCCAGGTCGTAAATCGTTATCTTCTTCATTTTTCCAACTTGCGTCACAAAATCATGTCGCTGTTAATTTCCCCACTTGCTCAATCGATGAAGCGAGAGCAACATAGCTTCATCGATTGAGCATCCTTTTCACGCCAGGAAGTACGCGCGCATACCGCCTCAACATGCCAGCAAGCCTGAATTAAGATGCTGATATTCAATATGTTACCAGGTTTAGTCTATCACCTCGAACGTGATGCCCTCGCGTTCGATAGTTTTAACCAGACACGGCAAAGGATTATAAAATGAAGCACTCTGTCTCCTCTATGAATACTTCCCTCAGCGGTAAAGTCGCCGCGATCACCGGCGCGGCGTCCGGTATCGGCCTCGAGTGCGCGAGGACCCTGCTGGGAGCTGGCGCAAAAGTGGTACTGATCGACCGCGAAGGCGAAAAGCTCAACAAACTGGTCGCCGAACTTGGCGAAAACGCCTTCGCCCTGCAGGTCGACCTGATGCAGGCGGACCAGGTCGATAACCTACTGCAGGGCATTTTGCAGCTTACCGGGCGTCTCGATATCTTCCACGCCAACGCCGGCGCCTATATCGGCGGGCCGGTGGCCGAGGGCGACCCGGACGTCTGGGACCGCGTGCTGCACCTTAATATCAACGCCGCCTTCCGCTGCGTGCGCAGCGTCCTGCCGCATCTGATCGCGCAAAAATCCGGGGATATTATCTTCACCAGCTCGATCGCGGGCGTGGTGCCGGTGATCTGGGAGCCTGTCTATACCGCGTCGAAATTCGCGGTGCAGGCATTTGTGCACACCACTCGTCGCCAGGTGGCGCAGTATGGCGTGCGCGTCGGCGCCGTACTGCCGGGCCCGGTGGTTACCGCTCTGCTGGACGACTGGCCAAAAGCCAAAATGGACGAAGCGCTGGCCAACGGTAGCCTGATGCAGCCGATTGAAGTGGCGGAGTCGGTGCTGTTTATGGTGACGCGTTCGAAAAACGTCACCGTGCGCGACATTGTGATCCTGCCGAACAGCGTGGATCTCTGACCCTGGCCAGCCTGTGAGAGGATGTGATGCAAAACGATACGCAAAACATTATTGGCGTGGATGTCGGTTCAGGCAGCGTGCGCGCCGGGGTATTCAATCTGCGGGGCGAGCTCCTCGCCCACGCGACCCGGGAAATAACCCTGTTTCGCAGCGGCGGAAACAAGGTCGAGCAGTCGAGCCGTGAGATCTGGCAGGCGGTGTGCTACTGCATTAAAACGGCGGTGGCCAACGCCGGCGTTTCGCCGTCGTCGATCGCCGGGATCGGCTTCGATGCCACCTGCTCGCTGGTGGTGATTGGCGATAACGATGCGCCGCTGGCGGTCGGGCCTTCGGACGATGCGGACCGCAACATTATTGTCTGGATGGATCATCGCGCCACCGGGCAGGCGGAAAAGATCAATGCCACGGGCCACCCGGTACTGCGGTACGTTGGCGGCAAAATCTCGCCGGAGATGCAAACGCCGAAAATTTTGTGGCTGAAGGAGAATCGCCCGCACATCTATCAGCAGGCGCGCCACTTCTTCGACCTCGCCGATTACCTCACCTGGCGCTCAACCGGCGATGAAGCCCGCTCGGTCTGCACGGTGACCTGTAAATGGACCTATCTGGCGCATGAACAACGCTGGGATGCCGGTTACTTCCGCCAGATTGGCCTCGCAGAGCTGGCGGATGAAGATTTTGTCCGCATCGGCCAGCGGATTGTCGATCCAGGCACCCCCTGCGGCGAGGGCCTTTGCGCCACGGCGGCAGAGGAGATGGGCCTGCCGATCGGTACGCCGGTGGCGGTGGGGATGATTGACGCCCACGCGGGCGGCATCGGTACCGTCGGCGTGCTTAACGGCGCGGTCAACAATATGGCCTATGTCTTCGGCACTTCTTCCTGCACCATGACCACCACTCAGGAAGCGGTATTCGTCCCGGGCGTCTGGGGCCCTTACTATTCGGCGATGGTGCCGGGCTACTGGCTAAGTGAAGGCGGGCAAAGCGCCGCCGGCGCGGCTATCGACCAGCTGCTGAGCTTCCATCCGGCGGCGGCAGAAGCGCGCGAGCAAGCGAAAGCCGCAGGCGTCCCTCTACCGGTCTGGCTGGCGGATCGCGTTCTGACGCAAGTTGCTTCCCCTTCTGAGGCGGTAACGCTGGCCGCCGGTCTGCACGTCGTTCCGGAGTTTCTCGGTAATCGCGCGCCGCTTGCCGATCCCCACGCGAAAGCGCTGATTGCCGGGCTGGGGATGGAGCGGGACCTGGATAACCTGACCGCGCTGTACGTTGCCGGGCTATGCGGGATTGGCTATGGTCTGCGACAGATCATTGACGCCCAGCGCGCCTGCGGAATTGAGAGTGAAAATATCGTCATCAGCGGCGGAGCCGGGCAGCATCCGCTGGTGCGTCAGCTGTTGGCCGACGCCTGCGGCGTTAGCATCGTGAGCACCGCCAGCCGCGAGCCGGTGCTGTTAGGTTCCGCCATCCTCGGCGCGGTGGCGGGCAGAGTCGCGGCTTCGCTGCCGGAGGCCATGAAGCAGTTTACTCAGGTGGATGCCACCTATCACAGCGAGACTGCGTTTAGCCCGCTTCATCAGCGCAGGTATGCGGCCTATAAGGCGCTACAACAGGCCGGCAGGCTGATTCGCGAATAACATACCTCCTTATTTTATAACAATAATGCTCCGCTGCTGTGCAGCGGAGACACTCATCTGCACTCTGAAATCGAGGTCAACATGTCCGTTAATAACAAACAGTGGTACGGTCTACCGCTCAACCTCATCTGGGGATATGTCGCCATCGCCGTGTTTATGACCGGCGACGGCTTTGAGCTGGCTTTTCTGTCGCACTACATCAAAGCACTCGGATTCACCCCGGCGCAGGCTTCTTTTGCCTTTACTCTCTACGGTCTGGCTGCCGCCCTGTCGGCGTGGGTCTCCGGCGTGGTGGCGGAAATCATTACCCCACGTAAAGCCATGCTGATTGGCTTCGTGCTGTGGTGTGTATTCCACGTACTGTTCCTCGTCTTCGGCCTCGGTCGCGCCAACTATGCGCTGATCCTGCTGTTTTATGGCATCCGCGGCCTGGCCTACCCGCTGTTCCTCTACTCCTTTATCGTCGCCATTATCCACAACGTCCGCAGCGACAGTTCCAGCTCCGCGCTGGGCTGGTTCTGGGCGGTCTACTCGGTGGGTATCGGCGTGTTCGGCAGCTATATTCCGAGCTTTACCATTCCCCACATTGGCGAAATGGGCACCCTGTGGCTGGCGCTGCTCTTTTGCGCCACCGGCGGCATTATTGCGCTGGTGTCGATGCGTCATACCGAAACGCCGCGCCATATGCAGAACCTGACCACTCGTGAAAAATTCGCCGAACTGGGGCGCGCGGCGACGCTACTCTATACCAACCGCAGCATTCTGTTCTCGAGCATTGTGCGCATTATCAACACCCTGTCGCTGTTTGGTTTTGCGGTGATCATGCCGATGATGTTTGTTGATGAGCTGGGATTTACCACCTCGGAATGGCTGCAGGTATGGGCGGCATTCTTCTTCACCACGATCTTTTCGAACGTTTTCTGGGGGATTATGGCGGAGAAAATGGGCTGGATGAAGGTTATCCGCTGGTTCGGCTGCATCGGGATGGCGCTTTCCAGCCTGGCGTTCTATTACCTGCCCCAGCACTTCGGCCATAATTTTGCCATGGCGCTGGTACCGGCTATTGCCCTGGGGATTTTTGTCGCCGCGTTTGTGCCGATGGCGGCGGTGTTCCCGGCGCTGGAGCCGAACCATAAAGGCGCGGCCATTTCGGTCTATAACCTGTCAGCCGGGCTGTCGAACTTTCTGGCGCCGGCGATTGCCGTGGTACTGCTGCCCTATTTCAGCACTATCGGCGTGGTAATAGCCTATACCGCCTTATATATTCTGGCCTTCTTCCTGTGCCCGTTAATCCGCGTTGAACAGCCTGGCTTTACCAGCGATCAGCATGCGAAACCGTTTACCGCCAACGCGGCAGAGTCTTAATAAACCGCATCTGGTACAAACAATGCGCAATCCGGGCGGTGCCGCCCGGATTTTTGCCTTATGCGATAGTCACTTTGCCATCCAGATAAACATCCTGCACGGCATTGATCAGCTTCACGCCGTCGGCCATCGATTTCTTAAACGCTTTGCGACCCAGGATCAGCCCCATGCCGCCGGCGCGTTTATTGATCACCGCCGTGCGCACCGCGTCGGCAAGGTCGGTCTCCCCGCCCGCCGCGCCGCCGGAGTTGATCAGCCCGGCGCGGCCCATATAGCAGTTGGCCAGCTGGTAGCGCACCAGATCGATGGGGTTATCGCTGGTCAGTTTGCTGTACACCCGGTCGTCGGTATAGCCGAAGTTAACCGCTTTGTAGCCGCCGTTATTCTCCGCCATCTTTTGCTTAACGATATCGGCGCCGATGGTGGCCGCCAGGTGGTTGGCCTGACCGGTCAGGTCAGCGGAAACATGATAGTCGACGCCGTCTTTCTTGAACGCCGAATTGCGCAGATAGGCCCACAGCACGGTGACCAGGCCCAGCTCATGGGCCCGCTCAAAGGCGGCGGAAATCTCTTCTATCTGACGACGCGATTGTTCTGAGCCGAAATAGATCGTCGCTCCCACGGCCACCGCCCCCATATTGAACGCCTGCTCAACGCTGGCGTAGAGGGTCTGGTCGTATTCGGTGGGGTAGCTCAGCGTTTCGTTATGGTTGAGCTTCACCAGGAAAGGGATGCGATGCGCGTAGCGGCGCGACACCGAGGCCAGCACGCCGTAGGTCGACGCCACGCAGTTACAGCCGGCTTCGATCGCCAGCTCGACGATATTTTTCGGATCAAAGTACAGCGGGTTGGCGGCAAAGGAGGCGCCCGCCGAGTGCTCCACGCCCTGGTCAACCGGCAGAATGGAAAGGTAGCCGGTTCCCCCCAGGCGTCCGGTATTGTACAGGGTCTGCATATTGCGTAGCACCGCCGGTGGTCGGTTGTTATCCACCATCACCCGATCAACATAATCTGCGCCAGGCAGATACAGCTGGTCGGACGGAATGGTTATACAACGGTGCTGCAACAGGCTCTCGGCATCTTTGCCCAGCAACTGCGTAATATCAGTCATAGCAATCTCCCGTAAGGCCGGCCGAAGCCGGCATGCATTATCCCAACCCAATTTTTTTGGGCAGGTTAAGCCTGGTACCGACTTAGCCTATTTTCCAGCCGGGGGGCCATTTTTTCAGGAGATTCTGCTGTCCCGTTGCGCTGCCATTTACCACCAGGCGTGGAAATGGTGCACCGGCCCGATACCGTGGCCTACCTCCAGAGAGTCGGCCTGCGCCAGAGCCGCCGACAGCCAGGCCTTCGCCTCGATAACGGTGGCTGCCCAGTCCGCGTGACGCGGGCGCAGCGCCGCCAGCGCGGCGGAGAGCGTACAGCCGGTGCCGTGGGTATTTTTGGTCTGCACTCGCGGCGCGGTGAACCGCTGTTCCCCTTCGCGGGTGAAGAGCCAGTCCGGGCTTTCGGCATCGTCGAGATGGCCGCCCTTCATCAATACCGCGCCGCAGCCCAGCGCCAGCAGCGCCCGCCCCTGCTCCAGCATTTCCCGTTCGTTACGCGCATGGGGGGCATCGAGTAGCGCGGCCGCTTCCGGCAGGTTCGGGGTGATCAATGACACCTGCGGCAACAATCGTTGACGCAGGGTCTCCACCGCCGAGGCCGACAGCAGCGGATCGCCGCTTTTCGCCAGCATGACGGTATCCAGCACCACGTTGGCCACCCGGTAGCGCGCCAGCCGCTCGGCCACGGCTTCCACAATATCGGTCTCCGCCAGCATGCCGATTTTGGTGGTATCGATACGCACATCGCTGAACACCGAGTCGAGCTGCGCGGCCACAAAATCCGGTTCGATGCGATAGACCGACTGTACGCCGCGGGTATTCTGCGCCACCAGGGCGGTGATCGCCGAGCAGCCATAGGCCCCCAGCGCGGAGAAGGTTTTCAGATCGGCCTGGATACCGGCCCCGCCGCTGGGATCGGTGCCGGCGATGGTCAGGGCGTTGATGCGTTTCATCCCTGCACCTCCTGATACAGCGCGTCGAGAAACGCCGGAATAAAGCTGCCTGGGCCTCCCTGACGGGCGGCGATCTCCCCGGCCTGCTTCATCAGCCCGCAGGCGGCGGCCACGTTTTCCAGCCGGTCTCCCGGCAGCGCCGCGCTCGCCGCCACCACCGCCGACAGCGCGCAGCCGGTGCCCACCACCCGGGTCATCAGCGGATTGCCCCCCGCCACGCTGAGCACCCGCTCGCCGTCGGTGACGTAGTCCACCTCGCCAGTGACCGCCACCACGGTAGCCAGCCGACGAGCCAGCGCCTGGGCCGCCGGCAGCGCCGCGGCGGCCGTATCGGTGGTATCCACCCCGCGCCCGCCGGCGCTCATCCCGGCCAGCGCCAGAATTTCAGAGGCATTGCCGCGAATGGTCGCCGGCTGGAGGGCCAGTAGCTCGTGACAAAAGGCAGTGCGCACGGTCAGGGCGCCGACCGCCACCGGATCCAGCGTCCAGGGCTTGCCGGCCTGACGGGCGTGCTCCACCGCGGCGCGCATCGCCACGGCGCGATCTTCGGTCAGGGTACCGACGTTAATTAACAGCGCATCGGCGATAGCGGCAAACTGCGCCGCTTCGCGGGGATCGATCACCATCGCCGGCGAGGCGCCGACGGCCAGCAGAACGTTGGCGGTAAAGGTCTGCACCACGTCATTAGTCATGCAGTGCACAAGGGGGGAATGGGCGCGCAGCAGATGGCGCAGGTGCGCGACAGGCGCGGGATTCAACAGCTCAGGCATAGTTTGCTCCCGCCAGACGAGGTAGAAGCAATGACCCTGCGGTCTCTGACTTCCCTACGCTGGCATTATCCAGATCAGGTGGTACGGGTATTTCTCAGCCTTCAACGAAGAAGGGCACCCCGAGTCAAAATAGTGAAATTGTTAAGCGTTGTGGAATTTACCGCAACTCACCGGTTCATACAACAAGCCTTTAGCCCTGGATACGACACCTTCGCGGCCATCATGCTCATCAGGCGACCGGGCGGGATTGCATTCCGCTGCTGGCGGGCGGAAAATAATGACATCATGCGCTATTTAGCCTACCGAGGATATACGCCATGGCCGTTTATCACCATGCGCTGGTACTGATTAACAGCAGTCAGGACGGCGTCCCGCTGCTCCAGCATGCCGCCAGAATGGCAGAAGAGAACGGCATGCGCATCACCATCGCCCACATCAGCACCGATTACCGGGCGCTGAACTATGTTTCCGACAGCCTGCGCGACGATCGGGTCTCGCAGGAGGTGATCCAGGCCAAAGCCCTGCTCAACGAGCTGGCCTGCACCGTCTCCCTGCCGGTGGATACCCTCTCGCTGGTGACCACCCGCCGGTTTGAAGACGTGGAAACCTGCGTTCGGCAGCGGCAGATCGATTTAATTATTGCCGGGCACCATAACCGGTTGCTGGGCGTCCTCTCCTCACTCTCGCTGGAGTACATCAACCACTTAAACCTGGACGTGCTGATCAAGCACCTGCCCTAGCGCAAGGCGGCCTGCAGCAGAGAAAAACAGTCTTCAATAAGCGGGGGCAGCGCCTGCGGGCCGCGCATCAGGGCCACTGTGCGGGCGAGCGCCGGCTGCTGCAGGTGGGCGACCCTGAGCGCCGGGTCCTGCAGATGGGTGGTGTACAGCGCCGGCAGAATCGCCACCGCTAAGCGCGAGCGCACCAGACCATACAGGGTTTCGATATAGTCCACCTGGTAGCGGGTGGTCAGCGTCAGGCGATGGCTCTCCACTAATGCCGCCACCAGCCGCTGGATATTGCCCTTCGAGAACACAGCAATATCCCGCCCCACCAGCTGTTTCCACGGCAGATGTGCCTGCGCGGCCAGCGGATCGTCGCGGTGCAGCACCGCCACGAAGGGATCTTCGCGCAGCGGATAGACCAGCAGTTCTGCGGGCAGTGAGCTGTCGATCGCCCCGATGCCGAAATCAATCTCGCCGCGCTGCAGCGCCTGGATAAGCGCATCGTTGGTCTGATCGTGAAATTCAATGCGCAGACGCGGAAAGGCCTCAGCCAGGGTCTGCGGCAGCAGCGGAAACAGCAGCGAACTGACCGACGGCACCAGACCGATACGCACCGTCCCGTCGCCACCCGCCTCGACAATCTGCTGCATATCGGAAAAGGCCGCCTGCGCCACGCTGAGGATCCGCTGGGCGTGGGGTAAAATCGCCGCCCCCAGTTCAGTCAGAGTGACCGTCGCAGCGGTACGGTTGACCAGTTTGCCGCCGAGTACCGTTTCAATCTGCCGAAGGGCGCTGCTCAGCGCCGGCTGGCTAATCGCCAGCCGACTGGCGGTATCGGTAAAATGGCGCAGCTGGGCCAGGGTGACAAAATACTGAAGCTGTTTAAGAGAGAGCGCGGGCAGCCGCTGCCAGGGTTCGTTCATCATCGGGTTCGCTACGGTGGTCCTGCACAATAACCCGAGCTTATCGGGTGATAAATTTATTCATCTGGGCAAACGTTTGCTGTGCCCCTAGAGTATCCGCATTATCCTTGTGCCGGAGTGGTTATGTCCAGCAATGCTCAAGTCCGCCGTCGCGCCGTGCAGGCCGCGCGCGGTGAATCCCCGTTTGATCTGCTGCTGATCGATGCGCAGATCGTCGATATGGCCACGGGCGAAATTCGCCCCGCTGACGTCGGTATCGTCGGCGAGATGATCGCCAGCGTCCATCCGCGCGGCAGTCGCGAAGACGCCCATGAAGTGCGTTCCCTGGCCGGTGGCTACCTGTCCCCCGGCCTGATGGACACCCACGTGCACCTCGAAAGCTCGCACCTGCCGCCGGAGCGCTATGCGGAAATCGTCCTCACCCAGGGCACCACCGCAGTGTTCTGGGATCCGCATGAGCTGGCCAACGTCCTCGGCGTCGCTGGCGTGCGCTATGCGGTGGACGCCAGCCGCCATCTGCCGCTGCAGGTGATGGTCGCCGCGCCGTCCAGCGTCCCCTCCACGCCGGGTCTCGAAATGTCCGGCGCCGATTTTGCCGGCGCGGAGATGGAGACCATGCTCGGCTGGCCGGAAGTGCGCGGCGTGGCGGAGGTGATGGATATGCACGGCGTGCTGCACGGTAGCGAGCGGATGCAGGAGATTGTCCAGGCCGGTCTCAACAGCGGCAAACTGATTGAAGGCCACGCCCGCGGCCTGAGCGGCGCTGACCTGCAGGCCTACCTCGCCGCCGGCGTCACCTCCGATCACGAACTGACCTCGGCGGACGACGCGCTGGAAAAACTGCGCGCCGGGCTGACGATCGAGATCCGCGGCTCGCACCCCTATCTGCTGCCGGATATCGTCGCGGCGTTAAAAACGCTGCCGCACCTCTCCTCGCAGATCACCGTCTGCACCGATGACGTGCCGCCGGATATACTACTGGAGAAAGGCGGCATCATCGCCCTGCTTAATCTGCTGATCGAGCACGGTTTACCGGCGGTCGATGCGCTGCGATTCGCCACCCTCAACGCCGCTATTCGCCTGCAGCGCCACGATCTTGGGCTGATTGCCGCCGGGCGGCGCGCCGATCTGGTGGTGTTTGATTCCCTGGAGAAACTGGTGGCCCGCGAAGTTTACGTTGGCGGTAAGCTGCTGGCCCGCGCGGGCAACCTGCTGACACCGATCGCGCCCGCCGCGGGCGTCACGCCGCCGCGCGATACTTTGCAGATCGCCCCCCTCCGCGCCGATGACTTTATTCTGCGCGTCCAGGGCATTCGTCACGGCATCGCCCGCCTGCGCCATATCCGCGGCGCGCGCTTCACCCAGTGGGGCGAAGTGGAAGTGCTGGTTCGTGACGGGAAAGTCCAGGTGCCCGCCGGCTTCAGTCTAATCTGGGTCAAGCACCGCCACGGCCGCCATCAGGCGACGCCGCAAATCGCCCTGCTTGAAGGCTGGGGTGAGCTGCGCGGCGCCATCGCCACCAGCTACTCCCACGACTCGCATAATCTGGTGGTGCTCGGGCGCGACGCTAATGATATGGCGCTGGCGGCCAACCAGCTTATCGCCTCCGGCGGCGGGATGGCGCTGGCGCAACAGGGCGAGATCCTCGCCCATGTGGCGATGCCGATTGCCGGCATGCTGTCGGATCTCCCGGCCGCGGAACTGGCACGTCAGTTCCGCGAGCTGCGCGATCTGAGCAGCCAAGTCGCCGACTGGGAGCCGCCGTACCGGGTCTTCAAAGCCATTGAAGGCACCTGCCTTGCCTGTAACGCCGGGCCGCATTTAACCGATTTGGGTCTGACCGACGGCGGCAGCCGTCAGATAGTCGACCCGTTGATAGCCTGCCGGGAGATCCCGGAGCCAACCGATCACAACAATAATCCTCAGGGAGCCTGAGCATGGCCGATAACACACTTCACTCTTCCGCCCGCGCTAACTGGCTGGAGCGCCGCTTTGCGCTGCGCTCGCGCGGCGGCACGCTACGCACCGAATGCCTGGCCGGGATCACCGGTTTCCTCGCCGCCGCCTATTTATTGGTGGTCATCCCGGGGCTGCTGGCGATCGGCGGGATGGATAAAGGCGCCGCCACCACCGGCACCATTCTGGTCTTCGTCGTCGGCTCGCTGCTGATGGCGTTTTATGCCAACCTGCCGTTTATCGTCGGCCCGGGCATTGGCGGCTCGGTGCTGGTGGGGGTGACGCTGGCCGGTAGCGAAGGGATTGGCTGGCAGACTGGCCTCGGAATTGCCTGCTGGTCGGGGATCCTCTTCTTCCTGCTGACCCGCTTTGGCCTGCGCGAAGTGGTCACCCGCTCGGTGCCGCAGTCGATCAAGCTGGGATTGACGGCCTCCATCGGCCTGTTTGTCGCCGTCCTCGGTTTTCGCAATGCCGGGCTGGTGCTGGCCAATGCGAAAACCAACGCGCTGATGCTCGGTGACTTTCTCGCCCCCGGCGCGCTGGTGGCGCTGTGCGGCCTGTTCCTGGCGATAGCCCTGCAGGCGCGTAAGGTTCCGGGCGCCATTTTGTGGGCCATTCTGTGCGCTACCCTGGTGGGTATCCCGTTCGGCGTGACTAAACTGCCGACGCATTTTATCGATGCCCCCCACTCGCTGGCGCCGGTGCTGGGACAGGTTGACCTGCTGGGGGCGTTAAACATCGCCTTCCTGCCGTTCCTGTTCGTCTTTTTCGCATCTGAGTTTTTCTCCACCATGGGGACAACGCTGGCGGTGGGCGGCGAGGCGGGTCTGCTGGATGAAGAAGGCAACATGCCGCAGATTAATCGCCCGTTCATGGTCGATTCGATTGCCGCCGCGCTCGGCCCGTGGGTGGGCATTCCGGCGGCTACGGCGCTGATTGAGTCTTCGGCGGCAGCGGAAGCGGGCGGCAAAACCGGCCTCACCGCCCTGTCGGCGGCGGTAATGTTCCTGCTGATGCTGCTGTTCACGCCGGTGGCGTTGATGATCCCGAAAGAAGCCACCGCCCCGGCGCTGATCCTGATTGGCCTGAACATGTTCAGCGGCCTGCGCAAAGTGGATCTTGCCAACTTCACCGACGGGCTGCCGGTGCTGATGATGGTGATGATCACCCTTATCGCCAACAGCTTTGGCACCGGGATTGCCGGCGGGCTGCTGTTTTACATTGTGATCAAGGCTATCGCCGGTAAGTGGCGGGAGATCCCGATTGGCCTGTGGGTATTGGCCGTCCCGCTGGTGTATTACTTCGCGACCTTAGTCAGGCATTAAGCCCTTCACAATGTGATTTCACCTCTTCATATAACAAACGCACCGCGGCAGAGAGCTGTTTGCGGTGCGGACAAATCAGATTCAACGGCACCACATCCCCCTGATAACGCGGCAGCAGGCGCCGCAGGCGCCCCGCCCGCAGATCGTCGCTGACGTCGAGCATCGATTTATAGGCAATGCCCTCCCCGGCGATCGCCAGCCGACGGATCACCTCGGCGTCGTCGCTCATCACCGTGCCGGAAACCTTCTGCTGCTGAACCACGCCGTCGAGGCTCAGCGACCAGCGGTCGAACGGACGGCCGCGCAAAATGTAGATCAACGCATTGTGCTGGCTGAGTTCCTCGAGGGTCTGCGGTTCGCCATGGCGGGCGATCCACTCAGGCGAGGCCACCAGCACCCGACGATTTTCCGGCGCCACCGGCAGCGAGATAAACGAAGCATCGTCGTTATTGCCATAGCGAAACGCAACGTCCACCGGATCTTTAAACACGTCGGTCAGTTGATCGGAAAAGAGCAGCCGCAGGCGCAGCGCCGGGTGGCGTTGGCGGAAATCGCGGAACAGGGTCAGGAGCAGGTTACGCCCGAGGTCCGACGGCACGGCAATCTGCAACATGCCGCGAACTTCATCATCCGGGGTCTGGATCTTCTGCAGACCGGCCTCGAGGGTATCGAGCATCTGGGTGGCGTAGGGCAGCCAGGTCTCTCCCTCCGGCGTCAGGCGCAGGCTGCGGGTCGAACGGGCAAACAGGCGAATATTGAGGATCGTCTCCAGACGCTTAATCGCCGCGCTGACCTGCGCCGGCTGCTGCCCGGCCTCGCGCGCCGCGTCGCTAAAACTGCCCAGCGCCGCGGCGCGGACAAATAAGGTCAGATCTTCCAGCCTGAACATGCCGATTCTCCCCTGCTTCAGATTGCTCCCAAAATACGCATCACCGTCGCTGCAACGCAAGCGGCACAAGACTTGCGCCGCGTTTTGCTTACACTTTTTAAAAATCCAGTGCTTGCCATTTCAGCAACGCATCAGGAATGATACGAGGCTGCTATTTTGAGTCCAGGTAATATTGAGGAAACTATGCGTAAAACAAAAATGATGCTTCTGGGCGTACTTCTTGCCACCGCTGGCGCCAGCTGGACGGCTACTGCCGCGGGGATCGATCAGTATGCGCTGAAAGAGTTCACCGCCGATTTCACCCAGTTTCACATCGGCGACACCGTTCCGGCGATGTACCTCACCCCGGAATACAACATCAAACAGTGGCAGCAGCGTAACCTGCCTGCGCCGGACGCCGGCAGCCACTGGACCTATATGGGCGGTAACTACGTGCTGATCACCGATACCGAAGGCAAAATCCTCAAAGTGTACGATGGCGAGATCTTCTATCATCGCTGATCCGCGCAATCTCCACGTCCGCCCCAGCGAGCCAGCGGACTCTCCGGCGCTGCGCCAGATCTTCCTGCGGGCGCGCAGTTTATCGTGGACCTGGCTTCCCGCCGCGGCGTGGCGGCTGGAGGATTTCGATGCCGCCACCGCGGATGAACAGCTGTGGGTCGCGGAATGCGACGGCCAGCCGGTGGGCTTTGCCGCCGTATGGACCGCCGATAATTTCCTTCACCATCTGTTTGTCGACCCCGACTGGCAAGGCAAACATATCGGCAGCGCGCTGCTGGCGCAGGTCGAACGGACCTTTACCGCCAGCGGAACGCTGAAGTGCCTGATGGAAAATAAAAACGCCCTGCGCTTCTACCAGCGTCATGGCTGGACCATCGAAGCACAGGGCGCGTCGCCCGAGGGCAGATACTGGCTAATGCGCTCGCCGCGGCCTTAAACGGCGCGGAAGGCAATCTCACCCGGGATCACTTCTCCCTGCCAGTACATCTGGGCCGCCACCCGGCCCGCCAGCTGGCGGTAGATGTCGGTAAATTCGCTGTCCGGACGCGCCACCACCGTCGGCGTGCCGTTATCCAGATCTTCCCGCAGCGTAATATGCAGCGGCAGCTGGCCCAGCAGCTGGGTGTGGTATTTCTCGGCCAGTTTTTGCGCGCCGCCGGTGCCGAAGATAGGCTCGTGGTGCCCGCAGTTGCTGCAGATATGCATGCTCATGTTTTCCACGATCCCCAGCACCGGCACTTCCACTTTCTCGAACATCACGATGCCTTTTTTGGCGTCGATCAGCGCGATGTCCTGCGGCGTGGTGACCACCACCGCGCCGGTCACCGGGATGTTCTGCGCCAGGGTCAGCTGGATGTCGCCGGTGCCCGGCGGCATATCCAGCACCAGGTAGTCGAGGTCCGGCCACAGGGTCTCCTGCAGCATCTGCATCAGCGCCTTGCTGGCCATCGGCCCACGCCAGACCATGGCGTTGTCGTCGGTCACCAGGTAGCCGATGGAGTTGGTTGCCAGACCATATTTCATGATCGGCGCCATATGAGTGCCGTCCGGCGAGGTCGGGCGGCTGTCTTCCGCACCCAGCATGGTCGGAATCGACGGACCATAGATATCGGCATCCAGAATGCCCACCTTCGCCCCTTCCGCCGCCAGGGCCAGCGCCAGGTTTACGGCAGTAGAAGATTTACCGACGCCGCCTTTGCCGGAGCTGATGGCGATAATGTTTTTCACGCCGTTGACCCCGGGCTGGTTTTTCACCCGCTTGAGGGTCGCGATGCTGTGGGTCAGCTTCCAGTCGATGGCCTTCGCGCCGGTGATGCGCAGCAGTTCGGCGCTGCACTGCTCTTTCAGCGCTTCGAAAGCGCTGCTCCAGACGAACGGCATTTGCAGTTCAATATGGACGGTATCGTCCAGCCAGGCGACATGGTGCAGCGCCTTAAGGGCGGTGAGATTATGCTTCAGGGTTGGGTGCTGGAAATTGGCCAGCGTCCCGGCGACCATCGCACGTAGGCGCTCAGGGGATTTGGCCTGGGATTGCGAATTCATCCCGACTCCTTTGTTGTTTTGAGATGCTTTCAGTAATCACAGAGTTTATCACAGGTAACGATTATCCATATATGGGCAGCCATTTATGGCGCACCCACAGCCCTTTTGGTAATATCGGAAGCCCTTTTTACAACAGAAGATGTAATGCTCACTATGACTCAAGTCGCGAAGAAAATTCTGGTAACGTGCGCCCTGCCGTACGCCAACGGCTCCATCCACCTCGGCCACATGCTGGAGCACATCCAGGCTGATGTCTGGGTCCGTTACCAGCGAATGCGCGGCCACGAGGTCAACTTCATCTGCGCCGACGACGCCCACGGCACGCCGATTATGCTCAAAGCGCAGCAGCTCGGTATCACTCCGGAGCAGATGATTGGCGAAATGAGTCAGGAGCATCAGACCGATTTCGCCGGCTTCGACATCAGCTATGATAACTATCACTCGACGCACAGCGACGAGAACCGCGAGCTGTCGGAGCTTATCTACACCCGCCTGAAAGAGAACGGTTTTATTAAAAACCGCACCATCTCTCAGCTCTACGATCCGGAAAAAGGCATGTTCCTGCCGGACCGTTTTGTGAAAGGCACCTGTCCGAAGTGCAAATCTCCGGACCAGTATGGCGATAACTGCGAAGTGTGCGGCGCGACCTACAGCCCTACCGAGCTTATCGACCCGAAATCGGTGGTCTCCGGCGCCACGCCGGTGATGCGTGACTCCGAGCACTTTTTCTTCGACCTGCCTTCGTTCAGCGAAATGCTGCAGGCGTGGACCCGCAGCGGCGCCCTGCAGGAGCAGGTCGCGAACAAGATGCAGGAGTGGTTCGAATCCGGCCTGCAGCAGTGGGACATCTCCCGCGATGCGCCGTACTTCGGCTTCGAAATTCCCAACGCGCCGGGCAAATATTTCTACGTCTGGCTGGACGCGCCGATCGGCTACATGGGCTCCTTCAAGAACCTGTGCGACAAGCGCGGCGACACCACCAGCTTCGACGAATACTGGAAGAAAGATTCCACGGCCGAGCTGTATCACTTTATCGGCAAAGACATTGTCTACTTCCACAGCCTGTTCTGGCCGGCGATGCTGGAAGGCAGCAACTTCCGTAAGCCGACTAATCTGTTCGTGCACGGCTACGTGACGGTCAACGGCGCCAAGATGTCCAAGTCGCGCGGCACCTTTATCAAGGCCAGCACCTGGTTAAATCATTTCGATGCCGACAGCCTGCGCTACTACTACACCGCCAAGCTCTCTTCACGCATCGATGACATCGACCTGAACCTGGAAGATTTCGTGCAGCGCGTGAACGCGGACATCGTCAACAAGGTGGTTAACCTCGCCTCGCGCAACGCGGGCTTTATCAGCAAGCGTTTCGACGGCGTGCTGGCCGCGGAGCTGGCCGACCCGGCGCTGTACAAAACCTTCACCGACGCGGCGGAAAGCATCGGCGAAGCGTGGGACAGCCGCGAGTTCGGTAAAGCCATCCGTGAAATCATGGCCCTCGCCGACGTGGCTAACCGCTATGTCGACGAGCAGGCGCCGTGGGTGGTGGCGAAACAGGAAGGCCGCGACGCCGACCTGCAGGCCATCTGCACCATGGGCCTGAATATGTTCCGCGTGCTGATGACCTGGCTGAAGCCGGTCCTGCCGCAGCTGGCCGCGCGTGCGGAGGCATTCCTCAACAGCGAACTGAGCTGGGATGCCATTCAGCAGCCGCTGCTGGCGCATAAGGTCAATCCGTTCAAGGCGCTGTACAACCGCATCGAGATGAAACAGGTGGAAGCCCTGGTGGAAGCCTCTAAAGAAGAGGTGAAAGCCACCGCGGCGCCGGTCACCGGTCCGCTGGCGGACGATCCGATTCAGGAGACCATCACCTTTGACGATTTCGCCAAAGTCGATCTGCGCGTGGCGCTGATTGAAAACGCGGAATTCGTCGAGGGCTCCGACAAGCTGCTGCGCCTGACGCTGGATCTCGGCGGCGAAAAACGCAATGTCTTCTCCGGCATCCGCTCCGCTTACCCGGATCCGCAGCCGCTGATTGGCCGCCTGACGGTGATGGTCGCCAACCTGGCGCCGCGCAAAATGCGTTTCGGCATCTCCGAGGGCATGGTGATGGCCGCCGGCCCTGGCGGGAAGGATATCTTCCTCTTAAGCCCTGACGACGGCGCCAAGCCGGGTCAGCAGGTGAAATAACAAAAAAGCCGGAGAGTATCTCCGGCTTTTTTTTGCCCGGCGGCGCTATGCTAGCACGCGCCCGGGGGCAGTCGTTGTAGGCCGGGTCAGGCGAAGCCGCCACCCGGCAAAAAATCATGCCTTCGGGTTATGCACCCGCTGGGTCAGTCCGCGCAGGAAATTGCGCAGAAACTGGTCGCCGCACTCGCGGTAGTTTTTGTGGTCAGGCGAGCGCATCATGGCGGTGATCTCCGGCACCGACACCCGGTATTTCTGCTCGCTCATAATCGCCTGGATATCGTCCGTTTTCAGCGAGAAGGCGATCCGCAGCTTTTTCAGCACCGTGTTGTTATTCACCCGACGCTCCAGCGCCAGCTCCGGGGCCGAATCATCTTTGCCGCGCTTGTCATAGATAAGGCCGTTAAGGAAACCCGACAGGATAATGTCCGGGCAGCGAACAAAGCCCTCTTCATCCTCTTTCGTCGTCCAGGTGTCGAAGCTGGCGGCGGTGGATTCCATAGCGGAGAGCGCGAGAATGCGCACCATATCGTTATTATTGACTTTCAGGGTGTAGCGCAGGCTACGAAGAATATCATTACTGAGCATGAGGGCCTTTTACTGTCGATGATGCAATGGGGCGCAGTGTACCAGCTTTACAGGCCAATCGCCTCTTTCAGGCTTTTTAAATAGCGTCGGCTCACCGGCACCGTTTGCCCGGCGCGCATCAGCAGCTCCGCCTGACCATTCTCCTCCAGGCGAATCTCCTTCAGGTGCGCCATATTCACCAGATACTGGCGATGGCAGCGCAGCAGCGGGGTGCGGCTCTCAAGGGTGCGCAGGGTCAGTTCGGTAAAGCCCTCTTTTCCCTCGCGGTCGGTCACGTAGATGCCGCTCATCCGGCTGCTGACGAAGGCCACATCCTCCATCTGCAGCAGCCAGATACGACTGTGGCCGGTACAGGGAATGTATTTCAGCGTCTGCTGAGCATCATCCAGCAGCGACACATCCTGCAGATTACGCTCCTGGCGCAGGCGGGCGAGGGTTTTCTCCAGCCGGGCAGCTTCAATCGGCTTCAGCAGATAGTCAAAGGCATGCTCCTCAAAGGCTTTCACCGCGTATTCATCAAAGGCGGTGAGAAACACGATATAGGGGCGGTGCTCCGGGTCGAGCATCCCGACCATCTCCAGACCGCTGATGCGCGGCATCTGGATGTCGAGAAACAGCACGTCGGGACGCAGCTTATGCACCGCGCCAATGGCCTCCACCGCGTTGCCGCACTCGCCGACGATCTCGATATCGCGCTGTGTCTCCAGCAAAATGCGCAGGTTTTCCCGCGCCAGCGGCTCATCATCGACGATCAATACTCTCAGCATGCATTCTCCTCCAGGGGCAGACGTAGGGTGACACGGGTAAAGCGCTCCGGCTCGCAGGTGACGCTGATGCCGCAGTCGGCGCCAAAACGCGCCCGCAGCCGCCTGTCCACCAGATTCATCCCCAGCCCGCTGGCCTGGGGGTTGGCCCGGTACAGCCCGGCGTTATCTTCGATATCCAGCTGCAGCCAGCGATCGTCCTGGCTGGCGCGGATGGTAATTTCGCCGACGCCAAGATGTTGCGATGTACCATGCTTAATGGCGTTCTCCACGATCGGCTGCAGGGTAAAGGCCGGCAGCTGGTGATGCGCCAGCCCTTCCGGCACCGCCATCTGGATCTGCAGGTTAGCCTGAAAGCGAGCCTTCTCAATCTGCAGATAGGCGTTAACATGCTCGATCTCATCGGCAAGAGTGACAATTTCCGTCGGCCGTTTCAGGTTCTTGCGAAAGAAGGTCGATAGATACTGCACCAGCTGGCCGGCCTGATCGCTGTCGCGGCGGATCACCGCCTTCAGCGTGTTAAGCGCGTTAAACAGGAAGTGCGGGTTGACCTGGGCGTGCAGGAGCTTGATTTCGGATTGCGTCAGCAGCGCCTTCTGCCGCTCGTACTGTCCGGCGAGGATCTGCGCCGACAGCAGCTGGGCAATCCCCTCCCCGAGGGTGCGGTTGATCGAACTGAACAGGCGATTTTTCGCCTCATACAGTTTAATGGTGCCTATCACCCGTTGATTCTCGCCGCGCAGGGGGATCACCAGCGTCGACCCCAGCTTACAGTGCGGATGAATCGAGCAGCGGTAAGGCACCTCGTTGCCGTCGGCGTAGACCACCTCCCCGGTCTCAATCGCCCGTTGCGTATACGAGGAGGAGATAGGCTTGCCCGGCAGATGGTGATCGTCGCCGATGCCGGTAAACGCCAGCAGCTTGTCGCGATCGGTGATCGCCACCGCACCGATATCCAGCTCCTGGATCAGCACCTGGGCCACCTTCATGCTGTTCTCTTCGTTGAATCCCTGACGCAGGATCCCCTCGGTGGACGCCGCCACCTTCAGCGCCGTGGCGGAAAAGGCGGAGGTGTACTTCTCAAACATCGCCCGCTTGTCCAGCAGAATGCGCATAAACAGCGCCGCACCGACGGTATTGGTGACCATCATCGGCGCGGCAATGCTCTGCACCAGATGCAGGGCGTCCTGGAACGGGCGGGCAATCAGCAGAATGATCATCATCTGCACCAGCTCGGCCACGAAGGTGATCGCCCCGGCGGTCAGCGGGCTAAATACTTTGTCCGGCCGGCCGCGTTTGACCAGCACGCTGTGCACCAGACCGCCCAGCAGCCCCTCAACGATGGTGGAAACCATGCAGCTTAAGGCGGTCATTCCCCCCAGCGAGTAGCGGTGCAGGCCGCCGGTGAGCCCCACCAGCCCGCCGACCACCGGCCCGCCGAGCAGGCCGCCCATCACGGCGCCGATGGCGCGGGTGTTGGCGATCGAGTCTTCGATATGCAGACCGAAATAGGTCCCCATAATGCAGAAAATGGAGAAAGTGACGTAGCACAGCAGCTTGTGCGGCAGGCGAACGGTGACTTGCATCAGGGGGATAAACAGTCGGGTTTTGCTCATCAACCACGCGATGACCAAAAATACGCACATCTGCTGAAGCAGCAGCAACACCAGATCAAACTCGTACATACCCGCAAACCACACATGCCTGAAAGCGCGTACCATACCCTGCCTGGCGAAAACTTTCTTTGAAGCCCTGCATAAAAATGAAAAACGACGGCCAGGATCACACTTTTTTGCGGCGCGTTGCGCAGCAAACGCGGCAAAAACCCCGGCGCGGCGCGCTAAACCGCAATTAATGTTTCATTAACACCTGCGCTTCACCGTATAATCCCCCTGTTAACATCAGGAGCCTATTATGAAGCCAGCGAAAATCGCGGTCGTCACCCTCTTCTTACTTATGGCCATCGGCGGGATCAGCGGCGTAATGCTGGCCGGCTATTCCTTTATTGTGCGTGGCGGTGTCGGCTGATCCAGCGGGTCAGACGCTCAAACGCGCGGTCGACGATAATCGCCGCCAGCGCCACCAGCAGCGCCCCCTGTACAATATAGGCGGTATTAAAGCCGCTCAGGCCGATGATGATCGGCGTCCCGAGCGTACTGGCCCCCACCGTCGAGGCAATGGTCGCGGTACCAATATTGACGATGACCGAGGTGCGGATCCCCGCCAGGATCACCGGGGCCGCCAGCGGTAGTTCCACCTTATACAGACGCTGCCAGCCGGTCATTCCCATCCCTTCAGCCACGCCTGACACCCCAGGCGGTATCGAACCCAGCCCGGCCAGCGTCCCCTGCAGCACCGGCAGTATGCCATACAGCGCGAGGGCTATCAGCGCCGGCAGCCAGCCAAAGCCCAGCACCGGCACCGCCATCGCCAGCACCGCCACCGGCGGAAAGGTCTGCCCGATAGCGGCGATGGTCTCCACCAGCGGACGAAACGCGCTGCCGGCGGGCCGGGTGACCGCCACCCCAGCCCCCAGCCCGATTGCCGTTGCCGCGAGGCTGGACGCCACCACCAGCCAGCCGTGATCGAGAGTGAGCGCCCAGAAGCTCTCCTGCTGGTAGACCGGCCGCGGCAGTTCCGGGAACAGCCGACTGAACAGCGGCGCGCTGTAGGGCAGCCCTGCCAGCAGGCCGATAAACAGCGCGATAAGCCACCACAGCGGCTCACGAAGCGCCTTCATGGCTCATCTCCTGGCGCAGCAGATCGGCAAAATGCAGCGTACCGCAGGGCCTGCCTTCGGCATCGACCACCGGCAGCGTCTCGCAGCGCCGGGCGACAAACTGCGACAGCGCTTCCCGCAGGGTCATGGTGACGGTCAGCCCCTCGCCCGCCAGCCGTTCGTCGGGACGCAAATAGTCCCCCACCTCGCGCAGCGACAGCAGGCGCACACCCAGCTCGCTGCGACCAAAAAAGGTCTGTACAAAGCTATTTTTCGGTCGCAGGAGCATCTCCAGCGGCGCCCCCTGCTGGACCACCTCGCCCCCGTCCATCAGCACCAGGTGGTCCGCCAGACGCAGCGCTTCGTCAATATCATGGGTCACCAGCACAATCGTCCGTCCCAGCAGACGGTGAATGCGCAGCATCTCCTGCTGCAGCGCCTCGCGGGTCACCGGGTCGAGGGCGCCGAAGGGCTCATCCATCAACAGCACCTCCGGATCTGCCGCCAGCGCCCGCGCCACCCCCACCCGCTGCTGCTGGCCGCCGGAGAGCTGATGCGGGTAACGGTCGCGCAGCGTCGCCTCCAGCCCCAGCAGCGCCATCAGCTCGTCGATCCGGTCGGCGATCCTTGCCCGCGGCCATCTTTGCAACTGCGGCACGGTGGCGATATTCTGCGCCACCGTCCAGTGGGGAAACAGGCCGATGGACTGGATGGCATAGCCCATCCGCCGCCGCAGGGTCAGGACCGGCTGCTGGCGAATGTCCTCGCCGGCAAAGCGAATGGTGCCCCGGTCCGGCTCCAGCAGACGATTGATCATCTTCAGCGTCGTCGACTTGCCCGAGCCGGAAGTCCCCACCAGCACCGAGAAAGCGCCTTCGCGCAGCTCCAGGGTCAGGTCCTTCACCGCCGGGTGGCCGGCAAACACTTTGCTGACCCCTTGAAATTCAATCATTGGCCTCTCCTTTTAGCCAGGCGCCCCACAGGGCGAACAGGGCATCCACCACCACCGCCAGGGCAATGGTCGGCACCACGCCCAGCAGCACCAGATCCAGCGCACTGCTCAGCAGCCCCTGAAAAACCAGCGCGCCAAAGCCGCCGGCGCCGATCAGCGCGGCCACTACCGCCATGCCGACGGTTTGCACGCTGACCACCCGCAGGCTGCGCAGCAGTACCGGCATCGCCAGCGGAAGCTGCACCTGACGAAAGCGCTGCCCGGCGCTCATGCCCATTGCCGTCGCGCTTTCCAGGGCATCCTGCGGCACCTGCTGCAGGCCGGTCACCACCCCGCGCACCAGCGGCAGCAGCGCATAGAGAGTGAGAGCGATCAGGGCTGGCGCCACGCCGGTCCCGGAGACGCCCAGCTCGCCCAGCGTCGGGAAATAACGCGCCAGACCGGCAAGCGGCGCAATCAGCAGGCCAAAAAGCGCTACCGACGGAATAGTCTGGATCACATTGAGCGCGGTGAAAGCCGGCGCCTGCCAGCGCGGACGCCGCCACAGCCATACCCCCAGCGGCAGGCCAATCAGCAGGCCCGGCAGCAGGGTGCCGAACAGCAGAAGCAGATGCTGGCGCAGGGCGTCATCAAATACCTCCTGACGGTTGGCATACTCCTTCAGCAAGGAGAGCTGATCGAGCGCCCCGATAGCGAGCAGGATGATGGGCAACAGCCAGACTTGCGCATTGAGCAGCCAGCGCCAGAGCGGCCGGACGGTAAGATGACGGATGGCCTCGCTGGCCAGCAACAGACAAAGCGCCAGCGACAGCCACAGGCCGCTGCCGGGCGAGGTGCGCGCCAGCGGCGAGCCGTGCCGGGAGAGCTCAAGCGCCGCCTGGCCGCTGCCCCAGATAAGCAGCGGGAAGAGCAGTTCGGCCAGCAGCAGGTGGAGAAACGGCACGATCCTGCCCGGCAGCCAGCAGAGCAGCATCCCGGCAAGAGCCGCCGCCAGCTGAACGCCGGCGAGCCAGGGCAGCGCCTGCCACAGCCCGCGCCCTTCCCCGGAGAGTAAGCGATTCGGCGCATAAGTGACAAACGGCAGCGCCAGCGTAACCAGCAGCAGACCTGTCAGCAGCAGGCCGACGCGGTGAGTACAGCGAATGGTCACCGGTGGATTACTTCAGCAGGCCTTTCTGCTGCAGATAATCTGCCGCCACGCGCTTCGCATCCTGGCCCTCCACCGCAATGCGGGCATTCAGCTGCTGCAGCGTTTTTTCATCGAGGCTGGCGAAGACCGGCTGCAGCCAGTCGGCAATCTGCGGGTAGGCCTTGAGCACCGCCTCGCGCACCACCGGCGTCGGGGCATATATCGGCTGCACGCCCTGCGGGTCGCTCAGCGTCTGTAACCCCAGGGCCGCCACCGGGCCATCGGTGCCGTAGGCCATCGCCGCGTTAACGCCGGAGGTCTGTTGCGCCGCCGCTTTGATGGTCACCGCCGTATCGCCCCCGGCCAGCGACAGCAGCTGGTTCTGGTTGAGGTTGAAGCCATACGCTTTTTCAAACGCCGGCAGCGCGTCCGGGCGCTCAATAAATTCCGCCGAAGCCGCCAGCTTAAATTCGCCGCCCTGCTTCAGGTAGCGACTGAGGTCGGCCAGCGAGGTCAGCTTATTTTTCTCCGCCAGGTCCTGGCGCACGGCGATAGTCCAGGTGTTGTTGGCCGGCGCCGGGGTGAGCCATACCAGCTGATGTTTCTCCTGATCGAGGCGCTTCACCTTCTCATAGCCCTGTTGGGCATTCTTCCACGCCGGGTCGTTTTCATCTTTGAAGAAGAAGGCGCCATTGCCGGTATATTCCGGGTAGATATCCAGCTCGCCGGCGACAATCGCCCCGCGCACCACCGGCGTGGTGCCGAGCTGGATTTTATTAATCGTTTTTACGCCGTGGCTTTCCAGCACCTGCTGGATCATATTGCCCAGCAGCGCGCCTTCGGTATCAATTTTCGAGCCGACCTTCACCGGCTCCGCCGCCTGCAGCGGTAAACTTATCAGGGCGGCCAGCGCCAGCGCGCCGGACCATGTCGTTGCCATCTTCATCCCGCTTCCCTCAGTTCTTTTGCGCTTCGCTTACAGAAGCTTAAGAGAAAAGCGTAGCCCATTTGCCAGCGATGCGAAAAAGAAAAGGCCGATTAATCGGCCTTTAAAGCGTGACGTTGGACTTAAGAGCGATACCTTACAGCAGCTCAAACTCGCTCTGCTTCACGCGGGCGGAGTCCACGCCGATAAAGACATTGAATTTGCCCGGCTCAGCAACGTATTTCATCTGCTGATTCCAGAACTTCAGCGCGTCGACGTCGATTGGGAAGCTAACGGTTTGCGTTTCGCCCGGTTTGAGGGTGACCTTTTTAAAGCCGCGCAGCATTTTCACCGGCCGGCTCATGGAGGCGGTGACGTCCTGCAGGTAGAGCTGGATCACCGTCGCCCCTTCGCGATTGCCGGTGTTGGTCACCTGCACGCTGGCGGTCACGCTGCCATCGCGCGGCATGGTGGCCGACGACATGTTGACATCGGAGACGCTAAAGGTGGTGTAGCTCAGGCCGTAACCAAACGGATACAGCGGGCCATTGGCTTCATCGAAGTAACGCGAGGTGTACTTGTTCGGCTTCTCCGGATTATACGGCCGGCCGGTATTCAGGTGGCTGTAGTAGGTTGGGATCTGCCCCACCGAGCGCGGGAAAGACATCGGCAGCTTGCCCGACGGGTTGTAGTCGCCAAACAGCACGTCGGCGATGGCGTGGCCGCCTTCGGTGCCAGCAAACCAGGTCTCCAGCAGCGCATCGGCTTGCTGATCCTCTTTCACCAGCGCCAGCGGACGCCCGTTCATCAGCACCAGCACCAGCGGTTTGCCGGTGGCTTTAAGAGCGGCAATCAGATTGCGCTGGCTCTGCGGCAGGGTGATATCGGTCCGGCTGGAGGCCTCATGCGCCATGCCCTGCGCCTCGCCCACCACGGCGACCACCACATCGGATTGCTTCGCCGCCGCGACCGCTTCGTCGATCATTTCCTGCGGCGAGCGTGGGTCAACCTGCACCGCGTTCTCATACAAATTGAGGAAATCGACAATGCCTTTGTCATCGGTAACGTTCGCCCCTTTGGCGTAAATCACTTTGCCGTTATCGCCCAGCGCTTCTTTGATGCCGGTCAGGACGGTCACCGACTGGTCGGCCACCCCGGCCGCGGACCAGCTGCCCATCATGTCGCGCTTGCTGTCCGCCAGCGCGCCAACCACCGCGATAGTGCCGGATTTTTTCAGCGGCAGCGTATCAAGACGGTTCTTCAGCAGCACCAGGCTCTCGCGAGCCACTTCGCGCGCCTCTTTACGATGCAGACGACTTTCCGCATTGGTGTCCTGCGGGTCAGAATCTTTCGGTCCCAGGTGGCTGTAGGGATCGTTGAACAGTCCCATATCATATTTCACGTTGAGCACGTGTCGGGTGGCATCATCCAGCTCGGCCATGGTCACCTTGCCGGACTTCACCAGCCCCGGCAGGTACTTGCTGTAATACTCGTCGCTCATGCTCATGTTGATGCCGGACTTCAGCGCTACGCGCACCGCGTCTTCCGGGTCGGAGGCCACGCCGTGCTTAATCAACTCTTTGATGGCGCCGTGGTCGGAAACGGTGATGCCTTTAAAGCCCCACTGGTCGCGCAGGACGTCTTTCAGCAGCCAGGAATCAGAGGTCGCCGGGGTGCCGTTCAGCGAGTTCAGGGCTACCATCACCGCGCCGCTGCCGGCATCAAGCCCGGCTTTATACGGCGGCATATAGTCGTTGAACAGGCGCTGCGGGCTCATGTCGACCGTATTGTACTCTTTCCCGCCCTCCACCGCGCCGTAGGCGGCGAAATGCTTGACGCTGGTCATCACCGAATAGCGGTCCGCCGGGCTCTTGCCCTGCATCGACTCCACCATCGCCTGGCCCATCATCGTGGTCAGATAGGTGTCTTCCCCGAACCCTTCGGAAGCGCGTCCCCAGCGCGGGTCGCGGGAGACGTCGACCATCGGCGCCCAGGTCATGTTCAACCCGTCATCGGCAGCTTCATAAGCTGACACGCGGCCCACGGTCTTCACCGCATCAAGGTTAAACGACGAGGCCAGGCCGAGGCTTATCGGAAACACGGTGCGCTGACCGTGCAGCACATCGTAGGCAAAGAACAGAGGGATCTTCAGGCGGCTAAGCTGCATCACCTGATCCTGCATCACACGGATATCCGGGCGGGTAACGGTGTTAAAAATCGCCCCCACCTGACCGTTCTTGATCATTTCACGGATCGCCTCTTTCGGGTTATCCGGGCCAACGCTTATCAGACGCAGCTGGCCGATTTTCTCGTCCACCGTCATTTTTTTCAGCAGGTCGGTGACAAAGGCATCCCGCGCCTGCGGGGTCAGGGGGTGGTTACCAAACAGTTCATCCGCCAGCGCGGGTTGCAGCGCCAGACTCACGGCGACGCCTACAGTGCAGAGCCATTTCATTGTTATCTCGCTTTATCTCAGACGGGGACTCGGTAAAACATAATAAAAACCGCAGTTTGCCATATATATAAACAACGCGCCCGCAGAATGCTAAGGTTCTTCTCTGATTTTTGCGAAACATTCATGCATCAAATTGTCATACAAAGCGCTATGCTTATCCTCGATATTTCGCGCACCACCACAAGGAGTGGAACATGTCATCTGCACCCACTGACACCCATAAAACGTTTCTGGCTGACCTGGCGCGCCTGGTTGGCCCTTCGCATCTGCTGACCGACCCGGCAAAAACCCAGCGCTACCGCAAAGGCTTCCGCTCCGGTCAGGGCGAGGCCCTGGCGGTTGTCTTTCCCGGTACCCTGCTGGAGCTCTGGCGCGTGCTCAACGCCTGCGTAGACGCCGATAAAATTATTCTGATGCAGGCGGCCAACACCGGCCTGACCGAAGGTTCGACCCCCAACGGCAATGATTACGATCGCGAGATCGTGATTATCAGCACCCTGCGCCTGGACAAACTGCATCTGCTGGACAAAGGCGAGCAGGTGCTGGCCTGGCCCGGCACCACCCTCTATTCGCTGGAAAAAGCGCTCAAACCGCTGGGACGCGAACCGCACTCGGTGATCGGTTCGTCATGCATCGGCGCATCGGTCATCGGCGGGATCTGCAACAACTCCGGCGGCTCGCTGGTGCAGCGCGGGCCGGCCTACACTGAGATGTCGCTGTTCGCGCAGATTGACGCCGACGGCAAGCTGAAGCTGGTCAATCATCTGGGCATCGATCTCGGCAGCACGCCGGAGCAGATCCTCAGCCGCCTCGATGACGAACGGATTAGCGATAGCGATGTGCTGCACGACGGCCGCCACGCCCACGATCACGACTATGTCACCCGCGTGCGCGATGTCGATGCCGACACCCCGGCGCGCTATAACGCCGACCCGGACCGCCTGTTCGAATCCTCCGGCTGCGCCGGCAAGCTGGCGGTTTTCGCCGTGCGTCTCGATACTTTCCCGGCGGAAAAGCGCCAGCAGGTGTTTTACATTGGCACCAACCAGCCGCAGGTATTGACCGAGATCCGCCGCCATATCCTCGCCGAGTTCCAGCATCTGCCGGTGGCGGGGGAATATATGCACCGCGATATTTACGATATCGCCGAGAAGTATGGCAAAGACACCTTCCTGATGATCGACAAGCTCGGCACCGACAAAATGCCGTTCTTCTTCACCATGAAGGGGCGCACCGACGCGATGCTGGAGAAAGTCTCGCTGTTTAAGCCGCACTTTACCGACCGCTTTATGCAGAAGCTCGGCCACGTCTTCCCGGCACATTTACCGGAGCGGATGAAAACCTGGCGCGATAAATATGAACATCATCTGCTGCTGAAGATGGCTGGCGACGGCATCGAAGAAGCGCAGCGTTGGTTGACGGAGTACTTCCAGCAGGCCGAGGGGGATTTCTTCGCCTGTACGCCGGAGGAAGGCAGCAAGGCGTTCCTCCATCGCTTTGCCGCCGCCGGCGCGGCGATCCGCTATCAGGCGGTGCATGCCGACGAAGTCGAAGATATTCTGGCGCTGGATATCGCCCTGCGCCGTAACGATACCGAGTGGTTCGAACATCTGCCGCCCGAAATCGACAGCCAGCTGGTGCATAAGCTCTACTATGGCCACTTTATGTGCCATGTGTTCCATCAGGATTACATCGTCAGGAAAGGGGTCGACGCCCACGCGCTGAAGGAAAAAATGCTGGAGTTACTGAAAGCGCGCGGCGCCCAGTATCCGGCGGAGCATAACGTGGGTCATCTGTATGAGGCCCCGGAGAGCCTGCAGCAGTTCTATCGCCAGAACGATCCCACCAACAGCATGAACCCGGGGATTGGTAAAACCAGCAAGCAGAAATACTGGGGTGAAGCGGCCCCGACGCCAGCCTCTCCGGCGGATCCGCAATAATCGACGGCAGGACTATTCAGCCTGGCGCTTCTGTATTACGCTGCACGCCGGAGAATGTTTCTCCGGCAGATTCAGGAGCGCCGCCATGCCCGCAGAGGCCCCGTTACTCGACAGTGATTTAGAAATTCGCGAAGCGCTGCCCGACGATGCGCACGCCATCGCCGCGCTGTATGTCTGGCACGTGCTTAATGGCCGCGCCTCCTTCGAAGAGATCCCCCCCACCGTTGACGAAATGCGTAAACGGATCCAGACCGTGCGCGACAACGGGCTGCCGTGGCTGGTAGCGCTGTGGCGCGGGGCTATCGTCGGCTACTGCTATGCCACTTTCTATCGCCCGCGTCCGGCCTATCGCTACACCCTCGAGGAATCGATATACGTGGAATCCGGAATGGGCGGACGCGGCATCGGCAGCGCGCTGCTGTCCAGGCTAATCGCTGAGTGCGAGAAAGGCCCGTGGCGGCAGATGCTGGCGATCATCGGCGATGGCCATAACAATGCCGGCTCGCTGGCGATCCATAAAAAGTTCGGCTTTACCGTGGCGGGTCAGCTGCGCAGCGTCGGCTACAAGATGGGCGACTGGCGGGATACGTTGATTATGCAGCGCGCGCTGGGTGACGGCGACTGGACGCTACCGGAGTGATATCCGGCGCCAAATCCCCGGCTCGCGGCGTAAACGCCTTAGCCGGGCTACCGTTCAGCGCGGTTACGGAGAGGCGTCAGCCGCCATCCTGCACAAACACCGGCACTCGGCCTGATTGCCCGGCGGCGCTGCGCTTGCAGGGCCTGCGAAAGGGGCGAACCCGGCGCCAAATCACGTAGGCCGGATAAGGCGCAATGCGCCGCCATCCGGGAGACATGCAGATTAATCGTTCTGCGCGGTCTGCGCGCCGCCTTTCAGCATCGCCTCCGCCATCTGCGCTTCGCGCTGCTTTTTATAGCTCAGCGCCGAGGCGGGTACCGGCATCACCTTCCCGGTTTCAATCCAGGTCCGCAAGCGGCTGGCGTCAGCGAAGTGGGTATATTTGCCGAAGGCATCCATCACCACCAGCGCCACCGGACGTTGGTTAATCACCGTGCGCATAATCAGGCAGTGGCCGGCAGCGTTGGTGAAGCCGGTTTTGGTCAGCTGAATGTTCCAGTTATCGCGATACACCAGATGGTTGGTGTTGCGGAACGGCAGGCTGTAGGCCGGATGGGCGAAGGTGGCGGTCTCTTCTTTGGTGGTGCTCAGCTGGCCGATCAGCGGATACTGCTCGCTGGCGATCAGCAGTTTGGTCAGATCGCGGGCGGTGGAGACGTTATGCACCGACAGGCCGGTGGGCTCCACGTAGCGGGTATGGGTCATGCCCAGCGCCTGGGCTTTGGCGTTCATCGCGCGAATAAAAGCGTCGTAGCCGCCCGGATAGTGATGCGCCAGGCTGGCGGCCGCGCGGTTCTCGGAAGACATCAGCGCCAGCAGCAGCATATCGCGGCGACTAATCTGGCTGTTGAGGCGCACGCGGGAGTAGATCCCCTTCATTTCCGGCGTATGGCTGATATCCACCGTCAGCATCTCATCCAGCGGCAGATGGGCATCGAGCACCACCATGGCCGTCATCACTTTGGTGATCGACGCCATCGGGCGCACCAGATCCGGCTGGCTGGCATAAATGATTTTTTTCGTGGCCAGATCGACGATCATGGCGCTGCCGGAGGCAATTTCCGGCTGCGAGGCGGTCACCGCCGTCGGGGTTTTTGCTAACGCCTGGGGCGCAAAAGGCACAGCCAGCAGCAAGGTCAGGCTGAGCAAAGAGACTCGAAATTTCGGCATCATGGGCATTCTGAAAAGTATTTTTGCACGTTATGGAACGTACGCCGCGAGGTTAAGTGGGCAACTTCGCTGGCAAACGCCATCATACCGCGCCGTAAGGCCCTGTGCCTAATAAGAATCGTGAAGAAATGCTGCATTGCCGACATAAAATACATATTTGCCGGCAATGCATATTTACCCGTGTCGCCCGATCAGAAGAGTCGGTAGCCATACCCCCAGAGCACCACGGTGATGGCCAGCAGCACTTCCAGCACCAGTACCCCAATAGCTAGCGTCGAGCTGGCAAAGCTTAACCCCTCTTCCCGATTAATGCTCAGGAAGGTCGGAATGCCGAGATACAGCAGATACCCGGTATAGAACAGCGCAATAGTACCGACCAGCGCGCACAGCCAGACCAGCGGATAGAGCGCCACAATCCCGCTCAGAAACAGCGGGGTGGCAACGTAGCCGGCAAACACCATGCAGCGTTTCAGGGAAGGCTGCTGCGGATACTGCCTCGCCATCCACCAGATGACCCGCCCCATGATCGCCACCCCGGCGAGCATCACGGCGTAAAACAGCACCGCCAGCGCCAGTCCGGTCAGCATCGACAGTTTAATCACGGTGCCATCGCCGAAGTTCCAGCCCAGCTGCGTGGTGCCGATAAAGGCGCAGATTACCGGAACCGCCGCCATCAGCAGCACATGATGCGTATAGTGATGAGAAATGGTTTCATTCTCGCTCTTAATCACGCTCATTTCCCGGTTGGGATGAGCGAAGAGCCCCCAGACATGGTTCATAGCGTCCCCCTTGTCACGGCTTCGTACTGCACTGATCCAAGTATAATTCACCCTGTAGATTATTTTATGTACAGCACAGAAAATTCTGCGTCGCCGCGTTTTGGTCAGCAGGGTGTATGATTAAGAGGTGATGAGGTAAGGAGAAAAGCTTTTTATGGATATCAATCACCTGATTTCCCAGTATGGCTACGCGGCGCTGATCGTCGGCAGCATGGCGGAAGGTGAGACCATTACCCTGCTGGGCGGCGTCGCGGCGCATCAGGGGCTACTGAAATTTCCCCTGGTGGTGATCGCCGTCGCCCTCGGCGGGATGATTGGCGATCAGCTGCTCTATCTGGTCGGCCGCCGCTTCGGGGGACGCATCCTGCGCCGTTTCGCCAGTCAGAAAGCGCGGATCCGTAAAGCGCAGCGTATGATCCAGCACCGGCCGTGGCTGTTTGTCATCGGCACCCGCTTTATGTATGGCTTCCGGGTAATCGGCCCCCTGCTGATCGGCGCCAGCCGCCTGCCGCCGCGCATTTTCCTGCCGCTGAATATTGTCGGAGCGCTGGTGTGGGCCCTGCTGTTTACCACCATTGGCTATCTCGGCGGCGAGGTGGTTGGCCCGTGGCTGCATCATCTGGACGCCCATCTGAAGCACTGGATCTGGCTGATCCTCGCGGTGGTGGTGGTGGTGGCCGCCCACTGGTGGCTCAGGCGGCGCGAGAGTAAGAAGAAAGATTAAGCGGCGCGCCCGCGGGCGCACCGTGGTTGGCGGTTACTTCACCGTCTGGTGGTAGCCGCCGCCGAGGGCCGAGGTCAGCTGAATGCTAGCGTCAATCCACTGGCCGTGCAGGCGCAATGCGGTGATCCGTTCCTGCAGCGCCGGGAGCTTCGCCATACTGACTCTGGAGCCAGGTAAGATCCCCGCCGCCATTCGGGCCTGCGCCAGATCTACTACCCGCTGAGCGTCTTTTTCAACCTGCTGCTGCTGCTGGCTTTTGGCCATTAATGTTTCGACCTGGCTGGCGGTTTTCGCCACCTGGTTAACGGCATCCACCACCGCTTTGTTGTACTGGGCGATCGACAGGCTATTCTGCGCGCTGGCGATATCCAGGTTGGCGTTAAGGCGGCCGCTGTCAAAGATCGGCAGCGTCAACCCGGCAGTAACGCCCATCTGCTGCGCCGAATGGCGGAAAAGATCGCTTAAGTGCAGGGCATCCTGCTGCAGGAACGCCATCAGATTGATGTCCGGATAAAATGCCGCTTTCGCCGCGTCCACTTCGCTCAGGGACGCCTCAATATACCAGTGGGCGACCTGCAGATCCGGGCGGCGCGCCAGCAGCTCATAGCCGAGGGTATCTGGCAGCTGCGCGCTGACCGTTGGCAGGCTGGCGGGTTTGAGGTTTAGCGACTGGCTCTGGCTGTTGGTCAGGGCCATCAGCCGCGCTTCAATCTCTTTCATCGTGCCCGTCACGTCCGCCAGCTGCTGGTCGGTTTTGCTGACGTTAATATCGTTCTCCGCCCCTTCGGCGGAGTTAGTGATCCCGCGCTGATACAGGGCCTTGTCGACCGTCACGATATTATTTTGCTCGTTTTTCACCTGCTGCAGCACCGCTTTGATCGCCGCTTCCGTCTGCCACTGCCAGTACAGACGCGCCACGCTGCCGGAGAGCAGCTCACGGGTCTGGGCCTGTTCAGCAACCTGGGCTTTCAGCTCGCCGATACGCGCTTTCACCAGCGCACGGTTTTTTCCCCACAGATCGAGATCCCAACCGGCGGTCAGGCCAAAGGTACCGTTGGTGTACCACGGGCCGGTATTGCCGTCGGTGTCGGTAGCAAACGGTCCCATCAGGCCTTCGGCCGACATGCGCTGGCGTTCAATATCGGCGGAGAAATCCATCTCCGGGCCAAGATTCGCCTGCGACATTCGCGCCTGCGCTTCGGCAAGCCTGATGCGCTGTTCGGCAATCTGCATATCCGGCGCGTTGGCCAACGCTCGCTGAATCAGATTATTAAGCTGTGGGTCATGGTAATCTTTCCACCAGTCAGTCTGCGGCCAGCCATTTTTCACGGCGGCAGGGAGATCCATGGAAACATGGGAGGCCGGAATTTGCTGCTGCGGCGGATTAGCAACCTCATGAGATGGCGCGCAGCCAGCCAGCGCGATGGCCAGGGGCAATGCCGCCAGCACGCTTTTATTTAATATCAATTTCATTGGACAGGTCAGATAACTTAATCAGGTTGGTTATCATAAGTTAATTGAATTAAACGCGTTTAGTAAAGCGTGTGACTAAATTATTAGTTTGCTAAAAATAAACAACCTTATCAATTCAAGGGGTGAATATGAGCAGGCATCTTTTAACGAGCCGCACCTCTTTACCACCCTGCCCGCTCTGGATGAAGAGAAAGAACGTCCGATGATCTTTTTACTGCGCGCGCGTAAACCGGCTAATCTCCCGCCCGGCGATGGCCGGGCGGGCATTCTTTAGGCTTTCAGGCTGGCGCCGCGGCTGGCAATCACCTCTTTATACCAGCCAAAGCTCTTCTTCTTACTGCGCGCCAGGGTGCCGGTACCGTCATCATGGCGGTCGACATAGATAAAGCCGTAGCGCTTCGACAGCTCCGCCTTTGAGGCGCTCACCAGGTCAATCGGTCCCCAGCTGGTAAAGCCCATCAGCTCAACGCCATCGTCAATGGCTTCCCGCGCCTGCACCAGGTGGTCGTTCAGGTAACTGATGCGGTAGTCATCGTTAATGCTGCCGTCGGCTTCCACCTTATCTTTGGCGCCCAGACCGTTTTCCACGATAAACAGCGGCTTCTGGTAGCGATCCCACAGCACGTTCAGCAGTGTGCGCAGGCCCAGCGGATCTATCTGCCAGCCCCACTCCGAGCTCGCCAGGTGCGGGTTCGGCACCATGCTGAGAATATTGCCGCGCGCCTGCTGGTTCAGCGCCTCGTCGGCGGTGACGCAGCCGGTCATGTAGTAGCTGAAGGAGATAAAGTCGACGGTGGTTTTTAGCGCTTCACGATCGGCGTCGGTGATGGTGAGCGTGATGCCGTTGTCACGGAAATAGCGCTGCATATAGCCCGGGTACGCGCCGCGCGCCTGTACGTCGCCGAAGAACTGCCAGCTGCGGTTCTCCTGCAGCGTCTCGAACACATCCTCCGGTTTGCAGCTCAGGGGATACATCAGCCCGCCGAGCAGCATATTGCCGATTTTGCCCTCAGGCACCAGCTCATGACAGGCTTTGACCGCCAGCGCGCTGGCCACCAGCTGGTGGTGAATCGCCTGATACACCTCGCCTTTGCTGCTGCCGGCCGGCAGGCCGACGCCGGTCATCGGGGCATGTAGCGACATATTGATTTCGTTAAAGGTCAGCCACAGTTTGACCTTATTTTTATAGCGGCTGAACACCGTCCGGGCGTAGCGCTCAAAGAAGCTAATCACCTCCCGGCTGCCCCAGCCACCGTAGTTTTTTACCAGCGCCCATGGCATTTCATAATGCGACAGCGTCACCAGCGGGGTGATCTTGTGCTTCGCCATCTCGTCGAACAGCTTGTCGTAGAACGCGAGGCCGGCTTCGTTCGGCTCGGCGTCGTCACCGTTGGGGTAGATGCGGGTCCAGGCGATAGAGACTCGCAGGCAGTTAAAACCCATCTCGGCAAACAGGGCGATATCTTCCGGATAGCGATGGTAAAAATCGATCGCCACATCCTTAATCCCGTTGTCGCCTGGTACGCGCTCGACCACTTCGCCGAACACGCCGTGCGGCTGTACATCGGAGGTGGATAAGCCTTTGCCATCTTCCAGATAAGCACCTTCCACCTGATTGGCCGCGGTCGCGCCGCCCCACAAAAAATCCGCCGGGAATGTTTTCATCTCTTTCTCCTGTGATTAATGGCTGACTGACAACAGCGGCTGACCGGCTTCGACGGCGCTGGACGCCACCGTATCAATCTCCCGGTAGTCGTCGCTGTTGCTGATAATGATCGGGGTCACCAGGTCGTAGCCGGCGTCCAGAATCGCCTGGCGATCAAACTCAATCAGCAGATCGCCGGCCTGTACCCTGTCGCCCTCTTTCACATGCGCGGTAAAGGGCACGCCGTCGAGTTTGACCGTATCGATGCCGACGTGGATCAGCAGCTCAATGCCGCTGTCGCTTTGCAGGCCGATGGCGTGTTTAGTCTGAAACAGGGAGGCCACTTCGCCCGGGAACGGGGCAATCACTTGGCCCACCGCCGGGATAATGGCGACCCCTTTACCCAGCAGGCCGCTGGCGAAGGTGCTATCCGGCACCTGCTCGAGGGCGATAACGCTGCCGCTCATCGGCGCCAGAATATCGTTTGCCGAGGCCGGGGCTACCGTCACGGCGCCCGGTGCAGCGCTGGCGCGCGGCAGGCCGGCGAAGAAGGTCAGCACGCAGGCGAGCACGAAAGCCACGCCGGTGCCGATAAGCCCGCCCCAGACGCTGGCGTCAATCCCGCCGGGCGGGATCATTTGCGCCGGGAAAAAGATGTTTGGCAGGCCAAACGAGTAGGCATAACTGTTGCTAAAGGCAGTGATCGCCCCGCCAATCGCCCCGGCGACACAGCCGAAGATAAACGGACGGCGCAGCGGCAGAGTCAGGCCATAGATAGCCGGCTCAGTGATGCCGAACAGCCCGGCGGAGAAGGCGGAACCGGCCAGCACCCGCTGACGCGCATCGCGGGTGGCGAGGAAAATACCGAGCACGGCGCCCACCTGGGCAATCACCGCCGGAAGAATAATCGGCAGCATGGAGTCGTGACCAAGTACCGTCATGTTGTTGATCATCAACGGCACCAGCCCCCAGTGCAGGCCGAAAATAACGCACACCTGCCACATGGCGCCCAGTACCGCGCCCGCCAGCCATGGGGCAAACGCATAAATGAACTGGTAGCCGTTGGCCAGCAGATGGCTCAGCCAGGTGGCGACCGGGCCAATCACCAGGAAGGTGAGCGGGACCACCACCGCCAGGCAGATGGCCGGGCTGAAGAAGTTTTTCATCGATGACGGCAACAGCGCGTTGCTCTTGCGTTCCAGCCAGCAGGAGACCCATGAGGCGAGAATAATCGGGATCACTGACGAGCTGTAGTTGATAAAGGTCACCGGAATGCCGAGAAAGTGCTCCACCGCCGCGCCCGGCGCCTGGCTGGCCTCAAAGGCCTGAATCATCAGCGGGTGGGTTAACGCCCCGCCAATCACCATCGAGATAAACGGGTTGCCGCCAAACTTCTTCCCGGCGGTATAGCCAAGAAACAGCGGGAAGAAAAAGAACAGCGCGTCGCTGGCGGCAAACCAGATTTTATAAGTCCCCTGCTCCGGCGTAAGCCAGCCGCAGGTCACCGCCAGCGCCAGCAGGCCTTTCAGCAGACCGGTTGCCGCCATCACGCCGATAAACGGTGTAAAAATGCCGGAGATGATGTCGATAAGCTGGCTTAACACCGATCCTTTGGCCGCTTTTTCCTCGGCAACCGGTTCGCTGTCATCGCTTAACCCCGCCTCCTGGCGCACCGCCAGCCAGACGTCGTGAACGTGGTTGCCAATCACCACCTGAAACTGGCCGCCGCTCTCCACCACCATAATCACGCCCGGATTGGCCTTCAGCCCTTCGGCATCGGCTTTGCCGTTATCCTTCAGTTTAAAACGCAGACGTGTCGCACAGTGAACCAGACTCACAATGTTCTCTTTGCCGCCGACGCGGTTGAGAATATCCTGCGCGAGTGCTTTATATTCCATGCTCTTTTCCTTACTGCCGCTGCCCGCAGACAACCGGCGACTGAGTAGTAAAAAATAAAAAAACCCGAGAACCACGCCGGTGGGCGTCGCGCTCAGGTTTTGCCTGCATCATGCAGTAACAATCCAGTTTTGTTGGGGAGAATTAACGCCCCTCTTTTCTTACCCGTTCGATATGAATGGCAAGAAACATAATTTCTTCGGTGGTCAGCGACCGCTGATACTGCTTTTGCAGATGCGTCGCCACCGTTTCCGCACACTTCCACGCTTTGGCGTAGTTATCTTTCACCGCGCTGTGCAGCGAGACGTCGTCATCTTCCACCACCGTGCGCGTCAGCATCCGCTGGGCGAAAAACTTCAGGTGGGTGACGAAACGCTGATAGCTCAGCGACTCTTCATCGTAGTTAAGCTGCAGCTGATACTTCACCAGCTGCAGGATCTCCTGCATCACCCGGGTCACGTGCATGACCTCCGGCATTTCGCTGTTGAGCTGCGCCGTCACCAGATGCAGGGCGATAAATCCGGCTTCATCCTCCGCCAGCTCCACGCCGAGCCTTTTGGCAATGATGGCCCTTGCCTCCTGGCCCAGCGCGAACTCCTTCGGATACAGCCGCTTAATCTCCCACAGCAGCACGTTACGCAGTGCGATGCCCTTTTTCTGCCGCTCGATAGCAAAATGACAGTGATCCGTTAACGTGATGTACAAACTTTCCTGTAACTTGCCCAGCCGTCCGCGTGCCAGGTCGATAATGCGATCGCAGGTGGTCATCACTTCTAACGGTATTTGACTGAGCAGCTCGCCTAAGCGGCCGACCAGCTCATCGCTTTGTAAGGCGAAAACTTTTTCAATTTTACTGTCGTCCAGCACGTCGCCCGGGCGTTTCTGAAAGGCCAGCCCTCGCCCCATCACCACCTGTTCGCGCCGGTGCTCGTCGAGAACCACCACCACATTGTTATTGAGTACTTTGGCGATTTGCATATAGACCCCAGAAACAAAAAAACCTGACCCCCGACGAAACGCCAGGTGATCAGGTTTTGCCTGCCGCAGCAGTTGCAATCCAACACCCGCACTGTAACAACTTCTGCTGCGCGCTCAACCTGACAAGTGAAAAAACGTGATTAAGATCGCGACTATCAGAAGGTCACGACGGTTTTCCACTCCACTACCCACGCGTCCTGGGTCTGCGCGACGCCGCCCGGACGGTGCCAGTACTGCAGGCCCGGCTGCAGCTCCAGCCAGGAGACCGGGCGGAAGCGATAATAGAGCTCACCGTTCAGCGAATGACCGGCCACCGGCAGGTAAGCCGGATCGTTATAGTCGGTGGCGCCGCTTATCTGATTCATATAGCGCTGATTACGTGCGTAGTGGCTGCTCATGTCGATCCACGTCAGGCCGAAGCCAATCCAGTCCTCCGGGCGGGCGTCAAACAGACCGCGGTAGCGCATGGAGGCGGCGACGGCGGAGTGGATATAGTTGCTGCGCTGGTCGCTGAGGCTGCCGCTCAGTGAGACGCTCATTCCCCGCAGCGGGTCGTCGGTGTGGCGGGTGATCTGCTGGTTCAGGCCGGCGTACATAAACCAGGTGCTATCGTGCTCGGCGTAACCTTGCGGATCGGTCGCCCCGGCGCCGCCGGATTTACCGCTGTAGAGGTCGCTCTGCGGCGCGTTAGTCCAGACCACGCCAAGGTTATAGGCTCCCGGCAGGCCATTAATCAGCGGACGGGTTTCGATCTCCATCGGCAGTAAGATGCCTTTGCTACCCTTCGTCGACCAGCTCCACGCGTGGCTGCGCGCGGTAGCCTGCGGGTTTTGCTCCATCACCCCGCCTTTCAGGGTGACGGTCGGCGTCAGCTTGTACTCCAGGGTGGTGCCCCAGGTATGAATGTTCCAGTTATTCCAGGTCAGCGAGTTGGCCGATTTCCCACCGCACTGGGTCAGCAGCTGAAAATCGCAGGGTATGATCTGGTCGAAGGTTTGCACCTTGTTCATCATGCCGATGCGCCAGGTCAGGCGGCGGTCGTCAAAGCTGCGGGCAAAGGTGAGCCAGCCAAGGCGGGTAATCGACCCGCCGCCCCAGCTCTCCTGCGATAGATCGTTGAAACTCACCCGCGGATCCTGCAGCCGTTTCGTGGTGAGATTATCATCGTGGTTGCGGTTGACGATATTGCCCTCAAGCCGCGCGTCCGGTATGCCGGTCCAGCGCTCCAGATCCTGGGTAAAGGTCAATGACACCTGGTCAATATAGGCCAGGTGTTTATCATGGTCATAACCGCCGCCGGCGTTGTAGGCCATCTCGTTAAGATAGCCGAGATTATAATGAAAGCCGTTTTCTTCAAGGATCGGACGAATGCCTAGCATATCGCCCAGCAGCCCTTGCTGCCCGGCTTCAAACCCCAGCGCGCTGCCGTTCCACGCCGGGATGTCCGCGGCGCTCACGGCAGGCGCCATGGCCGCCAGCATAGCGCCGATCAAAAGCTGATTTATTTTTTTGTTATGCATTGTGATATCCACCGTGACTGAATAAAAACAAAGGGGATCCCCAGGCTATTTATTTACCCGTTTTCTTTTTTTAAAAAATGAATGGCAAAAAGCGTCCGTCGGTAATAAAACCGCGACAATGCCAGAGAAATCGTTATTCACATCTCATTGTTTTACATCATCATTTTATCCACCCTGAATTTTTACCAAAAAAAAACCTAAGCACTTTGCGCCACGAATGACGAAAGTGCTTAGGTTTTGCCTGAGTTCAGTAGCAATCCTGAATTGATTGACCGCACATTATCACTTTATTCAACCCATGCCTATCATCAACAGGCATGCAAGTAATAATATGTGAAGCGAATAACAGTATGGCGGTTAATAGCGGCCGATCGCCGCCGCTATTTCAGCAGACGTTTGCAGGGCGCGAATTTCATTAAACAGGGTCAGCGCCTCGGTATATTCCTTGCGTAAATAGCCTAACCACTGCTTAATTCTCGCCACATGATACAGACCGGTATCACCCTGCTTTTCCAGGCGGGTATATTTTTGCAACAGCTGGACCACCTGCGGCCACGGCATGCGCGGTTCATTGTATTTGATTACCCGGCTGAGGTTCGGCACATTGAGCGCCCCGCGGCCAATCATCACCGAATCGCAGCCGGTGACAGCCATACAATCCTGGGCGCTTTGCCAGTCCCAGATTTCACCGTTGGCGACCACCGGGATAGTCAGGCGCTGGCGGATCTCGCCGATCGCCTGCCAGTTGATGCGTTCGGCTTTGTAGCCATCTTCTTTGGTACGGCCGTGAACCACCAGTTCGCTGGCCCCCGCCTGCTGCACCGCGTCGGCGATTTCAAAGCGCCGTTCACCGCTGTCCCAGCCAAGACGAACTTTCACCGTCACCGGCAGATGCTCGGGAACCGCCTCTCGCATGGCTTTCGCGCCGCGATAGATCAACTCTGGATCTTTCAGCAGCGTTGCCCCGCCGCCGCTGCCGTTTACCAGCTTCGACGGACAGCCGCAGTTTAAATCCACCCCCCATGAACCCAGCGCCACCGCGCGGGCGGCATTTTCCGCCAGCCACTCGGGATATTGTCCCAGCAGCTGGACGCGTACGCGGGTGCCGGACGGCGTGCGGCTCTGGTGATGCAGTTCCGGGCATAGCCTGTAGAACGATTTTACCGGCAGCAGTTGATCCACCACGCGCAGAAATTCGGTGATGCAGAGATCGTAATCGTTAACCTCGGTCAGCAGCTCGCGCACCAGCGAATCGAGCACGCCTTCCATCGGCGCCAGTAGAACACGCATATCGTTACCCGGAAAAAAAAGAGGCGCTATGGTAGCGCCTCCGGGCGCTGGTTGAAAGCGCTCAATGCGTCGGACCAGACGCACGCCGTTCCCCGCACGCTCGATGCGGCAAAGCGGCGAGATAATCTCTATGCTTTACAGGGGTCTGTGGCGTCCCATTCGCCTTTATTTGCCGCGCCTCATCCAGCAAGGTAGCGTGGGGAGCGATCCCGCCTGAGCCGCAAGGTGTCGGGCCCTGACGGGTGAGACTATGGTTCCCGTAAGCTATCAGCGCTATGCATAGAATTCATGATGTGATCGGTAGCACATTTTAGGGATTAATTGTATGATGAATGCACTTCATCAAGGGTTATTACCATGAGTAAATCGCTGACTATTATCTGGCAGTACCTGCGGGCTTTCGTCCTGATTTACGCCTGCCTGTACGGCGGAATTTTTATCGCCGGGCTGCTGCCTATCACTATCCCCGGCAGCATCATCGGCATGCTGATCCTCTTCGTGCTGCTGGCGCTGCAAATTATGCCGCCGCAATGGGTCAACCCCGGCTGTAATATCCTGATCCGCTATATGGCGCTGCTGTTCGTGCCGATCGGCGTTGGGGTGATGCAGTACTGGGATCTGCTGCGCGCCCAGCTGGGGCCTGTCGTTATCTCCTGCGCCATCAGTACGCTGGTGGTGTTTGTAGTGGTGAGCTGGAGCTCCCATTTGGTGCATGGCGAACGTAAAGTGATTGGCCAAAAAGGAAAAGAAGAATGATGCATGAAATCTGGTGGTCGCTACCGCTAACCCTGATCGTCTTTTTTCTCGCCCGCAAACTGGCGGCCCGCTTTAAGTTCCCGCTGCTCAACCCGCTGCTGGTGGCGATGGTGGTGATTATTCCATTTCTTCTACTGACCGGGATCTCCTATGAGCGTTATTTTGCCGGCAGCAAAGTCCTGAACGATCTGCTGCAGCCGGCGGTAGTGGCCCTTGCGTTCCCGCTGTATGAACAGCTGCACCAGATCCGCGCCCGCTGGAAATCTATCATTACCATCTGCTTTATCGGCAGCTGCGTGGCGATGATCACCGGCACCACCGTCGCTCTGCTGATGGGCGCCACGCCGCAAATCGCCGCCTCTATTCTGCCTAAGTCAGTCACTACGCCGATTGCTATGGCGGTTAGCGGCAGCATCGGCGGCATTCCGGCCATCAGCGCCGTGTGCGTAATTTTTGTCGGCATCCTCGGCGCGGTATTTGGGCATACGTTGCTTAACCTGATGCGCATTCGCACCAAAGCGTCGCGCGGCCTGTCAATGGGCACCGCCTCGCACGCCCTCGGCACCGCCCGCTGCGCCGAGCTGGACTATCAGGAAGGCGCGTTTAGCTCACTGGCGCTGGTGCTGTGCGGGATCATCACCTCGTTGATGGCGCCGTTCTTATTTCCACTGATCCTCGCAGTGGTAGGTTAATCGTGATTTAAATCACATTTTTTAATGCAACAAATCAGAGTTGCATAAAGAATGAGATATTCATCACATATGGAACCGCTGGCCGCCCGTACACTGGCTTCCCATTACACTGTTATGAGGCAACGCTATGCACTCACGTTTTCAAGCTGCTTTGACGACTCTGGCAGCAGATCTGCAGGCGGCCATCGCCCCGATGCTCGCCGACCCGCATTTCCCGGCGCTGCTCGAAGCCGATCAGGTGGCGACGCTGCAGCATGCGACAGGTCTGGACGAAGACGCGCTGGCTTTTGCGCTACTGCCGCTTGCCGCTGCCTGCGCGCGCCCCGACCTTTCTCATTTTAACGTCGGGGCTATCGCCCGCGGCGTCAGCGGCCGCTGGTACTTTGGCGGCAATATGGAGTTTCTCGGCGCTACCATGCAGCAGACCGTTCACGCGGAACAGAGCGCCATCAGCCACGCCTGGCTGCGCGGCGAGACCTCCCTGCGCGCTATCACGGTGAACTACACGCCGTGCGGTCATTGCCGTCAGTTTATGAACGAACTGAACAGCGGGCTGGCGCTGCGCATTCATCTGCCGGGTCGCGAAGCGCATGCCCTGGAGCACTATCTGCCGGACGCCTTTGGCCCGAAAGACCTCGAGATCAAAACCCTGCTGATGGATGAACAGGACCATGGCTTCCCGGTCAGCGGCGATGCCCTAACCCAGGCAGCTATTCAGGCCGCCAACCGCTGCCATGCGCCCTATAGCCACTCGCCTTCCGGCGTGGCGCTGGAGCTGAAAGACGGTACCATTTTCAGCGGTAGCTATGCGGAAAACGCAGCGTTCAACCCGACGCTGCCGCCGCTGCAGGGGGCGCTGAATCTCCTGAGCCTCAACGGCTATGATTATCCCGCTATCCAGCGGGCAATCCTGGCGGAGAAAGCCGACGCGGCGCTGATCCAGTGGGATGCCACCGTCGCCACCCTGAAGGCGCTGGGCTGCCACAATATTGAGCGCGTCCTGTTAGGTTGATCAGCCTGAGCAGATTGCCGGACGGCGTCTTCGGCTTATCCGGCCGACTTTTTATACCGTTAGGTGTCGGGTGGCGCTACGCTTACCCGACCTACGGTTCGCGCCATGGCGACCTGAAGATCCCTATGCCGGGTGTCGGCTCACGCCTTACCCGGCCTGCATTCGGCGATCTGTCTATATTGCTGAAAATCCCCGCAATCAAACGCGGGTTTCTTGCGCTTACCCGGCGGGTAAAGTAGCCTGAAGACTCCGTTGTCTATTATTGAGCCAAGTTCATGTTAAAGCGTGCGTTCTACAGCCTGTTAGTCCTGCTCGGCCTGCTGCTGTTGACCGTGCTGGGCCTTGACCGCTGGATGAGCTGGAAAACCGCGCCCTATATCTATGATGAACTGCAGGACCTGCCCTACCGTCAGGTCGGTGTGGTGCTGGGCACCGCCAAATATTACCGCACCGGCGTCATCAATCAGTATTACCGTTACCGCATCCAGGGTGCGCTGAACGCCTACAACAGCGGCAAGGTCAACTATCTCCTGCTGAGCGGCGATAATGCTCTGCAAAGCTACAATGAACCGATGACCATGCGTCGGGACCTGATTAAAGGCGGCGTCGATCCCGCGGATATCGTACTGGACTATGCCGGTTTCCGTACCCTCGACTCGATCGTCCGTACCCGGAAAGTGTTCGACACCAACGACTTCATTATCATCACCCAGCGCTTCCACTGCGAACGGGCGCTGTTTATCGCCCTGCATATGGGGATCCAGGCCCAATGCTACGCGGTGCCGTCGCCGAAGGATATGTGGAGCGTGCGGCTGCGCGAGTTCGGCGCCCGCTTTGGCGCGCTGGCGGACCTCTATATCTTCAAACGGGAACCGCGCTTTCTCGGCCCTCTCATCCCGATTCCGGCGCAGCAGCATGACGTGCCGGATGACGCCCAGTCCTACCCGGCCGTCACCCCGGAGCAGCTGCTGGAGCTGCAGAAAGGAAAGTAGCCTCCATCAACGCATTCGTTTCAGATATAAAAAAACCCGCGCCAGGCGCGGGTTTTTGATGCGTTCAATCTTATTTCTTACGGGCGTATTTCAGGGAGTCCAGCGCCACGGCGAAGATAATAATCGCCCCCTTAATAATGTACTGCCAGTAAGGGTTGACGCCGATATAGGTCAGGCCGTAGTTGATGACGGTGAAGATAATCACCCCGGTCACCACGCCAAACACCGTCCCTACCCCGCCGCTGAACGATACGCCGCCCACCACACAGGCGGCGATGGCGTCCAGTTCATACATAAAGCCGAGGTTATTGGTCGCCGAACCGATACGTCCGGCTTCCAGCAGGCCGCCGAAGGCGTAGAACACGCCGGAGAGGGCATAGATCATCAGCAGGTTTAACGCTACGTTAACCCCGGAGACCTTCGCCGCTTCCGGGTTACCGCCGATAGCGAAAATGTTTTTGCCAAAGCGCGTCTTGTTCCACAGGATCCAGACAAAGAAGACGGCAATCAGCGCGTAGAAGGTAATGTAGGACAGGCGGAAGGAGCCCAGCGCCACAAACCCCTGCGCGAAATGGGAGAAGTGGCTGTCGAAGCCGGAGATCGGCGACGCGCCCACGAAGTCGTAGTACAGCGAGTTAATGCCGTACACGATGATCATGGTGCCGAGAGTGGTAATAAACGGCGTCACGTTCAGGTAGGCAATGACGATCCCGTTAATCAGGCCGATGACCGCCCCGATGGCGCACACCAGCAGGATCACCAGCGGGATCGGCATGGTCGCCATATCCGGGAATACCTTATTGGCATTATCCACCGCCTGCAGCATGGTGGCGGCAATTACCGCCGCCAGACCCACCTGACGGCCGGCGGAGAGGTCGGTCCCCTGCGTGACGATAAGTCCGGCCACGCCGAGGGCAATAATAATACGCACCGAGGACTGGGTCAGAATATTACTCAGGTTGAGCAGACTTAAAAATGTCGGATCCTGGAAAATAATAATGGCCAGCAGGACCAGAAGGACAACATATATCCCACCCTCTTTCAGGTAAGTGAGAAAACTCTTTTTATTTAACGCACTCATGTGAAGCCCCTGATCTTAAAGGTGCAATGACGCAAGACGCAGTATTTCGTTTTGCGTGGTGGTTTTAGTCTCAACAATGCCCGCGACCAGGCCGTTGCTCATCACCAGAATGCGGTCGGTAATCCCCAGCAGTTCCGGCATTTCGGAAGAAATAATAATGATCCCTTTGTCTTTTTTAGCCAGTTCGGCAATCAGCTGATAGATTTCAAACTTGGCGCCGACGTCGATACCGCGCGTTGGCTCATCCAGCATCAGGATCTCCGGCTGGGTCAGCAGCCAGCGGCCTATAATGACCTTTTGCTGGTTACCACCGGAAAGCGAGCCAATCTGCGTATGCTGACCGGGGGTTTTGACGCGCATCGAGTCAATAACCCATTGGGTATCGCTCTTCATTCGCGAGTTATCCAGCAAGCCGATGCTGTTTTTATATTTCTTAATATTGGAGATCAGCGAGTTAAACCCGATATCCAGATAGGCGTAAATCCCGGTAGAGCGCCGCTCCTCGGTCACCAGCGCAAAACCGTGGTTAATCGCCTCGTTGGCGCTGTGGTTGTTGATCTTCTTGCCGTGCAGCGTGATGGTGCCGCTGGCCTTCTCACGGATGCCGAACAGGGTCTCCACGATGTCGGTGCGTTTAGCGCCCACCAGGCCGGCGATACCGAGAATTTCGCCCTTATGCAGGTCAAAGGAGACATCGCGAATGGAGGGCTGGCGCAGCGAGGTGAGATTGCGCACCTGGAGGATCACTTCGCCCGGAGTGTTTTCGCGATCCGGAAAACGCTGGTTAAGCGAACGCCCGACCATCATGGCGATGATCTTATCCATATCCAGCCCTTCCAGCGGCTGGGTGGCGATCCACTGGCCGTCGCGCAGGATGGTTATTTCATCGCACAACTGGAAAATTTCTTCCATTTTATGCGAGATATAGACGATACCGCAGCCGCGATCTTTCAGCTTACGGATGATCTTAAACAGATGGTTGACCTCTTTTTCCGTCAGCGATGACGTCGGCTCATCCATGATGACGATTTTGGCGTCATAGGAAAACGCCTTCGCGATCTCAATCATCTGCATCTGAGATACCGATAAGGTACCGACGCGGGCGCGCGGATCGATATCAATATCCAGCTCATCAAAAATGGCCTTGGTATCCCGGTACATTTTGTCCTGATCGACAAACATGCCTTTAGTTGGATAGCGCCCGAGCCACATGTTATCCATGACCGAACGCTGTAATACCAGGTTTAATTCCTGATGCACCATCGAAATACCGTTTTCCAGGGCTTCTTTCGCCGAATGGAAATCGATCTCTTTTCCCTGAAAAAGAATGCTACCGGAATCTTTTTGATAGATCCCAAAAAGGCATTTTAATAATGTCGATTTACCGGCGCCGTTCTCACCCATTAACGCATGAATGGAGTGCGGACGAACCTTCAGGTTGACATTATCAAGAGCCTTGACGCCAGGAAACGATTTGTTGATGTTGCTCATCTCCAACAAATATTCGCCTGACCGTTCGCTATTATTGCTGACCATAGTTATACCTGGCTGCGTTCATGCAAGCCCCGTCCGGCGCACTAGCGCCAGCAGGAGTCTGGTTCTGTATCAGGAATAATCGGGCGTGGATAACCCACGCCCGCAACTCACATCACGATTATTTGCCGGTAAACTGGCTCAGGTTGTCTTTATCGACGCCCACGTAGGGGACGCGAACAATCTTGTTGTCAATTTTCCAGTTGGTGCCTGCCGCGGCGTCTTTCCCGTCGGCAAGGTTTTTCGCCAGCTCGAAGGTCGCTTTTGCCTGGTTGTTGGCATCGTTCAGCACAGTACCGGCCATCGCGCCGGATTTCACCAGCGCCAGGGCTTCCGGCAGGGCATCAACGCCGAACACCGGAATGCTGCTCTTGTTGTGCGCTTTCAGCGCTTCAACCGCGCCCATCGCCATGGCGTCGTTGTTAGCGATCACCACTTCAATCTTGTTGGCATTCGGGCCGGAGAGCCAGGCGTCCATTTTGTCTTTCGCCTGGGCGGTATCCCACATCGCGGTATCCAGCTGCAGCTGCTGGGTCTTCAGACCTTTATCATTCAGCTCTTTAATAACGTAAGTGGTACGCGCTTCCGCATCCGGATGGCCCGGCTCGCCTTTCAGCAGAACGTACTGGATCTGACCGTCTTTATTCAGATCCCAGTTCGGGTTGGCTTTCCAGTGCTTGGCGATCAGATCGCCCTGAATAATCCCGGACTCTTTCGAGTCGGTACCGACGTAATAAGCCTTGTCATAACTATCCAGCGCTTTGCGGGAAGGCTCTTTGTTGAAGAACACCACCGGAATATTCTGCCCGCGCGCCTTTTCAATCACCGTACCTGCGGCGGCCGGGTCAACCAGGTTAATCGCCAGCGCCTTCACGCCTTTCGCCAGCAGCACGTCAATCTGATCGTTTTGTTTCGACTGGTCGTTCTGCGAATCATTCATCAACAGTTGGACGTCTGGCGCGGATTTGCCATCTTTTTCAATCGCCTTACGCACTACCGACATAAAGTTGTCGTCATATTTATAAATCGTCACGCCGATACGGGTATCTGCTGCGTGTGCGGCGGCGCCAAATAACAGACCAGCCATTACAGCAGACAGGGTAAACACCTTCTTATTCATGGAATCTCCGGTTTTATTATGCAGGGTCATTATTGTGAGAAAATGCAGGCGGGATTTGTTGCATTAGTGTTACCGCACAACGCATTTCACGACGAAAATTCGGTCTTCCGTGTCGGGTAACGCTCCAGAAAAATACGACTGTAAAACTCGTTTAACGCCTTGTTCCTACTAAATAAAGTGAGGAATATCCATCACCTCGTGGTTCAGACTGGTAAACGCTGCCATCATAATCAGGCGAATGTTAATATACTGTGAATTTACTCACAAATTGAAAGCGGTTACATCCCGCGATCGCGTCAGTTAGTGATCGGCCCCACAGTTTGCCGCTGGGCAACGGAATGACGGCGCACCAGCGTCGGCATAAAGCAGTGCGTCGCCTCGCGATCCAGCTTGCCGGCCGCCCCCAGCAGCGCCAGCTCGGTGGCCAGCTTTGCCATCGACATTACCGGATAGCGCACGGTGGTGAGCTGAGGATCGGTGTAACGGGAAATAGGAATATCATCAAAGCCAATCAGCGACAGATGCTGCGGCACGACAATGCCGTTGTCCTTCAGCGTCGTCAGCGCGCCGGCCGCCATGCTGTCGTTATAGGCAAACACCGCGGTGAGGCCGAGATTTCGCCCCAGCAGTTCGACCATCGCCGCTTCACCGCCCTGCATATCCGGGGAGCCGGAACCGATCCAGCTGTCCGGGGCGATGATGCCTTGCTCCTGCAGCGCTTTGCTCCACCCTTCCCGGCGCATATCGTCATCTTCAATACCGTGGTTTGAGGAGAGATAGCCGATGCGCTGGTGACCATGATTGAGCAGCATACGGGTGGCCATCAGCGCGCCGCTGACGTTGTCGAGTCCGACGCAGCGATGGGCATACCCCGGCACGATGCGGTTGATCAGCACCATCCCCGGGATATGTTGCATAAAGTCGCTCAGTTCATCATCGCTCAGCGCTTTCGAATGGACGATCAGCGCCGAGCAGCGCTGACGGATCAGCACCTCGATGGCGTGACGCTCTTTTTCCGCCTCATGATAGCTGTTGCCGATCAGCACATATTTCTGATGCTGCTGAGCAACGGTATCCACTGCTTTCACCAGCGCGCCGAAGAAGGCGTCGGAGACGTCCATCACCACCACGCCGATGGTATCGCTGACCTGGGTGGCCAGCGCCTGGGCGTTGGCGTTGGGCCGGTAGCCCAGTTGGGTCACCGCTTTCATCACCACGTCGCGCGTATCCGGACTCACCAGCGCGCTGTTATTCAGCACCCGCGACACGGTGGCCACGGAAACGCCCGCCTGGCGGGCGACATCACGAATGGTGATCATACTCAGCAACCTTAAGAGAATTACAGCACGTCACATTCACCTCCTGTGCTTAGCAAGGAGGCTATTCTGGCAGCGACCCGCGGTCCGCTGCGTGAGTGAGGTCACACGGCTGGAAACGTTTACATCCGTTTTGTTAATGATTGTGATCGAGATCGTTATCTGGATGTGTCTTTCAATGATGTGCCTGACGCACGCAGGGTTAACTGACGCCACAGCCATTCCACCGGCCCCTGGCGGAAGCGGCGCAGCCAGAGCGATGAGACAAGGAGGTTAACGGCCCAGATGGGGGGGACAAAGGCCAGCAGCTGCAGACGATCGAAGCGCATAAACAGCCCAAGATGATAAAACAGGGTGGTGCAGATCAGGGTCTGCAGCAGGTAGTTGGTCAGCGCCATGCGTCCGACGCAGGCGATAGCGCCCACCAGGCGGAAACGGCAGAGTTGCGGCCAGTAGCCCCAGGCCAGCGCGGCATAGCCGATAGCCTGCAGCGGGGCGCTAAGTTCGCGCGGCGCCTGCAGTAAAAACGCGCACCAGCGATAGTCCCAGGCCAGATACCACTGGGCGAATATTGCCGGCAGATTGACCGCCATGCCGGCCGCCACCAGCAGCGCGCCGGTACGCCGGTAGTGACGCAGGCTAAACTGCCCCTTCAGCCAGCCGCTGCGCATCAGCGCCGCGCCCATCAGCATCATCCCCGCCAGCTGCCAGCCATACTGCGCGCCCAGCGCCAGCAGATTGTCAGATAGCATATCCGCCCGGTTGCTGACCGCCTCCATGCCACCGTGCAGCTTCCAGTACTGCTCATATTGCAGGTTCGCCGCGTCCGGCGCCCACGAGCGATTCGCCGCGGTCCCGGAGATCATCCCCAACAGGACCAGCACCGCAATGCCGGTGAGGTAGAGCACCACCCCGGTGTTAAACAGCGATTTGACATGGTGCGCCTCACGCACCATGCGCCAGCTCACCAGCCCCACCAGGGCATAGGCCAGCAGAATATCGCCATCCCAGAAAAAAAGACCGTGAATGAAACCGAGCAGCGCCAGCAGCGTCAGCCGCGACTGGATCCAGCGCTTCCCTCGCGGAAGCAATAGCTGAAGACCGGCGCCAAACAGCAGCGCGAACAGGGTGAGAAACTTCACCTGCGCCAGCAGGTCGAGGAGCGCCCAGGTCCAGGCATCGCTAAGGGACGCGCTTCCTGACCAGGCGGGATTGAGATAAGCGGCCTTCGGCAAGCCGAAGGCGCTGATATTGAGAAGCAGGATACCGAGGATGGCGACGCCGCGGACAAAGTCCAGCGTGACATTTCTCTCCATGCACCCTGCTCCGTTTTAGTTGTGGTGACGTACTGCGCGCAGGAATTCCTGGCGGGTATTCTGGCTGGATTTAAACAGGCCGCCGAGAGAGGTGGTGGTGGTGGCGCTGGTCGCGTCGCGAATGCCGCGCGCCTTCACGCAATAATGCACCGCGTCAATGGATACCGCCACGTTGTTGGTGCCGAGCAGCGTCTGCAGCGCGATCAGGATCTGCTGCGTCAGACGCTCCTGGACCTGCGGACGTTGGGCGAAGAACTGCACGATGCGGTTGATTTTCGACAGGCCGATCACCGAATCTTTCGGGATATAGGCTACCGTCGCTTTACCATCGATGGTAACGAAATGGTGTTCGCAGGTGCTGGTCAGGGTGATATCGCGCACGGTGACCATTTCATCGACCTTCATTTTGTTTTCAATGACGGTGATTTTCGGGAAGCGAGAATAATCCAGCCCGGAGAAGATCTCATCGACATACATTTTGGCGATGCGATGCGGGGTCTCCATCAGACTGTCATCACTCAGATCCAGATTCAGCAGTTGCATAATCTCGGTCATATGACCGGTAATCAAACGCTTGCGTGTTTCGTTATCAATTTCTTGTACTGGCGCACGCATCGGCGTCTCCAGCCCACGAGCGACCAGCGCTTCATGAACGAGGACGGCTTCTTTACTCAGTGATGACATTTATGTTTCTCCTGCAGGTGTGGCGCTCTTTGCTTTTTCTGGGGGCAAAGTTTGTATTCATTGTGCGTGAGGTGGCGCACAGAATCCAGTAGCCGTAACGATAATTATTGAAATTGGCGCTGCCTTTTATTAGGGAGCGAAGCCATGCCTCAGGCGCAACGCCAAATCCTTATCGCCGTATCCGGAATGTTCCAACCGCTGTACGCATTCATAAGCGCCGTCGCTACACCGGCATGTTGGCTATAAGTTGCATTAATGATGCAGTAAGTTCTCAAAAGGAGAAAGTGAAAGTTGCTCACCGGCTAATGAAATATCTGTATTATGAACGTTTACGCGCACATCCCTTCCGAGGAGCCTTGCATGGAACTGCTTGAAGAGCATCGCTGTTTTGACGGCCAGCAACAACGCTGGCGTCATCACTCCCCTGTCCTGAACTGCGCCATGACGTTCAGCATTTTTTTACCGCCTGAGCGCGAAACGCCGCCGCCGGTGCTGTACTGGCTGTCGGGGCTGACCTGTAACGATGAGAACTTTACCACCAAGGCGGGCGCCCAGCGCATTGCCGCCGAGCTGGGCATCGCGCTGGTGATGCCGGATACCAGCCCGCGCGGTGACGAGGCGGCCAACGACGACGGTTACGATCTCGGACAAGGCGCCGGCTTCTACCTGAACGCCACCGAGGCGCCCTGGGCGGCGCACTACCGAATGTACGATTACCTGCGTGACGAACTGCCCGCGCTTATTCGTAGCGAGTTTAGCGTCGGCGAACGCTGCGCCGTCAGCGGCCACTCGATGGGCGGCCACGGCGCGCTCATTATGGCGCTCAAAAATCCCGGCCGCTACGCCAGCGTCTCCGCCTTCGCGCCGATCGTCAATCCCTCCCAGGTCCCGTGGGGCAAGAAAGCGTTTACCGCCTATCTCGGCGCGGATGAATCGGCATGGCACTCCTGGGACAGCTGTGCGCTGATGCAGGCCAGCCGGCCGGAGGACGCCGTGCCGACGCTTATCGATCAGGGCGACAACGATCCATTCCTTGCCGGACAGCTGCAGCCGGCGGTACTGGCGGAGGTCGCGCGGCAGAAGGCCTGGCCGTTAACGCTGCGCATCCAGCCCGGTTACGACCACAGCTATTACTTCATTGCCTCGTTTATTGAAGACCATCTGCGCTTCCATGCGCAGCATCTCTTTGGCTAAACGCCAATGCGCCGCGAAGCTGCTTCGCGGCGCATGTTCAGGCCTACAGGACGCGTTTTAGCGCCGGCAATCAGAAGCGATAATCCACCGCCATAAAGTAGCGACGGCCTTCTTCGGTATAACTGTAGTCGTCCCGGCTCAGATCTTTATCACCCACGTTCTGCACCCCGGAGCGCAGTTTCACGTTTTTGGTCACCTGCCATGCCGCGCCAACGTCAAACAGGGTGTAGCCGCCCGGCGTTTTGCCGGTGGCGCTCACCGCGCGCTGCTGGCCGGTATAGTTGGCCGTCACGTAAAAGGACCAGTCGTCCAGCGGTTTCCAGTCGAGCGTGCCGTTGGCGGTATGGAACGGCAGCGTCTGCAGCGGTTTGTCGCCGCCATTGCTCAGATCGCGACCATCGTTGTAGGTGTAGTTCACCGTCAGCTTCCACTCATCGCCAAACGGGATCTTCACCTCCGTCTCCACCCCTTTGATGCGGGCTTTGTTGACGTTGAAATAGCGGAAGATCGGCACGCGCTTGCCGTTGACGGTTTTCCAGCCGACAAAGTTCGGGTAGCCCGGCGCTTCGCTGGCGCTGGAGGTGCGCAGAACATCGATCATGTCGTCGACATTATTCTGGAAGGTGGTGATGCTGCCTTCGACATTTTCAAGCCAGCCCTCTTCCCCGCGGTAGTAGAGACCGAGCTCGAAGCTTTCGCTGGTTTCCGGTTTCAGATCCGGGTTACCGACGATGCTGCACGAGCCGCGACAGGAGTTGGTGGTCCAGTCGGGGTTAAGCTGCAGCAGCGACGGGGCTTTAAACGCCGTCGCCCAGCCGCCTTTGACGGTGACGGTATCGGTGGCGTTATACACCAGATAGGCGCGCGGGCTCCAGTGATCGCCATAGGTCTGATGGTCGTCCATACGAATGCCGGTGGTCAGCGCCAGCGGCTCGATGATGCGCCATTCGTCTTCGATAAACAGGGCGTACTGGCTGGCCGACGTCGACTGGCCGCCGCTGCTCAGGTTGACCGGATCTTTCAGTTTGTCGTGGCGCCATTCGCCGCCGAAGGTCACCAGCTGGTTAATCATGCCCAGCGGCAGGACATACTTGCCGTCGATGGCATTGCTTTCCGAGGTAATAGTCCCGCTCTGCCCTGGATTTTTGTTATCCACCTTTTCGCCGTAGAACTTGAGCTCGCTATTGCCGATATCCCAGCGGCCGTTATGGCTCAGAGAGTAGTTCTCCCGCTCAAGGCGGTTGCGGTCAAGGGAATCGGAATCGCGATCCTGACGGTCAAAGCCGTAGCCTGCGGTAAAATCGTGGTTTTCGTTCGGCGTCCAGGCGAATTCAACATTGCCATCGCGGCTGGTGAAGCCCTCGATGCGCGGCGTCTCGCCGGTGGCATTACTGGATGACTGCGGATCGTCCTTGGCGCGTTTTGCCAGGCTGCCGTAGGCCTTCATTCCAAGTACGCCGTCGATCAGCGGGCCGCTGGTGAAGAACTGGCCGTTCCAGGTATCCCCGCGATCGCGGTGCTCCTGAATAGTGGTATCAGCACTCAGCGTCCCGGTCCATTTCTGGCCGATTTTTTTGGTAATAATGTTGACCACCCCACCGAGCGCATCGGAGCCGTAAAGGGAGGACATCGGGCCGCGCACCACTTCGATACGCTCAATAGCATCCACCGGGATCCAGTTAAGGTCGAAGTCATTGTGGCGGAAGACGGCGTTCCGCGAGTTAACGCGCTTGCCGTCGACCAGGATCAGGGTATAGCTGCTGCTCAGACCGCGGATGCTAACGCCCTTGCGGTTATCCCCTTCGTTGGTGAGCTGGACCCCAGGCACATCGCGCAGCACGTCTTTCAGGTTCTGAACAGGCTTGCGTTGTAAATCCTGTTGGGTGATGACGCTGATGCTCGCCGGCGCGTCTTTGACATTCTGTTCAGTGGCCGAGGCGGTCACCACCAGCGTTTCTTCATTCACATCGGCCAGAGCCGGAAACGCCAACGATACGACGGACGCAGACAATCCCGCCCGGATAAAAGGGTTTAACCTGAACATTCCAAATCTCCATGAGGTGTACAACCAAACAAACAACAAGGTGCTGCTCACACGCGCTGGCGGCTTGCCGCTCTGTCGGCGGCATGCTCGCGCTGTTTTCTCGTCGATGTGGCTGGTCGCCCGGTGTCAGTCTGTACAAGCGGCAGAGACGGGGAGTGGCTTCATCCGTAATGGGCGAAAATGATAAAGATAATGATTACGATTATCAATATAATTATGAAGAATTGTGACAAGCTGTAACCGCACAAACATAAAAAAAGCCCTCTGTTCAGAGGGCTTCCGGGTGATGACAAATCTGTCTTCGTTATTGTGCTCACATGTCTGCCGGGTGGCGGCTTCCGCCTTACCAGGCCTACGAAACATCGCAATATCAATCAGTTACGCGGTTATCTGTAGGCCCGCGCAAGCGCAGCGCAGCCGGGCAATCCCTGAAGATTGCACTTTGCCAGCAATATAAAGCCCTCTTCACAGAGGGCTTTTATCGCACAATCGCGAAGATTAACGCTTAAAGCGGTCCGGGAAGGTCATTTCGCTGTAGCGAACAAAGCGGGTGCCTTTCGCCAGCTTGTAACCAAACCAGATGACGAGGAACAGCGGAATACCGATGTAGGTCGCCGCCACGCCGCCCCAGTCAATGGTGTCCTTGAGGAACGCTTCGTAGTTCTGTCCGAGGGTGATGATCAGGCACAGCACGAAGGCGAAGATCGGCCCCAGCGGGAAGAACCCGGAACGATACGGCAGATTATTAATATCGTTACCCTGCAGGACGTAGCCGCGACGGAAACGATAGTGGCTGATCGCAATACCCAGCCAGGCGATAAAGCCCGTCATCCCGGAGGTGTTCAGCAGCCACAGGTACACCGTCTGGTTGCCAAACATGGAAGTCAGGAAGCACAGCGCCGCGATCACGGTGGTCGCGTACAGCGCGTTACGCGGCACGCCGCCACGCGACAGCTTCGAGAAAATGCGCGGCGCTTTACCGTCGCAGGCCAGGGTGTACAGCATACGCGTGGAGGCGTACATCCCGGAGTTCCCCGCCGACAGCACGGCAGTCAGGATAACGGCGTTCATGATTGCCGCCGCCGACAGCAAACCAGCATGCTGGAACACCAGGGTGAACGGGCTGACGGAGATATCCTTCACATCGTTGCGCAGCAGACTCGGATCGGTATACGGAATGATCAGGCTGATAATCAGGATCGCGAAGACGTAAAACAGCAGGATACGCCAGAAGACCTGGCGCACCGCGCGCGGAATGTTCTTCTCCGGATTTTCAGATTCACCGGCAGCGATGCCGATAAGCTCGGTGCCCTGGAACGAGAAGCCGACAATCATCGCCACGCCAATCATCGCCGAGAAACCGCCGGCGAACGGCGCATCCGCGATCCCCCAGTTGCTCCATCCGGCTGGCTGCGCCCCTTTGAAGATGCCGACAATCATCATCACGCCGACGATGATAAAGATAATGACGGTGGCCACTTTTATCAGCGAGAACCAGTATTCCGCCTCGCCAAAGCCGCGCACCGAGATCCAGTTCAGCAGGAACATGATGCCGAGGAACAAGGCGCTCCAGATCCAGCCCGGAGTGTCGGGGAACCAGTAGCTCATCACCAGCTGTGAGGCCACGAGGTCAACGGCGATCGTCACCGCCCAGTTGTACCAGTAGTTCCAGCCCAGCGCGAAGCCGAAGCCTTCTTCAACATAATTCTGCCCGTAGGTGGCGAAGGAACCGGATACCGGCATAAACGCCGCCAGCTCGCCGAGGCTGGTCATCAGGAAATAGACCATCAAACCGATCAGAATATAAGACAGCAGCGCCCCGCCGGGACCTGCTTGCGAAATGGTTGCGCCAGAGGCAACAAAAAGACCCGTACCGATGGAACCGCCGATGGCGATCATGGTCAAGTGGCGCGCCTTCAGTTCACGACGTAGCGTGGGCGCTTCTGTGGTTTTAGTTTCCGAAACCATGTGATAATGCTATCCATCCAAAAAATGAGGCGCGATTGTAGCAGACGATCGGGGTTCCATCCGGTACAAATGCAAAGTTATAAGAGAGCTTCATGATCGCCCGCAAATTATTAGTAAAGCACTAACCTGCGGAATTGCCAGCGAATTCCCCCCGTAATCAGGCGATAAAACCGGGCTGCTACACCTGGCAATAGTGCAGAAAACGTTGTAATGCTTTAGAAATATGCTTCTGCCGGTGATGGATCCGCCACAGCGTGCGCGTCAGCCGGGGCAATGGCACTTTCAGCTCCGCCAGCGTGCCCGAGGCAAGCTGTTCGGCAATCACCCGCCGCGATAGACAGCTGATGCCCAGGCCATGCCTGACCGCGTGCTTGATCGCCTCTGAATTACCCAGCTCCATGCCCAGATGAAACGCCGGCAGATGCGACAGCAGAACGTAATCGACAATCTCCCGGGTGCCGGAGCCATGCTCGCGCAGGATCCACGGCGCCTCAGCCAGTTGCTGCAGGGTCACCTCCCCCGCCAGCAGCGGTGAGTTGGGCGCGGCAAACACCACCAGTTCATCCTCCAGCCACGGCTCGGCAATAATATCGGCGGCATGGCACGGCCCCTCAATCAGGCCGAAATCCACCCGCAGGTCGGCGACGGCGTTGATGACGTCCAGGCTGTTGCCGACGCTCAGCTCGACCGGCAGATCCGGGAAGTCATGACGATAGCGGGCAATAATCTCCGGCATAATATAGTTGCCGATGGTGCTGCTGGCGTAGACTCGGATCGCCCCGTTATCGCCGCGAAACAGCTGCTCGATCTCCAGGGCCCGCTCCAGCAGCGCCAGCGCACGCGGGTACAGCAGCCGTCCATGCTCATTCACCACCAGTCGTTTACCGACGCGGTCAAACAGCTGCACGCCGAGCTGCCCTTCCAGATCGGTCAGCGCGGCGCTGACCGCGGATTGCGAAAGCGCCAGCATCTGTGACGCCTGAGTGGTCGACCCACTCTTGTGGACTTCGGCGAACACTTCCAGCTGCCGCAGCGTAATATGCATAACCCACCCGTTTAGTAATCCAACCTGAATAACCTTCCTTACTATGGTGACACAAATCGAGGCGGCTGACGGAAGGAAAATCCGCTTATATCACAAAATCATCGTCTTGCCGGCGAGACCGCCCCGCTTCTGCCTAACCCGCTCTCGCCCCGTTGTAACCGGCGAAGCGGCCATTAACCACTTATTACGATTGATTATAAACATATAATCAATTTTATATTTAATCCCGCGCGGCGTAACCTTTAGGCAGACAAAGGAGAAGGTTATGACAGCACTCACTTTACCCACCAAACATCGTTCCCTGTGGCATTTTGTCCCAGGCCTGGCGCTGACCGCCGCTCTGACCGGCGCAGCCCTGTGGGCCGGTAGTTTCCCGGCCATCGCCGGCGCGGGCTTTAGCGCCCTGACCCTCGCTATCCTGTTCGGGATGGTCGTCGGCAACACGGTCTACCCGAAAATCTGGCAGCCCTGCGACGGCGGGGTGATCTTCGCCAAGCAGCATCTGCTGCGCCTGGGGATCATCCTCTACGGCTTTCGCCTGACGTTCGCCCAGATTGCCGACGTCGGCGTGAGCGGTATTTTGATTGACGTTCTGACGCTCTCCAGTACCTTTTTCATCGCCTGCTTCCTTGGCCAGAAAGTGTTTGGTCTCGATAAACACACCAGCTGGCTGATCGGCGCCGGCAGCAGCATCTGCGGCGCGGCGGCCGTGCTCGCCACCGAGCCGGTGGTCAAAGCCGAAGCCAGTAAAGTGACGGTTGCCGTCGCTACAGTGGTTATCTTCGGTACCATCGCCATCTTCCTCTATCCGGCGATGTACCCGCTGCTGGCGCACTGGTTTACCCCGGAGACCTACGGGATCTATATGGGCTCCACCATGCATGAAGTGGCGCAGGTTGTTGCCGCCGGCCATGCGGTCAGCCCGGACGCGGAGAACGCGGCGGTTATCGCCAAAATGCTGCGCGTCATGATGCTGGCTCCGTTCCTGCTGTTCCTGGCGGCGCGTGTTAAACAGCTGACCCCGGCAGGCAACGGCGAGAAAAGCAAAATCACCATTCCGTGGTTCGCCATTATGTTCATCCTGGTGGCGGTGTTTAACTCCTTCCATCTGCTGCCGAAAGCCGTGGTGGATATGCTGGTGACGCTGGATACCGTCCTGCTGGCGATGGCAATGGCCGCCCTCGGGGTCACCACCCACGTCAGCGCGCTGAAAAAAGCCGGGGCGAAACCGCTGCTGATGGCGCTGATGCTGTTCGTCTGGTTGATTGTCGGCGGCGGGGTCATTAACGTCGCTATCCACAGCCTGATGGCATAAAGCACTACATCTTTCTCCAGTTAAGCCGCTATCATTACCCACCCCCCAGCGGCTTTAACTGGAGTTTTTTTTATGAAATACGTAGGAGCGCACGTGAGCGCCTCAGGTGGACTGGCCAATGCCGCCATTCGCGCCGCCGAAATCGAAGCAACCGCCTTCGCCCTCTTCACCAAGAACCAGCGCCAGTGGCGCGCCGCGCCGCTCAGCGACGAGACCATCGCCGAATTCAAAGCCGCCTGTGAAAAGTATCACTTTGGCCCGGGGCAGATCCTGCCGCACGACAGCTACCTGATTAACCTTGGCCACCCGGTGGAAGAAGCGCTGGAAAAATCCCGTGATGCCTTCATTGATGAAATGACCCGCTGCCAGCAGCTGGGACTGACGCTGCTCAACTTCCACCCCGGCAGCCATCTGCAGCAGATCCCGGAGGAGGAGTGCCTGGCGCGCATCGCCGAATCGATCAATATCGCTCTGGCGAAGACCGAAGGCGTTACTGCGGTGATCGAAAACACCGCTGGCCAGGGCAGCAACCTCGGCTTTAAGTTCGAGCACCTCGCGGCCATCATCGACGGTGTGGAAGATAAATCCCGCGTCGGCGTCTGCATCGATACCTGCCATGCTTTCGCCGCCGGCTACGACCTGCGCAGCGCCGAAGCCTGCGAAAAAACCTTCGCCGCCTTCGAACGCATCGTCGGTTTTCAGTATCTGCGCGGCATGCATCTCAACGATGCCAAGAGCGCCTTCGGCAGCCGGGTCGACCGTCACCACAGCCTGGGGGAAGGCAACATCGGCCACGATTGCTTCAGCTGGATCATGCAGGACAGCCGCTTCGACGGTATTCCGCTGATTCTGGAAACCATCAACCCGGATATCTGGGCGGAAGAGATTGCCTGGCTGCGGGCGCAGCAGATTGCCGAAGTGGCGTAAATAGAGACAAAAAAAGGGCCGAACAATCGGCCCTTTTTTATTGCGGTAGGATTATGCCGCTTTTTCAACTTCCGCTGTTTGCGCCTCAGGGCGTTTCAGCACGGCGTAGGCAAGGCCCGCCACCAGCGTTCCGGCAACAATCGCCAGCAGGTAGCCCAGCACCGGCGTAATCGCCCCCGGGATCAGCAGAACAAACAGCCCGCCGTGCGGCGCCATCAGTTTCGCGCCGACCGCCATGGAGATAGCGCCGGTTACCGCGCCGCCGACGATACAGCACGGCAGAACGCGCATCGGGTCACGGGCGGCAAAAGGAATCGCCCCTTCCGAGATAAAGCACAGGCCAAGAACCAGCGCGGCTTTGCCCCCTTCCCGCTGCCCTTTGTCGAACTTATTGCGCGCTACCAGCGTCGCGATACCCATCGCCAGCGGTGGCACCATACCGGCCGCCATGATCGCCGCCATCGGCGCATAGGTCTGGGTACTCAGCAGGCCAACGCCAAAGGCATAGGCCGCTTTGTTTACCGGCCCGCCCATGTCGGTACACATCATCGCGCCGAGGATCGCGCCCAGCAGAACCGCGTTGGCGGTGCCCATGGTTTGCAGCCAGTGGGTCAGCCAGGCGAGGATACCGGCTACCGGTTTACCGATCAGATAGATCATTGCCAAACCCACGATCAGGCTGGAGACCAGCGGAATGATCAGGATTGGTTTCAGGGCTTCCATACTCTGCGGCAGTTTCAGCTTCGTGCTGATGGCTTTCGCCACATAACCGGCAAGGAAACCAGCGATGATCCCGCCGATAAAGCCGGAGCCGCCGCTAACCGCCAGCATACCGCCGATAAGGCCCGGGGTCAGACCCGGACGGTCGGCAATGGAGAAGGCGATAAAGCCTGCCAGTACCGGCACCATCAGCGCGAAGGCCGAGCCGCCGCCGATCTGCATCAGCGCCGCCGCCAGGGTGTCTTTCACTTCAAACGCTTTGATCCCGAAGGCAAAGGAGAGCGCGATACACAGGCCCCCGGCCACTACCATCGGCAGCATATAGGAGACGCCGGTCAGCAGGTGGCGATAGGCGCCCGCCGACTCTTTTTTCCCTTCAGCAGCCGCCTGAGGTTTGCCGGATGGCTGGTACGGTTTGGCTTCCGCCACCGCTTTATCCAGCTCCTGGGCGGTTTTCTTCAGCGCCAGACCGGTGGTGGTGCGGTACATCGGCTTGCCGGCGAATTTCGCCAGGTCCACCTCGATATCGGCAGCGACGATCACCAGATCCGCCTCGGCCACCTCTTCCGGGGTGATGGCATTGCCCGCCCCAACGGAGCCGCGGGTCTCCACCTTCACCCACCAGCCGCGTTTTTTGGCTTCGGTTTCGATGGCTTCTGCCGCCATAAAGGTGTGGGCGACGCCGGTCGGACAGGCGGTGACCGCGACAATGCGTTTCTGCCCCTGAGCGGCGGCCGGAACGGCTACCGCCGCTGGCGCAACGTAGGGCTTAGCGTGGTCTTTCGCTTCTCCCAGGAACAGCTCCGGATGGGCGACAGCACGGTTAATATCGCCCAGGTAAACGTTTTTACCATTCAGCGCGCTATCGGCCGGCAGCGCGGTTCCCAGCACGATGGCCAGTTCGGCGTCATTCGGGTTATCAATCAGCTCAAGGTGCGCTTTCGGCGCCGCGGCACCCAGCAGGGTTTTCGCCATGTAGGCGCGCGCCTGTCCGAGTCCGGCATCAATAATCAGCAGCGTTTTCATTATGCCTCTCCTGCTGTCAATTAAAGGGTTGTAAGTCGACGCGCGCCATCATCGCGGCCAACTGGGTACGGTCGGTAATTCCTACATTGCTCTGGCTGACGGCCAGGGCAGCGACGGCGGTCGCCAGGCGCAGGGTATGCTCGCTGGATTCACGCATCAGCAGGCCGTAAATCAGGCCGCCGACCATCGAATCGCCGGCGCCAACGGTGCTGACCACTTCCACTGAAGGTGGTTTAGCAATCCACTCCCCAGAGGCGTTCACCCACAGCGCGCCCTCTTCGCCCAGGGAGATCACCACGTGGGCAATACCCTGCTCGCGCAGCGCATGGGCGGCGTCGATAACATCTTTCATCTCCGGCAGCTTGCGGCCAGCCCAGATTTCCAGTTCGCGACGGTTCGGTTTCACCAGCCACGGCGCCGCTTTTAGTCCGGCAACCAGCGCTTCGCGGCTGCTGTCGAAAATAATGCATGGGCACTGGCTGCGCAGACGGGTCATCCAGTCGGTGAAGGCTTCCGGGCTAACGCCGGACGGCAGGCTGCCGCTGACGCAGACCATATCGAACTGCCCGAGCCAGCTCAGGGAGTCGTTGACAAAGCGTTCCCAGTCGCCCGGGGTGACTTCAAAGCCGGAGAAGTTGAAATCGGTCACTTCGCCATCTTTTTCCGTCAGCTTAACGTTGATACGGGTCCGGCCCTGCACCACCTGGAAACGGTTGGCGATCCCCAGCTCGCTGAACAGCTGCTGAAAGCCGTCCTGGTTGTCTTTACCCAGGAAGCCGCCGACGGTGACGTCAATGCCGAGATCTTTCAGCACTTTCGCCACATTAATGCCTTTCCCGGCGGCGTGCAGGCCGGTGGTGCGCACCAGGTTCACTTCGCCGCGTTCAATCTCCGGGGTGAATCCCACCAGGTCGTATGCCGGGTTTAACGTAATCGTTGCTACACGTCTGCTCATTTATGCGCCCTCCCCAAGGCCTGCGGCGATCGCTTCGCCAATCGCATCCAGCGCTTGTTGCGCATCCTCACCCTGCGCGGTAAAACGCAGACGGTGACCTTTTTTCACACCCAGCGCCACAACCTTCATCAGGCTGCGACCGTTAGCCGGCTTGCCGGAACCGTCGAGATTGGTAACGGTGATGTCGCTGGAAAATTGTTTAATGGTGTTGACCAGCATGGTGCCCGGACGGGCATGCAGGCCGTGTTCATTGCGCACCACGAATTCGGCGCTCAGCACATCTTCGGCAATGGCGTCGTCGCTGGTCAGCAGCGCCAGCACGGTGGCGGCGTCGGCTTTCAGCAAATGTTCAGCTTTCTTGTCCAGCAGCAGCTTGCTCAGACGGTTCAGCACTGCGGTCGGCTGCTCGTCGGCCATCGCCACCGTGACCAGCAGGGAAACCGGCTGCTCGTCGCGGGTAAAGGCGTTAGCCGCGCGGCTGACCGCCACGGCGCTGCGCAAATTGCCTTCCGCACTGTCGTTCAGCCAGACGCCCTGACCGAGGTTCAGCGGCGTATCGTTAATGACGTGGCTAACGAAGGCGGCATCGACAGCGCCAACTTCTTTCAGACGCGCCGCGTTCAGCGCCTGCAGGGTCAGCAGATCGCTGGCCGCGACGTCGAGACTGAGGGTCTCGTTATCCAGCTTCAGCGCTTCGCTCTGCTTCTCTCCCATCAGCAGCGCACGCAGCTCTTCCGCGGTGGTGGCGGACTGCAGCTGCGCGGCGACCGCGTCATCGCTCAGCACGTGGGTCAGCTGACGCAGCAGGCCGAGGTGTTCATCTGAGCTGGCGGCAATCCCGATCGCCACATAGGCGGTCTGCCCTTCGCCCCAGGTGACGCCCTGCGGGAACTGAAACACCTGAACGCCAGTCTTCAGCACCTGGTCACGCGTATCCGTCGTGCCGTGCGGGATCGCGATCCCGTTGCCGAGGAAGGTCGAGGTCTGCTGCTCGCGCGCCAGCATGCCGTTCACGTAGCCATCGGCCACGTTGCCGGCGCTGACCAGCGCGGCGGCGACCTGCCGGATGGCCTCTTCTTTATTACCGGCCTGCTGGCCGGGATGAATATCCTGCACAGATAACTGGAACATGGTTCTCCTCTCCTGCTGAATTGAATCGTTTCAGCTAACTTGAGAAAAAAGGCGCCATCTGACGGGGAACGGATTGCCGAATGACGCTGAAACGTTTCAAGAATTTTGTACCTTTCTTGCTCAACGCGCAAGGTACGTCAGCGACTTGATCGCAGAACTTAGAGGTACTGCACACTTTTGCTGAAGCCTTAGCTATCGACCGCCTAGAACGTCAGCTTTTTGCTGAACTCTATATTTTGAAACGCCTTTTTAATTATTCGTGCCATACTACTGTTTATTTTTAGCCAGCAGGCGTAAACTCCGCGCCGTCTCCTGAAACTACAGAAAACCAAACCCATGGAAAACCGTAGCGCCGCTCTCCCCCGACGCGGGTTCGATGTCACCTCTTCCGCCTTCTTAATCGTCGCCTTTCTGACGGGCATTGCCGGGGCGCTGCAAACCCCGACCCTGAGCCTGTTTCTGACCAACGAAGTGCACGTCCGCCCGGCGATGGTCGGTTTCTTTTTTACCGGCAGCGCGGTTATTGGCATTCTGGTCAGTCAGTTCCTCGCCGGCCGCTCCGACCGTCAGGGCGATCGCAAGCAGCTGATTGTCGTCTGCTGTCTGCTGGGGGTGCTGGCCTGCGTACTCTTTGCCTGGAACCGCAACTATTTCATTTTGCTGTTCATCGGCGTTTTTCTCAGCAGCTTTGGATCGACCGCCAACCCGCAGATGTTTGCCCTCGCGCGGGAGCATGCCGACAGGACCGGCCGCGAAGCGGTGATGTTCAGCTCCATTTTACGTGCCCAGGTCTCCCTGGCATGGGTTATTGGTCCCCCGCTGGCCTACGCCCTGGCGATGGGATTTGGTTTTACCGCGATGTATCTCAGCGCCGCGGCGGCGTTTATCGTCTGCGGGATCATGGTCTGGCTATTCTTGCCCAGCATGCGCAAAGCAAAGCCGGTAGCGACCGGCCGGCTGGAAGCTCCGCGCACGCACCGCCGCGATGCGCTGCTGCTGTTCAGCATCTGCACCCTGATGTGGGGTACTAACAGCCTGTACATCATTAACATGCCGCTGTTTATCATTAACGAGCTGCATCTGCCGGAGAAGCTGGCGGGGCTGATGATGGGCACCGCCGCCGGACTGGAAATTCCGACCATGCTGATTGCCGGTTACTACGCCCGGCGTTTCGGCAAACGCTTTCTGATGCGTCTTTCTGCAGTGGCCGGGGTGCTGTTTTACGTCGGCATGCTGACGGTGCATACGCCAGCGCTGCTGCTGGCGATGCAGGTGCTGAACGCCATCTATATCGGGATCCTCGCCGGGATCGGCATGCTCTATTTCCAGGACCTGATGCCGGGGCAGGCGGGCGCGGCCACCACCCTCTATACCAATACTACCCGCGTCGGCTGGATCATTGCCGGTTCACTGGCGGGAGTAGTGGCGGAGATCTGGAGCTATCACGCGGTGTTCTGGATTGCGCTGGCGATGGGCGTTGTCACTCAGGCCTGCCTGTGGCGGATAAGAGATGTGTAAGCACATTGGTTTCCATCCTTCTCATCTGCTGCGTTGAGCTCAGGGCGCGGTGGCCAGCTCAAGCTCCAGCAGCCAGGTGATCGCTTCATCGCGGTGGGTGAGGCACATCTCCGGCGAGGGCTGCAGGCTGGCGCACACCTTCGGGCGCAGAGGGGAGCCGAAAATAAGGCATAAATTGCGCTCGGAAAGCTGGATACAACGGGTGTTAGCCGGCTTGCCCTGCGGCATGCCGGGGATCGGCGATGATATAGAGGGGGCGATGCAACATGCGCCACAATCAGTACGACATTCCACAACCCGACTCCCAAACGCTCATTTTGCGCCACAGCCTAAACGTTTTGCCAGAAGATAGCAAAACTCGCGAAATCCGCTTGCCTGAACGCCCGGGCGCGAGTAGTTTTACGCGATATTTTTGACTCGTTAAGTGACAGGATTACTGCAATGCCAAGAGCGAATGAAATTAAAAAAGGTATGGTGCTGAATTACAACGGCAAGCTGCTGATTGTGAAAAATATTGATATTCAGTCACCCAGCGCCCGCGGTGCTGCGACACTGTATAAAATGCGTTTCTCCGATGTGCGCACCGGCCTGAAAGTAGAAGAGCGCTTCAAAGGCGACGATATCGTCGATACCGTCACCCTGACCCGCCGTTTCGTCGACTTCTCCTACGTCGATGGCAACGAATACGTGTTCATGGATAAAGAAGACTATACCCCTTACACCTTTACCAAAGAGCAGATTGAAGAAGAGCTGCAGTTTATTCCGGAAGGTGGGATGCCAGACATGCAGGTGCTGACCTGGGACGGCCAGCTGCTGGCGCTGGAGCTGCCGCAGACCGTTGACCTGGAAATTATCGAAACCGCGCCGGGTATTAAAGGCGCGTCCGCCAGCTCCCGCACCAAGCCAGCCACCATGAGCACCGGCCTGGTGATTCAGGTGCCGGAATACCTGACCACCGGTGAGAAAATCCGCATTCATATCGAAGAGTGCCGCTATATGGGCCGCGCGGATTAATCATCGGCAACGCCCCGACAGTAAAAAAGGACAGCGCTGGCTGTCCTTTTTATTATACCCATTGCCGCGATTACAGCAGTTCAGGGTATTTGGTCATTTTCAGCGCCAGCTCGACGCCGCGCACTTCCGCCATCCCCTTGAGACGGCCAATCGCCGAATAGCCTGGGTTGGTTTTCTTGCGCAGATCGTCGAGCATCTGATGACCATGATCCGGCCGAAATGGGATCGGGCGCAGATCGCCGGCCTGTTTACGCCGCTGCTCTTCACGCAGGATAGCATCCACCACCGCCACCATATTGACGTCGCCGCTAAGGTGCGCCGCCTCGTGGAAGGTTTTTGGGTTTGCTTCACGGCAGGTAGAGCGCAGATGGGTAAAATGGATGCGATCGCCAAAGGTCTCCACCATCTTCACCAGATCGTTATCGGCGCGAACGCCATACGATCCGGTACACATGGTGAAGCCATTATTAATGCTGTCCACCGTCTCCTTCAGCCACTGCATATCTTCGATGGTCGACACGATACGCGGCAGGCCAAGGATCGGCCGCGGCGGATCGTCCGGATGCACAGCCAGGCGGATCCCTACCTCTTCGCATACCGGCACGATGGCGCGCAGGAAATAGGCCATATTTTCACGCAGCTGCGCTTTATCAATGTGGTCGTACTCCGCCAGACGCGCGCGGAACTGGTCAAGGGTGTAGCCCTCTTCCGCTCCCGGCAGGCCGGCGATGATATTGCGAGTCAGTTTATCGATATCTGCTTCGCTCATCGCCTTGAAATAGACCTCAGCCTGACGCTGCTCTTCTTCACTGTAATCCGCTTCCGCTCCCGGGCGTTTAAGGATATGCAGCTCAAAGGCGGCGAAAGCGATCTGATCGAAACGCAGCGCCCGGGAGCCGTCCGGCAGCTCATATTCCAGATCGGTGCGCGTCCAGTCGAGGATCGGCATAAAGTTGTAGCACACGGTATCGATGCCGCAGGCCGCGAGGTTGCGGATGCTCTGCTGATAGTTGGCAATCCAGGTCGCATACTGCCCGCTGTGGGTTTTAATATCCTCGTGGACGGGAATGCTTTCGACGACCGACCAGGTCAACCCTTTTGCCGCTAACAGCGCCTGACGCGCTTTAATCTCGTCGACCGGCCATACCTGACCGTTTGCAATATGGTGCAGCGCAGTGACGACGCCGGTCGCCCCCGCCTGCCGTACATCATCAAGCGATACCGGATCGTTCGGCCCATACCACCGCCAGGTTTGCTCCATCGCTATGCCCTCACAAAAGTTGTTATACCAATAATGGCGACACTCATGACGACTACCATACATGTTTCTCACCTGGCTGCAAACAGTGCTGGCCTATTGATTGATCCAGCTCACAGTCAGCGGATAATTTCGGCTTACCAATTTAACTTCCTGTCATATAACTTTAGACTGGCATTGTTAATAAGCAGTTAAACAGGTGTGGGAAGAATGACAACAATTGCAACCGCTACGCTACCGAAGAACGTGCAATACCCTCAATACGATCGCAGCCAGCTCCGCTCGCGTATTGTCCATTTCGGCTTTGGCGCGTTTCACCGCGCGCACCAGGCGCTGCTCACCGATCGCGTGCTGAATAACGTCGGCGGCGACTGGGGGATCTGTGAAATCAGTCTGTTCAGCGGCGACACGCTGATGAGCCAACTTCGCGAACAGGACCATCTGTTTACCGTGCTGGAAAAAGGCGCCGACGGCAACCAGCCCATTGTGATCGGCGCGGTGCACGAATGTCTGAACGCCAGGCTCGATTCGCTGGCGGCGATTATCGAAAAATTTTGCGAGCCGCAGGTAGCGATTGTCTCGCTGACCATTACGGAAAAAGGCTACTGCATCGATCCGGCGACCGGGAAACTGGATCCGACGCATCCGCGCATTATTCACGATCTGGAGAATCCGACGCTGCCGCAGTCAGCTCCGGGTATTTTAGTTGAAGCGCTGGCCCGCCGCCGGGAACGAGGCCTTCCGCCCTTTACCGTGCTCTCCTGCGATAATATCCCCGACAACGGTCACGTGGTAAAAAATGCCGTCCTCGGCATGGCGGAAAAACGCAGCCCGGCGCTGGCGGACTGGATCGCCGACAACGTCAGCTTCCCGGGCACCATGGTGGATCGCATTGTTCCCGCGGCCACACCGGAGTCGCTGGCGGAAATCGCCGCCGTGCTGGGGGTCGACGATCCCTGCGCCATCAGTTGCGAACCCTTCATTCAGTGGGTGGTCGAAGATCACTTTGTCGCCGGGCGCCCCGCCTGGGAGACGGCGGGCGTGCAGATGACCGATGACGTGTTGCCCTGGGAGCAAATGAAGCTGCGGATGCTCAACGGCAGCCACTCTTTCCTCGCCTGGCTTGGCTATCTGGCAGGGCATGCGCACATTAGCGACTGCATGCGGGATGACGTCTTCCGCCGCGCCGCCCGCCAGCTGATGCTTGACGAACAGGCTCCGACGCTGACCATTACCGGCGTTGATCTGCTGGCCTATGCCGACAGTCTCATCGCCCGCTTCAGCAATCCGGCGCTCAAACACCGCACCTGGCAAATCGCCATGGACGGTAGCCAGAAGCTGCCCCAGCGCATGCTCGATGGCATCCGCGTACATCTGGCGCGCGACAGCCGTTGGCCGTTGCTGGCTCTCGGCGTGGCCGGCTGGATGCGCTACGTCAGCGGCACGGACGACGCCGGTCAGACGATCGACGTGCGCGATCCGCTGGTCGACAAGATCCGGCAGCGGGTGGCCCAGAGCGATGAGCAGCAGCGCGTCGACGCCCTGCTGGAGCTGGAGGAAATATTTGGCCGCGACCTGCCGCACAACGCCCAGTTTGTCGCCGGGATCCGCGCCGCCTGGCAACAGCTGGCGACGCACGGCGCCCGCGAGGCCGTCGCCCGCGCGCTGAATTCTTAACAATATTTGCGCTTATGCGGACAGAATTCTCTTCTGTCCGCCTCAGGACTTCTCTTTTCCCCCTTTTTTCGTCAGGATAGGCGTAACTGTTACAACATTACATTTATCCTGGAGAAAAGAGTGACCAGAACCAATTTGATCACCGGCTTTCTCGGCAGCGGTAAGACGACCTCGATTCTTCATCTGCTGGCGCAGAAGCCTGCGGATGAAAAATGGGCCGTACTGGTTAACGAGTTTGGCGAAGTCGGGATAGACGGCGCGCTGCTGGCCGATAGCGGCGCCCTGCTCAAAGAGATCCCCGGCGGCTGCATGTGCTGCGTCAATGGCCTGCCGATGCAGGTTGGGCTGAACACCCTGCTGCGCCAGGGCAAACCCGATCGCCTGCTGATCGAACCCACCGGTTTGGGCCACCCAAAGCAGATCCTCGATATCCTCACCGCGGCGGTGTATGAGCCCTGGATCGATCTGCGCGCCACGCTGTGCATCCTCGATCCCCGCCAGCTGCTGGATGAAAGAGCCGTCAGCAACGACAACTTCCGCGATCAGCTGGCCGCGGCGGACATCATTGTGGCTAATAAAAGTGATCGGGAAACCGCCGAAAGCGCCCGGGCGCTGGCCGACTGGTGGCAGCGCTGGGGCGGCGAGCGTCGCAAGGTGTCGGCAATCCAGGGCAATATCGATCTGACCCTGCTCGATGAGCCACGACGGAACACCGCCCCGCTGCCGGCGAGCGCGGAGCACGCCCACCGCCATCCCCCCACTTCCGGCCTCGCCGCGCTCAGCCTGGCGGAACACCAGCGCTGGCGCCGACATCTCAACAATGGCCAGGGCTTTCAGGGCTGCGGCTGGATCTTCGACGCGGAGACGGTCTTTGACACCATCGGCCTGCTCGAATGGGCCAGGCTGGCGCCAGTGGGGCGCGTTAAAGGCGTGATGCGCATTGCCGAGGGGGCGGTGCGAATCAACCGTCAGGGGGAGGATCTCCATATCGAGACCCTCAGCGTCGTTCCGCCCGATAGTCGGATCGAGCTTATTTCCGCGAATGAAGCCGACTGGAACGCACTCCAGACCTCGTTGTTGAGGCTTCGTTTAAGTTAAGGCGGCTAAGGTTGCCGCCGACTGTCACAAAATCGCAATGGCTATGATGAAAAACCGAATTCCTTTAATCCTGCTGCTTAACATCGCGGGTGTAGCGCTATTTTGCTCCTGGTATCTGCCAGCCAACCATGGCGCGTGGTTGCCGGTCGACTCCGCGATCTTCCATTTCTTTAACCATGGCGTCAGCGTCAGCCATGCTTATGCCTGGCTGCTGGCGATCATCAACAATCGCGCCTTCGACGCCTGTTCGCTGCTGGCGATGGGCTGCCTGATGCTGAGCTATTGGCTAAAGGCGCCGACTGCAGGCCGTCGTCAGATCGCCATCATGGGCCTGGTGATGCTGCTGGCGGCGGTGATCATCAACCAGCTCGCACAACACCTGATGCCGGTACAGCGCGCCAGCCCGTCGCTGTTTTTTAGCGATATTACCCGCGTCAGCGACGTCGTTAACTTCCCCACTAAGGATGCGTCGAAGGACAGCTTCCCTGGCGATCATGGGATGATGCTGCTGATCTTCGCGAGCTTTATGTGGCGCTATTTTGGCCGTCGCGCGCTGGGCGTCGCGCTGATTATCTTTGTGGTCTTTGCTTTCCCGCGGGTAATGATTGGCGCCCACTGGTTTAGCGATATTGCCGTCGGCTCCCTGACCGCCGTGCTGATCGGCGCGCCCTGGGTATTGATGACCCCGCTGAGCGATAAATTGATCGCCTTTTTCGATCGCTACTTACCCAGCAGAATATCGGCCAAATAATGTCTCCGGCAGCCGCCAAAGTCATTAACTATAAGGGGACCTTTTGGGTCCCTTTTTACATTTTCCCTTTTTTTCAACATGACGTTCATCTTCTTGTCACATTAATCCCGTGACAAATGAAGGAATTGTCTGTTTTTTGCCCGATATTGCCGTAATTTTGGCCTTTCCCGATGATTCACTTTTTGTCACCAAAATACTTATAAGAAATCGCGCAAAACCGCTCGCCATGCGGCGTTTGATAGGGTAATCTCGTTCTCGTTTTGCCTTTTCCGCAGCATTAATTCAGGGCATGAATAAAATTGTGCGTGACTGCACAAATTTAAGCTTAAGGAATTGTCTCATTGCGGATGGGTATTTAGGCTCTAACACGTTTGGCATTTTTTATAACGACATTGTCGTTAAGGACAACAAGGGAAAATAAACAGCATGGTCAAATCTCAGCCGATTTTGAGATATATCTTGCGGGTAGCCCCCGCGATTGCAGTAGCGGTTCTGCTTTCCGCGTGTAGTTCAACAAGTACCGCCAGGAATATGCATTCTGAGACGCATGCTGTGGGTAGTGGCGATTTATCATCACTGCAAGCCTCTCAGGATGAATTTGAAACGATGGTCCGTAACCTGGACGTAAAGTCCCGTTTAATGGATCAGTATGCCAGCTGGAAAGGCGTGCGTTACCGCCTCGGCGGCAGCACCCGCAAGGGTATCGACTGCTCAGCGTTTGTGCAGCGCACCTTCCGCGAACAATTTGGTCTGGAACTGCCGCGTTCAACTTCTGAACAGCAGGAAACCGGAAAATCGATTTCCCGTGCCCAACTGCGTACAGGCGATCTGGTTCTGTTTCGCGCCGGCTCTACCGGCCGCCATGTCGGGATCTACCTCGGCAACAACCAGTTTGTTCACGCCTCCACCAGCAGCGGGGTGACTATCTCCAGCATGGATGAGCCGTACTGGAAAAAGCGCTACAATGAAGCGCGTCGAGTCCTGAGCCGCTCGTAAACTGTCCTCCACCGCCGCCGGTTATCCCTTGGCTGGCTGCGGGATAAAAAACACTGCCCCAGGCAGTGTTTTTTTTTGCCACCTGGTTCTCAACGTCGCAAAATAAGCTATGTCTTTTAAGTGGGAATGAGAAAAACGACGACCGACACTCCGTTGATGCGCTTCAATAATACGGAAAGAATCTGGCTATGCTTACTCGCTACTTTTCGCCCCAGCGTAAAACCTGGTTAACCAGCCTGAGCGTGGGGATCATCGTCGCGCTGTTGGCCGGGAGCATTCAGTTTATGGTGATCTACCATAACCGGGCCGAGCGTTTCGACGCCATTATCAACAATGTTAATACCTATCTGAAAAGCTATTTTCACGACCTGCGCCAGACCATTGACGGCTTGCAGCCGCTGGTGGACCAGCCCTGCGAGAATATTGACTCCGGGCTTACCTCCCACGCCGCGTTCAGCCCCAACGTCCGCGCTTTCCTGCTGGTCAAAAACGGCATCGCCTTTTGCTCATCGGCTACGGGAGCCATGAATACGCCCCTCAGCCAGCTGATCCCGGCCATCGATATCAGCAAACCCGTTGCTATGGCGATTTTACCAGGCACGCCGATGATGCCGAAGAGCGCGGCGCTGGCGCTGTGGGTAGGTAAACCCGGCGATCAAAACAGCGGCATTTTCGTGTCGATTAACGCTAATCTCACACCGTATATCCTCTATTCCGCACGGCAAAACGATTTCAGCGGCATTGCGCTGGCCATCGATCACACCGCTATCTCCACCTTCAGTAATCGGCTGGTGGATCCGCAAACGCTGCATAACGCGCCGATCCGCCAGGCACAGATCGAGGGCTTACCGCTGAAGGTCTACCTGTATGCCAACAGCTGGCTGGCGGAAAATACGCAGTTTGCTCTGCTGCTCGGGGTCGTCTGCGGCCTGCTGGCGGGGCTGCTCTGCTATTACGTGCTGACGATCAAATCGGATCCGCGAAAATCCATTCTGCTGGGGATCAAAAATAACCAGTTCTACATCGTTTATCAGCCGGTGGTTAATGCTCAGACTCTACGTATCAGCGGCGTGGAGGTCCTAATGCGCTGGCGCCATCCGGTGGTTGGTGAAATTCCGCCCGACGTTTTTATTAACCTGGCCGAAACCCAGCAGATGATCGTGCCGCTAACCCATCACCTGCTCGCGCTGATCGCCAGCGACGCTGCGGTGTTGAAGCGTATTCTGCCGCGCGGCGTGAAGCTGGGGCTGAATATTTCCCCTGCCCATCTGCAGGCCGACAGCTTCCGCGACGATATGCTGCGCTTCGCCGCCGCGCTGCCAGCCGACCACTTTCACGTGGTGCTGGAGGTAACCGAGCGGGCGATGATTGATAAAGAAAAATCGATGGCTAACTTCGCCTGGCTCCACCGCCAGGGATTCGAAATCGCGATTGATGATTTCGGCACCGGGCATAGCGCGCTGATCTATCTCGAACGCTATAACTTCGATTATCTGAAGATCGATCGCGGTTTTGTGCAGGCGATTGGTACTGAAACAGTAACCTCGCCGGTGCTGGATGCGGTACTGACCCTCAGCCGCCGGCTGAAATTAATGACCGTCGCCGAAGGGGTGGAGACCCAGGAACAGGCGGAGTGGCTTCGCGGCCAGGGCGTTCATTTCCTGCAGGGGTACTGGATCAGCCGACCGCTGTCGCTGGCCGGGCTGGTGGCTGCGCACGATGAACCCGCGAACTATTTCACAACGCGCTAAGTCTCACTTATGATGCGGGAACGGATGTCGGCCATGGGGGCCGGCCATGACAGGGTATTCTGCCGCCTATGTATGCGCGCCTCTTTCTGATTCTGCTGGCTCTGTTTAGCCTGGACGCTAAGGCGCAAACCATTCAGGAAAGCGTAGCCTTCGCGATTATCGGCGAACCGAAATACGCCGCCGGTTTCAGTCATTTTGATTACGTCAATCCCAGGGCGCCGAAAGGCGGCACCCTCACCCTGGCGGCGATCGGCACCTTTGATAACTTCAACCGTTATGCGCTGCGCGGCAACCCCGCGGTACGCACGGAGGCGCTCTACGATACCCTGTTCACCACCTCGGATGATGAGCCCGGCAGCTACTACCCGCTGATTGCCGAGCGGGCGCGCTATGCCGAGGACTATTCCTGGATGGAGATCGCGCTCAACCCGCGCGCCCGCTTCCATGACGGCACGCCGATCACCGCCCGCGATGTGGCGTTTACCTTCAACAAGTTTATGACCGAAGGGGTGCCGCAGTTTCGCCTGTTTTATAAAGGCACCTCCGTGAAGGCCATCGCGCCGTTGACCGTGCGTATTGACCTCGGCCAGCCCGGCAAAGAGAACATGCTGAGTCTGCTGAGCCTGCCTGTGATGCCCGAGGCGTTCTGGCGCCAGCACAAACTCAGCGACCCGCTGTCGAAGCCGCCGCTGGCCAGCGGGCCATACCGCATCAGCGCCTGGCGAATGGGGCAATACATTACCTATTCCCGGGTCGCCAACTACTGGGCGGCCGACCTGCCGGTCAACCGCGGTCGCTGGAATTTCGATACGCTGCGCTATGACTATTATCTCGACGACAATGTCGCTTTCGAAGCCTTTAAAGCGGGGGCCGTCGATCGCCGGGAAGAGACCGTCGCCAAAAACTGGGCTACCCGCTACGTCGGTCGCAACTTCAGCCGCGGCTACATCATTAAAGATGAGCATACCAATACCTCGGCGCAGGATACACAGTGGCTGGCGTTCAATATTCAGCGCCCGATTTTTGCCGATCGCCGGGTGCGGCAGGCCATTACCCTGGCGTTCGATTTCGAATGGATGAACAAGGCGCTGTTTTACAGCGCCTATCAGCGCGCCAACAGCTATTTCCAGAACACCGAATATGCCGCCCGCAGCCTGCCTGACGCAGCCGAGCTGGCCCTGCTGACGCCGATGAAAAACGAACTGCCTCCGGAGCTCTTCAGCCAGGTTTACCAGCCGCCGGTCTCCCGCGGCGATGGCTTCGACCGCGCCAACTTACTCAAAGCCGACGCCCTGCTCAATGCGGCGGGCTGGACGGTGAAGAACCAGCGCCGGGTCAACGCCGCCACCGGCAAGCCGCTGCGCTTTGAGCTACTGCTGCCGGCCGGAGGCAATGACCGCTGGGTGCTGCCGTTTCAGCACAACCTGCAGCGTCTGGGGATCGTCATGGATATTCGTCAGGTTGATAATTCGCAGTACAGCAACCGCCGCCGCAGCCGGGATTACGACATGATGCCAAGCCTGTGGCGCGCCATGCCCTGGCCGGGGACCGACCTGCAAATCTCCTGGGCGTCCGACTATATTCACTCCAGCTACAACGCGCCGGGGGTGCAAAGCCCGGTAGTGGATAAGCTGATTGCGCAGATCCTGCAGTGGCAGGGCAATAAGCAGAAACTGATCCCTCTCGGTCGGGCGCTGGATCGTGTGCTGACCTGGAATAACTACATGTTGCCGATGTGGTATATGGCGCAGGACCGCACCGCGTGGTGGAATAAGTTCTCTTTCCCCGCGACCCGCCCCATCTATTCGTCCGGCCTCGATACCTGGTGGTACGACGTGAACAAAGCGGCCACCCTCCCCGCGGACAGACGCTAAGGACATCCCATGGGCAGCTACCTGATCCGCCGTTTGCTGTTAGTCATCCCCACCCTGTGGGCCATCATCACCATTAACTTTTTTATTGTCCAGATCGCGCCTGGCGGCCCGGTCGATCAGGCCATCGCCGCCATCGAGTTTAATCAGCGCGGCGGGATGCCGGGGGCTGGCGACGGCGGAATGGGCGCCAGCCATGCCCGCACCGGCGCAGGCAATATCAGCGAGGGTCACTATCGCGGCGGGCGCGGCCTCGACCCGGAAGTCATCGCCGAGATAACCCACCGCTACGGCTTCGATAAACCTCTCCACGAACGCTATCTGAAGATGCTGGGCGATTATCTGCGCTTTGATTTCGGCGACAGCCTGTTTCGCAGCGCCTCCGTGCTGCAGCTGATTAAAGACAGCCTGCCGGTCTCGGTGAGCCTCGGGCTGTGGAGCACGCTGATTATCTATCTGGTCTCCATTCCGCTGGGCATCCGCAAAGCGGTCAGCAACGGCAGCCGCTTTGATATCTGGAGCAGTACGCTGATTATCATTGGCTATGCGATCCCTGCCTTTCTGTTCGCCATCCTGCTGATCGTGATTTTTGCCGGCGGCAGCTATTTCGACCTCTTCCCGCTGCGCGGTCTGGTCTCGCCAAATTTCGACACCCTCCCCTGGTATCAGAAGATCCTCGACTACCTGTGGCACATCACCCTGCCGGTGCTGGCGACGGTAATTGGCGGCTTTGCCGCGCTGACTATGCTGACCAAAAACAGCTTCCTCGACGAGATCCGCAAACAGTATGTGGTCACCGCCCGCGCCAAAGGCGTTGGTGAGAAACAGATCCTCTGGGGACACGTGTTCCGTAACGCCATGCTGCTGGTGATCGCCGGCTTCCCGGCCACCTTTATCAGTATGTTCTTTACCGGCTCGTTGCTGATCGAAGTGATGTTCTCGCTAAACGGCCTGGGTCTGCTGGGCTATGAAGCGACGGTCTCCCGCGACTATCCGGTGATGTTTGGCACGCTCTATATTTTCACTCTGATTGGCCTGCTGCTGAATATCGTCAGCGATATCAGCTATACGCTGGTCGACCCGCGCATTGATTTTGAGGGCCGCTAATGTCTTTCTTCAGTCCCGTTAATCAGGCCCGCTGGGCGCGCTTTCGCCACAACCGTCGCGGCTACTGGTCGCTGTGGCTGTTTTTAATTCTCTTTCTTTGCAGCCTGGGCGCCGAGCTGCTGGCCAACGATCGCCCGCTGCTGGTGCAGTACCGGGGCCAGCTGTACGTCCCGGTGTTAAAAAACTACACCGAGCAAACCTTCGGCGGCGCGTTCGCCACCGCCGCCGACTATCAGGATCCCTGGCTGCAGCAGCAGCTGGCGACTCACGGCTGGGCGCTATGGCCGCCAGTACGCTTCGGCGCGACGACAATTAATTTTGCCAGCACGGTTCCCTTTCCATCGCCGCCCTCAGCCAGCAACTGGCTCGGCACCGACGCCAACGGCGGCGATGTGCTGGCGCGGATCCTCTATGGGACACGCATCTCGGTGCTCTTCGGTCTGCTGCTGACGCTGTTCTCCAGCGTGCTGGGGGTGCTGGCCGGGGCGATACAGGGTTACTACGGCGGTAAAATCGACCTGTGGGGGCAGCGCTTTATCGAAGTCTGGTCCGGCATGCCAACGCTGTTCCTGATCATCCTGCTCTCCAGCGTCGTGCAGCCGGGCTTCTGGTGGCTGTTGGCAATCACCGTTCTCTTTGGCTGGATGACGCTGGTGGGCGTGGTGCGCGCGGAATTTCTCCGCACCCGCAACTACGACTATGTTCGGGCGGCGCAGGCGTTAGGGGTTAGCGACCGGCAGATCATCCTGCGGCATATGTTGCCCAACGCGATGGTGGCGACCCTCACCTTCCTGCCCTTTATCCTGTGCAGCTCCATTACCACCCTGACGTCGCTGGATTTTCTCGGCTTCGGCCTGCCGCTCGGCTCGCCCTCCCTCGGCGAGCTGCTGCTGCAGGGCAAAAACAACCTGCAGGCGCCCTGGCTGGGCATTGCCGCATTTCTCTCCGTCGCCGTGCTGCTGACGCTACTGATTTTTATCGGTGAAGCGGTTCGCGACGCCTTTGACCCGAGTAAGGCGGTGTAATATGACCCACCCGCTGTTAGCTATCGACAATCTCTCTATTGCCTTTCGCCAGCAGGGCGAGACGCAGACCGTGGTGCATAATCTGTCGCTCGAGGTGGCGGTCGGCGAAACGCTGGCCCTGGTGGGCGAATCCGGCTCAGGTAAAAGCATCTCCGCCCTGTCGGTGCTGCGGCTGCTCCCTACCCCGCCGGCCAGCTACCCCAGCGGTGACATCCGTTTTCATGGCCAGTCGCTGCTGCATGCGGATGAGGCGACCCTGCGCGGCGTGCGCGGCAACCGGATCGCGATGATCTTTCAGGAGCCGATGGTATCGCTCAATCCCCTGCACACCCTGGAAAAACAGCTCTACGAGGTGCTGTCGTTACACCGGGGAATGCGCAAACAGGCGGCGCGCGGGGAGATCCTCGACTGCCTGGAGCGCGTCGGGATCCGTCAGGCGCCGCGGCGGCTGGCGGACTATCCGCATCAGCTCTCCGGCGGCGAGCGCCAGCGGGTGATGATCGCCATGGCGCTGCTGACGCGCCCGGAGCTGCTGATCGCCGACGAGCCGACTACCGCCCTGGACGTATCGGTGCAGGCGCAAATTCTGCAACTGCTGCGCGAGCTGAAGCAGGAGCTGAACATGGGGCTGCTGTTTATCACTCATAACCTGAGCATCGTCCGCCAGCTGGCTGACCGGGTGGCGGTAATGCAGAACGGCCGCTGCGTGGAACACAATGACTGTCGGGCGCTGTTCAGCGCGCCAGCGCATCCCTACACCCAACGCCTGCTGGATAGCGAGCCGGACGGAGAGCCGGTGCCGCTGGCCGCCGATGCCCCGGTGCTGCTGCAGGCGGACGATTTAAAGGTGGCGTTTCCCGTTCGCAAAGGGATCCTGCGTCGGGTGGTCGATCATCATCGGGTGGTCAACAGCCTCAGCTTTCAGCTGCGCGCCGGCGAGACGCTGGGCCTGGTGGGGGAATCGGGTTCCGGTAAAAGCACCACCGGCCTGGCCCTGCTGCGCCTGATCCCGTCCGGGGGCAAGATAACCTTCGCCGGCCAGCCGATTCAGGGGCGTAACCGCCGACAGCTGCTACCGCTGCGCCGACAGATGCAGGTGGTTTTTCAGGATCCGAACTCGTCGCTCAATCCGCGCCTCACGGCGCAGCAGATCATTGAGGAAGGCTTGCGCGTCCACCAGCCGACGCTGACGGCGGCCGAACGCGAACAGGCGGTGATCCTTGCCATGCAGGAGGTCGGCCTCGACCCGGCCAGCCGCCAGCGCTATCCGGCGGCGTTCTCCGGTGGCCAGCGACAGCGTATCGCCATCGCCAGAGCGTTGATCGTCAAACCGCAGCTGATCGTCCTCGATGAACCGACCTCATCGCTGGACAAAACCGTTCAGGCGCAGATTCTGAACCTGCTGAAAGCCTTACAGCGAAAGCATCAGCTGGCCTATATTTTTATCAGCCATGATTTAGGCGTGGTGCGGGCGCTGTGTCACCAGGTGATGGTGCTGCGTCAGGGAGAGGTGGTCGAACAGGGCGAGTGCAAGTCCGTCTTCAGCGCACCCCGGCATGAGTATACCCGCCAGCTGCTGACGCTAAGCTGACGGTCAGAAAGGGTTATTGCCGGAGAAGGGCTCGGCGATGGCCACGCCAAAGTTTTTCAGACGACAGGTGGCGGCAAACTCATCCTGCAGGTTAACGAACAGGCAGGGTTCGCCTTCGCACTCCAGCACGGAACAGTCGACTTCGATGTCGCTTAACGCCTGGCTGAGCTTATGCATCACCGGCCAGGCTTTCTCACCGTCCGGGCTCAGCAATTTCAGGGCAACGAGACTGTTCTCGTTCTGCGCGCCGTTTTGCGGAATCGGTTCAACTCTGGAACCCGCAAAACCGGCCAGCCAGCGATAGCTCTGCGGCAGACGGTGTACGATAGAGAGTTGTTGTGTATTCACTTGGTTTCCCCGGAAGCAAAAGGCTTCACAATAAATTTACATCAATATTAACACACTGTTGACAAATAGTCCTGCCTTGAGGCAGAAAACGTTTACAGCGGCGGCGGACCAGGGTTAAGCGCTTATAATCCAGCGCTTTATTTTTTATACCCGGCGAGCCGATTGGCGCTATATGTACCCGTTTCTGTGATCCAAAACAACTTTTTTATCGCAACAATGCGACTTTTTACACTAATTGATTTTACATAAAGGAAACAAATGGCAGAACCCTGAAGCCCATTGCGGTTGACATGCATCAAGAAAGGGGCGATTTCGCCCCTGAAAATGTGACCTAGCGTGCGATTTTTCGCCGCCGGGATGCGTAAAGCGAAAAGAAAATAGAGCAGGTTGCGCAGAAGGCAATAGAGATCAGCATCGGCCAGGCGGTGGTAAACGTCGCCATCGACAGCAGCGCGCCGATAATCGCCCCGATACCGAAACGGAAAGTCCCCGCCAGCGACGAAGCAGTGCCCGCCATATGCGGAAACTCATCGAGGATCACCGCCATGGCGTTAGACGACACCATGGATACGCAGCCGACAAAGGCCGCTACGCCGATCACCAGTGACCAAAAGCCGACATCCAGCAGCGCGCAGACCACCATCCACACCGCCATGGCAAACTGGATCCACAGCCCGGCGCGGAACATACGCAACGCCCCTACCCGCCGCACAAACCGGCTGTTGAACATGGTCATCAGAAACAGAAAAACGATGTTCAGCGCAAAATAGTAGCCAAAGTGCTGAGGCGCGACGTGGTTTATATTGATGTAGACAAAGGGACCGGCGCTAAGGAAAGAGAACATGCCCGCGAAGCTAAAGCCGCTCGCCAGCATATAGCTCAGTACCCGCTTGTGGCGGAACAGCGTGGCAAAGTTACCCAGCGTGGTGCGCAGATGGAACGGCTGACGCCTTTCAGCCGGCAGCGTTTCGCGGACAAACAGGCCGATCATCAGCGAGGCCAGCAGGGCCACCAGGGCGAGGATCCAAAAGATGGCATGCCAGCTGAACCAGACCAACACCGCCCCGCCGACCATCGGCGCCACCAGCGGCGCAATGGTCGTGACCAGCATGACAAACGACATCATGCGCGAAAACTCATCTTTCGGATAGATGTCGCGCATCAGGGCGTTAATCACCACGCTGGCCGCCGCGGCTGCCAGACCGTGGAAGAAACGCATGACAATCAGCATATCGACGGTTTGCGACAGGGCGCAGGCTACCGCCGCCGCCGCGAAGACCAGCGTCCCGCCGAGGATCACCGGCTTGCGGCCAAGGCTGTCCGCCATCGGGCCGTACAGCAGCTGACCCAGCGCAAAGCCGAGGATATAGGTGCTGAGCGTCATCTGCGCGCTGCCGTCCGGGACGTTATACTGGGCGGCAATCACCGGCAGGGCCGGAAGATACATATCAATAGACAGCGGCATCAGCATGGCCAGCAGGCCAAGGATAAACACAATCCCCAGTGAAGAATTCTGCTTCAGCGTCACGTTTTACTCCGTGGCTGCGGGGCGCCCACGCTGGCGATTTCCGCTTCCGTCAGCGGACGATATTCACCCGGCGCCAGCGATTCATCCAGCAGGATGTCGCCGATGCGTTCCCGATGCAGGCCAACCACGTGGTTGCCCACGGCGGCGAACATGCGTTTCACCTGATGGTAGCGGCCTTCGCTGATGGTGAGGCGCACTTCGGTCGGAGTGATAACTTCCAGCAACGCCGGTTTGGTGAGATCTTTTTCGTTATGCAGCTGGACGCCTTTGGCGAACAGCTCAGCGGTCCCTTCCGCCAGCGGGTTTTCCAGCGCCACCAGATAGGTTTTTTCACAATGGTGGCGCGGCGAGGTAATGCGATGCGACCACTGGCCGTCATCGGTCATCAGCACCAGCCCGGTGGTGTCGATATCCAGCCGTCCGGCGGCGTGCAGCTTATGCGCCACCGGCTCGTCGAGGAAATAAAGGATAGTCGGATGATCGGGATCGTCGGTGGAACAGACGTACCCTTGCGGCTTGTTGAGCATAAAATAACGCGGGCCATTCTGCTGGGTCAGCGTATTTCCGTCATACTCCACCTCGTGCTCCGGCTGGAGCTTAAAAGAGGCATCTTTCACAATGTCGCCGTCCACGGTAACGCGGCTGCCGCGAATTTCACGCCCGGCAATAGCCCGGCTGACGCCCAGCTGCTGAGCGATAAACTTATCAAGTCGCATGAGATTTTTTTAGCCTGTCATAGTGCTGGAGCGGGCAAATCGCCCGAAAAAGAAGAATTTCACCGGCTAGTATAACGGGCTCTTAACACCACTCAAGGGAAAAGATTCATGGCATACTATTCGCCAGTTAATTAGCCCCGTGAATTCATGACTTTTACATTACGTCCTTACCAACAAGAAGCCGTCGATGCCACCCTCGCCTGGTTCCGTCGCCATACCGAGCCGGCGGCGATTGTCCTGCCCACCGGCGCGGGCAAAAGTCTGGTGATCGCCGAGCTTGCCAGGCTGGCGCGCGGCCGCGTGCTGGTGCTGGCCCATGTCAAAGAGCTGGTGGCGCAGAACCATGCCAAATACTGCGCCCTTGGCCTCGAGGCGGATATCTTCGCCGCCGGTCTGCAGCGAAAAGAGAGCCACGGCAAAGTGGTGTTCGGCAGCGTGCAGTCGGTGGCGCGCAATCTCGACCAGTTTCGCAGCGAATTTTCGCTACTCATCGTCGATGAATGCCACCGCATCAGCGATGATGACGACAGCCAGTATCAGCAGATCATCGGTCACCTGCGGCAGGTCAATCCGCAGATCCGGCTGCTCGGCCTGACGGCCACGCCGTTCCGCCTTGGCAAGGGCTGGATCTATCAGTTCCATTATCATGGGATGGTGCGCGGCGATGAAAAGGCCCTGTTCCGCGACTGCATCTATGAGCTACCGCTGCGCTATATGATTAAACACGGCTATCTGACGCCGCCGGAGCGCCTCGATATGCCGGTGGTGCAGTACGATTTCAGCCGCCTGCAGGCGCAAAGCAACGGCCTGTTCAGCGAAGCCGATCTTAACCATGAGCTGAAAAAACAACAGCGTATCACGCCGCATATTGTCAGCCAGATCGTGGAGTTCGCCGAAAACCGCAAAGGGGTGATGATCTTTGCCGCCACCGTGGAACACGCCCGGGAAGTGACCGGCCTGCTGCCGGTAGGCCAGGCGGCGCTGATCACCGGCGAAACGCCTGGGCCGGAGCGGGATCGCATCATCGAGGCCTTTAAAGCGCAGGCGTATCGCTATCTGGTGAACGTCGCGGTGCTGACCACCGGCTTCGACGCCCCGCACGTCGACCTGATCGCCATCCTCCGCCCCACCGAGTCGGTGAGTCTTTACCAACAGATCGTTGGCCGCGGTCTGCGCCTGGCGCCGGGGAAAACCGACTGTCTGATCCTCGACTACGCCGGCAATCCGCATGACCTGTATGCCCCGGAAGTGGGGACGCCGAAGGGCAAAAGCGACAACGTGCCGGTGCAGGTCTTCTGCCCGGCCTGCGGCTTCGCCAATACCTTCTGGGGCAAAACCACCGCCGACGGCACCTTGATTGAACACTTTGGCCGCCGCTGCCAGGGGTGGTTCGAAGATGACGACGGCCACCGCGAACAGTGCGACTTCCGCTTTCGCTTTAAAAACTGCCCGCAGTGTAATGCGGAAAACGACATCGCCGCCCGCCGCTGCCGGGAGTGCGACACTATACTGGTTGACCCGGACGATATGCTGAAGGCGGCGCTGAAACTGAAGGACGCGCTGGTGCTGCGCTGCAGCGGCATGGCCCTGCAGCACGGCGGCGACGAGAAGGGCCCGTGGCTGAAAATCACCTACTACGATGAAGACGGGGCGGATGTCAGTGAGCGCTTCCGTCTGCAGACCCCCGCCCAGCGCACCGCCTTCGAACAACTGTTTATTCGCCCGCATACCCGCACCCCCGGGGTGCCGCTGCGCTGGATAACGCCGGCGGATATCGTGACCCAGCAGGCGCTGCTGCGCCATCCGGACTTTGTCGTCGCCCGCATGAAGGGGCAGTACTGGCAGGTGCGGGAAAAAGTGTTCGATTATCAGGGGCGTTTTCGTCGCGCCAACGAGCTGCGTTAATTAGCGGAAAGCTGAGGTTTTGATTGCCCGGGTGTCGTTTGGCGGCTATAATGCCGCCCGCTTTTGCATTCGCAAAGCAGATAATCCGCCTGTTGCTGGGTCGCCTGTAGCAGGCTTTATATATAGAGAGACATCAATGTTTACTATCAACGCAGAAGTACGTAAAGAGCAGGGTAAGGGTGCGAGCCGCCGCCTGCGCGCAGCTAACAAGTTCCCGGCAATCATCTACGGTGGCGAAGCTGCTCCGGTTGCTATCGAACTGGACCACGACAAAGTATGGAACATGCAGGACAAAGCTGAGTTTTACAGCGAAGTTCTGACCGTCGTTGTTGATGGCAAAGAAGAAAAAGTCAAAGTTCAGGCTGTTCAGCGCCACGCGTTCAAGCCGAAACTGACTCACATCGACTTCGTTCGCGCGTAATCGCCGATAGCAAGTTGTATGGCAAGCGCCCCGGGGTCTCAGGCTCCGGGGCGTTTTGTTATCTGCGCTGCCAAAGCTCCGGCGCCTCGTGCACGATGTCGTTAAGCATCCGATGCTTATTCATTCCGGGCAGCCAGAGCATCACCATAGTGACGTTCAGCCCCTGACTGCCGACCTCCGTCGCGATTTCACTGACTCCCTGCCACTCGCCTGGCCGCAAATGGTCCGGTAAAAACCCCCAGCCCCTCCCCTGCTCCAGCGCATGGCGCAACAGGGTAATTTCATTCATATACAGCGTATGGCCGGAAATCTGCAGCCGGCGGGCGATTTGATCGTCACTGCGCCGGTGCATCACTAACTGCGGCGTCAACGAAAGATTCAATAGCGTCAGCGGCCGCGGAGCGTCGTGGAACAGGCTGTCCGCCGCGTAGAAACGCAGATCCACGGTGCCGAGCGCCCGCCACTCCATTTCGCTCCCCAGCGTGCGGTTGTTAGCCTGACATATCGCCATCTCCGCCACGCCATCGCTCAGCGCCTGCTCGGCTTCGCGACGCGAGGCGCTCCAGCAGCTCAGGCGGATCTGCCGTCGGGCCAGGTTATCGGCCAGCGCACAGAGAAATTCACGCGGCACGAAGGGATCGTACACCAGACGCAGCGCCTGCCCGGCGGTTTGCGGCAGCGTTTGCGCAAAAGACTCGAAAGCCTGCGCCTGACGCAACAGCAGATGCGCCTGGCGAAACAGCTGCTCACCCTCGGCAGTTAGCGTCAGGCTACGTCCTTCACGGCTGAACAGCCGGTAGCCCAGAGCATCTTCCAGATAGTCCAGCAGATCGCGCAGCGTGGTCCGGTCTTTAGCTAAACGAATGGCCGCCTGCGACAGGCTGCCGGTCTCAGCAATCGTCGCGAAGGCTTCAATCTGTGCGAATGAGTACTGTAGGGTTTTCATCCTTTTTCTCCCTTAAGGGGGAAAATCCCCCATGTGCTGATTTTAGCCGGCGCGCGCCGATTTATATACTGCGCAGCGAATCTATGGCAAACGAGGAAATGACAATGATAAGAAAACCACTGGCCCTGGCGTTAATATTGGCGGCGCTGCCGGCGGCGGCAATGGCGCAACACTGCGGCAGCCTGACGCTGGATGTCTGCCCAACGCCTTACGATCAAACGCTACCCGCGGCCAAAGACATGCTCAGCTGGGATCAGACTTCACGCGTGATTGGCTTTCGCAATGACTATCGCAACTATGCCGGCGATGTCTTCCGCCACGGCGCCTCGACGCCGCTGGAGCGCGCTGAAAAACAACTGACCGATGCCCGCTATACGCTCAACGGCCACACCTGGAATTTGCAGGATTACCTGAAGCGCGAGAACGTCAGCGGTATGCTGGTGCTGAAAGATGGTAAAGTCGCCTGGAAATATCTCGCCGAAGGTAATACCGACACCACCCTGTGGACCTCGCGCTCGGTAGGCAAATCGGTGGTCTCGACGCTGGTCGGTATCGCCATTCAACAGGGTAAAATCCACTCCCTTGATGACCTGATTACCGTTTATGAACCCGAACTGAAAGGCACCGCCTGGGACGGCGTAACGCTGAAGCAGTTGATTCAACACACCAGCGGGGTGGAATGGAATGAAGACTACACCGACCCGCACTCGCATTTCGCCCGCCTGACCCAGTGTGAAGCGCAGCCCGGCGCCTATGCCTGCGTGCGTAAGATCGTCACTGGCCTGGCGCGTCAACACCCGGCGGGCGAGCAGTGGTCCTACTCTTCCGGCGGCGCCTGGCTGCTTGGGGATATCCTGGAGCGCGCCACCGGCATGTCGCTGGCCGCCTGGCTTGAACAGGCTCTATGGCAGCCGGCCGGGATGGCCCACGACGGCGTGTGGCATGCTTATCAGCAAGGGAAGCACGACGTCGGCGCCCACGGCTTTAACGCCACCCTTGAAGACTGGGGCCGCTTTGGTGAATTCGTCGCCCGTGACGGTCGGTTAAGCAATGGCAAACAGCTGGTGCCGACTGGCTGGTTCGATCAAGCCGCCAGCTGGACCAAGGCGCTAAACTCGGTCTCGGCAGCGCATCCGGAGGGTATTTACGGCTATCAGTGGTGGAATAACGCGATTCCGGCGAATGCGCAAAACGTCCAGCCGACGCCGCAGGAAGGGCTTAAAGGGTCGCTGTGGGCGCTGGGGATCTACGGCCAGGTGATCATGGTGAACCGCGCGGAACACCTGGTGATCGTCCAGTGGTCGACCTGGCCGCAGGCGGAACCTTCCTTCAACGCTCAGCCGTTGGAAGCGGCGCTGATGTACAGCGCCATTGCCCGCGAGCTGCGTTAACTCCCCGCTCCTTGCCGCTCAGCCGGCGAGGAGCGTGTCGGCATTCAGCGCCAGGTGTTGCAGCAGGATAATGGTTTTAGCATCCATGATCTCGCCATCGCGAATAGCCTGCAGCGCCCGCGTCAGCGGCCACTCCAGTACTTCAATATCCTCACCTTCCGCCGCCAGTCCGCCGCCGTCGCCCCGACGGTCATCGGCCTGATATTCGGCGATAAAAAAGTAGAGTTTTTCGGTGACGGAGCCGGGGCTCATAAAGACGGTGAAGACGGGTTCGACACGGGTCACGCGAAAGCCGGTCTCCTCTTCCGCTTCGGCAACGATCCGCGCCTCCGGCGAGGCGTTATCCAACAGCCCGGCGGCCGCCTCAATCAGATACCCATCGTGGCCATGAGTAAATACCGGAAAACGGAACTGACGGGTCAGGACCACCGTCCGCTTTTCCCGGTTGTAGAGTAAAATGACTGCGCCGTTGCCCCGGTCATAAGCCTCGCGGCTCTGCTCCTGCCAGCGACCGTCCCGACGCAGCAGTTCGAAGGTATATTTTTTCAACGTGTACCAGTTATCCGAGAGCAGCGTCTCGCGAACGTGGCGGACGTGCGGTGCGTGTGTTTGCATGTTATTTCCCCTTTGAGGTGACAGCAGGCACCATAACATGCATAATCGTGCACAAACAAGATCATTCGATGAAGGAAAACCGATGCTCGCCAGTCAGAGAAAACAGCAGATCCTCCAGATCCTCACCGAGGAAAAACAGGTGATGTCCGGGGAGCTAAGCCAGCGGTTTAACGTCTCCGAGGACTCCATTCGCCGCGATCTGCGCGAGCTGGCGGCGGAGGGAAAACTGCAGCGGGTCCATGGCGGGGCATTGCCGGTTTCCGCCGCCATTGCGCCAATTGAAACGCGCAAAAGCGTGCAGATCGCCTCCAAGCAGGCGGTCGCCCGCGCCGCCGCCGCCCTGATCCAGCCGGGACAGGTGGTGATTGTCGATGGCGGCACCACCACCGCGGCGATGATCGGCTTTTTACCCGCCGACCTCAGCTGCACGGTGGTCACCCACAGCCCTGGCATCGCCGTGGCGCTGGTGGACCACCCGCGAATCGAGGTGATCCTGCTCGGCGGCAGAGTATTTAAACATTCGGTTGTCGCCGTCGGCGCCGAGACGCTGGCGGGAATGGCGCGGATCAACGCCGATCTGTTCTTTATGGGGGTGACCGGCGTCCACCCGCGGGCGGGTTTCACCACCGGTGATTACGAAGAGGCAGGCATCAAGCGCGCGCTGACGGCCAGGGCGGCAGAAACCGTGGTAATGGCCTCCCGGGAAAAGCTCAACGCCGCGTCGGCCTTTGCCATCGGCGAGCTGAGCCTCGCCAGTACGCTGATTGTCGATGGAGAACCCGACGCCGCGCTGCGCCAACAGTTGGTGCAGAGCGGCGTGGAGATCGTCCCCGTTCAGCGGTAGCGCCGCCGGGGCGCAGGGCTTAATTGCCGCCTGACGTCCGGCGCTGCAGCTGGTCGCGCAGATTCGGCGGGGTACCCTTAATGGTCAGGGTATCAGTGGCGGGATCCCAGAATACGCGTTCGCCCAGCAGCATGGCGTCGAAGTTAATGGTCAATCCGCCGCCGCTGCCGGCAAACTTGGTCAGCTGACGTAAGGTGCTGCGATCCGCCGGGAAGCTCTCTTCCAGCTCATAGCCCTGCTCAGCGGTGAATTCCTGGAAGCTCTTTTCGCTGACGCCGGCGAGCTCTTTGGACAGCGACTCCAGCTCAATCTCTTCCCCAGCCTGCAGCTGTTCGTTGCAGTAGGCGTAGACCTGCTGGCGCACGTTCTGTCGCTCGGATTTATCAAGCTGGGCATCGGCGGCGAAGTCATCCACCGCCTGCAGCAGGCCGCGGTTCTGCGCTTTGGCGTTAAGCCCTTCGCTGGCGCCGAGGAAATCCATAAAGAAATCGGCCACTTTGCGCCCTACCCGCCCTTTCAGGAAGGTCAGATAGCGGGTCGACTCCGGGTTGGTTTCCCATTCGGTGAGATCGATGCGCGCGACGATATCGGCATGGTTAATATCCAGATAATGGGTCGAGCGGATATCCAGCTCTTCGTTGACGCGCATACTGCTCAGGTTATTGAGTACCGCCACCAGCAGATACTCGACCGCAAGGTAACGATACTGGCAGAAGAGGACAATGCCTCCTTCGGCGAACGGGTATTTCGCCAGCTCATCGCGCAGGCGACCGGTCGCCGCGCGGCTAAACGCCAGAAACTCTTCTTCCCCCTGACGCTGCAGGCGCAGCGCCTGGGCCAGTTCGCTCTCTTCATTGAACAAGCCATAGGCTTTGCTTTTGGCGCTATAGACCCGGTGCAGTTCAGCCATCATCTCGACGACCGTCGCGTTCGGCTCCAGCAGTGACTCGCGCAGCACCAGCTCCAGATTTTGTTCATCACGTTTGATTAACTGATGCAGGGCAATCTGGTCGATATCCAGACTCATGTTAAACTCTCCTTTTAGACCGGGCGGTATTCAACCACCGCCGGGTGGCCGACGCAACTGGCGCCACACATTTCGACGTCGTTAACGTCGATTGATGCGCTTTTGCGCCGCGGCGAAAAAATGCGGAAAAAAAGCTGCTGCTACGGTAATATGTTGCCCTTTCACGAACAAACAGATTTTGAGTTTATGCCGCAAATTTCCCGCTATAGCGATCAACAGGTCGAACAGTTGCTCAGCGAGCTGACGAACGTCCTGGAATCACACAAAGCCCCGGTGGACCTTTCACTGATGGTGTTAGGCAATATGGTGACCAACCTGATCAACAGTAGCGTCGCGCCGGCGCAGCGTCAGGCCATCGCCCGTTCTTTCGCGCAGGCTTTGCAATCTTCGATTAACGACGATCCAGCGCATTAAGGATAACAGCAACAGTATATGGTGACTCTACGTCAGCCCTACCGAGAAAAAGTCTCCCAGATGGTTAGCTGGGGGCACTGGTTCGCCCTGTTCAACATGTTGTTGGCCATGGTGCTCGGCAGCCGCTACCTTTTTGTCGCCGACTGGCCGACGACGCTTGCCGGACGACTGTTTTCGTACGTCAGTCTCGTCGGGCATTTCAGCTTTCTGGTGTTTACCAGCTATGTGCTGATCCTCTTTCCGTTGACCTTTATCGTGGTCTCGCAGCGCCTGATGCGCTTCCTGTCGGTGATCCTTGCCACCGCCGGGATGACGCTGCTGCTGATAGACAGCGAGGTTTTTACCCGCTTCCATCTGCACTTAAACCCGGTCGTCTGGGAGCTGGTCATCAACCCTGACCAGAATGAGATGGCGCGCGACTGGCAGCTGATGTTTATCAGCGTCCCGGTCATCTTCTTGATTGAAATGCTCTTCGCCACCTGGAGCTGGCAAAAGCTGCGCAGCCTGACGCGCCGCCGCCATTACGCCCGCCCGGTCGCCTGGTTCTTCTTTTTGTCGTTCGTCAGCAGCCACCTGGTCTATATCTGGGCGGACGCCAATTTCTATCGCCCGATCACTATGCAGCGGGCGAATCTGCCGCTCTCCTATCCGATGACCGCCCGTCGTTTCCTTGAGAAACATGGCCTGCTCGACGCCCAGGATTATCAGCGTCGTCTGGTGGAGCAAGGGGCGCCGGAGGCGGTATCGGTCCAGTATCCGCTTAGCAACCTGCGCTACCGTGACCTCGGCGCGGGCTACAACGTGCTGCTGATCACCGTCGACAACCTGAACTACTCGCGGTTTGAAAAGACCATGCCGGCGCTGGCGGCATTTGCCAAAGAAAACGTTAACTTTACCCAGCATATGAGCTCGGGCAATACCGCCGACAGCGGCCTGTTTGGCTTGTTCTACGGTATTTCGCCTGGCTATATGGACGGTGTCCTCTCGGCGCGTATTCCCGCCGCGCTGATTACCGCCCTCAACCAGCAGGGCTACCAGCTGGGCCTCTTCTCCTCCGATGGGTTTAGCAGCCCGCTGTATCGCCAGGCGCTGCTCTCCGATTTCTCGCTGCCGAGCGCGAAGACCCAGAGCGACGAGCAGACGGCCAATCAGTGGATCGGCTGGCTAGACCGTTACGCGCAGGATGAGAATCGCTGGTTCTCGTGGATCTCGCTCAATGGCACCACCCTCGACGACACGCAGCAGCAGGGCTTTGTCCGCCGCTACAGCAAGGCGGCAGGCGACGTTGATGCCCAGATCGATCGGGTGCTGACTGCGCTGCGCGAAGCCGGCAAACTCGATAATACGGTGGTAATTATTACCGGCGGCCACGGCAAGCCGCTGAATGCGAAACACGACGCGTTCGACTGGTCGCGCGAGCAGCTGCAGGTGCCGCTGGTTATTCACTGGCCGGGCACGCCGGCGCAGGAGATTGCCACCCTGACCGATAACAAAGATGTGATGACTACGCTGATGCAGCGCCTGCTTCACGTTTCGACGCCGGCCAATGAGTACTCGCAGGGAGAAGATCTGTTCAGCGCCGCGCGGCGTCGTAACTGGGTCACCGCGGCCAACGGCGATACGCTGGCCATCACCACCCCGACCATCACCGTGGTCCTCAACCATAACGGCACATATACCACCTGGAGCCGCGACGGCGAGAAAATTAAAGATCAGAAACCGCAGCTCAGTCTGTTGCTGCAGGTCCTGACTGACGAAAAACGCTTTATCGCTAACTGATTGATTAATTATGAATCAATCGCGCGTGACCCGCTTGCATTCGCCTGGGGAACGGGTAATATTGTTCCCCACGCGTCGGCACGTAGCGCAGCCTGGTAGCGCACCGTCATGGGGTGTCGGGGGTCGGAGGTTCAAATCCTCTCGTGCCGACCAAAAACTCCACAGAAACCAGCCTTTTAAGGCTGGTTTTTTTATGCCTGTTTCCCCTGTTGCCGCCCGCTCGCTTAATTTGTGCCCTTTCTTCAATGTATCGTGAAGATGTACGACTATCCTGATGGTAAATTACGTCGTAGCATCTATTATTCGACCGTATGACTCATAAGCAGGAGCGGATAACATGAGAGTTAATGGACTTACCAAAGGATTTTTCATCCTTATCGTCTTCATTGTAACCCTGGCCTTTTTTGATGTTCTCTCACCCTATTATTCCGCCATCCTTTGGGCTGCGATCCTCGCGGTGATTTTTAATCCGGTCAAAAACAAGATCCGTACCCGCCTCGGCGAGCGCAATGGCCTCGCGGCGCTGATGACCATCGTCATTATCTGTCTTATCGTTTTTACGCCGCTGGCTATCATTCTCTCCTCGCTGGCCTACGAGCTCAACCTGGTGTACAGCAAACTGCAGCATAACGACACCCAGTTTCCGACGGTGGTCGCCAGCCTGTTCGCCCATCTCCCCGGCTGGGCCAGAAGCTTCCTCGCCGATCATAACCTTGATAGCGCGCAGCAGATCCAGCAGCAGCTCTCTGATGCCGCTCTGAAAGGCGGTCAGTATCTGGCCGGCAGCGCGTTTCTGATTGGCAAAGGGACTTTTGGCTTCACCGTCAGCTTCGGCATCATGCTGTATCTGCTGTTTTTCCTGCTGAAGGATGGACCTTATCTGGTGCTGTTGATCCTCGAGTCTCTACCGTTATCAAGCTATGTGAAGCAGCATTTGTTCGCTAAATTCGCCGCTGTGGCCCGCGCCACGGTAAAAGGTACCGTCGCCGTGGCGCTGGCGCAGGGGGCGCTGGGTGGCTTTGCCTTCTGGATCGCCGGTCTGGACGGCAGCATTCTCTGGGGAGCGCTGATGGCGTTTCTGTCGCTTATCCCGGCGGTGGGCTCGGCCATTATCTGGGTGCCAGCGGCCATCTACCTCTTCGCCACCGGCCAGCTGTGGCAGGGCGCCTTTATCGTCGGCTTCTTTGTGATTGTGATTGGCCTGGTGGATAACATTCTGCGTCCACTGCTGGTGGGCAAGGATACCAGGATGCCGGACTATCTGATCCTTATCGCCACTCTGGGCGGCATGGAGATCTACGGTATCAACGGCTTCGTGATCGGGCCGCTGATCGCCGCCCTGTTTATCGCCTGCTGGAACCTGCTGTCGGGACGAGAACATGCCGGCAATACCGATGAAATCGATGAAGAGTTTATTGAGGAAGCGAAAAATAGCCGTAATGAATAGCTTTCCCGGCAGGGGGCTGGCGGCCCGCCAGCGCCTCTGTTGCGCTCTGCGCGGCCGATGTCTTACCGGTAGATAACACTATTCATTTTGCAAAAATTGGTAAATAAATCTTAACATTCAGCTGAGTGATGATAGGCTATCTCTGTCAGGAACGAAAATAAAGGATGATCAACCGTGAAAAAAATCACTACGCTAGCCGTTTCTCTGCTGACCGCCGCCTGCATGTCCGCTGGCGCATTGGCCGCAGACCAGCCGCTGGAAAAAGTCGCGCCGTTCCCGAAAGCGGAAAAAGGCATGAAGCGTCAGGTTATTCAGCTGCCGCAGCAGCAGGATGAGTCGGCGCTCAAGGTTGAGCTGATGATCGGCCAGACGCTGGAAGTCGACTGCAACCATCATCGTCTCGGCGGGGAACTGGAAAGTAAAACCCTGGAAGGCTGGGGCTATGATTACTATGTCTTTGAGAAGCTGAGCGGCCCGGTATCCACCATGATGGCCTGCCCGGACGGCAAAAAAGAGAAGAAATTTGTCACTGCCGGCCTCGGGGATGACGCCATGCTGCGCTACAACAGCAAACTGCCGATCGTGGTATACACGCCGAGCAATGTCGATGTGAAATATCGCATCTGGCGCGCCGACGAGACTATCGGCAACGCCGTCGTCCGCTAAGGCGAACAGCGCAAACGGCAATAAAAAACGGCAGCCCGCAGGCTGCCGTTTTTGTCAGAGCGTTTATCAGAGCGCGATATCCGCCATCGGCTTGCCGCCGCTCAGCGGCTTCAGCTCCGCCTGCGGTACCTCATCCACCGCCCCAGCTGGCTGATATTTCAGCTCCAGCACTTCACTGGTCCACGCCAGCGCTTTCTCGATCTCCGCCGGATTGCCGTCAAGACGAATACCGTAGGTTGGGATGATCGCCTTCAGCTTGGCCTGCCATTCCGGCGAATTGACTTTATCTTTAAACACTTTTTCCATTAGCTGCAGCATGATAGGCGCCGCGGTGGAGGCCCCTGGCGACGCGCCGAGAAGCGCCGCGACGGTGCCTTCATCATCGCTGACCACTTCGGTGCCCAGGCGCAGTACCCCGCCCTTCTTCGCGTCGCGCTTAATGATCTGCACGCGCTGACCGGCCTGCCACAACCGCCAGTCCTCTTTCCGCGCTTCCGGATAATATTCGCACAGCGCGGCCAGACGATCTTTATCTTTCTGCATCACCTGGCTAATCAGATATTTTACCAGATCGAAGTTGTCCAGGCCGACGTTGAGCATTGGCAAAATATTTGAGGTATTCGTCGAGGCCAGCAGATCCCACAGCGAACCGTTCTTCAGGAAACGGGTCGAGAAGGTGGCGAATGGTCCGAACAGCACCACGCGTTTACCGTCGATAATACGGGTATCGATGTGCGGCACCGACATCGGCGGCGCGCCCACTTCGGCCTGACCGTAGACCTTCGCCAGATGGTGGTTCACCACCTCCGGATTTTCGCAGACCAGGAACTGGCCGCCGACCGGGAAGCCCGCATACTCTTTGGCCTGCGGAATGCCGGTCTCCTGCAGCAGGGTCAGCGCTGCGCCGCCGGCGCCGATAAAGATAAATTTAGCTTTAATGACCCGCTTCTGACGACGATTGTCGGCATCCGCCAGGGTGACCGTCCAGCTCTTGTCGGCGTTGCGCTTGAAGCGACGCACCACGGTGCCCAGCTGTAGGGAGAAATTATCATGCTTTTGCAGACCGGCGATCAGCTGGCGGGTAATTTCACCATAGTTGACGTCGGTTCCCACTTCTGAGCGAGTGGCGGCGACCTTTTGCAGCGGGTCGCGGCCTTCCATCACCAGCGGCGCCCAGGCTTTGATCTGCTGATGGTCTTCAGAATAGCGAATACCGCGGAACAGTTCACTTTGCTGCAGCGCCGCGTAGCGCGCACGCAGGAAGTTGACGTTATCTTCGCCCCACACAAAGCTCATGTGCGGCACGCTGTTAATGAAAGATTTTGGTTTGTTCAGGACGCCGCGTGTCACCTGATGCGCCCAGAACTGACGCGAGATATGGAAGGCTTCGTTGATGTCGACCGCTTTGTCGATATTGATGCCGTTGGCGGTCTGCGGCGTGTAGTTCAGCTCCATCAGCGCCGCGTGGCCGGTACCCGCATTATTCCACCCGTTTGAGCTCTCTTCCGCCACGCTGGACATCTGCTCAACCATGGTAATAGACCAGTCTGGCTCAAGCTCCTGCAGCCAGGTTCCCAGTGTGGCGCTCATAATGCCACCGCCAATCAACAATACATCCGTCTCTTGCTCATGGCGGGTGTTGGTCCGAGTGCTGTTGGGACCAACCGCCTGTGAGCGTGGTACGGCCATCTTTTTATTCATCGGATTTGAGCCTTACTTTACTCGCTGTTTTTATTTAGCGCAGGTGATACGATTCTCACCCCTCACGTTACCACCGAAGCTCAAAAATTTAAATATTGTTTAAATTTTAAGTTCTGTTTTGAGATCCGTTATAAAAATGTTTAATAAATGTATACACCAAATCACTTTTTGTACTGGTGCGCTGACAGATTCCGCGCTATCATCCCTGGTTTTGTGACAGACCGCACGGAAGCAGGGCCTGACACCGCTCCCTCTTTTTTTATAAGCTGCGAACTTTTTTTATGCCTCCAGTTTCTGACCCCGCCGCTTCCGGCAACCTCCGTCCCATCCTCCGCTCCCCGTCTTTACTGACGCGCGAAGTGCTGGCCGGCGTGCTCACCGCCCTGGCGCTCATCCCTGAAGTGATTTCGTTTTCAGTCATTGCCGGCGTTGACCCGCAGGTAAGCCTGATTGCTTCGGTGGTGCTCTGCCTGGCGATGTCAGTCTTCGGCGGACGCCCGGCGATGGTCACCGCCGCCGCGGGCTCGGTGGCGCTGGTGATTGGCCCGATGGTGCATCAGCACGGCGTGGGGTACATTTTACCGGCTGTCATTCTGGCGGGTATTATTCAAATTTTGTTTGGTCTGTGCGGCATGGCGCGCCTGATGCGCTTTATTCCCCCGGCGGTGATGACCGGGTTCGTCAACGCCCTTGGGATCCTGATTTTCTTTGCTCAGGTGCCGCATTTCTGGAGTCGACAACCGCTAATCGTTGGCCTGTTCGTCCTGACGCTGCTTATCGTCCTGTGGGCGCCGCGCGTTATTAAGGCTATCCCGGCGCCGCTGATCGCCATCGTCGCGCTCACCCTCTATACCGCGACCACCGGCCAGCAGCTGCCGACCGTCGGCGATGAAGGCTCGATGAGCGGTGGCCTGCCGGGGTTCACCGCCCTGACCGTTCCCCTGAACCTGACCACCCTGCAGATAATCTGGCCGTGTGCCCTCAGCATCGCCTTTGTCGGCCTGATGGAGTCCTTGCTGACGGCTAAGCTGGTGGATGATCTCACTCATACCTCGTCGAACAAATCGCGGGAAAGCGCCGGGCTGGGTATCGCCAATATCCTTGCCGGCTGCTATGGCGGCATCGCCGGCTGCGCGATGATCGGCCAGACTATCGTGAACGTGGAAATGGGCCGGGCCCGCAGCCGCCTCTCAACGGTAATCGCCGGCCTGGTGCTGCTCCTGCTGGTGACAGCGCTCAGCCAGGTGATGGCGAAGATCCCGATGGCGGTTCTCGCCGGGGTGATGGTGATCGTGGCGGTGAAGACCTTTAGCTGGCGCAGCATTCGCCCGGGTGAGCTGGCGCGTAATCCGTGGCCGGAAACGCTGGTGATGCTGGTGACCGTCGCCGCGACGGTGGGAACCAGCAATCTGGCGATCGGTGTGCTGGCGGGGATTGTCGCGATGGCGATCATCCCCCGCCGCCTGCGGGCAAAAGCGCAGGCTACATTAGAAACAGCGTCGCCAGACCCAGAAAAATAAAGAAGCCGCCGGTGTCGGTGATGGCGGTGATCATTACGCTGGAGCCGACCGCCGGGTCACGCCCCAACTTCACCATGACCATCGGGATTATCACGCCCATCATTGCCGCCATCAGCAGGTTGAGCATCATGGCCAGCGTCATCACCCCGCCGAGCTGCGGATCGTCATACAGCCACCAGGTGATGGCCCCCATAATCCCGCCCCACACCAGGCCATTAATCAGCGCAACGCCCATTTCACGCAGGATCAGAAAGGTAAAGCTGCCGGGCTGGATCTGCTGCAGCGCCATCGCCCGGACGATCATGGTGATCGTCTGGTTGCCGGTGTTGCCGCCGATCCCGGCGACGATCGGCATCAGCGAGGCCAGCGCCACCAGCTGTGAAATGGTGTGTTCGAAGCCGTCGATGACCCGGGAAGCAATAAACGCCGTACACAGATTGACCGCCAGCCATGCCCAGCGGGTTTTCACCGCTTTGCTAACCGGGGCGAAGACATCCTCTTCATCGCTCAGGCCGCCCATCCGCCGCAGATCGTTATCGGTTTCTTCATAAACCACATCGACGATCTCATCGATGGTCAGGCGCCCGATCAGCTTGCCGTCGGCATCAATGACGGCGGCGCTGAGCAAGTCATCACGTTCGAAGGTGCGCGCCACCTTCTCCGCCTCTTCGTGCGGCTGAAAGGTGACCGGGTCGCCCTCCATCACCTCCCCCACCCGCTTCTGCGCATCATTGAGCAGAATGGTCTGCAGCTCCAGCTCGCCGAGCAGCAGCTTGTTACGGGTGGTAACGAACAGCTTATCGGTGTTTTCCGGCATTTTACCGAGACGCCGCAGATAGCGCTGCACCGCCGCCAGGGTGGCCTCCGGTCGCACCGTAATGACCTCAAACTCCATGATCGACCCGACGCTGTTGTCGGCGTAGCGCATAATCTGGCGAATACGGGCGCGCTTCTCGGCCGGCAGGGTCGCCAGCAGCCGTCCGGTCAGGTTGCGCGGCAGATGCTGCAGCAGGTAAACCTGTTCATCGATATCCAGCGGCTGCATGGCCTGCAGCAGCTCGGGGTCGCTCATCTTGTCGATCAGGTCGCCCCAGACGTTCTCTGAGGCCTCCAGCAGCACTTCGCCGCGTTTATCGTCGGGCACCAGGCACCATAGCGCGGTGCGGGCGTCATAGGGAAGCGCTTCCAGCGCATCGGCGAGATCCGGCGGCGGCAGATGCGAGACCAGCATTTCCACTTCGGCCAGGTCATCGGCCAGCGTCCCTTCATCATAGCGCTCAGCCAGCGTCAGTTTGCCCAGCAGCGCGGAAGTCACCGCTTTATCGGTGCTCAAGAGCCAAATCAGACGGGCGCGCTCTTCGTCACGCAAGCGGGCGCTTTTTTTATGCAAAACGGACATCGATCGGGCAATCCTTTTGAGAATGGTGAGCCGGCCTGCGGGCCGGAAGCCTTAAGCATAGCGCGAGGAGGGGGAAATAATAACCGTCAGCGATGTAGACGCTGAAAATTTCAGCGGCGCCCGGGCTTTTCCGGGCGCGCGTTGTGAATCAGGCCGTACGGGCCACCGCATCGCGGGAAGCCTGTTCCCGCTCTTCGCCGGTAAGTTCGGCGAGCTGGCCAGCGCGCATCTCCAGCAGACGATCGGCGTGCTGGAAGTAGTGATCGTCATGGCTGATGGCGAACACGGTTTTGCCCATCTGCTGCATCAGCGGCAGCAGGACCTGGTAGAACTCGCGGCGGAAATGCGGATCCTGATCCGCCGCCCATTCATCCAGCAGAATGATGTCCCGGGACTCGGCCAGCGCCAGCAGGAGCGCCACGCGCTTCTTCTGCCCTTTCGACAGCCTCAGGTCGGCGATTTTTCCGTTCTCCAGCTGCAGCTTGTGGGCCATTTGCAGACGCTCCAGCCATGTCGCCACCAGCGCCGGATCGGCCTCCTCGCCCTGCGGCCCGAGCAGGCGGTCAAACAGCCAGACGTCGGTAAACACTGCGGAAAACAGTTTGCGGTACTCCTCTGGCCTCTCCGCCGCCAGCGGCTGGCCGTCGACGAGGATCTGACCGGATATTGGCTGGTACAGGCCGGTCAGGAGCATCGCCAGCGTTGACTTGCCGCTGCCGTTGCCGCCTATCAGAAACACCAGCTCGCCGCGCTTCAGCGTCAGATTAAGCGGCCCTACCGCAAAGCGCTGGTCCGGATAATGGAAGGTGACATCGCGCAGCTCCAGCGTCTGCCAGTCAGGATGCGCCTGCGGCCGGGGAAAGTCGGCCCGGTACGGGGCGAGGGAGAACTGACGCAGCTTGTTAAACGCCACCTGGGCGCTGAGCAGCGTGGGCAGCGCGCCGACGGCGGAGAGCAGCGGCGTGCGCAGAAACAGCAGCGTCAGGGAATAGGTCGCCGCCACGGCGGTATCGGCCCAGCCGAGGCTGTTGGCCATCCAGAACACCAGCCCGATGGCGCCAAGCATCATAATATTCGACCAGTTGACCGCGCTGAGGTGGAAGGTATCGGCGCGAACGATATGGTGCCGGTACTCCCGGGCGTCCGGGAGGTAGAGCTGGTTAAACACATACTCCGCGCGCTCGCGGTTGAGGGTCAGCTCTTTACGCCCCTCCAGCACCGTCTGATAGTCGTGATACAGTTTATCTTCCGTTTCGCGCAGGCTGGCCATATGTTTGTACACCCGCGAGACCAGCACAAAGCCGCCCCAGATGGTGAGCGCCATCCACAGCGCCGTCACCAGCATCATTTTTCCTGACAGCCAGGCGAGGTAGGCCGCGGAGCCGAAGGTGAGAATGATCCCCTGCACCAGCTCCGGCAGGCGCACAAAGGCGATGGTGATATTGCGGATATCGCTGGTCAGCCCGGCAAGCAGCGACGCGCTGCCGATCTTCTCTACTTGTTCAATCTGGGTATCGAGGATGCGTTTAACAAACTCACCGCGCAGACGATAGACAAAATGGTGGCCGAGGGTGGTTAGCGCCAGCTGCGAACCCAGGGTCACCGCCATCAGCAGCCCCAGCAGACCAAGAAACTCCGGCAGGACCCGCAGCGAGGTATCGACAGCGGTAATCAGACGCAGGTTAATGAAAGCGATTAAGCCGATACCCAGCGCAGCGCTGAGCAGGCTGAGAGCAATAACGCCCAGAAACGGCCAGCGGTACTGGCGCCAGACGAGAGAGAGAAGTTCCATAACAGGCTATCCGCAAAAGCAAAACAGCCAGCAGTTTAAACGGCTCGCCGATGACATCAAGAATAATTCTTATTTTAATACTGGCGACCGCCCGCCTGTCGGAAGGTGAGATTGTAACGACAGTCGCCCGTTTCCGGATGATGCCCCGCTTTCAGCGGCTGAATGCCATGATAAAACAGGCGCGACTCGCCGCCCCAGACCACCACATCGCCATGCTCCAGCAGCAGCCGCTGCAGCGGGTCGCTGCGTTGCAAGCCGCCAAACTGAAAGATAGCCGGCAAGCCCAGCGAGACCGAGACAATCGGCGCCCGCAGATCCTGTTCATCTTTATCCTGATGCAACGACAGTTTTGCGCCAGGACAATAGCGGTTAATCAAACAGGCGTCGGGGGAAAACTCCGGGTAGCCGCCGGCGGCGGCCGCCGCCAGCGCCAGTTCATGAAATACGGCAGGCATCGGCGGCCAGGTTTGATCGGTTACCGGGTCGACCGGGGCGTACAAATAGCCGTGGCGATCGGTAGTCCAGCCCAGCGCGCCGCAGTTGGTCATGGCGACCGACATGGTGTACCCGCCCGGCGTGACCATCTGGCGAAACGGCGACTGACTGGCGACGTCGGCTATCGCCTGCAGCAGCGCCGGGGCGCGTTCGCGGGCAAATCGCCGCAGCACCACCGCGCCGGGGGCCAGCGGCTCCTGCCACGGTGGGGTATCGCTAAACAGATCGAGCATTACTCCTCCTCATGTTGGGCCTCGCGCGCCAGCAGCTGCGCTTTTCGCGCCGTTCCCCAACGATAACCGGACAGGGCGCCATCTTCACGCACCACCCGGTGGCAGGGAACAATCACCGCCAGCGAATTCGCCGCGCAGGCGCCGGCCACGGCTCTTACCGCCCGCGGCTGGCCAATATGCTCTGCCACCTGGCGGTAGCTGCGGGTCTCACCCGCCGGGATCTGCCGCAGCGCCTGCCAGACCTGCAGCTGAAACGCGGTGCCCTGCAGATCCAGCGGCAGCGATACCGGCCGCCGGCTGTCGTCGAGGTGGGCGAAAATCTCGGCCATCTGCTGACAAAAATCGGGGTCGCCTTCACGCAGCTCGGCATTGGGAAAGCGCCGGCGCAGGTCGTCGAGCAATGCCGCATCGTTATCACCCGGCAGCACCGCGCAGACGCCGCGCTCGCTCTGCGCCACCAGGCAACGACCCAGCGCGCAGTCGCCCGTGGTCCAGGTTACCACGGTGGCGGCGCCGCCGCGGCGAAACTGGCTGGCGGTCATCCCTAACGCTGCGTCGGCCTGGCGATAATAGCTGCTGCTGTCGGGAAAACCAGCCGCCAGCGCGGCGCGGGTCACCGGTATCCCCTGCTCCAGCGCTTCCCGCAGGCGCTGCGACCGCCACGCTTGTTGCCAGGCTTTAGGGGTCATGCCGGTGACGGATTTAAATAATCGGTGAAAATGAAACGGGCTCATCGCCAGCTGGCCTGCCAGCGCCTCGAGGGTCAGGGGCGCGTCCTGCTCCAGCAGCCGACAGGCCTGCGCCACTTTGTCGACCCTTTGCTGCTGCGGGTAGTCTTTATCCGGTTGGCAGCGTTTGCAGGGGCGGAATCCCGCCGCCACGGCGGCGGCGACGTCGGCAAAAAAGCGTACGTTTTCTCGCCGCGCGCGCCGCGAGCGGCAGGAGGGACGACAGCAGATGCCGGTGGTCAGTACCGCAAAGACGAACTGACCATCGGCCCGGGTATCACGTTCGCAGACCGCCTGCCAGCGGCGATCATCGGTATCGGCAACTATCGGTTTCATGACGGGTCTCCAGCTGTAAGTGTACCCTCAGTCTGTGGTAAAGCCCGCAGTAAAAAACCCGCAATCTTGCTTTTTAATTTTTCTCGCCGACAAGGAAAGTGCGGAACTGCGGCGACATCCAGGTTTTAAAACCCTCTCCTTCTTTAACGATCATGTAGACCGCCAGCCCCTCCTCGCGCACCACCTGCTGCGCTTTTTCCGGCCCCAGCACCATCAGTCCGGTATCCCAGCCGTCCGCCTCCAGCGCCGTTGGCGCAATGACGGTCACGGAGACCAGCTTATGGGTTATCGGCTGCCCGGTCTGCGGATCGATAACGTGCGAGATGCGTTTGCCATCGAGTTCATAGTAGTTGCGATAGCTGCCGGAGGTGCTGATGCCGTGACCATTGATGTCGACAATCGCCTGAACGGCGTTTTCGCGGTCGGTCGGTTTCTGGATCGCTACCCGCCAGGGCTTGCCTTCGCCGTTCATCCCGCGGCTGACCAGCGCTCCGCCCACCGACACCAGATAGCGGGAGATCCCCTCCTGCTCCATCAACCGCGCGAGGTGGTCGGCGGCATAGCCTTCCCCCACGGTGGAGAGGTCGACAAACAGATCGGGAATATCTTTTTGCAGGAACTGCCTGCCGCTCTGATTAATAACCTGCAGATGCTGCAGGCCGGTGCGCGCCTTCGCCGCGGCTATCGCCTCGGCATCCGGGGTGGTGACCGGCTGTTTATCCGGGCCAAAGCCCCACAGGTTGACCAGCGGCCCCACGGTAATATCCATCGCGCCGTGCGTTTTGGCGCCAATCCGCAGCGACAGGGTGACGATATCCGCCATCGCTTCGCTCACCGGCCATGGTTCGGTAGTGGCGGCATGATTGAAGCGCATCAGCGCGGAGTCGTTTTTCCAGGTCGACAGCAGGCGATCGTCGGCGTCCAGCTGGGCCTGAACCTTGGCGCGCAACGCCTGGGCCTTTGCCTCATCCACGCCAATGACGCTGACCCGCCAGAAGGTGCCCATCGTTTTGCCATCCAGCACGGTGGCCGTCGCGGTGGGGGTCGCAGGAGTGGTAGCTGAATCGCAGCCAGAGAGCAGAACGCAGGCACCCAGCAGCGCGGCGCGAAAGAAAGTCATATCCATTAATCGAGGCTCCTCTTACCAGGGCGACAAGAGTATACCAGCGAGGTTAAACCGGACATAAAAAAAGGCGCCAGAGGCGCCTTTTTGTTATGCAGCTTGCAACTTAGAACTGGTAAACCAGGCCCAGTGCAACCACGTCGTCGGTAGAGATACCGGCGTTGTGGGTGAAACTGTTGTCGTCCAGCAGGTTGATTTTGTAGTCAACATAGGTGGACATGTTTTTGTTGAAGTAGTAGGTCGCGCCAACGTCAACATATTTCAGGATGTCCTGGTCGCCGTAGCCTTCCAGATCCTTACCTTTAGACTGCAGGTAAGCCACGGACGGACGCAGACCGAAGTCGAACTGGTACTGAGCAACCACTTCGAAGTTCTGCGCTTTGTTAGCAAAGCCCAGAGAACCAGCGCGGGTCGCGTTGTAGGTCTGGGTGTACTGAGTGGCCAGGTAGATGTTGTTCGCGTCGTATTTCAGACCGCCGGTGTAGGTTTCAGCGTTGTCGCCACGACCCAGTGCCAGCTTGCTGTTCTGGTCGCCAAGACGTTTGGAGTTAGAGTATGCGAAACCAGCGCTGATGCCATCATAGATGTCATAGGTCAGAGAAGTACCGTAACCGTCGCCGTTCTGTTTCAAGGCGGTACGACCGTTGTTGGTAGGAGACAGAGCGCCTTCGCCGCTCGGGCTGCCGTTTTTACCCTGATACTGCAGAGCAAAGTTCAGGCCGTCAACCAGACCGAAGAAATCAGAGTTACGGTAGGTTGCAACGCCGTTAGCACGGGACTGCAGGAAGTTGTCAGAACCGTAGGTGTCGCCGCCGAATTCCGGCAGAACGTCGGTCCAGGACGTTACGTCGTATACTACGCCGTAGTTACGACCGTAGTCGAAAGAGCCCGCGTCGCCAAATTTCAGGCCTGCGAATGCCAGACGAGTCCATGCCTGATCGCTGGAGCTTTCAGTGTTGTTCGCCTGAACGTTGTATTCCCACTGGCCGTAACCGGTCAGCTGGTCGTTGATCTGGGTTTCGCCTTTCACGCCTACACGCATGTAGGTCTGGTCGCCGTCGACGCTCTTGTCGTCAGAGAAGTAGTGCAGACCGTCAATTTTACCGTACAGGTCTAATTTGTTGCCGTCTTTGTTATAAATTTCAGCCGCATTTGCTGCGCCTGCTACCAGCAGAGCCGGTACCAGGAGGGACAGTACTTTAACTTTCATGTTATTAACCCTCTGTTTGTTATATGCCTTTTATTATGCCACTGCTTACTGATTACCCTTCTAATCAGTCGGCTATTTCATTGTGCTGCAAAATGCAGAATAATCCAACAAGAATATGATACTAAAACTTCTAAGATGTTTCAAAGTTCCCACAAGATGTTTCAATTTGTAAATTCAGCGGAACTTTTTTCACCGCAAAATGGTCAGGGAAATACGCACTAATCATCAAAAAAAATATTTAACCTTTTATAATCAAAGCAATAGACGACAACATATCTATAGCACTGAATGGTAAAACAAAATGATCATTGGTGGCTAAAATAAGAGTCGCTATCATCATTAACTTTATTTATTACCGTCATTCAGTTCTGAATGTCTGTTTACCCCTATTTCAACCGGATGCCTCGCATCCGGTTTTTTTTACCCTTCTTTACACAACTTTAATTTATCTGTGCTACGGCTAATGATTCCCTAACGACTATTAATCAATCAATTAGGCCATCAGTGGTGCATATTCTGCCAATGTCTTGTTATTTCGTGCGATTCTTCCCTTTTGTTTCCGTCAATATCGTCGCCGGTTAACCTTCCCGGCGCGGTTTCATTTACGCTTCGTTTCTAAGATAATTCCTGGGCGGCATCGCACCGCTGGCGCCAATCTGTAGTATGGATTTACGCCATTAGCCTTTATACTGCCAGCAGCATCTGCTTTGTTGCCAGTTACTCTGGCGCTACATCCTGTTTACAAACAATGATGAGTCGTTCAGCCACAAGATGACCCCGAAAAAATTCTCCCTGATCCCCGGCAACATCAGCCGCTTCTTCATTTTGATGGTTATTGTCCTGCTGGCGACAATGGGGGTGATGATCCAAAGCGCCGTCAATGCCTGGCTGAAGGAGAAAAGCTATCAGGTGGTTGATGTCTCCCACGCTCTGCACCAGCGCATTGACGCCTGGCGCTATGCCACCTGGCAGATCTACGACAATATCGCCGCCACCTCAGTCAACACCGCAAGCGGCGGTCTGCAGGAGACGCGTTTAAAACAGGACGTTTACTACCTGGAGAAACCCCGGCGTAAAACCGAAGCCCTGATCTTTGGCTCCCATGACAGCTCCACCCTCGAAATGACGCAGAAAATGTCCGATTATCTCGATATTTTGTGGGGCGCGGAGACCATTCCGTGGTCGATGTACTATCTCAACGGCCTGGACAATAGTCTGATCCTGGTCTCCACCCTGCCGTTGAAGGACCTCTCTTCGAGCTTCAAAGAGTCAACGATCAGCAGCGTCGTGGAGTCGCGGCGCGCGGAAATGCTGCTGCAGGCTAATACCCTTGATGAGCGCGAGACGTTCTCGCCGCTGCGCCATCTCGCCTGGCAGAACGCGCACTATTTTACGTTACGCACCACCTTCAACCAGCCCGGACACCTTGCCACGGTGGTCGCCTTCGACCTGCCGATTAACGATCTGATCCCGCCCGGCATGACCATCGACAGCTTCCGTATCGAGCCTGACCCGTCGCAAAATCTCGCCACCACGCCGGATAAAGAGAGCGCCGATCATATCGGGATCACCTTTAACGGCATGCAGATTGACATCGCCACCGACATCAGCACCACCGGTATGCAGTTGCTGTGGACGGTACCAATGAGCACCATGCTGCTGGAGTCCATGCAGAACATTCTTCTGCCGCTGCTGCTCAACATTGGTCTGCTGGCGCTGGCGCTGTTTGGTTTTACCACCTTTCGCCACTATAAAGGACGCAGCCATTCGTCTGGCGCCGGGCTCCCCTCCGCCGCCAACAGCGAACTGCGCCTGCTGCGCGCCATTAACGAAGAGATTGTTTCTCTGCTGCCGCTGGGGCTGCTCGTTCACGATCAGGAAGCCAACCGAACGGTTATCAGCAATCCAATTGCCGACCATCTGCTTCCGCACCTGAATCTGCAGAACATCACCAATATGGCGGACCAGCATCAGGGGGTAATTCAGGCCACCGTCAATAATGAGCAGTATGAAATCCGCCAGTATCGCAGCCAGGTAGCGCCGCGCACCCAGATCCTGATCATCCGTGATCAGGACCGCGAAGTGCTGGTCAATAAAAAGCTCAAGCAGGCCCAGCGCTTGTATGAGAAAAACCAGCAGGGACGGGCCGCCTTTATGCAGCACATCGGCAGCGCTCTGAAGCAGCCCGCGCTGACGCTGGCGGCAGAGGCGGCGGCGCTCAGTAGTACAGAGAATCGGACGCTGGCCCAGCATGCCGATGAGCTGGTCAAACTCATCGATGACATTCAGCTCGCCAATCTGCTGGAAAGCGATGCCTGGAAAACCAACCAGACGTTGTTCTCGGTGCAGGAGCTTATTGACGACGTCGTGCCGGAAGTGCTGCCGGCGATGAAACGCAAGGGTCTGCAGCTGCTCATCAACAATGCGCTCCCGGCCGGCGAGCAGCGCTATGGCGACCGTGAAGCTCTGCGGCGCACGCTGGTGCTGTTAATCCAATATTCAGTGACCACCACGCCTATCGGCAAGATCACCCTAGACGTCTGTCAGGATGAGTCGGCCAGCGATCGCCTGACCTTCCGCATTCTGGATACCGGCAACGGCGTCTCGGCAAACGAGATCGACAATATGCACTTCCCGTATCTCAACGAGACCCAGAGCGACCTGTACGGCAAAGCAAACGCCCTTACCTTCTGGCTATGCGACCGCATGACGCGCAAGCTGGGCGGGCAATTGACCATTAAAGCCCGGGAGTCGCTGGGGACGCGCTATACCCTGCATCTGAAAATGCCGGCCAGCGAAGAGGCGCCAGAGGCGGGAGAGCATTTGCTGGATGACGTTATCGTCCTGCTGGATGTGACTTCCAGCGAAGTGCGGCGGATTGTCACTCGCCAGCTGGAGAGCTGGGGAGCGTCCTGCATCACACCGGACGATCGGGCGACCAGTCAAGCCTTTGATCTTTATTTAACGGATAATCCGTCTAATCTTACTGCTTCAGGCTTGCTTTTAAGCGATGATGAGGTCGGGATACGCAAGATCGGCCCGGGCCAACTGCGGGTCAACTTTAATATTAGCACGGCGATGCAGGAGGCTATCCTGCAGCTTATTGAGCAGCAGCTGGCGGAGGAGGCGGTTCAGCCCGTCACCTCAGGAAACGAGAGTAACGCCGAACTCCATGCCAGCGGCTATTACGCACTGTTTGCCGATACGGTACCGGATGATGTTCAGAGATTGTATACTGAAATCGAAGCGGGCGATTTTGCTGCTCTGGCGCAAACCGCCCACCGCCTCAAAGGGGCATTTGCTATGCTTAATCTGATACCCGGCAAGCAGTTATGTGAAACGCTTGAGCATCTGATTCGCGAAAAGGATGCGCAAGGCATAGAAAAATATATCAGCGACATTGACGCTTACGTCAAGAGCTTGCTGTAGAAGGTAGCCTTATACATGAACACTATGAACGTAATTATTGCCGATGACCATCCGATCGTACTGTTCGGTATTCGTAAGTCACTTGAGCAAATTGAGTGGGTGAACGTCGTTGGCGAGTTTGAAGACTCCACGGCCCTTATCAACAATCTTCCGAAGCTGGACGCCCATGTGCTGATCACCGATCTGTCCATGCCCGGTGACAAATACGGCGACGGGATCACGCTGATTAAATACATCAAGCGCCACTTCCCGGATCTGTCGATCATTGTTCTGACCATGAACAACAATCCGGCGATCCTCAGCGCGGTGCTGGATCTGGATATCGAAGGGATCGTCCTCAAGCAGGGGGCGCCGACCGACCTGCCAAAAGCGCTGGCCGCGCTGCAGAAAGGGAAGAAATTCACCCCGGAAAGCGTCTCTCGCCTGCTGGAAAAAATCAGCGCCAGCGGCTATGGCGATAAACGCCTGTCGCCGAAAGAGAGCGAAGTGCTGCGCCTGTTCGCCGAAGGTTTCCTGGTAACCGAGATCGCCAAAAAGCTTAATCGCAGCATTAAAACCATCAGCAGCCAGAAGAAATCGGCGATGATGAAGCTGGGCGTCGAAAACGACATCGCCTTGCTGAACTACCTCTCTTCCGTCTCGCTGAGCGCGACGGACAAAGAGTAATCTCTTCGCCCTCTCCGTCTCGCCCCGGCGAGACGGAGCTCCCCATTATTCCCGCCCTTTACGCACCCGCGCCGCATATACCGTCAGCGTTTGCTTCAGTACGTCGAGGGTGACCGGCTTGGACAGACAACTGTCCATCCCCGATTCCAGACAGCGCTGCTTCTCTTCCGCCAGGGCATTGGCCGTTACGCCAATCACCGGCAGCGTCAGGCCAAGCTGACGAATGCGCTGCGTCAGGCGATAACCATCCATATTAGGCATGTTGACGTCGCTGAGCACGATATCGATGTGCTGCTTGCTGAGGACGTTGAGCGCGTCGATCCCGTCGTTCGCGGTCACGCACTGGTAGCCGAGCGAACCCAGCTGATCCGCCAGCAGGCGGCGGTTGATCGGGTGATCGTCGACCACGAGGATCATCATGTCGTCGTTATTGCCGGCCTGCGCCTCCGGGGCCATCAGCGCCGGGCTATTTTCCGCACTGGCGAGCGCAACATGGAAAATACGCCCCAGCAGCGGCAGCAGTTCGTGGGGAGTCGTCACGCTGTGCAGCCATTCGCCGGCGGACCGCTCCTGCGGAATACCGATATGACGGCGACAGAAGATGACCATGGCCCTTCCCTGCCATCCGCTCAGCGCCTCATCGTCAGTGAGTAAGACATCCTCGGCGTCCGGCGTTTCGCCGGCATGGCGGCGGACCGTCAGGCCGTGGTAGCTGAGCAGCGAGGTGACGAACATCGCCAGCGAAGTGTTATGAATCGCCAGCCAGCAGGTCTTGCCAGCGAAACCGTCTCTGCTCACCGGTGAGGTATTCTGCACGCCATACAGAGGAATACGGATGGTAAAGCGGCTACCCATCCCCGGCTCGGTTTCGACAGCAATATCGCCATCCATCATGCTGATCAGTTTTTCACAGATCGCCAGGCCAAGGCCGGTGCCCTGAAAATTGCGCTGCACGCCGGTCCCCACCTGGAAGAAAGGATCGAAGAGGCGCAATACCTCTTTCGCCGGGATCCCCTCTCCGGTGTCGCGAACGCTAATCTGCAGATAATCCCCCGCGCACTGGACGTGCAGGACAATACAGCCGGTATCGGTGAACTTTATCGCATTGCTGAGCAGATTTGAGATCACCTGCTGCAGGCGCATCGGGTCGCCGGACATTTGTTCCGGAACGTCCGGCTCGATAAAGCAGTACAGGCCCAGCTGCTTGCGCACCACCAACGGCAGATAGTTAGCGGAGATATGGTTCATGACTTCGCGCGGAGAGAACTCCCGTGGCTCGATCTTCAACTGCTCGGACTCGATTTTCGAGAAATCAAGAATATCGCTGATGATTTTCAGCAGCAGGCTGGAGGAGTTGTTCATCGCCGTCACAAGGCGATCGACGCCTTTCGGCAACGCTTTGGTCTGCAGCAGATCGAGGTTACCGATGATGCCATACAGCGGGGTACGCAGCTCATGGCTAACGGTCGCCAGGAACATCGATTTCGACTGGCTGGCCTGCTCCGCCGCCTGGGCCATCTCCTGCAGCGACTCCTCCATTTTCACGCGGGCGGAAACGTCCACCAGCACGCAAATGGCGACGTTTTCATTGCGATAGCGTGAATGAACAAAGCTAATCTGCAGGTTGGTATGGTTGCTGGTCAGCACGTCGACAAAATTGACCTGCTGGCCGCAGATGATCTGCGTCAGCCGCTGGCGGTCCTCGTGGGTCAGCATGTTCAGGTAGTTGTGCGCCAGTTCATTACTGAGAATATTGGTCCCGTCGGCAGTGCGCAGAATACAGATCCCTACCGGGGCAGAAGCCACAATTTTGCGGTTGAACTGCTCGTGCTCTTCCAGGCGCTGGGCGTCATTCTCCGCGGGGATAAAAATGCGCCGCTCATACATCCGCGCCAGCGCGAACAGCATCGCGCCGCTGAGGATATTAAGAACGATAGCATTGATGATCAGCATACGGATCCGCTCCAGCACCTGATCTACCGAGACGGAATAGACGATGCTCAGGGAGGACGGCGAGAGGCTTTTTTTCAGCACCAGCTCGCGGAAACCCGAACTGTAGCCAAACCACATCCGCTCCTGCATCCACTTCGCTTCGCTCTGGATTTTACCTTCCGCACCGGCCAGCGAAATCAGCGGCTGCCCGTTATCGTCAAAGATCGTCACGCTCATCGGCAGGCTGCCCGGCGTAAAGAAGCTTTCCATGCGGATGGTCTGCTCCACGCCCAGCATCGCCTGCAGGCGATTGGCCATATAGACCGGCGTCAGGGCGTAAAAATAGCCCACCCCGGGGCGAACGCCCTGGCTTATCCAGAACAGGTTGTTGCCGCGCTCGTTTTGCGGCGCGTTGCGATATTGCTCTATGCGCTGATGCAGGACTTTCAGCGCCTGATCGCGCTCAATCGGCACGTCCCGCAGGCCAAAGTTGGCCATGCAGAGGTTATCGCTGCCGATGAGAAAGATGCGGTTAAGGTCGTAGGCGGCAGTAAAATTATCCCGCCAGTAGCGCATAAACCATGCCAGCGACTGCAGCGAATTACGCCAGGTGGCGCTCATCGCGCTGCAGTCGGAATCGGGGTACAGGGGTTCAAAGTTGGGCACCGCCATATCGCCGTTTTGCCCTTGCGCTACCGCGTCCCCTGCCGACAAGCGATTACCGGCGACATACTTCAGCTCTTTCATTACATCCGCGGTACGCTGGATATAGCGCTGGGCCTGATCGGCGTTGAGATTAAGCTCCTGATGGATTTCGGCTTCCCGCTCGTGCAGCGCGTTGACGATATAAAACACAGAGACAAACGCAATAAGCAGCCACAGCAATACCGCCAGCGCTCTGAACAGATAACGTGAAACCTTCAGGGTTGTATGAAAAGAGGCAAGATATTTCAATGTGGCGATGCTCGGCCGTCAGGGACTCAACAGAATGCGGTTAAGGTAGCGGTAAACCGGCTTTGCCGCAATGTTAATGCAAAAAGGGCCGGGAAAATACCCGGCCCTTCCAGAACATTTACCTCGGACGATTATTCTTCGTCTTCGGCGATGTCGTCATCGGTATCCGCTTCCGGGGCGATATCATCATCGCCTTCTGCCGCGCTACCGTCGATGGCATCCAGCTCTTCATCATCCACCGGCTCAGCCACGCGCTGCAGACCTACCACGTTTTCATCTTCCGCGGTGCGGATGAGGATCACGCCCTGGGTGTTACGGCCCACGATGCTCACTTCGGAAACGCGGGTACGCACCAGCGTCCCGGCGTCGGTGATCATCATGATCTGATCGCAGTCATCCACCTGCACGGCGCCGACCACGGAACCGTTACGCTCGGTGACTTTGATCGAAATAACGCCCTGGGTGGCACGCGACTTGGTCGGATACTCCGCCGCCGCGGTACGTTTACCGTAACCGTTTTGCGTCACCGTCAGGATCGCGCCTTCGCCGCGTGGAATAATCAGCGAGACGACGCTGTCGTTTTCCGCAAGCTTAATACCGCGTACGCCGGTGGCGGTACGGCCCATGGCGCGAACGGCGTCTTCCTTGAAGCGTACAACCTTACCGGCCGCGGAGAACAGCATCACTTCATCCTGACCAGAGGTCAGATCGACGCCGATCAGCTCATCGCCTTCGTTCAGGTTGACCGCGATGATACCGGCGGAACGCGGACGGCTGAACTCGGTCAGCGCGGTTTTCTTCACGGTACCGCTGGCGGTCGCCATAAAGACGTTGACGCCCTCTTCGTACTCGCGGACCGGCAGGATGGCGGTGATGCGCTCATCGGCTTCCAGCGGCAGCAGGTTGACGATCGGCCGACCGCGCGCGCCGCGGCTGGCTTCCGGCAGCTGATAGACCTTCATCCAGTACAGACGGCCGCGGCTTGAGAAGCAGAGGATGGTGTCATGGGTGTTAGCCACCAGCAGGCGGTCGATAAAGTCTTCTTCTTTAATGCGCGCTGCCGATTTGCCTTTACCGCCACGACGCTGTGCTTCGTAGTCGGTCAGCGGCTGATACTTCACATACCCCTGATGCGACAGGGTGACCACCACATCTTCCTGGTTGATCAGATCTTCGATGTTAATATCAGCGCTGTTGGCGGTGATTTCGGTACGACGTTCGTCGCCGAACTGGTCGCGGATCAGCTCCAGCTCTTCGCGAATCACTTCCATCAGACGGTCGGCGCTGCCGAGAATGTGCAGCAGCTCCGCGATCTGCTCCAGCAGCTCTTTATATTCGTCGAGCAGTTTTTCATGCTCAAGGCCGGTCAGTTTCTGCAGACGCAGATCCAGAATCGCCTGAGCCTGCTGCTCGGTCAGATAGTATTTACCGTCGCGCACGCCGAACTCTGGCTCCAGCCATTCCGGACGCGCGGCGTCATCCCCGGCGCGCTCCAGCATCGCCGCGACGTTACCAAGATCCCACGCCTGGGCAACCAGCGCCGTTTTCGCTTCTGCCGGGGTCGGCGCGCGACGGATCAGTTCGATAATCGGGTCGATGTTGGCCAGCGCAACGGCCAGCGCTTCGAGGATATGCGCCCGGTCGCGCGCTTTGCGCAGTTCGAAAATCGTACGACGGGTCACCACTTCACGGCGGTGGCGTACAAACGCGGCGATAATGTCCTTCAGGTTCATGATCTTCGGCTGACCATGGTGCAGAGCTACCATGTTGATGCCGAAGGAGACCTGCAGCTGGGTCTGGGAATAGAGGTTGTTAAGCACCACTTCCCCTACCGCATCGCGCTTCACTTCAATCACGATGCGCATCCCGTCTTTATCAGACTCGTCACGCAGCGCGCTGATGCCTTCCACGCGTTTTTCTTTGACCAGCTCGGCGATTTTCTCGATCAGGCGCGCTTTGTTCACCTGATACGGAATTTCGTGCACGATGATGGTTTCGCGGCCGGATTTCGCGTCCACTTCCACTTCCGCGCGCGCGCGGATGTACACTTTACCGCGACCGGTGCGGTAGGCCTCTTCGATGCCGCGACGGCCATTGATAATGGCGGCGGTCGGGAAATCAGGGCCAGGAATATGCGCCATCAGCCCTTCAATGCTGATGTCTTCATCGTCAACATACGCCAGACAGCCGTTAATCACTTCCGTCAGGTTATGCGGCGGTATGTTGGTGGCCATCCCTACGGCGATCCCGGAGGCGCCGTTCACCAGCAGGTTAGGAATTTTGGTCGGCATGACGTCCGGAATACGCTCCGTACCGTCATAGTTGTCGACGAAATCGACCGTCTCTTTTTCAAGATCGGCCATCAGCTCATGAGCGATTTTCGCCAGACGAATTTCGGTATAACGCATCGCCGCGGCGGAGTCGCCGTCGATGGAACCAAAGTTACCCTGGCCGTCCACCAGCATGTAACGCAGCGAGAACGGCTGCGCCATACGCACGATGGTGTCGTATACCGCGGAGTCGCCGTGCGGGTGGTATTTACCGATTACGTCACCAACGACACGGGCTGATTTTTTATAGGCTTTGTTCCAGTCATTGCCCAATACGTTCATGGCGTAAAGTACGCGACGGTGTACCGGCTTCAGGCCATCTCGGACATCCGGCAGCGCACGGCCAACAATGACCGACATCGCATAATCCAGATAAGAGTTCTTAAGCTCTTCCTCAATGTTGACCGGTGTAATTTCTCTCGCAAGGTCGCTCATCTAACCGCTATCCCTCTACTGTATCCCGGATTCAAAGGTCGCAAATTATAACACAGCCGCGCTAATAGAGGTAAAGCAATACGGTTTATTCATGGCGCGCTGCTGATATACTCGCAGGTCTGAACAGAAAAGGAGTAAAAGCGCCCATGAATGCCGAAAAAACGTCGGTAGCCCCTAACGTCGATCATGCTGAAATCGCCAAATTCGAAGCCGTCGCCTCGCGCTGGTGGGATCTGGAGGGCGAGTTCAAACCGCTCCACCGCATCAACCCGCTGCGGCTGGGCTATATTGCCGAACGCTCCGGCGGCCTGTTCGGTAAAAAAGTCCTCGATGTCGGCTGCGGCGGCGGCATCCTCGCCGAGAGCATGGCGCGCGAAGGCGCGACGGTCACCGGGCTGGACATGGGGGCCGAACCGCTGCAGGTCGCCAGGCTGCACGCCCTGGAGAGCGGTATTCAGGTAGACTATGTTCAGGAAACAGTTGAGGAACATGCCGCGAAGCACCCGCAGCAGTATGACGTCGTGACCTGCATGGAGATGCTGGAGCACGTCCCCGACCCGCAGTCGGTGGTGCACGCCTGCGCGCGGTTAGTGAAGCCCGGCGGCCAGGTCTTCTTCTCCACCATCAACCGCAACGGCAAGGCCTGGCTGATGGCGGTAGTCGGGGCGGAATATGTCATGAAGATGGTGCCCAAAGGCACTCATGATGTGAAGAAGTTTATCAAGCCGGCCGAGCTGCTGGGCTGGGTAGATCAGACTACTCTGAAAGAGCAGCATATCATCGGTCTGCATTACAATCCGCTGACCAATACCTTCAAGTTAGCGCCGGGGGTTGATGTTAACTATATGTTGCATACAACCGCCAAACAGGACTGAGGTCAGCACCTCCGCTTATGATGATTGCGCGGCATCAAGCCGCGTGATTATTTCTTCCGATGAAGAAATCAGCACTCGATCAAATTTTCATTTTTTTTTCTGTTTTATTGACTTCTTCTCCAGGCCTTATGCGACGTGGACTTGCGGATTATTACCCTTCCGCAACCTCAATTTAACGTCAAAATCAACCCTTGTACTCAAAAGATTCCTTACTAAAATACTCACCATATAGCGTTTCTTTTATCGACAACCCCCTACATATAGTATTTATCCACAGAGTTAGTCACAACGGCCTTCTGTGGATAAACGGGGGATATTTTCTTTCACGGACAGGTAAAATCCACATGAATCAGAGTCTGCTGGTGACAAAGCGCGACGGGACCACCGAGCGCATCAATCTCGACAAAATCCATCGCGTACTGGATTGGGCGGCAGAAGGACTGAATAACGTTTCGATTTCCCAGGTAGAACTGCGCTCCCATATCCAGTTCTATGACGGCATCAAAACCGCGGACATCCACGAAACCATTATTAAAGCCGCTGCGGATCTGATCTCCCGCGACGCGCCGGATTACCAGTACCTCGCCGCGCGTCTGGCGATTTTCCATTTGCGTAAAAAAGCCTTCGGTCAGTTTGAGCCGCCGGCGCTCTACGATCACGTGGTGAAGATGGTTGAGAAAGGTAAATACGATCATCATCTGCTGGAAGACTACACGGAAGAAGAGTTCCAGCAGATGGACGGTTTCCTCGACCACTGGCGCGACATGAACTTCTCCTACGCAGCCGTTAAACAGCTGGAAGGCAAGTATCTGGTACAAAACCGCGTCACCGGCGAAATTTATGAGAGCGCGCAGTTCCTCTATATTCTCGTCGCCGCTTGCCTGTTCTCGAACTATCCGCGCGAAACGCGTCTGGACTATATCAAGCGTTTCTACGACGCGGTGTCCACCTTTAAAATCTCGCTGCCGACGCCGATCATGTCCGGCGTGCGTACCCCAACCCGTCAGTTCAGCTCCTGCGTGCTGATCGAGTGCGGCGACAGCCTGGATTCCATCAACGCCACCTCCAGCGCGATTGTGAAATACGTTTCCCAGCGCGCCGGCATCGGCATCAACGCCGGGCGCATTCGCGCGCTGGGCAGCCCGATCCGCGGCGGCGAAGCCTTCCACACCGGCTGCATTCCGTTCTACAAGCATTTCCAGACCGCGGTGAAATCCTGCTCGCAGGGCGGCGTGCGCGGCGGCGCGGCAACCCTCTTCTACCCAATGTGGCATCTGGAAGTGGAAAGCCTGCTGGTGCTGAAAAACAACCGTGGTACCGACGCCAACCGCGTTCGTCACATGGACTACGGGGTACAGATCAACAAGCTGATGTACACCCGTCTGCTGAAGGGCGGCGATATTACCCTGTTCAGCCCTTCCGACGTCCCGGGCCTGTATGACGCCTTCTTCGCCGATCAGGACGAGTTTGAGCGCCTGTACACCCAGTACGAGCAGGACGACACCATTCGTAAGCAGCGTATTAAAGCCGTTGAGCTGTTCTCGCTGATGATGCAGGAGCGCGCCTCTACCGGCCGCATCTATATCCAGAACGTCGACCACTGCAACACCCACAGCCCGTTCGATCCGGTAGTCGCCCCGGTGCGTCAGTCTAACCTGTGCCTGGAGATTGCCCTGCCGACCAAACCGCTGGAAGATGTCAACGACGAAAACGGCGAAATCGCGCTGTGCACCCTGTCGGCCTTCAACCTCGGGGCTATCGACAGCCTCGACGAGCTGGAAGAGCTGGCGGTGCTGGCGGTGCGTGCTCTGGATGCGCTGCTCGACTATCAGGATTACCCCATCCCGGCGGCTAAACGCGGTGCGATGGGGCGTCGTACGCTGGGTATCGGCGTGATCAACTTCGCTTACTATCTGGCGAAGCATGGCAAACGCTACTCCGACGGCAGCGCCAACAACCTGACGCACAAAACGTTCGAAGCGATTCAGTACTATCTGCTGAAGGCCTCTAACGAGCTGGCTATCGAGCAAGGCGCCTGCCCGTGGTTCAACGAAACCACCTATGCGCAGGGCATCCTGCCGATCGATACCTATAAGAAAGATCTGGACGGCATCGTCAGCGAACCCCTGCACTACGACTGGGAAGCATTGCGCGAGTCCATTAAAACTCACGGCCTGCGCAACTCAACGCTCTCCGCGCTGATGCCGTCCGAGACCTCGTCGCAGATCTCCAACGCCACCAACGGCATTGAGCCGCCGCGCGGCCACGTGAGTATCAAAGCGTCCAAGGACGGTATCCTGCGCCAGGTGGTGCCGGATTACGAAAACCTGCAGAACGCCTACGAGCTGCTGTGGGAGATGCCGAACAACGACGGTTATCTGCAGCTGGTGGGTATCATGCAGAAGTTTATCGACCAGTCGATCTCTGCCAACACTAACTACGATCCGACACGCTTCCCGTCCGGAAAAGTGCCGATGCAGCAGTTGCTCAAAGACCTGCTCAACGCCTATAAATTCGGCGTCAAAACGCTGTACTATCACAACACCCGTGATGGCGCTGAAGACGCCCAGGATGACCTGGCCCCGTCCATCCAGGACGACGGCTGCGAAAGCGGCGCTTGTAAGATCTAAGGTATTTTTGCCGGGTAACGCTACGCTTACCCGGCCTACGTTTGTGTAGGCCCGGCCAACCCATTCCTGCCGGGCAATACAGTTCAACAGGACTCACTTCAATGGCATACACCACTTTTTCACAGACGAAAAACGATCAGCTGCTGGAACCTATGTTTTTTGGCCAGCCGGTTAACGTGGCCCGCTACGATCAGCAAAAATACGACATCTTTGAAAAGCTGATTGAAAAGCAGCTCTCCTTCTTCTGGCGCCCAGAAGAGGTTGACGTTTCCCGCGATCGCATCGACTACCAGGCGCTGCCGGAACATGAAAAACATATTTTCATCAGCAACCTGAAGTACCAGACGCTGCTCGACTCCATCCAGGGCCGTAGCCCGAATGTGGCGTTGCTGCCGCTGATCTCCATCCCGGAGCTGGAGACCTGGGTAGAAACCTGGGCCTTCTCCGAGACCATTCACTCGCGTTCGTACACTCACATCATCCGCAACATCGTCAACGACCCGGCGACCGTGTTCGACGACATCGTCACCAACGAGCAGATCCAGAAACGTGCGGAAGGCATCTCTCACTATTACGATTCGCTGATCGAGATGACCAGCTACTGGCATCTGCTGGGCGAAGGCACCCACACCGTCAACGGCAAAACCGTGACCGTGAATCTGCGCGAGCTGAAAAAGAAACTCTATCTGTGCCTGATGAGCGTTAATGCCCTGGAAGCGATCCGCTTCTACGTCAGCTTCGCCTGCTCCTTCGCCTTTGCCGAACGCAAACTGATGGAAGGCAACGCCAAAATTATCCGCCTGATCGCCCGCGATGAAGCGCTGCACCTGACCGGCACCCAGCATATGCTGAACCTGCTGCGCTCCGGCAGCGACGATCCGGAAATGGCGGAAATCGCCGAAGAGTGCAAGCAGGAGTGCTATGACCTGTTCGTGCTGGCGGCGCAGCAGGAGAAAGAGTGGGCGGACTACCTGTTCCGCGACGGCTCGATGATCGGCCTGAATAAAGATATTCTCTGCCAGTACGTCGAGTACATCACCAATATCCGCATGCAGGCGGTGGGCCTCGATCTGCCGTTCCAGACCCGCTCCAACCCGATCCCATGGATCAACACCTGGCTGGTCTCCGACAACGTTCAGGTGGCGCCGCAGGAAGTGGAAGTCAGTTCTTATCTCGTCGGCCAGATCGATTCTGAAGTCGATGCCGACGATCTGAGTAACTTCCAGCTGTAATGAAGCGGATCTTCCTGAAAATCTCTGACACTCGCCTTGAGTGTCAGGATGAACACCCTTCCCTGCTGGCGGCGCTGGAGTCGCATAATATCAACGTCGAATATCAGTGCCGCGAAGGCTACTGCGGCTCCTGCCGCACGCGTCTGGTCTCCGGCCAGGTTGACTGGCTGACCGAGCCGCTGGCCTTTATCCAGCCGGGGGAAATTTTGCCCTGCTGCTGCCGGGCGAAAGGCGATATTGAGATCGAGATGTAGTCTTGTCAGGTGGCGCTACGCTTACCTGACCTACTGTTCCAGGACCGGCCGTTTACGCACTGCCGCCCTGGGCTGCTGAAACTGCCGGTGTTGACGGCCTCAAAATCTCTGAGACGTTCCCGGAAGGCCGGGGCAGCCCGCATGGATGCGGGCTGAGGGCCGTGTTTTGCATGGACGCTACCTCGGCCCGACCCGAAGCCTGCAGGGATAAGTCGAAGGGACCGCGCAGCGGCGATTTTGCTGGCCGGAGCCCGGGGGTACAGGGGGAGGCGGCGACTGACCTCCCCCTGTGCGCTCCCTGCGCTATGAAAGGCATAACGCAGAAGAAATATCGGGAGCGCAATCTTCCAGGAAATAACATAGAACAAACGTTATTCCCGGGTCGAAATCGTTGCACGCCGAGAACAGTGTCAACAAAACCGCAGTTCGTACGCCGGGTAAGGCGTAGCCGCCATCCGGCTTTTTACTGTTTCGCGTCCAGGAACTGCACCGCTTTATCCGGGAAATCGGTAAATAAGCCGTCGACGCCCGCCTGGTTATACAGCACGTCATAGAGCTGATTAACGTTAGTCGCGTACTCCGGCAACTGATCCGCGCGCACGGTGTACGGATGCACCTGCAGATGGCTGGCATGCGCCTCTTTCACCATCGCCGTCAGCTTCACCGCCCCCGGCTTCGAGCCTTCCGCTACCAGCATATGGTAATCCGGGCCGATGCCGTCCGCGTACTGCGCAATCTGCGCCATCGCCCCTGGCTTGAACATCCAGTCATAGCTGTAGTTCACCCACTTACCATCGGCCTGTTTCTGCTGGGTTTCATTCCAGTCGGTATAGGCGATGAGCTGCACCAGATTGAGATCCATCCCCATCTTCGGCTCCAGCTCATTTTTAATGCGTTTGAGCTCGTTGGCGTCAAAGCACTGCAGATAAACCTTATCCTGCTTGCTGGTATAGCCATATTCCTTCAGCACCTTCAATGTGCTGGCGGCAATATCTTTGCCTTCCTGGTGGTGGAACCACGGTGCTTTGATTTCCGGGTAGATACCGATGTTTTTGCCGGTTGAATGGTTCAGCCCCTGGACAAACTCAATCTCCTCTTCAAAGGTATGAATACGGAAATCGGATTTGCCCATCGGGAATCGCCCGGGATAGGTTTGCACGTTCTTACCATTTTTCGGCTCAAAACCTTCGGTGAACTTCAGCGACTTAATCTCGTCCAGGGTAAAGTCGATGGCGTAGAAACGACCATCTTTACGCGCCCGCTGCGGGAAACGCTGCGCAACGTCAGTCACCCGATCGAGATAGTGGTCGTGTAACACCACCAGCCGGTCGTCTTTGGTCATCACCAGGTCTTGCTCAAGGTAATCCGCCCCCTGAGCGTAAGCCATCGCTTTCGCCGGCAGGGTATGTTCCGGCAGATACCCGCTGGCGCCGCGGTGGGCGATGACCATTTTATCAGCCGCTGTCGCGCTGAAGCACAGCGCCGAACTGGACAGAATCATTCCGCTCATCAGCGCGGTAAGTTTCATTTTCATCGCCGCTCCTTAGGCTTGTTTCAGCTGTTGGTGATGGCGACGTTCACCGAGCATCACGATAACCAGCAGGATAACCGCCAGCACGCTGCCGCCGATCATCACCATAAAGCCGCCGTCCCAGCCGAAGAAATCGACGGTGTAGCCGACGATAGCGCTCGCGGCCACGGAACCGCCAAGATAGCCGAACAGGCCGGTGAAGCCCGCGGCGGTCCCGGCGGCTTTTTTCGGCGCCAGCTCGAGGGCATGCAGACCAATCAGCATCACCGGGCCGTAGATCAGGAAGCCAATGATGATCATACAGGCCATATCGACGCCCGGATTGCCCGGCGGGTTCAGCCAGTAAACGACAGTGGCGATGGTCACCAGGGTCATAAAGAACACGCCGGTGGCGCCGCGGTTGCCTTTAAACACTTTGTCCGACATCCAACCGCACAGTAGCGTGCCCGGGATCCCCGCGTACTCGTACAGGAAATAGGCCCAGGAGGATTTATCCAGCGCGAAGTGTTTAACTTCTTTCAGGTAGGTCGGCGACCAGTCGAGAATGCCGTAGCGCAGCAGATAAACGAAGACGTTAGCGATAGCGATGTACCACAGCAGCTTGTTCGGCAGAATGTATTGCATAAAGATCTGCTTCGCCGTCAGCTCTTCTTCGTGCTTTTCGCTGTAATCGTCCGGGTAGTCGTTTTTATATTCTTCAATCGGCGGCAGACCGCAGGACTGCGGGGTGTCGCGCATCATTGCGAAGGCGAAAATCGCCAGCAGAATGGCGCCGAATGCCGGCATATACAGCGCCGCGTGCCAGTCGTTAAACCACGCCATCCCTAACAGGAACAGCAGCGGCGGAATGCCGCCGCCGACGTTATGCGCGCAGTTCCACACCGAGACAATCCCGCCGCGCTCTTTCTGCGACCACCAGTGCACCATGGTCCGGCCGCACGGCGGCCAGCCCATCCCCTGGAACCAGCCGCAGAGGAACAGCAGCACGAACATTATCATGATGCTGGACGTCGCCCACGGCACGAAGCCCATCACCAGCATCACCAGCGCGGCGAGGATCAAGCCAGCCGGCAGGAAAATGCGCGGATTCGAGCGGTCAGAGACCGATCCCATGATGAATTTCGAAAATCCATAGGCGATGGAGATACCGGAAAGGGCGAAGCCGAGGTCGCCACGAGAGAACCCCTGCTCGATAAGATAAGGCATCGCCAGGGCAAAGTTCTTACGAACCAAATAGTAGGCGGCATAACCAAAAAAGATGCCAATAAAAATCTGCCAGCGTAATCGGCGATATAGCGGGTCAATCTCCGCTGCTGGCAAACGCGCTTTATGCGCGGCGGGTTTAAAAATACTTAACATATCAGCCTCCGTGGCCCTTGCTGTTTTCTACTGACGTCACGACAAAATCCCAGATTAATCACCAACTTCAAATATGGTCGCGATGGTAGGCAATACGTAGAGTTGATACTGTGAAACATCGCACAATTTGTTACAAAAATATGACAAAACGTTCCAATGTGAGCACGAAATCACATAACACGCTCAAATAACGCGCGAATATGCTCGAAATCAAACAATAACCTTACTAATTGTGGCTAAATGGTGTTAAACGAAAGCAGAGGAGCTGAAGATGACGGGACGTATTGATAGCGAGGTCATTATCATCGGCGGCGGAGCAACCGGCGCCGGTATCGCCCGCGACTGCGCCCGGCGCGGATTACGAACGCTGCTCATTGAGCGCCATGATATCGCCACCGGGGCGACCGGCCGGAATCATGGACTGCTGCACAGCGGCGCCCGCTACGCGGTGACCGACAACGAATCCGCCCGCGAATGCATCAGTGAGAACCGCATTCTGCGCCGCATCGCCCGCCACTGTATTGAACCGACCAATGGGCTGTTTATCACCCTGCCTGAAGATGACCTGGCATGGCAGCAAACCTTTATCGACGCCTGTCAGCAGGCTGGCATAGAGGCCACGCCGCTCTCGCCGCAGGAAGCGCTGCGCCGGGAGCCCGCCGTCAACCCGACGCTGCTGGGCGCGGTGCAGGTCCCGGACGGTACCATCGACCCGTTTCGCCTCACCGCGGCCAATATGCTCGACGCCCGCGAACACGGCGCGCAGATCCTTACCGGCTGCGAAGTAACAGGCCTACTGCGCCGGGGCGATCGCGTCTGCGGCGTCCAGGTATACGACCGCCAACTTCACCAGGCCCGCACTCTGTACGCCGGGATGGTGGTTAACGCCGCCGGGATCTGGGGGCAGCGTATTGCGGAATATGCCGACCTGCGCATCACCATGTTCCCGGCGAAGGGATCGCTGCTGATCCTCGATCATCGGATTAACAACCTGGTGATCAACCGCTGCCGTAAGCCGGCCGACGCCGATATTCTGGTGCCCGGCGATACCATCTCGCTGATCGGCACTACCTCAATGCATATTCCTTATGACGAAATTGACGACAACCGGGTAACAGCGGCGGAGGTCGATACCCTACTGCGCGAAGGGGAAAAGCTGGCGCCGGTCATGGGCCGCACCCGGATCCTCCGCGCCTACTCCGGCGTCCGCCCGCTGGTGGCCAGCGATAACGATCCCAGCGGGCGCGGCGTCAGCCGCGGCATCGTCCTGCTCGACCATGCCCAGCGTGACGGTATGGAAGGCTTCATTACTATCACCGGCGGCAAGCTGATGACCTATCGCCTGATGGCCGAGTGGGCCACCGACGCCGTCTGTCGTAAGCTGGGAAACACCACCCCCTGTACCACGGCCGAAGCCCCGCTGCCCGGTTCACAGGAGCCAACGGAAAGTACCCTGCAAAAGATTATCTCCCTCCCCACCCCGCTGCGCGGCTCGGCCGTCTACCGTCACGGCGATCGCACCCCGTCCTGGCTTGGCGACAGCCGCCAGCACCGTAGCCTGGTCTGCGAATGTGAAGCCGTCACTGCCGGTGAAGTGAAATACGCGGTGGAAAACCTGGCGGTCAACACCCTGCTCGACCTGCGCCGCCGCACCCGGATTGGCATGGGGACCTGTCAGGGGGAACTCTGCGCCTGCCGCGCTGCCGGACTGCTGCAGCGCTTTAACGTCACCACGCCCGCGCAGTCGTTAACCCAGCTCTCGGAATTTCTCAATGAACGCTGGAAGGGCGTGCAGCCCATCGCCTGGGGCGATGCGCTGCGCGAAAGCGAATTCACCCGCTGGGTCTACCTCGGCCTGTGCGGATTGCCACAGGAGCACCGGGATGAAGTTTGATTGCGCGATTATCGGCGGCGGGCTCGCCGGCCTGCTGTGCGGGCTGGTCCTGAATCAGCACGGCCTGCGCAGCGTCATCATCAGCCGCGGGCAGAGCGCGCTGCATTTTTCCTCCGCGTCGTTAGACCTGCTCTCGGCGCTGCCCAACGGCGATAACGTCACTGACGTCGCACAAGGTCTGCAGCAACTCGCTGAACAGCTTCCTGAACACCCTTATTCCCGTCTCGGCGCCGAGGCGGTGCTCGAATACGCGACACAGACCGAAGCCCTGCTGGCCGCCTGCGGCGCGGTGATGCAGGGCGATGCGCGCCGGCCGCACCGGCGGGTAACGCCGCTGGGGACGTTGCGCCCGGCATGGCTGTCGCCCCTTGAGGTGCCTGTCGCGCCCCTGCCGTCGCAGGGCGCCTGTCTGGTGGGGATCAGCGGCTTTGCTGATTTTCAGCCGCATCTCGCCGCCGCCGCGCTCGGTCAACACGGAGTTACCGCCGCGGCGGTGGAAATCGAGTTACCGCTGCTGGATGTGCTGCGTGACAACCCGACCGAGTTTCGCGCCGCCAATATCGCCCGCGTCCTGGATGATGAGAATATGTGGCCGGCCCTGCATGCAGCGCTGCTACCGCTGGCGCAGCAGTATGACCTGCTGATCATGCCCGCCTGTTTTGGCCTCGCCGACGATCGCCTGTACCACTGGCTGCAGGCGCGTCTACCCTGCCCGCTGCGTCTGCTGCCGACGCTGCCGCCTTCGGTTCCCGGGATGCGTTTGCATTCTCAGCTGCAACGCCAGTTCATTCGCGAGGGCGGCGCCTGGCTCGCAGGCGATGAGGTGGTGAAAATCAGCCATCGACAGAACGCCGTCGAGGCGGTCTGGACGCGCAATCACGGCGATATTGCGCTGCGTCCGCGCTTTACCGTGCTGGCCAGCGGCAGCTTTTTCAGCAACGGTCTTGTCGCCACTCGCGATAGCGTGCGCGAGCCGATCCTCGGCCTCGACCTTCACCAGACCCTGCCACGGGAAAGCTGGTACCAGCGCGATTTCTTCGCCTCACAACCGTGGCAGCGCTTCGGCGTGAAAACCGATGCCCTGCTGCGCCCCCTGCTGGGCGGGCAGCCGTTCCATAATCTGTTCGCCATCGGCTCATTGCTCGGCGGGTTCGATGCCATTCAGCTCGGCTGTGGCGGCGGCGTCTGCGCCGTTACCGCGCTGCACGCCGCCAGACAGATCCATGCCCTTGCCGGAGGCCGGCCATGAACGATACCCGTTTTGAAAGCTGCATTAAGTGCACGGTCTGTACCACCACCTGCCCGGTAAGTCGGGTCAATCCGCGCTATCCGGGCCCGAAACAAGCGGGGCCGGACGGCGAACGCCTGCGTCTGAAGGATGGCGCGCTGTACGACGAGGCGCTGAAGTACTGCATTAACTGCAAGCGCTGCGAGGTCGCCTGCCCGTCGGATGTGAAAATTGGCGATATCATTCAACGCGCCCGGGCACAGTACGGCCAGCAAAAGCCGACCCTGCGCGACGCCATCCTCAGCCATACCGACCTGATGGGTACCCTTTCCACCCCCTTTGCCCCCCTGGTCAACGCCGCCACCGGCTTAAAACCGGTGCGCCGTCTGCTCGACGCGACGCTCAACATCGATCACCGGCGTACGCTGCCGAAATATGGTTTCGGCACCTTCCGCCGCGCTTACCGCCAGCTCGCCGCCCGTCAGAAGCAGTACAGCGAACAGGTGGCTTTCTTTCATGGCTGCTACGTCAACTATAACCATCCACAGTTGGGTAAAGATCTGATTCGCGTCGTCAACGCGCTGGGTACCGGGGTGCAGTTGTTATCAAAAGAAAAATGCTGCGGCGTACCGCTGATCGCCAACGGTTTTTTCGACAAGGCGCGTAAGCAGGCGCAGAGCAACGTCGCCGCGATGCGGGAAAACACGCTACCGATCATTGCCACCTCCTCGACCTGCGCCTTTACGCTACGTGATGAATACCCCCATCTCCTCGATGTCGATAACAGCGATCTTCGCGATCGCGTCGAGCTTGCCACCCGCTGGATCTGGAAACAGCTGGCTGCCGGCAGGACGCTACCGCTGCGCCCGCTGCCGCTGAAGGTGGTCTATCACACCCCGTGTCATATGGAAAAGATGGGCTGGTCGCTGTATACCCTCGAGCTGCTGCGGCTGATCCCCGGCCTGCAGCTGGAGGTGCTGGATTCACAGTGCTGCGGCATCGCAGGCACCTACGGGTTTAAAACTGAGAATTACGCGGTATCCCAGGCTATCGGCGCCCCGCTGTTCCGTCAGATTGAGGAGAGCGGGGCCGACCTCGTCGTCACCGACTGCGAGACCTGCAAATGGCAGATTGAGATGTCCACCAGCAAACGCTGCGAGCATCCGCTGACGGTGCTGGCGCAGGCGCTCGTCTGAGCCCAGCGCCAGCCTGTGCCGTCAATAGCTCGTTTTCTCTTGCGGCTGGGCGCTGGCAGATTTAAACATCGCCAGCCGGCGGTCCAGCGCCTGGGTATACAGCATGGTATCCACCCCGACGGCGACAAAGTTGGCCCCCCAGGCAAGACATTTTTCCGCCATCGCCGGGTCGACCGCCAGAAATCCGGCCGCTTTCCCCGCCGCGCGAATGCGCCGGATGCTCTGCTCGATCACCCGCTGCACGTCAGGGTGACCGGCATCGTCCGGGTAGCCCAGCGAGGCGGAGAGATCCGCCGGACCGATGAACACCCCGTCAATGCCGTCCACCTCGAGAATAGCGTCCAGGTTCTCCAGCGCGGTTCGGCTCTCGACCTGAATCAGCAGACAAAGTTGGTCATTTGCCTCCGCCATATAATTCTCCACCCTTCCCCAGCGCGCCGCTCTCGCCACGCCGGCGCCAACGCCGCGGCTCCCGATGGGGGGATAACGGGTCGCTGAGACCACCTCCCGAGCCTGCTCGGCGGTATCGACCATCGGCACCAGCAAGGTTCTGGCGCCAATATCCAGCACCTGTTTTATCAGGCTGCGGTTGCCCTCGACCGGGCGAATGACCGGCTGGCTGGCATAGGGGGCAATCGCCTGCAGCTGATGATAAAGGTCCTGAATAGTGTTCGGGGCATGCTCGCCGTCGATCAGCAGCCAGTCGTATCCCGACGTCGCAGCGATCTCCGCCATGTAGGATGAGGTGGAGCTCAGCCACAGGCCGATTTGCGTCTCACCGCGTAATAATCCCCGTTTGAAGGGGTTAGATAACAGTGCGTTCATAGCGATTCCTTTATTCAATGCTGTACGCTGCCGCGCTGGGGTACCGCGCGGGTAAGGCTCAATGAAAAGATAATGACCACCCCGACAATGGCGACGCCGGCCAGGGTTAACAGTCCGGCGGCGCTGCTGGCGAACAACGTTTCGGCCTGCACGCGCACGATCGGCGCCAGAAAACCACCGATGGCGCCAAACAGGTTAACAAAGCCAATCCCTGCGGCCAGCGCCGTGCCGGACAGCAGCTGCGTCGGCATCGTCCAGAAGACCGGCTGCACGGCGATCACCCCGACCGCCGCCACGCACAGCGCGATGATAGCCAGCACCGGCGCCACCAGTCCGGACACTGCAATCCCGACCGCCGCCGCCAGCAGCGTCAGGGCGGCAATATTGCGTCGCTCGCCGGTGCGATCGGAGTAGCGAGGGATAAGCCAGGTGCCAAACAGCGCCGCCACCCACGGGATGGCCGTCACCACCGAGGCAACGAAGCCGACTTTGGTGCCCAGCAGCGCAGCAACCTGGGTGGGCAGGAAGAAAATCAGACCATAGACCGCCACCTGAATGGTCAGATAAATCAGCGCCAGCTGCCAGACCCGCCCGTTACGCAGCGCATCGGACAGGCGCGAGGCAATCTTTTTCTCCTCCTCGCGCGCCAGCTCGCTTATCAGCGCCTGTTTCTCCGCTGCGCTCAGGAAGCGGGCATGCTGCGGCGAATCGTCCAGCCAGAAGAAGGTGAACGCTCCCGCGGCGACGGCGAGCAGGCCTTCAATGACAAACATCCAGAACCAGCCGGGATGGCCCATAAATCCATGCATCTCCAGCAGCGCACCGGATAAAGGCGATCCCAGCGTCAGGGCCAGCGGCGCGCCCATATAAAACAGCCCCATAATGCTGGCGCGGTTTTGCTGGGGAAACCACTGTGAAGTGAGGTAGATCATTCCGGGAAAGAAGCCCGCCTCCGCCGCGCCCAGCAGGGTACGTACCAGCAGGAATTTCGCTTCCGTATCCGCCCACGCCATCGCCGCCGACAGCACGCCCCACAGCAGCGTGGTGCAGCCGATCCATCGCCTGGCGCCAAATGTGCGCATCAGCAGATTGGCCGGCACCCCGAGGAAGGCATAGACCACAAAGAAGATACCGGCCCCCAGCGCGTAGGCCTCATTGCTGAGTCCGGTATCCAGCTGGTAGGTCTCTTTGGCGAAACCGATATTAGAACGGTCAAGAAACGCCAGCACGTACAGCGCCAGCATAAAGGGGATTAAGCGGGCGCGGTTTTTCTTCACCACGCTCTCCAGCAGAGTGTTGCTCATCATAATATCCTCAGGCGCGGGCCGCCGGGCGGCCCGACGCAATCAGTGTTGATAAGGACGCTTCAGGTTGCAGTCGCGATTGAGCTCGACGCCAAAGCCGGGTTTATCCAGGACCGATTTATGAATGCGCCCTCTCTCCGGCACCGGCTCGCCGAGCAGGATCGGGTCGAACTGCGGGCGCAGCGTGGCGCAGTCCGGACTGGTCATCAGAAACTCACTGAACGGCGTGTTGGTGAAGGTGATCACCGCATGATGTGAGTAAACCGACGAGCCGTGGGGCACTACCAGCTGCCCGCGCGCTTTGGCGATGGCCGCGATCTCCACCAGGGTGGTTAAGCCGCCGCACCAGCCGACGTCGGGCTGCATAATATCGATGCCGGTTTCCGACAGGGTGCGGAAGGACTGCAGCGTGCCGTGGTGCTCGCCGCAGGTCACCATCATCCCGGCCGGCGCCTGGCGCTTCAGCTCGCGATAGCCTTCATACTGCTGCGGCGGCAGGCACTCTTCGATCCACTTGAGGTTATAAGGGGCGCAGGCATGGGCAAGTTTGGTGGCATAGTTAACGTCCTGGCTCATCCAGCAGTCCAGCATTAACCAGAAATCCGGGCCGCATTTTTCGCGCATATCCGCCACCATGGCGACGTCTTTGCGGATCCCGGCGTCGCCATCGTGCGGCCCCCAGTGGGTAGGCATTTTGCCGCCGATAAAGCCCATCTCCTGCGCCAGGTCCGGACGTGCGCCGGTGGCATAGAACTGGATTTCGTCGCGCACCGCCCCACCCAACAGTTTGTAGACCGGCAGGCCAACCACTTTCCCGAACAGGTCCCACAGCGCCAGGTCGACACAGGAGATGGTATTCATCACCAGGCCGCCGGATCCCGCGTAGTAAAGGGTGGCGTTAAGCATCTGGTCATGGATCAGTTTGATATCGCTGACGCATTTGCCTTCGATAAAGCGGTTGAGATGTTTTTCGACGATAAAGCAGCCCATCTCCCCGGCCGTCGACACCGCAAAGCCGGTCTGTCCGTTGTCGGCTTCCACTTCCACAATCAGCGTGCCCAGCACGTTGATGCCAAACGACTGCCGGGACTGCTCATACTGTTTATATTTGCTCATCGGGGTGGCGATATGATCGTCAATCCAGTGGTTAGCCCCCTGGTCATGGTAATCGCCGCCGCCGGCGCCCTGCTCTGCTGTGGCGCCGCCGATGAACCAGGCGCGGACGTGTTTAATTTTCGGTAGGGTCATGATGTTCTCCTTATGATGAGGCGAGTTGTTCGAAGGGGCTTTTCCACCCCAGCAGACGTGAAATATCTTTCGCGCAGGCAATCGCCTTACCAGCCAGGTAATCGCGATTGTCTTCATTGATTTGCAGACGGGTACCCACCACCGAGATGGCGGCGGTCAGGTCGTTATTGGCGTTAAATACCGGGGCAGCCACGCAGCGCACATCCGGATAGTCCTCGCCATTATCAAAGCTCCAGCCCCGGGCGCGGATCCGCCCCAGCTCTTCCCGCAGCTGTTGAGCATCGGTGATGGTCGTTGGCGTGGCCCGCTCCCACTGTAGGTCTTCGATAATCGACGCCTGAACGCTGGCGGGCTGCCAGGCCAGCAAACATTTGCCGATCCCGGAGCGGTAAAGCGACAGGCTCTTACCCTCATGCGAGCGCACGCTGATGGTGGCGGGAGACTCAATTTTCAGAATGTAGTAGGCGTTACCCTGATCGATAATGCCCAAGTGACAAAGCAGGCCGCACTCATCCATCAGCCGGGTGAGGCGCGGCCGCGCCAGCTCGCGCAGGTCCATTTTGCTCAGCGCCTGCCCGGCCAGCTCCACCAGCTTGGTCCACAGGCAGTAGTTATCCTGATTATCCATACTGATGAAGCGCTGCTTTTTCAGCTCGCCCAGCAGCAGATACACCGTGCTTTTCGGGATCCCCAGCTCCGCTATTATCGTCGCCGCGCTGCAGGGGCCGATGCGGCCAATTAAATTGAGGATCTCAATCGCGCGGGTCAGCGCCGGGACTTTCGTTGATTCCAACATACTGGACTCCAATCCTGAATACTGGAATCAGTGTTGCGATTGTCCGGGCGGTAAAGTGTGAGCGACATCGCGGGGCAATCGTTTTCCCGTATACTGGACCGTTCGCAGCAGAAAATTGCGACTTAACGCACAGAATTTTTTCAGAAGAGTACAACAGGTTGGACGACCGGCGCCCCGAGGATACGGTGCGCCGGGGGGAATGACTTACAGCGAGAGGGAATCCACCACGTTAATCCAGCCATGTTCGCTGGCCAGCGGTTGGCCATTCAGCCAGCGACGCAGCATGTTTAACGCCATCATAGCGCAGACTTCCTGGCGTACCGCCAGGCTGTGGCGGGTGGCGCTAAACTTCACCCGCAGTGCGAAGGTGCCGTCCGGGGTGGCCAGGGCCACGTTAAGATGATCGTTTTCCTGACCGCTCACCGCCAGAGCCAGGCCGGCAAAATGGTTTATGCGCCGCTCGGCCGCCCAGCGGGCCGCCTGCGCCAGCGTCTCCTCCTGCGCCGGAACGACTTCGCTGGCCAGCAGCGGCGCGCCGGCGCGGGACAGCTGGAGCGCCAGCAGGCCGCCGGTAAACTGCTCGCTGAGCGTCAGGCTCAGCTGCCGCTCCTGCAGACAGCGGGCGATCTGCGCGGGTAACCCTTCCGTACCTTCGAAAATCAGGCTGTCGCCAGCCACCTTACGCACCTCCGGCCACAGGGCCAGCATGGCGTCGCGCTGGTTGGCCGGTCCGGTTAGCTTGAGTTCAATGATCGGCATCGACGAGCGGTAACCCATCACCACGCCCGGAGGCAGCGTCAGCGGATTAAGACTTTGCGCCAGCTCGCTCTCCGAGCGGCCAAAGGTGGTCAAACGCAGGCATACCGGCGGGTCCGGCAGCGTAAAGCGCTGGCGCAGGCGCGGTAAAATTTCCTGCTCGACCATCACCTTAAATTCAGAGGGGACCCCGGGAGTGAAAAACATCAGGCAGCGGTTGAGCTGGATGGCAAAGCCACAGGCCGTACCGACCGGGTTGTTGATCATCTCGGCGCTGGCCGGGATTTCCGCCTGCTTACGGTTGCTTTCCGCCATCGGCCTGCCGCGCTCGGCAAAAAAGCGGGTCATGGTTTCCAGCCACTCCGGATGCAAAATAAGCCCTTCGCCTTTCGCAGTGGCGGCGGCCAGCGCGCTCAGGTCGTCGCTGGTTGGGCCGAGGCCGCCGTTGACGATCAGCACATCCGCCTGTTCGCTGCGTTCGCGCAGAATCGCCACCAGCGCATCGAGATCGTCGCCAACGGTATTGCGGCGCGTTAACGGTAAACCCTGATTAAAAAAGAAATCCGCCAGCCATGCCGCATTAGTATCAATAATTTGACCATGCAACACTTCATCGCCGGTGGACAGCATTTCCACATTCAACATTGCTCACTCCTTGCCTGCCAGGTGAGAAATACTATAACGCAAAGCGGGATGCTGACGAGGAGGAAAATCTGGCGCAGCAAGAAGATGCCGCGCCGGAAGAGATTAGAAGCTGGCGCTGGCGCCGATGTATGGGCCGTCGGCGATGGTGTTATCGCGGTTGCCATCTTTGCCCGCCAGGTTCAGGTAACGGTAGCCGGCCTGGATGCTAAGCGGACGCATAATGGTCCAGCTGGCGCCGACGTTGGCTTCCTGGTAGCTATCAATGCCGCTGGAGAGCGAATCCGGAGAGTAGTAATAATCGCCGTACAGGCGGAAGCTGTCGCCGATTTTCCACTGCAGGCCGCCGCCGACCGCGGCCGCATAACCTTCATCGCCCTGTTTCGGATTGGTGTAAATACCTTTACCACCCACGGTCGCGAGGAACGGCCCCAGCGGAATATTGAGTCCCAGGCCTAAACCCGCGGCGTCGCCGTCGTTATCGCTGTGCAGCCAGTTACCCGAAACGGCCAGGCCGGTGGACTCGGTGCCGAAGCCGACGCCAAGGTTGGTGTAATGCTCGCCGGCTTCACCGGTAACGCTAATCGCATGGGCCGCCGAAGAAACCATCATCACGCCCGCCAGCGCCATAAAAATGCTTTTTTTCATTATTTACTCTATCCAGAAAATTAAAATCAAAGAAGTCCCGAAAAAACCTGAAAATTCTACTGCGCACCCATCAGGAATCAATGACCTGGCGAAATGAATTTTCACAAGAGTGTAACCAGTTGCGTATTTTTACGGCATCGAGCGTTGCCAGAACCACGAACAGCCTATTCAACGCCAGTAATATTCATGTTTATTATGATTAACGCTGACACATTGACGAAAACAGAGAGCTGGCGCCGCACGATCGGCGCGGCGCGGGTGGATAAGGGAATAATTAATGCTGCAGCCGGGCCAGACATTCCGGGGCGAGGCCGGTCAGTTTCGCCACCAGCGACAGGTCGAGTCCGTTAGCAAGCATCGCCCGGGCGATACGCTCCGCGGTCTGCTGCTCACCTTGCTCGATACCTTGTTCGATACCTTGCTGTAGACCTTGTTCAAGACCTTGCTTTAATCCTTGCTGATGGCCGCGTTGTTCCAGAAACTGGGCAATATTCATTAGCGTCTCCTTATGCGGCCGCCGGGGAACGTTTTGCGCAAGATGGCGCAAAAAAGCAACCGGATCGGCGGCGTTTCCTGCCTGTAATAAATAGTGCAACAGCGTCTTAAGCTGCCTGCGGCTAGTGTATCCCAGCGCCAGGAGCCTGACCAGTTGCTCATGCAGGTCCATCAAATCCCGCTGGCGAATATGCTTCTGCAGCAGCTCCAGCATCGCCACGCGCCGGTGGCGCATGATTTCATCGTCCGGGGTGCTAGTGATATCAATTAAGGGAAAATCTTCACCATAGACCCGCCGCGCGATGTCCGGATCGGCAAAGCCTGCCAGCCAGCACATCGGGTAAGGCCAGGGAGAAACGCGACCATGATAAAACAGCAGCGGGATCACCAGCGGCAGCTGCGTATGCCCTTTATCCAGATGACGCTGCATCGCGGCTATCGCATAGCGCATCAGGCGAAATGCCATATGGCGGTCCGCCGAGCTTTGGTGCTCTATCAACAGATAGATATAGCCCTCCCCCGCCTGCGTTTGCAGCGAGTAAAGGATATCGGAATGACTCGCCCGCAGTTCGTCGTCGATAAAGCTCCCGGACTCCAGCCGCAGCGTGTTCAGGTTACATAACGCGCGCAGCGGTGCGGGAAGGTGAATGTCCAGAAAATCCCTGGCCGTCGCCCGATGCGACAGCAGGTGTTTAAATACAGCATCGTGGGGGGAATTCGTCGCCCTTTCCATGGCGGTGCTCCATACAATCATTTTCGCTTAACGTAGCACTCAACAAGACCTGAACTGTATTTCGCTTGCAGTTTACCGAGGCGGCTCGCAAACTATTTCACCAGCATACCGCCCCATCCCTCTGCAGGAGAAAACCCATGCGCCACAGGACGATTGTTTGCCCGCTGATCGAGAATAAAGGCCATTATCTGCTTTGCAAAATGGCCGCCGACCGAGGGGTTTTTCCCGGGCAATGGGCCTTATCCGGCGGCGTGGAGCCAGGGGAACGTATTGAAGAGGCGCTGCGGCGGGAAATACGCGAAGAGCTCGGCGAAAAACTCATCCTTACCCATATCGCGCCATGGTGCTTTCGCGACGATACCCGCGTCAAAACCTACCCCGACGGGCATCAGGAAACGATCTACATGATCTATCTCATCTTCAACTGCGTGAGCGCCAATCGCGATGTGACGATCAACGAGGAGTTTGACGATTACGCCTGGGTCAAAGCCGAAGATCTCAAAAACTACGATCTTAATGCCGCCACCCGCGTTACTCTCAGCCTGAAAGGGCTACTTTAGTCCAGCATACCGCGTTCAACCCACCCGGCGTTATGCCGCGGGATAATGCGGGTGGCTACGATACGGTCGCATGCGTCTGCTGCCTGACCCACTCGCACAGCGCCCGGCGCGAAATCTTAATCCCGCCGTTTTTTAACGTTTCCGGCAACCGCAGCCAACGCACCGGCTGCTGAAAACGCGCTAACCGCTCAGCGCTCCATGCCGCCAGCGCGCTCAACTCGCAGCCGTCATCGCATTCCACCACCGCTACCGGGCGCTGGCCGTATTCCGCATCATCCAGCGGCACGATAAACACCTGCTGTACCTGTGGATGGGCGAGTATCACACGCTCGACCTCTTCCGGTTGAATACCTTCTCCACCGCTAAAAAAGAGGTTATCCAGTCGCCCAACAACCGTCAGCCGACCGTTATGCAATGCTCCGCGATCGCGCGTCGCAAACCAGCCTTCATTGTTGGTTAATGACAACAATTGACCATCCCGCCAGTAGCCTGCGGCCATACTCGACGCCCGCAGCCAGATCTCGCCGGCGACAATTTTCACCTCTCGCCCCGGCAGCGCTTCGCCAACATCCGCAGCGCCGTCGGCCTCTTTGGCACACACGGTGGAGGCGAATTCGGTGAGGCCATAGCCGCAGAAGCTGCGTATGCCCTGCTTTCGCGCCCGTTCAGTCAATTCGACCGGGATCGACGCGCCGCCGAGCAGCACCGCCTTGAGGGAAACCGCAGCATCATCATTCAGCAGGCGCCATAGCTGAGTCGGCACCAGCGAAGCATGGGTACAGCCGTGCAGCATCTGCGCCAGCGGCTGTTTGTCACATACCGTAAGTCGCGCGCCGGCCAGCAGCCAGCGCCAGACGATCCCCTGACCGGAGACATGGAACAACGGCAGCGACAGCAGCCAGTCATCTCCTGCGGCAAACGGCATCAGCGCCAGCACGCCAGCCGCGCTGGCCAGATGGGCGCTGGCGCTATGTACCGCCGCTTTCGGCAGGCCGATTGAACCGGAGGTCAACGTCATCGACACCAACCGATCGCCATGCCAGCAAACAGCATGCTCGCCCTCGACCAACTGCAGGGTTAACATCGGTAAATTCCCCGGCAACACATCGCCATTCAGTACCAGCTGATGCTGCATGGTTAACGCGGGTAACAACGCCTGCAGCAACACCGCTGGCAGCTGCGGATTCAGCGGCAGCACCCGCGCCCCGCACTGCAGCAGCGCCAGCCATGCCAGCAGAGTTTCCGGCTGGTTATAGGCCCGGAGCGCCACGCCCTGCCCTTCCATTACGCCCTGCGCGGCAAAACCAGACGCCAGCGCGTCAACCCGCGCGCATAGCTCCCGCCAGGTCAACGGCTGGTTATTCAGACGTAAGGCGAGGGCCTCTCCGCGCCGCTGACGCCAGTGCCGCCAGGGCCAGTCGTTAAAGGTCACAGCAGCGGCTCCAGCGCATCAATGTTGAGCACCGGCAGCGTACTTTCGGGCCACGGCCGTACCAGCTGGGCGCCCATCAGCGACAGCGTATCCAGCCCAGGAATAGTCTGCGGCGTCAGCCAGGCGGCAATCCGGGCCAGCTGGGTTAAGCCGAGACTGGACTCGATCGACGAGCTGATCACTACGCTCAACCCCAGCGCATGCGCCGCGGCGACCTGTTGCTGCACCTTCTGCAAACTGCCGGTTAGCGTCGGTTTGATCACCACCGCGCGCACGCCCGGCTCAGCGACAAAGCGGAAATCCGCCTCGCGCAGGCTTTCATCCCAGGCGATAGCGATCCCTGTCTCGCGGCTAAAGGCCCGAGAATCCTCCCGCGTTTTGCAAGGTTCTTCAAGAAAAGCAATGCGCTGGCGGTACGCCGGATTAACGTATTTGGCGAACTGTTGCGCTTTGAGCGGCGTCCAGGCGCGGTTGGCATCGAGCCGCAGCTGCAGGTCGGGGATCGCCTCCAGCAGCAGATTGACCACCATACCGTCGCGGACCGCCTCCCAGAGGCCAACTTTGACCTTAGCGACCTTCTCGCCGGGCATCGCCGCCAGTCTGGCGAATAGCTCATCCGGATCGCCGGAGCAGAGCGGCGCCGCGCGATAATCCGCGGCCTGCGGTAGTTCGCCGCCAAGCTCCGCCTGCGCGCAGCTGATGCCAAACGCGACGGAGGGCTGCGTGGGAAGCGGCGGCTCGGCGCCGTCGCGCCAGGCCTGTGCCCACGCTAACAGCGCCATTTGCGCCTCTTCCAGCGTCTCGACACTGAATCCCGGCAGGGGAGAAATTTCGCCCCAGCCTTCGCGTTCCCCCTCCTGCAGGCGGATGAACAGCCCGTCGCGGGTTTTTAACCGCCGCTCGCGCAGCACCACGCCCGCGTCCATCGGTATCTGCCAGCGGTAAACCTGCGAAACGCGCATTATGGATTCCGTTTAAATTTGCTGAAGTCCGGCTGACGTTTCTGGTTGAAGGCGTTGCGTCCTTCCTGCCCCTCTTCCGTCATATAGAACAGCATGGTGGCGTTGCCCGCCAGCTCCTGCAGACCAGCCTGGCCGTCGCAGTCGGCGTTCAGCGCCGCTTTCAGGCAGCGCAAGGCCATCGGGCTGTTCTGCAGCATTTCACGACACCAGCGCACGGTCTCTTTTTCCAGATCCGCCAGCGGTACCACGGTATTCACCAGCCCCATGTCCAGCGCCTGCTGAGCGTCATACTGGCGGCACAGGAACCAGATTTCGCGCGCTTTTTTCTGCCCGACGATCCGCGCCATATAGGAGGCGCCCCAGCCGCCGTCGAAAGAGCCGACTTTTGGCCCGGTCTGGCCGAAGATGGCGTTTTCCGCCGCGATAGTCAGATCGCACATCATATGCAGCACGTGACCGCCGCCGATAGAGTAGCCGGCCACCATCGCGACCACCGGTTTTGGACAGGTGCGGATCTGACGCTGGAAGTCGAGCACGTTAAGATGATGAACGCCGGAGTCGTCCTGATAGCCGCCGTAGTCGCCGCGGACTTTCTGGTCGCCGCCGGCGCAGAAGGCTTTCTCACCTTGACCGGTCAGCACGATGACGCCGATATTGTCGTCATACCGGGCATCCGCCAGCGCCTGGATCATCTCTTTGACGGTCAGCGGGCGGAAGGCGTTGCGCACCTGCGGACGATTAATGGTGATTTTGGCAATCCCGTCAGTCGATTTGTGATAGCGAATATCGGTATAGCCTTCGGAGCAATCGTGCCATTCAACGGGGGCGTAGAGCATTGCTTCATCAAGAGAGATCATAGAATGTCCTTCAGTTAACTTGCCAGAATCTGCGCCAGACAGGCAATCACCGCCGCCGGGTTGTCCCGGTGCGCGTTGTGTCCGGCATGGTGAATAAGATGGAGATCCGCCGCGAGCGTCTGCGCGATGGCGCGAAACTTCGCGTCGCGCTCGCCGCACAGGTAGTGAAAAGGAAAATCGCGCGCCTGCAGAGACGCGCGCAGATCGGCCTGCGAGGCAAGGGAGGTTGCCTGCAGCATCGCCGCCAGCGTCGCGCCGTTGTTCCGGCTGCGTAAGGCGACCAATGACTCACGCTGCGCGGCATTCAGCGAAGCGAAGACCGGCTGCTGATACCAGTCGGCAAAGACCTGCTCAAGCGGCTCGCGGCGAAAACGTTCCGCCCAGGCGCTGTCATTGCTGCGCCGCGCCTGCCGCGCCTCTGCATCCTGCAGGCCCGGATGGCCGCCTTCAACGATCAGCCCGCGCATGCCTACGCGCGGCTGGCTGGCGAAGTTCATTGCCACCCGGCCGCCCAGCGAGTAGCCGATCAGCCAATACTTATGTATGTTGTAACTATTAAGCGTAGACTGCAGCAGAGTATTGACCCCGGCAAAGTCCTGCACCGCGATATCCGCGGAGCCGCCGTGCCCCGGCAGATCGAGGTACAACCGCGGCCAGGCGGGAAAGGCGTCGCCCACTTTCCGCCACTCGTTGCGGTCGCCGGAAAAACCGTGCAGAAACACCAGCCAGGGATAGCCCGGCTGGCCGTTGTCGACAGCAGCGCTGAGGATCACAGGCGACTTACCTGCGCCAGCAGCTGCTGGAGGGTCTGCGCGCCGTCGGTCTCATTGACCGCCAGCTCAATCACCGTCGCCCCTGCCCTGCGCCAGGCGCCGGCCAGCGCCTCATCCAGCGACGGCCAGTCATCAGGGCGATGATAGGCCAGGCCGAACATCGCCGCCGCGTGGCTGAAATCCACGTCCTGCGGCATTAAATAGAACTGACGGCGTTCGTCCTGCGGCGTCGGCAGCATAGAAAAAATCTGCCCGCCGTTGTTATTCACCACGATCAGCACCAGCGGCGCCGACGCCTGGCGCAGCAGGGCCAGCGAGTTGAGATCGTAGAGCGCGGAGAGATCGCCAACGATGGCCAGCGTCGGTCGGGCGCTGGCGCGCTGCACGCCGGCCGCAGTGGCGATCAGGCCATCGATGCCGCTGGCGCCGCGGTTGCTGTAGACCGGATACCCGGCCGGTAGCTGCGCCAGGGCGTCGATCAGGCGCACCACCAGGCTGTTGCCAACAAACAATTGGCCCTGCTCCGGCAGATAGCCCCGAATACGCTGCGCCAGCTGCGCTTCGCCAAAAGGCTCGTTGCTGGCGACTGCAGCCTGCCACGCCTGCCCGGCAAGCTGTGGGATCACCGTCGCCCACGGCTGGCGTTTCTCCGCCGGATGTAATTCGAGCCAGCGCTCAACGCTTGAGAGCAGACGGCGACCGCGGTGCTGCGCCGGGTCGAGGCGACCGGGCAGATTATCCACCAGCCAGTATTCATCCGGCTCGCAGGTCGCCTGCCACTGGAGCACGCGTTTGCCGGTCAGGCTGCTGCCGAGTTGCACGACGATCTGCGCCTGCGCCAGCTCGCTGACCGCTTTGCCGTTGCCCAGCCACAGGTCAGCGCACGGCAGCGGCTGCCCGGTCTGCGACAGGACATCGCCGATCAGCGGCCAGCCGAGGGTCTGCGCCCACTCAGCGACCTTTTTCCCTTCCGCGGCGCTCATTCTGCCCGCCACGACGACGCCGCGTTTTTGTCGCCAGAAGAACCAGTCGCGCTGCTTCTCGCTCTCTAACTGCAGCGCCTGGCGCAGCCAGGGTTTGTCGCTCTGCCACCAGTTGCCGAGCTGCTGCTGCCACTCCACGCCGGTCTCATCCATATCACCATACAGCGGTTCAGCGAACGGACAGTTAATATGCACCCCGCCGGCGTGCAGCGCCCCCAGCGCCTGGTCGATGGTTGAGACCAGCCAGCGGGCAGGAATATCCTGCGAGGGACGCGGCAAAGAAATCGTCTGCGCAGGATGGGAGGCAAACATCCCCGGCTGGCGGATAGCCTGGTTCGCGCCGCAGTCGATCAGCTCCGGCGGACGGTCGGCGGTTAACAGGATCAGCTTTTCACCGGTGAGCCCTGCCTCAATCAGCGCCGGATAGAGGTTTGCGGTGGCGGTCCCGGAGGTGACTATCACCGCCACCGGCTGCCGGCTGGCCTTCGCCAGTCCGAGCGCCAGGTGGCCGAGGCCGCGTTCGTCGAAATGGGTATGATGGATAAAGGCGCGGTTTTCCGCCGCCGCCAGGGTTAAGGGTGTCGAGCGCGAGCCCGGCGCGATGCAGATATGCTGCACGCCATGGCGCGTTAAAGCTTCCAGGATCACCGCCGCCCAGCGTCGGTTAAATGCGCTTACTGACATGAAATTGTCCGGTATCAAATATTGATGCTAAGTATAGATAAGGCAAAGTGACGTCGTTTTGATATGCATCGTCATTCAAGCTTTATGGACACAGCAGCGAGCGCAGCCCGGCCGCTTTGTTGTCAATCTCCTGCCACTCCTGCTGTGCATCAGAGCCGCTGACGATCCCCGCCCCGGCATACAGCCGCAGGGTGTCGTGGTTCACTTTCGCCGAACGCAGCGCCACGCAAAACTCGCTTTGCGCCAGTGACAGATACCCGGCGGACCCGGCGTACCATTCGCGGGAAAACGGTTCATGACGCTGAATGAACGCCAGCGCCGCCCGGCGCGGCAGGCCGGCCACCGCGGCGGTGGGCTGCAGCTGCAGCTGACAGCGGCTGTCGTCAGGCGCCGCCAGCTCGGTCCAGATGCAGCGTCGGAGATGCTGCACCTTACGCAGCCTCACCACCTGCGGCGGCAGGACGTCCAGCGTCGAGGCCTCACTCTGCAGGCGCTGGCAGATATCCTCTACTACCAGCATGTTTTCCCGCTGGTTTTTGTCGTCTTTCATCAGCCAGTCGGCCAGTTGCTGCGCCTTCGCGTCTTCCTGATGGTTCGCGACGGTCCCCGCCAGCGCTTCGGTGCGCAGCAGCGCGCCGCGCCGGCGCCACAGCCGTTCCGGCGTGGAGCCGAAAAATGCCTGCCGGGCATTGAACGCCATCAGGAAATGAAAACAGTTAAGATTGCTGCGCCGGCTAGCCGCCATGATGCTCACGGCGTCCAGCGGGGCGGCAAACTGCAGGTCGGTTGCCCGCGCCAGCACTACTTTATCCATTTCACCGGCGCTGATCGCCTTAGTCGCCCGCGCAATCATTGCCTGCCATTGAGGATAGTCGGATGAGTGGCGCTCGCTCAGCAACGGCGGTATGGCGCCGGGAGTCGCCTGAGTGGTTGTCAGGCTGGCGAGAAACGCGCGGGCCGTCGCGGCATCCTCACGCAGGGAGATATCACTATGCAGCACCAGCCGCAGCACGGCCCTGCCGCCGCACCGGCGCCACTCCAGACGCGGCAGCGCCAGGCTGCCCTGCTGCGGTTCAAACGCATTCAGGCCGCAGATACGCAGATCCTGCCGGCCGGCCTGGCGTAAAAAGCGGTTCGCCGCGTCGAGCGAGGTAAAGGTTTTTACCGCCCCCAGCGTCGCCAGTTCCTCATCGCCATTGCGCTGCTGCCAGTAAAACTGCGGCCATTGCGCCTGCTGGCCGCACCATAGTAGCGGATCGAAGGCATCATTCAGCGGAAAGGCAACATCGATAATTCGCGTGCCGGGCGAGTCTGGAAATGACTCGCCCAGGCCGTCTTGCAAACGGGCCAGCGCAGTGGAAACAGACAGCACGCAAACCTCCACGGTAGTAAAACCCCACATTATAAGGGGTTCGACGACGGAATAGCAGTACCCATGATGAGGGAGCGGGTTTTATCTTACCCGCTCGCCGGGCCAGAGCTGCGCGTGGACGAGGGTGCAGAGGAGTCAGACAGCGCGCTTTTCTCGCGCCATGCCAATGTGGGGGATGCCATCCTCATCATAGACCTCGGTCACCGGCGTAAAACCGAAGTGGGCGTAAAAGGATTGCAGGTGCGCCTGCGCCCCGAGGTAAATCGCCTTTTGCGGCCAGTGCTGCTGACAGCTGGCCAGCGCCTGCTCCATCAGCTGATAGCCGAGCTTCGCACCACGGGCGGCGGGGCTGACGATGACCCGGCCAATCACCACCGGCGCAAACTCCTCTTCGCTTTTGAGGATCCGCGCGTAGGCCACCAGTTCGCCATCGCGCCAGCCGAGCAGATGGCGATTTTCACCAACCAAATCATCGCCGTCGACATCCTGATAGACGCACTGCTGCTCTACGACAAAGACTTCACTGCGCAATTTCAGCAGCGCATACAGCTGGGGAACGGTGAGTTCACTATGGTGGAGATCCTGCCAGGTCATCATCTGCTGCTCCTTATTGATATACTGATACTTTGCGACTCGCCCTGAGGACACTGGACGATGGAATTAACTTTTTTGGGGACATCCGCCGGGGTGCCGACCCGCACGCGTAATATGACGTCGATAATACTGAATTTGCAACAGCCGACCCGCGCCGAAATGTGGTTGTTTGACTGCGGCGAAGGGACCCAGCATCAGTTTCTTCACACGCCCTACCATCCCGGCAAACTGAATAAGATTTTTATTACCCATCTGCACGGCGACCACCTGTTCGGCCTGCCCGGTCTGCTGTGCAGCCGCTCGATGCAGGGAAACTCTCTGCCCCTCACCCTCTACGGGCCAAAAGGACTCAAAGAGTTTGTTGAGACCGCGCTGCGCCTGAGCGGTTCGTGGACCGACTATCCGCTCACCATCATCGAAGTCGGCCCTGGTCTGGTGTTCGACGAAGAGGGCTATCGGGTCACCGCGTATCCGCTCAGCCATCCGGTGGAGTGCTATGGGTATCGCATTGCGCAGCATGACAAGCCCGGCACCCTCGACGCCGCCCAGCTGATTGCCGATGGCGTGCCTCCCGGGCCGCTGTTCCATCAACTCAAGCGCGGACAGCGCGTCGAGCTGGCAGATGGCCGGGTCATTGACGGCAGCCGCTATCTGGGGCCAGCAACCCCGGGTAAAACGCTGGCCATCTTCGGCGATACCGCCCCCTGCCCGCAGGCGCTGGAGATGGCTCGCGGGGCGGATGTAATGGTCCACGAAACCACCCTTGAGCAGGCGATGGCGGAGAAAGCCAATAGCCGCGGCCACTCTTCCAGTCAGCAGACCGCGGCGCTTGCCAAAGAAGCGGGGGTCGGTACGCTGATCGCCACCCACTTTAGCTCGCGCTACGATGCCGAAGGCTGTCTGCGTATGCTGGCGGAATGCCGGGAGATTTTCCCTAACACGCTGCTGGCGGAAGACTTTATGGTCTACAAGATGGCGTAAAATCCGGGCATAAAAAAACCGCCATCCCGGCGGTTTTTTATTGAGTCAATCAACTTACATCAGCGGCGTCGCCAGCTGCACGATGCTAATCAGCGGCTGCGGCCAGATACCGAGCACCAGCACCAGCAGCGCGGAGATCAGCACCACGATACCGCCGGCGCTGTACTGCCAGTTTGACGGCGCATCGCGATTCAGTTGCTCCGGCGCGCTCAGGTACAGGCTCACTGCCACGCGCAGGTAGTAGTAGAGACCGATCGCCGAGCCGACAACCACCGCGGCAACCAGCCACCACAGATGCGCATGCACACCGACGGCCAGCACGTAGAACTTACCGATAAAGCCGAGGGTCATCGGGATGCCGGCCAGGGAGAGCATCATCACCGTCATCACAGCCGACAGGATCGGACGGTGCCAGAACAGGCCGCGGTAGGAGAACAGCGAGTCAGCATCCGGGCCGCGGTACGGGCTGGACATCAGGCTGACCACGCCGAACGCGCCGAGGCTGCTGAACAGGTAACCGGCCAGGTAGACGCCCACGGCTTCCATCGACATTTCACCGCTCTGCAGGGCAATCAGCGCCACCAGCAGATAGCCGAGATGGGAGATGGAAGAGTAACCGAGCAGGCGCTTAATGTTGGTCTGGCTCAGCGCCATCAGGTTACCGAAGATGATAGAGGCGAAGGCGATCAGGCCCAGCACCACGCGTACCGCTTCGCTGTTGCCCACCGGCATGTACAGGAACAGACGCATCACTACGCCGAAGATAGCGATCTTGCTGGCGGTCGCCAGGAAGGTGGAGACCGGCGCAGGCGCCCCCTGGTAAACGTCCGGCGTCCACAGGTGGAACGGCACCAGCGACAGTTTAAAGCCAAGACCGACAATCATCAGGCCAAGACCCGCCAGCAGCAGCGGCTCGTGCAGCATGTTGTCCGCCAGGCTTTTGCCCAGCGCGAGGAAGGACAGGTTGCCGGAGTTCGCATACACCAGCGCCATACCGAACAGCAGGAAGGACGAAGCTGCCGCGGAGAGGATGGTGTATTTGATGCTCGCTTCCAGCGAACGCTTCTGGCGGAAGGCGTAACCAACCAGGCCGAACAGCGGCAGCGAAATCAGCTCAATACCGAGGAACAGCGCCGCCAGATGATTCGCACCGGCCAGCAGAATGCCGCCCAGGGCGGCGATCAGCACCAGCAGGTAGAACTCTTCTTTGTTGTCCTTGTAACCCTCAAGCCACGGGTAGGCGAAAGTACAGGTCGCGAGGCTCGCCAGCAGCACCAGACCGGTGTAAAGCATGGCGTAGCCGTCAACGCGGATCAGCGGCGTGACGTCCATCGCCCCGTTCTGGCCGACGAACCAGAGCGAGACCAGCGCGGCGTTAAGTCCAAGAACCGACAGCGTGGCATTGAGAAAATGATTGCGTCGCCACGCAATGGAGAGCATCACAACCACCACCGTCAAGCCGACGATCAGCAGCGGTAGCAGTGCGATCAGTTGTTGTGGAGTTATTGTCATGGCGAATTACGGCCTTGTAGTAGAAACAGAATTAACAAACCACTGCTGAATGTTGCTCATCGCAGCATGCGAGGTGTCGAGGATCGGCTGCGGGAAGAAGCCCAACAGCACCAGCAGCACCACCAGCAGCAGGATGATAGACAGTTCACGCAGGGACATCCCCGGCAACTCTTTCGCCGCCACTTCGCTCTTCGCTTTACCGAAGTAAGCGCGATGTAACATCGACAGCGAGTAAACGGACGCGAATACCAGACCAAAGGTGGAGATGACGGTGATCGTCGGCACCACTTTATAGCTGCCGAACAGGATCATAAATTCGCCGACGAAGTTACCGGTGCCCGGCATCCCCAGGGTGGCGACCGCGAAGAACATCGACATCGCCGGCAGCCATTTAATTTTGCTCCACAAGCCGCCCATCTGGCGCATATCGCGGGTGTGCAGACGTTCGTACAGCTGGCCGCACAGAATGAACAGACCCGCCGCGGACAGACCGTGAGCAATCATCTGGATCACCGCTCCCTGATAGGCCAGCTGGCTGCCGGTGTAGATAGCAATCAGCACGAAGCCCATGTGGGACACGGAGGTGTAGGCGATCAGGCGTTTAATATCGGTCTGGGCGAAGGCCATCCACGCGCCGTAGAAGATACCGATCACGCCCAGCCACATGGCGATGGGCGCAAACTCGGCGGAGGCATTCGGGAACAGCGGCAGCGCAAAGCGCAGCAGGCCGTAGGCGGCGGTTTTCAGCAGGATCCCCGCGAGGTCGACAGAGCCGGCGGTCGGCGCCTGGGAGTGAGCGTCCGGCAGCCAGCCGTGCAGCGGCACCACCGGCATTTTCACCGCGAAGGCGATGAAGAAGCCGAGCATCAGCAGGTATTCCACGCCGTGAGACATCGGGGTTTTCAGCAGATCTTCATAGTTGAAGGTCCACACGCCGGTGGCGTTGAAGTGGACGAAGGCCAGCGCCAGAATGGCAATCAGCATCACCAGACCGCTCGCCTGGGTATAGATGAAGAACTTGGTAGCCGCTGTGATACGCGTTTTACCGTCCGAGGCTTTGTGGCCCCACAGCGCGATCAGGAAGTACATCGGCACCAACATCATTTCCCAGAAGAAGAAGAACAGGAACATGTCGATGGCGAGGAACACGCCGATAACGCCGCCCAGGATCCACATCAGGTTGAGGTGGAAGAAGCCCTGGTATTTTTCGATTTCACGCCACGAACAGAGCACCGCCAGCACGCCGAGGAGACCGGTCAGCACCACCATCAGCAGCGACAGGCCGTCGATCGCCAGATGGATGCTAATGCCGAAGCGTGGGATCCACGGCAGCACGAATTCCGACTGCCATTGCGGAATACCCGCGGATTGCGTCAGAGAATAGCCGCCCTGCATCCACAGCTGCAGGCCAAGCACCAGCGTCAGTCCCATGGTAATCAGCGCGATCCAGCGCGGCACTTTCACGCCAAAGCGTTCGGTCTGCCAGCACAGGAAGCCGCCGATAAAGGGAATTAATATTAGCCAGGGTAGTAACATGGCGATTTTTATTCCTTGTTAAAGTCCCGTTCAGGACCGATTTTCAACGAATTCGACTACATTCACGTTTGAGTGCGGTTTGTTGTGTCGGGTGGCGCTTCGCTTACCCGACCTACGGTCTCGTAGGCCCGGTAAGCGAAGCGCCACCGGGCAAAACCGCGCGATCAAATCAACGCAATACCATCAGCAGCGCCAGCACCACCACCGCGCCGATGCTCATTGAAGCCACATACCAGCGCAGATAACCGTTCTCGCTCACCAGCAGGCCTTTGCCTGCGAAGCGGGAAAGGATCGCCGGGATATTCATCAACGAGTTCAGCGGATCGCGTTTCAGCAGCCAGGCAATACCGAGGAATGGTTTTACGAACACCTTGTCGTATAACCAGTCGAAGCCCCAGGCATGGAACCACCAGGTACCGAAGAAGCGGCCAGGCGCACTGTTGGCGATGGAGGTCACCAGCGTGCGTTTGCCCAGCCACAGCCATGCAGCGATCAGAATCCCGGCAATGGCGATGATCCCGGAGGCAATCTCCAGCGTCATCACGCTACCGTGGGCGAGCTCAGTGGTCTGCGGCAGTACGCCTTCCAGCGGCGGCACAATCAGCGCGCCAACGAAGGTGGATAGTACCAGCAGCACAATCAGCGGCAGATGATGGGTAATCCCCTTCCCTGCGTGCGCGTGAATTTGCTCTTTACCGTGGAATACGATGAAAATCATCCGGAAGGTGTACAGCGAGGTCATAAAGGCGCCGACCAGGCCTGCCACCATCAGATTGATATGGCCATTGGCCATCGCGCCTGCCAGAATCTCATCCTTACTGAAGAAGCCTGCGGTGATAAGCGGCAGTGCGGACAGCGCCGCGCCCCCCACCAGGAAGCAGACGTATACCAGCGGAATCGATTTGCGCAGGCCGCCCATCTTGAAGATGTTCTGTTCGTGATGGCAGGCCAGAATGACCGAACCAGACGACAGGAACAGCAGCGCTTTAAAGAACGCGTGAGTCATCAGGTGGAAAATCGCCGCGTCCCATGCCTGCACGCCCAGCGCGAGGAACATGTAGCCAATCTGGCTCATGGTAGAGTAGGCGAGAACGCGTTTGATATCGGTCTGCACCAGCGCGGCGAAGCCCGCCAACACCAGGGTGACCGCCCCGACGATACCGACCAGATGCAGCACTTCCGGCGTCATCAGGAACAGGCCGTGGGTACGGGCGATCAGATAGACGCCCGCGGTGACCATGGTCGCGGCGTGGATCAGCGCAGAGACCGGCGTCGGACCCGCCATCGCATCGGCAAGCCACGTTTGCAGCGGCAGCTGGGCGGATTTACCGACCGCGCCGCCAAGCAGCATCAGCGTCGCCCACTGCAGCGTGGTGCTGCCGTTAGCGAAGTGCTGCGGCGCCAGCTCCACCATTTCGCGGAAGTTCAGGGTACCCAGTTCGTTATAAAGAATGAACAGCGCGAAGGCGAGGAACACGTCGCCGACGCGGGTCACCACAAACGCTTTCATCGCTGCGGCGCCGTTCTTCGGATCGGTGTAGTAGAAACCGATCAGCAGGTAAGAACAGAGGCCCACGCCTTCCCAACCGAGGTACATCAGCAGCAGGTTATCGGCCAGTACCAGAACCACCATGCTGGCGATAAACAGGTTGGTATAGGCGAAGAAGCGGGAATATCCCTCTTCACCGCGCATGTACCAGGAGGCGAACATGTGGATCAGGAAGCCGACGCCGGTAACTACGGAGAGCATGGTCAGCGACAGGCCGTCCAACACCAGGTTGAAGCCGATGTTGAAATCACCGACCGACATCCAGGTCCACAGCGGCACGCTGACCGCCTGTTTGCCGTTAGCGAAAAAGTCGACGCCAACGTACGCGGTGACCAGCGCCGCCAGGCCTACCGAGCCCATGCCAACGGCGGCGGAAAGATTTTCCGACCAGCGCCCGCGGGAGAAGGCCAGCAGCACAAAGCCAATCAATGGCAAAAGAATGGTTAAGGCAAGCATGTTCATCCACGCAACTCACTTACTGAATCGATGTTCAGGTTCTGGCGGCGACGATGGAGCTGCAGCAGCAGCGCCAGGCCGATACTCGCTTCCGCAGCCGCGAGGCTGATGGCGAGGATATACATTATCTGACCATCTGCCTGACCCCAGTAGCTACCCGCCACCACAAAGGCCAGCGCGGCGGCGTTAATCATGATTTCCAGGCTAATCAACATAAACAGCAGATTGCGGCGGATCACCAGCCCCGTCAGACCAAGCACAAACAGGATGGCCGCGAGGATCAGTCCATGTGTTAAGGGGATCATGCGTGTTCCTCCGTTTTTCGTTTGTCGCTGTCGTTCAGACGGTTGCTCAGCACCTCGCCGGCGCGCTCTTCGCGGCCAATGTGGAAGGCAACCACCAGGCCCGCCAGCAGCAGCATGGAGGCCAGCTCCACCGCCAGGACGTACGGCCCAAACAGCGCAATGCCCACTTCTTTGGCGTTAATCGCCGCACCGTCGATACCCTGGTCGTTAATGCCCAGGATGGCGTAAACGATAACCACCAGCAGCACCGCGGAGAGGATGGCCGGGCCAATCCAGATCCCCGGCTGCAGCCACTTGCGCTCCTGTTCGATCTCGGTGCCGCCCAGGTTGAGCATCATCACCACGAAGACGAACAGCACCATAATGGCCCCGGCGTAGACGATGATTTCCAGCGCTCCGGCGAAGTACGCGCCCAGCGAGAAGAACACCCCGGCAATCGCCAGCAGCGAAATAATCAGGTACAGCAGCGCATGCACCGGATTGGTGTGGGTGACGACCCGCAAGGTTGCGAGGATGGCTATCAGGCCACAGATATAAAAAGCGAATTCCATTGCCCCTCTCCTTACGGTAACAGGCTCTTGACGTCGATTGGCTTAGCTTCATTTTCCGCTTCGCCCTTATCTTTGCCGTCGATTGCCATACCCGCCATCCGGTAGAAGTTATATTCCGGGTATTTGCCCGGACCGGAAATCAGCAGATCCTCTTTTTCGTACACCAGATCCTGACGCTTGTATTCACCCAGCTCGAAGTCCGGGGTCAACTGGATCGCCGTGGTCGGGCACGCTTCTTCGCACAGGCCGCAGAAGATGCAACGTGAGAAGTTGATGCGGAAGAACTCCGGATACCAGCGGCCGTCTACCGTCTCTGCTTTCTGCAGCGAGATACAGCCCACCGGGCAGGCTACCGCACACAGGTTACAGGCGACGCAGCGCTCTGCACCGTCCGGATCGCGGGTCAGCACGATGCGGCCGCGATAGCGCGGCGGCAGGTAGACCGGCTCTTCCGGATACATCCGGGTTTCACGTTTGGCGAAGGCATGCAGGCCAATCATCCAGATACTACGGACCTGGGTGCCGAACCCCACCAATAATTCTTTTAAGGTCATGTTCAATTCACCCCTTATTGCGCCTGCCAGAGAATGACAGCCGCCGTTACCAACAAGTTGACCAGCGTTAACGGCAGGCATACCTTCCAGCCAAAGGACATTACCTGGTCATAGCGCGGACGCGGTAATGATGCGCGGATCAAAATGAACATCATCATGAAGAACGCGGTTTTCAGCGCGAACCAGATGAAAGGAGGTAACCACGGGCCATTCCAGCCGCCGAAGAACAGCGTGACGATCAGCGCTGAAACGGTGACGATACCGATGTATTCCCCGACGAAGAACAGACCGAATTTCATGCCGGAATATTCAATGTGGTAACCATCGGCCAGTTCCTGCTCCGCTTCCGGCTGGTCGAACGGGTGACGGTGACACACCGCCACGCCGGCGATGGCGAAAGTCACGAAGCCGAAGAACTGCGGGATAACGTTCCACAGATGCGCCTGGTTGTTGACGATATCGGTCATATTGAATGACCCCGCCTGCGCCACCACGCCCATCAGGGAGAGACCGAGAAACACTTCGTAGCTCAGGGTCTGCGCGGAAGCACGCATCGCCCCCAGCAGCGAGTATTTGTTATTGCTCGACCAACCGGCGAACAGCACCGCGTAGACCGCCAGGCCTGCCATCATCAGGAAGAAGAGGATGCCGATGTTCAGGTCGGCCACCACCCACGTCGGGCTAACCGGCACGATAGCGAAGGCCAGCAGCAGCGAGGTAAAGGCGATAACCGGCGCCAGAGTAAAGATCACGCGATCGGAGAAGCGCGGGATCCAGTCCTCTTTAAAGAACATCTTGATCATGTCGGCGACCAGCTGCAGCGAACCGCCCCAGCCGACGCGGTTAGGTCCGTAGCGGTTCTGGAACAAGCCGAGCAGACGACGCTCGCCGAAGCTCATGAACGCGCCGCAGGTGACAACCACCAGCAGAATGACCACGGCCTTCAGGATGCTTAACAGAATGTCGATAAGATCCGGCGTTAACCAGCTCATGCTTTCGCCTCCTGCAGTGAATCAATACGCGATCCGGTCAGCACCGGCGCAATGCCCGGCATGCCCATCGGTAAGCCAACCTGTCCCGCGGTCAGGCCTTCAGAGATAACCAGCGGCAGACGCAGGGTCTGGCCTTCCACGCTAAAGGAGAGCATTGCCCCTGGGTTGACGCCAAGCTTCGCGGCATCCGCCGGGTTCAGCTTGATGTACGGCTCAGGCATCCGGCTCTGGAACACCGGCGCGCGCTGAGACAGCTCATCGCTGCCGAACAGATGGTAGTACGGCGCAATTCGCCATTTGCCCTCTTCCGCCTGGAAGCTGGCCGGCACCGCCGTGAAGTACTCCAGTCCGCTGGCGGACGCTTCAAACAGACGAACGCCCGGATCGCCGTGGCGCAGTTTCCCGCCCACTTCATCCTGGAACTTGTTCCATGCCTGCGGGGAGTTCCAGCCCGGCGCCCAGGCGAACGGGATCTGCGAACGCGGGGCGGACGGCTGGTTGTTCCCTTCCATGGAGAAGGCGAACATCGTGTCTTTATCCTGCGGCTGACGCGGCTCGTGCACGCTGATGTTAGCGCGCATCGCCGTGCGGCCGCTGTAGCGGTGCGGTTCACGCGCCAGCTTCTGGCCGCGAATGCGGAAGGTCGCATCCGGCGCGGCGTCTTTAATGCCCGCCAGCTGCGGCAGCGCGGCAATCGCCGCATCAATGACGTGGTCCAGCTGAGTCCAGTCAACCTGACGGTTGTTGACGGTGCTGTGCAGCGAATGCAGCCAGCGCCAGCTTTCCAGCATTACGGTTTTCGCGTCGTAGTAAGCCGGATCGTAAACCTGGAAGAAACGCTGGGCGCGGCCTTCGTTGTTCACCACGGTACCGTCGCTTTCCGCAAAGCTTGCCGCGGAGAGCACCAGGTGCGCTTTGTCCATAATCGCGGTGCGCTGATGATCCACCACCATCACCAGCGGCGCTTTCGCCAGCGCAGCGTCAACGCGCGCGGCGGAGGCATGACGGTGAAGGTCGTTTTCCAGCACGATAACCGCGTCTGCGGCGCCGCTTTCCAGTTCGTCCAGCGCCTCTTCAAGCGAGCCGCCGCCGATCATGCCCAGTCCGACGCTGTTAACCGCCCGGGCGACCATGGTCACCCCGACATCGGCGCCGCGGCCTTTCAGAGCTTTCGCCACGTTAGCGGCGGCCTGGATGATCTCCATGCTGCCGGCGTTGGTCCCGGAGATGATCAGCGGTTTTTTCGCCCCGGCCAGCGCCTGAACGATAACGTCGACTTTACCCTGCAGGTCCTGGCTCAGGCCGTCAACCGCCGGCGCGCTGTCGTCCAGCGCATGGGCAATAGCAAAGCCGAGACGCGCCTGATCTTCTACCGGCGCGCGGTAGGTCCACGCCGCGATGTCATCCAGGCGGGTGTCATCGACGTTGGTGACGAATAGCGGGTGCTTGGCGCGCTGGCCGATGTTGAGGATCGCGGCGATCTGCCAGTCGGCCACTTTCTGCGCCGCCGCCATTTCGCGTGCTTTCCCTTTCACTGCCTGGCGTACCGCCAGGGCCACGCGCGCGCCGGTCTGGGTAATGTCTTCGCCCAGCACCAGTACCGCATCGTAGGATTCGATATCGCGCAGGCTTGGCGTGTGGATCCCGCCCTCGCGCAGCACTTTCAGCATCATCTGCAGGCGCGCTTGTTCGCCTTTGGCGATGCCGGTATAGAAGTTGTCGGCGCCCACCAGCTCGCGCAGCGCGAAGTTGCTTTCAATGCTGGCGCGCGGGGAGCCGATGCCGATCACTTTCTTCGACTGGCGCAGGATATCCGCCGCCCCCTGCATCGCCTGCTCGGCGTTAAGGGTGATCAGATCGTCGCCGCGGCGCTGTACCGGCTGACGCGGACGGTCTTTCAGGTTCACGTAGCCATAGCCGAAACGACCGCGGTCGCAGAGGAAGTAGCGGTTCACGGTACCGTTATAGCGGTTTTCGATACGACGCAACTCGCCATAGCGTTCGCCCGGGCTGATGTTACAGCCGATGGAACACTGCTGGCAGATGCTCGGCGCAAACTGCATGTCCCACTTACGGTTATAGCGCTCGGAGTGGGTTTTGTCGGTGAAGACGCCGGTTGGGCAGACTTCCACCAGGTTGCCGGAGAACTCGCTCTCCAGGGTGCCATCTTCCGGGCGGCCGAAGTAGACGTTGTCGTGCGCGCCATAGACGCCCAGATCGGTGCCGTCGGCATAATCTTTGTAGTAGCGCACGCAGCGGTAGCAGGCGATGCAGCGGTTCATTTCGTGCGAAATAAACGGCCCCAGATCCTGATTGCGGTGGGTACGCTTGGTGAAACGATAGCGGCGGAAGCTATGACCGGTCATCACCGTCATATCCTGCAGGTGGCAGTTGCCGCCCTCTTCGCAGACCGGGCAGTCGTGCGGGTGGTTAGTCATCAACCACTCCACCACGCTTTCGCGGAACTGCTTCGCTTCGCTGTCGTCGATAGAAATAAAGGTGCCGTCGGATGCCGGAGTCATACAGGACATCACCAGGCGACCACGCGTGTCTTCCGCGTTCTGATATTGCTTCACCGCACACTGGCGGCAAGCACCGACGCTCCCTAGCGCCGGGTGCCAGCAAAAGTAGGGAATATCAAGACCAAGAGAGAGACAAGCCTCTAGCAGGTTGTCCGCCCCGTTGACCTCGTATTCTTTGCCGTCTACATGAATCGTAGCCATTTGCGTGCTTCCAAAAATAAAAAACCTTTAGATTACCAGCGCGTCTTAAGCAGGTTCGGCTGAATCCCGTTGATTGCATGGGTATTGCTGAACTGCTGCTTAATGCCAGCCTCGAATTCTTCGCGGAAATATTTAATCGCGCTCTGTAGCGGCTCGACCGCGCCCGGCGCGTGCGCGCAGAAGGTTTTACCCGGGCCCAGGAATCGACACAGTTGCTCAAGGGTTTCGATATCGCCAGGCTGGCCTTCGCCGCGCTCCAGGGCGCGCAGGATCTTCACGCTCCACGGCAGACCATCGCGGCACGGCGTACACCAGCCGCAGGACTCGCGGGCAAAGAACTCTTCAAGGTTGCGCACCAGCGAGACCATGTTGATCTCGTGGTCAACGGCCATCGCCAGCGAGGTGCCCAGACGGCTGCCCGCTTTACCAATGCTTTCGAATTCCATCGGCAGATCGAGGTGCGCTTCGGTGAGGAAGTCGGTCCCTGCTCCGCCCGGTTGCCAGGCTTTAAACTTCAGGCCATCGCGCATACCGCCGGCGTAATCTTCGAGGATCTCGCGGGCAGTGGTGCCGAACGGCAGCTCCCAGACGCCCGGATTCTTCACCCGGCCGGAGAAGCCCATCAGCTTGGTGCCAGCATCTTTGCTGGTGGAAATGTTCTGGTACCACTCGACGCCGTTGGCGAGGATCGCTGGCACGTTGCACAGGGTTTCTACGTTGTTGACGCAGGTCGGCTTGCCCCAGACGCCGGAGCTCGCCGGGAACGGCGGCTTGGATCGCGGGTTGGCGCGGCGGCCTTCCAGAGAGTTGATCAGCGCCGTCTCTTCGCCGCAGATATAGCGCCCTGCCCCGGTGTGCACGAACAGCTCGAAGTCAAACCCGGTGCCGAGGATGTTTTTCCCCAACAGACCCGCTTCGGTGGCTTCAGCAATCGCGCGACGCAGATGCTGGGCCGCTTCAATATATTCCCCGCGCAGGAAGATGTAGCCGCGGTACGCTTTCAGCGCAAACGCGGAGATCAGCATGCCTTCCACCAGCAGGTGCGGCAGCTGCTCCATCAGCAGGCGGTCTTTATAGGTGCCCGGCTCCATTTCATCGGCGTTACACAGCAGGTAACGGATGTTCATGGATTCGTCTTTCGGCATCAGGCTCCACTTCAGACCAGTGGAGAAGCCCGCGCCGCCGCGCCCTTTCAGGCCAGCGTCTTTTACCGCCGTGACAATCTCATCCGGGGCCATCCCGGTCAGGGCTTTACGCGCCCCTTCATAGCCATTTTTACTGCGATACTCGTCCAGCCACACCGGCTGCTTGTCGTCGCGCAGGCGCCAGGTGAGCGGATGCGTTTCCGCAGTACGAATTACGGTTTTCATTTGTACTGCTCCAGCAGGTCAGGAATTGCCTCCGGCGTCAGATGGCTGTGAGTATCCTCATCAATCATCATGGTCGGTCCCTTGTCGCAGTTACCCAGGCAGCAGGTCGGCAGCAGGGTAAAGCGGCCATCAAAGGTGGTCTGCCCCGGCTTGATATTCAGTTTCTTCTCAATGGCGGCCTGAATACCCTGATAGCCGGTGATGTGGCATACCACGCTGTCGCAGTAGCGGATCACGTGACGGCCAACCGGCTGGCGGAAAATCTGGCTGTAGAACGTCGCCACGCCTTCCACGTCGCTGGCCGGGATCCCCAGCACATCGGCGATGGCGTAGATCGCGCCATCCGGCACCCAGCCGCGCTGTTTCTGAACGATTTTCAGCGCTTCGATGGACGCCGCACGCGGGTCTTCGTAGTGGTGCTTCTCGTGCTCAATAGCCTCACGCTCTGCCGCACTCAGCTCAAAAGCCTCGGTTTGTGGTTGTTGATTCTCGTGCATAATTAGCGGTCCACGTCTGACATAACAAAATCGATACTACCCAGATAGACGATCAGGTCGGATACCAGGCTGCCGCGGATCGCCGACGGGATCTGCTGCAGGTGCGCAAAGCTCGGCGTACGCACGCGGGTACGGTAGCTCATGGTGCTGCCGTCGCTGGTCAGGTAGTAACTGTTGATCCCTTTGGTCGCCTCAATCATCTGGAAAGATTCGTTGGCCGGCATCACCGGGCCCCACGATACCTGCAGGAAGTGGGTGATCAGGGTTTCGATATGCTGCAGCGTGCGCTCTTTCGGCGGCGGCGTGGTCAGCGGGTGATCCGCTTTGAACGGGCCTTCCGGCATGTTATCGAGGCACTGCTGAAGAATGCGCAGACTCTGGCGCAGCTCTTCTACTTTCAGCATCACGCGGGTGTAGCAGTCTGAGACGCCCCCCCCGGTCGGGACTTCGAAGTCGAAGTTTTCATAGCCAGAGTAAGGACGCCATTTACGCACGTCGAAGTCGATACCGGTGGCGCGCAGGCCTGCGCCGGTGGTGCCCCACTCCAGCGCCTCTTTGGCGGTATAGGCTGCCACGCCGACGGAACGGCCTTTCAGAATGGTGTTGCGCAGGGCGGCCTTCTCATAGGAGTCCAGACGCTTCGGCATCCACTCGAGGAACTCACGCAGCAGGCGATCCCAGCCACGCGGCAGATCGTGCGCGACGCCGCCGATGCGGAACCACGCCGGGTGCATACGGAATCCGGTAATCGCTTCCACCAGATCGTAAATTTTCTGCCGATCGGTAAAGGCGAAGAAGACCGGCGTCATCGCGCCGACGTCCTGAATAAAGGTCGAGATATACAGCAGGTGGCTGTTGATGCGGAACAGCTCGGAGAGCATCACGCGGATCACGTTCACGCGATCCGGTACGGTGATCCCAGCCAGTTTTTCCACCGCCAGCACGTACGGCATCTCGTTGACGCAGCCGCCGAGATATTCAATACGGTCGGTATACGGGATGTAGCTGTGCCAGGACTGACGCTCGCCCATCTTCTCGGCGCCGCGGTGGTGATAACCGATATCCGGTACGCAGTCGACGATCTCTTCGCCGTCCAGTTGCAGAATAATGCGGAACGCACCATGCGCCGATGGGTGGTTCGGACCGAGGTTGAGGAACATGAAGTCCTCGTTGTCGGTGCCGCGCTTCATGCCCCACTCTTCCGGTTTAAAGGTCAGCGCCTCCATCTCCAGATCCTGTTTGGCTTTGGTCAGCTCAAACGGGTCGAACTCGGTGGCACGCGCCGGATAATCTTTACGCAGCGGGTGACCTTCCCAGGTCGGCGGCATCATGATGCGACGCAGGTTCGGGTGACCATCGAAGGTAATGCCAAACATTTCCCAGGTTTCACGCTCATACCAGTTGGCGTTGGGGAACAGTTTGGTGAAGGTCGGCAGATGCAGATCGTTTTCCGACAGCGCCACCTTGAGCATGATGTCGCGGTTGCGATCGATGGAGATCAGGTGATAGAAAACGGAAAAATCCGCGGCGGGCAGGCCATCGCGGTGCGTGCGCAGACGTTCGTCCATGCCGTGCAGGTCAAACAGCATCACGTAAGGCTTCGGCAATTTCTTCAGGAAATCACCCACCTCCAGCAGCTGTTCACGCTTCACCCATACCACCGGTACGCCGGTACGGGTTGGCTGAACGGTAAAGGCATCCGGCCCAAAGCGGTTGCGCAGTTCGCCAATCACCGGGTCATCAAGGTGATCGCGGGTTTGCCAGGCTGGTGCGGCGTCATGCGCGGTTAAATCGGTCATATTGTTCACCATTGCAAAAGGTCCGTGGTGACTGCCGGCGAGACTTCGCGCTGTTGTAGATTGATTTGCGAAGTGGTTCTCCCGCCCGCAGGCGCAAATTAAATCTCGTCCGGCGTCCGCAGATTGGTCACTGCAATACGTTCGCCGCGTTTACGCTCGCGTTCCGACTGCATATTGGCGCGATAAACGCCCTGATCGCCAACCACCCATGAGAGCGGGCGACGTTCTTTACCAATGGACTCCTGCAGCAGCATCAGCGCCTGCATATAGGCCTCCGGACGCGGCGGGCAGCCCGGGATGTACACATCGACCGGAATGAATTTATCCACGCCCTGGACGACGGAATAGATGTCGTACATCCCGCCTGAGTTGGCGCAGGCGCCCATGGAGATCACCCACTTCGGCTCCAGCATCTGATCGTAGAGACGCTGAATAACCGGCGCCATTTTGGTAAAGCAGGTTCCCGCGACCACCATCAGGTCCGCCTGACGCGGAGAGGCGCGCAGAACTTCTGCCCCAAAACGCGCAACGTCATGCACCGCAGTGAATGACGTCACCATTTCCACATAACAGCAAGAAAGGCCGAAGTTGTACGGCCAAATTGAGTTCTTACGGCCCCAGTTCACCATGTCATGCAGCGCGTGTTCGAGTTTCCCCATATACACGCTTTTATTGACTTCCTGCTCCAGAGGATCGGTAACGATCTCCTGTTTCTGCAGGGGGTAACGGTCGTTCTCACCGTTAGGATCTATGCGGGTGAGCGTATAATCCATCTTATTGCCTCGCTTTTACTGCATATGACGGTTAGTGGGACTGTCTGTTTCCGGGTTAACCAGCGTGCGACGGGAACGCGCAGGCGTCCAGTCCAGTGCGCCGATGCGAACGAGATAAACCAGACCAGCCAGTAGCACTAAAATGAAAATTGCGGCTTCCACAAAGCCGACCCAGCCGCTCTCGCGGATAGAGGTCGACCATGCGTAGAGATACAGGGCTTCCACGTCGAAGATAACGAAGAACATGGCAACCAGATAAAACTTCGCAGAAAGACGTAAGCGGGCCGAACCGACGGAGTCGATCCCCGATTCAAACGGCGTGTTTTTACTACGCGCGCGCGCGCGACCGCCAAGGTACCAGCCGCCGACGAGCATGAGGCAGCACAGGCCGATAGCGATGATGAGAAATATAGCGAATGCCCAATGATGAGCGATGACTTCAGTGGATGTTGACATACGCATTGCTTAACCAAAAAAGTGTAGCGCCAAAACCCTCTGCTCTTACTGGCAGATGAACGCCACAGCGTTTCACGGGAGGAATAAAAAATAACCGTGCAAAAAAGCGTCCCTGGTCGATGTGAGAAGCCCAGATGCCGTGGCTTTTTACCCCTTTCTTTAACCTTTTGTCAACTTTAACAAAAGTTTTCATAACATTAATTTACATTGGAATCTTTTCATTAACATTAAATGCCCTTTTCTGCGAAATAACCTTGCATACTGTTCGGTTTTAGTGTTGTTGAATCGTGTCCGTTTCCGTCGTAAATCAAAAATCCCTTCTATTTTGACAGGATTTAGCCTCGATTCCTCCCCCCAAAGAGGGGTATTTTCTTGATCTGCGACACGGTTTTGTTAATTACCACAGGAAATCGGCAACAATCCATCCGGTTTTTTAACATTAGCAGGAAGTGTTGAAAGTGCAGGGAAAAGTCGACAAGCTGAGCGCCTTGTCACGCCAATACGCTGATTTTTCTGCAAAGAAATACAAAAAAGATTCAAAACATCAATAAGAGTGCAAAAAAAAGAGCCGCCAGGCGGGAAACCAACTCCTGAGGCTCTTTTTGGGCACTTACATTCTGTTACCAGTTTTTGTGATCTTTGTTAGCAAGAATACCTTTACAAAACCAAGGTATTCCCTCCCTCTTCCGGAGTAAGTGCTGTACCCGTTTCCCAGGGATGGATCTCCTGGCTCAGAGACTGAAAAATCGCCTGCGGCAGTTCGCTCACCGTCCGCGGATTGCAGCTGACGACGTACCGGGTGTCCGGCAACGCCGGTAACCCCTCACTGATGCCAGCCACGCGTAGATCCGGGCTCATCATTTCGACCGGGCGCGCCGTCACGCCCAGCCCGGCCTTCACCGCCGCTTTCACGCCCGATAGCGAGGAAGCTCCGTGGGCCAGATGCCAACTGACGCGAGCAGTTTCCAGCGCGGCGATAATATCCTGGCGGAATGGACTTGGCTCTTCGAGCAGGATCAGGGGGATAGATTCCCCCTTCGCCAGCACATATTCCGCTGCACAATACCAGAGAGTAGGTGATGTTCTCAGGGTGAAAGAGGTAAAGCCGGGAGGCTGATGGGTGGTCAACGCCAGATCGACCAGCCCCTCGGCCAGCATCTCCATGATGGCGGCATGGGGGTGAACTTTGATCTCCAACGTCATTCTGGGATAGAAACAGCCGATGCGGTTTAACAAAAACGGCAGGATGGTGTCAGCCGTTTCTTCTGACGCACCGATGCTCAGAGCCCCCTGCAGGCTGCCATACATCAGCGACATACAGGCTTCATCGTTAAAACGGAGAATTTTGCGGGCATAGCCCAGCAGCTGGATCCCCTGCTCGGTCAGCAGCTTATTGCGGCCGTGGCGGGCGAAAAGCTCTTTGCCCACCAGCTGTTCCAGGCGTTGCATTTGCTGACTGACCGCGGACTGAGTACGACACACTGCGGCGGCGGCGGCGGCAAAAGTGTTCAAATCAGCGACCGCGACAAAGGTACGCAGCAGATCGAGATCGAGGTTGAGTATGGGACGTGTTGTATTAATCATCTTTCTTCACTTACAGGTGGCTAACGCTGACCTGCCTTGTTGATGCTTTACGCCAGGTTTCCGGCTATTCCCTGAGCCTCGTGCTCACCGTCTGACGGCGGATAAACAACTGGACGAACGTTATTACATGCCAAAGTACTCGTCTGGGCAAATGCGCAGAACTGCGGAGTAATATATTGTTCGTATTTCTCATTATTATTTATTACCACGACCAGCCAGGCGCCATACGTCGCCGCGGGAACCCGGTCAGTGATGCTGAGAAAATCGCTCTTCTGGCGTAACTTTCCGGCAGAAAAGGAACAATAAAATCCTGTAATAACAATATATTAAATCTCAATGCAACCGCAGTTCTTGGCGGTTAACACGGATATTAACGGTGATATTCTAACCTATCCCCCTCCTTTTTATAAGCCTTAATAAGGATTAACTGAGACAATTTTAAATTTTTTCAACATTTTATATTAATTAACAAACCTCAGATTATTACCCGCTAAAAATAATAATAATGTGGTCGCACGCTGTTTTTTATTAAAATTATTTAACATCAAAATTACAAGCCAATCGCGCTTGTATGCAGGATAGCGTTTTTTAGCGACTCCCCCTTCTCCCTCCCCATATTACCGGGAAAACAAACGAGATAAATGATGGCAAAATCGCTATTAAATCTATATTTAAGACCAAAAAATCGACATAAAAAGGCATAAGCTACAGACCAAATCCGCAATCGGTAGATAAATCAATTGCACTTAAAATCCGGCGTTAGCAAAATCTTCTCCTGCAAAGCCTTCAAAACAGCGGGGAGGGGGAGTACATTGTTCCGTGCTGACTTCCACGGCAGGGAGTGGCGATAACAGCTAAAAGGTCAAGATTCATGTCCCCCATCGAAAAATCCAGCAAGTTAGAGAACGTCTGTTATGACATCCGCGGCCCGGTTCTGAAAGAAGCCAAACGTCTTGAAGAAGAAGGCAATAAGGTTCTGAAACTGAACATCGGCAACCCGGCGCCATTCGGCTTCGAGGCCCCTGACGAGATCCTCGTCGACGTCATCCGCAATTTGCCTACCGCCCAGGGTTACTGCGATTCGAAAGGATTGTACTCGGCGCGTAAAGCTATCATGCAGCATTACCAGGCCCGGGGTATGCGCGATGTCACGGTGGAAGACATCTATATCGGCAACGGCGTGTCCGAGCTGATTGTGCAGGCGATGCAGGCGCTGTTAAACAGCGGCGATGAGATGCTGGTTCCCGCCCCGGACTACCCGCTGTGGACGGCGGCGGTGTCGCTTTCCAGCGGCAAAGCGGTGCACTATCTGTGTGACGAATCCTCTGACTGGTTCCCGGATCTGGACGACATCCGCGCAAAAATCACACCGCGCACCCGCGGGATCGTGATCATTAACCCTAACAACCCCACCGGCGCGGTCTATTCCAAAGAATTGCTGCAGGAGATCGTGGAGATCGCTCGTCAGCATAATCTGATCATTTTCGCCGATGAAATTTACGACAAGATCCTCTACGACGAAGCCCAGCATCACTCTATTGCCGCCCTGGCGCCGGACCTGCTGACGGTGACCTTTAACGGATTGTCGAAAACCTACCGCGTTGCCGGCTTCCGTCAGGGCTGGATGGTGTTGAATGGCCCGAAAAAACACGCGAAGGGCTATATCGAAGGGCTGGAGATGCTGGCTTCAATGCGTCTTTGCGCCAACGTGCCGGCCCAGCATGCTATCCAGACGGCGCTGGGCGGCTATCAGAGCATCAGCGAATTCATCATCCCCGGCGGACGCCTGTATGAACAACGCAACCGCGCCTGGGAGCTTATCAACGATATTCCGGGCGTCTCCTGCGTGAAGCCAAAAGGCGCGCTGTATATGTTCCCGAAAATCGATGCCAAACGCTTCAATATTCATGACGACCAGAAAATGGTGCTCGACTTCCTGCTGCAGGAGAAAGTCCTGCTGGTGCAGGGCACCGCCTTTAACTGGCCGTGGCCGGATCACGTACGCATCGTGACCCTGCCGCGCGAAGACGACCTGGAGATGGCTATCTCCCGCTTTGGCCGCTTCCTCTCCGGCTACCATCAGCTTTAATCGCGCCGCCGCCGGCATTTGCATCCGGCGGCGATCCCTGCGCACAATGGAACCCGATGTTGTCACTGATTAAGGGTCCCTATGAGTCAGAGTCATTTCTTTGCCCACCTCTCCCGCCTGAAACTGATTAACCGCTGGCCGCTGATGCGCAACGTGCGCACCGAAAATGTCTCCGAACACAGCCTGCAGGTGGCGATGGTCGCCCACGCGCTGGCGGCGATTAAAAACCGCAAATTTGGCGGCCAGGTCAACGCCGAGCGTATCGCCCTGCTGGCGATGTACCATGACGCCTCGGAAGTACTAACTGGCGACCTCCCTACTCCGGTGAAATATTTCAATTCGCAGATTGCCCAGGAATATAAGGCGATTGAGAAAATTGCTCAGCAAAAGCTGGTGGATATGGTCCCTGACGAGCTGCGCGATATTTTCGAGCCGCTGATTGATGAGCATCACTACAGTGAGGAAGAGCAGTCGATCGTTAAACAGGCTGACGCCCTCTGCGCTTACCTGAAGTGCCTCGAAGAGCTGTCTGCAGGCAATAACGAATTTCTGCTGGCCAAAGGTCGGCTGGAAAAGACCCTGGCATCGCGGCGCAGCGCGGAGATGGATTACTTTATGCAGGTGTTCGTCCCAAGCTTCCAGCTGTCGCTGGACGAAATTAGCCAGGATTCGCCGCTGTAAGGTTCTGGCCGGGCGGCGGTTGTGCTCTACCCGGCCAGAATATCTTAAAACGGAAACAGTACCGGGATTAGCAGGACGCAGACCACCATCACCAGTATGGTAAAGGGCACGCCTATTTTGACAAAATCGCTAAATGAGTACTTGCCCGGGCCAAGCACCAGGGTGTTAACCGGCGAGGAGACCGGGGTCATAAACGCCGCCGAAGCCGCCATCGCCACCACCATGGCAAAAGGATAGGGTGAGACGCCCATTGACTTCGCCGCCGCTAAGGCAATAGGCGCCATCAGCACCGCCGTGGCGGTGTTTGAGATAAACAGCCCAATCGCCGCGCACATCACGAACAGGCAGCCGAGCATCAGATAAGGCCCCTCGCCTCCGGCGACATCCATCAGTCCCTTCACCACCAGATCCACCCCGCCGGTTTTTTGCAGCGCCAGGGCAAACGGCATCATCCCAACAATCAAAATAATGCTCGGCCAGTGGATCGCCTTGTAGGCGCTTTCGGCATTGATGCAGCGGAATTTGCCCATCAGCAGACAGGCGATAATCGCGGCAATCGGGTTGGGAATTTCATCGGTGAGCATCAGGGCTACCATCAGCACCAGGCAGAAAATCGCATGCGGAGCCTGGCTGTGGGCCGGCGAAGCGTCATCGACCTCAACCGGCATATTGAGCACCACGAAATCCCGGCCGCGCTTCGCCAGCAGGGCAATTTGCCGCCAGTTGCCGACCACCAGCAGGATATCGCCGAGCTGCAGCGGCTCGTCGACCACCGAACCATCCATCGCTTTGCCATCGCGCTTCATGCCGACGATATTGAGACCAAACCGGGTGCGGAAGGCTATCTCACGCACCGTTTTGCCCATCATCTCTGAATCCGGGATCAGCGCCACCTCCGCCATCCCCACATCCAGCGCCTGATCGGCAAAATACTCGCCGCGCAATACCATCGGCTCAAGCATTTGCTCGCCGCAGAACTGGCGTAAATCGACATCGGAGGCGGACATATCGATCAGCAGGACGTCGCGGGCGCGAAATTCCGATACCCCGTTGACGTTGACAATTACCCGGCGGAACCGCCGCCAGCGTTCAACGCCGATCACGTTGGCGCAGTAGCGCTCACGCAGCTTTAAATCATCCAGCCGCTGACCGATCATCGGCGAACCCGGGCGGATGGCCAGCCGGCGAGCGCGGCCGGTGAGGTGATATTCGCGGATCAAATCGCGGAAGGTGCTTCTTTTTCGCCCATCGCGTGCGGAGTCGCCATTATCCGTCTTCAGCATAAAGCGCACCGCCAGCATATAGACGATGCCCAGGATCAGCACCACCAGGCCAATCGGCGTGACGCTGAAAAAGCTGAAGCCGTGCAGTCCCTCGCGCAGCAATTCACTGTTGACCACCAGGTTGGGCGGCGTCGCCACCAGGGTCATCATCCCGCTGATAAGCCCGGCGAAGCTCAGCGGCATCATCAGCCGCGATGGCGAGGTATTCATCCGCGCCGAGACGCTAAGTACCACCGGGATGAAAATGGCGACCACCCCGGTGGAGCTCATAAACGCGCCCAGACCGGCGACGGTGAGCATCAGGTAGATCAGCATTTTGGTTTCGCTGTTCCCCGCCACGCTCACCAGCCATGCCCCCATTTTGGTGGCGACTCCGGTGCGCACCAGGCCATCGCCGATAATAAACAGGGCGGCAATCAGGATCACGTTAGGATCGCTGAATCCGGAAAAAGCTTCATTTAACGTCAGCGTTCCGCTGAGGACAAAGGCGACAATGACCATCAGGGCGATAGCATCCATGCGCACCTTGCCGGTAGCAAACAGCACAACCGCGATGGCCAGGAGGGATAAAACCCAAATCAATTCACCGTTCACAACGTTTCCTTGTCACAAGTGGGAGTCGACATAGTGGCATAAAAAAGCCCCGACGACGCGGGGCGAAATCATGGGTTTACGCTTTAAGACGCACATTTACCACGCCGTCAGTCTGGCGTTCAACCACCAGATCTTCCAGGCTGCTCAGCACGAGGTCGGCTTCATCCAGGCGAGGGGCATCGGCGGGCACGTTGACCGCGATAGTGCGACAGCCGGCCGCCAGTCCGGAGAGGAGCCCCGCCGGCGCATCTTCCACCACCGCGCACTCCCCGGCAGGCAGACCCAGCCGCTCGGCGCCCAGCAGATAGGCGTCCGGCGCCGGTTTGCCGTGTTTCACCTGCTCGGCGGTGACGAACACCTCAGGCATCGGCAGGCCCGCCGCGCGGTGACGCGCGTGGGCAACCGGAATCGAGCCGGAGGTGACAATCGCCCACGGGATCCCGGCCTCATTGAGCGTATTCAGCAGGGCTAATGCCCCCGGCAGCGCGACGATACCCTCAATATCAGTGGCTTCTATCTGCTCGAGGTAGCGAAATTCGGCCTGGATATCCTCCTCGCTGCGCCCCGGCATAAAATGGCGAATGGAGGTAATGGCCTGCTTGCCGTGAATAAAACTGAGAATTTCATCATGGTCAATGGCGAAACGATCGCCCCACTTGCACCATGAACGCTCTACCACCGGCAAGGAATCCACCAGCGTCCCGTCTAAATCGAACAGGAAACCTTTACACTGCACGGGCACCTCCCTCAGGCGTTGATAATTTGATTAATTTCATTACTGCTCAGATGATACTGGCGCGGGCAAGCGTGCCAGACGCTCAGCATCCGCTGATATTTCTCCCACATCGGGGTCTGCGAGTTAAAGCCATGGGTACCGGCGTCAAAATGGCTGTAGCGGCCTTCAACGTTGACCATAAAACGCACATAGCCGAGATAACGCGCTTCGGTGGCGGCATCAAATCCGAGGAAGGTGACCCGGCGTTCATCGATACCCGCCGCGTCTTTCAGGTTGGTCCAGGAGACGTGCAGCGCGTGGTACATCTCCATGATATCAATAACGGTACGGCAGGTTTCTTCCGTCAGCTGGCCGAACTCGCGGTCCAGTTCACGCATCTGTAGCCCATACCCACGCTCTATGATGGTTTGCAGACGACGGTAGCGTTCCGCATTATCCGGGTCGAGCATCGTCATCATTTTGTACTGATTGGATAAAATCAGACGCTGCGCATTGGTCATTTCCATGTTGTGACTCCTGTAGCACGGTAGGGCGTGAAATAAAGAAGGCGCATAAATCATGCGCCTTCTTTTATATGCGTTTTCCGTAGTGAATTACAAATCATCAAGGAAAGTTTTATCCAGTTGTTTGAAGGCGCGCTTAAGCGTGTCAGCCAGCGCCTGATAATCGGGCTTGCCTTCGACCGGTGCCAGCGCCTGCCCCGCCTCCTGCAGTTTACCGCGCACTTCATAGAACCAGTTAAGAATGGAGGGCGGCAGCGGCGTCACCGAACGCTTACCCAACCACCAGAGTCCCTGCATCGGCAGGCTCAGCGCAAACAGCGCGGTAGCGACGGCGGGGCCCAGCTGGCCGCCAAGAGCTATCTGCCAGCAGAGGGTAAAAATGGCGATTGGCGGCATGATGCGGATGGCATAGCGGGTGGCACGAATAATGCGGTTTTCAATAAACACCGGCGCGAGGCGCTTGTCGAGAGGCCAGGTCTTTGCGTAATGCTGCCCGCGGTTGAACAAGCTAAAGAAGCTAACGGGGCGTTTCTCAGGGGTCGACATGGCTTTACCTCAACTTTACATATAAAACTTAAAAAATTCGTGCAAAACACCAACTATGCATGACATCGTTCAAAAGATTTTGGCAAAGGATGCCGCAATCAGGTATCCTGTGCCCGCCTGAAAGGGCGGTTAGACTCTTTGCCAGGCTAGTCAAATTATCGCATATTCTGCCATTGGCTGAAAATTATGCAAAATGGCATAAAATCAAATGTACTTCTCTCATCGTGCCCGAAAACAGAACAAGGCATGATGTTAATCATAAATGTCGAGGTCATCCTGCGCTACGCTAATGACACACTGACGTTTTTTTAGCCACGTATCATAAAAAGGTACTTCCATGTCGAGTAAGTTAGTACTGGTTCTGAACTGCGGTAGCTCCTCTCTGAAATTTGCTATCCTTGACGCCGTGAACGGCGACGAATATCTGTCCGGTTTAGCGGAATGCTTCCACCTGCCGGAAGCCCGTATCAAATGGAAAATGGACGGCAGCAAACAAGAAGCCGAGTTAGGCGCGGGCGCCGCGCACAGTGAAGCGCTGAACTTTATCGTTAACACTATTCTGGCACAAAAACCAGAACTGTCTGCTCAGCTGACCGCAATCGGCCACCGTATCGTACACGGCGGTGAAAAATACACCAGCTCCGTGGTGATCGACGAGTCCGTAATTCAGGGTATTAAAGACGCCGCGTCTTTCGCACCGCTGCACAACCCGGCACACCTGATCGGCATCGCTGAAGCGCTGAAATCCTTCCCGCACCTGAAAGACAAAAACGTGGCTGTATTCGATACGGCGTTCCATCAGACCATGCCGGAAGAATCCTATCTCTACGCCCTGCCGTACAGCCTGTACAAAGAGCACGGCGTTCGTCGTTACGGCGCGCACGGCACCAGCCACTTCTACGTGACTCAGGAAGCCGCTAAGATCCTCAACAAGCCGGTGGAAGAGCTGAACATCATCACCTGCCACCTCGGCAACGGTGGTTCTGTTTCCGCTATCCGTAACGGTAAATGCGTTGACACCTCCATGGGTCTGACCCCGCTGGAAGGCCTGGTGATGGGTACCCGCTCCGGTGACATCGATCCGGCCATCATCTTCCATCTGCACGACACCCTGGGCATGAGCGTTGACGCGATCAACAAAATGCTGACCAAAGAGTCCGGCCTGCTGGGTCTGACCGAAGTCACCAGCGACTGCCGCTACGTGGAAGACAACTATCAGGAAAAAGCCGACGCTAAACGCGCGATGGACGTTTACTGCCACCGCCTGGCGAAATACATCGGTTCCTACACCGCGCTGATGGACGGCCGTCTTGACGCCGTTATTTTCACCGGTGGTATCGGTGAAAACGCCGCGATGGTGCGTGAGCTGTCGCTGGGCAAACTGGGCGTACTGGGCTTTGAAGTTGACCATGAGCGTAACCTTGCTGCCCGCTTCGGCAAGTCTGGCTTCATCAACAAAGAAGGCACCCGTCCTGCCGTGGTTATCCCGACCAACGAAGAGCTGGTCATCGCGCAAGACGCCAGCCGTCTGACCGCATAATTCCACATCGCCAGCCCTGACCCGCAATAATTCGAGCTGCAGGAAGGCGGCGACACAGCAAAACCCCGGCCGCGTACAGCGCGTACGCCACCGGGGTGAGCAAGTAGAGCCAACGCACGTGCAACTTGAAATATGACGGATAGCTGGCGGTGCTGTTTTGTATCCCGCCTGATACTGGCGGTAACGAAAGAGGATATACCGTGTCCCGTACTATCATGTTAATTCCTACCGGTACCAGCGTAGGTCTGACCAGCGTCAGCCTCGGTGTGATCCGCGCTATGGAACGCAAAGGCGTTCGTCTGAGCGTCTTTAAACCTATCGCCCAGCCGCGTTCCGGTGGCGATGCCCCAGACCAGACCACCACCATCGTTCGCGCCAGCTCCTCCACCACCACCGCCGCTGAACCGCTGAAGATGAGCCATGTTGAGTCTCTGCTCTCCAGCAATCAGAAAGATGTGCTGATGGAAGAGATCATTGCCAACTACCACGCGAATACTCAGGACGCGGAAGTGGTGCTGGTGGAAGGCCTGGTACCGACCCGTAAGCATCAGTTCGCCCAGGCGCTGAACTTTGAAATCGCCAAAACGCTGAACGCTGAAATCGTCTTCGTGATGTCTCAGGGCACCGACACGCCAGAACAGCTGAACGAGCGTATCGAACTGACCCGTAACAGCTTTGGCGGCGCCAAAAATACCAGCATCACCGGCGTTATCGTCAACAAACTGAATGCCCCTGTCGACGATCAGGGCCGTACCCGTCCTGACCTGTCGGAAATTTTCGACGACTCGTCGAAAGCAAAAATCGTGAAGATTGACCCGGCTCAGCTGCAGAAAGGCAGCACGCTGCCGGTGCTGGGCGCAGTGCCATGGAGCTTCGATCTGATCGCGACCCGCGCGATCGACATGGCTCACCATCTGAATGCGACCATCATCAACGAAGGCGATATCAATACCCGCCGCGTGAAATCCGTGACTTTCTGCGCGCGCAGCATCCCGCACATGCTGGAACACTTCCGCCCTGGTTCTCTGCTGGTTACCTCCGCAGACCGTCCTGACGTGCTGGTTGCGGCCTGCCTGGCGGCAATGAACGGCGTGGAAATCGGCGCCATTCTGCTGACCGGCGGCTATGAAATGGACGCGCGCATCAGCAAGCTGTGTGAACGCGCTTTCGCGACCGGCCTGCCGGTATTTATGGTCAACACCAACACCTGGCAGACCTCCCTGAGCCTGCAGAGCTTTAACCTCGAAGTACCGGTTGACGATCACGAGCGTATCGAGAAAGTTCAGGAATACGTGGCCAACTACATCAACGCCGACTGGATCGAATCGCTGACCGCGACCTCCGAGCGCAGCCGCCGTCTCTCTCCGCCAGCCTTCCGCTACCAGCTGACCGAGCTGGCGCGCAAAGCCGGCAAACGTGTCGTTCTGCCGGAAGGCGACGAACCGCGTACCGTGAAAGCGGCGGCGATTTGCGCCGAACGCGGGATCGCCACCTGTGTCCTGCTGGGTAACCCGGATGAGATCAACCGCGTAGCCGCGGCCCAGGGCGTGGAGCTTGGCGCCGGCATTGAAATCGTCGATCCGGAAGTGGTTCGCGAAAGCTATGTGGGTCGCCTGGTCGAACTGCGTAAGAACAAAGGCATGACCGAAGCGGTCGCGCGTGAGCAGCTGGAAGACAACGTGGTTCTCGGCACCCTGATGCTGGAACAGGACGAAGTCGACGGTCTGGTATCCGGCGCGGTTCACACCACTGCCAACACCATTCGTCCGCCGCTGCAGCTGATCAAAACCGCGCCGGGCAGCTCGCTGGTCTCCTCCGTGTTCTTCATGCTGCTGCCGGAACAGGTTTACGTTTACGGCGACTGCGCGATCAACCCGGACCCGACCGCCGAGCAGCTGGCGGAAATCGCTATTCAGTCCGCTGAATCCGCGATTGCCTTCGGCATCGAACCGCGCGTGGCGATGCTCTCCTACTCCACCGGTACCTCCGGCGCGGGTAGCGATGTCGAGAAAGTCCGCGAAGCGACCCGTCTGGCGCAGGAAAAACGTCCTGACCTGATGATCGACGGCCCGCTGCAGTATGACGCCGCGGTGATGGCTGACGTAGCGAAGTCCAAAGCGCCGAACTCACCGGTAGCTGGCCGCGCGACCGTGTTCATCTTCCCGGATCTGAACACCGGTAACACCACGTACAAAGCGGTACAGCGCTCTGCCGACCTGATCTCCATCGGGCCGATGCTGCAGGGTATGCGCAAGCCGGTCAACGACCTGTCCCGTGGCGCGCTGGTAGACGATATCGTCTATACCATCGCACTGACCGCGATCCAATCGGCTCAGCAGCAGAAGTAATCTGCCGCTGTGGTCAAAGCAAAAGGCAGCCGAATGGCTGCCTTTTTGTCGTCAGGAGGCGAGCGACGATTGCTGCCGCGCGTTTGCGATCTTTATTCGCGCTCGCTCTCTTCCGCATCATCATACTCATTACCGGCGTTGCGGGTCATCCACAGCGCCAGCGCTTTCAGGGAGTCCGGCGTGAACTCATCGCAGCGGGCGGTGATCTCTTCCGGCGTTAACCAGCACACCTCGCTGACCTCTTCTTCCTGCAGGGCGAACGGCCCGTGGGAGACGCAGCTAAACAGACTTCCCCAGACGCGGCAGAATTTGTCTTCGTAATAAAACTGGCCGTGATCGGCAAACGGCACCCCGGCGATGCCTAACTCCTCTTCCGCCTCGCGACGGGCCGATTCCAGCAGCTGCTCATCAGCCTGCACGACGCCGCCAGCGGTGGCATCCAGCATGCCCGGATGAAAGTCTTTTGTCTCGGTGCGTCGCTGCACCAGAATTTTCCCCATTCCGTCATGAACGACGATATAGGTCGCCCGGTGGCGCAGGCACTGCGCGCGCATTTGCTCGCGGCTGGACTGTGCTATCACCTCATTGTTTTCATTAACAATATCGACCCATTCTGTGCTTGCCAAATGATTCTGTTCCGCCATCAGGAAACCTTACTTTAAATGCGCTCTCGCGGCGCGTCTTTATGATTGAGGGCTAAATTACGGGTAAATTGCAACCTCTGCAATAACCTGATTATCATTGAGTGCTAAAACCTGCAGCCGCCCCTGATCCAGCAGCCCATAGCTGGCGGAATATCCCCCTTTCGGGATACTCACTGAGCCGGGATTAAAGAGGTAAATTGCGCCGCGTTTTTCCGCGACCGGTATATGAGTATGGCCATATGCCAGGACATCGCCAGCGGCCAGCGGCGGCAGATTATCCGGACTATAGAGATGCCCGTGGGTCAGAAACAGGCGATAGCGTTCGCTAAGCACCTGCTGCCAGGGCGCGGTGATTGGAAAACGAAGCAGCATCTGATCCACTTCGCTGTCGCAGTTGCCGCGAACGGCAACAATGCGTTCCGCCACGCTGTTCAACCGCTCCGCCACCTCACCCGGCGCATACCCCTCAGGCAGCGCGTTGCGCGGACCGTGATTGAGCACATCGCCGAGTATGATCAGCCACCTGGCGCCGCTTTGCGCGAACCGTTCAAGCACGCGTTCCGTGGCGGGCAGCGAACCATGAATATCGGAGGCAAACATCAGCTTCATAGGTTCCATCTCCACTGGTTACGATGCCTCTATGATAGCGGAAGCGCGGCGGGTTATCAGCCTCAGCGTTTGGCGGAAAGCGCCACGTAACGCTGGATTGAGGCCCGCTGCCACTGGAAAGACGCATAATCAGCCAGCGCCTCCGGTACCTTATCGCCATTGAGAACCAGGCGATTGAGCATCAGCGCCAGGTCTGCGTCGGCAATAGACCATTCGCCAAATAAATTTTGCCCGCCGTGGGCCAGTAGCATGGTGGCGGTGGCAAACAGCTTTTCCGCAGATTGCCTGCCGGCCTCGCTGAGGTCCGGCATTTTCGCCCCGCCAAACACCACGGCGGTGGATCGCTCTTCACGAATTAGCATCAGATCGCTGCGCAGCCAGGCCTGGATCTGCCGGGCGCGGGCTCGTTTTTGCAGATCATGCGGGTAGATGCGCTCCCACTCCGGCGGCGCGAAACGCTCATCCAGATACTCGGTAATCGCCGAAGACTCACTTAGCGCGAAATCATCAACCTCCAGCAGCGGTACGCGACGGGTGGCGGCATAGCCTGTCCAGCCCGCCTGCAGATGTTCGCCGCGGTTCAGGTCGACGGTTTTAAGGGTAAAAGGCAGGCTTTTTTCCTGCAGAGCGACATAGACAGACATCACGTACGGTGAGAAAAAATCGGCATCGGACCACAGGGTAATGACAGGCTGGCTCATAGCTTCCTCAAGGGTGGTAGACAGGACAATAAGCCAACATAGCCTGTCTTACAGGCGATGTCACTGCTCGAGCGCGGACGACTCGTCGCCTGGCTGCCGGGTCGCTTGCGGAATTTCTCCCGGGTGGCGCAGCTTCACCTATACTCGAACAGTTTGCGACCCACGACGGCGGGAAATATTATGATCGATCTTTACTATGCACCCACCCCAAACGGCCACAAAATCACCCTGTTCCTCGAAGAGGCGGAGCTAGCCTATCGGCTAATTCGGGTCGATATCGGCAAAGGGGAACAATTTCATCCGCAGTTTCTGGCGATTTCGCCGAATAATAAAGTTCCGGCTATCGTCGACCACATGCCTGCTGACGGCGGGGCGCCATTGAGCGTTTTCGAGTCCGGCGCCATCCTGCTCTATCTGGCGGAAAAAAGCGGTAAGCTGCTGAGCGGCGAGCTGCGGGAACGCTACGTCACGCTGCAGTGGCTGTTCTGGCAGGTCGGCGGGCTGGGGCCGATGCTGGGGCAAAATCAACATTTTTCCCACTCCGCGCCGCAAACCGTGCCCTACGCTATTGAACGTTTTCAGGTGGAAACCCAACGACTGTATGGGGTGCTAAATCAGCGTCTGGGATGCAGCCCGTGGCTTGGCGGCGACCACTACAGTATAGCCGACATCGCCGCCTGGCCCTGGGTGAACTGCCATGTCCGACAGCGTATCGATCTGGCGAACTATCCGGCGGTGCACAACTGGTATGAGCGCATTAAGCAGCGGCCGGCAACGGCGGAAGCGATGTTAAAAATTCAGCTTTATTAACCCCCTGCTCGCCCGTCGCGCTTTGTTGTATGATTGCAGGACTTACACCACGGAGGAAGCCTGCAATGTCTCAACCAGACGCCATTATTCGTATTAAGAACCTGCGCCTGCGGACTTTTATTGGTATTAAAGAGGAAGAGATCGCCAACCGCCAGGACGTGGTAGTGAATGTAGCCATTCACTACCCTGCCGATAAAGCGCGCGACAGCGAGGACATCAATGATGCGCTGAACTATCGCACCATTACCAAGCGCATAATCAGCCATCTTGAGAATGGCCGTTTTTCGCTGCTGGAAAAATTAACTCAGGATGTGCTGAATATCGCATGCGAACATCACTGGGTCACATATGCTGAAGTGGAGATTGATAAACTTCATGCGCTGCGCTATGCCGACTCGGTGTCCATGACCATGAGCTGGCGTCGCTAACCATGTCAGGGAGGTGGTATGAAGATCCTGCTTACTGGTGGTACCGGCCTGATTGGCCGACATCTGATACCCAGATTGCTGGAGCTCGGGCATAGCGTCACGGTCTCCACGCGACATCCGGATACCGCCCGCGCCCGTCTCGATCCGCGCGTCACCCTGTGGCGCGATTTCGAGGGCCATCACCACCTCAATGACATTGATGCCGTCATCAATCTGGCGGGTGAACCCATCGCTGATAAACGCTGGACGGCCGAGCAGAAACAACGCTTGTGCCATAGCCGCTGGGATCTCACGCAGCGGCTGGTGGGCCTGATCCACGCCAGCGACACCCCTCCCTCCGTGCTGATCAGCGGGTCTGCCATCGGCTACTATGGCGACCTCGGCGAGGTGGTGGTGACCGAAGAAGAGCCACCGCACAATGAGTTTACCCATAAGCTGTGCGCCCGCTGGGAACAAATTGCCTGCGAAGCGCAAAGCGAGCGCACCCGCGTCTGCCTGCTGCGCACCGGCGTGGTACTGGCTCCGCGGGGCGGTATTCTCGGCAAAATGACACCCGCCTTTAAGCTCGGCCTCGGCGGGCCTATCGGCAACGGCAGACAGTACCTGGCCTGGATCCATATCGACGATATGGTTAACGGCATTCTGTGGCTGCTGGATAACGATCTGCGCGGTCCGTTCAATATGGTTTCTCCCTACCCGGTGCATAACGAGCAGTTCGCCCATGCGCTGGGTCATGCGCTCCATCGACCGGCGATTTTCCGCGTTCCCGCCGCCGCTATCCGCCTGTTGATGGGGAAATCCGCCGTCCTGGTGCTCGGCGGCCAGCGCGCGCTGCCAAAGCGTCTGGAGGCCGCCGGCTTTGCCTTCCGCTGGTACGATCTGGACGAAGCGCTAAAGGATGTGCTGAGTTAATGGCTGACACAGGGGAGCATTGGCTCCCCTGATTCCATTCTGCTGGCTCATGCTCCACGCCTGGATGGTCTCACCCTGGCGCTGCAGCATCGCCATATTCAGGACAACCAGCGCCCTTAATCGCCTGAATTCACCGCCAGCCGGCCGGTTCGCCGGTGTTACCTGGCAAAGCAAAGTGCTAAGGTAGGCTTTTCTTTCTGCGTATTGACTGCTTTATGACGACCATCACCACACCACGCCTTTCGCTTACCCGCTTTGTTACCGATGACTGGCCCTTTTTTCTGCGCCTGCGCCAGGATCCGCAGGTGATGCGTTTTATGGGGGAGGTGTTAAGCGAGGAGGCGCTGCGCAGCGTCTTCGTCAGTCGCTGTGCCGATCCCGGGGTGTTTGTATTGCGCGATAAATTCGGCGAGGCGCTGGGCGATATTGGGCTCCGCATCAGTCCGAAAAATCCGCACGAAGCTGACGTCGGCTACGCGCTGCTGCCTCAGGCTCAGGGAAAAGGCTATGCCAGCGAAGCGCTGCGGGCGGTCTGCGAGTATGGTTTCACCACCCTGGGGGTGCAGGCCATCAATGCCTGGGTGCTGGGTGAAAACCGTGGCTCATCGCGCCTGCTGGAGAAGCAAGGCTTTGTGCGCACCCAGGTGCTGGAGAAAGCCTATCATCTGAACGGCGTCGATTACGATGACTGGATCTATCGGCTGGAGCGGGAAGCTCATCCGGCGTCCGCAGACGCCGGATGAGCCGATTATTTCAGCGAACCTTTCAGAAACTGCTGCAGGCGCGGGCTTTTCGGCGCGCCAAACAGCGCATCCGGATGCCCTTCTTCTTCAATTTTACCCTGATGCAGAAAAATGACATGTGAAGAGACGTGGCGGGCAAAGCCCATTTCATGGGTCACCACCACCATGGTTTTTCCCTCTTCTGCCAGCTGCTGCATAATGCGTAACACTTCGCCCACCAGTTCCGGATCCAGCGCGGAGGTCGGCTCATCAAACAGCAGCACTTCCGGTTCCATCGCCAGCGCGCGGGCAATAGAGACACGCTGCTGCTGGCCACCGGAAAGATGCACCGGATACTTCGCCTGCTGACGTTCGTCTATCCCGACCTTGGCCAGATATTTTACCGCCCGTTCGCGCGCTTCCTGTTTGCTTAAGCCCAGCACCTGAATCGGCGCCTCCATGACGTTCTCCAGCACCGTCATATGGCTCCACAGATTGAAATGCTGAAACACCATGGTCAACCGGGTGCGCAGCAGGCGCAACTGGTTCTTGTCGGCCACCTTCAGCTGGCCGTCTTTATCCCGTACCAGACCAATATTTTGGCCGCTGACGACGATCGTGCCTTCGCTCGGTTTTTCAAGGAAGTTAATACAGCGCAAAAAGGTACTTTTTCCGGAACCCGATGAACCGATGATGCTGATAACGTCCCCGGCTTTCGCCTGCAGCGAGACGCCCTTCAGCACCTCGTGTTCCCCATAGCGTTTATGCAGATCGATAACGTTTAATTTATTGTCGGACATGGCGTTCTCAATGCGTCGAAGAAGGTTTGATATGCTGCAACCAGCGCTTTTCCGCTTTACGGAACAAGCTAATCAGCACATACGAGATAATTAAATAGAGCACCGCGGCGATGCCAAACGCGGTGAACGGCTGATAGGTGGCCGAGTTGATATCGCGGGCGATTTTCAGCAGATCCGGTACCGTAGCGGTAAACGCCAGCGCGGTAGAGTGCAGCATGAGGATCACTTCGTTACTGTAGGCCGGTAGCGCAATCCGCAGCGCGGAAGGCAGAATAATGCAGCGATACAGTTTGACCGAAGAGAAGCCGTAGGCCCGCGCTGCTTCAATTTCTCCGGCGGGTACTGAGCGGATCGCGCCGGCGAAAATTTCAGTGGTATAGGCGCAGGTATTCAGGGTTAACGCCAGTACCGTGCAGTTTAGCCCGCTGCGGAAAAAAGCGTTCAACAGCTCCGTGCCTTTGACGATTTCCAGGGTATACATGCCGGAGTAAAAAACCAGCAGTTGCACATACAGCGGCGTGCCGCGAAATATGTAAGTGAACAGCCAGATGGGGAACTGGATAAATTTATTGCTCGAGACGCGGCCGATGGCCAGAAACACCGCCAGGATGCCCCCCATTACCACTGAAGAGATCAGCAACCATAAGGTAATCGCCACGCCGGTAAAGCGATAGCCGTCGGTCCACAGTAGTGATTTCCAGTACTCCTGAATAATTTCAATCACAGGTCAGCCCTCTTCACGCCAACGGTATAGCGGCGTTCGAGCAGCAGCAGTACGCCATTAGAAACGGTGGTAAACACCAGATAAATCAGGCCGCAGACGATGGCGAAGTAGAACGGCTGCCAGGTGCTTTTCCCGGCCAGCTGCGTGGCTTTGACCACATCCTCCAGCCCCAGCAACGAGACCAGCGCCGTCGCCTTGAGGATAACCTGCCAGTTGTTGCCTATCCCCGGCAGCGCGTAGCGCATCATCGCCGGGAAGAGAATACGCCGGAACGTCTGCCCGCCGCTAAAGCCAAAGGCGGTAGCCGCTTCGATATGCCCCTTCGGCACCGCCAGGTAGGCGCCGCGGAAGGTTTCCGTAAAATAGGCGCCATAGATAAAGCCAAGGGTAATAATCCCGGCGATCATCGGATCGATATCAAACTGGGCCATACCCAGCGCGTCGGTAACGCTGTTTAGCGCAATCTGCAGGCCGTAGAAAATCAGCAGCATCAGCACCAGATCGGGCACGCCGCGGATCAGAGTGGTATAGCCTTCAAACACCAGCGCCAGTGGACGGTTGCTCGATAACTTTGCGCCAGCGCCCGCCAGCCCAATCAGGACGGCGAGAACGACCGAGCTGAGCGCAAGCTCCAGGGTGACGAGCGCACCCTGCAAAATAACCTGTGAAAACCCATACAGCATGCTGCCTACCCTGTCTGTCATTCACCATTGCGCGCGAAACGCACGCAATGGCGAGGCGTGAGAATTATTCGCCGTATACGTTAAAATCGAAATATTTTTTCGCCAGCTTGTCGTAGGTGCCGTCCTTACGCATCTCTGCAAACGCCTTATTCAGCGCTTCACGCAGTTCGTTGTCTTCCTTACGCAGCCCCATACCGGTGCCAACACCAAACAGTTTCTCGTCTTTGATTGACGGGCCACCAAACTGGTAATCTTTACCAATAGGCTGTTTCAGGAACCCTTCGCTGGCCGCGACCTCATCCTGGAACGCGGCGTCGATCCGGCCGGCGGTCAGGTCGGAATAGATATTGTCCTGCCCCTGATAGGAGACAATTTCGATACCTTTCGGCGCCCAGTGCTCATTGCCATAGGTTTCCTGAGTCGTCCCCTGCAGCACGCCCACGCGCTTACCCTTGAGGGTGGCGAGATCCGGCGTTACCGGGCTGCCCTTTTTCACCACCAGACGCGAATCTGCCGCATACAGCTTGTCAGTGAAGGCAATTTCCTGCTGGCGCTTTTCAGTAATCGACAGCGAAGACATAATCGCGTCGATTTTCTTCGCTTTTAAGGAGGGGATCAGCGCATCCAGCGGGTTTTCAACAAAGGTACATTGCGTATTAATACGCTTACACAGCTCTTTTGCCAGATCGATATCAAAACCGACCAATTCTCCCTGCGCATTCTTCGATTCGAAGGGAGCATAAGTCGGATCGGTACCGATACGAATTTTTTGCGGGATGGCGGCAAAGACCGTGGAAACGCTGGAAAGGGCCAGCGCTAAAGAGAGAGACAACGCCAGTTTTTTCATAACTATCCTCGACAGACTGTCATTCTAACGGGTTTATTAGAACTATTTACGCCAGTTATCGTGCCATTATTCGCCCCTTAAGGGCAAAGATTTATGCACCAGAAAGGCCGATTTTTTGCATCAGAAACGCTTAACTATGCATTTTTTAGCCAAAAAACTGGCTGCTTTTGCACTGAAATGATCCACAGCGCGTTTAGATGCACCCTTTTGGGGCATGGATACGAACCTGGCGGCAGGCCCACCCCATTGTGCGGGCCTGCAGCAGTCTTAGTCGCCGTACACGTTAAAATCGAAGTATTTCTTCGCCATTTTGTCGTAGGTGCCGTCTTTACGCATTTCGCCCAGCGCTTTATCAAACGCGGCTTTCAGCTCGGCGTCGTCCTTACGCAGGCCGATACCGGTGCCGTCGCCAAAGTACTTTTTGTCTTTAACGGACGGGCCGGCGAAGGCGAAATCTTTCCCGGCAGGCTGTTTCAGGAAGCCTTCGCTGGCGGCGACTTCATCCTGCAGCGCCGCATCCAGACGGCCAGCTGCGAGGTCTGAATAGATCAGATCCTGGTTCTGGTAAGCCACCACGTCAACGCCCTGGCTGCGCCAGCGGTCGTTAGCATAGGCTTCCTGAGTAGAACCCTGCAGCACGCCGACGTGCTTGCCTTTCAGCGCCTCCAGCGTCGGCTGGATCGGCGACCCTTTGGCGGCGATCAGACGCGAGTCAGCGGCATATAGCTTGTCAGAGAAGGCGATCTCTTGCTGGCGCTTCTCGGTAATAGAGAGGGAAGAGATGATGGCGTCAATCTTCTTCGCCTTCAGGGAGGGGATCAGGGAGTCAAAATCGCTGCCGACCCAGGTACATTTCACCTTAATTCGGGAGCACAACTCATTGCCTAAATCGATATCAAAACCAACAAAGTCCCCTTTCGCGTCTTTCGACGAAAATGGCGCATAGGTCGCGTCAGTGCCAATGCGAATGCTCTGCGGCAGAGCAGCAAACACGCTGGCCGTGCTGCTCATTCCCACGAGTAAAGAGAGAGCCAGAATCGTCTTCTTCATACAGTACCCTTAAGTGTCGTGATGTGGTGCGTTGCTTGTTATGGTGATTGCCGATCAATCCTGCAGTTTTTGTGCCATCTTCCCGGTGCGTGCCGGGAACAGGGTTAAATTTGTTAAAATAAAGTTGCAGGATTGTCTTAAAAGGGAAGATACCAGCATTACTGGCGAAACCGCAGCGCCTGAGCGCAAAAAGACGAAATAAATGTCGAGGATTTGATCGCGGCAACAAATTTGCACCACCGGAGCGCAAGCGTACATTTCATGCACCACTATAGTGCGACACTAGGCCCCCTGCCAGCGGGTAAACAAGTCGTGCTCCAGACTAATATCAAATTGATCGAGTACCCGATTGACGGTCTGGTTGATGACATCGTCCAGGCTTTGTGGCCGGTGGTAAAAAGCCGGTACCGGCGGCATTATCACCGCCCCCAGCTCTGCAGCCTGAACCAGCAGACGCAGATGGCCCAAATGGAACGGCGTTTCCCGCACGCAGAGCACCAGCGGACGACGCTCTTTCAGCACGACATCCGCCGCCCGGGTCAGCAGGCCATCCGTATAGCTATGGACAATGCCCGAGAGCGTCTTCATTGAGCAGGGTAAAATCACCATCCCGGCGGTTTTAAAAGAACCGGAAGAGATACTGGCGGCGATATCGCGGGCGTCATGCACCACATCGGCTAGCGCCTGCACCTCACGTACGGAGTAGTCGGTCTCCATGGCCAACGTCTGGCGCGCCGCCTGGCTGAGGATGAGATGAGTTTCACTATCCGGCACATCTCTTAGCACCTGCAGCATCCGCACGCCGTAAATGGCGCCGCTGGCGCCGGAAATGCCAATAATCAGTCGTTTCACGTTCTGTTACCCCTTGCGCGTGTGCCGCAGACTTTGCCGGATTATAGCCTCTGGCGCAACTATTGACGCACAGTTAAGGGGCGAAAAAAAGCCCGCCGTCCTTTAGGTACGGCAGGCCCGCGACGCGTGAACGGCTTAACCCTCGTTGTGCATCTCGAGGTTTTCGACTTCGTTCTGCAGCTGGACCGCTTTGGCATCATCGTTACGCAGGGAGTCAAGATAGTCGAGGTACTGCTGGTCGACATCCCGGGTCACATATACGCCGTTGAACACCGAGCATTCAAACTGCTGAATATCCGGGTTCTCCGCGCGCACCGCGTCGATCAGATCGTTGAGATCCTGGAAAATCAGGCCGTCGGCGCCAATGATCTGGCGGATCTCATCCACTTCGCGGCCATGGGCGATCAGTTCGTTGGCGGTCGGCATATCGATACCGTACACGTTCGGGAAACGAATTTCCGGCGCAGCGGAGGCGAGATACACTTTTTTCGCCCCTGCTTCACGCGCCATCTCAATGATCTGCTCCGAGGTGGTGCCGCGTACAATGGAATCATCGACCAGCAGCACGTTCTTATCGCGGAATTCCGCACGGTTGGCGTTGAGCTTACGGCGAACAGATTTACGACGCAGCTGCTGACCGGGCATGATAAACGTCCGGCCGACGTAGCGGTTCTTCACGAAGCCCTGACGATAAGGTTTGTCGAGAATGCGGGCGATTTCCAGCGCGATGTCGCAGGAGGTCTCCGGGATCGGAATAACGACGTCAATATCCAGATCTTCCCACTCGCGGGCAATCTTTTCGCCCAGCTTAGTCCCCATGTTGACGCGGGCGCTGTAGACGGAAATTTTGTCAATAAACGAGTCCGGACGGGCAAAATAGACGTACTCGAACAGGCACGGGTTGCTGACCGGATTATCGGCACACTGACGGGTATAGAGCTGGCCCTTCTCGGTAATATAGACCGCTTCGCCCGGCGCCACATCGCGCAGGAATTCAAAACCAAGCGTATCAAGGGCCACGCTCTCCGAGGCCACCATATACTCGGTGCGACCGTCGCCAACGTCACGTTTACCCAGCACCAGCGGACGAATGCCGTTAGGGTCGCGGAAGGCCACCATGCCATGCCCGATGATCATCGCCACGCACGCGTACGCGCCGCGGATCAGGCGGTTGGTCGCCGCAATCGCCGCGAAGATGTTGTCCGCTTCCAGCGGGTAGTGACGGAAGTTATCCAGCTCACTGGCGAAAATATTGAGGAGGATTTCGGAATCAGAGGTGGTATTGATATGGCGGCGTTTTTCTTCAAACAGCTTTTTACGCAGCTCGTGCGCATTGGTCAGGTTGCCGTTATGCGCCAATGTGATGCCATACGGCGAGTTAACGTAAAACGGCTGCGCCTCGGAGGCGCTGGAGCTGCCCGCCGTAGGATAACGCACGTGGCCAATACCCATATTGCCCTGCATACGCTGCATGTGGCGGGCCTCGAATACGTCGCTTACCAGCCCGTTAGCCTTACGCAACCGGAAGCAGTTGTTGGCATCAATGGTGATGATGCCAGCGGCATCCTGTCCACGGTGCTGGAGCACCGTTAGCGCATCATAAATCGACTGGTTAACCGGCATAACACCGGCGATACCGACAATACCGCACATACGTCTTTTCCTCGTTCAGCAACGACCCAAAGTCTATACTTTAGGCAAGAAACTTGACGAGCTTTGCAGGTATTCAAAAAACCATCTGATGACGGGGGTAAAATAGGGAATAAACTGCGACTGATGCCAGTCATCGCTCTTCGCCATCCCGGTAAAGGTGTCCAGGAAGAACAGGATAGCGGCGATGATCAGCACCCCACGTAGCGCGCCGAAGCAGATCCCCAATACCCTGTCGGTTCCCGACAAACCGGTCTTCTCCACCAGCTGGCCTATCACATAGTTCACGATAGCGCCAACGATGAGCGTCACGATAAACAGCGCCGCAATAGCAATCCCATTTCGAACCCGTTCATCCTCAAAGCCCGTAAACCAGACAGACAGGTCAGCGTAGTAATGGCTGGCGACATAAAACGCGCAACCCCACGTGACTAACGATAAAGCTTCGCGAACAAAGCCGCGGATCAGGCTGACCAGGCAAGAAAGACCCAGCACCGCCATAATGGCGTAATCAATCCAGACCATATACGTCCCACGATTTACGCCCTGTCGTCCAGTTCGGGGCGCATTCTAACAGAAAAAGAAAACGTTTGCGTAGGGATTTCCATGCCCTACAGAAATAAAAATGGCGCTGAAAAAACATTCAACGCCAGACTGCCTTTCGCCTCTTCAGGGCGGCTGAGACAGGGTTTGCGGGGCGTTTCTCCCCGCCACGTTCTCTCCGCATGGCGGAAAAAACAATCAGTTCGGGGTGAAGCCCATCACCACCCCGCTAAGCCCGGAGATCTGCTGCAGATCGCCCAGCTGGCCTTTCAGCTTGTCTTTTGACGCATCCGGGCCGACGAGGATGCGGGTAATTTTACCCTGTACCGGCGTCGAAGGCGACGTATAGACTTTGAAACCCGAGGCCCGCAGTTTACCGACAATCTCATTCACCTTATCGGCGTTCTTCAACGCGCCCAGCTGAACCACATAGGCTTTGCCGGTCGGCGCCGGCAGGGCCGCCTGCTGCTGCGGTGGCTGTTGCTGCTGTGGCTTAGCCGGCGGCGGCGTTGGCGTCGCGGCCTGCTGTTGCGGCTGCGGTTTCGGCTGCGGCTTGGGCTGCGGTTTCGCGGCCACCACCGGCTCCTGAACGTCATCGAAGCTGTTGCTGTTCACCGGAATACGCGATGGATCTAACGATGGCGCGGCGGCATCGCCCGCCCGCACCTCTTCCGCCGCCCCTTCCGGCGGCTGCGAAGGCAGGGCCTGGGTCGCCGCCGGCAGCATATCCGGTTCATCGCGATCGCCCGGTTTCGGCACCAGCGGGATCGCGGCAAACTCATCCTGGTAATGCTTTTTCTGCCCGTCCAGCAGCCCTGGCAGGATAATCACCCCCAGCGCCACCAGCACGATTGTCCCGACTAAACGGTTCTGAAACTTACTCGCCACCGATTCTCCCCGCGTCTATCTCTTCCATTACCTGCGCTACGGTATGAAATGAACCACACACCAGCACGGTATCTTCCACTTTAGCGTCAGCCATGGCCGCCTGCCACGCCTGTGCCACGCTGCTATAGACTGTGCCGCCACGCAAATGTTCCACCAGCTGCTCTGCCGTCGCGCCGCGCGGGCCTTCCAGCGGCGCGCAGTACCAGGCATCGACTTCCGGGGCCAAATTGGCCAACGTGCCGGCGATATCCTTATCATGCAGCATACCAATAACCGCCAGCACGCGTCCCGTTTTCGCTAACGTTTTGAGACGCCCGGCGAGATAGGCCGCCGCGTGCGGGTTGTGCGCCACATCGAGGATCACTCGCGGGGCGTCGCTGATTATCTGAAAGCGTCCCGGGAGCATCGCATCGCGGATCCCTGCGCGCAGGATAGCGTCATCCACGGCAATCCCACTGGCGCGCAGCGCCGCCACGGCCGTCGCCGCATTCGGCAACGGCACCTGAGGCAACGGCAGGCGACTTAACGCCCCGGCCGCGTCGCGGAAGGACCATGTCTCACCCTCCACCTCATAGCGCCAGTCGACGCCGCGGCGCTGAAGCAGCGCGCCCTTCTCGCTCGCCACGTCAGCAATGGTGTGCGGCATATCCGGCTCACCCACTATCGCCGGTTTACCGGCGCGAAAGATGCCCGCTTTTTCCCGGCCGATACTTTCGCGATCCGGGCCCAGCCAGTCGGTATGATCGAGGGCGATGCTGGTGACCACCGCGACGTCGGCATCAACGATGTTGGTGGCGTCGAGACGCCCGCCGAGGCCCACCTCCAGGATCACCACATCGAGCTGCGCCTGCTTAAACAGCCATAGCGCCGAGAGCGTGCCGTACTCAAAATAGGTCAACGAGATGTCACCGCGCGCGGCTTCAATTTCAGCAAACGAAGCCGTATGCGCCGCCTCCGGCAGTTCAGCCCCCTGAATGCGCACGCGTTCGGTGTAGCGCACCAGGTGCGGGGAGCTGTAGACCCCCACTTTATAGCCGGCCGCCATCAGGACGGTTTCCAGCGTGCGGCAGGTGGTGCCTTTGCCGTTGGTGCCCGCGACGGTAAAAACGAACGGCGCCGGTTTGACGATATCCATCTGCCGTGCGACCTCGCTGACGCGCGCCAGCCCCAGGTCGATGGTTTTACTGTGCAGATGTTCCAGATAAGAAAGCCACGTAGCCAGGGGCGACGTGGCCTGAGGAATAGGATCTTTTTCCATGATGCCCGTAAGAATTGACGGTTAACGCGTATGAATAAAAAAGGGCAGCGCCGCCAGGCCCTGCCCTCTGCTTTATCAGGCCTCGGGTTCCTGATCCGGTGCCGGCGGCACCACCACGCCTTCATGCGGCGCTTCCGAAACGGCAACCGGCGCCGGCAGGTTCATCAGCTTCGCCAGAATGCTGGCCAGCTTGAGACGCATTTCCGGGCGGCGAACGATCATATCGATCGCCCCTTTTTCAATCAGGAACTCGCTGCGCTGGAATCCCGGCGGCAGCTTCTCGCGTACGGTCTGCTCGATAACGCGAGGACCGGCAAAGCCGATCAGCGCTTTCGGCTCGGCAATGTTCAGATCGCCCAGCATCGCAAAGCTCGCCGATACGCCGCCCATGGTCGGATCGGTCAGCACGGAGATGTACGGCAGTCCGCGCTCCTGCATTTTCGCCAGCGCCGCGGAGGTTTTCGCCATCTGCATCAGCGACATCAGCGCTTCCTGCATACGGGCGCCACCGGAGGCGGAGAAGCAGATCAGCGGGCAGTTATCTTCCAGCGCCTGCTCCACCGCGCGCACAAAGCGTGCGCCGACGACGGAACCCATCGAGCCCCCCATAAAGGAGAACTCAAAGGCGGCGGCAACCACCGGCATCGCGTAGAGCGTACCTTTCATTACCACCAGCGCGTCTTTCTCGCCCGTCTCTTTCTGAGCGGACGCCAGGCGGTCTTTGTATTTTTTTGAATCGCGGAACTTCAGCACATCTTTTGGCTCAAGTTCGCTACCCAGTTCTACCAGAGAACCTTCATCCAACAGGCTATGCAGGCGATTACGCGCCGACATGCGCATATGGTGATCGCACTTAGGACAAACCTCCAGGTTGCGCTCCAGCTCGGCGCGGTAGAGTACCTGACCGCAGCTGTCGCACTTGGTCCATACACCCTCAGGAATGCTCGCCTTGCGGGTGGGAGTGATGTTGCTTTTAATTCGTTCAATCCAGCTCATTGATAACCTTTCTGCCTGAACCTGGTCGATGCCAGTTTTGTCGTAAGGGGCGCATAATGCCATTTTTGCCTCTTACAGACCATGAATGTTGCACATTAAATCATATCATCCCGGAACATGGGATAAAAAAGTGGTCAAACCGCTGCGCGCGACGATCATGCTCGGTCACGCGCAGCGCAGGGCGAACTACTTCGCCTGCTTTGACGCCGCCCGCTTGTGGCGGATGATCTCAATCACACCCGGCAGGACGGAAAGCACGATGATCGCCACGATCAGCAGCTTCAGGTTCTCCTGCACCACCGGCAAATCGCCAAACAGATAGCCAGCATAGGTGAACAGCAGCACCCACAGCAGCGCCCCAACCACGTTATAGGCTGCAAAATGACGATAGGACATATGCCCCATTCCCGCCACAAACGGCGCGAAGGTTCGGACTATCGGCACAAAGCGCGCCAGGATAATGGTTTTCCCGCCGTGACGTTCGTAAAAGCTGTGGGTTTTATCCAGATAGCTGCGACGGAATATCTTTGAGTTCGGATTGCTGAACAGCTTTTCGCCAAACAGCCGGCCAATGGTGTAGTTGACCGCATCGCCGACGATGGCCGCGATGACCATCAGCAGTACCATCAGGTGGACATTGAGATCGTTGGTTGGCAAGGCCGAGAGCGCGCCCGCGACGAACAGCAGGGAATCGCCCGGCAGGAATGGCGTCACCACCAGCCCGGTTTCGCAGAACAGAATCAAAAACAGAATGGCATAAACCCAGACGCCATACTGGGCAACCAGTTCGGCAAGGTGCACATCAATATGCAGGATGAAATCAATTAAAAAGTGAATCAAGTCCATGTTTGTCTTTACCCTTAATGACCCTATTAGTCCGCCAGAAACAGCGGGCCCATTGGCAGCACCGGTAAATCATAGTGGGCCGGGTAATCCACCGACACCAGATACAACCCTTCCGCTTTTGCCGTTGCCGCAGCGAGCGTCCTGTCTTTTGCTGCCAGCAGTTCTGCCATCCAGCTCTCCGGCTGGTTTCCGGCCCCGACCTCCATCAGGCTGCCTACAATATTCCTGACCATATGATGTACAAAGGCATTCGCTTTGATATCCACCACCACATACGCGCCGTAGCGGGTAACGTTAATATGCATCACGTTGCGCCACGGGGTACGCGACTGGCACTGTACCGCGCGAAACGAGGTAAAGTCATTCTCTCCCAGCAGACACTGCGCGGCGCGCTGCATACGCTCGGCGTCGAGCGGCTGGTGAAAATGCGTCACGCCATGACTTAATACCGCCGGGCGCAGGCGATGATTATAGATGACGTAGCGATAGCGGCGCGCCGTGGCGCTGAACCGGGCGTGAAAATCCGCCGGTACATGTTTGACCCAACGCACCGCGATGTCACCAGGTAAATTCGCATTTACCCCCAGCGTCCAGGCGGCATCTTTCCGCTGCGCCCGGGTTTCGAAATGCACCACCTGGCCGGTGCCATGGACGCCGGCGTCGGTGCGGCCGGCGCAAAAGACGGTAATCGGTTCGTTCGCCACCTGCGAGAGCGCCTTTTCCAGCTTCTCCTGCACGCTGCGCACTTCGTTTTGCCGCTGCCAGCCGTAATATTTGCTGCCGTCGTACTCGATGCCCAGCGCGATTTTACAGATCGGCTGTTGCTCCATCTCAGACATCAGTACAGGTACTCCTCAATCAGTTTCTCGGCGATCTTCACCGCCATCAGCGCGCCGCCGAAGCGCACGTTATCCGCTACCGACCAGAACTGGATCTGCTCCGGCATACCGTAATCGTTATGCACGCAGCCGATGGAGAGGCGGGCATTGCCTGAGGCATCACCAACCTGAGTCGGGAATTCGCCCTCTTCAGAAAGTTCGATATCCTCGCCGCGGGTAAAAGCGTCGCGCGCCTCCTCCGCCGCCAGCGGGCGCATCGCTTCGAAGCTCACCATCTGCGCATGGCCGTAGAAGACCGGCGACTGAACGACGCTGGCGGAGATCATCAGCCCGTCATCCTGAAGAATTTTGCGCGCTTCATCGACGATCCGGCGCTCTTCGCGCACGCTACCTTCACGATCCGGCAGCAGCGGCAGCATGTTGAACGCCAGCTGGCGACCAAAGAAATCGTCTTCATCGATAGGGATGCCGTTCAGCAGCTTAGCGCTCTGCCCCGCCAGCGCATCCACCGCTTTTTTCCCCTGCCCCGAGGCGGAGAGCAGGTTAGTGACGCTAATGCGCGACAACCCGCCCTGATCGATCAGCGGTTTGAGCGCCGTCAACAGCTGACTGGTCAGGCTATTAGGCACCGCAATCAGGTTGCGGTTGCGATAATCGCCTAATACGAACGGGTTTACGTCCGGCACCACCAGCGGTACGTCCGGCTCCAGCGCAAACAGGCCGCTGAGATCGATAACCAGACACCCGGCGTTGGTCGCTTCTTCGACATACGCTGCACTGGCTTCGACGCCGGCGGCGAAGAAAGCCAGCTGGGCCTGGGTCCAGTCAAATTCGGCGGCGTCTTGGACGATCACCGACTTGCCACCAAAACGCAGATGTTCGCCCGCGCTGTCGTTGCGCGCCAGAGCAAAAATCTCTCCTACCGGGAACTGGCGTTCAGCAAGAGTTTCGAGCAGGGCTTCGCCTACGGCGCCCGTTGCGCCCAGTACGGCAATATTCCAGCCTTCAGACATGGTGGTTAACTCCAGAAATAAAGCGGCCCCGCCGGAGTATCCGGCAGGGGCATTAAGAAGACATTAACGAACAGGATGATGCACAGCGTTAAAACCGAGCTGGCGCAACAGCGTCGCCGCCTGCTCATCGCTGCACTGCACATACAGCGAAGACCATTCGCGACGTTCCTGATAATTTTTACGCAGCTTGTCGAATTCACCGGCGACGCCGGCCACCTTCCGCAGCGGCGCATCATCGCGGCGCACATCATACACCAAGTGGACCAGTCTTTTCAGCGTCGGCTGATCGAGCGGTCCATGCAGGGTAATGCGGCCAAATTCCGGCGCCGGCAGCAGAGTGTCCAGCGCTACCTGCTGCGGATGGCCGATAAAGGCGCTGTAGGCTTCAAAAACCTGCGTCGTCCCGCGCGCTTTCCCTTCGAGGGTGTAGCCGGCGATATGCGCGGTACCGATATCCACTCGCTTGAGAAGCTCAACGTTTAGATCCGGCTCCGGCTCCCAGACGTCCAATACCACACTCAGCGGCTGACCAGCTTCCAGCCGCTTTAGCAGTGCGGCGTTATCGACCACCGGCCCGCGGCAGGCGTTGATCAAAATCGTTCCAGGCTTCAGGCGGCTTATCAGCGCCTCATCCGCCAGATGCAGGGTTTTATATTGCCCTTCTTTATACAGCGGCGTATGGAAGGTGATGACATCGGCTTCCTGGACCAGCGCCTCGAGGGAGCGGAAGTCACCTTCGTCGCCGCGATCGGCGCGCGGTGGGTCGCAGAGCAGAGTTTTGATCCCCAACGCTTCCAGGCGCTTTTGCAGTCGCCCGCCAACGTTACCGACGCCGACGATCCCGACGGTGCGATCGCGCAGCGCAAAGCCGTCGCGTTCAGCCAGCATCAGCAGCGATGAAAAGACGTACTCTACCACCGCAATGGCGTTACAGCCGGGCGCCGCAGAGAAACCAATCCCCGCCTGCTGCAGCCACGCCTGATCGACGTGATCGGTGCCGGCGGTAGCGGTGCCGACGAACTTAATGGCCTTGCCGGCGAGCAATGCTTCATTGACCCGGGTGACCGAGCGCACCATTAGGGCATCCGCATCGGTCAGGGCATCGGCCGGGACCGGACGGCCTGGGATCGCCTGCACGTCGCCTAAACGGCTAAAAAGCTCACGGGCATAGGGCATATTTTCATCAACGAGGATTTTCACAGTTCAGTACCTGTCTGAGAACGAGAGTTAACTGGGGAAGTGTGCCATAATCTGGCCGCCAGGCATACTCATCACCTGGTTCCAGCACCGCGATATCGAAAGGATGAATCATGACGCACCCCCTTGCTGATATGCCAGACCGTCCTCCAGGGCGAGGCCCATCAGGCACTGCCGCCACCGGCGAACCTTCGCTTTCCATGCAGCAACGCACCGTTCTGGAGCGACTGATCACGCGCCTGGTGGCGCTGACCTCGCAGCAGAACGCGGAAGTGTGGGCCTGCGTCAAACATGACCTCGGACTGAAAGGCGACTCGCCCCTGCTGGCCTGCCATTTCAGCGCCGCGGAGGCCAGTCTCAACCAGCGCTTAGCCGCCGCTCAGGATAATCATCATCATCGCCAGACCTTAGCGCAGCTCAGCGATCTGCTCGGTCAGGGCAATAACCGCCAGGCGGTGAGCGATTATATTCGTCAGCATTATGGGCAAACGGCGCTGCATGCCCTTAGCCAGACGCAGCTGGAGACCATTCTGCATCTGCTGCAGCATGGCCAGCTGTCGATCCCGCAGCCGCAGCAGCGCCCGCCGACCCTGCGCCCGCTGTTGCCAGCCGAGCATAATACGCTCAATCAGTTGGTGACTAAGCTGGCGGCCGCCACCGGCGAACCAAGCAAGCTGATTTGGCAATCCATGCTGGAGCTTTGCGGCGTCAAGTCCGGGGAGCTGATCCCGGCGACGCACTTCCTGCCGCTTTCGTACTGGCTGCAGGCGCGGCAAACGCTGAGTGCGCAAAGCGCGCCGACGCTCACCTCGCTGCAGGGAGCGCTCAAGCAGCCGCTGGAGGCCGCGGAGTGGCAGACTATTGTCGACTTTGCCCGTCGCAGCTGGCAGGTCACGCCGCAGACCACGCTGAGCCCGGCGCAGATCCTGGCGCTGCTGAACAAGGTGTTTGTGCTGCGGGTGGCCCGCGCCCAGGAGACGCTGGCCATCCCGCAGGAGGAGCCTGTCGCCAGGCGGACGTGGAGCGCTAAGCCGTGGCAGCTGGCGCTGGGCGCGGTTGTCCTGCTCCTTGTGCTGTGGCTCCTGCTGTAGCCCAGCAGCCACCGGCGGCGTTTACGGCTCCCCTTCATGCCAAACGCCGCGGTGTTTCCTACAGCGATTTCAGACCGGACTATAACCTAGCGGCGAAATGAGATAAGGGTGACGAGGATCCCCAGCGCCGCGCAGAGGGCGCCGGCAAGGAACACCGACGAGTAGCCCAGCGAGGTCGCCAGCAGGCCGGTCAGCGGCCCGGTCAGGCCATAGGAGATGTCCTGAAAGGCCGCATAGCCGCCGAGCGCGGTGCCGCGCACCTGCGCCGGGACGCGCTTCACTACTTCCACGCCAAGTGACGGGAAAATAAGCGAACAGCCGCACCCGGTCAGCGCCGCACCGGCCAGCGCCAGCCAGGCATTCGGCGCCAGTCCCAGCAGCGTCAGACCAACCGCCTCTATCAGCAGCGAGACCATCGCCACCTTAACGCCGCCAAACCGATCCGGCATCCAGCCGAACAGCACTCGCATCAGCACAAAGGCGCCACCAAACGCCGTCAGGGTAAAGCCGGCCATTGGCCAGCTATGGCTGGCGAAATAGAGGGAGACGAAGGTGCCGATCACCGCAAAGCCGACACCCTGCAGGCCCAGGCCAATGCCCGGCCGCCAGATCATGCCGATGACGCTCCAGAGTGAAGGCCGCTCGCCTCCGTGGGCCGCCACTTTGCGCACGGTACCGTTAATAAGCCAGGCGACGAGCGGTAGTCCCATGGTGACACAGGCCAGCACCGCCACGCCAAAATGGCTATAGATCAATAATCCCAGCGGGGCGCCCACCGCCAGCGAGCCGTACATCGCCATGCCGTTCCATGACATCACTTTGCCGGAACGGGCCGGTCCCACCAGGCCCATCCCCCAGCTCAGGTTTCCGGTCAGCAGCTGGCTTTCGCCAAACCCGAGGATCAAGCGGCCCAGCAGCAGCAGGCCGAGCCTGGCGAGCACCGGCAGCGGCAGCAGCGCAGCGGCCAGCCATGCCGCGCCCGCCAGGGCGCAGGCCAGCATCCCCTGCAGGACAGAGCGTTTAGCGCCGTACTGGTCTGCCAGACGTCCGGCGTACCCCCGGGTCAGAACGGTGGCGAGGAACTGGATCCCTACCGCCACGCCAACCACGGTATTGCCAAATCCCAGCTCCTGATGGACAAAGAGCGGGATCACCGGCAGCGGCAAACCAACGGTCATATAGGTCAAAAAGACGGCAAACGTAATACGGAAAAGCGAAAAATTCGCCGAAGAATTGGATGTTGTTTCAGTAACTGCGGACATGCATTACTCCAGATTCGCAGAGTAAGGCGAGCAAAGCGACACGCCCCCTCCACCTGATTATCAGGGTTAAGGCGCGTTGGTTGACGTTAAACGCTTACGCATTAGTGGAGAGACTAATGGATCCGCGAGCAGTGTGCCTGCGGGCTCTTACCCTGTCAAGATGACAAAAAAGGGGAGCCGGTGGCTCCCCTTTGCGCATCACATGCTGATTAGGCGTTGTATTTACGCATCACCAGCGTGGCGTTGGTGCCGCCGAAGCCGAAGCTGTTGGACATTACGGTGGTCAGCTTAGCGTCCGTCGGTTTGGTGACGATGTTCAGGCCGGCAGCCTGCTCGTCGAGCTCTTCAACGTTGATGCTCGGCGCGATAAAGCCGTGCTCCAGCATCAGCAGGGAGTAAATGGCTTCCTGTACGCCCGCCGCGCCCAGCGAGTGGCCGGTCATCGCTTTAGTTGCCGAAATAGCCGGGCTGTTGTCGCCGAATACTTCGCGGATGGCGCCCAGCTCTTTCACGTCGCCGACCGGAGTGGAGGTACCGTGGGAGTTCAGATAGTCGATCGGCGTATCAACGCCATGCATCGCCATCTGCATGCAGCGCACTGCGCCTTCACCAGACGGGGCGACCATGTCCGCGCCATCGGAGGTCGCGCCATAGCCGACGATTTCGGCATAGATGTGCGCGCCACGCGCCAGGGCGTGTTCCAGCTCTTCCACCACGACCATACCGCCGCCGCCGGCGATAACGAAGCCGTCACGGTTAGCATCATAGGTACGGGACGCTTTTTCCGGGGTGTCGTTGTATTTAGTGGACAGCGCGCCCATGGCGTCGAATTCGCAGGCCATTTCCCAGCACAGCTCTTCGCCGCCGCCGGCAAAGACGATGTCCTGTTTGCCCAGCTGGATCTGCTCTACCGCGTTACCAATACAGTGGGCGGAAGTGGCGCAGGCCGAGCTGATGGAGTAGTTAACGCCGTGAATTTTGAACGGCGTAGCGAGGCAGGCGGAAACGCCGGAAGCCATCGCTTTGGTGACCACATACGGGCCCACGGCTTTCAGACCACGCGGGCTACGCATGGCATCGGCGCCGAAGACCTGGAATTTCGGGGAACCGCCGCCGGAGCCTGCGATCAGGCCGACACGCGGGTTATTCTGATATGCTTCAGGCGCCAGACCTGCGTCGGCAACAGCCTGTTCCATGGACAGGTAAGCATAGATGGAGGCGTCGCTCATAAAGCGCACTACTTTGCGGTCAATGAGGCCAGTGGTATCCAGTTTGACGTTGCCCCATACGTGGCTGCGCATCCCTGAATCTTTAAGCTCCTGAGAGAAAGTGATCCCTGAACGTCCTTCACGCAGAGATGCCAGGACTTCCTGCTGGTTATTACCGATGCTGGAAACGATGCCCAAGCCAGTAATCACTGCACGTTTCATTAAATACCTCTGTAAGTCGCACTATTTTAAGTTTCGTGTCGCACAATAGCGTACACTTGTACGCCGAACAAGTCCGATCAGACATTTTGTGTATAAATTTGCGCCCTCAGGCACACATCGTTAAGATCGTGCTACGCCTTGTGATTCGAGTAACTTACGTGAAACAAAACGCCATACAACCCGCCAACCTGGAATTCAACGCTGAGGGTACACCTGTTTCCCGAGATTTCGACGATGTTTACTTTTCCAATGACAACGGTCTGGAAGAGACTCGCTACGTTTTTCTCGGCGGAAATCGCCTGCCGGAGCGCTTCCCCAGCCACCCTCGCCCGCTGATGATCGTCGCGGAGAGCGGCTTCGGCACCGGGCTCAATTTCCTCACCCTCTGGCAGGCGTTTGACGTTTTTGTTCGTGATAACCCGGACGTTACCTTGCAAAGGTTACATTTCATCAGTTTTGAAAAATATCCGCTGAAGGCTGAGGATCTCCGCCTGGCGCACCAGCGCTGGCCAGAGCTGGCTCCGTGGGCGCAGCAGCTGCAGGCGCAATGGCCGTCGGCCTTCGGCGGGTGCCATCGTCTGCTGCTCGACGGCGGGCGGGTGACGCTCGATCTGTGGTTTGGCGATATCAATGAGCTGACCAGGGAGCTGGATGATTCGCTGAACCAGCAGGTGGACGCCTGGTTTCTTGACGGCTTTGCCCCGGCGAAAAATCCCGACATGTGGACTCAGGATCTGTTCAGCGCCATGGCGCGCCTGGCGCGACCCGGCGGGACGCTGGCCACCTTTACCTCCGCCGGTTTTGTCCGCCGTGGCCTGCAGGAGGCCGGCTTTACCATGCGTAAAAGCAAAGGCTTCGGCCGCAAGCGGGAGATGCTGACCGGCGAGATGGCGCAAACGCTGAGCTTTCCTGCGCGCGTCCCCTGGTTCGCTCGCAGTAGCAGCGATGCCCGCGAGGCGGCCATCATCGGCGGCGGGATCGCCAGCGCCCTGCTCTCCCTGGCGCTGCTGCGCCGCGGCTGGCAGGTGACCCTTTACTGCGCCGATGAGGCTCCAGCGCAGGGCGCCTCCGGCAATCGCCAGGGCGCGCTGTATCCGCTGTTAAGTCAGCACGATCCGGCGCTGGCACGCTTTTTTCCGGCCGCCTTTACCTTCGCCCGCCGAATGTATGACGCGCTGCCGGTGATGTTCGATCACCAATGGTGCGGTGTTACCCAGCTCGGCTGGGATGAGAAAAGCGCGCATAAAATCGCCCAGATGCTGGCGCTGAATTTACCCCCGGACATCGCCTGCGCGGTGACGGCGGAACAGGTTGCCGGGCTGACCGGCGTCGATACCGGCTGCGGCGGCATCACCTATCCGGCCGGCGGCTGGCTGTGCCCGCAGCAGCTCACCGCCGAGCTGCTGGCGCTGGCGGCCACGCGCGGACTGCACGTGCACTATGGTTATCCCGTCGAAACGCTCAGCGCGGAGGGCGATGGCTGGCTGCTCAATCAGCAGCGCTATCATCAGGCGGTGGTTCTGGCGAACGGCCACCGCATCACTGGTTTTGCGCAAACAGCCCAACTGCCGGCCTACCCGGTTGGCGGCCAGGTCAGCCATATTCCCACCACCCCGCGGCTTGCCGCCCTGCGCCAGGTGCTGTGCTACGACGGCTACCTGACGCCACAGAATCCGCAAAATCAGCAGCACTGCATTGGCGCCAGCTACCACCGCGGGAAAACCGACACCAACTTCAGCGAAGAAGATCAGCAGCACAACCGGCAACGGCTGATCGACTGCTTCCCGGGCGCGGAGTGGCCGCAGGACGTGGATATCAGCGCCAACGACGCTCGCTGCGGCGTGCGCTGCGCCACCCGCGATCATCTACCGATGGTCGGCAACGTGCCGGACTACGCGGCAACATTGACGCAATACGCCAGCCTCCACGAACAACCGGATATCGCCGATAGCGCGCCGGCCTATCGTAACCTGTTTATGCTTGGCGCGCTCGGGGCGCGCGGACTTTGCACCGCGCCGTTAAGCGCTGAGCTGCTGGCGGCGCAAATGAGCGCGGAACCGCTGCCGCTGGATAGCGACACCCTGGCGGCGCTGAATCCGAATCGGCTGTGGGTGAGAAAACTGCTGAAGGGAAAAGCGGTGAAATAAAACCATGAGGGCAGGCAATTTCCCGGGTACGGCTGACGCCTGACCCGGGCTACAACATGGCTCAGGCCTGATTTTTCGCCTGTTGATACAGGTTATGCCACATCCCCTGCACCAGAATTTGGTCCGGCGGCGACAGTTCGCCAGCGCTGATGGCTTTCTCCAGGCTCTGGCTAACTCTGCTGTGTACCGCGTCAGCAGAATGCTCGCCCTCACCTTCCAGCTCAGCCACCGCCAGCGTCAGGTGGCCGCGCAGATAACCGCCGGCAAACAGTTCATCATCACTGGCGTGGTCTACCATGTTGTCAATCAGCGCCAGAATGCGTGATTCAAACTCCGCGATCATTATCTTACCTCTTGTCATGTAATGTGCGGCCTTAGTGCAGGTCTTCCGGCCACGGAAAGTGTTTCGCCGTCAATGGCGGCGTTTGATAATAGTGTTGTAACGCGCGAATAAAGCGCGCCGGACGTTCGGGGATCCCTTGTTCAAGTAAAGTCATCACCCGAGCATGCACCCGGCGCTGGAAGGCGATGCGATCGGGCTCAACGTCCCCTTCCAGATTGTCACAGCTGACGTTAAACGGAAATCCCGCCGCCACGCAGAACAGCCACTCAAAGGCCTGCGGTTTCACCTCGACATCCTCAAACTGGCTTTGGGTCATCGCATCGCGGCCGTCCGGGCAGTACCAGTAGCCAAAATCTACTTGTTCGCGACGCGCCTTGCCGGCGACACACCAGTGAGAGATCTCGTGCAGGGCACTGGCAAAAAATCCGTGCGCAAACACGATACGGTGATAGGGCGTTTCATCGTCAGCCGGAAGGTAGATCGGCTCATCGTCGCCTTTAATCAGGCGGGTATTAAATTCTTCGGCAAAGCAGCTGTCGAAAAGGTCTATCAGCTGCTGATAATGGTGTTGCTGTTGCATTAATGAATTCCCAACCACTGCAAAATCTCAGCCCCGTGGCTGTCATAAAGAAGTTTCGCGCTCATCACCGCCGAGACGATAACGATCATCGGCCGGATCAGCGACTGCCCTTTACTCAGCACCAGCCGGGACCCGGCGCGGGCGCCAATAAACTGTCCGGCCATCATCACAAAGCCGGTGGCCCAGATAACCTTTCCACCGATGATAAACAGCAGCAGGCCGCCGACGTTTGAGGTGGCGTTCAGCAGCTTGGCATGGGCCGTCGACTTGGCAAGGTTAAACCCGGCCAGAGTGACAAAAGCCAGGGCGTAAAACGAACCGGCGCCGGGGCCGAAAAAGCCATCGTAAAACCCTACGCTACCGCCGGCGACCAGCGCAAACGGCAGACCGTAAAGCCGACGCTGCCGGTCGGCTTCGCCCAGTTTCGGCATCAGCAGGAAATAAAGGCCGATGCCAATCACCAGCAACGGCAGGATCTGCTTCAGAATATCGGATTGCACGTGCTGCACCAGCAGCGCTCCGGCGGTTGAGCCGATAAAGGTCATCAGAATATTCAGCTTCTGATCGGCCAGATTAACCACCTTGCGGCGGACAAAATAGAGGGTCGCCGATAGCGACCCGCCGCAGGCCTGCAGCTTATTGGTCGCCAGCGCCTGGGCTGGCGGCATGCCGGCCGCCATCAGCGCAGGGACAGTCAATAAGCCCCCGCCTCCCGCCAGTGAGTCAATAAAACCGGCCAGGATGGCGACAAAGAAGAGTACCACCAGCACCAGCGGCGATACGGCAAACAACTCGATAAAACTATCCATTACAGCACATGCTCATCCAGTAGCGCCTGGCAGGAAGGCGGCAGCGGCGGCGGCGTCTTCTTCACAGGGGGGGTAGACCCGGGTTTAGGTGGTTCGAACCAGCTCTGCAGCTCCGCTCCGCAGCCATCGCCGGGCGGCGGCGGCGCCTGATCCTCGCACTCCAGACTTCCCGCCGGGCAACGCAGTCGGACGTGCATATGAGCGCGATGCTGGAACCAGGGACGGACTTTACGCAGCCACTGGCGGTCGCTGCCCGCGTCCAGGCACAGCTGCTGTTTAATCGCCGGGTTGACGAAGATGCGGGTAACTTCGCTATCTTCCGCCGCCAGCTTGATAAGCTGGCTGATTTGCGGGCTCCATAGCGACGGCACCACATGCTTGCCATCGCTGGCGACCAGGTCCAGCGCCTGCGGCTTCAACAGCTGGGACGATGTCCAGCGCGTTTGCGGCAGCTGAAGGAAGATATCGACATCGAGGCCCGTCTGGTGGCTGGCGTGCCCGCCGTTAAAGCGCCCGCCCGCCGGCATCCCCATGTCGCCAATCAGCACGGTTCCCATACCTTTATTGTGCACCTGATTACTCAGGCGCTGAATAAACTGAACCAGATCCGGATGACCGAAGTAGCGACGCTGATCGGTACGCATCACCTGATAGCCGGGGGCACTCAGGGGGAGCGCCTCGGCGCCAACGATACAGCCATTGGAAAACGCGCCGATTGACTGGGCGCTGCCGCCGATCGGTTGGGTTATTTTCTGCCATGGCGTGGCGGCCAGGCTACCGGCGCTGGCCAACAGCGCAAGCAGTGCGATAACGGTGTTTTTCATGGTTACCAGCGTGGAATTGTCGTCGTCACGTCGCCATTCTGCGCGCGCTGACGCATAAAGTGATCCATCAGAACGATCGCCAGCATCGCCTCAGCGATCGGTACGGCGCGGATGCCGACGCACGGATCGTGACGCCCTTTGGTGATCATCTCCACTTCTTCGCCAAAGCGGTTAATCGTATGACCGGGAACGGTAATACTGGAGGTAGGCTTCAGCGCGATGTTGGCAACGATCTGCTGGCCGCTGCTGATGCCGCCAAGAATGCCGCCGGCGTGGTTGCTCTGGAACCCGGCTTTAGTGATCTCATCGCGGTTTTCGCTGCCGCGCAGCTTCACCACCTCGAAGCCGTCGCCAATTTCCACCCCTTTCACGGCGTTGATGCTCATCAGCGCGTGGGCGATATCGGCATCCAGGCGGTCGAAGACCGGCTCGCCGAAGCCTGGCGGTACGCCGTCAGCCACCACCGTCACTTTCGCGCCAATGGAGTCGCCCTCTTTTTTCAGGCCGCGCATCAGTTCATCCAGGGCGTCGATTTTATCCGGGTCCGGACAGAAGAAGGGGTTCTGCTCAACCTGATCCCAGTCTTTGATGGCCAGCGGAATATCGCCCATCTGCGTCAGGCAGCCGCGAATGACGATGCCGAACTTCGCGGCAAGGTATTTTTTGGCAATCGCCCCGGCCGCTACGCGCATCGCGGTTTCGCGCGCAGAAGAACGACCGCCGCCGCGATAGTCGCGCAGACCATACTTTTGCTCGTAGGTGTAATCGGCGTGGCCCGGACGGAACAGATCTTTGATCGCGCCGTAATCCTGCGAACGCTGATCGGTGTTCTCAATCAGCAGACCGATACTGGTCCCGGTGGTAACGCCTTCGAAGACGCCGGAGAGGATTTTGACCTGATCCGGCTCGCGACGCTGCGTGGTGTAACGCGAGGTACCCGGGCGACGACGATCGAGGTCGTGCTGCAGGTCGGCTTCGGTCAGCGGGATGCCCGGCGGCACGCCGTCAACGATGCAGCCCAGCGCCAGACCGTGCGATTCGCCGAAGGTAGTGACGCGAAAGAGTTGTCCAATTGTATTTCCTGCCATCACGGCTCCAATCTTTTTCGTTATGTTGGCGTGTTGTTTTTTTAGTCTTTATAAATACCGAAATGCGCACGGGCGTCAATCAGCTGCTGTTTGGTCAGCATAAAGACCCCGTCGCCGCCGTTATCAAACTCAAGCCAGGTAAACGGCACGTCCGGATACTGCTCCATCAGATGTACCATGCTGTTACCGACTTCACAAATCAGAATCCCGTCGTCGCTGAGATAATCCGGCGCGTTGCCGAGGATACGGCGCGTTAGCTTCAGGCCGTCGCTTCCGGAGGCCAGCCCCAGCACCGGCTCATGCTCATACTCTTCCGGCAGATCGGCCATGTCCTCTTCATCGACATACGGCGGATTGGTGACGATCAGATCGTACTGCAGCTTCGGCAGATCGCGGAACAGATCGGAACGGATCGGCGTCACGTGATGGATCAGGCCGTGGGACTCAACGTTGTGCTCGGCGACGGCCAGCGCGTCCGGGGAGATATCTACCGCATCGACTTCCGCCTCCGGGAAGGCATAGGCGCAGGCGATGGCGATGCAGCCGCTACCGGTGCACATATCAAGGATGTGCTGCGGCTTATGGTTAATCAGTCCGGCAAACTGGTTATTGATCAGTTCGCCAATCGGGGAGCGCGGCACCAGCACCCGCTCATCAACGTAAAACTCATGGCCGCAGAACCACGCTTTGTTGGTCAGATAGGCGACGGGAATACGCTCGTTCACGCGGCGAATCACCCGCTCTACAATGCGATGTTTCTCGCTGGAGGTCAGGCGCGCAGTGCGCATGTCTTCCGGGATATCCAGCGGCAGATACAGTGAAGGCAGCACCAGCTGTACCGCCTCGTCCCACGGGTTATCAGTCCCGTGACCGTACCAGATATTAGCAGCGCTGAAACGGCTTACCGCCCAGCGCAGCATGTCCTGAATGGTATGCAGCTCATTGACTGCCTCATCAACAAAAATTTTATCCACGACATCCTCCAGGGCACACTCTGCTATAAATTCGGCGGCTAGTGTGCCATGAAGACGGCGATAAATCAGCATTCTTGCGATAAGGGGCGGGGGAAAAAACAGGTTTTCCTTGCCCGAAGGGATATTGAGTCGGGTAAACTAGCGCAAAGTATGAATGAGAGCGGACAATGAAAAAGAAGACATCGCTTAGCGAGGAGGATCAGGCGCTGTTCCGTCAGCTGATGACCGGCACGCGGAAGATCAAACAGGACACTATTGTTCACCGCCCGCAGCGCAAGAAAATTACCGAGGTTGCTCCTAAGCGTTTGCTGCAGGAACAGGTCGATAACAGCCACTATTTTTCCGATGAGTTTCAACCGCTACTGAATACCGAAGGCTCGACGAAATATGTCCGCCCCGACGTCAGCCATTTCGAGCTGAAAAAGCTGCGCCGTGGAGATTATTCGCCTGAGCTGTTCCTCGATCTGCATGGGCTTACCCAGCAGCAGGCCAAACAGGAACTGGGCGCGCTAATTGCCGCCTGCCGCCGCGAGCATGTGTTTTGCGCCTGCGTGATGCACGGGCACGGGAAACACATCCTCAAACAGCAAACCCCGCTGTGGCTGGCGCAACATCCGCATATTATGGCGTTTCACCAGGCACCAAAAGAGTACGGCGGTGACGCCGCACTGCTGATATTGATTGAGGTCGAGGAGTGGCAACCGCCGGAGCTGCCGTAACGGCGGGCTCCGGGGGGCCGTCAGATGGCGTTGGCCATCTTGAGGTTGCAGGGGCTTTTTTGCCAGAGGAACTCACCTTTGCCGTCGGCATCCAGCGTCACGCAGGCGATAGCCGAGGTGGTGAACATCGGGGGCGTTTCCCCCGGACACAGCTCTGAGACCAGATACCCCACCAGCGGCAGGTGGGAGACAACCAGCGCCGTCGCCACGCCTTCATTCGCCAGCGCCTGCAGATAGGCGCTCACCATTCCCACATCACCGCACGGCGTGAGCTCCGGCATCACGTCGACATGTTTCGGCAGGTTCATGCACTCCCCAACAATATCCAGCGTCTGTTCCGCACGCAGATAGGGACTGACAAGAACGCGCTCAATATCCACTTTTTGACCTTTCAGCCAGGTTGCCATCTGACGAGACTCATCACAACCGCATACGGTTAATGGACGAACCGAGTCACTGGCTGCATCGAGGGCAGCGTCGCCGTGACGCATAATAAAAACTTGCATATTGCACCGCTTTTGTTAACCAGAAGCACCGTAGTTTGGCCTGCGAAGACAAAACGCAGGTGACCCGGTGGCCGGGCATTGTGCCTGATCCATTCCACGAATGAAACGCTGTTTTTTACCTCAATGGCGTAAGTATAGTCAATCATTGTTTACAAAACAGCCAATCAACAGCGTCGTCCGCAGCCGGATTTACCTTCTTTGACCACAACTTAGGTCAGCCGTTCATCCGCTGGCCAAAAGGTGGTCCCCTGTTCAGCCATGCGTAATAAAGTGTCACAGGGTGTAAAACGTGGGCCGAACTGGGCGGCCAGGCGCTGCAGGATCGCGGCAACTTCACCCGCGCCGATAGTATCCATATACCGGAACGGGCCGCCAAGAAATGGCGGAAACCCTATACCAAAGACGGCGCCGATATCGCCATCGCGCGCGCTCCGGATAATCTGCTCATCAAAGCAGCGCGCCGCTTCGTTAAGCATCATCATCACACAGCGCTCCGCCACCTGCTGCGCGGAGAGCCGCGACTGCGGGCGGCCGATGCCGAGCAGCGGATAGACTGCCGGGTCGGGCCGTTTTTTGCTTTTACGCCCTTTTGTCTCATAAAGATAGAAACCACGATTATTTTTTCTGCCTTTGCGATCGTCCTTCAAAATCGCGTCAATGATGTTTGCAGGCGGGCTAAAACGTTCTCCAAACGCGCCCTCCAGCACGGGGATAATTTTGGTGCCGGTATCGATACCCACCTCATCCAGCAGTTGAATTGGCCCCACCGGGAAACCGAATTTAACCAACGCGTTATCAATGACTTCAATCGGTTCGCCTTCCACCAGCAGGCGCATCGCTTCATTGATATACGGCGCGAGGATACGGTTCACATAGAACCCCGCTTTATCTGCGACAACAATCGGCGTTTTCCCCTGCCGTTTAGCCAGCTGCACCACGGTGGCGATAGTCTGCGGGTCGGTTCCCTTGTGCGGGATCACCTCAACCAGCGGCATTTTTTCCACCGGACTGAAAAAATGCAGGCCGATTACCTGCCCCGGGCGGCTGGCGTGAGCGGCAATATCGCCGATTGGCAACGATGAGGTATTCGACGCAAAGATGGTCTGCGGCCCGCCGTATTGTTCCACTTCGCTGACCATCCGCTGTTTGAGAGCCAGGTCTTCAAATACCGCCTCGATCACCACATCGCGATGAGCAAAGCCCTGATAGTCGGTAGTGCCGGAGATCAGCGCCATCTGACGATCGCGCTCCACTGGGCGCAGTCGACGCTGACGAACCTGTTTATTCAGCAGATCCCAGCTGTACTTTAAGGCGTGGTTGATGCCACGCGGCTGGATATCTTTAATCCGCACCGGCAGCCCACCCTTACAGGCGGTCACATAGGCGATCCCCCCGCCCATCAGGCCGCCGCCCAGTACTGCAACGCTTCTCAGCGAACCGGGGCCCGCCTCGGCGCCAGGGTCTTTTTTCAGATCGGTACTGGCAAAGAAGATCGATCGCAGCGCCTGCGACTGCGGGCTCATCGCCAGTTCGCCAAATGCGCGCGCCTCTTCAGCGTATCCGCTGCTGCAGCCGTGGGCCAGACCATTCTCGACGACCTGCAAGATTCGCTTCACCGCCGGGTAATTTCCCTGCGTTTTGCGCTGCGTTTGTTTACCGACAAACTGGAATAACAGATGGCGCCCCAGAGGCCCTGCCAGTACGCGTTCACGAACAGGCACCTCCCGGCTGGTCGGTCGTCCCTTCAGCGCCAACTCCACCGCCGCCTGCAGTAAAATCGCCTGCGGCACCACCTCGTCCACCAGACCAGCCTTCAGCGCCTGCCGCGGCCGCAGCTGCTTGCCGGTGAGCATCATATCCAGCGCGGTGCTGACCCCGATCAGCCGCGGTAAACGCTGCGTCCCGCCGGAACCCGGCAGCAGGCCAAGCTGTACCTCCGGCAAGCCGAGTCGGGTTTTTTCGTCATCGCTACAGATACGGCCATGACAGGCCAGCGCCAGCTCCAGACCGCCGCCAAGGCAGGCGCCGTGGATAGCGGCAATCACCGGGATCGACAGGCCATGGATCTCAGCCATAATCTGCTGTCCCTGGCGCGCCAGCGCTTCCGCCTCCTGCGCGCTGCGGCAGCGGGCAATCATGTTGATATCAGCGCCGGCGATAAAGTTATCCGCTTTGGCGGAGATAAATACTACGCCGCGCACCGACTTATCGTCACGTAACTGGCGTATCAATCCCCGTACCTGACTGCCAAATTCGGCTTTCAGGGTATTCATTTTTTCACCCGGGGCATCAATGGTGATCACCGCGATTTTGTCCGCACGGACCTCAAGCTTAAAAGCGGAAACAGTATCCATTATTCAGCCTCCACGATCATCGCCGCACCCAGACCACCTGCCGCGCAGGCCGTCACCAAACCAAATCCCCCGCCCCGTCGCCGCAGCTCATGCAGCGTCTGGGTGATCATCCGCGCGCCGGTGGCGGCGAAGGGGTGACCGTAGGCGATAGAGCCGCCGAGGACGTTAAACTTGCTTTCATCTACCTCACCGGTGGCCTGCGAGCGGCCCAGCACCTCGCGGGCAAAGTGGTCGCTTGCCAGACACTGGAGATTGGCCAGCGTCTGCGCGGCGAAAGCTTCGTGCATATCGATAAGCGTGAGATCCGCCAGCGTCAGGCCAGCGCGCTCCAGCGCCAGTGGCGTGGACCACGCGGGCCCCAGCAGCATATCCTGCCAGACGTCGATGGCAGTAAAGGCGTAGCTGCGCAGATAGCCCAGCGGCCTCAGCCCCAGCTCTTTAGCCCGCGACTCGGTCATCAGGATCACCGCTGCCGCGCCGTCCGTCAGCGGCGTACTGTTGGCGGCGGTGACGGTGCCATGTTTGCGGTCAAAGGCCGGGCGTAACTTCTGATAATCTGCGAGCGTTGAATTTTTACGAATATTGTTGTCCTGCTCGAGCGGTTCGCGGAAAGGGGGAGCATAGGCGGTCATCACCTCTGCGGACAGTTTACCCTCTTCCCAGGCTTTCGCTGCCAGCTGGTGCGAACGATGCGCCAGGGCATCCTGTTGCTCGCGAGAGATCCCCCAGCTTTTCGCCATCTGCTCGGCGGTATCGCCCATCCGCAATCCGGTTGAATATTCAGCCACCGCCGGGGGGACCGGCAGCAGGTCGCGTGGCCGCAGACGGGAAAACAGCTTCAGCTTTTGGCTTAGCGTGCGTGCCTTATTGGCATCCACTAGCGTGCGGGCCAGCGTTTTACTGACCCCAATGGGCAGGACAGAGGAGGAGTCGGCGCCGCCGGCAATACCGGCGCGGATGGTGCCGGCCATCAGGCTTTCAGCGACGTTCGCCACGGCCTGGAAACTGGTGGCGCAGGCGCGGCTGACGCTATAGGCGTCGGTATGTACGCTCATGCCGGTACCCAGCACAATTTCCCGGGCGATGTTCGGCGCTTCCGGCATCTGCACCACCTGGCCAAAGACCAGTTGCTCGATGACTTCGGCAGGAATGTCGCTGCGCGCCAGCATCTCGCCAACTACCATTTTTCCTAAATCAATGGCCGGAACGCCATGAAAAGCCGTAGCCTGACGAGCAAATGGCGTGCGTAGCCCCGTGACAATGGCAATGCGATCGCCCTGACGGGTGATAAGCGGTAATGCCTGACTCATAACACTCCCCTGTTAACCAAGACAACCAAGTGGTCTGACCTGATAACATTCTTAACTAATTTTTTACATTAAGCCAATCGGAGAAGCGCAAAATTGCGAGCCAAAACACAGTGAAAAGAAAAGGAAACGCCCCTTATCAGGGGCGTCGAGGGGGAAGGATTAACGTAAGCCCAGCTGGAAGATCAGGGATTCTGCTTCGCAGCTGAAAACAAAATCGATATCCAGCTGCACACCGCCGTCAACGTCAGTGAAGGTTGGGTTAATTTGGCACGGCTCAGATTCGACATTGCGGGCTTTTTCGCTTAACGCGGCGAGCGTTTGCTCGGCTTCAGCGCGGTTGGCGAATACGCGGCTGTAGGAGGCGGTGCAGTCGGTGTTGTCAACAATCGTGCCAACATCCATACAGCAGCAAACCGGGGTTTCATCAGCGCTACATTTACTCATCGTAGATTTCCTCTGGAGATGCACCTTCGGTGCCAGAAAAATTATGTGTCTATTTTACGCCCTGTCCCCGGTAAGCCTCCAGCCGAGAATCGCTCTGCCGGCGTTAAGTGACAGAAATCACACTTAAAAATGATCTAAAACAAAAATCCCCTTCTGTCCCCCTTGCTCTCTCCGAGATTTTTGCCAGCTGGATCGCGTTTCTGTTATCACAATTGAAAAACTTCATAAACATACTTGCAACAAATCATCTGGTCAGACCTATACTCAGCGCACTGGTCTGATTTCTTGGTTGTACCGCAGACCCTACACTCCCGCGCTTCTGTTACGGCATGTAACATAGTTTAAAAAAAAATAACTCAATGAGGTTATGGGCATGAGCCAGAAAACCCGCTTTACCCAATCTGCCCTTGCAGTGGCTGTCGCACTTGTTTCCACCCAGGCCTGGTCAGCAGGCTTCCAGCTCAACGAATTCTCTGCATCGGGGCTGGGTCGTGCCTATTCCGGTGAAGGGGCGATCGCTGACGATGCTGGTAATGCCAGTCGTAACCCGGCATTAATTATGATGTTCGACCGCCCGACCATGTCGGCGGGCGCCGTGTTTGTCGACCCGGGCGTTAATGTTTCGGGCACCTCTCCCACCGGCAAGAGCCTGAAAGCAGACAATATCGCCCCGACGGCGTGGGTGCCCAACTTCCACTTTGTCGCGCCGATTAACGACCAATTTGGTTGGGGGGCGTCTATCACCTCTAACTATGGTCTGGCAACAGAGTATAACGATGATTATGCGGCCGGCAGCATGGGCGGTAAAACCGACCTGACCACCGCGAACTTCAACCTGAGCGGCGCCTACCGCCTCGACAGCAACTGGAGCTTCGGCTTAGGCTTTGACGCGGTCTACGCCAAGGCGAAGATCGAGCGCTATGCAGGCGATCTGGGGCAGATTGTCGCAGGCTCTGGCGCGCTGCCGCCGGCGCTGGCGGGCCAGGTAGCGAAGATCCCGGCCGACACGCAGATCGCCCATCTTAATGGCAACGCGTGGGGCTTCGGCTGGAACGCCGGGATCCTCTATGAGCTGGATAAGAATAACCGCTACGGTTTAACCTACCGTTCTGAGGTCAAGATCGACTTCGACGGTAACTACCGCAGCAGCCTGCCGGCGGCCTATAACCAGATCCTCGGCAACTTCGGCCTGCCGGCGGGCACCAGCGGCCAGACGACAAATGGTTCGCTAACCCTTAACCTGCCGGAAATGTGGGAGCTGTCCGGCTATAACCGCGTGGCGCCGCAGTGGGCGGTCCACTATAGCCTGACCTACACCAGCTGGAGTCAGTTCCAGGAGCTGAAAGCCACCGGCAGCAACGGCCAGACGCTGTTCTATAAAGAGGAAGGCTTCAAGGACGCCTATCGTCTTGCGCTGGGGACCACCTATTATTATGACGATAACTGGACCTTCCGTACCGGTATCGCCTTCGATGACAGCCCGGTGCCGGCTAATAACCGCTCTATCTCTATTCCGGACCAGGATCGCCTGTGGCTGAGCGCGGGTACCACCTACGCGTTCAATAAAGATGCCTCGGTTGACGTCGGCGTTTCATACATGCACGGGCAGCATGTTGAAATTAAGGAAGGCCCGTATACCTTCCGTTCCGAAGGAACCGCCTGGCTGTACGGCGCTAACTTCAACTACCGCTTCTGATAAGCAGCGCGCCACAAAAAAGGGTGAACATTATGTTCACCCTTTTTTTATCATTCGCCGATCACTGTGAATCGATATCCTTCAGCTCATCCTGAATAGCCTGAGCATTCGGGTTGTCCGCCGGGGTCAGCTTACCGCCGTTGGCGATAAAGTCATGACGCTGGAAGTAGGCTTCACGCATCAGAATGTAAGGGTCGGAAGACTGGCGCAGCAGGCCGTCGGAATCCAGCAGCTGAGCACGTGTCTCAATCCCTTCCACCGCCCATTTACCGATCGACATCGGCCAGGTCAGCCAGGAGAGCACCGGATACAAGCCATCGGCCATATCGCCGCCTTCGTCGCGCAGGGTAAAGCTTCCATAGAACGGCAACTGAACATACGGGCCATAGCCAACGCCATAATGCCCAAGCGTACTGCCGAAACGATGTGGCTCAACCCGCTGTAGCTGCGGATTCGCCATCCCGGCCACATCGATAAGCCCACCCATACCGAGAATGGTGTTCAGGAAGAAGCGGGTAAAATGCACCATACCTTTATAGGGGTCGCCCTGCAGGAAGTAGTTCACCATCACTGCCGGCTCTTCCAGGTTACTGGTAAAATTGCTTAACCCGTTGCGCGCCGGCTGTGGGACGTAGTCGCGCCATGCCACCGCGACGGGGCGAAGCACGTAAGGATCAACCACGTTAAAGTTGAAGTTAAACATCGTGCGGTTAAACCCTTCTAACGGGTCTGAGCGCCCCTGCGGCCGATCGCCAGAGCTGGAACTGGCACATCCCACCAGCAATGTGGCGCCAAGCGCAAGCGCCGACAGGCGATAATTCATAGATGTCTCCCTGGTTTTTATGGCTATCGCGAGTTGCCATCCATGACGGAAAGACAACGCTTCCGCCCGTAAAGATGTGAGCGATTGTAACAGCACGTTGAACGATGTCTATATCACCCAAGTTGTTGATTTGATCTTAGCCTGGGAATAACGAAATCGCGGGGCTCCTATTCTACCGGAGCGACAAAAATCTGACGTTACCATTTTTGCGATTTCAGAGTATGCCCAGCCAGACGGCAGGGAAAGCCGCTACGCTATAACTATACAGATTGATAGCGAGGGCCACGAAATGGATGAACTAGACAATAACAAATTAAAGGCAGAGGATGACGAAAGAGAAGTGGAAAGTGAGGAAAATCAGCGTGGTGAAGAGATCGAAGTAAATGAAGATCGCCTTCCCTCGCGGGCGATGGCGATCCATGAACATATTCGCCAGGAAGGGGAAAAAGAGATGGAGCGCGATGCGCTGGCCCTGCTATGGTCAGCGATTGCGGCCGGCCTGTCGATGGGGGCCTCCCTGCTGGCGAAGGGAATTTTTCACGTCAAACTGGAGGGGATCCCGGGCGGTTTTTTGCTGGAAAACCTCGGCTACACCTTCGGCTTTATTATCGTAATTATGGCCCGCCAGCAGCTGTTCACTGAAAATACGGTCACCGCCGTTCTGCCGGTGATGCATAATCCCACCCTCGGTAACGTCGGTTTGCTGATGCGGCTATGGTCGGTGGTGCTGGCGGGCAATCTCATCGGTACCGCGGTGGCCGCATGGGCCTTCAATTATATGCCTATTTTTGATGAGCCAACCCGTCAGGCCTTTGTCAGCATTGCCGAAGACGTAATGAAAAACAGTCCGACAGAGATGTTCGCTAATGCGATTATTTCCGGCTGGCTGGTCGCCACCATGGTCTGGATGTTTCCTGTCGCCGGCGCCGCCAAAATCGTGGTGATTATTCTCATGACCTGGCTTATCGCCCTGGCGGATACCACCCATATTGTGGTGGGCTCGGTCGAGATCCTTTATCTGGTGTTTAATGGAAATCTGCCCTGGAGCGACTTTATCTGGCCGTTCGCCCTGCCGACCCTGGCGGGAAATATCTGTGGCGGGACCTTCATCTTCGCACTGCTGAGCCATGCGCAGATCCGTAACGATATGAGCAGCAAGCGAAAAGCGGAAGCCCACGCCCAGGCGGCGGAGAAAGGGAAAAAGGCCGACCGGACATAAAAAAAGCGCCCTGAGTGGCGAGGGTTTAAGCAGTCAGACGGTATGGCTCTTACTCAGGCGGGCAAAAAACGCTATACTCGTGCCGCCTTGTCCCCTTAGTTAAATGGATATAACGAGCCCCTCCTAAGGGCTAGTTGCAGGTTCGATTCCTGCAGGGGACACCATATAAACGTTGCCCGCCATTCACCACGATGACCTAAACGCCAGCCAGAACGTATTCTTCTCGTAATCATAATTAGCCAACGATTTCAGTATGGTTAGTCCTGCCAGAAAGGAACGTGTCTTTGTCAATCACGCACACAATAAACCGACAGCAACGCGCATTTCTGCGTACAATACCTTCTGACTTTTTCAGTCACTAGCCGCGACCTTTTACAACCTTCTCTGGACGATACAGGAGCCAGGCGTTGATATGAAACAGATCACCCTCAGCGATATGCAGCAGCAGAGCGAAGCGGCAGCCAGTGCTCCGCGCCTGCGTGCCCATCGCAATTTTCATCCCGAACTAAGCGACCCGATACAGCGTCTGGCCATCGCCATGGAACCCGGCACCTATATCCGCCCCCACCGGCACAGACATACCTTCGAACTTTTACTGCCGCTGAAAGGCCGATTTGTGGTACTGAATTTTGATGACCACGGCGTGGTTACCCGCCGGGTGGTGCTGGGTGAAACCTGCACGGCGCTGGAAATGGAAGCCGGTACCTGGCATACGGTGCTCTCGCTCGACGCAGGCGGCATGGTATTTGAAGTCAAACAAGGCGCTTATCAACCGCTTGCCGAAATGGACACTATGGCCTGGGCGCCTGCTGAAGGCCAGCCAGGCACTGCCGAAATGATGTCCTGGTATGCCATCGCGCAACCGGGTGACCGCTTCCTGTCTATGCCGCAATAACCACAGGTAGGTTCGACAGGCGCCGCAGGCGTCTGTTTGATACTTCCTGCCGACCACAAAGTTTGCCAAATTGACCGTCCCTTTTTTCGTGCTCCGCTCATACTCACCTTAAATATTGCTGCTAAACAGGAAGAAACGCTTATATTCAGCAAACTATTTTTCTCTACGAATAAGAGATGATAAGATAACGGGAAAGAGTAAATATGCGGCAGCAAAACAATAAAAACAGCCAATTTATCGATATATTATTCTCAATGTGAATGGATTTTGTTAATCAGGTAAAGGAAGTCAGCAGAAAAAATAAATCATTGTCATTGATGCTTTTGCTCACCATGGCGATTTATTTTTTCATCGACATACAATTCTTATGAATATTACAGAACGGAATATCTGGAAGCTAAATAATTTACCACCAATGGAGTATTGCTCTCTGGCGCGGGCGCAAAAATTATTAAACTGCGAACTGGAAGACATTCTTCACTGGCATGATATTGGCGCAATCAATCTATGTCTTAAGCTTAACCCAACGCCGGGAATATTAAAAATCGCCGTCCTCTCCCATCAGGAAAAAGAGGTAACCAGCGCGTTTAATCCATTTACCTCAGTCGAGGTAGGAGAAACAGTCTGGTCGCAACACTCCCATATCCGCAGCATTCTGCGACTTGAAGGCGATATTCCGACGATGGAAACCCTGCGCGGAAATACGGTAACCCAGTTCAACGTAAAGGTATTTGCTTCAGGGCTCTGGCATCCACACTGTCGGAACCTAATGGCGCTGCTGGAGGCGCCAGATGATATTCTTTTCGAAAACCGCCTCAGCATGATGCTGCCGGATAAACCATTTGTTTATTGTCATTTCATTCCAGAGGAAGACGAACGCCCCTCGATATCATTGAACCGCATCTATATCACCAGCCAGGCCATTGAGAAAATATACGCCCACAGTATTAGCGCCCGGCCTATGGACGTGACGAAAAATCCGCTACTGGATCAAACCCGTTACATCCAGCAGGAATTAACCGTCCTGCCGCAAAGTGAGGTATTGCTGGAATTTATCCATTATCTTGTTCAGTCCCATACTGTATTTAATGAGAAGTTGCAGAGTATGGCTGAGCCAGACAAGACTCAGCTCTTTCATCACGTGCTGGAAAGGCTTAAGGAAGAAGGCATGCTTATAGAGAATGCCCAGCCCGATGAAGGCGATATCGGCAGCGAAGCCAGCCGTGAGTCGCAGTTCGCCGGCGAGTAACGTAGTCCTTCAGGCAAGGGACTGGCGGCTTTCCTGCTCAATCGTTATCGCGTTCTCTCGGGCCAGGGTGATGAATTCGCGCGCTGCGGCGCTCTGCCAGGCGCCCTGCCGCTGCAATAAACAGGCCGTGCGCTGCAGCAGCGCAGGTCTTAGCTCAATCGCCACCACATCATCAAACTGTCCGGCGATCGCCGCCGGCAGCAGCGTTGCTAACGTTGTGCTTCGAATAACCGACAGAACGGCCCCGATGGAGTTGGCCTCCATCCGCACGTCTGGTTCGAGCCGATGAAGGCGGCAATAACGATCAATCTGCTCGCGGGTAGCAAACTCGCTGCTCAGTAAAATTAGCGGCTGGGCGTCGAGAGCCAGCAGTTGCAAGTCGCGCTCTCCTGCCAGCGGATGCGCACGGCTCACCACCAGAGCAAGCGTTTCCGTCAGCAGCGGCTGAACCACAATTTCCTGTGACCGGCTGTCGTCAAAGGCAATCCCCACATCCAGTTCATCCTCCAGCAGCATCGCCTCCATCCGCTCCTGGTTCATCTCCTGGATAAGCACTTTTACTCCAGGATAGCGTCGGTAGTACGCCTCCATCAGCGGGCCCAGCATATAGGTAGTGAAAGTTGGCGTCATAGCAATGCGGAGTTTACCGTGCTGGAGATCTTCTGCGTCATGCAAGGCGCGCCGACCTTCCTCAAGCTCGCGTAACGCGCGACGGGCATACTCCAGCCAGATCTCTCCAGCATCGGTCAGGCGAATACGTCGGCCAGAGCGGTCGAAAAGCTGAACCTCCAGCATCGCTTCCAGCTGGCGTATCTGCTGTGACAGCGCAGGCTGGGAGACATGCAGCGCCGCGGCGGCGCGGGAAAAGCCACAATGTTCAGCCACAGCGATAAAGTAGGAAAGTTGGCGCAGAAGCATCGGCCCACCTATAAGAAATTCCAATAGGCATTATCATAAATAAGTCTTTTAACTTATGAAACAAGAGACGTACCCTCTTCGCACGACCCTCAACATATTTCACCTTTAACATCGTTTTATGCAGGAGTGACTATGTCCGCTCACGATCGTTATCTTCAGCGCGCATTAGTGCTGGCAAAACAAAACATTGCTGACGGTGGGCGCCCCTTCGGCGCCGTGCTGGTGCGGAATGATGAGATTGTCGCTGAAAGCGTCAATACCTTTCATCTGAGCGGTGACCCAACGGCGCATGCCGAACTGAACGCCGTTCGCGATCTTGCCGCCAGACTGGGAAGCGCGGTGTTGCGCGAATGCGTCATCTATGCCAGCGGACAACCTTGCCCTATGTGCCTGAGCGCGCTCTATTTAACCGGCGTGCGGGAAGTGTTTTTCGCCAATAGCAATCAGGACGGGGAGCCTTTTCAGCTCTCGACCGCCGCGATTTATCAGCAGCTGCAGCAGCCGCTGGCCCAGCAAACGCTGCCGATCCATCATCGCCCGCAGCCGGAGGGAACTGAACTTTATCAGCGCTGGGCGGAACGGCAGTCATGACACCAGCGCTGCGACAGAACCTGACGCTGGCAGTCCTGGTACTGACTGGGATCAATATGCGGCCGCTGCTTACCTCCATTGGTCCTTTGCTGCCGGACATCCGCGCAGCCAGCGGCATGAGCTATACCCTGGCCGCACTCCTGACCGCGCTGCCGGTGATCGCGATGGGGGTGCTGGCGCTGGCCGCTGGCTGGGTCGATCGCTATATCGGTCAAAAGCGCAGTATTGCGCTGAGCCTGCTGATTATCGCGGCAGGCGCCCTGCTGCGGGAAATCGCCCCGAATAGTGGCTTACTGCTCACCAGCGCTCTGGCCGGAGGAATTGGCATCGGCATTATTCAGGCCGCCATCCCGGCGGTAATTAAGCACCTCTTTCCCCGACGGACGCCGCTGGTGATGGGACTATGGTCAGCGGCGCTGATGGGCGGCGGCGGGTTAGGCGCCGCGTTCACCCCATGGCTGGCGTCACATAGCGCGGCCTGGCATGATGCGCTAGCCTGGTGGGCGCTCCCTGCGCTCCTGGCTCTGCTCAGCTGGCTGGCGATTTGTCGGCATTTGCCTCGCGCACCGCATCAGACCAGCGCTTCCCCCCGGGTCGCGATTATTGGCCAGCGCCGCGCCTGGACGCTGGGACTCTATTTCGGACTGATCAATGCCGGTTACGCCAGCCTGATCGCCTGGCTGCCTCCTTACTACATCCAGCTAGGCGACAGCGCCCAGTACAGCGGTTCGCTGCTGGCGCTGCTGACCGTCGGGCAAACCGCCGGCGCGCTGCTGCTCCCGGCGCTGGCTCGCCAGGAGGATCGGCGCCAGCTTCTTCTGCTAGCGCTGGCGCTACAGCTGATTGGCTTCTGCGGCTTTATCTGGCTGCCAGAGCATTTCTCTGCGCTCTGGGCCATTGCCTGCGGCGTGGGATTGGGCGGCGCGTTTCCTCTGTGCCTGGTGCTGGCGCTGGATCACGCCGGACAACCGGCGGTGGCCGGCAGGCTGGTAGCCTTTATGCAGGGGATCGGATTTATCATCGCCGGTCTGTCGCCCTGGCTTTCAGGCCTGCTGCGTAGCCTGAGCGGGAACTACACGCTTGACTGGTCCTGGCATGCGATCTGCGTCCTGCTACTCATGGCGCTGACGCTGCGCTTTATCCCGGCACACTACCCGGCCGAGTGGCGACAGCGCGCCTCAGACCTGCCCTCAACCGACGGCGGCGCGTGGCAAAGATAATGCCGCGCGCTCTCGTTGGCCTTCTCCGCCCGCCCCATCGCTAAAACCCGTTTCCTTCGCGTCGCTGGCGCTAAATTTATTACCCTGTGAAATTAATGTGTCGCCGAATCACGACACTCGTAAGTAACTAAAAATTAATAAAAAAATGCCTCTTGTTTCCCTGATTTTTTAGGCGTACATTAGCGCCATCTGGAGCACTAAACGCACAGAATTACGGGCTGCTGCAGGGTGAAGTTACACTGGCGACAGCCCTTGAAAAACAGAACAATTAATTCATTTGAACGTCGCACAAGCGCGTGGAGTGATGAGTCGTGAAATACTTCTTTATGGGCCTCTCTTTTATGGTCATCGTTTGGGCCGGTACTTTTGCCCTGATGATCTAGACTGCAGCGGTGTCAAAAAAAACGGGAGCCTTCATGCTCCCGTTTTTATTTTGCCGTGCTGCCCGCAGCGCTAGCTCGCGGAGGCCAGCAGACCATCCGCGCGGAACATCGCCTTGATACCGCGGATCGCCTGGCGCGTACGGTCCCGGTTCTCGATCAGCGCGAAGCGGACGTGGGTATCACCATAGTCGCCAAAGCCAATCCCCGGCGAGACGCAAACCTTCGCTTCATTAAGCAGCTTTTTCGCAAACTCCAGCGACCCCATGGCGGCGTAAGGTTCCGGTATTTTCGCCCACACGTACATAGACGCTTTCGGACACTCCACCATCCAGCCGGCCTCATGAAGCCCTTTGACCAGCACATCGCGACGGCGCTTATACTGTTCGGCAATATCGCGCACGCACTGCTGATCGCCCTCCAGCGCAGCTATCGCCGCCACCTGCAGCGGAGTAAAAGTCCCGTAGTCATGATAGCTTTTGATACGAGCGAGGGCATTCACCAAAGTCTTATTACCCACCATAAAGCCAATGCGCCAGCCGGCCATGTTATAGCTTTTCGACAGGGTAAAGAACTCGACGGCGACATCTCGCGCGCCGGGCACCTGCATGATGGAGGGCGCTTTCCAGCCGTCATACACGATATCGGCATAGGCCAGATCGTGGACGACCAGAATGTCATACTGCTTCGCCAGAGCGACAACCTTTTCAAAGAAATCCAGTTCGACGCACTGCGCGGTCGGATTTGAGGGAAAGCCAAGGATCATCATCTTCGGCTTCGGATAGCTCTCGCGGATGGCGCGTTCCAGCTCGTTGAAGAAATCCACCCCTTCCACCAGCGGCACTGAGCGCACCTGCGCCCCGGCGATTACCGCACCATAGATATGAATCGGATAGCTGGGGTTCGGCACCAGTACGGTGTCGCCATGATCCAGCGTCGCCAGCATCAGGTGCGCCAGCCCCTCTTTCGAACCAATGGTGACGATCGCCTCCGATTCCGGATCGATATCGACGTTATAGCGTTCTTCATACCAGCGTGAAATGGCGCGACGCAGGCGCGGGATCCCCCGCGAGGTAGAGTAACCATGGGTGTCAGGCCGTTGAGCAACGGTGCAGAGTTTTTCCACGATATGCGGCGGCGTCGCGCCATCGGGATTACCCATACTGAAATCGATAATATCTTCGCCGCGCCGACGCGCAGCCATTTTCAGTTCAGCAGTAATGTTAAAAACGTACGGAGGGAGACGATCGATACGCGTAAAACGGCGTTCAGGACTGGATTCAGCCATAGGTTCCTCTAATTAACGTTAGCGCCCGGACCGTCCGAGCGACGCTGCCGCTGTTGCGGCTCGTTTAGAAAATAACCTGAAAAAATTCATGTTGTCGAGAGGCCCGTTAAAAAATATTCCCTGGCATATAAAACGGGTATCGACTGCGCTAAATGCGGCAGTTCATGGGCGGAATAATCCCGGGTTGTATAAAAGTGGTAACACACTGATATCTTTCTTAACACAGAATATTATCGTTAATGGCGAAGACCGCCGCTATCGCGATGCTTTTTAATTAATCCCCTTTAAAAAGTGCGACTTTTCCGCTTTATGGTTCCACGGCTGGTCTTCTGCCGTCAGGTTTTTTATCATGTCCCTTTCTGGCCACTGACGCGGCGCACCCATGCACGAAATCTTTACTATGATGCTGGCGGTCTATGATCGTGCGGCCCTGATGCTTATTTGCCTCTTTTTCCTTATTCGCCTGCGCCTGTTCCGCGAACTGTTGCATAAGTCGGCCCATACTCCGAAAGAGCTGCTGGCGGTGACAGCCATTTTCTCGCTGTTCGCGCTATTTAGTACCTGGTCCGGCGTCCCGGTTGAGGGGTCCCTGGTGAACGTCCGCATTATCGCCGTGATGTCCGGTGGGATCCTGTTTGGTCCCTGGGTGGGCGCGATTGTCGGGGCGATTGCCGGCGTGCACCGCTATTTGATTGATATCGACGGCGTGACCGCGGTGCCCTGCTTTATCACCAGCATTGTCGCCGGCCTGCTGTCGGGGTTGATTAATCGTAAAGTGGCCCGCGAACAACGGTGGAAAATCGGCATTCTGGCGGGGATGATGTGTGAAACTCTGACCATGATCCTGGTGGTGGTCTGGGCGCCTTCCCTGAGTCTCGGCGTAGATATTGTTTCGAAAATTGGTATCCCGATGATCCTCGGCAGCGTCTGCATCGGCTTTATCGTGCTGCTGGTGCAGAGCGTTGAAGGGGAAAAGGAGGCCAGCGCGGCGCGGCAGGCGAAACTGGCGCTCGATATCGCCAACAAAACCCTGCCGCTGTTTCGACACGTTAACAGCGATTCTCTGCGCCAGGTTTGCGAGATTATCCGCCGCGACATTACCGCCGACGCGGTGGCGATCACCAATACCGAGCACGTGCTGGCCTACGTGGGCGTCGGTGAAGCCAACTATCAACGCCACGACGATATGATTAGCCCCACCACCCGGCAGGCGATTCGTTATGGGAAAATCATCATAAAAAACAATGACGAAGCCCACCGCACCCCGGAGATCCACTCCTTGATGGTGATCCCGCTGTGGGAAAAAGGGGTGGTGACCGGCACGCTAAAAATCTATTACTGCCACGCCCATCGCATCACTTCGACGCTGCAGGAGATGGCGATTGGCCTGTCGCAAATAATCTCCACCCAGCTGGAAGTCTCCCGCGCCGAACAGTTGCGGGAGATGGCCAACAAAGCGGAGCTGCGCGCCCTGCAAAGCAAAATTAACCCGCATTTTTTATTTAATGCGCTGAACGCGATCTCCTCCTCGATTCGCCTTAATCCGGACACCGCGCGCCAGCTCATTTTTAATCTGTCGCGCTACCTGCGCTATAACATCGAATTAAAAGACGATGAGCAGATTGATATCAAACGAGAGCTGTATCAGATCAAAGATTATATCGCTATTGAACAGGCGCGATTCGGCGACAAGCTGACGGTCATCTACGATATTGACGACGACGTCAGCTGCGTGATCCCGAGCCTGCTTATCCAGCCGCTGGTGGAAAATGCCATTGTTCACGGTATTCAACCCTGTAAAGGCAAAGGCGTGGTGACGATCGGCATTAACGAGTGCGGCAATCGGGTACGCATCAGCGTTCGCGATACGGGCAACGGTATCGATCCCGTCGTGGTCGCCCGCGTGGAAGCCGATGAGATGCCGGGTAACAAAATCGGCCTGCTCAATGTGCATCATCGGGTGAAACTTCTCTACGGCGAGGGTTTGCATATCCGCAATCTGACGCCGGGAACCGAAATCGCCTTTTATGTCCCCAATAACTCTACGCCGCAGGCGCTGACGGAGTCGCTGTTGTCATGAGCGGAGAAAAGATGAAAGTTATCATTGTGGAGGATGAGTTTCTGGCCCAGCAGGAGCTCTCCTGGCTTATTAACACCCATAGCCAGATGGAGATCGTCGGCAGCTTTGACGACGGCCTGGACGTGCTGAAATTTCTCCAGCACAACAAGGTCGACGCCATCTTTCTCGATATCAATATTCCGTCGCTCGACGGGGTTCTGCTGGCGCAAAACATCAGCCAGTTTGCCCATAAACCTTTTATCGTCTTTATCACCGCGTGGAAAGAACATGCGGTGGAAGCCTTTGAGCTGGAAGCCTTTGACTACATCCTGAAACCCTACCAGGAGTCGCGCATCATCAATATGCTGCAAAAGCTGACCACCGCCTGGCAGCAGCAAAATAACGCTGCTTCAGGATTAGCCAGCGCGGCGCCACGGGAAAACGACACCATCAATCTGATCAAAGATGAGCGGATCATCGTCACCAGTATTCATGATATTTATTATGCCGAGGCGCATGAAAAGATGACATTCGTCTATACCCGCCGGGAGTCATTCGTCATGCCGATGAACATTACTGAATTCTGCAGCAAACTGCCCACCGCGCATTTCTTCCGCTGCCACCGCTCGTATTGCGTAAATCTCAGCAAAATTCGGGAAATTGAGCCGTGGTTCAACAACACCTATGTGCTGCGCCTGCGTGACCTGGAGTTTCAGGTTCCGGTCAGTCGCAGTAAAGTGAAAGAGTTTCGCCAGCTGATGAATCTGTAGAGAGCGGAAAGCACCGCCATCCGGGCTACGACGGTAGCCCGGGAGAAGAATGCTTAAAGCACCTGACCCAGCGTCTGACGCAGATGCGCGCCGGAGCCCAGCAGGCCTGGGTTATCATGCACAATCAGGTAAACCGGGATATCCTGAACATAAGCTTTAAAACGGCCTTTGTCTTCAAAACCGCCGCGGAAACCAGAGGCTTTAAAGAACTCCAGGAAGCGCGGCACGATGCCGCCGGCGATATACACCCCGCCAAACGTCCCGAGGGTCAGCGCCAGGTTACCGCCGAAGCGTCCCATAATGACGCAGAACAGCGACAGCGCCCGACGACAGTCGGTGCAGCTGTCCGCCAGCGCTCGCTCGGTCACCTCACGCGGCTGCAGGTTCTCCGGCAGTCGGCCGTCCGATTTGACAATCGCGCGATACAGGTTGACCAGCCCGGGACCTGAGAGCACGCGTTCTGCGGAAACATGCCCCAGCTCGGCGCGTAGCTCTTCCAGAATGATCCCTTCTTCTTCGCTGTTCGGGGCAAAATCAACATGACCGCCTTCGCCCGGCAGGCTGACCCAACGCTTATCAACGTGGACCAGATGCGCCACGCCGAGCCCGGTCCCGGCGCCATAAACGGCGATCGGTTTGCCCGCTACCGGCGCACTGCCGCCAAACTGAATAAGGTGCTCAGCTTTCAGCATCGGAATGGCCATTGAAACAGCGGTAAAATCGTTAATTATCTCCAGATGGGCAAAGCCGAGGTTACGCTTCATTTCGGCGATAGAGAAAGCCCAGGTATGGTTGGTCATCGCCACCCAGTCGCCGGTAATCGGGCATGCGATGGCGATACAACCTTCGTTGACCGTTACCTGGTGCTCCTCGAGGTAGACGCGCACCACTGCCTCCAGACTGGGGTAATCGAGCCCGGAATAGGTCTTTGCGCGAGAGATCTCTCCACTCGCCAGATCACATAGCGCCAGGCGGGCGTTGGTCCCCCCGACATCTCCTACTAAAGCAAATTTTGTCATTCCGTTACGGCTCCGCTAAAGTCAAAATAAATCTTTTGGCACACTGTAAATTCATGGCGGCTTAACAACAACGTCCAACGCGCAGACGCCCCTTGTTTAGCGACACAGGTCACATTTAGTTTGTAATCTATGCAAGGTAGCCTGTAAAGGACGCGCCGGATATCAGATGTCACCTTAACTTTATCGTTTCAGCACCATTTGCATCGACGGTCTCCGCTGACGAAGGCAAAGTAGTGCTCCAGCACTTTTACAAGGACATTTCCATGCTCCATCCTCGCGCCAGAACAATGCTGATCCTGTCGGTGCCGGCCATCCTGATAGGCATCGCCTGCAGCCTGATCCTGATCGTGGCGATGAAGGTTGCCGCGCTGCTGCAGCGCGTGCTGTGGAGCAATCTGCCCGCGCAGTTGGGGGTGAGCGCCGACAGCCCGCTGTGGATCATCGCCATGCTGACGGCGACAGGGATCGCGGTGGGTCTGGTCATTCGTTACAGCCCCGGGCACGCCGGGCCGGATCCAGCGACCGAGTCGTTAATCGGCGCTCCCATTGCCACCGGCGCGCTGCCCGGACTCCTGGCCGCGCTGATCCTCGGCCTCGCCGGCGGCGTCAGCCTCGGCCCGGAGCATCCGATTATGGTGGTGAATATCGCGCTGGCTGTCGCCGTCGGCTCCCGACTGTTTCCGCGCGTCAGCTCGCTGGACTGGACCATCCTCGCGGCCTCAGGCACCATCGGCGCCCTCTTCGGTACCCCGGTTGCCGCCGCGCTGATTTTTTCGCAAACCCTCAATAGCAGCAACGATACGCCACTGTGGGATCGCCTCTTTGCTCCCCTCCTCGCCGCCGCCGCCGGCGCGTTGACGACGGATCTGTTTTTCCATCCCCATTTTTCGCTGCCGATCCCGCACTATGGTCAGATGCGCTTCGTTGATATTCTCAGCGGCATTATCGTCGCCCTGATCGCTATCGCCGTCGGCATGGTGGCCGTCTGGTGTCTGCCGCGACTGCATGCCCTGATGCATCGGTTGAAAAATCCAATCCTGACCCTCGGCATCGGCGGGCTGCTGCTGGGGATCGTGGGGACGATAGGCGGGCCCTTAACGCTATTTAAAGGGCTGGATGAGATGCAGCAGCTGGCCTTCAGCCAGACGCTAACCGCCGCGGATTTTCTGCTTATCGCGCTGGTCAAACTGGCGGCCCTGGTTCTTGCCTCAGCCAGCGGCTTTCGCGGCGGGCGAATTTTCCCGGCGGTGTTCGTCGGGGTAGCGCTGGGGCTGATGCTGCATGCTCATGTTGACGCGGTGCCGGCGGCAATCACCGTTTCCTGCGCGATCCTCGGCATGGTGCTGGTCGTCACTCGCGACGGCTGGTTGAGCCTGTTTATGGCCGCCGTGGTGGTCCCGGATACGACTTTGCTGCCGCTGTTGTGTATGGTGATGCTCCCGGCCTGGCTGCTGCTGGCCGGGAGACCGTTGATGATTGCCAAACGGGATACCGATTAAACGCGGCTGTTTCGCTCCTCAAGGGCCTGCGTCACCGCGCGCAGGAAATCGGGGATATCCATTTTCGGCAGCATCACTTCTACCAGGGTGAGGGTATCGGAGGTGATGCTCTCCGTCATCGCCTCCCGCAGTTCAGACGTCTGAGTGACCCGCCGGCAGCGCGAAGCAACGTCAGGGGCGAAGGCTTCCGGCAGCCGCTGCCAGTCCCACAGAGCGATGTCATTGTAGCGCTGCTCTGGACCATGAATCGCCCGTTCCACGGTATACCCTTCGTTATTCAGCAGCAGAATAAGCGGCTTTTGCTTATCACGCAGCATGGAGCCCATCTCCTGAATGGTCAGTTGGGCCGCGCCATCGCCGACAATTAGCACCACCCGCCGCTCCGCCGCCGCGGTTTGTGCGCCATAGGCGGCCGGGAGAGTAAAACCAATCGAGCCCCACAGCGGCTGGACGATCAGCGATGCTTCAGAGGGCAGCTTCAGCGCCGCAATGCCAAAGGCGGCCGTCCCCTGATCGGCGAGAATAATATCCCCCGGACGCAGGGCGCCCTGCACCGTCGCCCAGAAATTTTTCTGGGTCAACTCGCCTTCAGCGCCCTCCTCAGCCTCCGGCGCCACGACCTGAGGCGTAGCCCACTCCGCCGCCAGCGGGGCGGAAAGCGTCATCAGCGCGGCCAAAGCCTTATCCATCGGCACCCCGCTGAACCAGTGATCGCCCACCCTGACGGCGAAGGGCTGGATCTCAATAGTCTTTTCCCGCGCCAGATGTTGGGTAAATCCTGCGGTGATGGTGTCGGTGAAGCGCGTGCCAATGCAGATGATGGTGTCGGCGTTTTCAATCGCCTCCCGGGTCTGCGGCGCGCTGGCAATCCCGCTGTAGGTGCCGACAAACCCGCTCTGCTGCTCATCAAACAATCCCTTGCCCATGAGCATCGTCGCATGGGCGACAGGCGTTTTCGCCACCCACTCCCGGAGCGTCTTCTGCAGGCCATAACGTTGCGCCAGGAAGTCCGCCAGCAGGGAAATGCGTCGGCTGCCCCGCAGCAGGCGGCTGGCATGTTCGCAGAACCCGGCAAGCTGGTTTTCATCCGCCGGAGCGGGCTCCACCAGCAAGCGCTGGGCTGGGGCAATCGCTGCCGCTCTGGCGACATCGGCTGGCAGCATCAAATAGCCGGGGCGATGATGCGTCAACATATCGCGCAGCACACGGTCGATTTCATGGCAGGCGTTGCCGGCGGTCAGCAGCGCCTGGCTACAGGTGATCTGCTCGCTCATGCGGGCGAAATGGCGAAAATCGCCATCGCCGAGGGTATGGTGCAGCAGTTCGCCGCGCTGCTGGGCGCCGGTAGAGGGCGCACCGACGATATGCAATACCGGAATATGTTCCGCATAGCTACCCGCAATGCCGTTCAGCGCGCTCAATTCGCCGACGCCGTAAGTGGTCAGCAGCGCACCGGCTCCTTTGATGCGCGCATAGCCGTCAGCGGCATATGCCGCATTCAGCTCGTTGGCGCAGCCGACCCACCCCAAGGCGCTGTGCGCGATGACGCGATCGAGAAACTGTAAGTTGTAATCTCCCGGCACGCCGAACAAGCGGTCAATACCGCAGTCGACAAGGCGATCCAGCAGATAATCCCCAATAGTGTAGGTCGGTTGCATATCCATTATCCTCATTTTGGTGCAGGTGTAATTTGAGTATTGAATAAGCGATCCGCCTGTCCAGATGGGAGGTGATAATGGCAGTGTAAAGCAATAATTACGCAGAAAAAGCAGTGTACTCCACGCAGAACATTGTTTAGTGTAAACGTATACACATCCTGTTTTGTCGGCGGAGGAAGAATGGTTTACCAGGCAAGCACCACGCGATATCAAACGATGGAGTACCGTCGCTGCGGCCGCAGCGGTCTGCAGCTACCGGCTATTTCCCTTGGCCTGTGGCATAACTTTGGCGATGAAACGCGAGTGGAAACTAGCCGGCAGATGCTCCTGCACGCTTTTGACCTCGGTATAACCCATTTCGATTTGGCCAACAACTATGGGCCGCCGCCGGGCTCGGCGGAAAGCAACTTTGGCCGTATCCTGAAAGAGTCGCTCCTGCCTTATCGCGATGAGTTAATCATCTCCACTAAAGCAGGTTACACGATGTGGGACGGCCCTTACGGCGACTGGGGATCGCGAAAATATCTGGTAGCCAGTCTTAACCAGAGCCTTAAACGCATGGGGCTGGAATACGTCGATATTTTTTACCATCACCGGCCTGATCCACAGACGCCGCTGATGGAAACGATGCGTGCGCTCGATCATCTGGTTCGTCAGGGTAAAGCGCTATATGTCGGGATCTCCAACTATCCTCTGGCCCAGGCGCGGGAGGCGGTGAAGATCCTTAACGACCTCGGCACCCCCTGCATCATCCACCAGCCTCGCTACTCGATGTTCGAACGCGGCGTGGAAGAAGGACTGCTGGATTTTCTGCAGACGGAAGGGATTGGAAGCATAGCGTTTTCACCGCTGGCCGGTGGGCAACTTACCGACCGCTATCTCAACGGCATTCCGGCCGACTCGCGCGCCGCCAGCAGCAGTCGTTTTCTGCAGCCGGAGCAACTGACTCCAGCCCGATTAGAAAAAATTCGTCAGCTTAACAGGCAGGCGGAAGCGCGTGGGCAGAAGCTGTCGCAGATGGCGCTGGCCTGGGTGTTGCGCGAAGAGAAAGTCACCTCGGTGCTGATCGGCGCCAGCAAAACCGCGCAACTGGATGATGCCGTCGGCATGCTGCTGAATCGCCATTTCACCACCGAGGAGTGCGCGGCCATCGACGCCATCCTTGCGCTGTAAAGCAAATGTTACTTTAGCAAAAAGTGCTCTTTCCTGCGCTTTCGGAGTTCGTCCGATGCGGCGGGTCTTTACCGACCCGTAATATCAGGTTAACAGGCCGCTTACGGCCCCGATCGTGAAGGAGAAGAGTATGTTCAGGTCACTGATTCTGGCAGCAGTACTGCTGGCCGCAGGGCCACTGGTCGCTAACGCTGGTGAAATCACCCTGCTGCCATCGGTAAAATTACAAATAGGCGATCGTGACAATTACGGTAACTACTGGGACGGTGGCAGCTGGCGCGACCGTGATTACTGGCGTCGTCACTATGAATGGCGTGATAACCGTTGGCATCGTCATGACAACGGCTGGCACAAAGGCTGGTACAAAGGCAGAGATAAAGCCTGGGAGCGCGGCTATCGTGCTGGCTGGAACGACCGCGATGACCACCGCGGCGGCTGGGGACGCGGCCCGGGTGGGCGCGGTCACGGTCATGGACATGGCCATCACTAACAAACGAAAAAGGGAGCCCATCGGCTCCCCTTTACTTTATTCAGCATCAGGAATCAATTAATCCAGCCCGAGCAGCGACCCCACTATTAACCAGCCGTTCAGGCTCACCACAATAGCGACTATCGCCCAGCCGATGCCTCTCACCCAACGGGTATTCACCAGGTCCCCCATCAGCTTCGCATTGCTGGTAAATATCAGCAGCGGCACCAGGGCAAGCGCAATGCCAAAGCTGAGCAACACCTGACTCATTACCAGGATGCGCGTAGGATCCAGCCCCAGCAGAATGACGACAAACGACGGCAGCATGGTGATCGCCCGGCGAAACCACAGCGGAATATGAAAGCGGATAAACCCCTGCATAACGACCTGACCTGCCAGAGTGCCCACCACGGTCGACGATAAACCGGCGGCAATCAGGCTGAGGCCAAAGATGGTCGCCGCCGCGTGGCTCAGCAGCGGCTCCAGCGTCATGTAGGCCTGATCGAGATCGGCGACGCCGGTATGGCCATTAAAGTGGAATGCCGCCGCAGCGGTCGCCATCATCGCCAGATTGACGAACCCGGCAATGGTCATGGCGATCGCCACATCCCAGCGGGTCGCGTTATAGCGTTCTTTTCGCGTTCCGCCATGCAGATGCTGAGTCAGCGATGAGTGTAAGTAGATAACGTGCGGCATGATTGTCGCACCCAGTACCCCGGCGGCTAAGAATACCGCCTCCCCGTTGGGCAGCGTGGGGATCACCAGCCCTTTCGTCAGAGGAGCCAGCGCGGGCTGGGAAAAGATCAACTCCACGACATAGGCCACGGCGACAAACAGCAACAATCCACCGATCACCTTCTCCAGTGGTTTTTGTCCGCGCCGCTGCAGCATCAGGATCAGAAAAGTCGCCACCCCGGTCAGCACCGCACCCTGCAGAAGCGATACGCCGAGTACCAGCTTAAAACCAATTGCGGCGCCGATAAATTCAGCCAGATCGGTGGCCATAGCGATAATTTCCGCCTGTACCCAGTAAAACCAGACAACAGGACGCGGGTAATGGTCGCGGATCTGCTCGGCCAGGTTTTTGCCGGTGGCAATGCCCAGTTTGGCAGAAAGCACCTGGATCAGCATCGCCATCAGGTTAGCCCACACCACGACCCACAGCAGCTGGTAGCCAAAGCTGGCGCCGGCCTGAATGTTAGTGGCGAAATTACCCGGATCGATATAGCCAATGGCAGCGACGAAAGCCGGGCCCATTAAGGCGAGCTTCACCTTGCGCGCGGCGCGACTACTGCTATTCTCAACGCGACTGCTAGTCATCTTCTGCCTCTGGAAATATAGCCTTTGCTATGTTTCATGCTATCAAAATGCGAATGATTATCAAGTTCATTTAGAATGGAGATAATGATTGCTGTGATAGAAGGGAACAATAGCTGGCCGGAAATGAAATACGGGCGTCAGAAAACGAGATCCAGCCCGCTATTAAGAGTAGTACAAGAATGCAACTTTTAAAACCTTTACGTAACATAACAAAAGTGGATGTTGGATCACTATTTTTGCCATTGGTCACAGTTCCTTGCAATAGTGTGCAATTGATCTCGTTTTCTTTAAAGCCGTTGCATAGAATGTGCACGGAAATTTAACCTGCCTCATATTTGGAGCAACTATGGACCGCGTCTTGCATTTTGTCCTCGCGATCGTTGTGGTGGCTATACTGGCCCTGTTGGTCAGCCATGACCGCCAAAAGATCCGTATTCGTTATGTTGTTCAACTGCTTGTCATTGAAGTCCTGCTGGCCTGGTTCTTCCTCAACTCCGATATTGGTCTGGGTTTTGTGAAAGGATTTTCCGAGATGTTTGAAAAACTCCTCGGGTTTGCCAACGAAGGGACAAACTTCGTGTTCGGCGGCATGAACGATAAAGGCCTGGCCTTCTTCTTCCTCAAAGTTTTGTGCCCTATCGTCTTTATTTCGGCTTTGATCGGCATTTTGCAGCATATTCGTATCCTGCCGATTGTCATTCGCGCGATCGGTACCGTCCTGTCGAAAGTTAACGGCATGGGCAAGCTGGAGTCCTTCAACGCCGTGAGCTCGTTGATCCTCGGCCAGTCGGAAAACTTTATCGCGTATAAAGATATTCTCGGCAAAATGTCGCGCAACCGCATGTACACCATGGCGGCGACGGCGATGTCCACCGTGTCCATGTCCATCGTAGGCGCTTACATGACCATGCTGCAGCCAAAGTATGTCGTTGCGGCGCTGGTGCTCAACATGTTCAGCACCTTTATCGTTCTGTCATTAATTAACCCTTACCGCGTGGAAGAGAGCGAAGAAAATCTGCAGATGTCGAATCTGCACGAAGGTCAGAGCTTCTTCGAGATGCTGGGCGAGTATATTCTGGCAGGTTTTAAAGTCGCGATTATCGTGGCGGCGATGTTGATCGGCTTCATCGCGCTGATCTCGGCGCTGAATGCCCTGTTCGCCACCGTGACCGGTTGGTTCGGCTATAGCATTTCCTTCCAGGGTATCCTCGGCTATATCTTCTACCCGGTCGCCTGGGTGATGGGTGTGCCGGCAAGCGAAGCGCTGCAGGTGGGCAGTATTATGGCTACCAAACTGGTCTCCAATGAATTCGTCGCCATGATGGATCTGCAGAAAATTGCCTCGACGCTCTCCTCGCGCGCGGAAGGCATTATCTCTATCTTCCTGGTCTCCTTCGCCAACTTCTCATCTATCGGTATTATTGCCGGGGCGATCAAAGGTCTGAACGAAGAACAGGGCAACGTAGTTTCTCGCTTCGGTCTGAAGCTGGTGTACGGCTCCACGCTGGTTAGCGTGTTGTCCGCCTCGATTGCGGCGCTGGTTCTGTAACAGACGTCAGTCATCTGAGCCGGGCAATGCCCGGCTTTTTTTTGCCCGACATTCACCCAGCGGCTGTGGTTTACCGATCAGATAACCCTGCAGATAATTCACGCCCAGCTCCAGCAAGCGCGCTTTTTGCGGTTCGCTTTCGACATATTCCGCCACCACGCTCATCTGTTTCGCCCGCGCCATCTCGACAATCGATTTCACCATGATGGCGTCCAGCGGGTCCGTGAGGATGTCGCGGACGAAGCAGCCGTCAATCTTAATGATATCGGCCTGTAGATGTTTCAGACGTTCATAGTTCGCATAGCCGGTGCCAAAGTCATCAATAGCGATGGCGCAGCCAAACGCGCGCAACGCTTCAAGATTTTGCCGACTGGTGTCCGCATTAGAGAAGGCCTGCTCTTCGGTCACCTCAATAGTTATAAGTTCTGGCGAGACGCTATAGCGTTGAAACAGCGCGATAATCTGCCCTGCGCTGTTCTTTTGCATCAGAGTTGCAGGCAGCAGGTTGACCGAGAATCGCTGGCCGGGATGCTTATGGAGCATACTGAACAAGGTCTCCAGCACCAGCATGTCAAAACGTTGGCTGAGGTTAAACTGCACAATCAGCGGAATGAATCGGTCGGGCATAATGACGCTATCGCCACAGCGCATGCGCGTGAGGATCTCATGATAACCCTCCCCCTCCGGATTCTGAATCGGTTGCGCATAGAGCATCAGCGCGCGATCTTTGAGCACTTGCTTGACGCGCATAAGGAGGCGCACCTGCTCGGTAGTTTGATCCACTACCAGATCCTGCTCCTCGTCCAGCGCCAGCACCCGACGTTCACTGCCCGCCTGTTCGGAAAGCCAGCTTAGCTGGCCCAGCATCTGGTAAAGTCCCTCACCCTGGCCGTCATCGCGGCCCCAGGCCGCGCCAAACTCCAAATCCAGCGGCTGATTGTGCCAGCTGAACTTTTTGTGGTTGAGGACCGCGACCATGTGATTCAAGCGGGACGACGGCTCCGGCCCATCAAGCACGAGGATCAGTTCGCTGCCCGGTACCTGGAAGACTTTATCCGCCGCTCCCAGCAGCGGTTGCAGCGCCCGAATAATCTGCCGTTTACAGTCCACCCCCATCATCAGACCATAATGCCGACTGAGAAAGTCGAGATTATCAATACGCAGGCTGCAGATAGCCTGCTGAGGACAGCTCTGTAAATGGCTCTCCAGCGCGCGCAGGTTAGGCAAGCCGGTCAGCGGATCCTCTTCCGCCTGGCTACGCCAGCGGCGTTTGTTGCGGTCGCTGCGGGCATAGATGTCGGCCATATAAAACAAACAGATAGTAAAGGAGATCAGAACCGACAGCACAAAGGAGAGTGAATACTCGCTTTGCACCCCCTGGAGAAAGTTTTTGTTATATACCACCAGCAAAAAGGCCGAGACAGACCATGAAATACGCAATAGCGCATGGCCTATTCGACTGATACCGATAAAGTAGACAATAAAAATAACCGGAACTAAATAACCGGCAATAAATTCAGACTGATACGGCGCACACAATAGCGTTAATATCACCGCCAACGCGATAAACCAATATAGGGTAAAGGAGCGATATTGCGGTGCCAGCCACGGTAAACATTCCTGCTGCCAGAAACGTCGGGCGTAGCGCGGACTGATAATCATCCGCATTGGATAATAAAGAAACGTCGTAAAAATTAATGCCGCACTGATTAAACTTTGGATATCTATTACAGTATAAATCAACGGCATACTACCAAAGTAACTGGTAATAGCTAATGGAAACGCAAAATATTGTCCGGCGAGATACATGGTGATTTTCAGGAGCACCGGCGCGAAGAAGCCGCCCCAGAAGATCCGCGCCCCCATATGTTTTGCCGTTGGACCGCAGCGCCAGCGCTTCCCCACCAACAGTCGCAGAATAGCGCAGGAGACAAACACGGCGAACAGTTGACAAAAAAGTAAGATAAACGCCTGCGGCAGCGTTAATTTAATGAGAAAACTATTGGTGATGGCAAACGCGAGAATTAATGGCGCAATTGCATAGCGGCCAAAGATAAAAATAACAGAAAACATCACGCTGATTGGCAGCCAGGCAATATAAATAAGGTTGCCGTCAATTATCGTTTGCGGTGAAATAAAACGAGCCAGCGGAATAGCGACTAAACAAATGATAAAGGCCAATAGAGTTTTTTTGATATTAATGTTAATTTTATCAAGCATTATTGTTAATTAAAACTCCAGAAACCTCATCACGTTTAATGGGGGAAATGTTATGTTGCTTATTTAGGGCAGGCAAGGCGAATTATCAGGAAAAAGTCTGAAATTACTTTCGATTTTAATTGCTGGAGATTAACTGACGTAACCAGAAAGTGCTTTACATGAAACCCGCTAAAAACAAAAACCCCCGCCGAAGCGAGGGTTCTGAATTTTGGTGGAGCTAAGCGGGATCGAACCGCTGACCTCTTGCATGCCATGCAAGCGCTCTCCCAGCTGAGCTATAGCCCCGTAACGTAAAGCGTGTCGTGTTGACGGGCGGCATAATATGAATTCCTCGCTCAGGTGTCAACGGCAAAATTATCCTTCCCGATTCAATCGCTGAAAAAGCAGGCAACTTGCTGACATTGCGAGCCTTATCGCAGTCAGAAGTTAAACAGGTCACCTTTTCACGTAAAAGGATGCTATAACATGGGCAGCTAATTCCCATACATTTACTCAGGAAATAGTATGCTCAAGGAACGAATGACACCTGAAGAAATTGCCCATCTAACCGGCTACAGTCGGCAAACTATCAATAAGTGGGTGCGGAAAGAAGGATGGCAAACCTCTCCGCGACCTGGCGTCCAGGGCGGCAAAGCGCGCCTGGTCCATGTCAATGAGCAAGTCAGGGAGTTTATCCGCAGCGCCCAGCGCGTGGCGGAGACGCCCGGCATCTATTCTCCCCATGATAGCGATCTGGAATCGCTGCTGCTGACCCTCAGTAAAGAACTCACCCCCAGCGAGCAGAAGCAGCTTATGTCTTTGTTGCTGCGCGAGGGGATCACCGGGTTACTGCTTCGGTTAGGGATCCGCGATCGGTAAACCATGATGAAACTGAAAGATAAAATGACGCCCGCAGAGCTTGCCGACTGCCTGGGGCTGGCCAGACAAACGATCAATCGCTGGGTTCGCGAGAAACAATGGCGCACCGAAGCAATACCCGGCGTTAAAGGGGGGCGAGCGCGACTGGTGGTTATCGACCAACCGGTACGCGAGTTTCTGACCAACATCCCTGCCAGACGCCATCTGCTTACCGACAATCATCTCGCGGAATCGCCAGGTGCATACCTGGTCAATGAGGCAGACGCGATCTGGCGGCAAATCACGGAAACCCTACAGCTGATGACTCCGGCAGAACAGCTGCAGCTCCGCGATCTGCTGGCCCGGGAAGGGATTAGCGGTTTTCTTGCCCGCCTCGGCATCGCCAGTCCGGAATAACAGACAAAAAAAACGGCAGGGTAACCTGCCGTTGTTTCAGCTGCGACGCCGTCAGGACGCCGGGCCTTCGCGTTCAGCGATAAAAGCCAGCGCTTTATTGATACGATCTACGCTACGGGATTTACCGATAGCATGGACAGTAACGTCTAGCGCAGGAGATTGCCCTGCCCCGGTAACCGCCACGCGCAGCGGCATACCGACTTTACCCATCCCCACCTCCAGCTCATCAGCAGTTGCCTGAATCGCGTGATGGACGTTTTCCGCCGTCCAGTCGCTAATCGCCGCCAGCTTATCGCGAACCACTTCCAGCGGCTGACGCGCCACTGGACGCAGATGTTTTTTCGCGGCGTCGGCATCGAATTCAGCGAACTCTTCATAGAAGTAGCGGCAGCTCTGGGCCATCTCTTTCAGCGTCTTGCAACGCTCGCCCAGCAGTTTCACCAGCTCAGCCAGCTGCGGGCCGTTGCGAGTGTCGATATTTTCCTGCTCGATATGCCACTGCAGATGCGTTGCCACATACTCCGCCGGCAGGGTATTGATATAGTGATGGTTTAACCACAGCAGTTTATCGGTGTTAAAGGCACTGGCGGATTTGCTCACCGCGCCCAGCGAGAAGAACTCAATCATCTCTTCGCGAGTGAAAATCTCCTGATCGCCATGAGACCAGCCCAGGCGCACCAGATAGTTGAGTAGCGCTTCCGGCAGGTAGCCGTCGTCGCGATACTGCATCACGCTCACTGCGCCGTGGCGCTTGGAAAGTTTTTTACCGTCATCGCCGTTGATCATCGACACGTGCGCATAAACCGGCACCGGCGCATTCAGCGCTTTGAGGATGTTGATCTGGCGCGGCGTGTTGTTGATATGATCTTCGCCGCGGATCACGTGAGTGATCGCCATATCCCAGTCATCTACCACCACGCAGAAGTTATAGGTCGGGGAACCATCGGTACGGCGAATGATCAGATCGTCCAGTTCCTGGTTGCTGAACTCGATAGGTCCGCGGATCTGATCGTCAAAAATAACCGAACCTTCCTGCGGGTTGGCGAAACGCACGACGCACGGCTCATCATCAGCATGGTGCTCGTGGCTATGGCGGCAGCGGCCATCGTAACGCGGCTTCTCACCCTTCGCCATCTGCTCTTCGCGCAGCGCTTCCAGACGTTCTTTCGAGCAATAGCATTTGTAAGCGGTACCGGCTTCCAGCATCTCATCGATTACGTTGTTATAACGATCGAAACGTTTGGTCTGGAAATAGGGGCCTTCGTCCCATTGCAGATTCAGCCAGTTCATGCCATCCATGATGGCTTCAATTGCTTCCGGGGTGGAGCGTTCGAGATCGGTGTCTTCAATACGCAGCACAAACTCACCGCCGTGGTTACGGGCAAAAAGCCAGGAATAGAGAGCAGTACGCGCACCGCCAACGTGCAGATAGCCGGTTGGGCTTGGCGCGAAGCGAGTTTTGATTTTCATGAATTGGCCTTACGTTTAATAAAGATGCCGATAGCCGGCAATGTCCGGTGGAAATTATGGGTCAATATTCTAACACCGTGGGCTGATTCCTCAATGTTGTTCCCATCGGAACGTCACGGTTTGCCATTTTTGTTTATAAATCATGCTATGGCGCCGGTTTCGCGATCGCTTTGTTTAATTTTACGACGAACGAACGAATTCTTTAGAAAAGGCGTTGACTCATTTTCAACTCTCCCTATAATGCGACTCCACACAGCGGGGGTGATTAGCTCAGCTGGGAGAGCACCTCCCTTACAAGGAGGGGGTCGGCGGTTCGATCCCGTCATCACCCACCAC